>Ga0116227_10000114_pt1 | contig 131435 bp, 130 predicted proteins | sample S1TSphgellanicum_FD_89693 | JGI IMG/M metagenome (GOLD analysis project Ga0116227, IMG submission 89693) | Host-associated microbial communities from peat moss isolated from Minnesota, USA - S1T2_Fb - Sphagnum magellanicum MG | ecosystem: Host-associated > Plants > Peat moss > Unclassified...
CTTCCAGGTGCAGGCCACCGTCATCAGCTCCTGCCAGGTGTCGGGCACGTCGCTGAACTTCGGCAACAGCATCGACCCGCTGGCCACCGCCACGCCGCTGGACGCGACGTCCACGCTGAGCGTCGTGTGCACCAACACCACGCCCTACACGGTGGCGCTGAACGCCGGCGCCAATGCCGGCGGTGCCTCCAACTTCGGCTCCCGCACGATGAAGAGCGGCACCCGCACGCTGGGCTACCAGCTCTACCTGGACACCGGTCGCTCCACCGTCTGGGGCGACGGCACCGCCAGCAGCAGCACGTCCGCCGGCACCGGCACGGGCAGCACGCAGACGCTGACCATCTACGGCCGCCTGCCATCGCTGGCCAACGTCGTGCCGGGCGCCTACACCGACACCGTGACCGTCACCGTGTCCTACTGATCCATCGGGCGTCCCATTGAAACCGCGCTGCTGCCAACGCGCCGACAGGGTGCCGCCTACGTCCGGATGCGGCGTTATTCACGTTCAACCAAGGCCGCGCGTGGCATAGATTTGAGCCGGTGCCAGCCATGTCCATCGGTGAGCGTCACGGGACCGGCCAACCATGGCCCGGCGCTGACACGTCAAGCCCGTGTCGGGGCCTGTCGGCACACTCGAACAGCAAAACATAACTTGCTGGACAAATGGAGCCCCCTTGTTGAAAGATCGGTGCGTATGAACTCACCCCTCGCAGCAGCGGCAGCAGGCATCGCGGGCATCCCCGCGTCCGCCATCGGCATGAAGCCCTCATTGCATCGCATCCTGAGTGCGATCCGGCAGCACATGGGCATGGACGTCGCCTTCGTCTCGGAATTCCTGAGCGGCAGACGCGTATTTCGCCACGTCGACGCCGACGACTCGCGACCAACGCCCATCGCCGTGGGCGGCTCGGACCCGGCCGAGGAAAGCTATTGCCTTCGCGTCGTGGACGGCAGGCTCCCGGAGCTGATTCCCGATGCCTGTCTCAATGCGGAAGCGTTGACGCTGCAGGCGACGCTGGCCCTGCCTGTGGGCGCGCACATGAGCGTCCCCATCCGGCTCGCGGATGGCCACGTGTACGGCACGTTCTGCTGCTTCAGCTACACGCCCGACGCCACGCTCACGGCGCGCGACCTCGGCGTCATGCGCGTGTTCGCCGACATGGTGGGCCAACAGATCCAGGACGAACTGGATGAACGCGAGGCCAAGCGCCTGGTCGACCACCGCATCGACGCCGTGCTGAATGACGACGGCCTGCGCATCGTTTACCAGCCCATCTTCGATGTCGGTACGCATCGCGTCGTCGGCTTCGAGGCGCTCTCCCGGTTCGCCGCCGAACCGTACCGCGCGCCCGACATCTGGTTCGCGGAAGCGGCGCTTGCGGGACGCGCCATCGAGCTCGAGACGCGGGCGATCCGCTTGGCCGTCTCGGCGCTCGCGGAGTTGCCGCCCAGCGTCTACGTCGCGGTGAATGCCTCGCCCGAGACCATCGTCAGCGGGCGCCTCGCCGAGCTCCTGCACGGCCTGCCGCTGGACCGCATCGTCCTGGAGGTCACCGAGCACCAGGCGATCGAACACTACGAGGACATCGCCGAAGTGGTGGAACCGCTGCGAGAGCGGGGCCTGTGCATCGCCATCGATGATGCCGGCGCCGGATACGCGAGCTTTAGGCACATCCTCAACCTCCATCCCCATGTCGTGAAGCTGGACATCAGCATCACACGCGCGATCGACACCGACCGCTCGCGGCGCGCGCTGGCCGCGGCGCTGTGCGGCTTCGCCTCCGAGACCGGCTGCAAGATCGTGGCCGAAGGCGTGGAGACCGAAGGCGAGCTCGAAGTCATCAGGGCGCTGGGCATCAGCAGGGCGCAGGGATTCTTCCTGGGGCGGCCCATGTCGGTGGACGCCGGCAAGGCACTGACGGCTTCTCGGTGAAGCCGCTGGCCCGGCGCCGTTGAGCCGGCGGCGCGCCGCCCAGTTCTCCGGAGACACCGCGCCTAACAGATCGGTCCTGCCCACCTCGCCCCATCGCGCCGCCTGTTCACGGGGTTTGAGCTGAGACGGCAACCGGTCTACGCTGTACCCAAGGGAGCCGAGAACAACCAGAACGAAGCGTCCGAGGGGAACCCATGCTGATTGATCCCACGCCATTGACGGCAGAGACCTTTAACGCGCTCATCGAGGCACAGCATTGTTTCGTGGCCTCGCTCATCGCCGTGTTGCCCCGAGCCCAGCGACAAGTGCTGGCCCAGGAGCTGACCGCACAGGCCAACCGCGTGGGGCACTACAGCCACCCGGTGGCCCCGCACCTGCTCACCGAATGGGCGCAACGGGCACGGCAACAGGGAGAACAGCTGCGGGAGCGGTAGAGCCCGCCACGACCCGGATGCGCAGGCGGCATCCCGGTCGTCTACGAGGGCGCGTCATTGGCGCCCTCATCAACGCGCCTGCGGCTTTTCCGGGCTGCCTGCGGCGACGGCAGGCGTTGGTTGATGACCAGGTGGCCGTTGGTCAGCACGCTGTAGAGAAACGGCCAGTCGTGCGGCAGCAGCCGCACCGGCATGCCGGGCCTGAGCGCCACGGGCCCGGGCTCGCCCACGGGCGTGGCGGGCTTGTCGCGCGAAGCCATCGTCCGCGCAAGCCGGGGTTCAGATCTTGAGCTGCGCGAGCGCCGCCTGCAGCCCGGCGACGCCACCCACGCGCTGGTCGTTGATGAAGACCTGCGGCATGGATCGCACCGAGGGGCCGCACTTCTCGTAGAAGGCCTTGCGCTGCTCCTCGTCGTCGATCATGACCTCCTCGAACGCGAGGCTTCGTGCCTTGAGCAGGCTTTTGACGGTGTCGCACTGCGGGCAGGCGGACTTCGAGTAGACGGCGATCTTGAGCTGCATGCCCGCAGTTTAGAGGCGCGCAACGGGGCCGTGCGGGCGACGTCGACGACTTGGCTCGCGGCCGGGTCCTACACCGCTGGTCAGCGCTTGCGGCGAGAGTCGCTCAGGCGATGCGCAGACACCATCCGGCCGATTCGCAGCGAGCCCACCCCCGCCCAACACAAGGAAATGACCATGAGTCTCGGTACCATTCTGCTTGTCGTGCTGATCCTTCTGCTGGTCGGCGCGCTGCCCACCTGGCCGCACAGCCGCAGCTGGGGGTATGCGCCCACGGGCGGCCTCGGCCTCGTCCTGCTGATCGTCCTGGTGCTGTTGCTGATGGGTCGGTTGTAGCCCGCACAGGCGCTACGCCTGCCATACCGCGTAGCCCGCTTCGCGCAGCCCGATGGCGAGCTCAACCTCCATGTCGCGCGCCGCGTCGTAGGGCATGGGGTTGTAGACCTCGTAGAGCTCGGGCACCAGGCGCACGCCGTACTTCAGCACGAAGCGGTTGGCCTGCACGCCGGCCATGTGCCGGTCAAAGCGCAGGTCCGGGTCCAGCCCCGTCATCCCCACGTACAGGCAGGGCTTGACGATGTCGTGTCCCGGATTGGCCTTGCGGAACGCTGGCTCGTTCCACACGCGCTCGGACAGCAGCACGACATAGACGTGGTGGTGATCGTGGGGCTGTCGGCGCGGCATGGCCGTTCGATTGTGCGATGCAGGCAATCTGCCTACAGGCCATTGCGGCATCGCTGCCCCCGCGTTGCTCGACATCGCCCGATTCCGCACGCGCCCCCGCTGCGCGACGATCTGTCCCATGGACGTTTTACTTGTCGAAGATTCCGTCGCCATCCGGCGGTTGGTCGCCCGCCGCATCGGCTTGCTGCCCGGCCTGCGCGTGACCGGCGAGGCCAGCGGCGAAGCCGAAGCCTTGGCACTGTTCCGCAGCACGGAGCCGGACATCGTCGTGACGGACTTGTCACTGGCCGACGGCTCGGGGCTGTCTCTGACCGCGGCGCTGCGCCGCTGCGGGTTCACCGGCCACATTGCCATCATGACCGCGCGGGACGTGGCTCCCTATCAGCGCGCCAGCAGGACGGCGGGCGCCAACGCGCTCTACGACAAGGGCAGCGGTCTCGAGACGCTCTTCAACGACCTGGCAGACATCGGTCGCGACGAGACCGAGGACGCCGCGGCCTGCACCTGATTCAGCGACCGGGGCGGCAAGCCACCGCGGTCTCTAGAATGCGCCCCCTTTTTGCCCCCACGCCCCGCAGGCCGTCGCCATGGACATCGTCGTCAACGAAGAACTCAAGGCTTACATCGACCCGTTGACGCCGGATGAGCACGAGGCGCTGGAACGCAGCATCCTGGCCGAAGGCTGCCGCGACGCGCTGGTGCTGTGGGGCGACGTGCTGGTGGACGGGCACAACCGTTACGGCATCTGCCGCAAGCACGGGCTGCCGTTCCAGACGGTGCAGAACGCGCGCTTCCAGTCCATCGAGGATGTGCACCTGTGGATGATCGACCAGCACCTGGGCCGGCGCAGCATCTCGGACTTCCAGCGCGGCGTGCTGGCGCTGCGCAAGCGGGAGATCGTCGCCGAGCGGCGCGCGCGCTGCGCGGCCGTGGCGGCATCCTTGCCGGCGGCCGAGGAGGCAGCCCCGGCCATGGCGGCTGCCGCAGCGAGTGCGGCAGCGCCTGCACCCGATGATCAGGACGCGCTGGCCACGCGCGACGCCCTGGCCAAGGCCGCGCGCCTGAGCAGCAGCCAGGTGGTGCTGATCGAGAAGATCCAGCGCCAAGGCGCGCCCGAACTGGTGGCTGCCGTGAAGGCGGGCGCCATCTCCATCAATGCCGCCGCCGCCGTGGCCACGCTGCCGGCGCAGGAACAGGCGGTGGCCGCGGCCGGCGGCGCCGAGGAGCTCAGGCAGGCGGCCAAGCGCGTGCGCGAGGCCAGGCGCAAGCCGCCCACCGACAGCCCGCCGCCCGAGGCGAGCGACACGGCGGTCGACGCGGCCATCGACCCGGCAGCCCACACGGTGGACGCGCTGCGCCAGCGTGTCGCCGAACTGGAGGCCGAGAACGCGCAACTGCGGCAAGAAGCGGCGGCGCTGCGATCACGACTGCAGTCACCGCAGGGTCATTGACAGCCGGCAGGCCGGCCAGGCAACGGTCAGGCGCTCATCGACGCCCGGCGACGCCGTCGTGCAGGCGCGCGCGAAGCCAGGCCAGGTCGGGCGGCGCGGGCGCAAACAGCAGCCGGTAGATGACGGGCGCGACGATCCCGTCCATCAGCGCGTCCACGGTGGGCAAGTCCGGCTCGCCGCGCTGGCGTGCGCGGGCCAGGATCACGTCGATCTGCGCCGCGGTGAATTCGAAGCAGCGGCAGGGCACCGGCTGCCCGTCCAGTTGCCCGGTGCCCGCGAGCACGTCACGCACCATGGCCCGGCCCACGTCGGACGACATTTCGTCCAGGTACTGCTCGCTCCAGGCCTGCAGGTCGCCGGCCAGGCTGCCCGTATCGGGCGGCTCCATGTCGGGTCGCATGCGCTCGACGGCCACGTCGGCCAGCAGGTCCGCCAGATCGCCCCAACGGCGGTAGATGGTGGACGGCGTGACGCCCGCGCGAGCGGCGACCATCGGGACCGTCAGCGCCGCACGGCCGCTTTCACGCTGCAACTCGTTGACGGCCGCATGCACGGCGGCCTGCACGCGCGCGCTGCGCCCGCCAGGCCGGGGCCCTGATTTACCGGAGGTCAGCGTCAACATGGCAGCATCTTAAAGCAAAGTATTTGCTTTAGTTGTCAAAACGACCCAGAATACCTAACGCAAATTATTTGCTTTTGACAGTTTGGCCATGACCACCACCCCCGCCGTCTCCAGCCCAGCGATGGCTTCGCCTCCCCTGCCCGGCCGGCTGCCGGCCCGGTACGGCTTCCTGCTGCTGGCCTCCATCGTCATGAGCCTGCTCGCGGCGTCCACGGCGCCGTCGCCGCTGTACGGCCTGTACCGCGAGGCCTGGGGCTTCTCGGCACTGATGCTGACCTTCGTGTTCGCCATCTACGCGTTTGCGCTGCTGGGCGGGCTGCTGGTGTTCGGCGCGCTGTCTGACCACATCGGCCGCCGGCCGGTGCTGCTGGCGGCGCTGATGCTGGAGTTGGGCTCCCTGGTGCTGTTCTGGCGGGCCGACAGCGTGGGCTGGCTGGTCGCTGCACGGCTGCTGCAAGGCCTGGCCACCGGCATCGCCACCGCGACGCTGAGTGCGGCGCTGCTGGACCTGCAGCGCGAGCGCGGTGCGCTGGTCAACAGCGTGGCCCCCATGCTGGGCATGGCCGTGGGTGCCCTGGGCGCCAGCGCGCTGGTGCAGTTCGTGCCGCAGCCGGCGCACCGGGCGTTCGAGGCGCTCGGCGTGCTGCTGCTGTTGCAGACGCTGGCGGCCTGCTGCCTGGCCGAAACCGTGCCGCGCCGCGCCGGCGCGTGGGCATCGCTGCGGCCGCGGCTGGCGATCCCGAAGCCGGCGCTGTCCACGCTGCTGCTGATCCTGCCCATGAACACCGCCCAGTGGGCGCTGGGCGGCTTCTACACGTCGCTGGGGCCGACGCTCGCGCGCCACGTCAGCGGCCTGAACCTGCCCCTGATCGGCGGCGGCCTCATCGCCACGCTGGTGCTCAGCGGCGCGGTGGGCATCCTGTGGCTGCGCAACCGCCCCGCCCGCCGCGTGCTGGCCGGCTCGTCGGCGATGCTGATCGCCGGGCTGGCAGTGACGCTGTGGGGCATCCATGCGCACGCGGTACCGCCGCTCTTCGCGGGCAGCGTCATCGCCGGCACCGGCTTCGGCGCGGGCTTCAACGCGTCGGTGCGCAGCCTCGTGCCGCTGGCGCCTGCAGAGCAGCGCGGCGCCATGATGGCCAGCTTCTTCGTGCTGAGCTACCTCGCCTTCAGCGTGCCGGCGCTGGCCGCGGGCCTGGCGGTCGGGCTGTTCGGGCTGGAGGCCACGGCACTGGGCTATGGCGCGGTGCTGATCGCGCTGTGCAGTTGGGCGGGCCTCAAGCTGGTGGCGCGCGAAGCCTGAGCCACCGAGACACGCCGGCAGGCCTGGCGCTCAGCGGTTCGCCCGTTCGCCCGCCACCTGCTTCACAAGCCGCCAGGCGACCTCGGCCAGCGGCGTCAACTCCCGGTTGCGACGGCGCACCAGCATGATGGTCCGGTCCACGCGGGGCACCAGCGGCAGCGCCACCAGGTCGCCGAGCGCCGACGGCGTCACGGCCAGTTCCGGCACGACGGTGATGCCCAGCCCCGCGTCGAGCATGCGGAAGATGGTGGTCGGATGCCCCACCTCGTGGCGCACCGTGGCGGACACCCCCTGCGCGCGGAAGGCCTCGTCGATGAGGCGCCGGCTGCCGGAGGCGTAGTCCAGCAACACCAGGGGCTCGCCGCTGAGCGACGCCCACCTGACGCGCCGCTTGGCGGCGAGCGGGTGCGACCGTGGCGCCACGAGGCAGAACGGCTCCGAGAGCACGGGCTCGCAATGCAGGTCCTCGCTGAGTTCCGGGTCGATCACGACGCCGAAGTCGACCTCCCCGGACAGCACGCCGGCCAGCGCATCGTGCTGTATCCGATCCAGCAGCAGCAGCTCGATGCCCGGGAACGCCTGCTGGCAGCGCGCGATGCAGCCGGGCATCAGGTTGGCCGACAGCGTCGGGCTGCTCGCCACGCGCACCCGGCCGCGCCGCGTCGTGGCCAGGTCGTGCACGTCGGCCAGCACCGCATCCAGCTCGTCCAGCACGCGCTCGAGCCGGGCCGCCAGGCCGCGGCCGGCCTCGGTCAAGGCCACCTCGCGTGTCGTCCGGTCCAGCAGCTTGACGCCCATCTGCTGCTCCAGCTCCGTCACGCAGCGGCTCACGGCCGGTTGGCTGAGCCCGACCTGGCTTCCCGCGCGGGTGAAGTTGCGCGTCGCCGCGACGACCTGGAACACGCGCAACTGCCTGAGGCTCACATTCATGCGTCAATGATATGAATTCATCAGATGAATCCATTTCCCATTGGATCATGATCCGGGTGCAATCGCCGTCATCCTGTAAATCGCCTGAACCGCCATGGCCCGCCTGAACCTGATTCCCGACCGCTTCACGCTGCTGCTGCTGGGCGTGGTCACGCTCGCGAGCTTCCTGCCCGCCTCCGGCCGCACGGCGGACGTGCTGAGCTCGATGACGACGCTGGCCGTCGCGGCGCTGTTCTTCCTGCACGGCGCCAAGCTCTCGCGCGAAGCCATCTGGGCCGGCGTCACGCACTGGCGGCTTCACCTGCTGGTGGCGCTGTGCACCTTCGCGGTGTTCCCGCTCGTGGGGTTCGCGTTGCGGCCTCTGCTGGAGCCGCTGGTGACGCCCAACCTGTACCTGGGCCTCCTGTTCCTGTGCACGCTGCCCGCGACGGTCCAGTCCGCCATCGCCTTCACCTCCATGGCCCGGGGCAATGTGGCGGCGGCGGTCTGCAGTGCGTCCGCGTCGACGCTGCTGGGCATCCTGGTGACGCCGCTGCTCGTCAGCCTGCTGCTCGCCAAGGGCGGTGCCACCAGCAACCCATGGGAGGCGGCCGGCCGCATCGCGGTTCAGCTGCTTCTGCCCTTCATCGCCGGCCACCTGCTGCGCCCGCTCATCGGCGGCGTCCTGCAGCGCCGCGCCGTGGCGCTGAAAGTGGTCGACCAGGGCTCCATCCTGCTCGTCGTCTACGTCGCCTTCAGCCATGCCGTGACCGAGGGGCTCTGGCAGGACATCCCCACCTCCGCGCTCGCCGGCCTGCTGTTCGCCTGCACCGTGCTGCTGGCCGCCGTGCTCACCATCGCCACCTGGAGCAGCCGCAAGCTGGGCTTCAGCAAGGAGGACGAGATCACCATCGTGTTCTGCGGCTCCAAGAAGAGCCTGATGAACGGCGTGCCCATGGCCAGCGTGCTCTTCGCCCCTCATGTGGCCGGCGCCATCGTGCTGCCGCTGATGCTCTTCCACCAGCTGCAGTTGATGGTCTGCGCGGTGCTCGCGCGGCGCTATGCGCATCGCGCGCCGCCGGCAGCGGCAACGGCCTGAGCGACTGGCGCTGCCGGCCGCCCGGTGCGGCCCGTCAACTGCGATTCAGGCATGAGGTCCCTCGGAATCATCATTTGCTGCACCGCAACAGCACCGATATCGTGCAGACTTTCCGCTTGTCTCCTCCACCCCCATTGGGTGGCTTCAACCCCTCAGCCCAACCGGCTGAGGGGTTTTTTTCTGCCACGGGCCGGCAGGAAGGTCGTTCCGCCTACACCGGCGCCGCACACCGTTCCCTACGATGAGTGAATGAGCCCACCGCACGGCGGGCACCCACGGCTGGACACGATGAAGACCTTCTGCTGCGAGCGCTGTGAAGCGCGTGTGTTTTTCGAGAACGACCTGTGCGGCGCCTGTGGCGCCCAGTTGGGCTACGTGCCCGCGGAGGTTGCCATGGCCTCGTTCGAGATCGATGCCTCGGGCGCCATGGCGCGCCTGTCGCCACAGCACGGCGCTCCCCTGCGGCGGTGCGCCAACCATGCGCCGCCCGTCACCTGCAACTGGATGGTCGACGCCGACGACGCCAACGACCTGTGCCTGTCGTGCCGCACCACCCACACGCACCCGGCTCTCGGCAAGCCCGAGAACGGCACCTACTGGGCCAGCATCGAGGTCGCCAAGCGGCGACTGGCATACAGCCTGCTGTCCTGGGGCCTGCCGCTGCCGCCAAAGACCGAAGACCCGGTGAACGGCGTCTCCTTCGAGTTCCTGGAGCAGATCGACCCGGCGAAGAAGGTGCTGACGGGCCACGACGAGGGCGTCATCACGCTGAATGTCGCCGAGGCCGACGATGCGCGCCGCGAGCAGGTGCGCGCCCAGATGCACGAGCCCTACCGCACGCTGCTCGGCCACATGCGCCACGAGATCGGCCACTACTACTGGGACCGGCTGATCCGCGGCACGGCCTGGACCGACCGCTTCCGCGAACTGTTCGGCGATGAACGCATGGACTACGCCCAGGCGCTGCAGCAGCACTACACGTCGCCGTTGGCGGATTGGCAGCAGCGTTTCGTCAGCGCCTACGCCAGCTCGCATCCCTGGGAAGACTGGGCGGAGTGCTGGGCGCATTACATGCACCTGCGGGACGGCCTGGAGACGGCCGCTTCGTGGGGGCTGCAGCTGGATCACGCGGTGCCCGGCACGGCGCCGGTGCGCGCCGAGGCCATCGCCGCCGACGACGCCACGCTGCAGGCACAGGTCATCAACACCTGGCTGCCGGTGTCGCAGTTCATCAATGCCATGTCCCGCAGCCTGGGCAACCGCGACAGCTACCCCTTCGTCATGCCCGACGCGGTGCTCGAGAAGATCGCCTTCATCCACCAGGTCATCGGTGCCGGCGTGCGCGGCGAGGTGGCGATGAATTTCGGCACCGTCCAGGCCGCACCGGCACCCGCACCGGCGGCAGCGCCTGCCGAGGGCGTGACGGCATGATCCGCTTCGACCTGCACGTGCAGCTGAAGTACGAGGTCAGCGCACCGGGCGCGGACTTCATCTTCAACATCCATCCGGCCTTCACGCCCTGCCAGACCGTCTCGACCGAGCGGCTGGTGGTGAGTCAGGACATCCCGTGGGAGATCCAGACGGACACCCGCACCGGCAACCGCCACCTGCGCCTGCAGGCCCGGCCCGGCGCGCTGGACGTGTCCCTCGACGCCACGGTCGAGCTGATCCACCGCCGGGACCGTCCGGCAGACCTGATGGAGGTGCCGGTGCACCTGCTGCCGCTGGACGTGCTGCAGTACATCTACCCCAGCCGCTACTGCCAGTCGGACCGGCTCATCAAGCTCGCGACGGCGGAGTTCGGTGGCATCGCGCCGGGCTACGGCCGCGTGCAGGCCATCGCGGACTGGATACAGAGCCACGTTTCGTTCACATCGAACAGCACCAACTCGACGACCTCCGCCGTGGACACGCTGATCGAGCGCACCGGCGTCTGCCGCGACTTCACCCACCTGATGGTGGCGCTGTGCCGCGCGTTGAACATCCCGGCGCGCTTCACGACCGGCACCGACTACGGCGCCGACCCGGCCCTGGGCCCGCCGGATTTCCATGCCTATGCGGAGGTCTATCTCGGCGGGCGCTGGTACATCTTCGACGCCTCGGGCACGGCGATCCCGATGGGGTTCGTGCGCTTCGGCACCGGCCGCGATGCGGCCGACGTGGCGTTCGCCACCATCTTCGGCACCGTCAGCTCCTGGGCGCCGCTGATCAGCACCATCGCCCAGGAGGACCGCGGCGCCGGCATAGTGCTGCCGCACCACAGCGACATGGCGCTGTCCACGGACGCCAGCGCCGGCTGATCGGGCCAACGGGCGCTGGCGCGCCGCACTTGGGCCTGTTAGCGCAGCAACGCCTCCAGCTCGGGCCGCCCGATGGGCTTGGCCCGGTGCCGGTCGAAGCCGGCGGCCAGCGCGCGCCCCCGGTCCTCCGTCGTGCCATAGCCCGTCAGCGCCACCAGCTGCAGCGCGCGGGTGTCGTCGCGCTCCCGCAGCCGGCGCGCGACCTCGTAGCCGTCGATGTCGGGCAGGCCGATGTCCACGAGCACGAGGTCGGGCTGCAGCGCCGCCGCCTTCTCGACGCCCAGCAGGCCCAGGCCGGTCCACTCGACCTTGTGCCCGAGCAGTTCGAGCAACGCCACCAGGCTCTCGCCCGCATCGGCGTTGTCCTCGATGACGAGCACCCGCCGCGCCGCGTGGGCCACCCCGGCGGCGGGCGCTGCAAGCACAGCCGCCGGGGCGTCGATGGCGGGCAGGTAGAGCGTGAACGTCGAGCCCTGTCCAGGCCCGGCGCTTTCGGCGGTGATGCGGCCGCGGTGCAGCTGGGCCAGGCGCTGCGCCAGCGTCAGGCCGATGCCCAGGCCGCCGCTTTCGCGGGACAACGCGCGGTCGCCCTGCACGAACAGGTCGAACGCGCTGCGCGCCAGCTCGGGCGTCATGCCCTGCCCCGCGTCGCGCACGACCAGCGCGGCGTCGCTGCCATCGCGCTGCACGCTGACGTCGATGCGGCCGCCGGGGGGCGTGTACTTGACGGCGTTGTCCAGCAGGTTGGAGACGATCTGCTCCAGCCGCGTGCCGTCGGCCTCGACCCAGACGGGCTGCAAGCGCACGTCCACCGGGTGGTGGGCCAGCCGGCCATTGGCTTCGAAGGCCGCCAGCGTCTGCCGCACGGACTCGGCCAGGTCCAGCTCGGTGGGCACCAGCGCGATCTTGCCGGCGGTCACGCGGCCGACTTCCAGCAGGTCGTCGACGAGACGGCTCATCTGGTGCACCTGGCGGCCCAGCACGCCGGCCACCTTGGGCACCAGCTCCGGCCGCGCCGCGGCGTGCTGCAGCAGCTCGGCCGCGTTCGACACGGCGCTCAGCGGGTTGCGCAATTCATGGCCCAGCATCGCCAGGAACTCATCCTTGGCCCGGTTGGCCGCGCGCAGCGCCGATTCGGCCACGGCGCGGTCCGCGTCGCGCTGCTGCAGCATCGCAGCGGCCTGCTGCATCGCCAGATAAAGGCGGCGCACCTCCTCGATGGAACCCGCATCGGGCAAGCCCAGCGCCCGGCCCTGGCCCAGCGCGGGCGCGGCCTCGGCCAGCGCAGCGATGGGCCGCGTGACGCCCTTGGCGAGCCACCAGGCCCACAGCAGGCTCACGGCCAGCGTCAGGCCGAAGCCCATCCACAGCAGTTGCACGTAGCGCAGGCTTTCCTCGACCGTGGCCTTGGGGACGCCGACCGACACCGCCCAATCGGACGTGGTCGAACGCTGGATGGTGCGATAGATCTTCTGCCCGTCCATCAGCGTGCCCTCGGCCCACCCGGGCGACGGCGCCTTGAGCGCCCGGCGCAGCGATTCACCGATGGGCGGGTCGCCCGCGACTTCGGGCTTGCGCGCGATCAGCCGCAGGTTGCCATCGACGACGGCCACTGCCCATTCCGGCGGGAAGCGCTGGGCCTCCACCAGCCGCACGATCAACGCGGGGTCGATGGCGGCGGACAGGACGTAGTCGGCCGGGCCGTCGTCGAACACCACCGGCACGCGCACGGCAAACACCCGGCGATGCACCGTGTCGCCGACGATGAGCTGGCTGACCGTCGGTTGGCGCGACTGCGCGGCCCGCAGCACGGAGTCGGGGTCCGCGGAGGTGGGCGGTGGCGGCGCTGCGCCGGGCGCCGCGCGCAGGTCCAGCAGCAGCTCGGCGGTGCGGGCGTCGGAGACGAACAGGTTCAGCCAGCGGCCGCCGCGGCTGTGCAGCGCGCGGTCGGCCTCGGCGCGGAAGGCCTGCAGGTCCCTGGCGCGCAGCTGGGGCGACCCGGCCAGCAGCTGCAGCGCCGCGATGCTGGTGCGGAACTCGGCGTCGATGGCGGTGGTCAGCGCTCGCGTGCGGCCCCAGGTGCCGGCCTGCACCGCGTCGATCTCGCGGTTCACGAGCAGCCAGGTACCGATCACGCCGACGCCGACCACGGGCAGCAGGGTCACCAGGATGAGGATGCGGAGACGGGTCTTCAGGTACACCTGAGCAGCCGGGAACGTGGTTGAGCCGCCCCGAGCGGGCTTGCAGCGTTGCGCCGCATCGTAGCGTTGGGCTCAGCGCTTCAGGCTCTTGCAGGGGTCTTCACGGGCGGCGCGCGGGGTCTCGACGATTTCGTCATAGCGGCCGCTGCCGGGCTGCCCGGTTTCCAGATAGCCCACCGCACGGATGCGCTGCGGCGCGATGCCCGCGGCTTGCAGGTAGAGCGGCACACCCAGCCTGCGGTCCACATGGCCGTTGCCGGCGATGAGCACGACGCGCTCGGCACCCGCCGCGCGCGCCGCGAGCAGCGCCTGCGCCAGCGACGCATCGCGGGCGCGCTGGGCACGCGCCATGGGCTCGTGCATCGCCGCCGGCAGCGCGCCGCAATGGCCTTCGTCGATGGCCTCGATCTGCGCCTGCTGCTGCGCGTCGCTCCACGGCGTACGCCGGGCGAGCGCCAGCAACTCGGGCGGCCAGGCGGTGTCGCCTTCACGCATGATCCGGCGCAGCGGCTCCCGCTCGAGGTTGCCGCCCTGCACGCGCGCACCGCCCGCGAGGCTGGCCTCGAAGAGCGGCTGGTGCAGCGGCCATTGCCAGCCACGGCGGTCGAACTGCCCGGCATCGACCAGCGCCTGCACGTCGCGCGGCGCCGCCCGCTGCTGCGCCGCGAGAGCGGCATTGCGGGACGCCGGCAGTTGCTCGAACACGACCGTGGTCGGCTTGCCGTCGGCCAGCAGCGCCGCCAGGCGCTGAGCGCGCAGGCGGTGCTGATCGGCGTTGTCATGCACCTCGCCGAGCAGCAGGAAGTCCGGCGCGGCGGCGGGCGGCGTGGGCACGTTCGCGCAACCGGCGAGCGAGATCGCCAGGGCCGCCATCCAGGCACGCCGCCTTTCAATACAAATGGGAATCATTCTCATTACAATAACACCCCATCCCGTCCACGTCCGCCCCGCCGCCCGATGCCCATGACGACCACCGCCGCCCGGCACCGCGCCTGACACGATGCCACGCCACTTCAGCGCTCCGTCAGGCCACATCGACGACATCCACGCGTCCGGCCTCAAGGCCACCACGCCGCGCATCAAGATCCTGCGCATCTTCCAGCAGCGCGGGCAGCGTCACTGGAGCGCCGAAGAGGTGTACCACGCGCTGATGGCCGAGGGTGCCGACATCGGTCTGGCCACGGTCTACCGCGTGCTGATGCAGTTCGAGCAGGCGGGCCTGCTGTCACGCCGGCATTTCGAGACGGGCAAGTCGGTGTTCGAGCTCAACGAGGGCGACCACCACGACCACCTTGTCTGCCTGCGCTGCGGCCGCGTGGAGGAGTTCTGCGACCCGCAGATCGAGGCGCGCCAGGAACTCATCGCCGAGGAACGGGGCTTCCGGCTGCAGGCCCATGCGCTGGCGCTGTACGGCTTGTGCCCGGGCTGTGCAGGCGCTGCCAAGCGATGAGGGCTCTGCCTGGCGATGCCGGACGCACCCATGAAAACGCCCGCCGAGCGCAAGGCTTCGGCAGGCGTGTGGCGCGTCAAGCGCGCTGCGGGCGGCTGAGGCGCCGCCGGGCCGGGACCGATCAGCGGCCGATGTTCAGCGGTGCCATCGACATGCAGGCGCGCGACTGGCTGGCGATGCGGCGCTCCAGGTCGACGTGATCGACGGCATCGGCCAGGTAGCGCTCGTCGGTTTCCGTCTGGGTTTCCAGCGTCAGCACGTTGCGCAGGGAGGAGAACAGGTTGTGGATCAGTTCCATTTGGGGTTCAAGGCTTGTGGCCGGGTGACACTCTAGGGTAAACCCTATTTTAGGGTAAACACTAGAAATTGCAACGGGCACGGGCCCTGAAACCTCACACCGCTTCCAACGCCAGCCCGGCCCGTGTCCAAGCCTCGATGCCGCCGCGCAGCACGCGGGCGTGGCGGCCCTGCTGCTTCAGCCACCGGGCAGCGCGCACGGCCGAGGCGTCGTCGGGGCAGGCGCAATAGGTGATGAACTCGGCCGACACCGGCCAGCCGGCCAGTGCGTCACCGCCCGGCCGGCTCAGCAGGCCCAGGTCCAGGTGGCGCGCGCCGGGGATGCGGCTTGCGAGCGGCATGTCGGGCGACGTGGCGCGCACGTCGACGAAGACGACGCCGCTGCGCCCGTCCACCAGCGCCACCGCGTCGGCCGGCGCCACGCGCTCGAACAGCCGCAGTTCGCGCTTGACGACGGCACGCCGCCACAGCCGCCAGCCGAGGTAGGCCAGCACCGCCAGCGCCGCCAGCATGAGGGCCAGGCTGCCCAGCTTGCCGAGCGCCCGCAGCAACGCGTCGATCTGCTCATGGAAGACGCGGCCGATGGCGATGGCCGTACCCGCCCACAGCGCCGAGCCAAGCAGGTTCCAGCCCAGGAAACGGCGCACCGGCATGCCCAAAGCGCCGGCCAGCGGCGGCGCCAGGATGGACAGGCCCGGCACGAACTTGGCGATCACCAGCGTCAGCACGCCGCGGCGCGCGAAGCTGGCCTCGTTCTGGCGCACGCAGGTGTCCGGCGAGATGGAGATGACGCACAGCGCCGCCAGCACACGCCGCCCCAGGCGCCGGCCGGCCCAGAACCACAGCCCGTTGGCCACGGTGGCCGCCAGCGTCGCGGCGGCGAAGGCGCGCGCCGCGAAGCCGTCGCGCAAGGCCGACTCCACGCCCGCCAGCAACAGCACCGGCGTGGACGGCAGCGGCGCGCCCAACTGCTCCAGCAGCACGGCCAGCGCCACGGCGACGACGCCGTGGCGCGAGAAGAGGTCGGTCAGCAGGTCCATGTCAGCGCCCCAGCATAGCCCTGCGCCGGGCTCCGCCATCACCCATTCCTCGTGATGTAGTTGATTACATTACGCACCATGACCGCCGATCTCTGGAGCCAGTTCGACGCCGCGCCGCTGGCGCTGACGCTGCGCGTGGCCGTGTTCGCGACCGCGCTGGCGCTGGTGCTCGGCGTGGCGCTGGGCTGGGTGTTCGCGCGCACCCGCCTGCCCGGCCGCGGCGTGCTGGAGGCCGTCTGCATGCTGCCGCTGGTGCTGCCGCCCACGGTGCTGGGCTACGGCGTCCTGGTGCTGATGGGCCGCCGCAGCGCCCTGGGCGGCTGGCTGCGCGAGCACTTCGACTACACCGTCATCTTCAACTGGCACGGCGCGGTCATCGCGTCGGCGCTGGTCGCGCTGCCGCTGGTGCTCAAGGGTGCCAGCAGCGCCTTCGCGCAGGTGGACCGCCACCTGGAGGCCGCCTCACGCACGCTGCGCCAGTCGCGCTGGAGCACCTTCGTGCGCGTGACGCTGCCGCTGGCCTGGCCCGGGATCCTGGCCGGCACGCTGCTGGCCTTCGCCCGGGCCATGGGCGAGTTCGGCGCCTCGCTGATGGTGGCCGGCTCCATCCCGGGCCAGACGCAGACCGCGTCCATGGCCATCTACGACGCCGTGCAGGCCGGCCGCGACGACCTCGCCCTGATGCTGGCCCTCGTCATCTCGGCCGTCTCGGTCGCCATCCTCGTCCTGTCCAACCGCTACCTGCAACGCTCGCCCTCCTGATGAAACGCCTGCTCCTCGCCCTGTCCCTCGCCTTGCCGCTGCTCGCGTCCGCCCAGCAGCTCACCGTGTCGGCCGCCGCCAGCCTGACGGATGCCTTCAAGGAACTCGCCCCCAAGTTCGAGGCCACCAAACCCGGCGCGACGCTGCGCTTCAACTTCGCCGCGTCCGGCGTGCTGCTGCAGCAGATCGCCCAGGGCGCACCGGTGGACGTGTTCGCCAGCGCCGACCAGGAGACGATGAACCGCGGCGCGGAACAGAAACTCATCGCCGCCGACACCCGGCGCGACTTCGCCGCCAACTCGCTGGTGCTGATCACGCCCGTCCAAGGGTCGCCCGCCATCGCAGCGCTGGCCGACCTGGGCAAGCCCGACGTCAAGCGCATCGCGGTCGGCAAGGTGGCCTCCGTGCCGGTCGGCCGCTACACGCAGCAGGCGCTGGAAGGCGCGCAGCTGTGGGCCGGCCTGCAACCCAAGCTGGTCTTCGCCGACAACGTGCGCCAGGTGCTGGACTACGTGTCGCGCGGCGAGGCCGAAGCCGGCTTCGTCTACCGCACCGACGCCGAGCTGCTGAAGGACAAGGTGCGCATCGCGATGACGGTGGGCAACCACGCACCCGTCACCTACCCGGCCGCCGTCGTCGCCGACAGCAGGCAGGCCGCGCTGGCCAGGGACTTCGTCGCTTTCCTCGGCGGCGCCGAGGCCCAGGCCGTCCTGGCGAAGTACGGCTTCGGAAAACCTTGATCGACGTTCGCCTGCAACTGTCGGTCGCCGACACCCGCCGCCGCTTCGACCTGGACATCGCCTTCGCGACCGACGCACCCTTCGTGGCGCTGTACGGTCCGTCGGGCGCCGGCAAGTCGCTGACGCTGCAGGCCATGGCGGGGCTGCTGCCCGTGCGCGCCGGCCACGTGCGCCTGAACGGCCGTGCGCTGCTGGACACCACGGCGGGCGTCTGCCTGCCGCCCGAGGCACGCGGCGTGGGCTACCTGTTCCAGGACTACGCCCTCTTCCCGCACCTCAGCGTGCGCGACAACATCGCCTTCGGCCTGACGAGCTGGCGCAGCCGTCTGAAGGCCGACGACGCGGCCCGCGTGGACGAGCTGATCGAGTCCTTCGGCCTGGCGGCGATGGCGCGCAGCCGGCCGGCCACGCTGTCCGGCGGCCAGCAGCAGCGCGTGGCGCTGGCGCGGGCGCTGGCCTGCAACCCGCAGGTGCTGCTGCTGGACGAGCCCTTCGCCGCGCTGCACCCCATGCTGCGCGAGCAGCTGCGCGACGAGCTGCGCGCGGTGCGGGCGCGCTGGGGCATCCCGGCCATCATGATCACGCATGACCTCGACGACGTGGCCGCCCTCGCCCACCGCGCCTACCTCGTCGACGGCGGGCGTGTCACGCGCGAGGTGGACCTGGACGGCGGCCGGAGCCGCGAGCTGCTGCAGCCGCGGGCGCTGCGCCCCCAGGACGAACCCCGCCGTCACTGGCTGAAGGCACAACTCTCATGAGCCCCCCGTTCACCGCGTCTTGCCGGCCGCCGCCGCGCGCCGGCCGCGCCAACCCGGCGGCGAGGCCCGTTGCGCCTTGAGCTCCGCGAACGACCACCCGCTGTTGAACGCCGAGTTGCGCCTGGCCGGCCGGCTCGACGGCCGCTTCTTCGACCTGCTGGCGGCGCTGGCGCTGACCGGCTCGCTGCAGAAGGCGGCGCGCACCGCCGGCTACAGCTACAAGGGCGCCTGGCTGGTGCTGGATGCGGCCGGCGCACTGACGCACGCGCCGCTGGTCGATACCGCCACCGGCGGCCACGGCGGCGGCGGCACGCGGCTGACGCAAGAGGGTCAGGCCTTGCTGGCCGCCTGGCGGGGCCTGCAACTGCGCCTGGACCGCTTCCTGACCGACCAGGAAGCCTGGCTGAACGACCAACCGGGCCTCGCCGCCCTGCTGAAAAGGATGAGCATGAAAACCAGCGCCCGCAACCAGTTCTTCGGCCAGATCGCCGACGTGCACGAAGGCCCGGCCACGACGACCGTGCGGCTGGCACTGGCCGGCGGCCAGCAGGTCACCGCGTCGCTGACCACGCAGGCCGCGCAGGACCTGGGCGTCAAGACCGGCCAGGAGGCGCTCGCGCTGGTGAAGAGCAGCGAGGTGGTGCTGGTGACCGACTTCGGCGGCTACAAGCTGTCGGCCCGCAACCAGTTGGCCGGCACCGTGTCGCGCGTGTCACCGGGCGCGGTGTCGACGCTGGTGGGCGTCACGCTGCCGGGCGGCACGGTGGTGACCGCCAGCGTCACCCACGACGCGGCGGATGCGCTGGGGCTGGCGGTCGGCCAGCCCGCCACAGCGGTGTTCAAGGCCTATGCGGTGATGCTGGCCGTCCGCGGCTAGCACGGCCAGGGCGCGCCTGACGCCTCAACCGACAGCGTTGGCGCGCGTCGGCTGCACCTGCACCTGCACTTCGCCCACGCCCTCGAACACGTGACGTGACTGCTGGCCGATGCGGATGTCGTGCACGCCGGTGATCATGCCGGTCGAGATGACGTCGCCAGCCCGCAGGATCTCGCCCTGCTGCGCGCGCTTGTTCAAGGTGAAGGCCAGCGCGCCCAGCGGCCCGGGCTTGATGGCGACCTGGCCGCGGCCGACGGACTGGCCGTCGATGAAGGTCTCGACGGCGATGGTCTCCAGCTCGCGCCAGTTCACGATCTCCGGGCCGACGACGACGCCCCAGTTGTTGCCGAAGTCGGAAATGATGGCGCCGGGGCCGATGTCGTTCAGCGTCGCCAGCGGGCTGCTCGCCACTTCGACGCCGATGTGCATGGACAGCACGAGCGAGGCGGCAGTCTCGGCCGTCCAGTCGGATTTGCCCGCTGGCGCATCCGCCGCCACGACGATGACGACCTCCGCTTCCACCGCGGCGAAACCGCCGTCGAAGACCGGGCATTGCGCAAGGCCGCCCGGCCCGACGTGATGCACGTTGCGGGCGAATGCCGGCCCGATCATGCGTTCCTCGGGGAACTGCGCTGCGAACGCGGGGGCAACGCGCGCGACCTTCCATCCCTTGACGGCATCGGGCCAGCGGGCGATCGCGGCGGCCTGCACGGCGTAGGCCGCGGCCAGCGTCGCGGGTGGCGTGCCCGGAAATGTGCCGAGCGCGCGGCCGGCGGCGCGCGCGTTGGTGAAGGCTTCGGCGATGAGTTCTGGATCAGTGGGGTCCGGGGTGTCGTGTGCGGCTGTCAAGGCTGTTCCTGTGCGCCGACCGGCGCCTGATGCGAGCGGGCCGCAATGTACCGCGAAGCGCCGCGGTTCAGGTCACGTTCATGCCGGCGGCGATCCCCCGCAACGCCTGCGCCGGATATCGCATATGAAAATAAGAAAACTGTTGTTCCTCGAATAAGGAACTTTGGGCACTCTCGCGGCTTTCGTGACAAACAGAAACGCCGCGACATGCCCTCCTTCCTGTCTTCCCGTCGCGCTGCCCTGGCGCTGATCGCCTCGGCCGCCGCCCTGCCCGCGTTCGCGGCCGACCCCGCGCTGCTGAACGTCTCCTATGACGTGGCGCGCGAGCTCTACAAGCAGATCAACCCGGCCTTCGTCGCCGCGCAGAAGGCCAAGGGCCAGGCCGTCTCGGTCAACCAGAGCCATGGCGGCTCCAGCAAGCAGATCGGCGCCGTCATCGGCGGCCTGGAGGCCGACGTCGTGACGATGAACCAGGCCACGGACGTGGACCAGCTCGCCGAGAAGGGCTTCACGCCGGCCGACTGGCGCACCCGCTTCCCCAACGGCGCGGCACCCTACTCGTCGACCATGCTGTTCCTGGTGCGCAAGGGCAACCCCAAGGGCATCAAGGACTGGAGCGACCTGGCCCGCCCCGGCGTGCAGGTCATCATCCCCAACCCCAAGGTGACCGGCAACGGCCGCTACGGCTACCTGGCCGCCTGGGGCAGCGTCATCGCCACCGGCGGCAGCGAGGCCCAGGCCAAGGAGCTGGTGACCAAGATCTTCACCAACGTGCCGGTGCTGGACGGCGGCGGCCGCGGCGCCACCACCACGTTCACGCAGCGGGGCATCGGCGACGTGCTGGTCACGTTCGAGGGCGAGGTCGAGCTGATCGAGAACGAGTTCGGCAAGGGCCAGTTCGAACAGGTCACGCCCAGCATCTCCATCGAGACCGAGGCGCCCGTGGCCCTCGTCGACAAGGTCGCCGCCAAGCACGGCACCACCGCGCTGGCCAAGGCCTACCTGGACTTCCACTGGAGCCCGGAAGGCCAGGAGATCATCGCGAAGAACAACTTCCGCCCGCGCGACCCGGCCATCTTCAAGAAGCATGCGCAGCGCTTCGCCACGCTGAAGCTTTTCACCGTCGACCAGACGCTGGGTGGCTGGGCCAAGGTCAGCAAGACGCACTTCGCAGACGGCGGCACCTACGATCAAGTCATGGCTGGTATCAAACGCTGATGTCGAGTTCCGCAGGGACCAACCCGGCCACGCTGGCGGCTGCCGCGCCCACCGCAACACCGGGCAGCGCGCGGCCGGGCAAGCCCTTCATCCGGCGCCGCGTGCTGCCCGGCTTCGCGCCCACGATGGGCTTCACGCTGTTCTACCTGTCGCTGCTGGTGCTGATCCCGCTGGCCGCGGTGTTCCTCAAGTCGGCCGACCATGGCTTCGAGGCCTTCTGGGCCGCCGCCACGTCGCCGCGCGTCATCGCGTCGTACAAGCTGAGCTTCGGCGCCTCGCTGCTCGCCGCCAGCATCAACCTCGTGTTCGGGCTGATGCTGGCCTGGTGCCTGGTGCGCTACGACTTCCCCGGCCGCAAGCTGGTGGACGCGCTGATCGACCTGCCGTTCGCGCTGCCCACCGCGGTGGCCGGCATCGCGTTGACGGCGCTGTATGCGCCCAACGGCTGGATCGGCTCGCTGTTCGCCCCCGGTGGCCTGCTCGCGCCGCTGTTCGGCCCCGAAGGCACGCGCATCGCCTTCACGCCGCTGGGCGTGCTGCTGGCGCTGATCTTCATCGGCCTGCCCTTCATCGTGCGCACGGTGCAACCGGTGTTGGAAGACATGGAGACGGAGCTGGAAGAAGCCGCGGCGTCGCTCGGCGCGCAACGCTGGACGACCTTTCGCTTCGTCGTGCTGCCCACGCTGCTGCCGGCGCTGCTGACCGGCTTCGCGCTGGCCTTCGCGCGGGCCGTGGGCGAGTACGGCTCGGTCATCTTCATCGCCGGCAACATCCCGCTGGTCAGCGAGATCACGCCGCTGATGATCATCTCCAAGCTGGAGCAGTACGACTACGTCGGCGCCACCGCCATCGCCGTCGTCATGCTGGTGTTCAGCTTCGTGCTGCTGCTGGCCATCAACCTGCTGCAGGCGTGGAGTTCGCGCCGTGGAGCCCGCTGACATGAGCACCTCGCTGTCCGTTTCCCGCTCGCGGCCCCGTTATCAGGACAACCCCGCCACGCGCGAGGCGCCCTGGGTGCGGCGCCTGCTGCTCGCGCTGGCGCTGACCTTCTTCGCGCTGTTCCTGCTGCTGCCGCTGGTCGCCGTCTTCACCGAGGCGCTGCGCAAGGGCTGGGATGCCTACTTCGCCGCGCTGGCCGACGAGGAGACCTTCTCGGCCATCAAGCTGACGCTGCTGGCCGCGGCCTTCGCCGTGCCGCTGAACCTGGTGTTCGGCGTCTGCGCGGCCTGGGCGATCGCCAAGCACGACTTCCGCGGCAAGCAGATCCTCATCACCCTCATCGACCTGCCGTTCTCGGTGTCCCCGGTGGTCGCGGGCCTGATGTACGTGCTGCTGTTCGGCGCGCAGGGCTGGCTGGGGCCGTGGCTGCAGGCGCACGACATCCGCATCGTGTTCGCCGTGCCGGGCATCATCCTCGCCACCGTCTTCGTCACCTTCCCCTTCGTCGCGCGCGAGCTGATCCCGCTGATGCAGGCGCAGGGCCGCGACGAGGAAGAGGCCGCCACCGTGCTGGGCGCGGGCGGGCTGCAGACCTTCCTGCGCGTGACGCTGCCCAACATCAAGTGGGGCTTGCTGTACGGCGTCATCCTGTGCAATGCGCGGGCCATGGGGGAGTTCGGCGCGGTGTCGGTCGTGTCCGGCCACGTGCGCGGCCTCACCAACACGCTGCCGCTGCAAGTCGAGATCCTCTACAACGAGTACCAGTTCGCCGCTGCCTTCGCGGTGGCGTCCATCCTCGCGCTGCTGGCGCTGGTGACGCTGGTGCTCAAGCAGATCATCGAGTGGCGCGCGAGCCACTCGAGCAAGGACGAGAGATGAGCATCCAGGTCGAAAACATCCACAAGCAGTTCGGCAGCTTCACGGCGCTGGGCGACGTCAGCCTCGAATTCCCGACCGGCGAGCTGGTCGCGCTGCTGGGCCCCTCGGGCTGCGGCAAGACCACGCTGCTGCGCATCATTGCCGGCCTGGAACAGGCCGACCGCGGCCGCGTGCTGCTGGACGGCCAGGACGCGTCGGGCACGCATGTGCGTGAACGCGAGGTCGGCTTCGTGTTCCAGCACTACGCGCTGTTCCGCCACATGACGGTGTTCGACAACGTCGCCTTCGGCCTGCGCGTGAAGCCGCGCAAGACCCGACCCAGCGAAGCCGTCATCAAGCAGCGCGTCACCGAGCTGCTGCAGCTCGTGCAGCTGGACTGGCTGGCGGACCGCTACCCGCCGCAGCTCTCCGGCGGTCAGCGCCAGCGCATCGCGCTGGCCCGGGCCCTGGCCGTGGAGCCGCGCGTGCTGCTGCTGGACGAGCCCTTCGGCGCGCTGGACGCCAAGGTGCGCAAGGAGCTGCGCCGCTGGCTGCGCCGCCTGCACGACGAGCTGCACATCACCAGCATCTTCGTCACGCACGACCAGGACGAAGCCCTGGAAGTGGCCGACCGCATCGTGCTGATGGACCACGGCCGCGTGGAACAGGTCGGCACGCCGCAGGAGGTCTACGAGCGCCCGGCCACGCCCTTCGTGTACGGCTTCCTCGGCGCCGCCAACCGCTTCGTCGGCCACGCGCGCGGCGGTGTGCTGCACATCGGCGAACACCAGCTGCCCGGTGCCGGCACCAGCGTCGGCAGCGGCGAGGTGCAGGCCTACGCGCGCCCGCACGAGCTGCAGATCCTGGTCGACGAATCCGCTCCCGGCCTGGCGGCCACGGTGGAGCGCGTGCTGACCTTCGGCGCGAGCGCGCGTGTCGAGCTGATCGGGCCTGACGGCGCACCGCTGGAAGCCGAGCTGACGCGCGACCAGGCCGAGGCGCTGCAACTGCGCGGCGGCCAGCGGGTCAAGCTGAGCGCGGCGCGGCTCAGCCTGTTCGAGGCCGGCGCGGGCATCTGACGGTCGCGCCCAGCGCGCAGGCTCGCGCGCTGGGCGCATAGACGCCCGCCGCATGCCCACCGACGTTTTCATTCGTTCTCCCGCGCGATGCCTCTGAGCACACTGGGCGCATCCCCTTCAGGAGCCCCAGCATGACCATCACCGCCATCAACGTGCGCAACCAGTTCCGCGGCACGATCAAGGAAATCATCGAAGGCCCGGTCGTCTCCGAGGTCGACGTCATCACGGCCTCCGGCGCCGTCGTCACCTCGGTCATCACGACGCGCTCGGTCAAGGACCTCGGCCTGACGGTGGGCCGCGAGGTGGTGGCGCTGGTCAAGTCCACCGAAGTCTCACTGGCCATCCTGTGAGGCCACGATGAGCTACAAGCCGCCGCGCATCCTCATCATCCCGGGCCTGCACGACAGCGGGCCGGCCCATTGGCAAACGTGGCTGCAGGGCCAGTACCGCGACGTCCGGCGCGTCACCCAGCGTGACCCGAGCCGCCCCGACCTGGAGCGCTGGGCCGAGCGCATCCAGCGCACGCTGGAGGTAGCCGCGGTGTCGAATGAACCCGGCGAATGGCTGGCCGTCGCACACAGCTTCGGCTGCCTGGCACTGGCCCGCCACCTGGCCGACCGGCCCGATTCGCCGATCCGCGAGGCGCTGTTCGTCGCCCCCGCGGAGCCCGACAAGTTCGGCCTCGCCGAGGCGCTGCCCCACCACCGGCTGCCGCGCCGCTCGCGCCTGATCGCGAGCATGAACGACCCATGGATGAGCGCCGCCAGTGCCGCGCGCTGGGCGCACCGCTGGGGCGCCAGCTACAGCAACCTGGGCGCCGTGGGCCACATCAACGCCGAGGCCGGCTTCGGCCCCTTCCCGGTGGCCAAGAGCTGGATCGAGGCCGCCCGCGCGCGCGCCGCCGCCGAACAGCGGCCGCGCCACGCCGAGTTCCGCGAGTGGGCGTTCGCGGTCTAGCGTCGCTGCGCGACGCGACATGGCATTCAATCGATGGGAGCTGCGATCGCTCCGCTCCATCCAAACGCGCGACTGGCGGCTAACGACCCGTCGCCGTCCTTCCATTCACCGACTTCGGCGCCAGAAAGCAGTCGTTCAATGTTTTGATTCAGAGGACGCCGAAGGCCCACTCCGCAATGGTCGGTTACGCGTCTGATGCCGACGACGCTGGAGCGAGTCTCGCCTCCAAAAATAGGCGTGACGATTGCAAGACCTTTTGATCGCTTCCGCTGAGCTGAAGCGGGAATCGGCCTTCTTGATGCGAACTGCCAGGAAGCGGCCGTTCAACGTTCGACACGTGCAGCATGCGATCGGCGTAGCCGGGCGACTGTCGCTCGATGGAAGGGTTGGCGCACTTCCGGGGCATCCGTAGGGACGCCCGCTGCAAGACCGCCTGGCGATGGGCGAGGAACCGATGCATCGCCCGCGCGCTCGCAGAAATTTTCGACCTTGCGTGTCCGATCTGGCCATCCTGCATCGTTCATCAAATGAGGACAGGGTTTTCGACCCGCTGGTAGATCCAACCCAATCCAGAAGGCCACTCCTTCTTCACTCAAACCTTCAAAGGCGACCATGGTCACGCAGCACGCTCCCTCAGGCATGAAGCCTCTCATCCAGGCAGTCCTTACGTATGCAGGCGCCACCGCTGTGGCTGTCGTTGCTCCGTACCACAGCGCATGGGCCGACGCCCTCCCGGCGGCATACTTTCACGAGGCGGTGGTTTCAAATGCCGACCAGCCAAACCACCCCAACTCGGTCCAAGGGGCGAGCGACCTCTTGCCCGAAAGCGTCGCAGACAGCTTCACCGCAATCAATGGGAATGGCAGCAGCTTCCTCGCTGGGACGGCCACGACCACGGGCGGACCCGTTCCCACCTTGAGCGTGACGGCTTCATCATCAAACGGCGTCTTTTCCATGAACGCCTATGCCAAGGTCAGCTATTCAGTGCGCCTGACCGGGGGGCCAGCAGGAACCTCGGTACCGATGACGCTTGAAGCCACGGGTTCCGCCCAGACGGGGCACAGCAGTGGCGGCAATTGGCTGTCTAGCGCCTATACGCAGCTATACATCAACGGTGCGCCTCAATATGACGCATTCTTAAACGCCTACTTTGTCTATGGCGACCCAGGCCACGAGACCGCCTCTTTCTCAATCGACAAGCCGATGACGATGCTGGTTGGGAGTACCTACAGCGTGGACATGATCGTCGGGGCCACCGGCAACAACGGAACAGGTTCGGCCACCATGGATCCCACTTTCTCTTTCGTCAACATCTCGGACGCTTCCACCTATCGGCTGGAATTTTCTCCAGGTCTGGTGGCTACCGTGCCCGAGCCGTCCGGCGCTTCACTGCTGCTTCTCGGGCTCGGAGGCATGATCGTTCGAAGACGTCGCCAGCTCGGCGTCCGTGGAACTCAACGGGTATCCAGTTGAACGTACGGAGCAACTCTTGCAGTGGTCGATCAGGAGTCGATCACCCGCCGCCGGCTAGGTCAGCGCCTGCTTGAACGCGGCCAACGTGCGCTCCCACGCCAGCTGCGCCGCCACCGGGTCGTAGCGCGGCGTCGTGTCGTTGTTGAAGCCGTGCTGCGTGCCGGCGTAGCTGAACATCTCGTAGCGCACGCCGGCCGCCTTCAGCGCGGCCTCATACGGCGGCCATGACGCGTTGACGCGCTCGTCGTTCGCCGCGTAGTGCAGCAGCAGCCGCGCCTTGATGCGCGCCGCGTCCTCGGCCGCCGGCGCGCCGCCGTAGAAGGGCACGGCCACGCGCAGCTCCGGCATCTGCGTGGCCACATGGTTGGCGAGGCTGCCGCCCCAGCAGAAGCCGACGACGCCCACCTTGCCGTTGCCTTCGGGCAGCGCCAGCAGCGCACGGCCCGCCGCGACGATGTCCGCACGCGCCTTGGGCGCATCCAGCTTGCCGAACAGCTCGCGCGCCTTGTCCTCGTCGCCCGGGTAGCCACCCAGCGGCGTCAGCGCATCGGGCGCATAGGCCACATAACCCGCCAGCGCGACGCGGCGGGCGACGTCCTCGATGTGCGGGTTCAGGCCGCGGTTCTCGTGCAAGACCAGCACGGCCGGCAGCTTGCCCGCGGCGCTGGCGGGCCTGGCCAGATAGCCCTGAACCTCGCCGTTGCCCTGCGGCGAGTCGAAGGCCTGGCGGCGGATGACGAGGCGCGGGTCATCGGGCTTGACCTGCTGCGCGCCGGCGAAGTCCGGGCTCAGCGCGGCCAGCAGCGCCGCGGCACCCGCCGGGCCGCCGGCAAAACGCGCGGCCTGGTCCAGGAAGCCGCGCCGGCTCAGGTCGCCATGCACGTAGCGGTCGAACAGCGGCCAGGCCTGCTCGGGGATATCAACGGGGGGCTTTGTCGTCATCTCGAGATCCTTATGCGGGGAGCGCCCACTGTAGGCATCCCTGCAGGAACTGCATATGCATATCGCGAATCATTCGACGACAGATGCAACCGCGCTTCCCACAATGACTCGTCTCTGAGGCTCGTCGACTGCGTGCATGAACTTCCAGCAACTCCGCTCCGTCCGTGAAGCCCAGCGCCGCGGTTTCAACCTGACCGAGGTCGCACAGGCGCTGCACACGTCGCAGCCCGGCGTCAGCCGCCAGATCCGCGAGCTGGAGGACGAGCTCGGCATCGAGCTCTTCGTGCGGGTGGGCAAGCGCCTGACCGGGCTGACCGAGCCCGGCGAGCAGGTGCTGCCCGTCATCGAACGGCTGCTGCAGGAAGCCGAAAACCTCAAGCGCGCATCCGACGACTTCGCCAGCGCCGGCAGCGGCCGCCTGCGCATCGCCGCCACGCACAGCCAGGCCCGCTATGCGCTGCCGCCCGCCGTGCGCGACTTCCGCGCCCATCACCCGGACGTGAGCCTGCACCTGCAACAGGGCTCGCCCCAGCAGATCGCACGGCTGCTGCTGGACGGCGAGGCCGACGTGGGCATCGCCACGGAAGCCCTGGCGCAGTATCCGGAACTCGTCGCCCTGCCCTGCTACCGCTGGACGCACGCGGTCGTCGTGCCGCCGGGCCACCCGCTGCTGGACGGCCAGCCGCTGACGCTGGCGCGCCTGGCGCAGTTCCCCATCATCACCTACGAACCCGGCTACACCGGCCGTTCGCACATCGACGAGGCCTTTGCTGCAGCGCAGATCGCGCCGCACATCGTGCTCAGCGCGATGGACGCCGACGTCATCAAGACCTATGTCGAACTGGGCCTGGGCGTGGGCATCGTCGCGTCCATCGCCTTCGACGACGAGCGCGACCGCCACCTGCGCGCGCTGGACGCTCGCCACCTGTTCGCCGACAACATGACCCGCCTGGCGGTGCGCCGCAGCGCCTACCTGCGCGACTACATCTACGCTTTCATCCAGACCTTCGCGCCGCCGCTGGACCGCGCAGCCGTGGACGCGGCGCGCCACCAGGGCCCGGAGCCCGACGCCGGCGGGCCCGTGCTCGCGTGGTCCAAAGCCGCCTGAACCGCACAACTTCGCTCCCCTTCCACCCACCTAACCACAAACCCATGCGCCGCCTTCTCACCGCCCTCACCCTTGCTGCCGCCGCCACCGGCGCCTTCGCGCAGGCCTCGCTGCTGAACGTCTCCTACGACCCGACGCGCGAGCTGTACCAGGACTTCAACAAGGCCTTCGTCGCCAACTGGAAGGCCAAGACCGGCGAGACGCTGAACATCAAGGCCTCGCACGGCGGCTCGGGCAAGCAGGCCCGCTCGGTCATCGACGGCCTGGAGGCCGACGTGGTCACGCTGGCGCTGGCCTACGACATCGACGCGCTGGCCGACCGCAACCTGCTCGGCCTGGACTGGCAGAAGAAGCTGCCGAACAACTCCACGCCCTATACGTCCACCATCGTGTTCCTGGTGCGCAAGGGCAACCCCAAGCACATCAACAACTGGCCCGACCTGGCGCGCTCGGGTGTGGACGTCATCACCCCCAACCCCAAGACCAGCGGCGGTGCGCGCTGGAACTACCTGGCGGCCTGGGCGTTCGCGCTGAAGCAGCCGGGCGGCAACGCCGAATCGGCCAAGGCCTTCGTCAAGCGCATCTACGGCAACACCAAGGTGCTGGACTCCGGCGCCCGCGGCGCGACGACCACCTTCGTGGAGCGCGGCATCGGCGACGTGCTGATCGCCTGGGAGAACGAGGCCTACCTCGCCGTCAAGGAACTGGGCAAGGACAAGTTCGAGATCGTCACGCCGTCCATCTCCATCCTGGCCGAGCCGCCCGTGGCCGTGGTCGACAAGATCGTCGACAAGCGCGGCACCCGCAAGCAGGCCCAGGCCTACCTGGAGTACCTGTACAGCCCGGAAGGCCAGGAGATCGCCGCGCGCAACTTCTACCGCCCGCGCGACCCCAAGGTCGCGGCCAAGTACGCCAAGCAGTTCGCCGACGTGAAGCTCTTCACCATCGACGACTCGTTCGGCGGCTGGCGCGCGGCGCAGAAGACGCATTTCGACGACGGCGGCGTGTTCGACCAGATCTACACGCCGGGCGCGAAGTAAGCGGCCCCTCGTCCAGTCCGCCGAGGGGACGGCTCGGGGGCGGCCCGGCGCTCGGCCCGAAATGCAACGCGGTGCACACTCGGTGACGTGAAGACTTGTTGCGCGCGTCAACGCGCGCTCGACAGCGGGCGTTGGACAGCCTCATCATGAGGCCGCCATGAAGCTTGCCACCGCCGCCCTCGCGCTCAGCGCCACCTTCGCCTTGATCGGTTGCGCCAGCGCGCCGACCTCACCCACGGCCGCCGCCGCTGCCACCAGCGCTCCTCAGGACACGCTCTGGCTGGATCGCCTGAGCTGGGGCGCCACGACGCCGGAATTGCAGCAGTTGCGTCGCACCGGCCGCGCGGCCTGGCTGGATGCGCAACTGCAGCCCAAGGGCGTGCTGCCCGGCGCCGCACAGACCCAGATCCAGGCACTGGGCGTGTCGCAGCAGCCCATGGCGGCGCAGGTGCAGCAGATGGAAGCGCAGCGCAAGGCCGCCGACGCACTCACCGACGACACCGCCAAGGCCGCCGCGCAGAAGGACTACCAGCAGGCGTTGACCAAGCTGGCGCGCGACGCCTCGGGGCGCGCGCTGCTGAACGCGCTGTACTCGCCCAACCAGGTGCAGGAACAGCTCACCTGGTTCTGGTTCAACCACTTCAACGTCCACCAGTACAAGGCCAACATCCGCGCCATGGTCGGCGACTACGAGCAAGGCCTGCGCGAACGTTCGCTGGGGCGCTTCCGCGACCTGCTGGGCTACACGGCCCATCACCCGGCCATGCTGCGCTACCTCGACAACGAGCAGAACGCCGCCAACCGCATCAACGAGAACTACGCCCGCGAGCTGCTGGAGCTGCACACGCTGGGCATCGGCGGCGGCTACAGCCAAAAGGACGTGCAGGAGCTGGCCCGCGTGCTCACCGGCCTGGGCGTGAACCTGACCGACAACAAGCCGAAACTGAAGCCCGCCCAGGAGGCCCAGTACCGCCGCGACGGGCTGATGGAGTTCAACCCCGCGCGGCACGACTTCGGCGACAAGCAGTTGCTGGGCACCACCATCAAGGGCCAGGGCTTCGCCGAGGTCGACCAGGTGCTGGACCTGCTGGCCCGGCACCCGAGCACGGCCCGCTTCGTGAGCCGCAAGCTGGCCCAGTACTTCGTTGCCGACGAGCCGCCGCCTGCGCTGGTGGAGCGCATGGCCGAGCGCTGGCGGCAGACCGACGGCCGCATCGCCGACGTGATGCGCACGATGATCGGTTCGCCCGAGTTCGAGGCGTCGCTGGGCCGCAAGTTCAAGGACCCGACGCACTACGTCGTCTCCGCCGTGCGGCTGGCCTATGCCGACAAGGTGGTGCTGAACACCGCACCCATGATCGGCTGGCTGTACCGCCTGGGCCAGGCGCCCTACAACCGCCAGACGCCCGACGGCTACGCGCTGGACGAGAACGCCTGGGCGGGCCCCGGCCAGATGACCACGCGCTTCGAGATCGCCCGCGCCATCGGCAGCGGCAGCGCCGGGTTGTTCAAGGCCGAAGGCGAGAAGCAGGACCGCCCGGCCTTCCCGCAACTCGCCACGCCGCTGTACTACGAAGGCATCGCGCCGCGCCTGCCCGCGGCCACGCAGCAGGCGCTGGCCGCCGCCACTTCGCCGCAGGAATGGAACACCTTCCTGCTCGCCTCCCCGGACTTCATGAACAGGTGACCCGATGAAACGCCGCACCCTGCTCCAACTCGGCCTCGGGGCCGGTCTCGCCAGCGCACTGCCCATGCAGCTCTGGGCCGCACCCGCGGCCACGGCTTCGCCCGAGACGCCGCGGCTGCTGGTGGTCTTCCTGCGCGGCGCCTACGACGCCGCCAACCTGCTGGTGCCGACCTCGTCGAGCTTCTACTACGAAGCGCGCCCCAACATCGCCATCGCCAAGACCGCCGCGCTGGCACTCAACGACGACTGGGGCCTGGCGCCTGCGCTGGCCGACAGCATCTACCCGCTGTGGCAAAAGGGCCAGGCAGCGTTCGTGCCGTTCGCCGGCACCAACGACACCTCGCGCAGCCACTTCGAGACGCAGGACCACATCGAGCTGGGCCAGCCCGACGACGTGGCCGGCGGCAACCGCGATTTCCGCAGCGGCTTCATGAACCGGCTCGCAGGGGTGCTGGGCAGCGGCTCGCGGCTGGAGGCCATGGCCTTCACCGACCAGGTGCCGCTGATCCTGCGCGGCAAGCTGCCCGTGGCCAACCAGGCACTGCGCGACCTCGGCAAGCCTGCCATCAACGCGGCGCAGGCGCAGACGATTGCCGGCATGTACGCCGGCACGCGGCTGGCCGGCACGGTCAGCGGCGGCTTCGAGGTGCGCGACGAGGTGACGCGCTCCATGTCCGCCGAGGCCGGTGAGATGGAAGCCGCCAGCCGCAACGCCATCGCGGCCAAGGGCTTCGCGCTGGAGGCGCGCCGGGTCGCGCGGCTGATGCGCGATCGCGTCACGCTGGGCTTCATCGACGTGGGCGGCTGGGACACGCACGTGGGCGAAGGCGGCGCCACGGGGCAGCTCGCCACAAAGCTCGGCGAACTGGGCAAGGGCCTGGCCCTCTTTGCCGACGAGATGGGGCCGCAGTGGAACAACACCGTGGTCGTCGTGGTGAGCGAGTTCGGCCGCACCTTCCGCGAGAACGGCAACCGCGGCACCGACCACGGCCACGGCAGCGCCTACTGGGTGCTGGGCGGCAGCGTGCGCGGCGGGCGCATCGCCGGCGAGCAGGTCGCCGTCAACGCGTCCACGCTGTTCCAGAACCGCGACTATCCCGTGCTCAACGAGTACCGGTCGCTGCTCGGCGGGCTGTTCCGGCGCATGTACGGCCTGAACGACACGCAGCTGGCCGCCGTGTTCCCGGGGGCCAGCGCGCGCGACATCGGGCTGGTCTGAGCCTCAGGCCGCCTTCGTCCAGCGGTCGGTCACGGCCTTGATGCGTTCGCCGAAGTGCTGGGCCGTGGCGATGTCGCCGGGGACCATTTCCTCGGCCGAGGCATCGCTGGGCGTCTGCGTGATCAGGCCGGCGTAGCCGCCGAGGTTGTTCACGTCGTCGCGCGTGGCGGCCTTGTGGTTGGGCGCCTTCAGGCCCATGCCGACCCAGATCATGCCGTGCTGCTGGCTGAGCGTATGCAGGTACTGCACCGTGCCCTGCTTGTCGCCATTCAGCGTGGCCGAGTTGGTGAAGCCGGCGGCGATCTTGTCCTTCCAGAGCTGCGCGTACCAGGGCTTGCTGCTCGCATCGGCGAACTTCTTGAACTGCCAGCTCGCGCCACCCATGTAGGTCGGCGTGCCGAAGACGATGGCGTCGGCCGCGGCCAGCGTGGCCCAGTCGGCTTCGGTGATGTTGCCTTCCGCATCGATGGCGATCAGCTGCGCGCCCGCGGCGCCAGCGACGGCCTCGGCGACCTTCTTCGTGTGGCCGTAGCCGGAGTGGTACAGGACGACGATCTTGCTCATGGGAATTTCCTCTCGTGGGTAGGTGGAAACGGGAATCAGGCGACCAGGTCGAAGACGAGCACTTCGGCATCCTGGCCTGCCGCAAAGGCGAGGCGCGATGTTTGGCGAACCTGCAAGGCATCACCCGCCGTCAGGTCTTGGCCGTTCACGGTAAGCGATCCACGCACCACGTGCACGTAGGCCATGCGGCCGTCCGCCAGGCCCAGTTCAGCGGCTTCGGCCCCGTCGAAGAGGCCGGCGTACAGCTTCGCATCGGTGTGGATGGTCACGGCGCCCTCGGCGCCGTCGTTGGCCGCCACCAGGCGCAGCGTGCCGCGCTTGGAGCCGGCGTCGAAATGCTTCTGCTCGTAGCTCGGCGCGATGCCGCGCGCATCGGGGATGAGCCAGATCTGCAGGAAGTGCGTGGTCTGGTCCTTGGCATGGTTGAACTCGCTGTGCCGCACGCCCGTGCCCGCGCTCATCCGCTGCACGTCGCCGGGCCGGATCACGCCGACGTTGGCCGCCCCGGCCTCGCCGTTGCCCATGCTGTCCTTGTGCGCCAGCTCGCCGCTGAGCACGTAGCTGATGATCTCCATGTCGCGGTGGGCATGCGTGCCGAAGCCGGTGCCGGGTGCGATCTTGTCCTCGTTGATGACGCGCAGCGCCCCGAAGCCCATGCGGGCCGGGTCGTGGTAGTCGGCGAAGGAGAAGCTGTGGAAGGACTTCAGCCAGCCGTGGTCGGCGTAGCCGCGGTCACAGGACTTGATCAGCTGCATCACGGAGGGCTCCTGTTCTCGGTTCAGTGAGATGAATGTAGGCGTCGTGCCGGCGGGCATCGGTGAGCCCGTGCCGGGGACATCGTTCAAATAGACTGAACGAATGTCGCACCCTCAAGACAAACGCCGGGCCTTGACGCCCGAGGCGCTGACCATGATGGACACCATCGCCCGCACCGGCAGTTTTGCCGCGGCGGCGCGCGAGATGGGCCGCGTGCCGTCGGCGCTGACGTACTCGGTGCGCCAGCTCGAAGACGCGCTGGACGTGCTGCTGTTCGACCGCAGCTCGCGCCAGGCCGTGCTGACCTCGGCCGGGCAGGAGCTGCTGGTGGAAGGCCGGCGGCTGCTGCAGGAGCTGGACGCCGTGGCCAACCGCGTGCGCCGCATCGCCACCGGCTGGGAGAGCGAGCTGACGCTGGCCGTGGACGACGCCCTCGCCCGCCGTGCGGTGTTCGACCTGATGGCGGCCTTCTACGCCCAGCGCCTGGACGGCGGCGGCGCGCCCCCCACGCGGCTCAAGCTGCGCGTGGAGGTGCTGGCCGGCACGTGGGAGGCGCTGCTGAACGGCCAGGCCGACATCGCCGTCGGCGTGCCCGCGCGCATGCCCAACGCGGCCCTCCAGTCCGAGCCGCTGGGCGTGCTGGAGTTCGCCTTCTGCATCGCACCGCACCACCCGCTCGCCACGGCGACGGAGCCGCTGAGCGCCGTGCAGATCGCCGAGCACCGCATCATCACGGTGGCCGACAGCGCCCGCCAGCTCGCGCCCATCACTGTCGGCGTGCTGCCGGGCCAGGACGTGCTGACGCTGCCGTCGCTGGCGTCCAAGGTCGAGGGTCTCCTGCGCGGCCTGGGCTGCGGCTCCGTGCCGCTGGCCATGGTCAGCCGCCACATCGAGGCCGGCCGCCTGGTGCGCAAGACCACCTACGAAGGGCTGCGCACCGGCACCATGCACTACGCCTGGCGCGAGAACCCGGCGGGAAGCGGCCACCCGCCGGGCAAGGCGCTGGCCTGGTGGCTGCAGCGCCTGCGCAGCGAGACCACGCGCAAGGCGCTGCTGGAGCAACACGAAGGGCTGCTCCTTTGACGACTTATCGCGGCCGCTTCGCCCCCTCGCCCACCGGCCCGCTGCACGACGGCTCGCTCGTCGCCGCGCTCGCCAGCTGGCTGGATGCGCGCGCGAACGGCGGGCAATGGCTGGTGCGCATCGAAGACGTGGACGGGCCGCGCTGCCCACCCGGCACGGACCAGGTCATCCTCGGGCAACTCGCCGCGCTGGGCCTGGTGCCGGACGAACCACCCGTCTGGCAGTCGCGCCGCGGCGACGTCTACCAGGCTGCGCTGGACCGTCTGATCGCGTCGGGCCATGTCTACGGCTGCGCCTGCACGCGGGCCGAGATCGCCGCCGCCATCGAGCACACGGTCGGCCCGCGCGCCAGGCATGGCGAACTGGTCTACCCCGGCACCTGCAGACCCGAGCACGGCGGCACCCGCGGCCGCCCTGTCCGCGCCTGGCGCTTTCGCGTCCATGGCCGCCTGGCCTGGCAGGACCGGCGGCTCGGCCCGCAGTCGCAGGACCTTGAAACGCAGGTCGGGGACTTCGTGCTCAAGCGCGCCGACGGGCTGTGGGCCTACCAGCTGGCCGTGGTCGTCGACGACGCCGAGCAAGGCATCACCGATGTGGTGCGCGGCGAAGACCTGGCCGACAACACGCCGCGCCAGATCGCGCTGCAACGCGCGCTGGGCCTGCCCACGCCGCGCTACCTGCACACGCCGCTGGTGCTGGCAGCGGACGGGCACAAGCTGTCCAAGCAGAACGGCGCGGCGGCGGTGGACCTGGCCGAGCCGGCGGCACGGATCCGCGCTGCCGGCGCCCAACTGGGGCTTAGGCTCGATGCGGGCGACCTGCACCTGCGCAAACTCCTGCACGTCGCCGTCGCAGGCTGGCGATCCGCGCAGACCGGATGACGGCGGCGTGCCCGGCGGCTGCCGTCAGGCCTGAGGCACCTGCCTGACGACCGACAGCACCTGCGCATGCCGGTGGACAAGCTCGGGCGAGGTGTCGACGTGCTCGGTGTAGCGCGCGGCGAAACTGCCGTCGCCGCTGCGGTCCAGCGCGAGCAGCTCGCGCAGGCGGGACGCCACGGCTGCGGGCGTCAGGGCGGCATCGCCATCGAGATCCAGCGCTTCATCGAGCATGACGATGAGCCGGCTGAGCGGCTCAAGCCAGCGCATCTCATCCGAAAACGCCACGACCTGCAGGAAATCCCCGGCGCTCTGGGCGCCATGGGCCTTCTCATAGTGGCGGCGCTCCAGGTCCAGCAGCAGGCGATGCAATTCCAGCAGGGCGGTGCGCAAGGCTCGGCAGGTTGCTGTGGGCGCGGTCATCGTGTGGCTCAAAAGTGGTGACCGAATGATATTCAGGGGCGAAATCCGGGTCGTCGCTTGGTAAGGTCCCAGGCCGATGCCCTCGTCGCCGCGGCGACAATCAGCCCATTCACCCACCTCAAGGATTTCGCATGAACACCACGCCCAGCGGCCTTCAGTTCGAAGACACCGTCGTCGGCGACGGCAACCCGGCCCAGGCGGGCCACGACGTCACCGTGCACTACACCGGCTGGCTCTGGACCGATGGCGCCAAGACGGCCAAGTTCGACTCCAGCAAGGACCGCGGCGACCCGTTCGAGTTCGAGCTCGGGGCCGGCATGGTCATCAAGGGCTGGGACGAAGGCGTGCAGGGCATGCAGATCGGCGGCAAGCGCACGCTCATCATCCCGGCCGAGCTGGGCTATGGCGCGCGCGGTGCCGGCGGCGTGATCCCGCCCAACGCGACGCTGTGCTTCGACGTCGAACTGCTGGGCCTGGCCGGCGGCGCGGAGCCTGTCGAGCTGAACCTGCACACCACCGCCAGCGGTCTGCAGCACGAGGATGTCGTCGTCGGTGAAGGCGCCGAAGCCACCAAGGGCCAGCGCGTGTCGGTGCACTACACGGGCTGGCTCTACAAGGACGGCATGAAGGGCAAGAAGTTCGATTCCAGCAAGGACCGCGGCCAGCCGTTCAAGTTCCGACTCGGCGGCGGCGAGGTCATCCAGGGTTGGGACGAAGGCGTGCAGGGCATGAAGGTCGGCGGCACGCGCATGCTGGTGCTGCCCCCGGAGCTGGGCTATGGCGCCCACGGCGCGGGCGGCGTGATCCCGCCGAACGCGACACTGCTGTTCGAGGTCGAACTGCTGGCCGTCTGACGCCCGGCTGCAGGGCGCTGCCTTCGCGGCGCCCCCATAAAGCCAAGCGGGGCGGCGGGGCTTGTGCTGACAAGCGGCTGTCATTCGCGGATGCTGTGATCCGGACTCTCCACCCACCAGGCCCGAGCCATGTCGATTGACCACCGCCGCTTCCCCCGTGTCGAGTTCTTCCTGGTGCCCGCCGAGCATGAACAGCTGCCGGTGTGGGTCATCAAGCCCGAGGGCCTGTCCGACGCGCGCGGCGGCGTCGTCGTCAACCTCAGCGAGGCCGGCCTGCAGGTCCTGGCCGCGGCCGAGCCGGCGCTGGAGGCCCGGCACTACGAGTTGCGCCTGCTGCTGGGCGAAGACGAAGGCGTGCCCCTGTTCAGCGCGGCCGTGCGCCGCGTCTGGACCCGGCCGCTGAGCCAGCTCGTGCAGCTCTGCGGCTTCGAGTTCGAATCGCCCAACTCGCAGGCCGAGGAGTTCCTGCGCACGCAGACGGCGCAGATCACGGCCCGCAAGTGGGTGCGCTGCGTGCTGGTGGAGCAGATGGCGGCACTCGCCTGACGTCCCCAAGGCTGCTGACGCCGCCGCGCCGCGGCGCTTCCCAAGGCCTCGCCGGCCCGCAACACTCGCGGCGCCGGCAATCCCTGCCGCGGGAAGACCTGCCATGCATGCTGTCTACATCCACGCCGTCCTCGTCACCGCCGCGCTGGCCGTGCCGTCGGCCAGCTTCGCCTGGGGCGATGAAGGCCACCAGGTGGTCGCCTCGTTGGCCTACAAGCGCCTGACGCCCAAGGCCAGGAAAGCCGTCGACGCCTTGCTCGCGAAGGACGCCGACAAGCTCACCGCCCCCGACTTCACCAGTCGCGCGACCTGGGCCGACAAATACCGCGATGCCGACCGCAACACGACACAGGTGCATTACCGCGCCACGCGGAAATGGCATTTCGTCGACATCGAACTCGACGGCGGCACGCTGGACGACGCCTGCGATGGCCGCAAGCCGCTGCCGGACGGCGTCGCCGCCAGCCAAGGCCCTGCGAATGCCTGCGTCGTGGACAAGCTCGTGCAATTCCGGAAGGAACTGACCAGCCCGGACACGTCCGTCGCCGAGAAGACGCTGGCGCTGAAGTTCGTGCTGCATCTGGTGGGCGACCTGCACCAGCCGCTGCATGCGGCCAACCACCAGGACAGCGGCGGCAACGGCGTGGCGGTCGAGATCGCGCCATCCAACCGCCACAGCAACCTGCACGCCTATTGGGACACCGACCTGGTGAAGAAGCTGGGCACGACGGTGCCCGTCGCTGCGGCCAGCGTAGCCAAGCTCATCACGCCGGCCAACGCCGCGAGCTGGTCGGCCGGCGGCATCGACGACTGGGCAGCGGAGTCCAACGCCGACGCGAAGAAAGTGGCCTACAACTTCAGCGGCGAGAAGACCTTCGTTGACGATCACGACGGCGAAGGCGAGGTGCTCGATGCGACCTACGAGGCGCGCGCCCTGCCCGTCGCCCGCCGCGCGCTGGCCAAGGCGTCCGTGCGCCTGGCGAACCTGCTCAACGACGCCTTCAAGTAGGCCCCGCAGCGCCCGTCAGTGGCGCAGTGCGAGCTGCAACGCCTCGCCAGCGCGGCGGTAGCCCCAGGCCTCGTAGGCCACCACGCTGACGGCCGGCGCCAGCATGACGACAAGCAGGCAGGCCGCCATCGACACGCCGGCCGCGGCCAGCAGTGGCGCGGTCGCCAGCACGGCCCCGGTCAGCGCCAGCAGCAGGCTGTGGAACCAGCGCCAGTCGCGGTACAGCACGCTGTAAAGCCAGTACAGCGCCAGCAGGTAGATGCCCACCGGCACCGCCAGCGACAGCACGACGGCCACCGTGCCGATGTGAGCCTTGTGCTCGATGGCCAGGCCGGCCACGTGCAGGCCCGCACCCGTGGCCGCAATGGCCGCGAAGACGATCATGCTGCCGTAGCCCCACTGGAAGGAGCGATCGCGGCGCGCATGCAGCACCTCGCCCGCCAGCACGAGGAAGTAGACCCACCACATGCCGAAGGTGAGGCCCATCCCCGCCACGGCGATGAGGACCGCATCCACCGTCCAGCCCTGCACCTCGACGATGGCCGACAGCGAGGCCACCGTGCCGACGATGCCCTCGCCCAGCGCAATGATGGCCAGCAGGCTGTAGCGCTCGGCGATGTGGTGGGCGTGCCAGGGGGTGCCGCCGTGGCGCGTCTCGGCCAGGTACGGCCCGCCGAGTTCGATGGCCAGCAGCAGCACCGCGGCGGCGGCAGCCTGGGCGGTCGTCAGCGGCAGCAACGCGGTCGCGATCCAGCCGATCTGCGCGATGCCGATGGTCCACACATAGGTGCGGCAGGTGGCCGCGCATTGCGGCGCCTGGCGGGCCGCGCGCAGCCAGTGGAACAGCATGGCCACGCGCATGACCACATAGCCGGCGACGACCACGCCGTTGTCGATGCCATGGTCGGAATCCAGCGAATGGAAGACCGCCGGCAGGCCCAGGCCGATGAGGGTCACGCCCACCATCTGCACCATCGTGACCAGCCGGTGCACCCAGTCGTCGGTGTCGAAGGCCGAGGCGAACCACGCGTAGTTGATCCACGCCCAGATCACCGCATACATCGAGAACACGAAGCCGCCGATCGCCGCGCCGACATGGCCCTCCGCCAGCAGATGCGCGAACTGGCTGGCCGCCTGGCCGATGGCGACGACGAAGACCAGGTCGAACGGCAGTTCCAGCGGTGTCGCGACGCGGCCCTGCTCGTGCGGGTCCCGGCCGAGCATGCGGCGCAGGCGGTGGGTCGGGATCGGGGTCGCGCCGGTTTCTTGGTGGGCTGGGCTCATGCTGCGGTCGTCGAGAGATTTGGGCGGTGCGAAGTATGGCGCCCTGCCCTGCCCTGGCCTCCAGCAGCCGCGGCCAGCGGTCAGTCGATGGCGGGGTAGTCACCCAGGCCGTCCGGCCACGGCGTCAGCACCTCGAAGCCGTCGGCCGTCACGGTCACCATGTGCTCGAACTGGGCGGACAGCGAGTGGTCACGCGTCACCACCGTCCAGCCGTCGTTCAGCTCGCGGATGCCGGCCGCACCGGCGTTCAGCATGGGCTCGATCGTGAAGATCATGCCCTCCTCCAGCTTCAGGCCCTCGCCCGGGCGGCCGAAGTGGTTGACGTGCGGCGCGTCGTGATAGATGTCGCCGATGCCGTGGCCGCCGTACTCGCGCACGATGCTGAAGCCGGCCGCCTGCGCCACGGTCTGGATGGCGTGGCCCACATCGCCCAGCGTCGCGCCCGGGCGCACCTGGCGGATGCCGGCGCGCAGCGCCTCATAGGTCGTCATCACCAGCCGGCGCGCCAGCACGTTGGCCTCGCCGACGATGAACATGCGGCTGCTGTCGCCGAACCAGCCGTCCTTGGTCAACGTCACGTCCACGTTGACGATGTCGCCCTTCTTCAGGCGCTTGTCCTTGGACGGGATGCCGTGGCAGACCACGTGGTTGGGCGAGATGCAGGCCGTCTTCGGGTAGCCGTGGTAGCCGACGTTGGACGGGATGCACTTGAGCGTGTCGACGATGTAGTCGTGGCAGAGCTTGTCCAGCTCCTCGGTCGTCACGCCGGGCACCACGTGCGGCTTCAGCATGGCCAGCACCTCGGCGATCAGATGCCCCGCCTCACGCGCCCTGGCCACCTGCTCGGGTGTGCGCAGCTTGATGCTCTTCATGCCCGCGCTCCCTTGGCTTTGGGCTGCTGCGTCCAGCCCGCCAGGCGTGCCAGGTCCAGCCCGCCCTCCTGCTCGGCGCGGATCAGCAACTGGCAGATCTCGCTGTGCGACAGCTGCGGATGCAGCTCGGCCAGCATGCCGATGCGCATCCAGTGCTCGGCCTGGGCGTTGATGGAGCGCGACAAGGCCTGGCTCGCAACGCGCAGGCTCTCGTGCATCGGATCGGAGATTTTGACGATTCCCATGCCGAGACTATATACGATTCGTATACGAAACGTATATCAACCGTTTCGGGTCACCACAGCCGCGTCGTAGATGCCCAGGAACTCCGCCGGCATGCGCCGCGGCCGGCCGCTGCTGATCTCGATGCAGACCAGCGCCCAGCGGCCACGCACCAGCGTGACGCCGTCACTGGCGCGCTTGAGCTGGAAGCGCCGCTCCATCGTCAGCTTGCCGTCGCTGGCGGTCAGCCAGGTGCCCAGCACCAGCGCCTCGCCTTCGAAGGACGGCAGCAGGTACTCGTAATGTCCCTCTCGAATCGCCATCGCGCGGTCCAGCCGGCGGTAGTCGGCGAGCGACAGGCCCAGCGCCTCGGAGTGCGCCCAGCCGGCCTGCTCGCACCACTGCACGTAGACCGCGTTGTTGGTGTGGCCCAGCCCGTCGATGTGCTCGGCGGCAGGCGCCAGCGCCAGCGTGAAGGGCGACGGATAGTCCCAGAGATCGATCACAACCAGCCTTCCTGCTCGGCCTTCAGGCCACGCGCCAGCATCGCATCGCGCAAAGCGGCCAGCATCGGTGGCAGGCCAGCCTGCGCGAGCCGGGCCAGCGTGGCCCGGTCGTGAGTGCCCAGGGCCTGGGCGCGCGGGTGAGACAGCCGCGCCGGCTCCATCGCCTCGGGCTGCCAGGGCAGGTCGCGGTCGACCCAGGGCCGGGCCGCAGCGAGCGCAATCTCGATGCCGGCCGGGTCTGCGTCTGCACTGATGGCCGCGGGCGCCGGGGCCAGCGCGAGCAGGCGGCCGATCGCAGCCGCCCAGGCCCGCGTCGGCCGGCCGGCCACCCAGACCAGCAGCGTGCCCGGCGCCAGTCGCGCCGCCTGCTTCTCGAAGCTGGCGCGGTTCTCGATCAGCCACCAGCGGGTGGGCGCAGTCTCGACGGCCAGCAGCGGCTCCAGCGCCTCGGCGGGCAGGGTGACGAAGGGCAGTGCGGCCAGGTCGAGCCGGCGCGCGCCGGGCCAGACGAGCGAGGCCGCGCCCGCCAGTGTCAGCGTGGGCGCGAAAGGGCCGATGCCCAGCGCCGGCAGGTCGAAGTGGCGTTCCAGCCAGGCCCATTCGCCCTCGCCCACCGCCTTGGTGTGGTCCAGGTGAAGCGCGAAGTCGCGCCGCAGCCCTTGCCGGCCGGCCGCCACCCAGGTGATCAGCGCCTGCAGCAATGCGGCGCGTGCCTGGGCCGGCTTGACGGCCATGCGCGACTCGGCCAGGTCCTGCGCCGCCTCGCCCACCAACGCGTCGGCCATCAACGTGGCGAGCTGGTCGGCCAGCGCCTGGCGCTCGCCGTCCCGCTGGCCGCGCGTGGACAGGCCCAAGGCGGCCTGCAAGGCCTCCAGCCCGACCCAGGCCACGCCGGCGCGCAGCCAGCGACCGCGCTCGAACTTCTCCTTCAGCGTGAACAGGCCGGCGGCGAGCGCCCTGTCGGCGAGGCGGTCGGCCAGCTCGATGCGCGCAGCGCCGGCAGCATCGAGCAGCGCCGTCCACGGCCGGCTGTCGGCACTGCCGCGCAGCCAGTCGGCCAGCAGCTCGCGCTCGTCCACGTCCAGCGCAGGCAGGGTCGGCGGCCATACGGGTGCCTGCGCCGCGCGGTGGCGGCGCGAGCGGTCGGCGCTCAGCTCACGCGTACTCACTCTTCTCCGGCCTTCTCGCCAGCACCGCGATCGGCGGCGCCCAGCGTTCGCCGCGCGGCTTCTTGCTCGTCACCAGCGTGATCTCGCTGGGCTCGAAGACCTCGACGTTGTGCGTGATCGGGGTGGTGAGCAGGTACTGGGCGCGGGTGCTGCGCAGGAAGTGGCCGACGAGCTGGATGTTGCGCACGTCCAGGTGGGCAAAGGGCTCGTCGATGAAGACGAAGCCGCCGGGCGTCTCGTCGTCCTTCATCAGGCCTACCAGCAGGATCAGGCTCTTGAGCACCTGCTGGCCGCCCGAGGCCTCGCCGTCGTTCAGGCCCACCTCGCCCTTGCCGTCGAAGTTGAACTTCACCTGCAGGCCGGCCTGGGCCAGCACGGTGTCGTCGTTGTCCAGGTGGGGCAGCTGCGCCTCGGCGGCGACGCCGGCCAGCTCGCCCAGCTCGGCGACGTTCTTCTTGTAGCGGCGCACCGTGGCACGCAGCACGTCGATGTAGCGCTCGCGGGCGTTGCTGGCCGCGGTGGAGGCCAGCGCATTGCTGGCGCGGCGGTCGCTGAGCTGCACCTCCTCTTCACGCACCTGCAATTCCATGCGCAGGTGGCGGTCGATGACGGTGGCGTCCGTCTCCCAGACGCCTTTCTCCAGTTCCTGATCCACGTGGTGGACACGGAGGTCCGCCTGCTTGGCGTTCTCGAACTCATGGCGAAGCGCGGCCAGCGCGATGGCCGTGACCCAGCGTGGCGGAAACCGGTCTCCGGCCTCGCGCGAGGCCGCCGCTGCCGCGTGCAGCGTCTTGCGGCGCTCGGCGTGCTCGCGCCCGGTGCGGGCCTGGCGCTCCTCGCCTTCCTTCAGCTCCAGCTGCGCCCGCTCGTAGTTCTGCTCGTGCACGCCGGACGCCTTCAGCAGCCGGTTGTACTCGGCCTCGGTCGTGCTCCAGCGCGTGGCGGCTTCGGCCCGTGCCTGCGTCAGCACCGGCAGCCGCGCGCGTGCCTCGGCGAATTCGTCGGCACGCTCGGAGAGCTCCATGGCCGCCTTGTGGCCCTGGGCGGCGCGCTGCGCGTCCTTGAGCTGGCGCTCCACCTCGGCCTGTGCCTTGGCGATGCCGGTGAGTTCCTTGTCGATGCGGGCCAGCTCGCCCTCCAGCGATGCGCGGCGACCCGCCACCGCGTTGGCGCCGAACTGATGGTCGGACGCGGGAATGGCGACGCTGCGGCCGCCGCGGCCGTCGCGGTAGTAGGCGTCCGGCGTGATCCACTCGCCGCCAAGGCCCGAGCCTTCCTCGGTGCTGGCCACGCAGCGGATGCCGTCGAGCTGTCGCGCCAGCCACGTCGGCAGCGGCGCGCTGACCTTCAGCGCGGCCAGCAGCGAGCCGGGCCGGGCCTGCGGCACGGGCGCGGCGTCGGAGACGACGTAGTGGCGGTACTTCTGCCGTGCTGCGATGGCAAAGGCGCGCGCCTCGTCGCTGCGCTGCTTCAGCACGACAACCCAGCGCGAGCCGCGCAGCACGCCCTCGGCGGCTTCGCGCCAGCGCTCGTCGGCGATGTCGATGCTGTCGGCCACGACGTGGTGGGCGATGCCTGCCTCGTCCAGCGCCTGGCGCAGCGGCCTGACCTCGGACGGGGGCGGCGGCAGGCGCTTGTCCTTCAAGTCGGACAGCAGGCCCTGCACGTGCACCAGCTTGTCGTTCCAGCGCGTGTAGTCGCCGCGCAGTCGGTCGCGCTCGGCGGCCAGGGCCTGGGTGCGGGCGGCCAGCGCGGCGGCGTCGGCCTCCACATCGGCCAGCGCACGCAACTCGTCCTCGCGCTTCACGGTGGCCTCCACCGGCTTCTCGGCATCGCGCGCCATGTCGAAGGCGGCGCGGGTTTCGCGCTTCTCGGCCTCCAGTTCGACCAGCCGCTTCTTCGCCGCCTCGTGGTCGGCAAACAGCTGGTGCAAGCCGGCACGCTTGGCGGACAGCGCCCGCGCATCGGCGGCGGCGAACAGCCGGGCGCGGTGCAGCTCGCGGCCCTCGCGCGCCAGGCGATCGCGCGCCTCGCTCCACTGCATGACCGGCAGCACCTCGGTGGCCAGCCGCTCGCGCTCGGCGATCTTCAGCTGCCACTGCCTGTAGTTGTTGACGCGGTTCGCCAGCTCGGACAGCTGCGCCTGCGTGCGCGCCAGCTCGCCCTCGGCGGCCTGGACTTCCTTGGCGAGCTGCTGCTGGTGGCTGCGCGCCTGTTCGTAGCGGTCCAGCACCTCCTGGTCGCCGAACACTTCGAAGACCAGGCGCAGCAGCTCCTTCGGGCTCAGCTCGCAGAGGCGGTCGGTCTGGCCCTGCTCCAGCGCCAGCACGCGGCCGATGGCGCGCGTCAGGCCGGCGGCCTCCAGGCGGCGGCGCCAGGCCTCGATGCCCAGCGAATCGCGTTCGCTCTTCTCGGCCAGCTGCTCGATCTCGACGGCGCCCTCCACGATCAGGTAGCGGCGCACCCAGTCGCCGCCCTGGCGCTCGATGCGGCAGGCCAGCGTGACCTGGTCGCTGTAGATCAGCGAGCTGGCGAAGGGCCGGCTGCTGTTCTGCCGGCCGCGCGGGCGGTTGTCCACCAGCGCGCGCAGCCAGGCGGTCTCGGCGTTGGCGTGGCGGGCGTAGGTGCGGAACGTGCGGCCGCCCGAGCACTCCAGCCCGAGCAGCGTGCGCAGCGCGTCCAGCAGCGTGGTCTTGCCCGAGCCGTTGGGGCCGGCGATGGTGATGATGTTGCCGTCCAGCGGCAGCGTCACGCGCTGGCAGTAGTCCCAGTGCAGCAGTTCGAGGGTTTGGAGGTGGAACATCAGTCGTCGCTCGGCTCTTCTGGTTCCTGGCGGGCGGCCTGGAGGGCGGCCAGCGCGGGCGCGGCCACGGGGTCGGTGGCGCGGGCGAGCACGTCGGCCAGCGCACCGTCCAGGATGCGCGGCGCGAGCTGGTCGTAGTCCAGCAGCAGGTCCAGCAGCGGGCCCTCGGCGATGTCCTCGCCGCGGCGCGTGATGAAGCCGTGGCGCTCCAGAGCTTTCAGGTTGCCGTCCAGACGCACTTTCTTGCCGAGCTGGTCGCCGAAGTCGGCCAGCAGGCTGCGGTAGCTCAGCAGCGGCGACACGCTGGGGGCGCTGGGCAGCGGCTTGTCGGCGGCGAACATCTCGCCCTGCTGGTCGTCCGCCGCGTCCGCGCGGTTCAACTGGCGCTGGCGCTTGGGCAGGATGATCAGGCTCCACAGCACCACCAGCAGCGACACGCCGTCGCGCGGCAGCTCCAGGTTGTTGTTGGCCGCCAGGCCGGACTCGCCGAACACGGCGCTCTCGGCCGGCCGCTGCAGCGCGACGGCCACATGCTCGGCGTAGACGTTGTCCACCAGCTTCAGGCCCACGCCGGCCAGCCGGGCGGTGACGGCGGCCCACAGGTCGGCGTCGATCAGCGCGCGCTTGACCAGCGGGTGGGTGCGCGGCAGCCAGCGGCGGGCCAGCAATTGCGCTGCGAGGCTGGCAGCGTCGTCGAGGTTGGGATTCATCGTGCGGTCAGGCCGTCGTCATTCATCGGTGGAAGTCAGCTCACCCCGGCTCATCCAGGCGACGTGGGCGTCATCGATCTCGCCCTGCTCGGCGCTCCAGCGCACGCGCCAGGGCTGGCGGGCCATGTCGCCCGCCGCGCCTTTCAGGTGGTGCGCCTGCGGGTCGCCCAGCAGCGGCAGCAACTGCGCGCGGTAGGCGCTGGCGGCATAGCTGCCGCCCAGCACGGCGGGCGCCACGGGCTGGGTGCCCAGGCCCTCGGCTGTCCAGCCGTTGAGCAGCGCCTGCAGTGCGCCGAGCTCCGGCGGCAGGCTCAGCACCTCCAGCCGGCCATCGGGTGCCGCCTGGGCGGCGGGCAGGCCGGCGGCATCGGGCAGCTTGGGGCGGTCGCGCTCGAACTCGGCCTCGGCGCCGTCCACCAGCTCCTGCGCCCCCACCAGCACGGGCTGCACGGTGGTGGCGAGTGCGTCGCCGAGCATCGCATCGAGATGCGGCACGCGCTGCAGCCACTGGCGCAGGTCGGTCGTCGTCACGCCGGTGGACCCCAGCGTCACGCGCTGGCGGTCGGCCTGTTGCAGCGCCCGGTTGAACTGGCTGGCCATCACCAGCAGGCTGGCCTGGGCGCTGGCGAGGTCGCGCGCCAGGCGCTCCAGGCGCGCGTGGCCGCTGGCCTGCGCCTGCTCGATGATGGCCTTGACGGCGTCGCTGGCACGGTCCACCAGCGTCATCGCGCGCTCGAAGCGCGCGTTGGCGCGGCGCAGCTCGAACTCGCTGCCGCTGGCCATGGCGTCGGCAAACTCCTCGCGCAGCCGGGCGAGCTGGGCCTGCAGCATGTTCAACTGCTGCGGCTGCAGCAGGCCCAGCTGGTGGGCACCGGCCACGCCGGCCAGCAGCGCGGCGAGGTCGTCGTCGGGGCTGGACTGGTCGGCTGTCAGCGGCTGCAACATGCCGACCACCGATTGCGCCAGCGGCGTGATCGCGTAGGTCTGCGTGGAGGCCTCCCAGTGCAGCAGGCCGGCGTCGCGCAGGCGCTTGAGCACGGTTTCCAGCGCGTCTTCGCGGACGTGGTGGAAATGGCGGTTCAGCTCGTCGCGCGCCAGCCGCGCAGCGGGCAGTGCCATCAGCTCCAGGAACACCCAAACCCGCAGCCGCACCCAGGCCGCCTCGCCGCCGAACAGCGCCCGCTGCGCCGCCAGCAGCGCGTCATGGCGGTCGAGCTGCCACCACAGCAGCGAATCCACCGGCCCGCCGCCGTCGCGGAAGAACTCGTCGGGCGAGCGCGGGTCGTCGGGCGGGGCGTGGCGAGGTTCAGACATGGGGCGCGGATTATCGTCGGCCATGTTCAATGGCTTTGAGCGCTGCCAGCGGCCGGCTTGAACCTCAAGCGGGCGACGCCGGCCTAAGCTGACGGCATCATGAAGCAACCCACCTTCTTCCTCTCCCACGGCGGCGGCCCCTGGCCGTTCATGGACGGCGACTACCGCCGCGCGCACGCCCGGCTGGAGGCCTCGCTGCAGGCGCTGCCGGCCACGTTGCCCGAGAAGCCCAAGGCCATCCTGATGGTCTCCGCCCACTGGGAGGAAACCGCCTTCACGGTGATGACCTCGCCCGCCCCCGGCATGCTGTACGACTACGGCGGCTTCCCCGCGCACACCTACGAGGTGGTCTACCCGGCGCCGGGCGACCCGGCACTCGCCGAGCGCGTGGTGGCGCTGATCGAGGCCGCCGGCCTGCCCGCCGCGCGCAACGCCACGCGCGGCTACGACCACGGCGCGTTCTGCACGCTGGTGCCCATGTTCCCCGGCGCCGACGTGCCGGTGGTGCAGCTGTCGCTCAGGCGCGGCCTGGACCCGGCCGAGCACCTGGCCCTGGGCCGGGCGCTGGCGCCCTTGCGCGACGAAGGCGTGCTGATCCTCGGCAGCGGCTTCAGCTTCCACAACCTGCGCCTGTACGGCACGGCCGGTCGCGAACCGTCCGCCGCGTTCGACGGCTGGCTGCAATCGGTGCTGCCGCAACCCGAGGGCCGCGGCGCGCGCCTGCAAGGCTGGGCCCTGGCGCCCTCGGCCCGCATCGCCCACCCACGCGAGGAGCATCTGCTGCCCTTGATGGTGGCCGCCGGCGCCGCCGAAACCGCCGCCGCGAGCTGCACGTACCACGAAACCGACTTCATGGGCGGCGTCACGGCGTCCAGCTTCCGGTTTGACTGAAAGCTGGCAACAGGCCTTCAAAAGGCTGTCAGCTTTCTTTACATCACGCAGGAAGCCCAGTGCCCGGCGCTGCCATTGATTCAGCAAGCCATTGAATAAGAAGACATTTATTTGAACGGCCCGAGACTTGCTCATTGAGGCACGCGCCGCAGCGTCTGTCGCTGTTGCCGACAAATCCAGAAAGGACAACGCATGTCTCGCTTCAAGTCCACCCTGACAACGCTTGCGCTCATCTTCAGCGTCGCAAGCGCGATTGCCGCTCCGACCGTCCTCGTCGACCGAGGGTTGCCGACGGCCAATCTGAACAATGCCGCTGGGGCCAACCGCTCGAACGTCGCCTGGGTCGAAGGCGACTACACGAACCCGAACAGCGCCTACACGGTGCTGGGGGACAGCTTCACGAACACCAGCAGCCAGAGCTGGTCCATCACCACCATCCGGCTGTGGGCGGTCGGTGCCGTGTCGACGGCCAGCCTGCTGGGCGGCATCGAAGGCGGTTCGCTGGGGCAGGTGTCGACGGGCTTTTCGACAACGTCGGCCTTCTACGCGGACAGCAGCACCTATGAGGGCACCACCGGCAACCGCATCCTGATGACGCAGATCGACTTCGCGGTCAACATCCTGCTCGGTGCCGGCGAGACCTTCGACTTCTTCCTCGATGGCACGGGCGGCACTTACACGGTGCCGTTCATGCATGCCTCCAACGCCGCGCTGAGCGGCTCGGCGCAGGACGGGTCCAACGGCTTGATGCTGAGCGCCACGTTGACCGGCGGCTCGCTGAGCAACGTCGCGAGCTGGACGTCATTGGGCAACGGCTGGGACAAGGCGTCGGACTTCAACGTCGTGGTCGTGGGCGAAGCGGCCGGCGAGCTGCCGGAACCGGCATCCATGGCCCTGGTCGGCGCCGCGCTCTTCGGCGTGGCCCTCAGCCGTCGCCGTCGCAGCTGAGCGCCAGCAGGCATCCACCTTTGCAAACACGCCCCACGGGGCGTGTTTTTCATGGGCAGGCCAACATCGCCGCGGCAGCGACGCTCGGCCCGCCAAAGCGAAGACACTGGCAGCCCGTGACGATCCGACTTGCCGGAAGAGGCCATGCCGACCCCAGACGACTTGATCCGCGTGCTCACCGCCTGCCATCACCAGGGCACCCGCCTGCGCGCTGCCGACTGGGCACACGCCGTGCGCGATGAGGCTGATGCCTATGCCGTGCAGGACGGCGTTGCCACCGCCCTCGGCTGGCCGCGGGACCGCTGGAAATCGGGCGGTGCCAGCCCGCAGGGGCCGTTCAGCCATTCGCCGGTGAACCCGGCGGTGGGCGGCCGGCTGCTCGGCGTCGAAGCCGAGATCGCGTTGCGCATCGGCCGACCCGTCACGCGCGACGAGGCACAGGGGCCGCTGCACGACGTCGTCGATGCGATGTGCGTCGCCATCGAATGCGTCGCCTCGCGCTGGGCCGAAGGCCTCGCCGCGCCGGACTTGCTGCGCATGGCCGACCTGCAGAGCAACGCCGGCCTGATGCTGGGAGACTGGCAGCCGTTCCAGGCGCTGGACTGGGCCCGGCTCGAATGGCGCTTCACGCTGCCGGGTCAGCCGGACATCGCGCGGCGCGGCGGCCATTCCTTGGCCGATCCCGCAGGCGTGCTGCCCGCGTGGCTGCGCCATGCGACGCGGCACGGCGCGACGGTGCCCGCCGGCACCGTCGTCACGACCGGCGCCTGGGGCGGCCTGCATCCCTTGGCCGAGACCCCGCAAGCCGGCGGCACGATGACGCTGGCCTTCGCCGGGCTGGGCGACTTCAGCGCCGCAGTACCGGGGTGAACAGCGCGACGAAGGCCGCCACGTTCACCACCACGGTCAGCCAGTAGATGCGGCGGAACGACGCCTTGACGCTCTTGTGCCGCAGCAGCTGCTGCGCCAGCAGCGCGCCGGGCCAGCCGCAGGCGAGCGACAGGCCGTGCAACGTGCCCTCGGCCACGCGCCAGCCGCCGCGCCCGGCGGCGCGCTTGTCCAGTGCGTAGACGATGAAGGTCGCCATGCTCATGGCCGAATAGGCGCCCCACAACGCATTCGGCAGCCCCCACAGCAGGTGGCAGGCCAGCACGAAGGCCGCGAAGGCGGGCACCAGCAGCAGCGCCCGGCTGCCGTCGCGCGGCCTGGGCCGCGGAGGCGCGGGCCTGGGCTCCAGGCTCTGCACGTCCAGCGCGCGGCGTTTGCCCTGCGCGTCCCGGCCTTCGATGAAGCTCAGTCGCTCGCCGGCGAAAGGCCGCCGCGCGCGCAAGCCGAACGCCTTGATGTGGACGAACACCCGGTCGCCGCCGCCCTGCGGCGCGATGAAACCGTAGCCCTTGGCATCGTCCCATTGCGCCAGCGTGCCTTTGAGCCGGCTCATGGCGCCTGCTCCGCGAGGTGCGCCTGCAGCGCCGCGATGGCACGGCGCACGACGGTGGCCAGCACCGCCATGCGCATGAATTGGTCGAGCATGACGTTTTTCTGAACAGTCCCGGCTTGGGAAGCCGGCTCATCAACCAATTGTGAAGCGCGACCGATGCCGTCACCGCAACCGGCACGACGACTTCCTGCACGGCAACGATGCCATCGTCAACGAACGGCAGGCGCCGGCCCACAGGCGCTCGCGCTTCACGGTCGGCTACTCTGAGCCCACCGCCACGAAAAAGCCCTGCAGGCCATCACGGCCTGCAGGGCTTGGTTGCGTCGGGATGCCGGCACGGGGCCGGCATTCAGCGATCAGCGGCCGAAACCACCCTTGCGCGGGCCGGCGGGGCCACGGCGGTCGCCACCGAAGGCCGGGCGATCACCACCGCCACCGAAGCTGGGCTTGCCACCGAAAGCGGGCTTGCCCGCAAACGCCGGCTTGGCACCGCCACCCTCGAACGGGCGGTCGCCACGCGGCTGGAAGCTGCGCTCGTCACGGGGCTGGAAGCCACGGTCGGCGCGCGGCGCGAAACCACGGTCGTCACGCGGGGCAAAGCCACGCTCGTCGCCACGCGGCTGGAAGCCTTCCGGGCGCGGCTGGAAGCCACGGTCGTCACGCGGTGCGAAACCACGCGAATCGTCCCCACGCGGCGCGAAACCACGGTCCTGGCCGAACGGCTTGCCGCCGCCATGCTGCGGGCGGCCGCCGTCTTCACGGCGGAAGGACTTGTTGCCAAAGCCGGGGCGGCCACCACCGAAATGGCCACGCGGGCCCCGGTCGTCGAACGAACCTGCCGGGCGCGGCGGGAAGATGCGCGGCTCTTGCGTCTTGGGCTCCAGGCCCGCGATCTGCTGCACCGGAATCGTCTGCGTCGTGAACTGCTGGATGCGGCGGATCATGGACACGTCGTCACGCAGGCCCAGCGTGATCGCCAGGCCCTGGCGGCCGGCGCGGCCGGTGCGGCCGATGCGGTGGACATAGTCCTCTGCCTTCATCGGCAGGCCGTAGTTGATGACGTGGCTGATCGTCGGCACGTCGATGCCGCGGGCGGCAACGTCGGTGGCCACCAGCACGCGCACCTGCTTGCTGCGCAGGGCCTGCAGCACGCGGTTGCGCTTGCCCTGGGGCATCGCACCGTGCAGCGGGGCGACCGAATGACCGATCTCGGCCAGGCGCTCGGCCAGCCAGTCGGCGTCACGCTGCGTGCTGGTGAAGACGACGGCCTGCTCCATCTCCGGCAGCGCCAGGATGGACTCGAGCAGCTGGTCCTTGTGGTGGGGGTTGTCGGCCCAGTGCAGGCGCTGCTCGATGTTCTCGTGCGTGTCGGTGTGGTTGGCCACCTCGATACGCTCCGGGTCCTTCAACAGGTTCTGCGCCAGGCGGCCGACGTGGCCGGCAAACGTGGCGCTGAACATCACCGTCTGGCGCTCGGCCGGGGTGTTGCCGGCGATCATCGTGATGTCGTCGATGAAGCCCATGTCCAGCATGCGGTCGGCTTCGTCCAGCACCAGCATCTCGACATTGCCCAGCACGCACTTGCCGGAGTTGATGTGGTCGATCAGGCGGCCAGGGGTCGCGATCAGGATGTCCAGCGGGCCGGTCAGCTGGCGGATCTGCAGCGGGTAGGGCATGCCGCCCAGCACCGTCGCGACCTTCAGACCGGGGATGAAGCGGCCGTAGGTCTGTGCCGCCTTGGCGACCTGCATGGCCAGCTCACGGGTGGGCGCCAGCACCAGGATCTTGGGGCCGTAGATCTTGCCCTTCTCGCGACGCTTGCTGTCGTCGCCCCGCGCGGCCAGGATCTTTTCCAGCGCCGGCAGGATGAAGGCGGCCGTCTTGCCGGAGCCGGTGCGCGCCGAGACCATCAGGTCCTTGTTGGCGATGGCCGCGGGGATGGCGAGCGTCTGCACGTCGGTGGCGTTCTCGTAGCCGGAATCTTTCACGGCCTTCAGGACCACGTCGCTCAGGCCCAGGTTCTCGAAACTCATGTCGTTCTTTCAGTCAAAAGCCCGTCCATGCCGCCCGGAATGCTGTGAGGGCGGACACGCAGGCGCTGAACGGTTCATGCCGTTCAGCAGTCAAAGTCGCTGGGAGAAAGCTCGTGTCGGGCGGCTCGGGCTGCAGATTGCAGTCGGGTGCGGCACGGGGGAACAGTCAAAGCGACGGCTTCATCGCCGCCGACCGATCCACGAGGGGTGTTCGAGAAGCCGCAAGGACTGCGGGCCGAACGAGGTCAGAGGAGACGTACGAAGCTCGGTGTGAACCGAGCGAAGCCGCGACTGTAGCACAGCTCAGGGTTTTCACCAAAATCACGGCGCTCAGCCGAACTGAACGGCTGGCAGCCAGCCGCGCAGGCTGTTGAAGAAGGCCAGGCCGTCGGCGCGGGCCAGGTCCTCGCGCATCAGCCGCGCCTCCCTGAGGCGCCCCTGCGCCAGCAGCTCCGCGCGCAGCACGCCGGGCAGCAGGCCGGCGGCCAGTGGCGGTGTCAGCCACTGGCCATCGAGCTGCAGCGCGAGATTGCCGAAGCTGCACTCGGTCAGCTCGCCCGCCTCGTTCCACAGCATCACGTCGAAAGCCCCAGTGGGTTTGTCGAAGGCGTAGGCTTCGCGGCGTGTCGTCTTGTGGGCGAGGAACTCGGCGCCCGCGCCGCGCGTGGCGATGGCGCGCTCGGCCAGCGCCAGCCGCACCGGCTCGGGCACGGCGGTGAAGGCGGTCAGCGTGTGCGACAGGCGCCCCTCGCCATCACAGGTCAGCCGCAACCGCCAGCTGCCCTCCGGTCGAGCCGACGCGACGGCCTGCAGGTAGACGCGCGCCTCAGCCGGCGAGAAGCGCAGGCCGAAGTGCCGTGCGGTGCGCTGCATGCGCGCCAGGTGCGCTTCAGCACGCAGGGCCACGCCGTCCTGCAGCCGCAAGGTCTCCAGCGCCTCGATGGGGGCCTCGGCCCGCGCCAGGAAGCGCGACTTGGCGCGCCACTCGGCGATCTCGGCCGCCGGCTCGCTGTCCAGCGTGATGGCGCTGCCGATGCCGCAGGTCAGCGCGCCGTCGCGGCACTCGACGGTGCGGATGGGGACGTTGAAGGTCGCGATGCCGCCCGGCTGTATCAACCCCAGCGCACCGCAATACCAGCCGCGTGCCATGGGCTCCAGCTCACGGATGACCTGCATCGCCCGCACCTTGGGTGCGCCGGTGACGGAGCCGCAGGGGAACAGCGCCGCGAACGCATCGGCCAGCGCGAGACCGGCGCGGCTGACTGCCGTGACGGTGGACGTCATCTGCCAGACCGTCGGCAGCGCATGCAGCTCGAACAGGCGCGGCACGCGCACCGTGCCCAGCTGCGCGACGCGGCTCAGGTCGTTGCGCAGCAGGTCCACGATCATCAGGTTCTCGGCGCGCTCCTTCTCGCTGGTGCGCAAGTGCTGCTGCGCCGCCTCGTCGTCGACGCGGTCGCGGCCGCGCGGGGCCGTGCCCTTCATCGGCTGGGCGGCGAGCAGCCAGCTGGCCTTGGCGCCGGGCACGGGGCGCCAGTCGAAGAAGAGCTCCGGCGACACGCTGGCCACGCCGGCCCCTGTCTGCTCATCCAGCAGGAACAGGCTGAAGCCCCCCGGCTGGCTGGCGTGCAGCGCCAGGAAGAGCTGTTCGATGTCGAGCACGCCGGCAGCGGCGCGCAGTCGCGTGGTGAGGTTGACCTGGTAGCAGTCCCCCGCGCGGATGTAGTCGCGGATGCGCTCGATGGCGGCCGTCGCGTCGGGCTGCGAGTCACGCCAGCCGAGGAAGCCGCTGTACGCGGGCGGCAGCTCCGGCCAGGGCTCGGGCGGGCCGTCATAGACGGCGAACTCGGCCAAGGGTGCCACGGCTTCGTGCGTGGCCAGCACGGGGTCGAAGGCCGCGGCCGCCTCGTAGCGCAGGCCGCCCAGCACCCAGGCGCCGGCTCTGGCGGCGGCCTCGGCGTCGGCGATGACGCCGCGAACCTCGTCGGGCCGCGTCGCCCTCAGCCAGCGCGCCGGCGGCGTGGACCAGCCCCCGCGCAGGCGCTCGCCATCCTCGCGGGCCAGCGGATGACGGGGGAAGTCGAAGGCGGCGTGCAGCACGCGGCGGGTCAGCGGTGCCCGGCCGCCCGACACTGCTGACGCGCGCACTCGGCGGGCAGCGAACGCAGTGCGCGGGGTGGCCTCATGGCGTCACAGCGCCGTCAGCGCAGACAGCGGATCGCAGGCCTTGTCGTCGCCCACGTCGGGCCGAAAGCACAGCGCATAGGCCTGGCCCTTGAGGACGCGGTCGACGGTGCTGCCGACCGGCACGCCCAGCCACTCGACCTGCAGGTCGGCCTCGGGCGAATCCACGCGCGGCGCGTCCACGAGGCGCACGCCGCAGCGTCCGGTCATGGACTTCACGCAGCGCAGGCTCAACTTGCGGTCTGCCAGCGTGTAGGCCAGCTCCCAGTCGCGGCGCGTGTCGGTGCTGCGCACGACCTTCTGCACCAGCCGCGGTGCACTGGCCGCGGGCTCAACGGCCTGCCCGGCGCCGGCCAGCAGCAGCATGGACAGACCCAGCAGGGCGATACGCATCGTCATGCCAGGTTCAGGAAGGTGGCGCGGTAGTGCACCAGTTCGTCGATGGACTCGTGGATGTCGGCCAGCGCCGTGTGGGCCTGCGCCTTCTTGAAGCCCTCCAGCGCGGCCGGCTTCCAGCGCTTGGCCAGTTCCTTCAGCGTGGACACATCCAGGTTGCGGTAGTGGAAGAAGCTTTCCAGCTCGGGCATGTAGTTGGCGAGGAAACGGCGGTCCTGGCAGATGCTGTTGCCGCACATCGGGCTCTTGCCCTTGGGCACGTAGTGCTTCAGGAAGGCGATGGTCTGCGCGACGGCGTCGGCCTCGCTGATGGTGGAGGCCTTGACGCGGTCGATGAGGCCGCTGCGGCCATGGGTGCCCTTGTTCCAGGCGTCCATCGCGTCCAGCGTCGCGTCGCTCTGGTGCACGGCGAAGACCGGGCCTTCGACGCGCTTTTCAAGCAGCGGGTCGGTGACGACGACGGCGATCTCGATGATGCGGTCGGTGTCCGGATACAGGCCCGTCATCTCGAGGTCGATCCAGATCAAGTTGTTGTCGCTGATGGCAAGGGTGTCGGACATGGCGGGGCTCGCTCGGGGGATGGGCAATTCTCGCAGCCTAAACTCAAGGCTTATGTCTCCCACGCTGTTGTCCCTTGCGTTTGCTCTTGCGCTCGCCGCCTCGACCTTCATCCAGTTCTGGCTGTCCTCGCGGCAGATCCGCCATGTCGCCGCCCACCGCGGCCAGGTGCCGGCCGCCTTCGCCGGCAGCGTGACGCTGGCGGCGCACCAGAAGGCGGCGGACTACACCGTCGCGCGCTCGCGCCTGGGCCTGCTGGCGCTGGCCTTCAACGCCGCGGTGCTGCTGGGCTGGACGCTGCTGGGCGGGCTGAGCGCACTCAATGGCTGGGTGCTCGACGCCAGCCAGGCCCTGCCCGCCGACTGGCAAGGCATGGGCTACCAGCTCGGCCTGGTTGCCGTCTTCGTGCTGATCGGCTCGCTGCTGGACCTGCCGTGGGACCTGTGGTCCACCTTTCGCATCGAGCAGGCGTTCGGCTTCAACCGGACCACGCTGAAGCTGTATGTCGCCGACGCACTCAAGGGCCTGCTCGTCGGCGCACTGCTGGGCCTGCCCATCCTGGCGCTGATCCTGTGGCTGATGGGCGCCGCCGGGCCGCGCTGGTGGCTGTGGGCATGGGGCGCGTGGATGGCGTTCAACCTGGCGGTCATGGTCATCTACCCGACCGTCATCGCGCCGCTGTTCAACAAGTTCGAGCCGCTGGCCGACACGCTGCTGAAGGAGCGCGTGGAGCGGCTGATGGCGCGCTGCGGCTTCGCGTCCAAGGGGCTGTTCGTCATGGACGGCAGCCGCCGCTCGGCGCACGGCAACGCCTACTTCAGCGGCTTCGGCCCGGCCAAGCGGGTGGTGTTCTTCGACACGCTGCTGGCCAAGCTCAACGGCAGCGAGGTGGAGGCCGTGCTGGCGCACGAGCTGGGCCATTTCAAGCATCGGCACATCACCAAGCGCATCGTGCTGATGTTCGCACTGAGCCTCGCGGGCTTCGCGCTGCTGGGCTGGCTGGCGCAACAGCCGGCGTTCTACCTGGGCCTGGGGGTGCAGCCCAACCTCGACGCGCCCAACGACGCGCTGGCGCTGCTGCTCTTCATGCTCGCCGGCCCGGTGTTCGGCTTCTTCGTCACGCCGCTGGCCAGCCACTTCTCGCGCCGCGACGAGTTCCAGGCCGACGCCTACGCCCGCGCGAAGTCCAGCGGCGCCGACCTGTCATCCGCGTTGCTCAAGCTGCACGAGGACAATGCCGGCACGCTGACGCCGGACCCGGTCTACGCCCGCTTCTATTACTCGCACCCACCGGCCGCTGAGAGGCTTGCCGCACTCGCCTCATGAATGATTTGCTGCTGGCCCAATGTGACCCCAAGGCGCCGTTGATGGACGCCGACACGCGCACCCGCGTGCTGGCCCGGCTGCCCGGCTGGCAGGCCGATGCCGAGCACAAGGTGATCGGCCGCCGCTTCGGCTTCCAGAACTTCTACCAGACCATGGCCTTCGTCGACGCCGTCGCCGAGGTCGCGCATGCGCAAGACCACCACCCCGAGATGCTGGTGGGCTTCGACGCCTGCACCGTCAGCTTCTCCACGCATTCGCGCGGCGGGCTGACGCTGAACGACGCGATCTGTGCCGCCCAGGTGAGCGCGCTGCCGGAAGCGGCCGGCGGATGAGGGCCGAGCGCTGGGCCGCTCCCAAGCCGGCCCGCATCCCCGCGGGGGATCGGCCGATGTACTCATGGACCGAGGGGCTCCAATGAGCAAATTCCAGGGGCTGGACCTGGGCTTGGTGGTGCGCGGCCACGGCCGCCACTACATCGTCGAGGACACCGCGGGCCAGCGCCTGGTGTGCCACCCGCGCGGCAAGAAGAGCGAAGCGGTCGTGGGCGACCAGGTGCGGTTCGCGGCATCGGGCGACGAAGGCGTCATCGAGGCCGTCGAGCCGCGACGCAACCTGCTGTTCCGCCGGGACGAGTGGAAGACCAAGAGCTTTGCCGCCAACGTGGACCAGCTGCTGGTGCTGGTGGCCGTCGAGCCCGTCTTCAGCGAGAGCCAGCTCGCCCGCTCGTTGATCGCGGCTGAGTCGGCCGGCATCCGCGCCGCCATCGCGCTGAACAAGACCGACCTGCCGGGCACCGATACCGCCCGCGAACGCCTGGCGCCGTACCGCGCGATGGGCCTGACGATGTTCGAGGTCGCGTTGAAGGCCGACCGCGAAGGCTCGCGCGCCACGCTGCAGCCCTGGCTGGCCGGCCAGCGCACCTTTGTGATGGGCCCCAGCGGCACAGGCAAGAGCACGCTGATCAACCTGCTCGTGAAGGACGCGCAGGCCCAGGTCGGCGAGATCTCGCAGGCGCTGAACTCGGGCCGCCACACGACGACGACGACGCAGTGGTACTGGACGGACGAGACCCGCCAGGCCGCGCTGATCGACTCGCCGGGCTTCCAGGAGTTCGGCCTGCGCCAGATCGACGCGGCCGACCTCTACAAGTTCATGCCCGACCTGCGCCAGCACGCGGACTGCCGCTTCCACAACTGCTCCCACACGCACGAGCCCGGCTGCGGCGTGCGCGCGGCGCTGGAGGCCGGGCAGATCAGCCCGCACCGCTACCGCATCTACGGCGAGATCCTCGAAGAACTGCAGCGCAAGAGCTGGTGATGCGACCCACCCTGCTGACGATTTGCGCGCTGGCCCTGCTGGCCGGCTGCGCCACCCCGCCCCTGCCGCCGCCCTCCGCCGAGGGCTGGCATGCGATGCCCCTGCCCGGCAAGCCGCTGACGCGCTACACCTGGACCGAGAAGGACGGCCGCCCGGCGCTGGAGGCGCAGTCCGAGCGCTCGGCCAGCCTGTGGCGCAAGACGCTGGTGCCGGCGCTGCCGCAGGTGGGCGAGGTGGGCTTCTCGTGGTTGGTGCAGCGCCTGATCCCCCATGCCAGCGTGGCCGACATCGACCACGACGATGCGGTCGCCCGCGTCATCTTCGGCTTCGACGGCGACACCGGCACGCTGCCGCTGCGCACGCGCATGAAGTTCGAGCTGGCGCAGACGCTGACGGGCGAGGCGCCGCCCTATGCGACGCTGATGTACGTCTGGGACAGCGCCCTGCCCATCGGCACCGTGGTCATCCACCCGCGCAGCGACCGCGTGCGCAAGATCGTCGTGGACTCGGGGCCGGCGCAACTGCGCACCTGGCGCGACCACCGCCGCAACCTGGCGGCGGACTTCCGGCTGGCGTTCGGCGAGGAGCCGGGGCCGCTGAAGTCCATGGCCGTCATGACCGACAGCGACAACAACCGCGCCTCCGCCCACACCTGGTACGGGCCGGTGGAGCTGAAGTAGGGGCTGGGCGGCGCGGTCAGCGCAGATCGGGCGGCTGCAGCGACGGGGGCTTGGCAGCAGGCACCTCGCGGGCCTCGATGTCCACCACGTCGTCCGCCGCAGGGGTGCGCCGGCCGGCCCAGGGGTTCTTGTTGACGCGGAACTGCAGGTTGGGCTTGCGGCCCGTCAGCAGGCTGTACAGCAGCAACGCCAGAAAGGCCAGCACGGCCACGAAGAACAGGCCGAGGCCGATGAGGGCCCCGACCACCAGCATCACGAGCCGGAGCAGGAAACGAAACAGGCGCATGGGCTGATTCTGGCCCGAGTCAGCCTCGGCCGACGAAAGGCATGTCCCGCGCCATGACGGTCATGGTCTGCACGTTGGCCGACAGCGGCAGCGAGGCCATGTAGACCACCGCGCGGGCCACGTCGTCGACGTCCATCGTCGGCTCCACGGCGATCTGGCCGTTGGCCTGGCGCACGCCCTGCTGCATGGGCGCGGCCATCTCGGTGGCGGCGTTGCCGATGTCGATCTGGCCGGCCGCAATGTCGAAGGCGCGGCCGTCCAGGCTCAGCGACTTGGTCAGCCCCGTGATGGCGTGCTTGGTGGACGTGTAGGGCGCGGAGTTGGGCCGCGGCGCGTGCGCCGAGATGGAGCCGTTGTTGATGATGCGGCCGCCGCGCGGCTGCTGCGCCTTCATCAGCGCGAACGCGGCGCGGGCACACAGGAAGCTGCCGGTGAGGTTGGTGTCCACCACCGCGCGCCACTGCGCCACTGTCAGCTCGTCGATGGGCATCGGCGGCGCGGCGATGCCGGCGTTGTTGAACAGCAGGTCCAGCCGGCCATGCTGCTGGCGCAGCGCGGCGAAGGCGGCATCCACCTGCGCCTCGTCGGCGACGTCGGCGGGCAGGATGAGCGCATCGGCCAGGGTCTCGCGCAGCGCCGCCTCGCGCCGGCCCAGCAGCGCCAGCGTCCAGCCCTCGCGGGCGAGCGCGCGGGCCACGGCGCGGCCGATGCCCGAGCCCGCACCGGTCACCAGGGCGACCTTCATGGCCGCAGCACCAGCCGATGCTCGGCCGTGCCGGGCAGGAAGGGCAGCGCCTCGCCGGCCAGCCAGGTGGCATGGTCGCTGCGGTAGAAGGGCGACATCGGATGACCGCTCTGCCCGCCCGGGATGACGAGCAGGCCGCTTTCCTCGTGGCCTGGCGAGACGACCATGCGCTCGCTCTGGCCGTGGCCGTGGTTGTGCACGCGCGGCATGTGGCTGTCGCCGGCCATGCCTTGCGAGGCCTGGTCCAGCCAGCCGGACAGGACGGGCAGCGCCGCGCTCAGCGGGTGGCGCATGCGCGTCGGGTTGTCAGCCCCCCAGGTCGCGGCGGCCAGGCTGCCGTGACGGGCGAGCAGGTCCTTGCGGCTGTCGAGCACCGCGCCCTGCAGCAGCTCGGCCCAGCTCTTGAACGACGCCGGCAGCGTGTCGGGGCGGGCGGCCTGGATGAGCGCCCAGCCCGGCGTCTCGGGTTCGAGCTTGAGGTCGGCGAGCTTCAGGCCGTTGGCTTCCAGCAGGCCGGCCAGCGGCGCGAACAGGCGCTTCAGCGCCTGCTGGCGGAAGTGGCGCACCAGCAGGTAACCCACCGCGTCGGGCCGCGCGGCATCGGCGCTTTTCTCCACCTCCGCACGGTAGTCCGCCAGGCCGTTGGCGGCCACGAAGTCGGGCGTCAGCACCTGCGTCAGCAGCAGCTGGCGCCAGCGCTGCAGGAACAGCGCGCGGTGGTCGAGCTGGATGGCGTGCAGGCCGGCCTCGTCGAATGTCTGCTGCGCGCGCAGGCCGTCGCGGATCTGCTGGGCGCGTGCGCCGAGGTCATAGCCGCCGTCGCCCAGCAGCTTCAGCGCGGCGCCGCCCACCATGCGGGCGTTGGCCGTCCACAGCCGGCCGTCGGGCGGATCGACGATGTGCGGCTGCTCGCTCGCCGGCAGATAGCCCTGCCAGCGCGAGCGGCCGTCGCTCCAGTCCTGCGGGCGGTCCATGTCGTCGTTGCCGATGCGCCGGGGCATCGCGCCGATGACGGTCCAGGCGATGCGGCCACTGGCATCCGCCAGCATCAGGTTCTGTGCCGGGATGCCGGCGCCCGCGGCGAGCTGCACGGCCTCGTCGACGTTGGCCGCCGTCTCCAGGCGCAGCAGGCGCAGGTTCATGCCCTCGGGGTCGTGCGCGACCCAGCGCAGCGCGTAGGCCTGGCCTGCCGGTGCCTTCTGAGGCAACACGGGACCCCACTCGCTTTCCAGCACGACATGATCGACGGCCGGCTCGCCGGCAATCTCGATGCGCTCCACGCTGCGCATCAGCGGCTTCTCGGTGCCGCCCGCCAGGTAGTGCGTGCCGGCCGCATTGAGCTTGAGCGCGACGACGTCCGCCCAGTCCGACGTGGTGTTCGTGAAGCCCCAGGCCACATGCCCGTTGCTGCCGACGACCAGCAGCGGGGCGCCGGGCAGCGTGACGCCGGCGATGTCGTGCGCGCCGGCGGCGTCCTTCCAGATCATGCGCGCCTTGAACCAGGTGCCGGGCACGCGCAGGTCCAGGTGCATGTCGTCGGCCAGGATGGCGCGGCCCTGCGCGCCGTGGGCTGCCGAGACGGCGAAGTTGTTGCTGCCGATGCTGCGCCCGTCGCGCAGCGTGCAATCGACGCAGGCCACCTGGGCGGCGCGCAGCGCGCCGGGCAGCGGGCCGGCCGGCAGCGGCACTGCGGCCATGCGGCTGTCGTCCATCGCGGCCTGCCAGTCGGGGCTGTGCTGGGTCAGGAAGGCGTACCAGTCGGCCGGCACGGCGTCGTGCAGCAGGCCGGTGGCGATGTCGTCACGGCCCTGCGAGCCCTGCAGGTCCAGGTACATGCCGTAGGCGACGAGCACCGTGTCGGTCGCGGCCCAGGGCCTGGGCTGCTGGCGCAGCAGCAGGTATTCCGGCGGGCGGCTGGACAGCGCGGCCAGGCCGGCGTTGACGCCCACCACGTAGGCGTCCAGCAGCGCGCGCTCATCCGCCGGCATCGCGGCCAGCGCGGCACCGGCGCGGTGGCGGAAGCGGTGCACGCGGCGCGCCTTGTCCAGTGGCAGCGCCTTGGGCCCCACCAGCGCCGACAGCTCGCCGGCCGCGTTGCGGCGCATCAGGTCCATCTGGAAGAAGCGCTCCTGCGCATGCACGAAGCCCAGCGCGCGCGCCACGTCCAGCCGGCTTTCGGCGGTGATGGTCAGGTAGCCGCGCGCGTCGCGCTGCAACTCGGCCGGCGCGCCCAGCTCGGGCAGCGCACGTTCGCCGTCGAGCTGTGCCAAGCTGCCGCGCAGCGCCAGCCACAGCGCGAGCGCCAGCACGAGGATGAGCAGCAGCAGGCCGCCCAGGATGCGCTTGAACCACTTCATGAAGAGCCCTTGGTCAGTTGGGGACAGAGCTTGCGCCTGCGGCGCTGCGGTCTGTCCCGCAAGTGGATTTCAGTTGGGGACAGAGCTTGCGCCTGCGGCGCTGCGGTCTGTCCCGCAAGTTCATCAGAATGTCCCCGGGTAGCTGCCGCCGTCGAGCAGGATGTTCTGGCCGGTCAGGTAGCCGGCCTGGGCGCTGCACAGCATCGCGCAGATCGCGCCGAACTCGGCCGCAGTGCCGAAGCGCTGGGCGGGGATGGACGCGCGCCGCCTGGCCGCCACCTCGTCCACGCTGGCACCGCTTTTGGCGGCGCCGGCGGCCAGGGTCTTCTGCAACCGGTCGGTGTCGAAGGCGCCGGGCAGCAGGTTGTTGATCGTCACGTTGGCGCCCGCCAGACGCGGCTGGCGCGCCACGCCCGCGACGAAGCCGGTCAGCCCGGAACGCGCGCCGTTGGACAGCCCCAGCACGTCGATGGGCGCCTTCACGGCACCCGACGTGATGTTGACGATGCGCCCGAAGCCGCGTGCCGCCATGCCGTCCACGGTCGCCTTGATGAGCTCGATGGGTGCGAGCATGTTGGCGTCCAGCGCGGCGATCCAGGCGTCGCGGTCCCAGTCGCGGAAGTCGCCGGGCGGCGGGCCGCCGGCGTTGTTGACGAGGATGTCCACCTGCGGGCACGCAGCCAGCGCCGCCGCCCGGCCCTCGGGCGTGGCGATGTCACCGATGACGGCAAGCACGTCGGCCGCCGGGTTCAGGGCCTTCAGCGCCGCGGCGGTGGCCAGCAGGTCGGCCTCGCCCCGCGCCGTGATGACGACGTTGGCGCCCTCGCCCACCAGCGCCTCGGCGCAGCCGCGCCCCAGCCCCTTGCTCGCCGCGCAGACCAGCGCCCAGCGGCCTTTCAATCCCAGATCCATCTCTGCTCCTTGCACCACTGCGACCGTGCGCAGCACGCTGCATCATCGCGCGAGTGCTGCGGCGCCAGGCCGCAGGGGGTGGGCGCATCACCGCCAGAACTTGCCGTCGGGGCCGACGATGGACACGTCGGTGAACTCCAGCCCGCCGTGATCCTTGTCGGTGTAACGCAACTGCAGGCCGCCCAGGTCGATGCGCGGGCCTTCCAGCGCCTTGGCGAGGCCGTCGCGGCTGGCGTCCTTGCCGGCACGCCTGAGCGCCTCCACGACCAGCTTGGCCGCCGTGAAGCCTTCGAGCTGGGCGGGCGTCAGCTCGCTGCGGCCGGCCGCCTTGGACAGGCCCAGCGCCTCGCGCACCAGCGGGTTGACCGTCGAGCGCTCATAGGGAAAGAGCTGGGTCACGATGACGCCACGCGCGTTCTCGCCCAGCGACTTCACGAAGTCGCTGGAGGCGTTGTTGGACAGCGTGGCCACATGGGCCGTGGAGCCCGCCGCGCGCAGGGCGTTGACGCCTTCCACCACCGCGTAGCCCGGGCCGATCAGCACGACGGCCTCGATGCCGGCCTTGGCGATGGCCTGCATCGTGGGCGCGAGGTCGGGCTTGTTGCGGTCGAAGCGCAGGTGCGACAGCGCGCGCAGCTTGAGGTCGTCCAGGCCCTTGATGGCGCCCTTGCCGGCATCGTTGCCGAAGGCGTCGTTGACCTGCACGATGGTGATGCGCTTGACGCCGATGCCGGCCAGGTGGCGCACGGCGCGCTCGGCCTCCTTCTGGTAGCTGGCGCGCAGGTGGTAGACCCAGGGCTGCAGCGGCTCATGCAGGCTGATGGCGCCGGTGGCGGGTGCGATCAGCGGCAGGCGGTTGTCCTTGAGCACCGGCAGCATGGCCTCGGTGGGGCCGGTGCCACGGCTGAGCAGCAGCGCCAGCACGCCCTGGCCGGCCAGCGACCTGGCGGCCGCCACGGCGGCAGCGGCGTCGTACTTGTCGTCCTGCGTGATGAACTCGATGGGCTGGCCCTTGATGCCACCCTGCGCGTTGACGGCGTCGAAGTACAGCCGCGCGCCGTCGGCGCTCTCCTGCACCAGGCCGGCGACCGGGCCCGTGAAACCGGCCACCATGCCGATGCGCAGCGCCCCCTGGGCCCAGGCACTGCCGCCTCCCATACAGAGGGCGAACCCCGCCACCAGACTGACCCAACGATTCACTGTGCTTCTCCAGGCCATGCGCCCCGGCGCAATCTGCGCGGCGCATTGTGGGCCGCGTCCGCCGCGCTCAGCGGGCTTGGCGCCCCAGGAAAAACCCGGGCTGCCGCACCCGCGAGCCGCGCACGACCGCCGCGTGGCGGGGCCTACACTTCGCGCGCCCTGAGCCGCCTGCCCATGCCGGATAGCCCCGCCCCGCCCCCTGCGATCGCCCTGCCCCAGCCGACGCCACAGTTCGGCCGGCGCCGCGATTCGCTGACGTTCGCCGTCGTGCTGGCGCTGCTGCTGGGCCTGCTGCTGCCGACGACGGCCGTGCTGGTGTACGACAGCCAGAAGACACGCGCCACGGCGATGGACGACCTCAAGCGCGACCTCACCCGCGCCACCGAGGTGATGGCGCTGTCGCTGGCCGAGCCGGTCTGGCAGGTCTCGCCCGACCTGGCCGACCCGATGGTCAAGGCGCAGATGGACGACCCGCGCTTCGTCTCCGTGCAGGTCGTGGAGCCCGCGTCGTCGGCGCCCTTCCTGTCGCAGCGGCGCGTCGGGGAATCGGACGACGACGACCTGATGCTCAGCGAGACGCGCGCCATCCAGCGCGATGGCCGCGAGATCGCGCGGCTCACCGTCAGCATGAGCGCCGCGCCGCTGCTGCAGGCCAAGCAGGCCGAGGTCTGGCGCACCGTGTGGCGCAGCGGGCTGACGCTGACGCTGTCCCTCGTGTTGATGCTGTGGGTGCTGCAGCGCTACGTGCTGCGCCCGATGACGGCCCTGACCGGCGCGGCCGAGGCGCTGGCCGCCGGCCGGCTGGAGCAGCCGCTGCGGGTGGGCGGCGCGGACGAGATCGCGCGCGTGGGTGTGGCGATGGAGCGCATGCGCCAGGCGCTGCTGTCGGCGTTTGCGGCGCTGCGCCAGCACAACCTCGACCTCGAAGAAACGGTGGCGCAACGCACGGCCGAGCTGACCGCCAGCAATGGCGAGTTGTCCGAAGCGCTGGCAACGCTGCAGAAGGCGCAGCGCGAGCTGGTCGAGTCGGAAAAGCTCGCCTCGCTGGGCCGGCTGGTCGCGGGCGTGGCGCACGAACTGAACACGCCGCTGGGCAACGCGTTGACCGTGGTGTCGGCGCTGGACGACCGCTACAGGCAGCTCGAAGGCATGTTGTCAGGCGGCGTGCAGCTGCGCCGCAGCACGCTGGAGGAGCTGGCACGCGACACGCGCCGCGGCCAGGACATCCTGCAGCGCAACGTGCAGAAGGCGGCCGACCTGGTGCGCGACTTCAAGCAGGTGGCCATCGACCAGACGGCCGACCTGCGGCGCGACTTCGATCTCGCCAAGGTCGTCGAGGACGTGATGGTGATGGTGGAGCCCAGCTTCAAGCACACGCCTCACCTCATCCAGACCGACCTGTGCCACGGGCTGATCATGAACAGCTACCCCGGCGCGCTGGGCCAGGTGCTGACCAACCTGCTGATGAATGCGCTGCTGCACGGCTTCGACGGCGTGGCGCAGGGCCGCGTGAAGGTGCACTGCGCCCGGCTGGACGGCGACGACGCCGACAAGGTCGAGCTGAGCGTGATCGACGATGGCCGCGGCATGGACGAACCCGTGCGCCGGCGCATCTTCGACCCCTTCTTCACGACCAAGCTCGGCACGGGCGGCTCAGGCCTGGGCATGCACATCGTGCACAGCATCGTGACCAACGTGCTGGGCGGCCAGATCGAGGTCCGCTCCACGCCCGGGCAGGGCACGCAGATGCTGATGACGCTGCCGCTGCTGGCACCGCAGCGCGCCGGCAGCGACGCCTGACGCCTTACTGCGACGCGGCGGAAGCGGCTGGCAGCGCCGACGCGGCCTCGGCGACGGCCGACGCGGCCTGCTCATGCCCGCCGGTCACGTCATGCTTCTCGCCGCTCAGGTCGATGTTGCCGCCGCTCTTCGTCAGGATGAACAGCGCCAGCGCGGCGAACACGGCGAAACCCACAACGATCTTCCACATGCTTCGGCACTCCAGCGTATTGAACTGGGCGCGATTCTGTGCGGCGAGGCTGACGCTCAACTGAAGGCGAACGTCCGGCGCCCACTGGCCTCGCTGACGCTGAGTTCGTGCGCCAGGGTCGCGAAGTTCACGCGCAGCGCCGCCCATTCGTCGCCCTGCTGCCAGCGCAGCTGCAACGCGTTGTCGCCGCTGGCCTCCACGCTGAAGCTGCCGCCGAACGCTGCATGGCTGTTGCGCAGCCGGATCAGCTCGATGAGGCGGCGCACCACCGGCCGCTCGCAGTCGCGTGCGATCTCGTCCTCGCCGTAGTGGTGCCGGTTGATGTCGCGGCCGACCTGGCTGCGTGCGAGCAGGTCCATGTCGTTGTGGCCGGCCAGCAGGCCGACGTAGTAGACCTGCGGCACGCCGGGCAAGAAGAACTGGATCGCGCGAGCCAGCAGGTAGGCCGTCTCGTCGCGGCCCATCGCGTCGAAGAAGGTGCAGTTGACCTGGTACAGGTCCAGGTTGCTGGCGGCCGCGCCCGTGGCCTGCCGGCTGGCGCCACCGCTGGCCGCGTGGATGCGCTCGACCAGCGCGTCCAGCTCCTCGGGCGGCACCAGGCCGGGGTGGGCCGCGCGGTCGCTGGCGTCGGCGCCGATGTCGATGATGCCGATGCCGTCATGCGTGTCGAGCACGGTCAGCGCGTTGGTCGGGCGGATGGCGATCCAGCGCTTCAAGGCCGTGGCGGTCTTGAAGTTGAAGGCGTGCAGCACGAGCGGCGGCAGCGCAAAGTCGTAGACCCAGTCGACCTTGCGCGCGATCTCGATCTGGCGCTGGAAGTAGGCATGGATCTCGACGAGCACCTCGATGCCCAGCGCCCGCGCCTCGGCGGCGAACTCGGCGATGAAGTCGAAGGTCTCCGGCATCATGAAGCAGCTGGTGCCGGCCTTCTTGATGGCGTAGCCGACGGCGTCCAGTCGCACCATGCGGATGCCGTTGGCAGCGAAGGTGCGCAGGATGCTGGCGAGGTAGGCGCGGCCCTGCGGGTGGTGCACGGCGATGTCGAGCTGCGAGGCGGTGAAGGTCGTCCACAGGATGCGGCGCTCGCCGTTCTTCAGCGCGGCGTAGGTCAGCGGCAGGCCGGGGCGCGGGCGGTAGACGGCGAGCAGGTCGCGCTCGCTGGCGCCGTTGGGGAACACCGCGTCCAGCGTCAGGAAGAGGCCCGCGTAGTCTGAGGCGTCGCCCTTCTCGGAATAGTCGAGGAACTGCGGCGACTCGCTGGACATGTGGTTGACGATCACGTCGCCCATCACGTCCAGGCCTTCGGTCAGCGCCTTGATGCCGCTCCAGTTGCCCAGGCGCGGGTCGACCTGGGTGTGGTCGATGGGGTCGAAGCCCGCATCGGCGCCGTCGATGGCGTGGAAGAACGGCAGCAGGTGCACGCCGCCGAACACGCCTGCCAGCGGCGCGCCGGGTTCGCACAGCAGGCGCTTCAAGCGGGCCAGGTCGGCGCCGTCGCGCTGGCCGCCGAGGCGGTCGACGTAGGTGATGAGCTGGACTTGGTTTTTCATGAGGATTCTGTCTTCACGCGCAGCACGCACAGCGCGGCCAGCGCCAGCAGCACGCCGGCGAGGCGGATGACGTTCTCGGGGTGCCCCGCCAGCAAGCCGTCGTAGATGAGGGGCAGCGTGACGGCCTGGATCAGCATCGGAATGACGATGAACATGTTGAAGATGCCCATGTAGACCCCGGCGCGCGCGGGCGGGATGCTGCCGGCCAGCAGCACGTAGGGATTGCCCATGATGGAACCCCAGGCCAGGCCGATGCCGACCGAGGGCAGGAAGATCCAGGTCTTGTCGTGGATGCCGGGCAGCGCCCACATGCCGGCGGCAGCGCAGGCCAATGCGAAGGCGTGAACCCATTTCGCGCCCAGGCGCTTCGTGAACGGCACCATCGCAAAGGCGGCGACGAAAGCCACGGCGTTGTAGAAGCCGCCGACCTGGCCGTTCAGCAGTGCCGCGTCACGGAAGCCCGGGCTGTGCGGGTCATCGGTGCCAAACATGGTGGCGGCCAGCGTCGGCACGATGTAGATCCAGTAGCACATCATTCCGTACCACTGGAACAGCGCCATCCACCACAGGCGCCGCATCGTGGGCGGCATGTCGCGCAGCGCGGCCCAGATCTCGGCCAGCGCCGCGCCGAAGCCATGCGGCAGCGCGCGCAGCCGGGCGATTTCCTCGGGCGGCAGCGGCAGCTCGGGCACTTTGCGGATGGACCACCAGACCGTGGTGAACGACAGCAGCGCGCCGACGATGAAGGCCAGCGTGGTGACGACCGGGATGCCGTTGGCGCCCAGCGCGTCCTTGTTCATGCCCAGGAAAACGAGCAGGCTGGGCGTGAGGTAGGCGAGCGTCTGCGCCAGGCCGGTGAAGGACGCCTGCGTCAGGAAGCCGCTGGCGTGCTGCTCCTCGCGCAGCCGGTCGGTGACGTAGGCGCGGTAGGGCTCCATCGTCACGTTGTTGGCCGCGTCCAGGATCCACAGCAGGCCGGCCGCGAACCACAGCGCGGGGCTGAAGGGCATCAGCAGCAGGCCGAGCGAGCAGATCAGCGCGCCGATCAGGAAGTACGGCGTGCGCCGGCCCAGGCGGTGGGTGGTGCGGTCGCTCATCGCGCCGATGAAGGGCTGCACCAGCAGGCCGGTGATGGGCCCGGCCAGCCAGAGGTAGGGCAGGTCTTTGCCTTCAGCGCCCAGCATCTGGTAGATCGGGCTCATGTTGGCCTGCTGCAGGCCGAAGCTGAACTGGATGCCGAGGAACCCGACATTCATGTTCACGATCTGCGTGACTGAGAGGTGGGGCTTGTTCATGCGTCCTCCGCGGGCAGCGCCTGCAAGGCCTCGCGCCAAGGCGCCAGCACCGAAGGATCTACCGCGAGGTCGGGCACCGGGCCGCGCACGCCGCAGATCATCGCGGCGTAGCGGTTGGCCAGGTTCAGCGTGGCGCCCAGGTCGCGGCGCAGGGACAGGCCTGCCAGCAGCATCGCCGTGAAGCCGTCGCCCGCGCCCACGCTGTCGACGAACGCGGGCTGTGCGGCGCCCTCCCCCGTGGCCAGCAACAGTCCCTGCTCGCCGTAAACCGCATAGCCGGCCGCGCCGCGCGTGAGCACCAAACGCTGCAGCGCGAAGCGGGCCAGCAGTACCGGCAGCGTGGGCTCGAACCAGGCGAGCAGGCAGCCGAGCTCTTCCTCGTTGAGCTTGACCCAGTCGGCCAGCATCAGCGACTCCGCCGCCAGCACCGGCGTGTCGGTGCCGGGGCGCAGGTTGAGGTCCAGCAGCCGCAGGCTTGGTGCGCGTTTGACGGTGGCGCGGAGGGCCGCGCGCGAGACCGGATGGCGTTGCGCGAGGCTGCCGAAGTAGACGATGCCCGCGTCGCCCGCGACCGGCACTTCCAGATGGTCCCAGGCCGCATCGGCATGGATCTCGAAGCGGTGGCCGCCCGCGTCCTCGTGCACGCTGACGCGGCCGGTGGCATGCGCGGCGTCGCGCTGGATGCCGTCCACCGCCAGGCCGAATCGCGCGGCGCTGTCCAGCACGAGGCGGCCGGCGGCATCGTCCGCGCCGATGCGGCTGACGAAGCGCACCGGCGCACCGAGCGCCGCCAGCGAACGCGCCACGTTGAACGGCGCGCCGCCAGCGACCGCCCCGTCGTGGAACTCGTCCACGAGGGCTTCACCGAGGACCAGGATGCCAGTCATCAGAACGCGTAGCGCAGCGAGGCCTTGACCGTGCGGCCCGTGTAGGCGCGAGCGGCACCGCGGCCGTCGTTGCTCTCGGTGTAGGCCAGCTCGTTGAAGAGGTTGTTGGCTGCCAGCGAGAGCGTGGCCTTGTCGGTGAGCGCATAACTGGCGAACGCGTTGACGACGGTGTAGGCCGGCAGCGTGATGGTCAGCGGGCCGGTCGGGCCGTCGTCCAGGCTCTTGGTGGTGCCGACGATGCCGACGCCGAAGCTCAGCGCGTCGTTGACGTTGACGGTGGGCGTGAGCTGGTACACCACCTTGGCCTGGCGCTTGGGTGCGCGGCCGTCGGCCTGCTTGGCGTCGGTGTAGGTCAGGCCGGCCAGCATGTTGACGATGCCGAGGCGGGCCGAGCCTTCCAGCTCCAGGCCATTGCTGCGGTAGCTGTTGGCCTTGGCGACGATGGGGCTGGTGGTGACGTCGACGTTGACCTCGTCGGTCTTGGCGTGGAAGAGCGTGGCGAACAGGCTCATGCCGCCGCCGCGGATCTTGATGCCGGCCTCGGCCTGCTTGACCTTGTTGGTCGGGATGGTGGGGCTCTTGCCGTTGACGAGGTTGGGGTTGTTGAAGAAGGTGATGCGATCGGCGTTGTAGGCGGCGCCGTCGGAGTAGCGCGCGAACAGCGACAAGTCCTTGCTCAAGGCGTAGTTGCCGCCCAGCGAGTACGACGTGCGGCCGAAGTCGTAGTCGATCACGTTGGGTCGGGTCAGGTCGTAGGCCAGGCCGGCGTTGGACTGGAGGTAAGCGCCGCTGGCTTTCTGGTTGTCGCGGCGCACGCCCACGTCGCCCGTCAGCGCGCCGGCATCGAAGTTCAGCACCAGGTAGGGCGCGCTGGTCGTGTACTTGCTGTCCTGCGTGTTGCTGCAGCAGCCGCCGAAGCCGGGCGAGCCGTTGACGACGCCGGGCACGTTGAGCACGCGGGCGCCGTCCTGCTGGGCCGACAACGAGTATTGGTTGAAGTTCCACGTCAGGTCGAGCTTCTGCACCGAGGTGTAGAAGCCGGCGACCGCGCTGACCTTGGTGCCGTCGCCCAGGTCGAAGTCGCGGGAGAATTTCAGGTCGTTGGCCATCAGGCCGACGTTGTCGACCTTGGTGTTGAAGATGACGGCGGTGAACTTGTCGCCGGTGTAGGCCTTGCCGGCGTCGGCGCCGGTCGCGATGGTCGTGCCGGCGGGCGCGGCGGACACGTCGTCGCCGGGGAAGATGCCCACGAAGCGGCCCGAGTTCTTGCTCCACGAGAACTTGTTCTGCAGCCGGAAGCCGCCACCCACGTCGACGTCCGCCTCAGCGCCGAGGGCATCGCTTTTGGCGACCAGGCCGTCGCGGATGCTGCTGGTCGCGCGGCCGTTGGTGCCGGTCAGCGTGTTGTCCAGCGGCCAGGCGGCGTCGTAGAAGGCTGAGCGGCGCGGGTCGAGGCCGGGGATGGTCTGGATGCTGCCGCCGACGTACTTGACGGGCGTGGGCATGAAGGTGGGCGTCTGGTCGTCGAGATGCTTGAAGCTCAGGCGCACGAAGCTCTTGCCTTCCAGTTCGAAGGTGACATTGCCGCGGATCTGGCCGCCGTTCTCGACGCCGTGCGCGCCCTTGCGGCCACCATCGCCCACGCGGTAGAAGCCGCCGATGAAGAAGCGGGTCTTGGGAGCGAGCCGCCCGCCATAGCCGATGTCGACGCGGGTCTGGTCGAAGTCCAGGCCCTGGGTCAGCTGGATGCTGCCACCCGGCTCCTGGCCGGTCTTGCTGATGAAGTTGATGATGCCGCCCGGCGCGCCGGTGGCCAGCAACGCGGCCGAGCCGCCGCGCACCACTTCCAGGCGGTCGAAGCCGGCGTCGGCGCGCAGCCAGGTGTCGGGCGTGGCGAACGCGATGTCGCCGAACTGCAGCACGGGCAGGCCATCTTCCTGGAACTGGATGTAGCGCGCGCCGCCGGCCGAGACCGGGATGCCACGCACGGCGACGTTGGCGTTGGACTCGCCGCCGCTGGCCTCGGCGCGGATGCCGGGCACGGCGCGCAGCACGTCGGTGGCGCTGGCCGCGGTGACGGCGGTGACGCCCTCGCTCTCGATGGTCGAGATCGCGACGCTGGAGCGCATCTTGGACTTGGCGGACGAACTGCCGGTGACGACGACGGCATCGAGCTTGAGGCCATCGCCGGTGTCGGCGGCGGCTTGCTGGGCCTGGGTCTGGGTCTGGGTGGCAAGCAACGCGAGCGCCACGGCAGCGGCGAACGGATGCAGAGAGGGGCGGCGGTGCGCGCGCACGGCGCTCGAGCGAGAGCTGGGCATGTTGTCTCCTGGTTGTGGATGTTCAGACGCCTTCTGCGAGGCGGTGCGGCCCCGGTGCTTCGATGAGCACCGGTCCATGCCGTCATTCTGCTTTCACTTCAGCGGTATTGCAATCGATTGCAATCCAGTAGAAACACGTAGATGATGACAGCCGACCCAACTCGACAACATTCAATGAAAACGATAAGCAGCATGATTTACATGCGCCGAATGCCACGGCCGCCGCGCTGGCAGTGGCCCAGCGCGACCGCAACAGACCCTCAGCCCGCGGCGGCGGGCGCGCTTTGGCGCAGCTTCAGGTAGACGGGCAGCGTGCGCGGCCCGAAGCGCTCGCCGCGCAACTGCGCCAGCAACGCCTCGACGAGTTCGGCCCCCGCCTCCGCCACCGGCTGGTGCACCGTCGTCAGTGGCGGGTCGCAGTAGGCAGCGAGCGGCATGTCGTCATAGCCCACCACGGCGACCTCGCCCGGCACGGTGCGGCCCGCGGCGCGCAGGGCCTGGATGGTCAGCAGGGCCAGCACGTCGCTGCAGCAAACCACGGCGTCGAAATCGCGCCGCGCCGCGCAGAAATCCCGCACGATGCCGGTCGCCACGCCGGGCTCGAAAGGGGCGGCCAGCTCCAGCGCCGGGTCCGCCGCCAGGCCGGCTTCGGTCAGCGCTTGGACATAGCCCTGGCGGCGCAGCCAGACCTCGGGCAGCTGCGCGTCGCCCACGAAGGCGATGCGTCGGCGGCCCGACTGCAGCAGGTGGCGCGCAGCCTGCAGGCCGCCGAGCACGTTGTCGCCACCCACGCTGCAGTAGAGCTGCTGTGGCATCTCGCCACCCCAGACGACCAGCGGCAGCTTGCGGGCGGCCATCTCGTTGAGCTGGTCGTGGTGGCGCCACTGGCCGATGAGGACGACACCGATGGCCTTGCCGGAATCGAACCAGTGCGAGGCCAGGTCCAGCCGCTCGGCATCCACGCGGGACAGCAGCATGTCGTAGCCGCGGTCGGTCAGCGCATCGGCGATGGAGCCGACGATGGACAGGAAGAAGGGGTCGGAAATGTGCTGGCGCGACTTGGCATCAAACGGCACGACGACGGCCACCGTCTTGTTCTCCTGCAGCCGCAGGTTGCGCGCACCGAAGTTGATGGAGTAGTTCAGCGAACGGGCCAGTTCGGCCACGCGCTGGCGGGTCTCGGCATTGACGAGCTCGCTGCCGTTGAGCGCGCGCGACACGGTGGACACCGACACGCCGGCCAGGCGCGCGATGTCGACCATCTGCAGCCGGCGCTGCTCGCCGGCGCTGCCCGCGGCGTGCTCGGGAGAGTCGTTGGATTGGGACATCGGCGGCATCGTCGCAGGGCGCGGTGCAATCGACAAGCCAACGCGGCCCCAGCAAGCAAAAAGGCCGGCTTGAAGCCGGCCTTGGATCGGGATCAGGCCACGCGACCTGCAGGCCGCGTGGCCGTCGTCCGAGGGTGTGTCAGTCCTTCGCGTAGATGTCCACGTCCTTGGTCTCGCGCACGAACAGCACACCGATGACGAAGGTGGCCGCCGCGATGACGATGGGGTACCACAGGCCGTGATAGATGTTGCCGTTCTGCGCCACCATCGCGAAGGTGATGGAGGGCAGCATGCCGCCGAACCAGCCATTGCCGATGTGGTACGGCAGGCTCATCGACGTGTAGCGGATGCGGGTCGGGAACATCTCGACCAGCATGGCCGCGATGGGGCCGTAGACCATCGTCACGTACAGCACCAGCACGAACAGGATGGCGATGACCATCGGCACATTGGCCTTGGCCAGGTCGGCCTTGGCCGGGTAGCCGGCGGCCTTCATCGCGTCGCCCAGCTCCTTCTTGAAACCGGCGATGGCCTTGGTGCTGGCTTCGTCGAACTTGTGCTCCGTCAGGCGGGTGGCCGTCGGCACGGTGATTTCCTTGTCGCCGACGCGCACGACGGTCGGCGCGCCCGGTGCCGCCTCGACGGTCTCGGAACTGGCGGACGACTGCGCCAGCGCCCGCTTGGCGATGTCGCAGGCACTCGTGAAGTCCACTTCACGCGCCGTCGGGCTGCCCTGGAAGGAGCAGGTGGCCGTCGACGTGGTCAGCGTGACCTTCTGGGTTTCCTGCGCGCGGGCCAGGTCGGGGTTGGCAGCGCCAGTCAGCGCCTTGAACAGCGGGAAGTACGTCACCGCGGCCAGCAGCAGGCCGGCCATGATGATGGGCTTGCGGCCGATCTTGTCGGACAGCGTGCCGAAGATGACGAAGAACGGCGTGCCCAGCAGCAGCGCGATCGCGATCCAGATGTTGGCGCTGGCGGCCTCGACCTTCAGCACCGAGGTCAGGAAGAACAGCGCGTAGAACTGGCCCGAATACCACACCACACCCTGGCCGGCCACCAGGCCGAACAGTGCCAGCAGCACGATCTTCAGGTTCTTCCACTGGCCGAAGGACTCGGTCAGCGGCGCCTTGGAGGTCTTGCCCTCGGCCTTCATCTTCTGGAAGGCGGGCGATTCATTCATCGACAGCCGGATCCACACCGAGATGCCCAGCAGCAGGATGGAGACGATGAACGGGATGCGCCAGCCCCAGTCGCCGAAGTCCTTCTCGCCCAGCGAGGTGCGCACGCCGAGAATGACCATCAACGACAGGAACAGGCCCAGCGTCGCGGTCGTCTGGATCCACGACGTGTAGGCGCCGCGCTTGCCGTGCGGCGCGTGCTCGGCGACGTAGGTCGCAGCACCACCGTATTCGCCGCCCAGGGCCAGGCCCTGCAGCAGGCGCAGGCCGATCAGGATGACCGGCGCGGCCGCCCCGATGGTGGCGTAGGTGGGCAGCACGCCGACGATGAACGTCGACAGGCCCATGATCAGGATGGTGACCAGGAAGGTGTACTTGCGGCCGATCATGTCGCCCAGGCGGCCGAACACCAGCGCGCCGAACGGGCGCACGATGAAGCCGGCGGCGAAGGCCATCAGCGACGCAATGAACGCCGCCTGCGGGTCCAGGCCCGAGAAGAACTGCTTGGCGATGATGGGCGCCAGCGAGCCATAGAGGTAGAAGTCGTACCACTCGAACACCGTGCCCAGCGAGGAAGCGAAGATGACCTTCTTTTCCTCTTTGGTCATCGGTGCCGAGGCCGAACCTGCTGCAGTTGCCATGATGAGTCTCCGTCTGTTGTCGGACCGTCCCACGCTGGGTCAATCCTTGCAGCGGGACTATTGCGAGGCCCTCTGACCGTGTTCTGACGCCAGTCTGAATCGAGGCTGACAAACCCCGCACGAACCCTCACGGTTCATTCCGCGATGCGGGATAAGCAGGCCGTCGCGGGTAAATCCTGAGACCGTTGGTGACGGCGGTGCGGCGTCAGTGCCGGCGTGTGAGGCCAGGCCGCGGCTGACCCGACTGCTCCCAGACGCCGCTGCGGAACCACGGGTCGCCCTCCAGCGCGGCGCGCACCATGGGCAGTGCGTCCTGGCCCCAGAACAGGCGCCCGTCCAGTTCCAGGGTTGGCACGCCGAAGACGCCCAGCGCCAGCGCGCTTTCCGTCTCGCTGCGCAGGCGCTGCTTGATGGCCTCGGCGGCCGGGTCCTGAGCCGGCGCCAGCCGCTCCGCAAGCGCGCCCAGCCGCACGGAGTCGTTGGCATCGGCACCGGCGCCACGCCAGACGTGGTGCAAGAGCTGCTCGACGACCCAGCGGCTGGGCGTGTCGCCCGGCTGGCCGGCCGGCGCGGCGCTGGCCCAGGCCAGGCGCAGCAGCGGCAGCGGGTTGAACGGGTGCTGCGCCGGCGGGTCCAGCACGACACCCTGGCGGTGCGCGAGCCAGGCCACCTGGCGGAAGGTCCAGCGCCGCTTGGGCTCGATCTCGGCCGGTCCTTTCTGGCCCAGCGCCTGCAGCAGCGCGGCAAACAAGATGGGGCGGTAGACCACCTCGACGCTGTGCCCTGCCAGCACCTCCGGCAGCGCCTCGAACGCCAGCGCCGCATAGGGCGAGATGGGGTCGACGTAGAAGGTCAGTCGCTTCACCGGTCCTGCTCCTCACTGTGCGGCCAGGGGCCCAGCCACAGGCCATGGCGATGGAGTTCGACGCGGCGCTCGGGCAGTTGGTCCAGCACGTGGCGCTGCACCGTCTCGGGCGCCCCACCCCAGCCGGCGATCTCGTTGATGCTGCGCCCGCAGCCGCGGCACCAGCCACTGGCGGCATCCATCTGGCAGACGTTCACACAAGGCGAAACGACGGGCGTTTTCATGCTTGGACCACGTCAATGACCGGCGCGCCGGTCAGCGCTTCCAGCTCGGCCGGCGTCAGTTTGAAAACGCCGTTCGGATGCCCGGCCGCGGCCCAGATGATGTCGAAGCGGAACAGCTCGCGGTCGATGAACAGCTGGGGCGGCGCGGCGCCGTCGGCCGGCGCAAAACCCGCGGGCGACACGCCGCCGATCGAGAAGCCGGTGCGCGCCTTCACGAAGTCGGCATCGGCGCGGCCCAGCGGGCCGGTGTGGGCTTTCAGCCTGGCCTCGTCGACGCGCTTGTCGCCGGACGTGATGACCAGCACGGCTCCGTCGTCGGCCTTGCGGCGGAAGACGACGGACTTGGCGATCTGGCCCAGCGTGACGCCCAGCGCATCGGCGGCTTCCTGGGCCGTGCGGGCGGCCACGTCCAGCCACAGCGGCGGGTGGGGATGGGCATGTGCCGCGAGCGCCGCGCTCACGCGCTGGAAGCCTTCGGGTCGGATGTCGGGTTCAGCCATGGCCGCCATTGTGTCGCGGCACCTCGGCCGGCACCGGCGGCCCTGCCGGCGGCCCTTCAGCCGCCAGCGGAGTGAACAGGGGATGGGCCACCCGCACGGGGATCACGTCCAGGCGCACCTCGAGCACCGTGAGGCCCTCGCCCCCCGGTGCTGCGGCACGCCAGCCGGCCAGCCCGGGACCTCCGTGCAGGCGGAACTCGAAACCGATGTCGGGCCGGTCGTCATGCGCGCACGGGTTCACGCGGTGGGCCAGCCCGCGCACGTCGGGCGCGGTGCCATCGAGCAGTTGTGTCATCGCCTCCAGCAGGCAGCCATCGCCCAGCATGTCCAGAAAATATCGGTCGCCCTGCGGCACCCGGTCTGCCGCGACCGGATCGACGTGCGGCAGCACGCGCTTGTGGGCGGCCGGTGTCGTCACGCCGGTGGCGAGGTCGTGGCGGTCGCCATGGTCCAGGTAGCACAGCCGCACATCGTGGATGTTGAAAGCCGGCAGCGCGGCGTCATGGCCGGCACCGGCCAGGTCGACGAGGATGGCCCCGCTGCCGCCGATGACCTCGAGCGTCGAGCCCTTGACGACGACGGCGGCGTTCTCGTCGACCCCCAGCCCCAGGCGAAAGCCCAGTGCCTGCATCGCCGGCAGCATGCGACCGATGCGGCCCCGCTTCAGGAAATGCTGGTCCACGAGCAGGTCGGGGCCCAGGAAGCCCAGGCCCTGGTCGTATTCCAGCCCGGCGCGCCACTGGCCCTTGAGGATGGCCAGGTTGTCCATCGCGTCGCGGAACATCATGCGGCTCATGACGGCCGCACCGGCGCTGGTGCCGGCGATGACGCCACCGGCATCGAAGACCGCGCGGATGGCCTGCAGCATGGCCGTGGCCACGCCGCCAGGCCTGAGCGTGTCGACGATGAGTTCCTGCGCGCCGCCCGAGAAGAAGACGGCACGGCAGCGCGCCACCTTGGCGATCAGCGCGGGGTCGTGCAGGCGGGCCTGCAGGTCGGCGCCCGGCAGGTTGGGCGCCACGGGAATGGTCTCGGCATGCGCGCCGCAGCGGTTCAGCGCCGCGGTGATCTGCGCCGCGATGCGTTCGGGCTCGTAGGCGGCGGTCGCAAAGACGGCGATGGGCGCGCCGGCACCGCCGGCCTCGTCGACGATGCGCTGCCAGACGGCGTCGCTGCCGGCTTTGAGTGCACCGCCGATGACGACGACGGTGCCGGGCTGGGCGTGGGAGGTCAAGATCGTCGCGGGGGCCGGCATGCGCTGCCGGACGGGCTGGGTTCAGAAGTCTCGATGGTGGCAGTTCGGCGCGCGCTGCAACAGCAGGTCAAGCCCCAGGAGGTGCAGCCCGTCAGCGAACACTGCCGGCGGGCGCACCCCGCCCTCACTGCGGCGCCGATGCGGGCGCCGCGCTCTGCTGCGCGGCCGCTGGCGGGCGCGGCGGCGTCCAGTTGCCGTACAGCGGCATCGGCAGCTTGACCGGGCTGATGTCCAGGTACAGGTTGGCCACGGTGAACTGCTCGCCGCCGAACTCCTCGGTGCTCCAGCCCAGCGAGTCCGAGCCCTTGTAGATGCGGAACAGGAAGCCCAGGTCCGCCAGCGGGTCGTTGGCGCGCGGCAGCACGTCGAACGCCAGGCCCTTGATCTCCTTGCGGTAGCTGTCGATCAGCCGCGTCATCGCGTTGGAGATGGCCGAGTCGCCCAGCATGTCGAGGTTGAAGACGTCCTCCGTGTAGTAGGCGCGGAAGTTGGGGGACTCCGCGTCATGCAACTCGCCGCGCAGCTTGGGCGCCGAGGGCGTCGTCGAGCGGGCACGCAGGTGGTAGCGGTCGCCATGCTCCAGGTAGGAGATGCGCGCGCCCTGCACGTTGAACGCGCTGACCGCCGGGTCGCTCCTGGCCTCGGTCAGGTCCACGACCAGCGCGCCGCGGTCGCCGATGACCTCGATCTCGTCGCCGCGGATGATGGCCGCCGTGTTCTCGTCCACGCCCAGGCCGATCTTGTAGCCCTTGGCCATCATCAGCGGGATCATGCGGCCGAAGCGGCCTCGCTTGAGGAAATGCTGGTCCACGAACAGGTGCGGGCCGACGAAGCCCAGGCCGCGGTCCACCTGCTTGCCGTCGGCAAAACGGCCCTTGAGGATGTTCATGATGCTGGGCGCATCGCGGAACATGATGGTGCTCATGATGGCGGCGCCCGCGGAGGTGCCCGCCACGACGCCGCCGCGGCGATAGACGTCCCACACGGCCTCCAGCATCGGCGTGCTCTGGCCGCCGGGCTGCAACACGTCGACGATGCGTTCCTGCAGGCCGCCGGTGAAGAACACGCCCTTGGCTGCCTTGACCTTGGCGATCAGTGCGGGGTCGCGCACGACCTTGTTCAGGTCCACCCACGAGAAGCGCGGCGCCACGGGCAGCGCCTCGGCGACGGCACCGCGCCGCTGCAGCAGGTCGACGACCTGCTTGGCGCTGGCTTCGGGATCTTCACTGGCCGTGCCGAACACGACGAAGCGCGCGCCCTTGCCACCCGCCAGGTTGACGATGCGCTGCCACACCTCTTCGTTGTCGGCCTTCAGCGCGCCGCCGATGGGCACCGCATACCCACGGATCGCCGGCTCGCCGGCGTCCACCGCGGCGGCGGGCGCGACAGCCGCGGCCGGCGCGGATGCGGGCCTGGCGGGCGCCGTCACAGCGCCGCGCGCCGCGGGCACGGAGGGCACCAAGGCGGGGCGCTGTGCGCGGGCGGCCGCCGCTGTCGTCGCCGCGGGCGGTGTCGGGTTGGCCGCCTGCGCACCCAGGGCCGTTGCCATTGCCGCCACCCCAGCCCAGATCCATGCCCTCATGCGTGCCATCCTCATTGATCAGACCTCGAATCATGACAGAGGCTGCGTGACAGATTCGCCCCTGAATCGCAGGACAAGCGGCGTGGCGCGGGCGAGACGGTCTCACCAGAAGAGACCGGCATCGGCGCCGCGCATGCCTAGACTCGCCCGCAAACCGCTTCGGGAGACCCAGATGATTGCCGCTCGCCCTTCCCGCCCTTCCCGCATCGCCAGCGCCGCCGCCTTGCTGATGCTGGCCGGCCCGCTGCAAGTCCAGGCGCAGACGCCGCCGCCGGACAAGCTCGAACGCGTCGAGATCACCGGCTCGGCCATCAAGCGCATCGAGGGCGAGACGGCGCTGCCGGTGCAGGTCATCACGCGAGCCGAGATCGACAAGGCCGGCGTCACCACCGCCGCCGAGCTGCTGGCCCGCGTCAGCGCCAGCGCCAACAACCTGACCGATGGCGGCAGCGTCGCCTACGGCGGCTTTCGCGACCAGATGGGCTTCAACGCCGCCAACCTGCGCGGCCTGGGCGTGTCGTCCACGCTGGTGCTGCTCAACGGCCGGCGCGTCGCCAACTTCGCGTCACCCGGCGACGCGGCCGGCGTGGACCTGAACAGCATTCCCGCCGCCGCCCTGCAGCGCGTCGAGATCCTGCTGGACGGCGCCTCGTCGCTGTACGGCTCGGACGCCATCGGCGGCGTCATCAACTTCATCACGCGCAAGGACTTCTCCGGCGTTGAGGTCAGTGCGCTGGCCGGCAACACGACCGAGGGCGGCGGCGGCAACAAGCGCTCCGCGACGCTGGCCGGCGGGTACGGCGACTACGCACGCGACGGCTTCAACCTGTTCGGCGTGCTGGATGTGCAGAAGGCCACCAGCCTCAACGCCTCGCGCCGCAAGTTCATCAAGGATCTCGACATCCCCGGCCGGCTGCCGGATCTGCTGTCCAGCTATACCTTCCCGGGCAACCTGCGCCCGACCAGCGCCCAGCGAGACATCCTCATCTCCGAAGGATTCAAGACCAACGGCAAGACAGTCATCGACAGCCGAACCATCAATCCGGCAGCAGCCTCGGGCTGCAATCCGCCGGCCAACCTCTACCTGCCCGCCGGCATCGGTGGCGTGGACGGCTGCACCTTCGACTACATGCGCGACATCGAGCTGTACCCGGAGTCCACCAAGGGCAGCATGTTCGGCCGCGGCGTGTTCAACCTCGGCGGCGGCCACCAGCTCTTCGCCGAAGTGTCGCTGGCCCGTGCCAAGACGCTGTACACCGGCACGCCCAACCGCGTCGACCCGGACATCGACGTCGGCCTGATCCCGGCGCTCAAGGGCAGCTCGCTGAACCAGTTGCCTGCGGGCGACGAGGATCGCCTCATGACCGTTCGCACGCGCCTTACCGAGGCCGGCCTGCGCACCAGCGAGCTGTTGTCCACCACCAACCGCTTCGTGCTGGGCACCAACGGCGTGCTGTCCGGCTGGGACTACGAATGGGCGCTGAACCACAGCACCAGCACCGTCTCCGACCGCGACCGCCTGGGGTACCTGAACGAGCAGATGGTGCTCGACGGCTTTGCCAACGGCACGCTGAACCCTTTCGGCCCGTCCAGCGCCGCCGGCCTCGCGCTGTATGAGAAGGCGCAGATCCGCGGCGAGGTGCGCCGCGCCACCGGCACGATGGACAGCCTGGACTTCAAGATGTCCAAGGCCCTCATGCCGCTGGCCGGCGGCGACCTGGCGCTGGCGCTGGGCGGCGAGCTGCGTCGGGAAAAGCAGAACTACCACCAGTCCGATGCGCTCAAGCAGGACCTCATCCTCGGCGAGACCTCGCAAGGGCCGGACTCCGACTTCGGCAAGTCGCGCAAGGTGAATGCCGTGTTCGGCGAGATCAGCGCGCCCATCACGAAGCAGCTGGAGCTGCAGGCGGCGCTGCGCTACGAGCACTACCAGGTCAGCGGCGGCGCGGCCAGCCCCAAGCTGGGCCTGAAGTACGTGCCCATGCCGGAGCTGCTGCTGCGCGCCTCGGTCGGCCGGGGCTTTCGCGCACCCAGCCTGACGGACCTGTACCGCCCGCTGACAGAAGGCTCGTCCGCCACGCTGGTGGACCCGGTCTGCCTGGCCGCCGACCCGAGCAACACGCCGACCGACTGCTCAGAGGGCTGGATCACCTACAACTACAGCAACGCCAAGCTCAAGCCCGAGAAGTCGCGCCAGTACTCGGCCGGCGTGGTGTTCGAGCCGCGACGTGGCGTCAACCTCAACCTCGACTACTGGAACATCGAGAAGACCAACCTCATCAGCACGCTGGGCGTGGACGTCATCCTGTCCAACCTGGCCAAGTACGGCAGCCTGGTGCACCGCGATGCAGACGACGCCATCGACCACATCGACCTCGTCAAGGAAAACCGCGGCAAGCAGAAGATCTCGGGCCTGGACATCGGCGCCTCGCTGACCGGGCTGAAGACCGGCGTCGGCCAGTTCGGCCTGCGGCTCAACGGCACGCTGACGCTGCGCTCACTGCAGCAGACCGGCGACGGCGACCCCTACGTCAGCAACCTGAACGTCTTCATCAACGACGGCGTCGTGCAGCGCTGGCGCCACACGCTGAGCGTGGACTGGGAGAGCGGCCCCTTCGGCCTGACGCTGTCCAACAGCTACCTGCAGGGCTACAACGACCAGCACATCATCGGCAAGCCCGACATCAAGGTGGCGGCCTACTCGCTGTGGAACCTCTCCGGCGCCTGGGAAGCCACCAAGGCGCTGACGCTGCGAGCGGGCGTGCAGAACCTGTTCGACAAGGCGCCGCCGTTCTCGCAGCAGGCCTGGTTCTTCCTGTCCGGCTACGACCCGAGCTACACCGACCCGCGCGGCCGCTATGCGTACGTGAGCGCGAAGTACAGCTTCAGGTGACCAGCGCGCGCACCCAGTCCGGCAGGGCGATGGCCTTGTCGGTCCGGGCGTCGAACCACAGCGTCGTGGCGCCCCCTTCGGCGTAGATGACGCCGGGCTCATCGGCGCGCTCCAGCGTGATCCACGTCTCGAACGCCGTGCGGCCGGGGTCGCTGACGTAGTGCCTGGCGATGACCTCGCCGGGCACCTTCAGCTGGCGGTAGAAGTTGCAGAACGCGTTGACGATGACCGGCCCCTGCCCGCCCGGGTTGGGCGGCGCGCCGATGGATGCCAGCCAGTCCACGCGCGCCATCTCCAGGTAGCGGAAATACAGCGTGTTGTTGATGTGGCCCATGGCGTCCATGTCGCCCCAGCGCATCTGGATGCGCAGCTCGAAGGTCAGCTTCTTCTCGGCCGGGACGACGTATCTCATGGCGCGATGCCCAGCTCGGCGGCGATGCGATTGACGAGGCTGCGCAGCGAAGCCACTTCGGCGCGCAGCAGCGCGACCTCCTCGTCGCGTGGCACGGCCGCCGCGACGGCCTGCTCGACGGACGCGACCGGCCCGCACAGCAGGTGCGCCCAGCGGGCCTCGCGGGCACCGGGCGCCTTGGCGAGCTTGACGGCCATCGGCGGCTCGCGCCCGGCCAGTTCGTCCAGAAAGCCTTCCACCGATGACACGTCGGCGAAGCGATGCAGCCGCTCGGTGTTCTGGCGCAGTTCGGCCGCCGTCTGAGGGCCGCGCAGCATCAGCTGCGTCAGCAGCGCCATCGCCGCGCCGGGCACGCCCATGCCGCGCGCGAAGTTGTGTTCATAGCGCACCACGCGGCTGCCGCTGACGGTGTTGACCAGGTGCAGCGCCTTCAGCTCTTCCACGGTGGCCAGCACCTCGGACTCGCCGACGTCCATGACCGGGTCGCGCGCCGTCTTCTGGTTGCAGCCCGAGGTCAGCGCGTTGCCGGACAGCGGATAGCTGTCCGGCACGGTGCTTTCCTTCTCGACGAGCACGGCGAGCACGCGGGCCTCCAGCGGGGTCAGGTCTCGACGGCTCATCACACACCAAAGCCGTCATCAGCCTGGATCACCGCGCCATTGATGAAATGGCTCTCGTTGGCGCACAGCATCAGCAGCGCCGTGTCGAGGTCCTGGGGCTGGCCCACGCGCTTCCTGGGCAGCAACTCGATCAGCTTCCTGCCCTGCTCGGTGCCCCAGTGGTGGTGGTTGATCTCGGTGTCGATGTAGCCGGGGCAGATGGCGTTCACGTTGATGCCGTACTTGCCCCATTCCAGCGCCATCGCGCGCGTCATGTGGATCACCGCAGCCTTGCTCATCGCGTAGACGCCGATCTGGCTCAGCACCCGCAAGCCGGCCATGGAAGCCACGTTGACGATGCGCCCGCCGATGAAGGTGCCCGGCGCCGAGCCCCGCGCGCGGCCCAGCATGCGCTTGCCCACCTCCTGCGCGACGAAGAAGGCGCCGCGCGTGTTGGTGTCCATCACGTGGTCGTAGTCGTTCTCGGTCACGTCCGTGATCCGCTGCGTCCGGCTCACGCCCGAGTTGTTGACCAGGATATCCAGCGTGCCCACCTCGGTCTCGGCGTGCGCGACCGCGCTCTTGATGCTGGCCACATCGGTCACGTCCAGTTCCACCACGTGCGCATCGCCGCCGTTGCCCTCGATCTCGGCACGCAGGTCCTTGAGCCGCTCGACACGGCGCCCCGCCAGCACGACGCAGGCGCCTGCCTGGGACAGCGTCCTGGCGAACTGCGCACCCAGCCCGCTGGACGCTCCCGTGATCAGGGCCACGCGGCCTTCGAGATTGATGGAGTAACTCATGGGACTGCCTCTCGCAATTTGTGGCGCGATCCTACCGGGCTAGAGCCTGCGCCCTAAAAAAGCACGGTCGTTCGATTCATTCGCCACCCTCTCTAGAATCGCGCGCAATTCAAAGCTGCCGGAGCCCTGCATGACATCCGAAGAAATCCTGGCCCAGTTCGGCCCCCGCGAGTCCATGGCATACGACGTGGTCGTCGTCGGCGGCGGCCCGGCGGGCCTGGCCACGGCCATCCGCCTGAAGCAGATCCAGCCTGACGCCAACATCGTCGTGCTGGAAAAAGGCTCGGAGCCCGGTGCCCACATCCTGTCCGGCGCCGTGATGGACCCACGCGCCATCACCGAGCTGTTCCCGAACTGGAAGGAACTGGGCGCGCCGCTGAACCAGGCCGTGACCGGCGACGACGTGCTGTTCCTCAGCGAGACCGGCGCCAAGCGCACGCCCGATTTCCTCGTGCCGCGCAACTTCCACAACCACGGCTGCTACGTCATCAGCCTGTCCGACGTCGTCAAGTGGATGGCCCAGCAGGCGGAAAGCCTGGGCATCGAAATCTTCCCGGGCTTCGCCGCGGCCGAAGTGCTCTATGACGAGCAGGGTCGCGTCAAGGGCGTGGCCACCGGCAACATGGGCCTGGGCAAGGACGGCGAGCCCACCGACCACTTCCAACTGGGCATGGAGCTGCTGGGCAAATACACCGTGTTCGCCGAAGGCGCGCGCGGCCATCTGGGCAAGCAGTTGCTGGCCAAGTACAAGCTGACCGAGGGCAAGGACACGCAGACCTACGCCATCGGCATCAAGGAGCTGTGGGAGATCCCGGCAGACAAGGCGCAGCCGGGCAAGGTGGTGCACACGGCCGGCTGGCCGATGGAGGGCGACACCTTCGGCGGCGGCTTCCTGTATCACCTGGAGGGCAACAAGGTCACGCTGGGCTTCGTCATCGGCCTGGACTACGACAACCCCTACCTCAGCCCCTTCGAAGAGATGCAGCGCTGGAAGGCTCACCCGGCGATCCGCGCCCACATCGAAGGCGGCAAGCGCATCGGCTATGGCGCGCGCGCCATCAACAACGGCACGCCGCAGGCGCTGCCCAAGACCGTGTTCCCGGGCGGCTGCCTGGTGGGCTGCGACGCCGGCTACCTGAACGCCGCGCGCATCAAGGGCAGCCATGCGGCCATCAAGAGCGGGCTGCTGGCCGCGGAAGCCCTCGCGCCCGCGCTGGCCGCAGGCCGCGCGCAGGACGAATTGACCGCCTACCCGGAAGCCTTCGAGAAGAGCTGGCTCAACGAGGAGCTGCAGCAGACCCGCAACTTCAAGCTCTGGTTCAAGAAGGGCAAGACCACCGGCCAGTTGATGACCGGCATCGAGCAGTGGCTGCTGCCCAAGCTGGGCGTCGCCAGCCCGCCGTGGACGCTGCACAACCACAAGGCCGACCACCAGACCCTGCGGCCTGCGGCCGAGCGCCAGCCCATCGCCTACCCCAAGCCGGACGGCAAGCTGACCTTCGACCGCCTCTCGTCGGTGTTCATCTCCAACACCAACCACGAGGAAAACCAGCCCGCCCACCTGACGCTGAAGAGCGACTCGGTGCCGGTGCAGGTCAACCTGGCGAAGTTCGCCGGCCCCGAGAGCCGCTACTGCCCGGCTGGCGTCTACGAATTCGTGCCGGCCGAGGGCGGGAACCAGCGCCTGCAGATCAACGCGCAGAACTGCGTGCACTGCAAGACCTGCGACATCAAGGACCCGACGCAGAACATCGTCTGGGTCACGCCCGAAGGCGGCGGCGGGCCCAACTACGCGGGCATGTAAGCCCGCTTGCGCCGGGCCTGGGCTGACCGCTAGAGTGGCTTGCGAAACAGCCACACATCAGCAGTCCAACAGGAGCCCGCGTGAGCGAAGGACAGATCAGGGTCGGCATCGGCGGCTGGAACTTCGAGCCCTGGCGCGACAACTTCTACCCCCAGGGCTGGCCGCAGGCGCGCGAACTGGAATACGCCAGCCAGCGGCTCACCGCCATCGAGATCAACAGCACCTACTACGGCGCGCAAAAGCCCGCCACCTTCGCCAAGTGGCGCAGCCAGACGCCCGACGGCTTCGTGTTCTCGCTCAAGGCCATCCGCTACGCGACGCAGCGTCGCGTGCTGGCCGATGGGGCGGACTCGATCAAGCGCTTCATCGAGTCAGGCATCGCCGAGCTGGGTGACAAGCTCGGACCCATCGTCTGGCAACTGGCACCCACCCACAAGTTCGACGCGGCCGACCTGACGGCCTTCCTGGAACGGCTGCCGACCCATGTCGACGGCCTCAAGCTGCGCCACGCGCTGGACGTGCGGCATGCGAGCTTCCAGTGCCCGGCGTACCTCGCGCTGGCGCGGCAGTACAAGGCGGCCACGGTGTTCACCGAGTCCGACGACTACCCGCCCATCGCCGAGCCCACGAGTGACGTCGTCTACACGCGCATCATGCGCACGCACGCCGACGAGCCGCTGGGCTGCAAGCCGGATGTCTTTCCCAGGCTGGCATCTGCGGCGCGCGCCTGGGCGCAAGGCGGCGAGCCCGACGGCGTGCCACGCATCGAACCGGCAACGCATCAAAAGGCCGCCGCGCGCGACGTGTTCGTCTACTTCATCAGCGGCGCGAAGGCGCGCGCGCCGGCGGCTGCCATCGCGCTGAGACAAGCGTTGGGCGAACACGTACCGGCTTGACGGGCGCCCTCACGCGAAGGTCTTGAGCTTTTTCTCCATCTTTTCGAGCGTCTCGTCGGCGCTCAGCAGATCGGTGGTGTTCTTTTCGTTCACCGACAGCAGCTCATCCATGGCCTTCTTGACCTTGTCGTTCGTGCGCCGCAGCTCCGCAGGCACGGCCTTGGCAAGCCGTTGAAACGTCTTGTCCGCCTGCGCGATCTTGATGGAGATCTGCTTGCGCCGTGTCTCCAGGCTGCCCATCATGGCGTCGACGGCACCCGGCTGCGTTCTGATTGAAAGACGCAGGGACGAGTTCTCCTTGTCCAGCTCAGACAGGCGTTTGATTTCTGAATCGACCTTGGTTTCTGCGTAGGCGTTGCCGCACGCCTCACGAAACTTGTCGATCTCGACGCTGAGAATTTTCAGCAGCGCGTCGACTTTTGATTTGTCCAGCCATTTGGACAACAGGCTCTTCTGTATTTCCAGGGCCGCGTGCAACGCGCGGGTCCGATTGGCGATCTTGTCGTCGTAAAGGTTCTTGACCGCGTTGGCATTCTGGGAATCCAGCGCCAGCAATTTCACGAACTCCTTCTTGCCGCCTTCGTCCAGGTCCTTGTCGGCCAAACCGTGCTTCTTCAGCAGGAAGGTCTTGATGCCACTGCCACGGATGTCGATGTAGCTCTTTTCGTGCTTTTCGAACTCGACCTTGGCGTTCGCCGCGCAGGACTCGATGTCTTTCATGAGCTGCTTGATGACACTCAAGAGCAGATCCTTCTTCCCGGTGTCGCCCTTCGAGGTTTCGGGCTCGAGCTGCCGCACCTTCGCCCTCAGGCCGTCGAGTTCCTTCGCGGCGTTGTCGATGAGCTTGAGATACTTCGCATGCCTCTTCTGGATCTCGTCGGCCTCATCGAGAGCGGCCTGGATTTTTTTCTTGGTATCCGACACTTGAATCTCCTCGCTGTCTGGTGGCAATCGCGCGGGTGGCAGTTGGCGAACTCGCGGCCGGCCGTACCGGCGGGCGAAGCAAGTCTAGGAAGCGCGCGCGCTAATTGGCGCTAATTGCCAAGCCCTTCTGGCGGCGGCACCGGGATGGGCGATGTTGCATCGGGCCGTCGCCGCGAACCCGTTGGCCGGGCCCGGCCGAGCGCCTCAGCTGTCCAAGCGTGCCATCCACTCGGCCGTGGCACGGTCTTCATCACGGGCCGACCCGGCCAGCGCCTCACGGATGCGCCGGCGCTCGGTCGCCGCGCGGTTCTGGCTCATCTTGAGCTTGAGCTCCCAGCGCGTCACGCGGATGCGAAAGCCGACGATGGCGCCCAGCAGCTTGCGCTGGTAGTCCTCGTCCAGGCCGCGCCACTGCTCGGCATACCCCGGCTCGAAGCGGCCGATCAGCCGCTTGAGCAGCGCGTCCTTGTCGGCGGGGTCGTCGATCAGCTCGATGTCGCCGCAGACATGCAAGGCGGCGTAGTTCCACGTCGGCACGTTCTGCACGCTGTCGTAGTGACTGGGGCTCACATAGGCGCCAGGGCCGCTGAAGACAGCCAGCAGCGACGCCTGTTGCGACAGCCAGCCCCAGTGCGGGTTGGCACGCGCCATGTGCCCTTCGAGGACCCAGCCGTCATCTGCGGTCACAGCCACCAGCGGCAGATGGCTGCCAAAGCTCTGCCCTTGCGCGTCCGGCCCCACCAGCAGCGCCAGCGGGTGTTCGGCCACGAGACGCAGCGCGTGCTCGAAGTCGGTGGACTTGAAGTGCTTGGGCAGGTACACGGCGGCTCCAAAGAGGGGCGAGAAAGCGGATGGAAACGGGGCGGCCTGGCGTGCGGACCGCCCCACAACGGGGCATCCGCCAGACGGCTCGGGCGCGATCGTTGCGGCATTCGGATTTTGCGTGACAGCTTTGGCCTGATGTCACGGGTTGACGCTGACCAGGCCTCAGAAACCAGGGCATGCTGCCCCGCCATGCGCACGCGCACCACGCACCACGCGCCGGCACGGCAATTGCAATTCCCCCCGCTTTTGCCTGCAGTTGAAACCGTTCATGGAGAACCCCACCGCGATGAACAAGGTCTGGCACAAGGGCCTGCCCTTCAGCCCTGAAGTGGCACCCTACCTGAGGCGCATGGCGCTGGTGGACGAGCACCGCGAGGCGCTGCTGCGCCTGCAAGGCGCGTGGGACAGCCTGGCATTGTTGGGCCAGATGAGCGGCACGGCGACCGACATCGCGCAGACGCGCTCCGCCTTCCAGCAGCTGACGACGACGCTGCTGGACAGCCTCGCGCGCCGGCTGCGCACGCACGCGCTGCAGCGCATGGAAGGACGCGCTCGCGTGGCCATCGACATCCTCGTGCGCAACCTCTTCGAGCGCACGGCGGACGTGGGCTTCCTCGCCTGCGATGGCCCGCTGTGCGCCCACGCGGCGCTCGACCCCTCGGACCCGGCCCATGCCGACAGCCGCGCCGCGCTGCAGGCGCGCTTCCGGGCCTACACCGCCAAGTACTCGGTCTATGACGACATCGTCGTGCTGTCACCGCGCGGCGAGGTGCTGGCGCGCCAGGACGACAGCATCGAGCTGGCGCGCTGCGACGAGGCCTGGGTCGCCGAGGCGCTCGCGTCGGACGCGCCTTACGTCGAGCGCTACGGCAACACGGCACTGCTGGGCGGCCGCCCCGGCCTGATCTACGCCCGCGCACTGAAGGCGCCGGCCGGCGCCAACGAGGTGATCGGCCTGCTGTGCCTGTCCTTTCGCCTGGAGGACGAGATGTCGGCCGTGTTCCGTCAACTGCTGGCCGGACAGGACGAGCACGCCGTCATCTGCCTGCTGGACCCGCAGCGCCGTGTGCTGCAAAGCTCCGACGCCTGGCAGATCCCGCCCGGCGCGCGCTTGCGGCTCGACGGCGAGCGCGTGCTGTTCGCCGGGCGCGACTACCTGTGCGCCGCCGCCAGCGCCAGCGGCTACGAGGGCTACATGGGCCCGCCGGGCTGGACCGCCTGCGTGCTGACGCCACTGGAATGGGCCTTCGAGGCCGACGATGAGCAAGGCCTGGGCGACGAGCTGGTGCGGCTCGCCGAGGCGGTCGACACGAGCCGGCTGTTTGACGCCGAACTGCAAAGCATCCCGCTGGAGGCACGCCGCATCCAGCGCAACCTGTCGCGCACGCTGTGGAACGGCAAGCTGCGCAGCCACGCGCAGGCCGACGCGAACCCCGGTGGCAGCGGCTTCGCCACCACGCTGCTCAACGAGGTGCAGCGCACCGGCGCGCAACTGCGCCAGGTGTTCGAGCAGGCCATCACCAAGCTGCAGCACTCGGCGCTGAGCGCGGTGTTCGATGGCGCCCTCTTCCAGGCGCGGCTGGCCATCGACATCATGGACCGCAACCTCTACGAGCGCGCCAACGACTGCCGCTGGTGGGCACTGGACGTCCGCCTGCAACGGGCACTCGCCGCCCAGTTGGGCGGGCCCGGCACGCCACAGGCCGCCGCCGCGGCCGCCGAGGCCTCGCAGGTGCTGCAGCACATCAACGGGCTGTACACGGTCTATTCGCTGCTGCTGGTGTTCGACCTGCAGGGCCGCGTCGTCGCCGTGTCGGACCCGGCCCAGGCGCACCACGTCGGCCAGCACATCAGCGCGCCCTGGGTGGCCTCGTCCTTGAACCTGCGCGACCCCGAGCGCCACGTGGTGTCGCGCCACGAGGCCTCGCCGCTGTACGACACGCCGGGCGCCGTGGGCGGCCACGCCGACCGGCCCACCTACGTCTACGCCACCTCGCTGCAGCATGCCGGCCAGGCCGTGGGCGGCATCGCCATCGTGTTCGACGGCGAGCCGCAGTTCGCGGCCATGCTGCGCGACTCGCTGCCGCCCGCCGGCGGCGACGCGGAGATGCAGCCCGCCGGCCTGTTCGTCACGCGCGACGGCCGCGTCGTCGCCAGCTCCGACGCCCGCTGGCCCGCCGGCTCCGCCGCACCGCTGCCGGCCGGCATCGCCGCGTCGCTGGCGGCCGGCGACACGCTGCGCACCGAGCTGGACATCGACGGCAGGGTCTACGCGGCCGGCATCGCCATGTCACAGGGCTACCGCGAGTACCAGCAGGGCCAGGCCGCGTCCGGCGAGGACGTGGCCGCCGTGCTGCTGCAGCCGCTGGGCCCGCGCATGCCGGCGCAGGCGGGGTCGGCCGACACCGGCTTTGCGCCGCCGCCTGCACAGGCGCACGACGAGCGCCTGGACATTGCCGCATTCAGCGTGGCCGGCGAATGGCTGGGCCTGCCTGCGGCCCTGCTGGTCGAGGCACTGGAGCAGCCGCGCCTGACCGCGCTGCCCAACGCGCCCCGCGCGCTCGTGGGCATGCTGCAGCACGAGGACCGCATGCTGCCGGTGCTGGACCTGAGCCTGGCCTTGTACGGCCATGCGGGCGGCACCCAGGAGGCGCCCATCGTCATCTGCCGCAACGAACGCGGCCAGGGCCTGGCACTGCGCGTGCAGGAACTCGGCCCCGTGTTCAGCATCGCCGCCAGCCAGGCCCTGCCCAGCCCGGGCGGGCGCGTGCGCCTCGTGCGCGGCGCGCCAGCGGCGTCCCACCGCATGCTGACGCTGCTGGCGGCCGACGACCTGTGGGCCCACATCGGCGGGGGTGAATCGCTGCGCGACCCTGCCGTCGCGCTGCCTGCGCCCTGACCTGTCCCGACCCGTCGTTCGGCCTCCTATCATCACGGCCATGTGCCGCCTGAAACCCCTTGCCGCGGCCACCTGTCACCAGGCGGCCCCATGATCGAAGCGTCGACCGACGTGCAGACCGAAGCCCTGCTTCGCACCCGCCCCGTGGGTGCGCAGGCGGACGAAGAGGTGGCGGTGGAGTTGCCCGTCGCGCTGACGGTCAATGGCATCTCGCAAGCCGTCATGCTGGCCACGCCAGCCGACCTGGAGGACTTCGCGCTGGGCTTCGCGCTGGCCGAGGGCTGGATCAGCCACCCCGGCGAGCTGCTGGACATCGACACCGAGGCCCGTGCCGACGGCATCGAGCTCGCGCTGACCGTCACGGCCGCGCGCGAGCAGGGGCTGAAGCTGCGCCGCCGCCAGCTGGCCGGCCGCACCGGCTGCGGCCTGTGCGGGCTGGAGAGCCTGGCCGACTTCGCCTCGCTGCAGCCTCGGCACGTGCAGGCGGGCGAGGTGACGCGCGACGCGCTGGCGCGGGCGATGGCGGCGCTGGCGCGCGCCCAGGTGCTGAACGCCCGCTGCGGCGGCCTGCACGGCGCCGGCTGGTGCGACGCGGACGGCACGCTGCGCCTGGCCAGGGAAGACATCGGTCGGCACAACGCGCTGGACAAGCTGATCGGGGCGCGGGCGCGCGGCGGCGTCGAGGCCCAGGTCGGCACACAAGGCGGCTTTGTCGTCATGTCCAGCCGCGCCAGCCACGAGCTGGTGCACAAGACGGCGATGGCCGGCGTCGGCCTGCTGGCCTGCGTGTCTGCGCCGAGCAGCCTCGCCATCCAGACCGCGCAGTCGGTCGGGCTGCAGCTCTGGGCCTTCGTCCGCGAGAACCGCGCCACGCGTTACGCGTGACGGCCGCTCAGGCCTGAATCCCGCAGCCCGCGCGCCGGCGCCGTGCCGACCTGCTGCGTGAACACGCGCGACATGGCTCGGGTCGGCAAAGCCGCACGGCGTGGCGATCTCGGCCCGCGGCGAGGGCAGCGGCCGGTCAGCCATGAGGCTGGTGCGCGGCCGGCGGCGTGGCGGGGCGGCCGTGCTTCAGGTCCAGCGCCAGGAAGTGATGCACCGCCGGCCGGTCCGGGCCGATGTGAAAGCGCAGCGCCTCGGCCTGCAGGTCGGCGTCGGCCCTGGACACGCGCTGGTGCTGGCGCAGGTGCTCGGCCCAGGACTCGACGAGGAACCACTCGATGACGCGCTCGGGCTCGCCGGTGTGCTCGGCCACGCCCCAGGCATAGGCGCCGTCACGGCGCCGTTCCTGCTCGACGTGGCGCATCGCGTGCAGGAAGCCCGGCAGGTCGTGCTTGCGGATGCGGTACTCGATCTGCACGACGACCGGGCCGCGGTCATGTGCGACCGGCTCGGTCAGCAGGGGCTCGGGCCAATGGTTGGCCGCCTGCAGGTCGGCCTCGCCGGTGGGCAGCTTGACGCGGTGGAACAGCAGCGAGATGACAACCAGCCCGGCCGCGCCGATCAGCAGCGTCACCGGGATGCCCACCTCCTGCGCGACCAACCCCCAGGCCAGGCTGCCGCCGGCCATCGCGCCGTTGAACACCATCAGGTAGATCGCCAGGCCGCGGCCGCGCACCCAGTTGGGCAGCACCGCCTGCGCGACGCCGTTGAGCGTGGTCAGCGCAATGATCCAGCCCAGGCCCAGCACCAGCATCAGCGCGACGGCCAGCACTTGAGGCGGCGCGGCCGACAGCGCCGCCATCACGACGGCGCTGAGCACCGAGGACAGCAGCACGAGGCCGTCCGCGCTGAGTCTGGCGCGCAGCCTGGGCAGCAGCAGCGCGCCGAGGATGGCGCCTGCGCCGACGGCGCCCAGCATCACGCCGTAGAAGCCCGCCGTGCCGCCCAGCATGCGCCGCGACACCAGCGGCAGCAGCGCCCACACCGAGCTGGCGAACAAGAAGAACACCGCCGCGCGCAGCAGCACGACGTGCAGTTCGCGGCTGGCGCGCGCATAGCGAAGGCCGGCGCGGAAGGCACCGAAGAACTGCTCCGACAGGCCGGTGTCGACCGCGGGCGCCCGCTGCCACCACAGCAGCGCGGCGATGACGAACCCATAGCTCAGCACGTCCGCGCCATAGGCCGCCGCCGCGCCGAAGCTGGCCAGCAGCAGGCCGCCGGCCGCGGGGCCCAGCGCGCGGGCGATGTTGATGCCCAGCGAGTTCAGCGCCACCGCGTTCTTGAGGTCGTGCCGCGGCACCAGCTCGGGCACGATGGACTGCCAGGTCGGGCCCATCAGCGCGGCACCGATGCCGCCGACGAAGGTCAGCGCGACCAGTGACTCCACCGTCAGCGTGTTCGTCCGGGCCAGCAGCAGCAGCCCGCCGCTGACAGCGGCCAGCAGCAGCTGGATGGCGATCAGGAAACGGCGCCGGTCGAGGATGTCCGACAGCACGCCGGCGGGAATGGCCAACAGGAAGATGGGCAGCGTGGCGGCGGTCTGGATGAGCGCCACGGCGGCGGGGCTGGCCGACAGCTCCGTGACCATCCACGAGCTGGCCACGTCGCGCATGAAGCTGCCGACGTTGCCCAGCACGGTGGCCGCCCACAGCACGGCGAACACCGGCTGGCGCAGCGGCGCGAAGCTGCCGGCTGCGGGCTTGGATTCAGCTGACATGCGTGCCTCCCAGGGGGCGCCAGTCGAGCAGCAGGATTGCAGCTGCCACGCCCACGTTTTCGACCCAGGCGTTGGCGCCCTTCACCCGCGCTGGCTTGGGCAGTGTGCAGAAGCGGTCGGCCCGTGGGCCGGGGAAGTCGCGCCGCTTGTCGGACGCGCCTTGCAGATAGGCCGCGCACAGGCACGGCAGCCCCAGCCAGTGCACCCACGGGGACAGGAAGGCCTCCTTCAGGACCGCTGGCATCAGACGGCCCAGCAGGCGCAGCCCAGCGCGCCCCAGAAGCTCTTCAGGTCGGCGATGGGCAGCTCGCTGCTCCAGGCCGTGGCGTGCTGGTGGCCGTGGACGTTGCAGTCATTGGCGCAGGCGCAGGCCGCCGCGGCATGGCGCAGGGCGGCCTGCAGCGGCGCCCCTTGTTCGCCCCAATGGCCATAGGCGCCGAAGCGGCGCACCGGCGACCAGTCGGGCATGGCCGGCGGCGGCGCGCCTTCGTCGTACCGGGCGAAATCGCCCGCGCCGTAGACCACCTTGCCGCCGACGAGGGTCAGCAGCGCCGTCGTGTCGGCGATGTCGCTCTCGGCGCAGGCGAAGAAGTCGCGGTCGGGCACGACCAGGTCGGCGAACTGGCCGGCCTCGATGCGGCCCTTCTTGCCGACCTCGTTGCTGAACCAGGTGACGTTCTCGGTCCACATGCGCAGCGCCTGCTCGCGGTCCAGGCAGTTGCGCTGCGGGTAGAGCTGCAGGCCGCCGACGGTCCTGCCGGTGACGAGCCAGGCCAGCGACACCCAGGGGTTGTATGACGCCACACGCGTGGCATCGGTGCCGGCCGAGACCTTGACGCCTTTGTCCATCATGCGCTTGACCGGCGGCGTGGCCTCGGCGACGGCGGCGCCGTAGCGCTCGACGAAGTACTCGCCCTGGTAGGCCATGCGGTGCTGCACGGCGATGCCGCCGCCCAGCGCGGCGATGCGGTCGATGCTTTTCTCGGAAATCGTCTCGCAGTGGTCGAAGAACCAGTTCAGGCCGGCCAGCGGCACCTCGTGGTTGACCTTCTCGAACACGTCCAGCGCGCGGCTGATGGTCTCGTCGTAGGTCGCGTGCATGCGCCAGGGCCAGCGGTTCTGCGCCAGGATGCGCACGACCTCTTCGAGGTCGTCTTCCATCTCGGCCGCCATGTCCGGGCGCGGCTGGCGGAAGTCCTCGAAATCGGCGGCCGAGAACACCAGCATCTCGCCGGCGCCGTTGTGGCGGAAGTAGTCGCTGCCCTGCTTGTACTGCGAGGTCGCGGTCCAGTTCAGGAAGTCGGCCTTCTCCTGCTTGGGCTTCTGCGTGAACAGGTTGTAGGCCAGGCGCAGGGTCAGCTGGCCGGCATCGGCCAGCTCCTGGATGACGCGGTAGTCGTCCGGATAGTTCTGGAAGCCGCCGCCGGCATCGATGGCGCCGGTCACGCCCAGCCGGTTCAGCTCGCGCATGAAGTGCCGCGTCGAGTTGAGCTGGTAGTCATAGGGCAGCTTGGGGCCCTTGGCCAGCGTCGCGTAGAGGATGGATGCGTTCGGCTTGGCCAGCAGCAGCCCGGTGGGGTTGCCGGCGCCGTCGCGCACGATCTCGCCGCCGGGCGGCGCGGGCGTGTCCCGCGTGTAGCCCACGGCGCGCAGCGCAGCGCCGTTGAGCAACGCGCGGTCGTACAGGTGCAGCAGGAAGACCGGCGTGTCGGGCGCGACGGCATTCAGCTCGTCAATCGTCGGCAGGCGCTTCTCCGCGAACTGATGCTCGGTGAAGCCCCCCACCACGCGCACCCACTGCGGTGCGGGGGTGACGGCCACCTGGCGCTTGAGCATGCCCATCGCATCGGCCAGCGAGCGCACGCCATCCCAGCGCAGTTCGAGGTTGAAGTTCAGCCCGCCGCGGATGATGTGCAGGTGGTTGTCGATCAGGCCGGGCAGCACGCGACGACCGCGCAGGTCGATGCGTCGGGTGTCGGCCCCGGCCAGCGCCATCACCTCGGCATCGCCGCCGACCTTGAGGAACAGGCCGTTCTGGATGGCCACCGCCGTGGCGGTGGGATTGGCGCGGTCCAGCGTGGTGAAGCGGCCGTTGTGCAGGATCAGTTCAGGCGTCGTGCGGGGTGGGGTTTCAGTCATGACAGTCCTCCATCAACGGTGCGGCGGGATGGCCTGCTCAACCCTCGTGGGCGCCGAACATGGCGCGGGCGTAGTTGATGCCGATGCCATAGCCGCCGCCGAACTTGCGGGCGATGCCGGTGGTCATGTCGTAGCTGTCGGTGCGCGCCCAGTCGCGCTGCAGTTCGAGCAGGTATTGCAGCGCGGTCATCGGCTGCGCGCCGGCCTGGATCATCCGCTCCATCGCGCGGTTGTGCGCCTCGGTCGAGATGTCGCCGCAGGCATCGGCGATCACATAGACCTCGAAGCCCTGGTCCAGCGCCGACAGCGCCGGGCCGACGATGCAGACGCTGGTCCACAGGCCGGCCAGCACGATGCGCTTCTTGCCGATCTCGTTGATGCGCCGGATGACGGCGGCGTCTTCCCAGGTGTTCATCGACGTGCGGTCCAGCAGCGCCTGACCCGGGAACGGCGCGGTCACCTCCTCGAACATCGGGCCGGAGAAGCTCTTCTCGGCCACGGTCGTCAGGAGGGTCGACGCACCGAAGCCTGCCGCGGCGGCGGCCACCAGGCCTGCGTTGGAGCGCAGCTGCACCGGATCGATGGAGTGCGTGGCGAAGGCCATCTGCGACTGGAAGTCGATCATGACCAGCGTGTGGTCGTGCGGGGTCAGCAGCTTGGCGCCAGGGGTGGCCGTGGCGGTCGGGGTTGCAGTCGGGGTGGCGGTGTGGGACATGGTGGTTTCCTGTTCGGTGGCTGAGGTCTGGCCGCGGCGGCGCACCTGAGGTGAGCCGCCGGGTGCGGGATAGACGCTTTGCGTGGCGCTAGGCCGCCGAATCGACGAGCACCAGCTCCGCATCGGCCTGCGCCGTGACGCGGAAGGTCTCGACGTCGCGGATGGCCGCGCCGTCACGCGCCGCCAGCGCCACGCCGTCGACCTCGACCGCGCCGCTGGCCGCCACCAGGTAGGCGCGGCGGCCGGCGCCCAGCGTGTACTCGGTCGACTCGCCGGCCTTCAGCGTCGCGCCCAGCACCCGGGCGTTCGTGCGGATGGGCAACGCGTCCTCGTCACCGGCCACGCCACTGGCCAGCGCCACGAACTGGCCCGAGCGGTCGCCCTTGGGGAAGGGCTTGGCGCCCCACGACGGCGGCTGGCCGCGGCCGTCCGGGATGATCCAGATCTGGAAGATCTTGGTCGTCACCGGCTCCTGGTTGTATTCCGAGTGGCGGATGCCGCTGCCCGCGCTCATCACCTGCACGTCGCCCGCTTCGGTGCGGCCGGTGTTGCCCAGGTTGTCCTGGTGCGTGATGGCGCCTTCGCGGACGTAGGTGATGATTTCCATGTCCGCATGGGCATGCGGCGGGAAGCCGGTGCCCGGGGCGATGGCATCGTCGTTCCACACCCGCAACGCGCCCCAGCCCATGCGGGCCGGGTCGTGATAGCCGGCGAACGAGAAGTGGTGCTTGGCGTCCAGCCAACCGTGGTTGGCGCTGCCCAGCGTGTCGAAGGGTCGGCGGTCGATCATGGTGTTTCTCCTGCGGTGTCGTGTTGCGATGGAGAGACTTTAGGAATTGACCATCAATAAGAGAATAGAAAATATGGAAAACAATTCATTCCGAAATTGACATGAGCAAGCTGCCTGACCTGCAAGCGTGGGCGATCTTTGCGAAGGTCGCCGAGACGGGCTCCTTCGCCAAGGCCGCGGCCGACCTGGCGGTCTCGCAGCCCACCGTCTCGAAGGCGCTCACGCGGCTGGAGGGCCGGCTGCGCACGACGCTGTTCCACCGCACCTCACGCAAGATGTCGCTGACCGCCAGTGGCCAGGCGTCGCTGGAGCGCGCGATGCGCATCCTGGCCGAGGGCGAGGCGGTCGAGGCCGAGGTGACGGAGCAGTCCAAGAGCCTGCGCGGCACGATCCGCATCGCCGCGCCGATGTCGTTCGGCGTCACGCACCTGGGGCCGGCGCTGCCCGAGTTCATGGAGCGCCACCCCGAGGTCATGCTGGACCTGCACTTCAGCGACGAACTGATCGATGTCGTCGCGCAGGGCTACGACATCGCGCTGCGCATCTCGTCGCTGCCCGACTCCAGCTTGCTGGCGCGGCGGCTTTGCACGGTGCGCATCCTGCTGGTGGGCGCGCCGGCCTATTTCGAGCACCACGGCCACCCGACGCACCCGCGCGACCTCGCCACGCACCGCGCGCTGCGCTACGTGCATGCACGGATTGGTGAGGCCTGGCGCTTCAGGCACCAGACCCAGGGCGAGTTCGCGCAGGTGGTGCCGTCGTCGCTGCAGGTCAACAACGCCGAGGCGCTGGTGCCGGCGCTGCGCGCCGGGCTGGGCCTGGCGCTGCAACCGGAGTTCCTCGCGTGGGAGGACCTGCAGTCAGGCGCCCTGCTGACCACGCTGCCCGAGTGGCAGGTGCCGCCCATCGCGCTGCACATCGTCACGCCGCCCGGCCGCGCCAAGCCGGCGCGCGTGCAGGCGCTGATCGAATTCCTGGCCCGGCATTTCGCCGAGGCGCCGTGGGCGCTGGAGCCGGCGAAGTAGTGCCGGAACTGGCGATCCGATTCAGTCGCTGAAAAGAAAAAGCCGCTGACAGCGGCTTTTGCAATGTGCTTTGGCGGAGTCGGAGGGATTCGAACCCTCGATGCAGGTTTTGCCCACATACTCCCTTAGCAGGGGAGCACCTTCGGCCACTCGGTCACGACTCCAGCACAGCCACACATTCTACACCTAGCGCGGCAGCACTTTTCCGAAGTTTCAGGCCGGAACCTGCTCCTGGTCCAGATCAAAGGCCTTGTGCAGCGCGCGCACGGCCAGCTCCATGTACTTCTCGTCGATGACGACGCTGGTCTTGATCTCGCTGGTGGAGATCATCTGGATGTTGATGCCCTCCTCGCTCAGCGCGCGGAACATCTTGCTCGCCACGCCCACGTGCGAGCGCATGCCGATGCCGACGATGGACACCTTGCAGATCTTGGGGTCGCCCATGACCTTGCTGGCGTTCGTGGCCGGGCCGACGGTGTTCTGCAGCAGTTCCATCGTGCGCGCGTAGTCGTTGCGATGCACGGTGAACGAGAAGTCGGTCTTGCCGTCGTGGGAGACGTTCTGGATGATGACGTCGATGTCGATGTTGGCCTCGGCCACGGGACCCAGGATCTGGAAGGCGATGCCGGGCTTGTCGGGCACGCCCAGCAGCGTCACCTTGGCCTCGTCGCGGTTGAAGGCAATGCCCGAAACGACGGCTTGTTCCATGTTCTCGTCCTCTTCGAAAGTGATCAGCGTGCCGGAGGCGGCCTCTTCATTGATGTCGATGTCCCAGTGCGTGAAGCTGGACAGCACGCGCAGCGGCACGCGGTATTTGCCGGCGAACTCGACCGAGCGGATCTGCAGGATCTTGGAGCCCAGCGACGCCATCTCCAGCATCTCCTCGAAGGAGATGGAGTGCAGGCGGCGCGCCTCGGGCACGATGCGCGGGTCGGTCGTGTAGACGCCGTCCACGTCGGTGTAGATCAGGCATTCGTCGGCCTTCATCGCCGCGGCGATGGCGACGGCCGACGTGTCGGAGCCCCCCCGGCCCAGCGTCGTGATGTTGTTGTCGGCGTCGATCCCCTGGAAGCCTGCGACGACGACGACCTTGCCGGCCGCCAGGTCGGCGCGCACGCGCTTGTCATCGATGCTTTCGATGCGGGCCTTGGTGTACGACGAGTCGGTCGCGACCGGCACCTGCCAGCCGGTGTAGCTGACCGACGGCACACCTTCGGCCTGCAGCGCGATGGCGAGCAAGCCCACCGACACCTGCTCTCCCGTGGCGGCAATCATGTCCAGCTCACGCATGACCTCGGGCGTGGTGCTGGCCGGCGAGAGTTCCTTCGCCAGGCCCAGCAGCCGGTTGGTCTCGCCGCTCATCGCCGAAGGCACGACCACCAGCTGATGGCCGGCGCGCACCCATTTGGCAACACGCTTGGCGACGTTGCGGATGCGGTCAGTGGAACCCATCGAGGTGCCGCCGTACTTGTGGACGATCAGAGCCATGTGTTTGAGCGAAGGCTGAAGGCCGAGCAGCCGGGGTGGCACGCTCGCAAACCCCTGATTTTATGCGGCCGCCCCGCCGCCGCCTTCGCTCTGCGGCAAGGTTGGGTCCTCCAGCCAACGCACGACGAGTTGCGGCTCATCTTTTGCGGCGAAGGCACGGGCGTCCATGCCCAGGCCCGCCACGGCAATCAGGCGCTCGTCGGCATCGAACAGCAGCGGGCCACCGCGCCGCCAAGATGGCAGGCCCGCGTCCTGGCAGGCCTTCTTCAGGCTGCGCGCCGTGGCGGCCGGCGCGCGCTGGAACTGCTCGGCACCACGGCGGCCGCGCTGGGTCAGGTGCGTGAGGCGCGACGGGGCCATGCCGGGCGAGCCCGCCGCGACCACCCATGTGCCATGCCAGGCCGGCTGCGGGTACGCCCCCGGCAGGCTGAGATCGAGGGTCGTGGACGCAGGCACCGGCGTCGGCGGCTGAGCCCAGAAAAGACCATCCCGATAGGCATGCAGGCTGCCGCCCGGCGCAGGCCAGGATTGAGACGCCCCAGGCCGCCACTCCTTCAGCAGCCGTTCGACGAGGCTGGCAGGCGTGTCGGTACGGGCCGACAGCCAGGCGCGCAACGCGTTGCTCGCCCGTGCAGGGGAGAGGGCCGCCAGCGCCGCCAGGTCCAGCCGCTCGGCAGTCGCTGCCGCCGCCAGATCGGACGCGGCGACTTCATCCGCCAGCTCGCGCGCCTGCTGCGCCCAACGCGCCGCCTGAGCGAGCCCCGCTTCTGCCGAAGGAAAAGCCGGCCACAGCGTCTGGCGCAGCCGGTTGCGCGCAAAGCGGGTGTCGCCGTTGCTCGGGTCCTCGATCCAGCGCAGGCCGTGCTGCTGCGCGTAGGCCAGGATCAGGTCACGCGACCGGTCCAGCCACGGCCGCGCCCAGCAGACATCGCCGCGCCACTGCGCCCGCGGCATGGCGGACAGGCCCGCGGTGCCCGCGCCGCGCAGCGCCTGCAACAGGAAGGTCTCGGCCTGGTCACGCCGGTGATGCGCCAGCAGCAGCAGGTCCGCGCCGGCGGCCACGGCCAGGTCATGCAGTGCCCGATGCCGGCCTGCGCGGGCCCAGGCCTCGACGCTGTCGCCCGCCCGCGGCCGACCGCTCAGCCGCGTGCAGGCAAAGCCCGCACCGAACTCGGCTGCGATGCGCTCGCAATGCGCCGCCCAGTCATCCGCCTGCGGCTGCAGGCCGTGGTGCACATGCAGGGCCATGACACGCTGGGCCCCCGCCGACGCGCGGACGGTGGCATGCAACAACGCGGTGGAGTCGAGGCCGCCGCTGAAGGCGACCGCGACGGCATCAATCTCAGCGATTCTTGGTGTCGCTGAAACGGCCATAGGCCTGGATGCGCTCGTAGCGGCGATCCACCAGCTCGCGCGTCTTCAGGTCGCTGACCTGGCGCAGCGCGTCGGACAGCGCACGCTTCAGGTTGGACGCCATCTGCTTGCCGTCGCGGTGGGCGCCGCCGACGGGTTCGCTGACGATCTTGTCGATCAGGCCGAGGGCCTTCAGCCGATGCGCCGTGATGCCCAGCGCCTCGGCGGCTTCGGAGGCACGCTCGCTGCTCTTCCACAGGATGGACGCACAACCCTCGGGCGAGATGACGGAGTAGGCGGAGAACTGCAGCATCAGCACCTGGTCGGCCACGCCGATGGCGAGCGCACCGCCAGAGCCGCCTTCGCCGATGACGGTCGCGATGATGGGCACTTCCAGTTGCGCCATCTCGAAGATGTTGCGGCCGATGGCCTCGCTCTGGCTGCGCTCCTCGGCACCGATGCCGGGGTAGGCGCCCATGGTGTCGATGAAGGTGAAGACGGGCAGGCCGAATTTCTCGGCCAGCTTCATCAGGCGCAGCGCCTTGCGGTAGCCCTCGGGGCGCGGCATGCCGAAGTTGCGCAGCGTGCGCTCCTTGGCGTCGCTGCCGCGCTGGTGGCCGATGACCATGCAGGCCTGGCCGTTGAAGCGCGCGATGCCGCCGACGATGGCCGCGTCGTCCGCGAAGTGGCGGTCACCGTGCAGTTCCTGGAACTCGGTGAAGACTTCCGCGCAGTAGTCCAGCGTCTGCGGCCGCTGCGGGTGGCGCGCCACCTGGTAGACCTGCCACGGCGCGACGCTGGAGTAGACCTCCTTGGTCAGTTGCTGGCTCTTCTTGGAGAGCCGGTCGATCTCCTCGGAGATGTCGACGGCCGATTCGCTTTGCACGTAGCGCAGCTCTTCGATCTTGGTTTCGAGTTCGGCGATGGGCTGCTCGAACTCAAGAAAGTGCTTTTTGCTCATCAGTGGTCCTGATATCAAAACCCAGCCCTGCCGTGCGGAGCCCTGGGAGCCGGCTTTGCCGGTCCCGGTGGCTCGCCCCCTTGAGGGGGCCGGCGCAGCCGGTAGGGGGTGGGCTAGTAATCCACGGGTAGCGGATCGAGGCTGCGCCAAATGTACCAAACCGCCACCGATCGGTACGGCGCCCAGGCGTCGCCGACTTCGCGCGCCTCGGCGCGGGAAACGGGCTCGCCGGAGAAATAGTTCAGGCTGATGCCCTTGAGCAGGCCGATGTCGTCCAGCGGCATCACGTTGGGGCGCATCAGGTGAAAAATCAAGAACATCTCGGCCGTCCAGCGGCCGATGCCACGGATGGCCACGAGTTCTTCGATGATGGCTTCGTCGTCCATCTGCGCCCATTGGCGCACATGTACTTGGCCGTCGTCGAAGTGCTTGGCCAGGTCGCGCAGGTATTCGACCTTGCGCGCCGACAGGCCGGCGGCCCGCTGGGCCTCCACGCCCAGCGCCAGCACCGCGGCGGGCTGGAACTTCGGCGCCAGTTCGATCCAGCGCTGCCAGACCGACTGGGCCGCCTTCACCGAGATCTGCTGCCCGACGATGGAGCGCGCCAGCGTGGCGAAGGCGTCGCCACGCGTCTGCAGGCGGGCCTCGCCGAACTGCGGGATGAGCTTCTTCATGACCCGGTCGCGCTTGACCAGATGCCTGCAGGCCTCGTCCCAATAGTCGGGCGTGACCTCGACGGGGGGCTTCAACGCCATCAGCTCTTCACCCAGGTCGTGCCACCGGCACCGTCCTTCAGCGTGATGCCCCTGGCCGTCAGCTCCGCACGGATCGCGTCGGCGCCGGCGAAGTCCTTCGCCGCCTTGGCTGCGGCGCGGGCGTCGATGCGCTCCTCGATCCAGGTCGCGTCGCCATTCGAGCCGCCTTGCAGATAGGCGCGCGGCGCCTGCTGAAGAATGCCCAGCACGCCGGCCAACGCCTTCAGCAGGCCGGCGCGCTGCGGCGAGCGGTCGCGGTTGACCTCGTTGACGAGGTCGAACAGCACGGCGATGGCGCCGGGCGTGCCGAAGTCTTCGTCCATCGCCGTCTTGAAGGCAGCGGCTGCGGGTTCGGTCCAGTCGATGGCGACGTCGGCGGGCGGCACGGCGTCCAGCGCCGTGTACAGGCGCGTCAGCGCCGTGCGCGCGTCTTCCAGGTGCGCGTCGCTGAAGTTGAACGGGCGGCGGTAGTGCGTGCGCAGCATGAAGAAGCGCAGCGTCTCGCCGTCGAACTTCTGCAGCACGTCGCGGATGGTGAAGAAGTTGCCCAGGCTCTTGGACATCTTCTCGCCGTCGACGTTCAGGAAGCCGTTGTGCAACCAGTACTTGGCGAAGTCGTAGCCGGCACCCTCGCTCTGGGCGATCTCGTTCTCGTGGTGCGGGAACTGCAGGTCGGCGCCGCCGCCATGGATGTCGAAGCTCTCGCCCAGCAGCGCACAGCTCATGGCCGAGCACTCGATGTGCCAGCCCGGGCGGCCTTCGCTGTAGCCAGCCGGGCCGCCGGCCCACTTGGCGTCCGCGGGTTCCTCGGCCTTGGCGGCCTTCCACAGCACGAAGTCCAGCGGATCGAGCTTGCCGTCGTCCACCGCCACGCGCTCGCCGGCGCGCAGGTCGTCCAGGCTCTTGCCGCTGAGCTTGCCGTAGCCGTCGAACTTGCGCACGGCGTAGTTCACATCGCCGGCATCAGAACGGTAGGCGAGACCGCGTTCTTCCAGGCGCTCGATCAGCGACAGCATCTGCGGCACGTAGTCGGTCGCGCGCGGCTCATGGTCGGGGCTGAGCAGGCCGACGGCGGCGAAGTCCTCGTGCATCGCCGCGCTCATCTCGTCGGTGAGCTGGCGGATCGTGATGCCGCGCTCGACGGCGCGCTTGATGATCTTGTCGTCGATGTCGGTGATGTTGCGCACGTAGGTGACGTCCAGGCCGCTGGCGCGCAGCCAGCGGTAGATGACGTCGAACGCCATGTTCATGCGCAAGTGCCCCATGTGGCACAAGTCGTAGACCGTGATGCCGCAGACGTACATGCGGACCTGGCCGGGCACGAGCGGTTGGAAGTCTTCGAGATGGCGACTGAGGGAGTTGTAGACGCGCAAGGACATGGAAACAAACGGGCGACAGCCACCAACGAGAAGCCCCGCACCGGGTCCGCCCAGGCGGGGCTCATAGAATGAAATCAGTATAGCGGTCGACCCTCGCGCCGCTCCCCGACACAACCCTCATGCGCTTTTGCCTCCCCACCCTCTTGCTGCTCGCCGCGCTGGCCTGGGCGCCGGCCCGCGCCGATGACCTTGCCACGGCCCAGCGCCTGTGGCTCGCCGGCCAGAAGACGCAGGCCGTCGACCAGATCGAGCAGGCGCTGACCCGCACACCGGACGACCTGCAGCTGCGCTTCGCCCTCGGCGTCATGCGCATGGAACTGGGCGAGCGCGCCAAGGCGCTGGACCTGTTCACGCGCCTGACGCAGGACTTCCCCGACCTGGCCGACCCCTACAACAACCTGGCCGTGCTGCATGCCGCCGCGGGCGAGCTGGACGAAGCCCGGGTCGCGCTCGACCAGGCGCTGCGCCTGCAACCCGAACATGCCCAGGCGCAGGAAAACCTGGGCGACGTGCTGCTGCGCCTGGCGCTGCGCGCCTACCAGCGCGCGCAGAAGGTGTCGCTGGCCCCCAGCGACGCGCTGGCCGGCAAGATCAACCGCACGCTGGCGCTGACGCGCGAACTGCGGATGCCTTAATCAGAGACCGACCACAGCCCCATGAAGAAGACCCTCCCCCTCCTGCTCGCCGGCCTGCTGGCCCTGGGCTCGGCCGCCGCACAGACCGTGAAGCTGCAGACGACCGAAGGCACCATCCGCATCGAGCTGAATGCCGAGAAGGCGCCCAAGTCGGTCGCCAACTTCGTGCAGTACGTGAAGGCCGGCCACTACAACGGCACCATCTTCCACCGTGTCATCGACGGCTTCATGATCCAGGGCGGCGGCTTCGACGCCAAGCTGACGCAGCGCCCGACCAAGCCGCCCATCCCGCTGGAATCGCACAACGGCCTGTCCAACGCGCGCGGCAGCATCGCCATGGCGCGCACCGGCGATCCCAACTCGGCCACCTCGCAGTTCTTCATCAACGTGGCCGACAACGTCCGCCTGGACGGTGACCCGGAGAATCCGGCCACCGGCTACGCCGTCTTCGGCCAGGTCATCGAAGGCATGGACGTCGTCGACAAGATCCGTGCCGCCGAAGTCGCCCCCCAGGGCATGCACCAGCACATGCCGACCAAGCCCATCCTCATCACCAAGGCTCTGATCGAGCCCACCAAGAAATGACCCATCACGTCAAGCTGCACACCAACCACGGCGGAATCCTCATCGAGCTGGACGCCGAGAAGGCCCCGCTGTCCGTCGCCAACTTCCTGAACTACGTCCGCAGCGGCCACTACAACGGCACGGTGTTCCACCGCGTCATCAAGGGCTTCATGATCCAGGGTGGCGGCTTCGAAGCCGGCATGAAGCAAAAGCCGACCGAGGCCCCCATCCAGAACGAGGCCAACAACGGGCTGAAGAACGCCCACTACACGCTGGCCATGGCGCGCACCAACGCGCCGCACTCGGCCACCGCGCAGTTCTTCATCAACACGACGAACAACGGCTTCCTGGACTTCAAGTCCGAGTCGCCGTCGGGCTGGGGCTATGCCGTGTTCGGCAAGGTCATCGAGGGCCAGGACGTGGTCGACAAGATCGAGAAGTCCAAGACGGCCACGCGCGCCGGCCACGGCGATGTGCCGGCGGAGGACGTCGTCATCGAGCGCGCCGAAGAAATCGCTTGATTCCCACGCTCACGGCCCCGGCGCACTGGCAGCAGGTGGACCTGCTGTCAGACCTGCACCTGGGGCCTGACACGCCGGGCACACTGGCCCGGCTCGAACGCCATCTCGCCGAGACGCCCGCACAGGCGGTGCTGCTGCTCGGCGACATTTTCGAGGTCTGGGTCGGCGACGATGCGCGCGGCCAGCCCTTCGAGGCGGGCGTCGTGCGCCTGCTGCGCCAGGCCGGCGCGCGGCTGGATCTCTTCTTCATGCACGGCAACCGCGACTTCCTCGTGGGGGCCGACATGCTCGCCGCCAGCGGCATGACCGCCCTGCCCGACCCCAGCGTCCTCGCGGCCTTCGGGCAGCGCTGGCTGCTGGTGCATGGCGATGCGCAATGCCTGGACGACACGGCCTACCAGGCCTTGCGCCGGCAGGTGCGCTCGCCCGACTGGCAGGCGCAGGTGCTGGCCCAGCCGCTGGCCGCGCGGCAGGCCCTGGGCCGCCAGATGCGCGACGGCAGCCGCGCCGCGCAGGCGGCGCAGCTCATGACCACCGACCTCGACGCCCAGGCCTGCCGCGCGCTGCTGCGCGAGGCTGGCGCGACGACGATGATCCACGGCCACACGCACCGCCCCAGCCGGCACGACCTGGGCGACGGGTTCGAGCGCGTCGTGCTGTCCGATTGGGACTTCGATGCCACACCGGTGCGCGGCGACGTGATCCGTCTGTCCGCCGCAGGCCTGGAGCGCCTCCCGCTGTGATCCTGAAAGCCCTGACCCGGTGGCGCGAGCAGCGCGCCGTCGAGCGACACGCCATTCCCGATGCGCTGTGGCAGCTGACGCTGCTGCGCTACCCCTTCCTGGCTCGCCGCAGCGCCGCGGACCTGGCCGAACTGCGCCGCCTGTGCAGCCTGTTCCTGGCCAGCAAGGAATTCCACGGCGTCGACGGCTTCGAGGTGACGGACGAGGTGGCGGTCGCCGTCGCGGCGCAGGCCTGCCTGCCAGTGCTGCGACTGGGCCTGTCCTGGTACGACGGCTTCGTGGGCGTCGTCATGCACGCGGGCGAGGTCGTCGCGCAGCGGCGTGTCGAAGACGAGGACGGCATCGTTCACGAGTACGACGAGGAACTGGCCGGCGAAGCGATGGAAGGCGGGCCGCTGATGCTGGCCTGGAACGCGGTGGCCGTCAGCGATGACCCGGCCGAGTTCGGCGCGGATGCCGTCTTCAACGTCGTCATCCACGAGTTCGCCCACGTCATCGACATGCGCGACGGCCTGGCGGACGGCGTGCCGCCGTTGGACGCGCAAGCGCGCGAGCGCTGGATCGCCGTCATCGATGCCGAGTGGGAGAAGTTCTGCAAGCGCATCGATGCCGGCGAGGAGACGCTCATCGATCCCTACGGCGGCGAGGCCGTCGAGGAGTTCTTCGCAGTCGCCGTGGAGGCCTTCTTCGTCGCGCCGACGGCCATGCGCGCCGAAGAGCCGGCGATGTACGAGCTGCTGGCGGGCTTCTTCAAGCAAGACCCCCACGCGCACTGAACGGCTGAGGGCCCGAACAACAAAAAAGGGACGCCGCGGCGTCCCTTGATTTTTGGCGTGCGGCGGACTCAAGCCGTCGCGGGCTCCGCCTTGGGCTTGTTGTCCTTGGCCGGCTTGGGCGGCGTGGGCTGGATGTCCAGCACCGTCTCGCCCTTGTCGTCCACGTCCACGCTCAGGCGGCCACCGTCCACCAGTTTGCCGAAGAGCAATTCGTCAGCCAGCGCGCGGCGGATGGTGTCCTGGATCAGGCGCTGCATCGGCCGTGCGCCCATCAGCGGATCGAAGCCCTTCTTGGCAAGCTGCTTGCGCAGCGCGTCGGAGAAGCTGACCTCGACCTTCTTCTCCTGCAGCTGGCTTTCAAGCTGCAGCAGGAACTTGTCGACCACGCGCAGGATGATTTCCTCGTCCAGCGCGCGGAACGACACGATGGCGTCCAGCCGGTTGCGGAACTCGGGCGTGAACAGCCGCTTGATGTCGGCCATCTCGTCGCCCTGCTGGCGCGAGTTGGTGAAGCCGATGGTCGCCTTGTTCAAGGCCTCGGCGCCCGCGTTTGTCGTCATGACGATGATGACGTTGCGGAAGTCGGCCTTGCGCCCGTTGTTGTCGGTCAGCGTGCCGTGGTCCATCACCTGCAGCAGCACGTTGAAGACGTCCGGATGCGCCTTCTCGATCTCATCCAGCAGCAGCACCGAATGCGGCTTCTTCGTGACCGCCTCGGTCAGCAGGCCACCCTGATCGAAGCCGACATAGCCCGGAGGCGCACCAATGAGGCGGCTGACGGCGTGGCGCTCCATGTACTCGGACATGTCGAAGCGGATCAGCTCGATGCCCAGGATGTAGGCGAGTTGCTTGGCCACTTCCGTCTTGCCCACGCCGGTCGGGCCGCTGAACAGGAACGAACCCACGGGCTTGTCTGGCCGGCCCAGGCCCGAGCGCGCCATCTTGATGGCGGCGGCCAGCGCATCGACGGCCGGGTCCTGGCCGAAGACGACGCTCTTCAGGTCGCGGTCCAGCGTCTTGAGCTTGCTGCGGTCATCGCTGTTGACTGACGCGGGCGGGATGCGCGCGATCTTGGCGACGATGTCTTCCACCTCGGCACGCGTGATGGTCTTCTTCTGCTTGCTCTTGGGCAGGATGCGCTGCGCGGCACCGGCCTCGTCGATGACGTCGATTGCCTTGTCCGGCAGGTGGCGGTCGTTGATGTACTTGGCCGACAGCTCGGCCGCCGCCTGCAGCGCGCCCAGCGCGTACTTGACGGAGTGGTGCTCCTCGAAGCGGCTCTTCAGCCCCTTCAGGATCTCGATGGTCTGCTCGACCGAGGGCTCGGGCACGTCGATCTTCTGGAAGCGCCGCGACAGCGCAGCGTCCTTCTCGAAGATGCCGCGGTACTCGGTGAAGGTCGTCGCGCCGATGCACTTCATCTGGCCGGATGACAACGCCGGCTTGAGCAGGTTGCTCGCATCCAGCGTGCCACCCGACGCCGCACCGGCGCCGATCAGCGTGTGGATCTCGTCGATGAACAGCACGGCGTTCGGCTGGTCCTTGAGTGCCTTCAACACGCCCTTCAGGCGCTGCTCGAAGTCGCCGCGGTACTTGGTGCCGGCCAGCAGTGCGCCCATGTCCAGCGAGTAGACGACGCTGTCCGCCAGCACCTCGGGCACTTCACCCTGGGTGATGCGCCAGGCCAGGCCTTCGGCGATGGCCGTCTTGCCCACGCCGGCCTCACCCACCAGCAGCGGGTTGTTCTTGCGGCGGCGGCACAGCACCTGCACGACGCGCTCGACCTCGGCCTCGCGGCCGATCAGCGGGTCGATCTTGCCGTCCTTGGCCTGCTGGTTCAGGTTCTGCGTGAACTGCTCCAGCGGCGACGCCTTGGCATTGCCGCCCTCGCCTTCCTCGCGCTCGCCTTCCTGGCCGGCCTGATTCTGGCCGTCTGGTGCCTTGGGCGGCTCCGGATCAGTCTTCTTGATGCCGTGGGCGATGAAGTTGACGACGTCCAGACGCGTCACGCCCTGCTGGTGCAGGTAATAGACCGCGTGCGAGTCCTTCTCGCCGAAGATGGCGACGAGCACGTTGGCGCCGGTCACTTCCTTCTTGCCGCTGCCCGTGCTCTGCACATGCATGATGGCGCGCTGAATGACGCGCTGGAAGCCCAACGTGGGCTGCGTGTCCACCTCGTCGCTGCCGCCCACCATGGGCGTGTTTTCCTTGATGAACTGCGTCAGGCTCTTGCGCAGGTCGTCCAGGTTGGCCGCGCAGGCGCGCAGCACCTCCGCGGCGCTGGGGTTGTCCAGCAGCGCGAGCAGCAGGTGCTCGACGGTGATGAATTCGTGCCGCTGCTGGCGCGCCTCGACGAACGCCATGTGCAAACTGACTTCAAGCTCTTGCGCAATCATGCGGCCTCCATAATGCACTGCAGGGGGTGGCCGGCGCGCCGGGAGGCGGCCGACACCAACTCCACCTTGGTGGCCGCAACGTCCTTGGTGAACACACCGCAGACCCCGCGCCCCTCGTGGTGGATTTTGAGCATGATCTGCGTCGCAGTATCCAGGTCATGCCGGAAAAATTCCTGCAGAACCATGACGACAAACTCCATCGGCGTGAAATCGTCGTTCAGCAGCAGGACTTGATAGAGCCGCGGGGGCTCGGTCTTCTGCGTCTGGCGCTCGACGACGACCGCGCCTTCGCCTTCGTCTCGCCCGGGCCTGACGGGAGGCACGGGTGGTGGCGGAGTCGACTGGTTTTGCGGTGGAAGGACGGACAACACAGGCATGCTGGGGATTCTATCGACGGGGGTATCTCCCCTGCCGACCGCAGGCAGTTGGCGACGCCCGACGAAATTGCAAGCATCCCCGGGTCAACCCGGGCGGGAAGGTCCCGAATTGACGCCTCACGGCGCCTCTTCAGAATCAGAGCCCGCCTCTAAGGGAGGTGCAAAAAGATGGAGACAAACATGTTGCTCGGCAAAGTCAAGTGGTTCAACGATGCCAAGGGCTTTGGCTTCATCGAGCCGGAAACCGGCGGCGATGACGTCTTCGCCCACTTCTCGGCGATCCAGATGGAAGGGTTCCGGACGCTGAAGCAGGGTTGCCAGGTGCAGTTCGACTTGGTGCAAGGGCCCAAGGGCCAACTGGCCCAGAACATCACGCCGACGGAAGCCACAGCGATTGCCGCTGAGCAGCAGTTGGCATCCTGAGCCGGGTTCGCGGACACAAGCCCCGTGGCGTGAAGCCGCGGGGCTTTTTGCATTGCTGGCCGCCTGCCGGTACTGGTATGGCCGGATATCGCAAGCCATTGATTGGCGCACCTCGCAACCAACCAGGCCGACTTGCTAGAGTTCATGCCCTGCGCAGGCCGCCTGGCACGCCGCGCAACGCACGGATTTCCCATTTACCGGACCACGTTCATGACCGCCGAAAAGACCCAGATCGTTTACACCCTGACCGATGAAGCGCCCCGCCTGGCCACTGCCTCGCTGCTGCCGGTCGTCAAGGCCTTTGCGGCGTCGGCGGGGATCGATGTCGTCAGCAGCGACATCTCGGTGGTCGGCCGCGTCCTGGGCCAGTTCCCCGAACTGCTGACCGAGGCGCAGCGCGCGCCCGACAACCTCGCGGCGCTGGGCAAGCTCACGCTCAGGCCCGAGGCCAACATCATCAAGCTGCCCAACATCAGCGCCTCGGTGTCGCAGCTCAAGGCCGCCATCAAGGAACTGCAGGACAAGGGCTACGCGATCCCCGACTACCCCGAAGCGCCCAAGACCGACGAAGAGAAGGACATCCGCGCCCGCTACAACAAGTGCATCGGCTCGGCCGTGAACCCGGTGCTGCGCGAAGGCAACTCCGACCGCCGCGCACCCAAGGCGGTGAAGGAATACGCCCGCAAGAACCCGCACCGCATGGACGAGTGGAGCCAGGCATCGCGCTCGCATGTCTCGCACATGCACGACGGCGACTTCTATCACGGTGAGAAGTCCATGACGCTGGATCGCGCGCGCGACGTGAAGATGGAACTCATCACCCACAGCGGCAAGACCATCGTGCTCAAGCCCAAGGTGTCGCTGATGGACCGCGAAGTCGTCGACTCGATGTTCATGAGCAAGAAGGCGCTGCTGGCCTTCTACGAAAAGGAAATCGAGGACGCGCGCAAGACCGGCGTGATGTTCTCGCTGCACGTGAAGGCCACCATGATGAAGGTGTCACATCCCATCGTGTTCGGCCACTGCGTGCGTATCTTCTACCGCGAGGCATTCGAGAAGCACGGCAAGCTGTTCGACGAACTGGGCATCAACGTCAACAACGGCATGGTGGACCTGTACACCAAGATCGCCACGCTGCCGAGTGCCAAGCAGGACGAGATCAAGCGCGACCTGCATGCCTGCCACGAGCACCGCCCCGAGCTGGCGATGGTGGACTCGGCCAAGGGCATCACCAACTTCCACTCGCCCAACGACGTCATCGTCGACGCGTCCATGCCGGCGATGATCCGCAGCGGCGGCAAGATGTACGGTGCCGACGGCCGCCTGAAGGATGTCAAGGCCGTGATGCCGGAATCGACCTTCGCCCGCATCTACCAGGAGATCATCAACTTCTGCAAATGGCATGGCGCGTTCGACCCGAAGACCATGGGCACCGTGCCCAATGTCGGCCTGATGGCCCAACAGGCCGAGGAATACGGCTCGCACGACAAGACGTTCGAAATCCCCGAAGACGGCGTCGCCAACATCACCGACCTCGCCACCGGCGAAGTGCTGATGAGCCAGGACGTCGAGCAGGGCGACATCTGGCGCATGTGCCAGTGCAAGGACGCGGCGATCCGCGACTGGGTGAAGCTGGCCGTCACGCGCGCCCGCAACTCCGGCATGCCGGTGGTGTTCTGGCTGGACCAGTACCGCCCGCACGAGGCGCAGCTGATCACCAAGGTCAAGATGTACCTGCACGAGCACAACACGGCCGGTCTGGACATCCAGATCATGAGCCAGGTGCGAGCCATGCGTTACACGCTGGAGCGCGTCATCCGCGGCCTGGACACCATCAGCGCCACCGGCAACATCCTGCGCGACTACCTGACCGACCTGTTCCCCATCATGGAACTGGGCACCTCGGCCAAGATGCTGTCCATCGTGCCGCTGATGGCCGGCGGCGGCATGTACGAGACGGGTGCCGGCGGCTCGGCCCCCAAGCACGTGCAGCAGCTGGTGGAAGAGAACCACCTGCGCTGGGACTCGCTGGGCGAATTCCTGGCGCTGGCCGTGAGCCTGGAGGACGTGGGCCTGAAGACCAAGAACGCCAAGGCCACGGTGCTGGCCAAGGCGCTGGACGCGGCCACCGGCAAGCTGCTGGACAACGGCAAGGGCCCCAGCCCCAAGACCGGCGAGATCGACAACCGCGGCAGCCACTTCTACCTGACGCTGTACTGGGCGCAGGAACTGGCCGCGCAGACCGAAGACGCCGAGCTGGCGGCGCGCTTCAAGCCGCTGGCCGAGACCCTGACGGCCAACGAGGCCAAGATCGCGGCCGAGCTGAAGGAGGTCCAGGGCAAGCCGGCGGACATCGGCGGCTACTTCCTGCCGGACGAGGCCAAGCTGGACAAGGTCATGCGCCCCAGCGCAACGTTCAACGCGGCACTGGCTTCGCTGCGCTGATCGGGGATCGCCAATGAAGCGGGGCGCCATCGGCGCCCCGCTTTGTTTCTATCGCCGGGTCTAGACGCAGCGGCGCGCGCTGGCCTGACGCTCCATGACTCGGGCCTGGCCGCGCCGGCTCACATGTGGTCGATCATCACCTGCCCGAACCCGGAGCACGACACCTGCGTCGCCCCGTCCATCAGCCGCGCGAAGTCGTAGGTCACCTTCTTGCTCAGGATGGCCCCCTTCATGCTGGAGATGATGAGGTCGGCCGCCGCCGTCCAGCCCATGTGGCGCAGCATCATCTCGGCCGACAGGATCTCGGAGCCGGGGTTGACGTAGTCCTTGCCGGCGTACTTGGGCGCCGTGCCGTGCGTGGCCTCGAACATCGCGACGGAGTCGCTCATGTTGGCACCCGGCGCGATGCCGATGCCGCCCACCTGCGCGGCCAGCGCGTCGGAGATGTAGTCGCCGTTCAGGTTCAGCGTCGCGATGACGCTGTACTCGGCCGGGCGCAGGATGATCTGCTGCAGGAAGGCATCGGCAATGCTGTCCTTGATGGTGATGTCCCTGCCCGTCTTCGGGTTCTTGAGCTTGCACCACGGGCCGCCGTCGATGGGCTGGGCGCCGAATTCCTTCTGCGCCAGCGCGTAGGCCCAGTCACGGAACGCACCTTCCGTGTACTTCATGATGTTGCCCTTGTGCACGATGGTGACGCTGGGCTTGTTGTTGTCGATGGCGTACTGGATGGCCTTGCGCACCAGGCGCTCCGTGCCCTCACGGCTGACCGGCTTGATGCCGATGCCCGAGGTGTCCGGGAAGCGGATCTTCCTGACGCCCATCTCCTCCTGCAGGAACTTGATGAGCTTCCTCGCCTGGTCGCTCTCGGCCTCGTACTCGATGCCGGCGTAGATGTCCTCCGAGTTCTCGCGGAAGATGACCATGCCGACCTTGTGCGGCTCCTTGACGGGGCTGGGCACGCCGTCGAAATACTGCACCGGGCGCAGGCAGACGTAGAGGTCCAGCTCCTGCCGCAACCTGACGTTCAGCGAGCGCATGCCGCCGCCGATCGGCGTGGTCAGCGGACCCTTGATGGAGACGAGGTACTCGCGCAACACCTGCAGCGTCTCCTCCGGCAGCCACACGTCGGGGCCGTAGAGGCGGGTGGCCTTCTCGCCACCGTACACCTCCATCCAGTGGATCTTCTTCACGCCGCCATAGGCCTTGGCCACGGCCGCGTCCACCACCTTCAGCATCACCGGCGTGATGTCCAGGCCGGTGCCGTCACCCTCGATGTACGGAATGATCGGCTGGTCGGGCACGTTCAGCGAGAAGTCGGCATTGACCGTGATCTTCTGGCCGCCTTCGGGCACTTGGATGTGTTGGTACATGGCTGGGAGCAGGATTTCGCAAGGGGCGAGAGAAACGAAACCCCGCGAGTTTATGGCCGCGTCAGCAGGCCAGCGCCACGCGCTCCCACACCCCGTGCGCCAGCGCCCAGCCCGAGGCGGCGACGAGGCCGAGCCCGGCCAGCCGCAGCGCCGGCGACGCGTCGCCGACGCTGCGCGGCAGCCGCGCGACCCAGGCCGGCGCAACGGCCAGCCCCAGCGTGCTCGTGACGGCGAAGGCAGCCATCGCGAGGCCGCCGCCCAGCGCCGAGTTGGACAGCGCCGACAGCAGCAGCGCCGCATGCAGCAGGCCGCACGGCATCGCGACCCAGGCCAGGCCGGTCATGAAGCCGCGCCCCGGCGCGGGGCGCCAGCGCACATGGGCCAGCCACACGGGCACCCGGCCGCGCACGAGCAGGCTGAGGCCGAGCACGAGCAACGCCGCCTGCAGCAGCGCCCACAGCGGCTGCAGCACGGCAGCCCCTTGCGACATGCGCGCCAGCAGTTGCGCCGACCCCGCCGCCGCCACGCCCGCCAGGCCATAGCCCAGCAGCCGGCCGGCCAGCAGGCGCATCTGCTCGCGCCGGCCGCGCGCGGCGAGCGCGCAAGGCGTGCTGCACATCAGCGCGCAGTGCGGCGCCGCAGCCAGGCCCATCAGCGCGGCCGACCCGATGAGCGCGGCGTCGAGGCTCATCGCAGGCTTCCGGGTTCGTTCACGGGCACCTCTAGATGATCTTGGAGAAGCGCTCGCGGCTCGCGTCGGCCTGCAGGTAGCGGTCGAACACCATCGCCACGGCCCGCACGAAGTACCAGCCCAGCGGCGTGACCTGGATCGCACCGGATTCCATCGTGACCAGGCCCTGGACGGCAAGCTGGGCCAGCCGCTCGAACTCCGGTGCGAAATAGCCGGGCACGTCGACCAGGTAGGACGCTGCGATGGACTCGAACTCCACGCGGCCCTGGCACATCAGCGCCATGATGACGGCGCGGCGCAGCAGGTCGTCGCGCGTCAGCGTCAGGCCGCGCTGCACGGGTAGCTGGCGCTGGTTCAGCGCGTCCTCGTACTCGGCCAGCGTCTTGGCGTTCTGCGCATGCGTGGCACCCACGCGGCTGATGGCGGACACGCCCAGGCCGATCAGGTCGCAGTCCGGCTGCGTCGAGTAGCCCTGGAAGTTGCGGTGCAGCCGGCCCTGGCGCTTGGCCACGGCCAGCGCGTCGTCGGGCAGCGCGAAGTGGTCCATGCCGATGTAGGTGTAGCCCTCGCCCAGCAGCGCGCTGATCGCGCCCGACAGCATGGCGAGCTTGTCGCCCGCGGGCGGCAGCAACTCGGCCACGATGCGCCGCTGCGGCTTGAAGCGCTGCGGCAGGTGCGCGTAGGCGTACATGGCGATGCGGTCGGGCCGCAACCCGGCCACCTGGGCGATGGTGCGGGCGAAGCTCGCGGGCGTCTGCAGCGGCAGGCCGTAGATCAGGTCCACGCTGACGGACGCAAAGCCCAGCTCGCGCGCACTGCGCATCAGCGCGGCAACCGACTCGAAGGGCTGCACCCGGTGCACGGACTTCTGCACGGCGGGGTCGAAGTCCTGCACGCCGAACGACAGCCGGTTGAAGCCCAGCGCCTTCAGGTGCGCCAGGCGCCCGGCGTCCACCGTGCGCGGGTCCACCTCGATGGACAGCTCCGCCCCCGGCAGCAACCGGAAGTGCCGGCGCAGCGCGGCCATCAGCGCGTCCAGCTCGGCTTCGCCCAGGAAGGTGGGCGAGCCGCCGCCCAGGTGCAGCTGCGACACCGGCGCGTGTCCACCCAGCGCCTGGGCCACCAGGTCCATCTCCACCGCCAGCGTCGCCAGATACGGCGCGGCGCGCTCGTGGTGCCGGGTGATGATCTTGTTGCAGGCGCAGTAGTAACAGAGCTGCTCGCAGAACGGGATGTGAACGTAGACCGACAGCGGCTGGCCGGCACCGCGCTGCGCCAGCGCCTGCAGATGCTGCAGCGCCTGGTGGGCTTCGACGAAGCGGTCGGCGGTCGGATAGGACGTGTAACGCGGGCCGGCCACGTCGTGGCGCCTCATGTTGGCGGCGAGCAGATCGGCTTCAAGGGGGCGCAGGGTCACCGTAGGCATGCCGCCACTGTGCCCAGGCGCGTGATGCCGCCCCTTGATCCAGGTCAAGCCTGTTGCGGGAGACGGCACGAAGAATGACAACCCTTGATGCAACCCCAACGGCCTTTCGATGCTGACGACTTCCTCGAGCGTGCGAAGCCTGCCGACAACGCCCGACATGGCCACCACCCGCACCCCTGCCCTCGAACCGCTGAAGGTGGCCTGCGCCAGCTGCAACCTGCGCGAGCTGTGCCTGCCCGTGGGGCTGAACGCGGGTGAGCTGCAGCAGCTGGATGGCCTCGTGGACAAGCGCCGCGCCGTGGCGCGGGGCGAGCACCTGTTCCGCAACAGTGACCGCTTCGAGGCGCTGTACGCGGTGCGTACCGGCTTCTTCAAGACCTGCGTCAGCAGCGAGGACGGCCGCGATCAGGTGACGGGGTTCCAGATGGCCGGCGAACTGCTAGGCCTGGACGGCATCAGCAGCGACCGCCACCACTGCGACGCGGTCGCGCTGGAGGACTCGTCCGTCTGCGTCATCCACTACAGCCAGCTGGAAGAGCTGTCGCGCGAGTTCACCGTGCTGCAGCACCAGTTCCACAAGATCATGAGCCGCGAGATCGTGCGCGACCACGGCGTCATGCTGTTGCTGGGCAACATGCGCGCGGAGGAACGGCTGGCCGCCTTCCTGCTGAACCTGACGCAGCGGCTGCAGGCGCGCGGCTTCTCGGCATCTAGCCTCGTGCTGCGCATGACGCGCGAGGAGATCGGCAGCTACCTGGGCCTGAAGCTGGAGACGGTCAGCCGCACCTTCTCCAAGTTCCAGGACGACGGGCTGATGGAGGTCAAGCAGCGCCAGTTGCGCATCCTCGACCAGGCGGGCCTGCAGGCGCTGGTCAACAACAGCCGCTGCTGAGACCCGTCCGGCGGCGGGTGGCGCGCCAAGCTGGCGCCGCGCCCGGCCCGGGTCACCGGTGGCGCCATGCTGCAGCGCACAAAACCCCTGACGTCCGCAGTAGCATGGCGCCATGCGTCCCCACGTCCTCATCGTCGGCTGCGGCTTCGGCGGCCTGGAGGCGGCGCGCGCGCTGCGCGCCGCGGCCGTCGACATCACCGTCGTCGACAAGACCAACCACCACCTGTTCCAGCCGCTGCTGTATCAGGTCGCAACGGCCGGCCTGTCGGCACCGTCCATCGCCGCACCCATCCGCCACCTGTTCCGTGCCCAGCGCAACGTGACGACGTTGATGGGCGAAGTCGTCGCCATCGATGCCGCCGCCAGGACGGTCTCGCTGAAGGACGGCGCCGTGCTGCACTGGGACCATCTCATCGTCGCCGCCGGCGCCACGCACAGCTACTTCGGCCGCGACGATTGGGCGCCCTTCGCGCCCGGCCTGAAGACGCTGGACGACGCGTTCGAGATCCGCCGCCGCGTGCTGCTCGCCTTCGAGCAGGCCGAGCGCGAGGACGACCCCGCCCGGCGCGCGGCGCTGATGCAGTTCGTCGTCGTGGGCGGCGGGCCCACCGGCGTGGAGCTGGCCGGCACCTTCGCCGAGATCGCGCGGCACACGCTGCCGGGCGAGTTCCGCCGCATCGACCCGCGCCAGGCGCGCGTGCTGCTGGTGGAAGGCAATGCGCGCGTGCTGCAGGCCATGCCCGAACGCCTGAGCGAGCGTGCCCGCGAGCAACTGGCAGCGCTGGGCGTGACGGTGCGCCTGGGCGCGCGCGTGACCGGCATCGACGCCGAGGGGCTGGACATCACGACGGCTGCCGGCCCCGAACGGCTGGCGAGCCGCTGCATCGTCTGGGCCGCGGGCGTGGCAGCATCGCCGCTGGGGCGCGCGCTGGCCGACACCACGGGCTGCACGCTGGACCGCGCGGGCCGCGTCGTCGTCGGGCCCGACCTGAGCCTGACGGGGTTCCCGGCCATCCAGGTCATCGGCGACCTGGCCGCGGCGCAGAGCCACGCGCCGGGCAAGGCGCCCACGCCCGTGCCCGGTGTGTCGCCCGGCGCCAAGCAGATGGGCCGCAGCGCCGCCGCGAACATCCTGCGACGGCTGCGCGGCGAGGCCACGGTGCCGTTCCGCTACGCTGACTATGGCAACCTCGCCACCATCGGCCGCAACAGCGCCGTCGTGGACCTGGGCACGCCGGCCGGCGCGCTGCGCTTTTCAGGTTACCCGGCCTGGCTGTTCTGGCTGTTCGCCCACGTGTACTTCCTGATCGGCTTTCGCAACCGCTTCGTCGTGCTGCTGGACTGGGCCTGGGCGTACTGGACCTATGACCGTGGCGCGCGCGTCGTCACGCACAAGCGCTGAGGCTCTGAAACAGGGCTAGCGCGGCCAGCCGGGCGCGTGGCGTGACGCGCGGCCATCGTCCGGCAGGTTGACCAGCAGCAGCGCCAGGCTGGCACCCAGCGCAATGACACCCCAGAAGATCAGGAAGCTCAGCGTGTAGATCGCCTGCGGCGACAGGTCCACCGGCGCGGCGCCGAACCAGCGCAGGTCGCCGGGGTCGACGACGGCGAAGACCAGCGCCTCCAGCATGCCGGCCGTGAGGAAGGACGACCAGGCCACCGCCATCGCGAAGCGTGCGACGCGGGACGGCCCGGGCTGGCCGGTCACCGCTTGGCTCCGACCGTTGGAGGAACGCCGGTGGCCGCGTGGTTGCGCGCCACCAGCGCCGGCACGATGTCGCCTTCCTTGGCGCGCAGGTCCGCGGGCTCGGCGTCGTCGGCCGCATGCTGCGCGGTGGCGTGCAGGTCCAGCGGCGGGTCCGGGTAATGGATGGCCAGCGCCAGCGTGATGAAGCTGGCCACCACGACGACGGCCGGGCCGCCGGCCACCAGCCAGACCATGGGTTCGCGCCAAGCGGATGTGGAAAGTGGAGCTGCAGTCATGGGAATCTCCTGGCCGTCAGCGCGGCAAGACGAAGGTGGATTTCTCGGTGACGGTCTCGCCGGCCTCGCCAGACTCGCCGTCGCGCTGGATGCGCCAGCGCACCGGGTGGGCGCCGGGCGCGAGGCCTTGCGCGGCCTGCGGCGGCAGGCGCAGCCCCACGGCCACCCAGCGCGCCTCGGCCGGGCCGATGTCGACCGCCGTCGCCTGGCTCAGCACCAGCCCGGGCAGCCCGTCGGCGTCGAGCCGGTAACGCTGCGGCGACTCGGTGGCGTTCATGATCTGCAGCCGGTAGACGTTCTCGATCCAGCCGTCCTCCACCAGCCGCGCCAGCGCCGTGCGGTCGCGAACGACATCGACGCGGAAGCTGTGCCGCGACGCCAGGCTCCACAGCACGGCCGCGCAGATCAGCAGCAGCACGGTGCCGTAGACCAGCACACGCGGCCGCAGCACGCGGCGCCAGCGCTGGGCGAGGCTGAGGTCGTGCTGCAGGCCGTTCTCGGTGTCGTAACGGATCAGGCCGCGCGGCGTGCCCATCTTGTCCATCACGCCGTTGCAGACGTCGACGCAGGCCGCGCAGCCTATGCATTCGTACTGCAGGCCGTCGCGGATGTCGATGCCCGTGGGGCAGACCTGCACGCACAAGTGGCAGTCGATGCAGTCGCCCACGGCGGCGCTGCGCCCGGTTTGGACCTGGCCCTTCTTCCTCAGCGCGTTGTGGCCACGCGGCTCGCCGCGCGCGGGGTCGTAGCTGACGATGAGCGAGTCGCGGTCGAACATCGCGCTCTGGAAGCGCGCGTAGGGGCACATGTACTTGCAGACCTGCTCGCGCATGTAGCCCGCATTGCCATAGGTGGCGAAGCCGTAGAACAGCACCCAGAAGGTCTCCCACGGCCCCAAGCCCAGCGCCAGCACCTCGGCGGCGAGCGTGCGGATGGGCGTGAAGTAGCCGACGAAGGTGAAACCGGTCCACAGGCCGATGGCGATCCAGACGGTCTGCTTGCCGGCCTTGCGCCACAGCTTGTCGAACGACCAGGTCGCCTTGGCCAGCCGCAGCCGGGCGTTGCGGTCGCCCTCGAACGCCCGCTCCACGGCCATGAAGAGTTCGGTATAGACCGTCTGCGGGCAGGCGTAGCCACACCACACCCGCCCGGCCACGGCCGTGAACAGGAACAGCGCGTAGGCCGAGACCATCAGCAGCGCCGTCAGGTACACGAAGTCCTGCGGGTACAGCACCAGCGCGAACACGTAGAAGCGCCGCGCGCCCAGGTCGAACAGCACGGCGGGGCGGTCGCCCCACGTCAGCCAGGGCAGGCCGTAGAACACGAGTTGGGTCAGCACGACCAGCGCCCAGCGCCAGCGCGCGTAGAAGCCGTCCACCGAGCGCGGGTGGATCTTGTCCTCTGAGCGGTACAGCCGGATGACCTGCGTGGCTTGGCCCGGGCCGGGCGCGGCGGGAGACGGTGTGGGCATCAGTGCGCGGCGGCGACGTCCTGGGACTGCGACAGGCTCCACACGTAGGCGGCCAGCACGCGGATCTGCTCGGGCGTGAGCCGCTCGCCGTGCGCCGGCATGACGTTGTGCTTGCCGTTGTTGATCATCGCGGTCACGGCTTCCTCGCCCCAGCCGTGCAGCCAGATCTTGTCGCTGAGGTTGGGGGCGCCCAGCGCGGGGTTGCCCTTGCCGCCGGGGCCGTGGCAGGCGGCGCAGACGACGAACTTCGGCTTGCCGAGCTGCGCGTACAGCGCGTTGTGCGGGCTGCCCGACAACGACAGCACGTAGTGCGCGACGTTGCGGATGTCCTCCGCCGTGCCGACCGCCGGCGCCATGACCGGCATGTTGCCTTCGCGGCCGTGGGTGATGGTCTCGACGATGGTGTCGAAGCTGCCGCCCCACAGCCAGTCGCTGTCGGTCAGGTTGGGGAATCCCTTGGAACCCTTGGCATCGGCGCCGTGGCACTGCGCGCAGTTGTTGGCGAACAGCCGCTCGCCGATGCCATGCGCCTTGGCGTCGCGGGCGAGCTGCTCGGGCGCCAAGTCCTTGAACGCTGCGTAGACGGGCGCCATCGTGGCGCGCGCCTGGGCCATGTCGGCGGCGTGCTCGCCGGCGCTGGTCCAGCCCAGCTTGCCGGGCTTGCTGCCCAGGCCCGGGTACAGCGCCAGGTAGATGCCGCCGAACACGATGGTCAGCACGAACAGGCCCATCCACCACAGCGGCAGCGGGTTGTTCAGCTCGCGCAGATCCTCGTCCCAGACGTGGCCGGTGGTGTTGTCGGACGCCATGACCTGGCGGCGGCTGGCGATGAACAGCAGCACCGCGCAGGCCACCAACCCGCCCACGGTGGCGATGGCGATGTAGGCGGACCACCCGCCGTTGAAGAAGTCGCTCATCGCTCTTCTCCTTCAAACGGCAGTTGCGCCGCGGCATCGAAGTGGCCGCGCCAGGCCCACACGACGATGCCGACGAAGACGGCCAGCGACACGATGGTCACGGCGACACGGAGTTCGTTGATGCCCATGATGCGGGCTCCTTCACTTGTTCGCGGTGCCGAGCACCTGCAGGTAGGCCACCAGCGCGTCCAGCTCGCTCTTGCCGGCCACGTCCTTGGACGATGACTGCACTTCGGCCTCGGTGTAGGGCACGCCCAGCGTGCGCATCGCGGCCAGGCGCGCCGGCAGGCCTGCGGCGTCCACCGGGTTGCCCGCCAGCCACGGGTAGGCCGGCATGTTGGACTCGGGCACCAGGTCGCGCGGATTGTTCAGATGGGTGCGGTGCCAGTCGTCGCTGTACTTGCCGCCGACGCGGTGCAGGTCGGGCCCGGTGCGCTTGCTGCCCCACTGGAAGGGGTGGTCCCAGACGAACTCGCCGGCCGTGGAGTAGTGGCCATAGCGCAGCGTCTCGGCGGCCAGCGGGCGGATCATCTGCGAGTGGCAGTTGTAGCAGCCCTCGCGCAGGTAGATGTCGCGGCCGGCGAGCTGCAGCGCGGTGTACGGCTTCAGGCCGGGCGCGGGCTCGGTGGTGGAGCGTTGGAAGAACAGCGGCACGATCTCGACGGCGCCACCGACGATCACAGTCAGCAGCACCAGCACGATCATCAGCAGGTTGCTGGTCTCGATGCGCTGGTGGCCGGTCACGGCTTGGGTGTTGTTGCTCATGACGACTCCTTCAGGCGTGGGCCAGCGACACGGCCGGGATGCGCACGGCTTGTACGCGGCCGGCCTGCACGGTCTTGATGACGTTCCAGCACATCACCAACATGCCGCCGAGGTACAGCAGCCCGCCCGCGAGGCGGATCACGTAGAACGGCCAGGTCGCCTTCACGCCTTCGACGAAGGTGTAGACCAGCGTGCCGTCCGGGTTGACTGCGCGCCACATCAGGCCCTGCATGACGCCGGCAATCCACATCGCGGCGATGTAGAGCACGATGCCCAGCGTCGCGACCCAGAAGTGCAGCTCGATGGCGCTCTTGGAGTACATCTGTGTGCGGCCGAACATGCGCGGGATCAGGTGGTAGAGCGACCCCATCGAGATCAGCCCCACCCAGCCGAGCGCACCGCTGTGCACGTGGCCGATGGTCCAGTCGGTGTAGTGCGACAGCGCGTTGACGGTCTTGATCGACATCATCGGACCCTCGAAGGTCGACATGCCGTAGAACGACAGCGCGACGATGAGGAACTTCAGGATGGGGTCGTCGCGCAGCTTGTGCCAGGCGCCCGACAGCGTCATGACGCCGTTGATCATGCCGCCCCAGCTCGGCGCCAGCAGCACCAGGCTGAAGATCATGCCGATGCTCTGCGCCCAGTCCGGCAGCGCCGTGTAGTGCAGGTGGTGCGGGCCCGCCCACATGTAGGTGAAGATCAGCGCCCAGAAGTGGACGATGGACAGCCGGTAGCTGTAGACCGGCCGCTCGGCCTGCTTGGGGATGTAGTAGTACATCATCCCCAGGAACCCGGCGGTCAGGAAGAAGCCGACCGCGTTATGGCCGTACCACCACTGCACCATCGCATCCTGCACGCCGGCATACGCCGAGTAGCTCTTCCAGAAGGTGACCGGGATGACCGCGCCATTGACGAGGTGCAGCAGCGCCACCGCCAGGATGAAGGCCCCGAAGAACCAGTTCGCCACGTAGATGTGGCGGATCTTGCGGCGCCCTACGGTGCCGAAGAACACGATGGCGTAGGACACCCAGGCGATGGTGATCAGCACGCCGATGGGCCATTCCAGTTCCGCGTATTCCTTGCCGCGCGTGATGCCCAGCGGCAGCGTGATGGCGGCGGCGACGATGACGAGTTGCCAGCACCAGAAGTGGAACCACGCCAGGCCCGGCGCGAACAGGCGCGTCTGGCCCGTGCGCTGCACGACGTGGTAGCTGGTCGCCATCAGCGTGCAGCCGCCGAACGCGAAGATCACCGCATTGGTGTGCAGCGGCCGCAGCCGCCCGTAGCTCAGCCACGGAATGCCGAAGTTCAGATCGGGCCAGGCCAGCTGCGCCGCAATCAGCACACCCACCGCCATGCCCACCACACCCCATAGCACGGCGGCCAGCGCAAACGCGCGTACCGGTCCGTCCTCGTAGATCGCCCCGGTGGTGGCCAGGGTCTTGTCGTTCGCCATCGCGACTCCTTCGTCTGATGGCAACGATTCTTCGCGGGGTGGGCCTCAGGCGCCTTGATCCTCGTCAACCAGGATGCGTTCACCCTCGTGCGTCAGGTCATCCAGTTGCCCGGCGTTCACGGCCCAGCCGAACACGGCCACGATGAGCAGCACGAGGACGACCGAGAAGGGCACGAGCAGGTAGAGGATGTCCATCGGCCGCTCCTCAGCGATTGAGCCGCTGCGCGTTGAGCACCACGAACAGCGAGCTGGTCGCCATGCCGATGCCTGCGGCCAGCGGCGGCAGCCAGCCTGTCAGCGCCAACGGCACGCAGGCCAGGTTGTAGAGCGCCGCCCAGGCCAGGTTCTGGCGCAGCACGCGGCGCGTCTTCTTCGCCATCGCAAGCGCCTGCGGCAGCGCCATCAGCCGGCCGGACACCAGCAGCGCATCCGCGGCCGTGCGCGCCAGCATGGCGCCCTGCCCCATCGCGATGCGCACGTCCGCCGCGGCCAGCACCGGCGCGTCGTTGATGCCGTCGCCCACCATCAGCACCCGCTCGCCGCCGGCCTGCCAGCCGCGCAACGCAGCGAGCTTGGCATCGGGCGTCGCGCCGGCCTGCCAGTGCGCGATGTCCAGCGCCTGCGCCATGCGCTGCACCGCGGCGGGCTGGTCGCCCGACAGCATGCGCACGCGCAGGCCTGCCTTGCGCAGCGCAGCGACAGCCTGCGCAGCGTCGGCGCGAGGCTGCTCGGCCAGGTCCAGCCACAAGCTGCAGTCCGCGCTGCCGAAGGCCAGCCGCGCATCGGGGTCGGGTGCGGCGGAGACCCAGCACGGCGCACCCAGCCGCCAGACCGTGCCATACGCATCGCACGCCTCGATGCCGCAGCCGGCGACCTCGCGCACGCCCGTCCACGCGCCCGGGCAGGTGCCGTCGGCGAGCGCCTGCGCATGCGGGTGCCGCGACAGCCCGGCAAGGCTGCGCGCCAGCGGCAGCAGCGCGTCTGCATCGGCGCCCTGCGACCAATGGCGGCGCAGCGTGAGGCGGTCCTCGCTGAGCGTGCCGGTCTTGTCGAAGACGACGGTGTCGACCGTGCACAGCCGGTCCAGCGCGGACAGGTCCGCCAGCAGCAGACCGCGCCGCGCCAGCGCGCCGCTGGCCGTGAGCCAGGCCGCCGGTGCCGCCAGCGTCAGCGCGCACGGGCAGGTGACGATGAGCACGGCCACCGCCACCGCCACCGCCCGCGAGGGATCGACCCACCACCACGCCAGGCCCGCGCCCAACGCCAGCAACAGCACGCCCACCGTGAAGCCGGCCGCGACGCGGTCCACCAGGCCGAATGCCTGCGGGCGCTGGCTCTGCGCCTGCTGCATGAGCCGCACGATGCGCTGCGCCGTGGTGTCCTCGCCCACGCGATGCACCGAGACGACCAGCGGCGCGTCCACGCAGACGCTGCCCGACACGACGGCGTCGCCCACGGCCTTGGCGACCGGCGCGGACTCGCCCGTCAGCAGCGCCTCGTTGACCCAGGCGCGGCCTTGCAGCACCCGGCCATCGGCCCCGAAGGCTTCGCCGGCCGCGACGCGGATGCGGTCGCCCGGCCGCAGCGCCTCGGGCGCGACGCGTTCGCTCGTGCCGCCGTCCCGCAGCCGCTCCACGGCCGTGGGCAGCGCGCCGGCCACGGCCTCCAGCGCGTCTGCCGCGCGATGGCGGGCGCCCAGCTCGAACCAGCGCGCCAGCAGCAGCAGCGCCACGAACATCGTCAGCGAATCGAAATAGACCTCGTGACCCAGCGGCCCGGCCGGGTCGAACAGCGCGGCCGTGCTGGCGAGGAAGGTCACGGCGATGCCCAGTGCCACCGGCACGTCCATGCCCGGCCGCCCGGCGCGCACCTGGCGCCAGGCGCCGGCAAAGAACGGCACGGCCGAGAAGGCCATGACCGGCAGCGTCAGCACCCAGCTGCCCCAACGCAGCAACTGGTCCAGGTCCGGCGCCAGCTCGCCCGCGGCGGCCACATAGGCGGGCGTGGCCATCATCATGACCTGCATCATCAGGAAACCCGCGACGAACAGCCGCCACAGCGCCTGGCGCCGCTCCTGGCGGCGCAGCGCGCGGGCCGGGGCGGCGACGTCCGGGCTGGCGCCGTAGCCGATGGCCTGCAACGCGGCCAGCACGTCGGCCAGCGCCACGCTCGCGGGCTGCCAGCGCAGCGCCAGCCGCGCCGATGCCGGGTTGACGCTCGCGCCCTGCACGCCCGGCAGCTTCAGCAGCGCTGCTTCGATCAGCCCGGCACAGGCCGCGCAGTGGATGCCCGACACCTGCAGCTGCGACAGCGCCGCACCGCCCGGGCCGTCGGGCCAGGTCGTGAAGGGGGACAGAAGCCGCGCGTCGTCGTCAGCCGCGCGCAAGCCAGGGGGCGGAGCGCTCACACCGATAATCTTGGCCGCATCTCCCTCCGACGCCCATGACCTGCATCAAAGCATTTGCAATCTCCGCCCTGCTTGCCGCCAGCGGCCTCGCCGCCGCGCAGGACGCCCCGCAGAAACTGCGCAGCATCCCGCTGACGGCGGGCATGCACGTCATCCAGGCCGAGGTGGCACAGTCGCCTCAGGAGCGCGCCATCGGCCTCATGCACCGCAAGGACATGCCCACCAACAACGGCATGCTGTTCGTCTTCGAGGAGCCGCAGCCGCAGTGCTTCTGGATGCGCAACACGCTGCTGCCGCTGTCCATCGCCTTCATCGCCGAGGACGGCAGCGTCGTCAACATCGCCGACATGAAACCCATGGACGAGACGTCCCACTGCTCGGACAAGCCGGTGCGCTTCGCGCTGGAGATGAACAAGGGCTGGTTCGCCAAACGCGGCATCAAGGCCGGCAGCAAGCTGGGCGGGCAGCCGTTCGGCAAATGAGCGGCGAGCGCCCATGAAAAAGGCCGGCAGATGCCGGCCTTTTGCTTTGCAGCGACGCTGCCTCAAGCGAAGTTGGCTTCGGCGAACTGCCAGTTGACCAGGTTCGACAGGAAGGTCTCGACGAACTTCGGGCGCAGGTTGCGGTAGTCGATGTAGTAGGCGTGTTCCCACACGTCGACGGTCAGCAGTGCGGTGTCGGCGGTGGTCAGCGGCGTGCCGGCGGCACCGGTGTTGACGATGTCGACCGTGCCGTCCGGCTTCTTGACCAGCCAGGTCCAGCCCGAGCCGAAGTTGCCGACCGCGCTCTTCACGAAGGCTTCCTTGAACGCGGCGTAGCTGCCCCACTTGGCATTGATGGCGTCAGCCAGCGCGCCGCTGGGCTCGCCGCCGCCTTGCGGCTTCATGCAGTGCCAGAAGAAGGTGTGGTTCCAGATCTGGGCCGAGTTGTTGTAGATGCCGCCGGAGCTCTTCTTGATGATCTCCTCGAGCGTCATGTGCTCGAACTCGGTGCCCTTCTGCAGGTTGTTCAGGTTCACCACGTAGGCGTTGTGATGCTTGCCATGGTGGTACTCCAGCGTTTCCTGGCTGTAGTGGGGCGCGAGCGAGTCGATGGGGTAAGGCAGCGGGGGCAGCGTGTGTTCCATGGTGCGGTCCTGACGTGTTGGGGGGAAGGGAAACCCGAAGGATTGTAGGGAGCGGGAATCACCCCTGCGGCAAGCCATGTACCTGCAGGATTTGCAGGTCGGCGCTGCCATCGGCCAGCACGGCGCGCACCGCGCCGCCGGCCTGCAGCGATTGCACGGAGGTGATGGCGCCGCCCTGGCCGTCGTCCAGCCAGGCATAGCCGCGCGCCAGCACGTGCTGCGGGTCCAGCGCCTGCAGGCGGGCGTGCAGCGAGTCCAGCCGGGTGGCCTGCCGGCGCAGCACATCGGCAGCAGCGCGCTCGCACCGCTGTGCCACATGGGCGAGACGCTGGCGCTGCAGCTCGACGCGCCGGCCCGGTGCGGCTGCCGCGCGCTGCGCCAGCAGCGCCAGCAGGCGACGCTGGCGGGCCAGCGTGTCGCTCGGGCGGGCCAGGCGCAGCGCCAGGCGGTCCAGGCGCTGCGCCACGGTCTGCAGGCGGTGGTCGGTGCGCAACGTCAGCGCGCGCGCCAGGCCGGCAAGCTGCTGCAGCAACGCCTCGCGGGACGGCGCGGCCAGTTCGGCGGCAGCGGTCGGCGTGGGTGCGCGCAGGTCGGCGGCCAGGTCGCACAGCGTCACGTCGGTTTCATGGCCCACGCCGCAGACGACGGGCAGCGCGGACGTGGCCACGGCGCGCACGACGCGCTCGTCGTTGAACGCCCACAAGTCCTCCAGCGAGCCGCCGCCGCGCACCAGCAGCAGCAGGTCCACTTCGGCGCGTTCATTGGCGGTGCGCAGCGCGTGGACCAGCGCAGCAGGCGCCTCGACGCCCTGCACGAGGCTGGGGTAGACGACCACCTCCACCTGCGGCGCGCGCCGTGCCAGCGCTGTCAGCACGTCGTGCAACGCCGCGCCGGCCGTGGACGTGACGACGCCGATGCGCCGCGGGTGGCCGGGCAGCGGCCGCTTCAGGTCGGCGTCGAACAGCCCCTCGGCCGCCAGCCGGGCGCGCAGCTTCAGGAACTGCTCGTACAGCGTGCCGGCCCCGGCGCGGCGCATGGCCTCGACGATGAACTGCAGCTCGCCGCGCGGTTCGTAGACGGCCACGCGGCCGCGCAGCTCCACCAGCACGCCCTCGCCGGGCGCGAAGTCCAGCATCGCCGCTGCACGCCGGAACATCGCGCAGCGCAGGCTGGCGGCCTGGCCGTCGGCGTCCTTCAGGCCGAAGTAGCAGTGCCCGCTGGCCGCGCGGGTGAAGCCGGCGATCTCGCCGCCCACGGCGACCACAGAGAAACGCTCGGCCAGGCTCTGCGACACCGCCTCCAGCAGGCCGGCCACGCCCCAGACCCGACGGCCGGATGCGGCTTCGCGACCCTCGATCACGCGCAAGCCCAATGCCGGCGCGGGCCGGGAAGTCCACAGCCGCGCCGGCATTGGGCTGGCGGGCTGTTTTCGTGCGCGGAACCTGTCACGGTGCCGTCATGAGCACATAAGGCCTTGTTTTTCAATTCGATTTCCACTGCTCAAACTTGAGGCAAGTTGTCCAAGCCCTTGATTTGACGGCCCCTGGCGGCCCGCGCCCCAGGGTTGTCCACAAAGTTGCCCACAGCAGCGGTGGATGGCGGGAGCGCTTTCGCGAGGCGGCAACAGCTGGGAGAACCGCCGTCGCCCGCCGAGGCTGGGGCCATAATCCGCGCGCACTCTCCCGGCCGCCTGTGGCCGTTCTTTCGACGGGGACGACCTTGTTTTCGATCATACAAGCCGCCGGTTGGCCGATCTGGCCCTTGCTCCTGTGCTCCGTGGTGGCGCTGGCCCTGATCATCGAACGGCTGTCCAGCCTGCGCGCCAGCCGCATCCTGCCGCCGCGGCTGCTCGCCGACGTGCTGGGCGTCAGCGCCCAGCAGCTGCCCGCGCCCGACATGGTGGACCGCCTGGCCGAGAACTCGCTGCTGGGCGAGGTGCTGGCCTCGGGCCTGCGCGCCGTGACCGCCGAGCCGCAGATGCCCGAGGGCAAGCTGCGCATGGTGTTCGAGTTCGCTGGCCGGCGCGCCGTGCACCAGCTCGAACGCTACATGAACACGCTGGGCACCATCGCCACGGCCGCGCCGCTGCTGGGCC
>Ga0116227_10000115_pt1 | contig 131128 bp, 118 predicted proteins | sample S1TSphgellanicum_FD_89693 | JGI IMG/M metagenome (GOLD analysis project Ga0116227, IMG submission 89693) | Host-associated microbial communities from peat moss isolated from Minnesota, USA - S1T2_Fb - Sphagnum magellanicum MG | ecosystem: Host-associated > Plants > Peat moss > Unclassified...
GCCCCAGGCGCGCCAACAGCAGCAACACGGCGCGGTCACGCCGGCCCACGGGCGTGTGCAGCTTGCAACTCTCGATCGCCAGACGAGCATGCTCAGCCGAGATCGCGCGCGGCAGCGCCGGTGCCCACACCATCCCATGAGCGGCGGCGGCCCCGCGGACGACGTGACACCAAGCGCAGCGACTGGCGCGACGGGCGAGCCACTGCGATCACCCCATAGCGGCCCGGCCCCGGGCGTGGCGGGTGCGCGAGAGGGCGATCTGGCCGGCATGGCGCGCAGCGCGGTCCGTCAGAACCGGCCTGTTCGCCAAGCGGGCCTTTCGCGCCAGGCGCGAAGGATCGGGCCCGCGGTCCCCGTGCACGGGAGGGCCGCTCGGACGGCGGCTTGGGCCGCCGGCGCAAAAAGTCAAACGCCCCCATAAAGAGGGCGCCAGGACCGTCAAGAAGACCGCGAGAGAAGCGCTAAGGGCGGTCCGCAGAGCAGGGCCTCAGGCTGCCAATGCCGCGCCGACCCGCAGTGGCGCCGGAACCCAGCGCTTGCCACTCAAGTCGCGCTCGGCGACGCGCGCCAGTTCCTCTTGGACACGCTCTTGCAGCGGGCCGGCACCTCGGCGCTGGCCGTCTCCGTGTTGGCTTGCGTGATCACGTCCTTGAGCTTCGGCACCACGCAAGACGCGAGCACCTCTAAGTGGTTTCGGCTGGTGGCGTTGAGTCCCGTCGCGGACGGTACTTCAGCATGACTTTCACGAACCTCGGGTCAACGACGTAGCCGGCATTGAAACGACTCCAGGCAGTCGGCGAACGTCCGTCCGTCGAGAAGAATGCGCCTGGTGCCATCGCGATCTGATCCTTCGCCAACGATTCCGCCAGCACAAGCGCGTCAGGCGCCCATGGAAATCGCGCCCAGAGGTAGAGGGAGTGAGCGGGTGCGCAGAAAAGTTCTGCGCCGAGACCGGTGAGGATCTTGGTCGCGTGGCGCGTCTCCTGCGCCACCGTCTCGTGGAGCCTGGCGAGATACCGTGGGTAATCAGGCGACCGCAGCATGGCGTCGACGACGCGTTCCGCGTACTCCGTGTTGCTGACGTGGACCAGCATCTTGATGTCGGCGAGTCGATCGGCCAGGCCTTGTTCCGCGGCGATGAAGCCCACCCGCAAGCCAGGTCCGATGGTCTTCGTGAAGCTGCCGATGTAGATGGTCCGGCGCAGTTGATCCAACGTGCACAGGCGCACGGCCTGCGTGGGCTTCAAGTCGCCGACGGCGTCGTTCTCCACCACCGTGATGCCCAGGCGCTCGGCGACCTGCAGGATGCGGTAGGCCTTGGCCGGTGACGTGTCGGAGCCCGTGGGGTTGTGGCCGATGGACTGCGTGAAGAACACCTTCGCCCCACTGGCCACGGCCAGTTGTTCGAAGGCGTCAACGTCGGGCCCGTCGGCCTCGCGCGGCACGCCGACGATCTTCACGCCGTGCAGGGTCAGCTTGCCGTACAGCGGGTAGTAGCCGGGTTCGTCGACCAGTGCGGTGTCCCCCGGGCGCATGGTGCCGCGCACCACCAGGTCCATTGCCTCATTGGCGCCGATGGTCAGCAGGATCTGGTTCGCGTGGGCCGAGATGCCCAGCGCGTCGAGCCGGCGCTCCAGCACCTCGCGCAGCGGCCTGAAGCCGAAGCGGTGTCCGTACTGGAACATGGCCTCCGGCGCCCCGCGCACGAAGCGTTGCCGGACGCGCTCGATGCGGCTGTCGTCGAACCAGCGTCTGGGAGGAATGCCGTGCCCGATCGCCAGGTGGGCGGGGTCGTTGTTCAGCTGCTCACGCAGGATCCACATCGTGTCCAGCGCGCGGTCCAGCAGATTGGGCTCGTCCTGCGCCGTGGCCGGCTTGTCCGCACTGCGCACGTAGAAGCCCGAGCCCCGCCTGGGTTCGACCTCGCCGCTGGCGACCAGGCTGTCGTAGGCCTCGATGACCACGTTCTTGGACAGACCGTGGCGGGCTGCCAGGCTGCGGATGGAAGGCAGCCTGTCGCCCGCGGAGAAGCTGCCGTCCGCCATCTGCCGCCTCAGGGTCTGCGCAACGTCGTCCGTCTTCGATGGTTTGCTCGCCAAGGTGTTTTCCCTAATCCACGGACATGCTTGGCCCGGCGGCCGCCCTGGCGGAACGCTTGGCAACTGTTCACAGACAGTTTGGCGGTGTCGGCACAAAAGTGTACCCATGAGAAGCCGTGGCGCTCACTAGAGTAGCCGCCACAAGATCAGGATTGGAGACGTTTTCAATGGCGATGAACTCAAGCCCTCCGGGCCGGCTCCCCGAAGCGCCGGTGGCCGGACCGCTGACCGGCATCGTCGTGCTCGACCTCACGCGCGTCGTCGCCGGCCCGTACTGCACGATGATGCTGGCCGACCTCGGCGCCACCGTCATCAAGATCGAGAGTCCCAGGGACCCGGACTACGTCCGCAGCTTCCCGCCGATGCTGGCGTCGGCCGGCGAGACGCCGCTGAGTGGTTTCTTCGCGCAGTACAACCGCAACAAGCTCGGCATCACGCTGGACCTCAAGGACCCCGACGGGCGCGCGCTGTTCCTCGACATGGTGGAGCGTGCCCACGTCGTGGTGGAGAACTTCCGACCCGGCACGATGGACAGGCTGGGCCTGGGGCACGAAGCGCTGCTGAAGGTCAATCCGCGCCTGGTGTTCACGGCCATCAGCGGCTTCGGCCAGACCGGGCCTCATTCGTCCAGGCCCGCTTTCGACAACACCGCGCAGGCGGCCGGCGGGCTGTGGTCGATGAACGGCGCGCCGGGCAGCCCCACCCGCATCGGCACCATCATCGGCGACTTGGCGGCCTCGCTGTACGCCGCCTTCGGCACGCTGGCCGCGCTGCGGCATGCGGAGCGCACGGGCGCGGGTCAACTCGTCGACATCGCACAGCAGGACGCAGTGCTCACGCTCACCGAGAACGCCGTCGTCGACTACTTCACCACCGGCAAGGTCGCGGGCCCGCTCGGCAACGAGCATCCGTTCGTGAGGCCTTACGGCCGGTTCGAATGCAAGGACGGACACGTGTTCTTCGGCGCCTACACGGACAAGTTCTGGCGCGAGGCCTGCACCGCCTTCGGCGAACCCGCGCTGGCCGAGGACCCCGAGATCGACACCATGCAGAAACGCTTCGACGCCGGCGTCTACGAGCGGCGCGTGCAGCCGCTGATCGAGCGATGGTTCAAGGGCCGCAGCAAGGCCGAGCTCGAATCGCTGGCCGGCGACCGCTTCCCGCTGACGGCGATCCGCGACATCGCCGAGGTGGTCGCCGACCCGCATGTGCAGGCACGCAACATGCTGACTCACGTGAAATACGGCACCTCGGACGCCCGCGTCTTCTCGTCGGCGGTGCACCTGTCGTCGGTGGCGCCGCCGGACCATGCGCGCGCGCCACTGCTGGGCGAAGACAACGAAGCCGTCCTCTGCGGCTGGCTGCGCGTCGACGCCGAGAAGTTCGCGGCGTTGCGAGACGCGGGAGTGATGTGACATGAGCATCCGCTACGACTTCCAGGACCATGTGGCCGTCATCACGCTGGACCGGCCGGCAAAGCTCAATGCGCTCACGCTCGCGATGTACGCCGACTTGGGCGCCGCGTTCCAGCACGCGGCCGACGACGCCGAGGTCCGCGCCATCGTGCTCACCGGCGCGGGCAGCCGTTCCTTCTGCGTCGGTGCCGATCTGACGGAGTCCATCCCGGCCCTCGCGCGCAACGACATCGACATCTCCGCCTGGGACCCGGCGCACCTGAAGCACGTCAACATCGACAAGCCCATCATCGCGGCCATCAACGGGCTGTGCATGGGCGGTGGCTTCGAGATCATGCTGGCGACCGACATCCGCATCGCCAGCGATGCAGCGATCTTCAGCCTGCCCGAGGTCTCACTGGGCATCGTCCCCGCAGGAGGCACGCTGGCGCGGCTGACCCGCCAGATCTCCCGGGCGCATGCGATGGAACTGCTGCTGACGGCAGGCCGCTTTGGCGCCGCCGACATGCTGCGCATGGGCGTGGTCAACCGCGTCACACGCCCCAAGGACTGCCTGAACCAGGCCCTCGAGCTCGCCTCGGCGACGGCGCGGCTCAGCCCCGGCGCACTGCAGATCACCAAACGCGCCGTGCGTGAGTTGGCCGATCTGCCGCTGGAGCAGGCCTTCGTGCGCGAGGCCGCGCTGGGCCAGATGGCCTTCACCAGCGCCGACGCAAGACGCGGACTGCAGGCCTTTGCCCGCGGCGACAGCGTCACCTACTGAGCGCCGGCTCCCGCTTTCATCTCCAACGCCGGCAATGACCGCTCATCCATGGGCTGGCCGCCGGCACCTGCTTTCGTCCCATACCGCCCCCCACAGGAGACAAGTCCCATGGCCGCCGATTCACGCCTGCCCAATTTCCGCGCCCTCACGCCCCAGCAACGGCTCGCGCATCTGGGCGCCGCCTGCGAACTGACCGCGGAGGAAGCCGCCCTGCTCGACAAGCCCGGCGCGCTGAGCCTGGAGCGTGCCAACGGCATGATCGAGAACGTCATCGGCACCTTCGAGCTGCCCATTGCCGTCGCGGGCAACTTCCGGCTCAATGGCCGTGACGTCATCGTGCCGATGGTGGTCGAGGAGCCGTCCATCGTCGCGGCCGCGTCCTTCATGGCCAAGCTGGCGCGCGACTGTGGCGGGTTCGAGACGTCCAGCACCGGGCCGCTCATGCGAGCGCAGGTGCAGGTGCTCGGCCTGACCGATCCGCAAGGTGCCCGCCACGCGCTGCTGCGCCAGCGCGCCGAGATCCTGGCGGTGGCGAACAGCCGCGACAAGGTGCTGATCGGCCTGGGCGGCGGCTGCCGTGACATCGAGGTCCATGTGTTCCCGGACACGGCGCGCGGACCCATGCTCGTCATGCACCTGATCGTCGACGTGCGCGACGCCATGGGGGCCAACACCGTCAACACCATGGCCGAAGCCGTGTCGCCGCTGGTCGAACAGTTGACCGGTGGCACCGTGCGGCTGCGCATCCTGTCTAACCTGGCCGACCTGCGGCTGGCGCGCGCGCGCGTCCGGCTGACGCCGCAGGTGCTGAAGACCCAGGAGCGCAGCGGCGAGGAGATCATCGAAGGCGTCATCGACGCCTACACGTTTGCGGCCGTCGACCCGTACCGCGCCGCCACGCACAACAAGGGCATCATGAACGGCATCGACCCGATCATCGTCGCCACCGGCAACGACTGGCGCGCCGTCGAGGCCGGCGCCCACGCGTATGCGGCACGCGCCGGCCGCTACACGTCGCTGACGACGTGGGAGAAGGACAGCTCCGGCGCGCTGGTGGGCACCATCGAGATGCCGATGCCGGTGGGGCTGGTGGGCGGCGCCACCAAGACGCACCCGCTGGCGCGACTGGCGCTGAAGATCATGGACGTGAAGTCCGCGCAGGACCTCGGCGAGATCTGCGTGGCCGTCGGCCTGGCGCAGAACCTGGGCGCTCTGCGCGCACTCGCCACCGAGGGCATACAGCGCGGCCACATGGCGCTGCATGCCCGCAACATCGCGCTGGTTGCCGGCGCCGTGGGCGACGAGATCGATGCCGTCGCGAAGCGGCTGGCCGAGGAACACGACGTGCGCACGGACCGCGCCGTCGCCATCCTCGAAGAACTGCACCGCCGCTGATCGCCGTAGCCAGGCAAGGAGGCGGCAATGGACATCGTCAGGATCGTCGAGGTCGGCCCTCGCGACGGGCTGCAGAATGAAAAACAGCCTGTCGGCATCGACACCCGGCTGGGCCTCATCGCGCGACTCGTCGCCGCGGGGTTGACGCACATCGAGACCGGCAGCTTCGTGTCACCCCGGTGGGTGCCGCAGATGGCCGGCAGCGCGGAGCTGATGCAGCGCCTGCCGCGTGCGCCGGGCGTGCACTACAGCGCGCTCACGCCCAACCTGCAGGGGCTGGAGGCGGCGCTGGCCGCTGGCTGCGAGGAGGTCGCGGTGTTTGGCGCGGCCTCCGAGACCTTCTCGCAGCGCAACATCAACTGCTCGATCGCGGAGAGCTTCCAGCGCTTCGGTGCGGTGGTCGAGCGCGCGCTGGCAGCGGGTGTGCGCGTGCGCGGCTACGTGTCGTGCGTGCTCGGCTGCCCGTACGAAGGCGACATCGAACCCGCCCGGGTCGCCGTGCTGGCCCGGCAGATGCTCGACATGGGCTGCCACGAGGTCTCGCTCGGCGACACCATCGGACGCGGCAACCCGCGGACGACCCGCGCACTGCTGCAGGCCTGCCTGCGCAACATCCCGCCGGACCAGTTGGCCGGCCACTTCCACGACACCTACGGCATGGCCATCGCGAACATCTCGTCCGCACTGGAGATGGGCCTGCGCACTTTCGACAGCGCCATCGCGGGCCTCGGCGGCTGCCCCTACGCGCCGGGGGCCTCGGGCAACGTCGCGACCGAGGACGTGGCCTACCTGATGGACAGCCTGGGTTTCTGGACGGGCGTGGACCTGGCGCTGCTGGCCGACGCGGGGCACTACATCAACGCGCAACTGGGCCGGCCCACCGCGTCACGCGTCGCGCAGGCGCTACGCGCCGCATCGCGTTGCGGCGACGCTTCGGCGGCCGCCGCCCCCTGAACCCCTCGTCATTCCTACTGGCAACAGACCCCGGCGCGGGGGACGATGGCGGGCATGAATCAGATCGCACGAGACCCGCACCCGCCGACCGAGAAGGCCTTCGAAAAGCCGAATGGCATGGAATCTGCAAATGCTTGTGCAAGGACGCTCCATGATTCTCAATGACCGCACCATCGAGGAGATGCTCGGCTGCGCCGACCGGCCGGCCGAGGCCGTGCACTGGCGCGGCGCCACACAATCCGAAGGCTGGCGCGAGCCACTCGCGTCGGGCCAGGGCTTTCGCCATCGCTACGGCGAAGGCGTCGGCGACGGCGGCTGGGAGTTCCATCAACTGAACGACGCGCTGGCGGTGGCGGTGGTCGACTTTCGCGCGGCCTGCCCGATCTCGCGCTCGCACCGGCACGACGACCACCTGGTGTTCTGCGCCATGCTCGAGGGGCGCAGCTCCATCTCCGCGGGCGACGACCCGGTCGGCGACGACCTGACGCACGGCTTCTGCACCTTCTTCGGCCTGTCGCGCGGCGACGCCGTGCACACGGTCTACGAGGCCAACCGGCCGTTGCGGTACGTGTCGATCTTCCTGAAGTGCGACCGCATCCGGGACGTGCTGGGCATCGATGTCGACGCGCTGCCGGAGGTCTTCCGCGACTACATCCTGCACCGCACGCCCATCGGCCTGCGCCACGTGCCGCTGGGCAGCGGCGCGAGCATCGCGGCCACCCAGGTGTTCGAGTGCCCCTACGAGGGCGAACTGCAGCGGATCTATCTCATCGCCAAGGCGCTGGAGATCGCCTGTTCGGTGATCCAGTCGTACACGGAGGACGTCGACGCCGCCGGCGAGCCGGGGCTCAGGCGCGCCGAGATCGCCAAGCTCAAGCTCGCCCGGCAGCTCATCGAGGCCAACCTCGACGAGCCGCTGAGCGTGGCCGACCTGGCCACGACGGTCGGCATGACCGTCAAGAAGCTGCAGCACGGCTTCCAGGTGCTGTTCCGCGGCAGCGTGGGGCAGGTCTACAAGCAGGTCCGCCTGTCCAAGGCGATGGTGCTGGTCAGCAAGAGCGACATGTCCATGCTCGACATCGCCATCGAATGCGGCTACGAGTGCCCGGGCAGCTTCGCGCGCGCCTTCAAGCTGGCCTTCGGCTCCAGTCCCACCTTGGTGCGCACGAGCACGCTGCCGCGCAATCTGTCGGCATCGCCACGCGAACCTGCCTTGCCGACCTGGGGCTTCGCGACCGGCGCGCGCTCCTGACGCCGACGCGCCGCCTGCGGCTATCGGCCAGTCCAGGTCTTCATGCGCGTCGGCACGTGGCGCTGCAGCGCCGGGTGCCGTTGCAGTGCCCGCTCGATCCGGTCGCCCTCGGCGCCGCGCAGCCGCACATCCAGGAACGCGAGCACCAGGTCGCCCACCGAGGCCAGCGCTTCCTGGCCATCGATCTCGCCGACGCGGGCATCGCGCTTGTCGCCAGCCAGCAAGGCCACGAAATCCGTGAACCCCATGTGCCGGCTGCCCACCAGCCGCACGCGCGTCACGTCGGCATCGGTGCCCGCCGATTTCCACGGCTCGTAGGCCAGGTCGTTGGGGCTGAAGTCCGCCTCCCGCGACTGGCCCTTGAACAGGCCGTAGCGCGTCCAGTCGCTCAGCAGCAGCAAGAGGGGCCGGCCCACCGAACCGTCGAACAGCTCGGGATCGAAGTTCTGGCCGTCCAGGTTCACCGCAGCGCGGCACGCCGGCACGCGGCGGCAGCTCGTGGCCGATGTGGCACCGCCGAACGACATGCCGGCGAAGGCCAGGCGTGAGCGGTCCGCCGACGCCAGCGCGCCGCGCAGGACCTGCGGCTCGCTCCCGTCGATGATCGCCTGCGCCACCGCCAGGGTGTCGGATCGCCACTCGACCAGCGACCGGCCAATGCGGGTCGCCTGGATCGCGTCCGTGTAGGTTGCTAGCGCCTTGCGTCGGTCGACGAGGTCGGTGCCGTTCACCAGCGTGTCGAACGCCCCGGCGAAGCGCGGATCGTCCTTGGCGCTCGAAAAACGCGCCGCGACGACGCGGCCGTCGGCGAGCCGCTGGTCGGCGGCGTCCAGTGGATGGGCGATCGAGATGACGATGTAGCCGTGGCTCGCCAGGCGCGCGGCGAGCGCGCTGTTCTGCTCGGGATACAGCAGCAGGCCATGGCTGAAGATCACGACCGGGAATGCCTTTGCCCGCTGCAGCGGGCGGGCATCGGCGCGCACCGCCATTCGTGCGGACGCTACCGGCGCCAGGTCGTCGTCGGCATGCACCGGCCGAACACCGGCCTGTCGGTCCCGGTATCCGAAGGTATGCGCGAGCGCGGACAGCGTCGTGGCCACCGTGTCGGGCGTCAGGTAGGGTTGGTCGCCGCCGATGGGGCCCTCGGCCGGATACCAGACGATCGCCGGCAGTCGGCGCGGCCCGCTGGCCTGATCCTCGACATCGAGACGGCGCGTTGCATCGACGAACTCGCTGCGCAGCACGCCGACACCGAACGCACCGTCAGGTGCCGGCAACGTCGCCGCCACGCCGGCCGTGGCCGACGCTGCCATGGCGACGCTGATGAGCGTTGACCGGACCGACATGACAGGCTCCTTCAGCACACGGGCGGGTTCAGAACTTCCAGTTCAGCGACGCGGTGTAGTTGCGCGGCGCCGCGTAGTAGCTGGCGATGTACAGGCTGCTGATGTACTTCTGGTCGGTGATGTTGTTCACGTTGGCACGCAGCGTCAGGCCGGGCGCGACTTCCCAGGCCGCGAAGGCGTTGAGCACCGCGTAGCTGCCCTGGCGCACGGTGAACTTGCTGTAGCTGTCGAGGTTCGACGTGCCGCTCTGCCAGCGTCCGCTGACGCCGAGCGTCAACTGCTCCAGCTGCGGCACGCGGGCCGACAGCGCCACGTTGACCATGTCGCGCGGCACCCAGGGATAGGTCGCGCCATCGGTGGCACCGCTCAGGTTGATGTGCGTGTACCCGAGCACCAGGTCGGTGTACTTGTTGATCTTGCCCGCGGCCTCCAGCTCGAAGCCCTTGGACTTGACGTCGACGCCCTTGTAGGCCCCGAAGGCGCTGCCTTCCAGGAAGACCGTGCCGACATAGGTCGCCAGGCCCTGCTGGCTGGCATTGAAGTAGGCCGCCGTGGTCAGCAGGCGCTTGTCCAGCCATTCGCCCTTGATGCCGATCTCGTAGTTCGTGCCCTTGCTCGGCGAGATGTAGGTGTGCTGCTCGGTGAACTGTTCCTGCGGCTGATAGATGTACGAATAGTTGAGGTAGCCGAGCACCGACGGCGTGATGTCGTAGCTCAGGCCGACATACGGACTGGTGTTCTTCTCGGTCTGGTTGAAGGCCGTGGTGTCGGCATTCAGGCCGTCGCGGTGGTACTCGGTGAAGTTGGCGCCAATGATCGCGTGTGTGCTGTCGGTCAGCGACAGGCGCGTCACCGCGTATGCGCGCTTGATGCGCTGGTTCAGCGAGGTGTAGAAGATGCTCGCGCCGAAGGTCGGTTCGGGAATGGCGTCGTTCGAATACGGGAAGGCTGGCAAGGCGCCGAAGGCCGGTCCTGCAAAGGACGTCGGGTTGTAGTTGTCGACCCTTTCGCTGGTCGAGTAGTTCACGCCGAACGTCGCTTCGTGCTTGCGGCCGAGCAGGTTGAAATGGCCGTTGACCGACAGGTCGAACAGATGGGCGGTGATCGGCGAGGCACTCTTGTACGCCCAGCCCGCCAGGCCCGTGCCGGTGCTCGGATTGATGCCGGTGGACGAATAGGCCATGAACAGCGTGGAGTCGTTGTCGGACGTGCGGTAGTTGTACGACGCCTTCAGCTTCCAGTTGCCGAGATCGTGCGTGTAGTCGACGAAGCCGGTTTCCGTGATCGTGTTCCAGTACGTCCACTTCTGCGTCGTCGAGGCGCTGCGGTCCCATTCGAGCTGCTTGCCGTCGCTGCCGACGAAGGTCAGCGTGCCCCACATGTTGCCGCTGGTGTCGGCCTTCTGCCGCGAGAAGCCCACGGCCAGCGTGCCATGGTCGCCGATCTGGCCGTCCACGACGCCGTACAGGAAGTTGCGATCGCTCTTGAAGTCGCGCAGATAGGAGTCGCCGTCCTCGGCCACCGCCACGACGCGGCCGGCCCAACTGCCGTCGGCGGTCAGCGGCGTCGAATAGTCGGCCTCGATGCGCTTGGTGTCCCACGAGCCGAAGCTCACGCCCACGGAGCCGCTGACGTTGTTGGTCGGGCGCTTGCGCACGTAGTTGATCGTGCCTGACGCATTGCCCACGCCGGTCAGCAGCCCGTTGGCGCCGCGCACCACTTCCACCTTCTCGTAGCCGAAGGTGTCGATGGCGTTGGTGACCAGGCCCCAGCCATTGGGCATGCCGACGCCGTCGATCTGCGTGTTCTTGATCTCGAAGCCGCGCGCCTGGTATTGGGTCTGGTTGGTGCCGACCTGCTCGACGCGGATACCGGTCGCCAGGCGCAGTGCCGCGTTGATGTCGGTGGCGCCGAAATTCTTCATCTGCTCCTGCGTGATGAAGCTGATCGACTGCGGCGTGTCCTTGGCCTCCAGATCGAGGTTGGTCGCGCCGCTGCTGACGCGGTTCGCCCGCTGGCCCGCGACCAGCACGGTCTCCAGCTCGGCGCGCGGGGCTGCGGTGCCCGGGGGCGCTTCGGCGTTGCTGGCAGCGGTTTGCGCAAGAGCCGGCGCGGCCGCGAAGGCCATGGCGAGAGCGGTTGACAGCAGCGTGCGTGCGGGGTGTGTCATCAGAGCATCCATGAAGTGATTAGGGCCTGACACAAATGTGCCGCGACGCTGCGTGGCTTGATTCGCTGAACGGAGCGGCGACTTAGCCAATTGATGCCGGCGCGGCGGCGGTGGCCTCTTGCGCAGCCACTTCGGCACGCAGGTGGCGCGCCGCCATGACAAAGCCGAACACCGACACGGCCGAGCCGGCGGTCGACGCCAGCAACGCATAGCGCAGTGCGTCCGTGCCCAGCGTCGGCGTCAGCAGATCGCTGGCGATGCCGACGAACTGCGGCCCGAGCCCGAGGCCGATGATGTTGTCGATGAGGATCAGCGTCGCCACGGCGGTGGCGCGGCTGCGCACCGGCACCAGTTGCTGGATCAGCGTGATGGTCGGGCCGACGAAGGCGGCCGTCAGCGCCAGCGGCACGACTGCGGCAGCCAGCGCGATGCCGGTGTCGCCGGCAAGGAAGCAGATCGGCGCGAGCGGCAACGGCGCCAGTGCACAGACCGCCGGCACCCAGGCGTACCAGCGGCGGTCGCGCCGCCCGAGTCGGTCCGCGAAGTGCCCGGAGAAGTACGTCGCCAGCCCGCCGCACACGCCGATGAGCAGCGCCATCGCCAGGCCGATCTCGCGCGTGGACATGCCGTGGCTGCGCGACAGGAACAGCGGGAAGAAGCTGCCGAAGGAGTACGCCGTGAAGCAGGTCGTGCAGGCACCCAGCGCGATCCAGCGATAGGCCCGGCTGCGCCAGAGCTGGCGCATCACCGTGCCCAACGGCACCGCATCGGCGCGTGCCGCCGCGCCGTCGTGGGCACCGCGTGCAGGGTTGCGGACGGTGGTGAGCAGCACCACCGTGATGACCAGCCCGGGCAGGCCCGCGGCAATGAACGCGGCACGCCAGCCCCAGGCCTGCGCGATGACGCCGCCGACCGCGAACGCCACCAGCACGCCCAGGTTGGAGCCGCTCGCGTAGAGGGCCTGCGCACGCGCGCGCCGCTGCGGCGGGTAGAGGTCGGTGATCATGGTCTGCGACGCAGGGCCGGTGCCGGCCTCGCCGACGCCGGTCAGGATGCGCGCCACCGCCAGTTGCCAGAACTGCGTCACCAGGCCGCAGACCATGGTCATCGCGGAGAACAACGCCAGCGAGATGGCGATCAGCTTGCGGCGGTCCACGCGGTCGGCCAGCAAGGCCAGCGGCAGCCCCATGGTCGCGTAGAAAAGCGCGAAGGTCGGGCCCACCAGCAGGCCGAGTGCACTGTCGGACAGCCCGAACTCCGCCTTCACCTGCGGTAGCAGGATGGGCAGGATCTGCCGGTCGATGAAATTCACCAGGTAGATGGACGTCAGGATGCCGAGCGTCCAAACGCGGCCGCCGATGACCGGTTCACGCGCGGAAGGCGAAGAAGCCGGGGCGGACGGATCGGACGGCGCGGCGGGAACTTGACTCATTGGCACAGCTCTTCAATCAGGCGATCCATGAACGACTCGCCTGCGGCGAGCTGGCTGATCTCGATGTACTCGTCCGGCTGGTGCGCCTGGGCGATCCAGCCGGGGCCGCAGACCACGGTCGGCAGCCCGGCGATCTCGAACAGGCCCGCCTCCGACACGAACGACACCGCCTCGCAGTCTGCAGTGCCGCTCAGCCGTGCCACCAGCTGCCGCGCGGGCGTGTCGGCAGCGCCCGTCAGCGCCGGCACGTTGGACAGCGTCTCGGTCGTGATCGAGCAGTCGGGGAAACGCGCCCGCATGGCCGCCTCCAGCGCCGCGGCATGCGCCAGCACCTCGTCGAACACCGCCCTCGCCGCGGCCGGCGACGTGGCGCGCACGTCCCAGATGAATTCGCACTTGCCGGCCAGGATGTTCGGCGCCGTGCCGCCCTGCACCAGGCCCACCGTGACGGTGGTGTGCGGGGGCTCGTAGCCGTTGGCCGGCGACGGCGCGCTCGCCAGCCGCTCGGCGATCTCGCCGATCCGCGCGATGAGCTGCGCGGCCACCATGTTGGCGCTGACGCCCAGATGCGTCTGGCTCGAATGCGCCTCGTGCCCCAGCACGGTGGTGCGCGAGCCGACGATGCCCTTGTGCCTGTCGACGATGCGCATGCCGGTGGGCTCGCCGACGATCACCAGCGCCGGTTCGGGCACCTTCGCCGTCATCTTCTCGATCAGCGACGGCGCGCCGAGCAGGCCGACCTCCTCGTCGTACGACAGCGCGAAGTGGACCGGCCGCTTCAGCGGCGCGCCCAGCATCGCCGGCACGCGCGACAGCCCGGTGGCGATGAAGCCCTTCATGTCGACCGCGCCGCGCCCGTACAGGCGGCCGTCGCGTTCGGTCAGCGTCCAAGGGTCGCTGCTCCAGGCCTGGCCGTCGATGGGCACGACGTCGGTGTGCCCGGACAGCACCACGCCGCCCGCCACGTCGGGGCCGATGGAGAACAGCAGGTTCGCCTTGCCGCCGTCGGCGTTGGACACGCGCGTCGACGGCACGCCCAACTGCGCAAGCCAGGTCTCGACGGCTTCGATCAGCGCCAGGTTGGAGTTGCGCGACGTGGTGTCGAACGCGACCAGCCGTTCGAGCCATTGGCGCGCGCTGTCGGCGGTTCCGGAAAAAGTGCTGGCCACAAGCAGTCCTGAGTGATGAAAGCGCGGCGAGCATAGGGGTCACCCCGCCCCTGCAGGATGCCGATCCGCGCTGCGACTTAGCGAAAACGAGCTGCGGCCGGACGTTGGCCCGTAATGGCGAATCACCGTGCTGTTTTCGCGAAGGGAAGCGCCCGCAGGTTGGGTAGGCTCGCCCCATGAAATCACGCATGAATCCTTCACGCGCCAGCCTGGTGGCCTGGCTGCGCAAGACCCATGGCTGGATCGGTTTGTGGGGCGCGACGCTGGGCCTGCTGTTCGGCTTCAGCGGCATCTGGCTGAACCACCGCTCGGTGCTGCCGCTCAAGCCCGCCGCCGAGCGCCAGGAAAGCCGGCTCGAGCTCGGCCAGTCACCCCCCGCCGACGCCGCCGCGATGGCGCTCTGGCTGCGCCAGGCGCTGGGCGGCCTGCCCGAGCCGACCGCCGTGCGCGTCGAGAAGGCCAGGCCCGTGCCCTGGGCCGACGCCGCCGCCTCCGGCGTGGCCGTCGCGCAGCAGCCCGAGCACTGGACCTTCAACTTCTACACGCCGGGCCTGCTGATCCAGGCCGACCACTGGGTCGGCAACCGCACGGTCAGCGTGCGCCGCACCGACAACGGGATCGTCGCCACGCTGGCGAACATGCACAAGGGCACGGGCATGTCGGTGGCGTGGATCCTGCTCGTCGACACGCTGGCCGGCAGCCTGATCCTGCTGTCGCTGTCGGGCCTGTCGCTGTGGATGCTGACGCGGCGCGTGCGCGCGGTGGGCATCGCCATCTTCGGCACCGCCTTTGCCATCACGGCCGGGCTGGCGCTCGTCCACTAGCGCCGGACGGCGGTCGGGCCACGCGGCGGCCTGGAGAAAGCAGGCTACCCCGGCCACCGCGGCCCGTTCTTGTCAAACGCGGCGCCGCTTTGGCGAAGAACGCCCGCCGCAGAGTGCGTAGTCTTGCGGCATGAAATCAACGCTGCTCGCGACCTTCGCCTTCGCCGGACTGATATCGATCGGTCTGCCCCTCACCGCCGCGGCCGACGAACCGGCGGCCGCCTCCGCCTTTCGCTGGGATTGCGGCGCCGTGTTCGGCACCAGCCGCATGTGGCGCGGCCAGCAGCAGACGGACGGCCATGTCGCCGTCAGCGCCGAGGTGAAACTGAGCCACGACAACGGCGCCTATGCGGGCATCTGGACCGGCAATCTCGATCTCGGCCCGGGCACCGACACGAAGGCCGAGATCGACTACTTCGTCGGCTGGGGCAAGCGCTACGGCAAATGGAGCGTCAACACCGGCTACCTGTACCGGCAGCGTCCGTCCGGCACCATGGCGCTGGACTTCCAGGAAGTGCTGGCATCGGCCGCCTACGACTTCGGCGTGGTGCGCACCGGCGTCGGCGTCTACTACGCCTGGGACTACTTCCAGGGCGGCAGGTCGACCTACAGCTACGGCAACCTGCGCGTGCCCTTGGGCACCGTCAAGGGCGCGCAGGTGACCGGCTCCGTCGCGGCCGGCCACCACGACTTCAGCAACCGGGCCGTCGGCAACTACAACGACATCGACCTGCGGCTGATCGCGCGCAGCGGCTCCTGGCAGTACTCCGTCGGCTACAGCAACACCGACGTCAAGGCCTCGCAGTCGGGCCTGCTGACGCGCGACAAGGCCGGCGCACGGGCACGCGCCGAAGTGCTGGTGATGTTTTGAGGCGCAAAACCATGACCACCGAACTGACCCTGACCGATGCCATGTCCCTGGGCGCGCTGGACGCCCATGCCCAGGCGCGCCTCGTGCGCGACGGCGAGCTGCCCGCCAATGCGCTCGTCGAGGCCGCGCTGATGCGCATCGAGGCCGTCGAGCCCTCGCTGCAGTCCGTCAGCCACCGCGCCGACGCCGTCGCGCGCCGTGAGCTGGCGGCGCTGCCCGCCGACGCGCCGATGCGGGGCGTGCCCTGGCTCGCCAAGGATTCGCTCGACTACCCCGGTATGCCGACGACCTCCTGCTCGCGCAGCCGCACCGGGCGCACCGTCCGGCAGGGCCATGCTTACGCGGACCGGCTGCGGCAGAGCGGCCTGGTGGCGGTCGGCAAGACGTCCATGCCGGAGTTCGGCCTGCTCGCGTCCACGGAGCCGCTGGCCGGTCCGGTCACGCGCAACCCCTGGTCGGTCGCACATTCGCCCGCCGGTTCCAGCGGCGGTGCCGGCGCCGCGGTCGCCGCCGGGCTGGTGCCGCTCGCGCAGGGCAGCGACGGCGGCGGCTCGATCCGCACGCCCGCGGCCTGCTGCGGCATCGTCGGCCTGAAGCCGGGGCGGGACAGCACCGTGCGCGTGCGGGCGCGCCACGCCATCGAAGACCTGCTGGTCAGCGACAGCCTGATGTCGCGCACCGTGCGCGACACCGCCTGGGGCTTTGCCGCGGCGCATCGCGACAGCGCCCGCCCCGTGGTGCGGCAGGCGTCGCCGGCGCGGCTGCGCATCGGCGTCATCGACCACGGCCTGCGCGGCCAGCGGCCGCATGCCGAGGTGGTCGACGTGATCCGTCGCACCGCCGACCTCTGCGCATCGCTCGGGCATCACGTCGAGGCTGCCACATGGCCGGTCGACGGCGACGCCGTGCTGACCGCCTTCGAGGACCTGTGGAGCCATCTCAGCGCCGACTGCGTCGATGCCGTGCGCCCCGCCATCGGCGGCCACCGGCTTGAAGACCATCTGGAGCCCTGGACGCTCGCGCTTGCCGAGCGCGCCAACGGCCTGCCCACGTCAGCGCTGGAGCACATCTACCGGCAGTTCGCAGAACTGCCCGGGCAACTGACCCGGGGCTTCCAGCAGTTCGACGTGCTGCTGTCCCCGGTGCTCGGCGCGCCGCCGCCGCGGCTCGGCACCTACGGCCCCAGCGTGCCGGCCGAGGCGCTGCTGACCGACATGTTCGAGTGGATCGCCTACACGCCGCTGCACAACCTGGCGGGCACCCCCGCCATCTCGCTGCCGCTGTTCCACAGCCGCGAAGGCCTGCCCATCGGCAGCATGTTCTCGGCCGACCGGCATCAGGAAGACCGCCTGCTGGCCCTGGCCTACGAACTTGAATCGGCCTGCCCCTGGGCCGACCGCTGGCCCGCGCTCAACGCGGTCGGCAGGCAGCACACCATGCCTCCCTATTCCGAATCTGCCTCTGCTCGCACGCCATGACTGATCTCTTCCAAGCCCGCAGTTCCGACGACCTCATCGACCTGGTTCGCCAGCAGCCGCTGGCGTGGATCGTCTCCGGCGCAGCCGGCGCGCTGAACGCGACACCGCTGCCTGTCCAACTGGTCTGCGACACCGACGGCCGGCCCGCGAAGATCCTGGGCCACTTCGCACGGCGCAACGCCCATCTGGCCGCGCTGACCGCCGACCCGCGCGCCACCGTGCTGCTGATCGGGCCGCACGGCTACATCTCGCCCTCGTGGTTCGCCGACCGTTCCCAGGCGCCGACCTGGAACTACGGCTGCGCCATCTTCGACGTCGAAGTCGTGTTGAAGGACTCCCCGGCCGATGCGCAGCGGCTGCTCGGCGGCCTGGTCGACCAGGTGGAATGCGACCGCCCCGGCCGCTGGCGCATGCAGGAGATGGGCGCACGCTACGAGCGGCTGGCGGCCAACATCGTGGGCTTCGAGGCCGACGTGATCCAGGCCCGCGCCAAGTTCAAGTACGGCCAGGACGAACGCGACGACGTGTTCGCCGACATCCTGCGCGGCCTGGACATCCTGGACCAACCCGTGCTCGCCGGCTGGATGCGCCGCTTCGGCAAGACACGTCCGGCCGCCGCGCTGCCCGCCGCGCAGCCACCGGCCACGCCGCTGGACCCGGAGATCAAGCAGTTCATCGACGAAGTCGTGCGGGTGGGCCGCGACCTTCGGGCACAGCGCCAGGCCGCCGTCGGCAGGCCGCTGACCTGGCCCGAGCACCGCGAACTCGCCGAGCTGTCGCGCCTGCCCTGGCGGCAGGGCGGGCCTGTCATGGCCGAGACGCGCGAAGAGGTGATCGAGTCCGCCGCCGGGCCGCTGCGCCTGCGCATCCACGACCCGGCGCCCGGCCGGGCCAAGCCGACGCTGGTCTACCTGCACGGCGGCGGCTGGGCCTTGTTCAGCCTGGACACGCACGACCGGCTGATGCGCGAGTACGCCGCGCGCAGCGGCATGGCCGTCATCGGCCTGGACTACGCGCTCGCCCCCGAGGCGCCCTACCCCGCCGCGCTCAACCAGGTCGTGGCCCTGGTGCAGTGGCTGGCGCAGCACGGCGCCAGCATCGGCGTGTCGGGCGAGGCGCTGGCGCTCGGCGGCGACTCGGCCGGCGGCGTGCTGTCCATGGGCGCGGCGCTGCGCCTGCGCGACGGCGGCCAGGGCGGCGCGGTCAAGGCCATCCTCAGCAACTACGGCGGCTTCAGCTCCGACATGTCGCCCACGGCGCGCCAGCAGTACGGCACGCCCGACGACATGCTCACCGCCGCCGAGGTCTCGCAGTTCTGGGACAACTACATCGGCTCGGTGGCCGACCGCCGCGACCCCTACGCCGCCCCCGTGCTGGCCCCCTCGCTGAACGGCCTGCCGCCCATCTTCCTCGTCTGCGGCGAGTGCGACGTCTTCGCCGAGCAGAACTACTTCATGGCCGGCCGGCTGCTGGAGGCCGGCAACGCGGTCAGCATCAAGGTCTACCCCGGTGCCCCGCACAGTTTCCTGGAAGCCGTGGCGATCTCGCGCGTCGCCACCGACGCCATCGCCGATGGCGCGGCCTGGCTGCGCAAGGTGCTGCACCACGACGGCCCCGCCGACACCACCACCTCACTGAGCGGAACCCCGGCATGAGCCGCACCCTCCTCACCCTCGCCGCCGCGCTCACGCTCAGCGCCACCGCCCTTCACGCGGCCTCGCCTTCCCCGGCGGCCCCGGCGCTGGCCTACCGCGTCCAGGGCAGCACCGCCGGCCAGGAGGGCAGCTTCGACTACCTGTCGGTGGAACAGCCCTCGGGCCGCGTCTTCGTCGGCCGCTCCTTCGGCGTCGAGGTGATGGACGGCAGCCGCATGAAGACGGTGCTGGAACGCAACAGCGTCGCGTCGGTGCTGCAGGTCGGCCCGCGGCTGCTGCTCACCACCAACCGCGGCATGGACTCGGCCACCCTCATGGACCGCACGGACCACCGCGTGCTGGCCGACCTGCCCACCGGCAAGTCGCCCGACGGCGCCGTTTACGACGAGGCCTCGGGCCGCGCTTTCGTCATGAACGGCGGCAGCAAGACCATCAGCGTCATCGACATCCCGACGCAGCGCGTCGTGGCCGGCATCGCGCTGGACGCGACGCCCGAGGCCGGCGTGGTCGACGGCGCGGGCCGCCTGTTCGTCAACCTGGAGGAGACGAATCAGATCGCGGTGATCAACATCGCGTCGAACCAGATCACGGCCCGCTACGCGCTGCCCGGCTGCGATGAACCCACCGGCCTGGCGCGCGACCCGGTCAGCGGCCTGCTGGCCGCCGCCTGCCGCAACGGCGTGCTCAAGTTCGTCGACAGCCGCGACGGCCGTGACCGCGGACATCTCGAGACCGGCAAAGGCGCGGACGCCTCGCTCTTCGACGCCACGCGCCGCATCGGCTTCGTGCCGTGCCTGGACGGCACGCTGACGATCTACCGGCTCGACGACGCCGGGCGTGTCACGACGACGCAGCGGCTGGCGACGCGTGCGGGCGCCCGCACGGCCGCCTATGACAGTGTTCGCGACCGGCTGTACATCGCCGTGGCCGACGTGGAGCGGGATGCGGCGGGCAAGTACCTCCGGGCCCGGCAGAACTTCCAGATCCTGACAGTGAGCCCGGGCACCGGCTCACGTTGACGATGCAGACCTCGTCACACCGCGCACCCGATGATGTGCCGCACGTCGCGTTCGTCGGCGGCGGCAACATGGCGGCAGCCATCCTGGGCGGCCTGGTCGCTGCAGGCCACCCGGCAGACCGGCTGACGGTGATCGAGCCGCACGAGCCGCGAGCGCGGGCTCTACGTGACGAGTTCGGCGTCCGCGTCGAGGCGGCTGCGGGCGCGATGCTGGCCTTAGCGCAGGTCGTGATCTGGGCCGTGAAGCCGCATGCGTTCAGCGCTGCCGCAGCACCCTGCGCGGCATACGTCAGCCAGGCGCTTCATCTGTCGGTGATGGCCGGCATACGCAGCGACGCCATTGCGCGAGCAACAGGCAGCGAGCGCGTGGTGCGCGCAATGCCCAACACGCCGGCGCTCATCGGCGAGGGCATCGCCGGACTGTTCGCGCGGACCGCAGTCACAGCCCGCGACCAAGCCACCATCAAGGCGCTGCTGGCCTCCACCGGCGAGACGCTGTTTGTTGAGCACGAGGCTGACCTCGACGCCGTGACCGCGATATCCGGTTCAGGCCCGGCCTACGTGTTCTTCTTCCTCGAGGCGATGGCGCTGGCGGCGGCCGACATGGGGCTCAGTGCCGAACAGGGCCGCCGCCTTGCCGAGGCAACCTTCAAGGGCGCGACAGCGCTCGCCCGTGCGTCGCAGGAGACGCCTGAAACCCTACGTGCCCGAGTGACGTCCGAGGGCGGTACCACCCATGCTGCCATCAGCGTCCTGGAAGTGGCGGGCGTCAAGCAGACGATCATCGCGGCGGTGCTCGCGGCGCAGATGCGCGCGCACGAACTGGGCGATAAATTCACCGATTGATACAACGACTTTCGATCATTTCGTAAATCAGATGCTCACGTAGAATTTTGGAAGGCTGATCATCTGCGCTGGAGAGTCTTGTCGGATGAATCATGTCTCGATCGACCTCGTAGATTAATTCCACACGCGCCGAGCCAGGAATTGCGTCGGTACTCGTGGTGTATTCCGTTCTGACCTGCCGCATGCCGATCCGCTCCATGACGCCTCTCGAGCCATCGGTTGGTGGCCATGGCTTGTGACATCACCCAACTGTAGCCGCACTCTGCAACAGCCCATTTGAGTCAAGCTGCGGCGACTTCCGAACGGAAGCCATGCCCGTTGAAGTCCGGAATCAAAAATAATCAGTCGACGAATGCATTATTCGCACGCTGATGCGCTGTCCAAAAATACGGCTCCCCGTCTCGGGGCATCAAAAATGTGGTGTCGGGAAGGGGTTGTTCGTTTGTCATCGACAGCAACCCCATTCAGAACGTTATTACTTCGGGATCGGACTCGAACGCCATGTGGTCTTGGCAATCGCTGATGACGCACGGGGAATAATTACTCTGACGCCTTGTACAACTGGTATTTGTAGACGAGCGTACGGATTGGCCAGATATGCTCCTCCGGATGAACGAGCGTGCTTGAGCTTGCAGCAATAAGAGCCAAAGAACAGTGATTCATTGCGCTCGCTCAATGCATTACCTACCAATTTCCCGTCACTCCCTCTGCCGATATTAGCGACAAAACGCGTCAGTCGATGATTGGTTGATCGCCCGCGATCGATATTTTTGCCAGCTCCTCTTTCATATGTTTAACTTTTTCCTCTGGGTGTCCTTGCCATCCCTTGACTTCCGCAATAACTCGCAGCGAATGTTTTGACCTGTATGACTTCGTAGGATTTCCCGGGAACCTCGTGTCTGTAAGGTCGGGATCATCAAAGATCGGGCCCGTTGGTTCAACGACATAGATCCGCTCAGCACCGCCTCCTGTCGCCAACTCGGCGCCCCATATGGCAGCGTCTAACGTGCTTGAAAAATACACCCATGACAGCGCCGAATCCTTGGTGAAGTTCGACGTAAAGCCGACGCTGATTTCATCACCTGGTTCCAAATCAGCGCGCGTGCCATGGAAATAGGATTGTGCAAACATCGTGGCCATGGTCGTCATCGGTGTGGTTTTACGAGGTTTATATTGATGCGCATACCACGCGTGGATGCGCAGCTCACCCATACTGAGTCATTTCGTAATTGAATCCATCGTGTCGGCGGGTGCCTGGTGGCAAAGTTGAATGGACTACCGAGGGCCAAGGGTCGGACCTCTCTGGAATTTGATTCAGGCCCGAGCACAGGCTCAAGCAGTGATGGCGATGGTCCGCGCCCCGGGCGCGTCGTGCATGCCAAAGTGAGAGCGGCGGTGATGGCGCCTGACACCCTCAACGCTGGGGATGAGCTTCTCGCCATGGCGTGGCACCCTGCCTTGCATCCATCCAGATGGGTGCCTTCCGATCAACCCCTCCAAGGAAGTGACATGGGCGATAGAGACATAGCTGGCGAGAACCTCGGCGTGCTGCATACCTACGCCAAGGATTCCTTCAAGAAGCTCGAGAAGAAGTGCATCGCGAGCGACGGCAACGAGAGGACCACACGAAAGAACATGGTGCAGTGGATGATCGACAACGGTTTTGCAAAGGAGAAGGCTCCCGGGCATGGCTCGGGAAAGCCCGGCGACACCCCGGACCTCAGCGGACCGCAATGGACAAGAAAAAGGCCCAAGTCCTTGGTGGACTTGGGCCTTTTGCATTTCAGCGGACTTCACTGAACTCTGAGATGGTGGAGCCGGGGGGAATTGAACCCCCGTCCGCAAGCCATCACCGGGCAGATCTACATGCTTAGCCGGCTGATTTGAATCTCACGGTCAACTCGCGCAGTGGCACGCTAGCTTTCCCGCCAGTCACTTGATCTCGCCACTTGCTGAGTGACCCAGCAAATGACCAGCCGATGTGAGTGACTTCTCAGCCTTGCTCCTTGCGGAACTCAGCCCGGCCCATCGGCCTGCCGTTGAGAAGCTCATCCGCAGTTAAGCGGCGAGTGCGAACGTAGAGTCGTTTGCAGTTACTTTGTTTCCAGTGGTTTTACGAGCGAACTGGTGCTCGGCATGCCCTACTCCGGATCCGCACCCACGTCGAAACCAAGTCGGCCCCAGAGATCGCTATCTTAGGCCAAGCCCAGGGCTTTCAAGAGTTCACCGGGGCTGCCCAGCTCGAGATCAGCCTGCCAGTGCGCGAATTCGGCGTCTTGCCCCAGGTATCCCCAGGCCGCCGCCGCGGTTGACATGCCTGCGGCCCGGCCGGCGACGATGTCCCGCTCATCGTCGCCGACGTAGAGACAGGTTTGCGGCGTGAAGCCCAGGCGGCGCGCCGCTTCGAGCAATGGCGCGGGATGCGGCTTGGTGTGAGCGGTGCTGTCCCCGCCCACAACCACTGCGGCGTCGAGCCGAAGTGCGGCCACCAGCGGCAGCGCGAATCGTTCGGCCTTGTTCGTGACGATGCCCCAGGCGAGCCCCGCCTGCGCCAAGCCGGCCAGTTCTGCCTGGACGCCGGCGAAAGGCGAGGTGCTGTCGAACATCAGCGTTTCGTAGCGATCCAGGAACTCGCGCTTGAGCCCGTCGTATGCCGGGTCGCCCGGCGCGACGCCGAACGCCTGCGCCAGCATGCCGCGCGCGCCCGATCCGCCATGCGGACGGTACTGCGCCAGGGGCAGCGCACGCAGCCCGCGATCCTGACGCATCGCGTTGGCCGCGCGGGCCAAGTCCTCGGCGCTGTCGATCAGCGTGCCGTCCAGGTCGAACAACACGGCCCGCAGATGCGACCAGCGCGGCACCAGCGGCTTCACAACGGGCGACGGCAAGCCAGCAGGTAGTTCACGTCGGTGTCACTGCCCAGCGTGTAACGCTGCGTCAGCGGGTTGTAGGTCAGGCCACGACTGGCCTGCAGCTCCAACCCGGCGTCGCGGCAGAACTGCGCCAATTCGGAAGGCTTCAGGAAACGCGCGTACTCGTGCGTGCCCTTGGGCAGCATGTTCAGCACGTATTCGGCACCGACGATGGCCAGCAGGAAGGCCTTGGCGTTGCGGTTCAGCGTCGACAGGAACACCCAGCCGCCCGGCTTGACCAGCGTGGCCAGGGCATGGACGACGGAGGCCGGATCGGGCACGTGCTCCAGCATTTCCATGCAGGTGACGGCATCGAAGCCGGCGGGCTGCTCGGCCGCCAGCGCCTCGACGGCGATCTCGCGGTATTCCACACCTGGGGTGCCGGCCTCCATCGCGTGCAGTTCGGCCACACGCAACGGCTTGGTCGACAAATCGATGCCCAGCACCTGGGCGCCCGCGCGCGCCATGGAATCACTGAGGATGCCCCCGCCGCAACCCACGTCCAGCACGCGCTTGCCTGCGAGCGGGCAAAGGCTCTGGATCCAGCCCAGGCGCAAGGGGTTGATCTCGTGCAGCGGCTTGAAGTCGCTCTCGGGGTCCCACCACCTGTGGGCCAGCTCGCCGAACTTGGCGAGTTCTTGAGGGTCGGCGTTGATCATGACGGATGCAGAAAAGGAAAAGCCCCGACGGGCGGACCGTGCGGGGCTTGAAGGCTTCACAGGGCGCCCGAAGGCGCCTGGACCTTACTTGTTGCGCGTACCGACGACTTCGATCTCGGTGCGGCGGTTCTTGGCGCGGCCTTCGGCGGTCTTGTTGTCGGCGACAGGCTGCTTTTCGCCCTTGCCTTCGGTGTAGACGCGGTTCGGCTCGACGCCCTTGCTCACCAAGTAGGCCTTGACGGCTTCCGAGCGGCGCACGGACAGCTTCTGGTTGTAAGCATCGCTACCGACCGAGTCGGTGTGGCCGACGGCGATGATGACTTCCAGATTGATGCCCTTGGTCTTGCTGACCAGGTCGTCCAGCTTGGCCGTGGCTTCGGGCTTGAGCGTCGACTTGTCGAAGTCGAAGAAGGCATCAGCGGCGAAGGTGACCTTTTCGCTGACCGGAGCGGGCGGCGGGGGCACGGGCTTCGGTGCTTCCGGAGCGGGCGCCGGGGGCGGCGGAGCGACCGGTGCCGGCGGCTCGACCTTGGGTGCCGGCTTGATTTCGCCGTCGCAACCCTTGGCAGCAGTGGCCGGGGTCCAGAAGTTGTCGCGCCAGCAGTATTCGTTGGTGCCGTTCTTCCAGACCGTGCCGTCGGTGGCGCGCCAGTTGTCGATGGTCTGTGCCGATGCGCCGGACGCAGCAACAGCGACCGCGGCTACCGCAAACAGCGACGCCACGCGATTCAGTTTCTTCATGATTCTCCTCTCAAGGAATGCCGCAGTTGCCCTGCGAGAGTCAGTGCTCGTACCTCTAAACCTTAGGAGAGACTTTAGGGTTTCTCCTAGGGACTCGACGATTGTGCCATGGGGGCACCGAGACAGATGCATTGTGGCGGCCTACGTTCGTAGGCATGGTGACGATGTTGCGCTGCTGCTACATGGGGCGCGCCGCTTAGAATTTGCGCCTTTCACCTACATCCTGACGACGCCGCGCACGTGTAGCGCACGCGAGATCAAACCTGCATGACTCAGTTCGCCAAGGAAACCCTGCCGATCAGCCTTGAGGAGGAGATGCGCCGCTCCTACCTCGACTACGCGATGAGCGTGATCGTCGGACGAGCCCTGCCCGATGCGCGAGACGGCCTGAAGCCGGTGCATCGCCGCGTGCTGTACGCGATGAACGAGATGGGCAACACCTACAACGCCAAGTACCGCAAGTCGGCGCAGGCGGTGGGTGAGACCATGGGTAAGTACCACCCGCACGGCGACTCGGCCATCTACGACACCATCGTGCGCATGGCGCAGCCGTTCAGCCTGCGCCACATGTTGATCGATGGGCAAGGCAACTTCGGCTCGATCGACGGCGACAACGCCGCGGCGATGCGCTACACCGAGATTCGCCTCGACAAGATCGCCCACGAGATGCTGGCCGACATCGACAAGGAAACCGTCGATTTCGGACCCAACTACGACGGCAGCCACAAGGAACCGTTGGTGCTGCCGACCCGGCTGCCGCAGTTGCTGGTGAACGGCTCGTCGGGCATCGCCGTCGGCATGGCCACGAACATCCCGCCGCACAACCTCAACGAGGTCGTCGACGCCTGCCTGTTCGCGCTGAAGAACCCGGCGTGCACGGTCGACGAGCTGATGGAAATCATCCCGGCGCCGGACTTCCCGACCGCCGGCATCATCTATGGCTTGGCGGGCGTTCGCGACGGCTATCGCACCGGCCGCGGCCGTGTCGTCATGCGCGCCAAGGTGCATTTCGAGGACATCGACAAGGGTTCGCGCCAGTCGATCATCGTTGACGAGATCCCCTACCAGGTCAACAAGAAGACGCTGCTCGAACGCATCGCCGAGCTGGTGCACGAGAAGAAGATCGAGGGCATCAGCCACATCCAGGACGAGTCCGACAAGTCGGGCATGCGGGTCGTCATCGAGCTCAAGCGCGGTGAAGTGCCCGAGGTGGTGCTGAACAACCTGTACAAGCAGACCCAGCTGCAGGACAGCTTCGGCATGAACATGGTCGCGCTCGTCGACGGCCAGCCCAAGCTGTGCAATCTGCGCGACATGGTCATCGTGTTCCTGGAGCACCGCCGCGAGGTGGTGACCCGCCGCACGATCTTCGAGTTGCGCAAGGCGCGCGAGCGCGGCCACGTGCTGGAAGGCCTGGCCGTGGCGCTGGCCAACATCGACGAGTTCATCGAGACCATCAAGACCTCGCCCACGCCGCCGGTCGCCAAGGCGGCGCTGATGGCCAAGAGCTGGGACTCGTCGCTGGTGCGGGAGATGCTGACCCGTGCCGAAGGCCAGACGCCCGGCGGCCGCAGCGCCTTCCGGCCGGAAGGCCTGGAACCCGAGTACGGCATGCAGGCGGACGGCCTGTATCGCCTGTCCGACTCGCAGGCCAGCGAGATACTGCAGATGCGCCTGCAACGCCTGACCGGGCTGGAGCAGGACAAGATCGTCGGCGAGTACAAGGAGGTGATGTCGCAGATCGCCGACCTGCTGGACATCCTGGCCACGCCGGCCCGCGTGACCAGCATCATCAGCGACGAGCTGACGCAGTTGAAGACCGAGTTCGGCCAGACCAAGCTCGGCGCGCGCCGCAGCGTCATCGAGCACAACGCGCAGGAACTCGGCACCGAGGACCTGATCACGCCGACCGACATGGTCGTCACGCTCTCGCACACCGGCTACATCAAGAGCCAGGCGCTGAGCGAATACCGCGCGCAAAAACGCGGCGGCCGCGGCAAGCAAGCCACGCAGACCAAGGACGACGACTGGGTCGACCAGCTCTTCATCGCCAACACGCATGACTGGCTGCTGTGCTTCTCTGACCGCGGCCGCGTTTACTGGCTCAAGGTCTGGGAAGTGCCGCAGGGCTCGCGCAACTCGCGCGGCAAGCCCATCGTCAACATGTTCCCGCTGCAGGCCGGCGAGAAGATCACCGTCGTGCTGGCGCTGACGGGCGAGTTCCGCAGCTTCCCCGAAGATCACTTCATCTTCATGGCCACGGCCATGGGCACGGTGAAGAAGACCTCGCTGAAGGACTTCAGCAACCCGCGCAAGGCCGGCATCATTTCCGTCGACCTCGACGAAGGCGACCACCTGATCGGTGCCGCGCTGACCGATGGCCGCCACGACGTGATGCTGTTCAGCGACGGCGGCAAGGCCGTGCGCTTCGACGAGGACGACGTGCGCCCGATGGGCCGCACCGCCCGCGGCGTGCGCGGCATGATGCTCGAACCCGACCAGCGCCTGATCGCCATGCTGGTGGCCGAGGACGAGACGCAGAGCGTGCTGACCGCCACCGAGAACGGTTACGGCAAGCGCACCAGCATCGTCGAGTACACGCGCCACGGCCGCGGCACCAAGGGCATGATCGCCATCCAGCAGAGCGAGCGCAACGGCCGCGTCGTGGCCGCCACGCTGGTGCGCCCGGAAGACGAAATCATGCTGATCACCGACAAGGGCGTGCTCGTGCGCACCCGCGTCAGCGAGATCCGCGAACTCGGCCGTGCGACGCAGGGTGTCACACTGATCGCGCTGGACGATGGCAGCAAGCTGTCGGGCCTGCAACGCATCGTCGAGAACGATGCCAATGAAGCCCACGAAACCGACAGCGCCGCCGAATCCGGCGACGCCGCCGACAACCCTGAAGCCCCCAAGGACTGACATGACCTCTCGCAAGCTGGGCCTGGCCCTCGCCCTGGCCCTGGCCGCTGGCACCTCGATGGCGCAGCCGTCGCCTGCCAAGAAGGCGCTGATCGACAAGATCGTCGCGCTGCAACAGCAAGGTCTGGCCGAAGGCCTGTCCGCCAACATCGTGCAGGCACCGCTGGGCCAGTTGATGCAGGCCGGACGCGCCGCACTGCAGCAGGTGCCCGCCGAAAAGCGCGAAGCCACGGCCAAGGCCATGGAAGCCGACGTGAAGAAGTTCGTCGAGGAGAACGTGCCCTACCTGAAGGACAAGATTTCCAAGGCGGTGCCCGGCACGGCTTCGGCGCTGCTGGATGAACGCTTCAACGAGGACGAACTGAAGCAGGTCCTGGCCTGGGCAGAATCGCCCGTCAGCCAGAAGTTCGGCATGGCCAGCGTCGAGCTGCAAAAGGCCATCGCTCAAAAGGTGATGGCCGAAGCCGCTCCGACGCTGGAGGGCCGCCTCAAGACGCTGCAGGCCAACCTGGCCAAGCAACTGGGCCTGCCGGTCCCAGGCACCGCGCCGGCGGCCGCAGCCAAGCCGGCTGGTTCCGCACCCGCGCCCAAGAAGCAGCCCTGACCCTTGATGACCGATCCCCGCCCGTTCAACTTCTCCGCCGGCCCCGCCACACTGCCCGAACCCGTGTTGCGCCAGGTGGCGGCCGAGATGCTGGACTGGCAGGGCAGCGGCATGAGCGTCATGGAGATGAGCCACCGCGGCAAGGAGTTCATCTCCATCTACGAACGGGCCGAGGCCGACATCCGCGAGCTGCTCGCAGTGCCGGCCAACTTCCACATCCTGTTCATGCAGGGCGGTGGCCTGGGCGAGAACGCTTTTCTGCCGCTGAACCTGAGCCGCGGCGGCAAGGTCGATGTCGTCGTGACCGGTTCCTGGTCACGCAAGAGCGCGGCCGAGGCGCACCGGTATGCGGACGTGCAGATCGCCGCCGAAGGCAACGGTCGCGCCATCCCGCCGGGCTGGCAGCTGCGCGGCGATGCAGCCTACGTCCACGTCTGCACCAACGAGACCATCGACGGCGTCGAGTTCCACGAGTTGCCCGACCTGGCCGCGCTGGGCAGCGACGCGCCGCTGGTGATCGACTGCTCGTCTCATCTGCTGTCGCGACCCATCGACTGGCGGCGTGTCGGCCTGGCGTTCGGCGGCGCGCAGAAGAACATCGGCCCGGCTGGCCTCACGCTGGTGTTCGTGCGCGACGACCTGCTGGGCCGCGCGCTCGACATCTGCCCCTCCGCCTTCAACTACGCCACCGTGGCCGCGGCGCAGTCCATGTACAACACGCCGCCCACCTTCGCGATCTATGTCGCCGGCCTCGTGTTCCAGTGGCTCAAGGGCTTCGAGTACGCGGGCAAGCGCGGCCTCGCGGCCATCGAGCAGCGCAACATCGACAAGGCCGCCCTGCTCTACGCCGCGCTGGATTCGTCCGCCCTGTACGAGAACCGCGTGGACGTCAGTTGCCGTTCGCGCATGAACGTGCCCTTCTTCCTGAAGGACGAATCGCTCAACGACCGCTTCCTCGCCGACGCGAAGGCCGCCGGGCTGCTGCAGCTCAAGGGGCACAAGTCGGTGGGCGGCATGCGCGCCTCCCTCTACAACGCGATGCCGCTGGAAGGCGCGCAGGCGCTGGTGTCGTTCATGCAGGATTTCGAGGCCCGTCATGGTTGATCCGGTCGCCTCCCAGGCGCTGCTGGCGCTGCGCGACCAGATCGACGGGCTGGACAAGCAGCTGCTGGCGCTGCTCAACGAGCGTGCGCACGTGGCCGAGCAGGTCGGCGAGATCAAGCGCGCCGAAGGCACGCCCTTTTTCCGCCCCGACCGGGTCGCACAAGTCATCGAGAAAATTCGCGCCGCCAACCCCGGCCCGCTGAAAGGCGAGCACGTGGCGGCCATCTGGCGCGAGATCATGTCCGCCTGCCTGGCGCTGGAGTCACCCCAGCGCGTGGCCGTGCTCGGCCCGGTCGGTACCTTCTGCGAGCAGGCCGCCATCGAGTACTTCGGCGGCGCGGCCGACATGACCTACTGCGCCAACTTCGACGAGGTCTTCCACGCCACCGCCAGCGGCAGCGCGCAGTTCGGCGTCGTGGGCGTGGAGAACATGACCGAAGGCGTCGTCACGCGCTCGCTGGACCTGTTCCTGCACACGCCCTGCCACGTCGTCGGCGAGGTGTCGCTGCTGATCCGTCACAACCTGATGCGCAAGGAGCCGGGGCCAGTGCCGGGCCGCTCCCAAACTGGCCCAGCCCCCTCGGGGGGCGGCACCGGTACGCCGGCGCCTGGAGGCCAGGGACTGCACGGCATCGAGGCCGTGCTCGCGCATCCGCAGGCGCTGGCCCAATGCCAGAACTGGCTGAACAAGCACCTGCCCGACGTCGAGCGCCGCGCCGTCTCCAGCAATGCCGAGGGGTCGCGCCTGGCCGCCACCAACCCGGCCTGGGCCGCACTGGGCAGCGAGCGCGCATCGACACTGTTCGGCCTGCACATCACGGCCCACGCCGTCCAGGACGAGGCCTACAACCGCACACGCTTCGCCGTCATCTGCCTGCCGCAGACCATGGCCACACCGCCGGCCAGCGGCCGCGACTGCACCAGCCTGGTCGTCTCCGTGCCCAACCGGCCCGGCGCCATGCACGACCTGCTCGTGCCGCTGAAGACGCACGGCGTGTCCATGACCCGCCTGGAGTCCCGCCCGGCCCGCACCGGCCAGTGGGACTACTACTTCTACATCGACCTGGACGGCCACCCCAGCCAGCCGAACGTCGCGGCCGCGCTCGCGGAACTGCGCGAGTCCTGCGCCTTCTTCAAGATGCTGGGCGCCTACCCGGTCAAGGCTTAGGCGCGACCCATGTTCCAGCAGCTTGGCGTGATCGGATGCGGCCTCATGGGCGGCAGCTTTGCGCTGGCGATGAAGAAGGCCGGCCTCGTCAAGCGTGTCGTCGGCTACAGCAAGTCGCCCTCCACCACCGAGCAGGCCAAAAAGCTGGGCGTCATCGACGTGGCAGCCGAGTCGGCGCTGCAGGCTGTGTCGGGCTCGGACATCGTGCTGATCGCGGTGCCGGTGTCGGCCACCGAAAGCACGCTGAAGGCCATCCGTCACATGGTGAACCCGGGCGTCTTGTTCATGGACGTCGGCTCGACCAAGTGCGACGTCATCGAGGCCTCGCGCCGCGCGCTCGGGGAGCGTGCGGCCAGCTTCGTGCCCTGCCACCCCATCGCCGGCAAGGAGTCGGGCGGCGTGCAGCACGCCGAAGCCACGCTCTTCGAGGGCCGCCAGGTCATCCTGACGCCGCAGCCGTTCACCAACCCGCAGCTCGTGCAGCGGGCGACCGACGTCTGGTCGGCGCTGGGCGCCACCGTGCTGAAGATGCGGCCGCACAACCATGATGCCGCCTTCGCCGCTGTCAGCCACCTGCCTCACCTGCTGGCCTTCGCCTATTTCCAGGCCATCGCCGAGCAGCCCGCTGCGCGCGACTACCTGAGCCTGGCCGGCCCGGGCTTCCGCGACTTCACGCGCATCGCCGCTGGCGAGCCAGCCGTCTGGCGCGACATCCTGCTGGCCAACAAGCACGAGGTGCTGGCCCAGTCCAAGCGCTTTCGCACGATGCTGGACCAGCTCGAAGCGCTGATCGAGGCCGGCGACGCCGCGGCGCTGGAGGCCGCGCTGCGCCCCATCGCCGAAGGCCGCGCGGCGTGGAACCTGTCCTCCCCTGCAGTCCCTCCCGGCCGCCCTACGGCTAAGTGATGTTCAAGATTTCCTTTCTCGACCTGCCGCCGCTGCGCGGCGCCGCAGGCACGGTGCGCTTGCCCGGCTCCAAGAGCATTTCCAACCGCGTGCTGCTGCTGGCCGCCTTGAGCGAAGGCCGCACCATCGTGCGCGACCTGCTGGCCTCGGACGACACGGCCGTCATGCTGGATGCGCTGCGCGCGCTGGGTTGCGGCGTCGCCCAGGACGGCGACACGGTCAGCATCGTGGGCCTTGGCGGCAGGTTGCACGCGAAGCAGGCCCAACTGTTCCTCGGCAACGCCGGCACGGCGATGCGCCCGCTGACCGCCGCGCTGGCCCTGCTGGCTGCCACGCAAGGCGGCAGCTTCGAGGTCTCGGGCGTGCCGCGCATGCACGAGCGGCCCATCGGCGACCTCGTCGATGCGTTGCGCGGCCTGGGCTGCGCCATCGACGACCTGGGCCACGCCGGCTTCCCGCCGCTGCGCCTGCGCGGCCCGTCCACCCTGGCACTGGACGCGCCGGTGCGCGTGCGCGGCGACGTGTCCAGCCAGTTCCTGACCGCCTTGCTGCTGGCGCTGCCGCTGGTGGCCGAGCGGGACATCCGCATCGAAGTCGTCGGCGAGCTGATCTCCAAGCCCTACATCGAGATCACGCTGGCGCTGCTGGCGCGCTTCGGCATCGCCGTGCGGCGCGACGGCTGGCAGGCGTTCACCATTCCTGCCGGCAGCCGCTACCGCTCGCCGGGCGAGGTGTTCGTCGAGGGCGATGCGTCGTCGGCGTCGTACTTCGTCGCGCTGGGCGCCATCGCGGCGACCGATGCGCCCATCCGCATCGAAGGCGTCGGCAGCGAGTCGCTGCAGGGCGATGTGCGCTTCATCGAGGCTGCCGCCGCCATGGGCGCGCAGGTGCAGGCCGGTCCCAACTGGCTGGAAGTGCGCCGCGGCGACTGGCCGCTCAAGGGCCTGACGCTCGACTGCAACCACATCCCCGACGCCGCCATGACGCTGACCGTCATGGCGCTGTACGCGGACGGCCCGACGACGTTGACCAACATCGCGAGCTGGCGCGTCAAGGAAACGGACCGCATCGCCGCCATGGCGACCGAGCTGCGCAAGTTGGGCGCTACTGTCGATGAAGGCCCGGACTGGATCCGCGTGCAGCCGCTGCACCATTGGAAAGCCGCGGCCATCCATACCTACGACGACCACCGTGTGGCGATGTGCTTCTCGCTGGCGGCCTTCAACGGCCTGGTCACCGACGAGCCCGTGCCGGTGCGCATGCTGGAGCCGCACTGCGTCGCCAAGACCTTCCCGGACTACTTCGAGACGCTGTTTGGCGTCGTGACGGCGCGCGCCGCCGACATCCCCGTCATCACCATCGACGGCCCGACCGCGTCCGGCAAGGGCACGCTGGCCGACGAAACGGCCAAGGCGCTGGGTTTCGGCGTGCTGGACTCCGGCGCGCTGTACCGGGTGACCGGGCTGGCCGCACGCCGCGCCGGCCTGGACCTGGATGACGGCCAGGCCGTCGCAGCCATCGTGCCGACGCTGCAGTTGCGCTTCAGCGACGGCCATGTCTTCCTCGGCCAGGAGGACGTCAGCGCCCGGCTGCGCGCCGAAGCGACCGGTCTGCTGGCCTCGCAGGTTGCCGCCCACCCCGAGGTGCGCGCGGCCTTGCACCAGCTGCAGCTGGATTTCCGCCGCCTGCCCGGCCTGGTCGCCGACGGCCGCGACATGGGCACTGCCATCTTCCCGGACGCCACGCTCAAGGTCTTCCTCACCGCCAGTGCCGCGACGCGCGCCGAGCGGCGGTATAAGCAATTGATTTCCAAAGGAATTTCGGCTAATATCGAGGGCTTGCGCAAAGATCTGGAGGCGCGCGACGAACGGGACAAATCCCGGTCGGCGTCGCCACTGGAGCCCGCGCAGGACGCGCGGTTGCTCGACAACTCGGCGCTGACCGTCGAAGCCTCGGTGGAACAGTTGCTGGATTGGTGGCAGGCGCGCAGGCCGTTCTGACCCGTCATCGCGACGAATGGATTCGGCCCCGGCCTGAGAAGCCAGTGGCCGCCGCACTCCCCTCCGAACGCCAGTTCACGAGTGCGGCGATCTCAACAACTTAACCCGCAGCTCGTCTGCACGCCGCGCCGGGGCTCCCTGGCGCACAGGATCCATCACCATGTCCCAAACCCAAACCGCCCAAGCCTCCGGCATGGATTCCTTCGCCGCCATGTTCGAGGAGTCGCTGCAGCGCTCCGACATGCGCGCCGGCGAAGTGATCTCGGCTGAAGTCGTTCGTGTCGAACATAACTTCGTCGTCGTCAACGCAGGCCTCAAGTCCGAAGCCTACGTGCCCATCGAAGAGTTCAAGAACGACCAGGGCGAGCTTGAAGTCCAGGTCGGCGACTTCGTGTCGGTGGCCATCGACGCCATCGAGAACGGCTACGGCGACACCATCCTGTCGCGCGACAAGGCCAAGCGCCTGGCCTCGTGGCTGAGCCTGGAAACGGCCCTGGAGTCCGGCGACTTCGTGACCGGCACCGTCTCCGGCAAGGTCAAGGGCGGCCTGACCGTCCTGGTCAACGGCATCCGCGCCTTCCTGCCCGGCTCGCTGCTGGACACGCGCCCGGTGAAGGACATGAGCCCGTTCGAGGGCAAGACCATGGAGTTCAAGGTCATCAAGCTCGACCGCAAGCGCAACAACGTTGTGCTGTCGCGTCGCGCGGTGGTCGAGGCTTCGATGGGTGAAGAGCGCGCCAAGCTGCTCGAGACGCTGTCCGAAGGCGCCATCGTCAACGGCGTGGTCAAGAACATCACCGAATACGGTGCGTTCGTGGACCTGGGCGGCATCGACGGCCTGCTGCACATCACCGACATGGCCTGGCGTCGTGTCCGCCACCCGAGCGAAGTCGTTCAGGTCGGCCAGGAACTGACCGCCAAGGTCCTGAAGTTCGACGCCGAGAAGAACCGCGTCTCGCTGGGCATCAAGCAGCTGGGCGACGACCCGTGGTTCGGCGTGGCCCGCCGCTACCCGACCGGCACGCGCCTGTTCGGCAAGGTCACGAACATCGCCGACTACGGCGCGTTCGTCGAGATCGAGCCGGGCATCGAAGGCCTGGTGCACGTCTCCGAGATGGACTGGACCAACAAGAACATCGCCCCCAGCAAGCTGGTCTCGCTGGGCGACGAAGTCGAAGTCATGGTCCTGGAGATCGACGAAGACAAGCGCCGCATCAGCCTGGGCATGAAGCAGTGCAAGGCCAACCCGTGGGAAGAGTTCGCCGAGAACGTCAAGCGCGGCGACAAGGTCAAGGGCCCGGTCAAGTCGATCACCGACTTCGGTGTGTTCGTGGGCCTGGCCCAGGGCATCGACGGCCTGGTGCACCTGTCCGACCTGTCTTGGGACGAGTCCGGCGAAACCGCCGTGCGCAACTTCAAGAAGGGCCAGGAAGTCGAAGCCGTCGTGCTGGCCGTGGACGTCGAGCGCGAGCGCATCTCGCTGGGCATCAAGCAGCTGGACAGCGACCCCTTCACCTCGTTCACCACGATCAACGACCGTGGCGCTTCGGTGACCGGCAAGGTCAAGACCGTCGACCCGCGCGGCGCCGAAATCGAGCTGACTGACGGCGTGATGGCCTACCTGCGCGCTTCGGAAATCTCCCGCGACCGCGTGGAAGACGCCCGCAACGTGCTGAAGGAAGGCGACGAAGTCACCGCCGTCATCGTCAACGTGGATCGCAAGACCCGCAACATCCAGCTGTCGATCAAGGCCAAGGACAACGCCGACCAGCAGGAAGCGATGCAGCGCCTGAGCCAGACGAGCGAGCGCGAAAACGCCGGCACGACCAGCCTGGGCGCCCTGCTGCGCGCCAAGCTGGACAACCAGGGCAACTAAGCTCTCGGTTGACTGCCCGGCCTCCAGCAACTAGCGCTGGGGCCGGGTATGCTCCCCACAGGCTCGCCGGCCTCGCCAGCGGGCCTGTTTCAATTTCCAGTTCTGCAGAAGCTGCCACCATGACCCGCTCCGACCTCGTCGCCGTGCTCGCCGAACGATTCGGTCAGTTGACCCAGCGCGACACCGAGTTCGCGGTCAAGACCATCCTCGACGCGATGAGCGATGCGCTCGCGCGCGGCCACCGCATCGAGATCCGCGGTTTCGGCAGCTTCTCCATCAGCCGCCGCCCGCCCCGCGTGGGCCGCAACCCGCGCAGCGGCGAGCAGGTCATGATTCCCGAGAAGCTGGCGCCGCATTTCAAGCCCGGCAAGGCGCTGCGCGAAGCGGTCGACATGCATCTGCCCGTCACCGACGCCTGAGCTGACCTGACGCAAAATCCGGGGCCATGCGCACCCTCGTCTGGCTCCTGCGGGCCCTGCTCTTCTTCACGCTGTTCGCGTTCGCGCTGAACAACAGCCACGAGGCCGTCGTGCGCTGGTTCTTCGGCCACGAGTGGCGCGCGCCGCAGGTCATCATCGTGCTGCTGGCCTTCGGCCTCGGCGCGGCCTTCGGTGTGCTGGCCATGGTGCCGGCCTGGTGGCGCCACCGCCGCGCGGCACAGTTGGCCGAGCCGCCGCCTGCTGCCCCTGCCCCGGCGCCCGACGCGCCGGTTGTTCCCTTCGCTGCCCACCAAGATGGAGTTTGATCCGCGCTGGCTGCTGTTCGTCCTGCCCGTCGTCTTCGTGCTGGGCTGGCTGGCCTCCAAGCTCGACTCGCGGCAGTGGAAGCTCGAACAGCGCGAATCGCCCAAGGCCTACTTCAAGGGGCTGAACCTGCTGCTCAACGAGCAGCAGGACAAAGCCATCGACGCCTTCATCGAAGCCGTCCAGAACGACCCCGACACCTCCGAGCTGCACTTCGCGCTGGGCAGCCTGTTCCGCCGCCGTGGCGAGACCGAGCGAGCCGTGCGCGTGCACGAACACCTGCTGCGCCGCGGCGACCTCCCCAAGACCGACCGCGACCGCGCCCAGCACGAGCTGGCGCAGGACTTCTTCAAGGCCGGCCTGTTCGACCGCGCCGAAGCCGCCTACGCCGAGCTGCGCGGCACGGCCTTCGAGCGCGAGGCGCGGCTGGCCCTGCTGTCGCTGTACGAGCGCTCCCGCGACTGGGCCAAGGCCGCCGAGGTCGCCACCGAACTGGAGACGGCCGGCACCGGCTCCTTCTCGGTCCGCATCGCGCACTACCTGTGCGAGCAGGCCCTGGTCGCGCAGTCCCTCGGGCATGCCGACCTGGCGCAAGCGCTGCTGGGCCAGGCGCAGCGCCGCGCCCCCGAAGCCGCGCGCGCCCATGTGCTGCAGGGCCAGATGCTGCTGAAAGCCGGCCAGCCGGAAGCGGCGCTGGCGGCGTTAACGACGTTGCTGGCCGTCAACCCGCCCGCCTTCAACCTCGTCGCGGCCGATTGCGCAGCGGCGGCCAAGCTGCTGGGCCAGCCGGAACGCGCCGTCGCGCTGCTGGGCGAGCAATACCACCGCGCGCCCAGCATGCACCTGCTGCGCGCGCTGGCCAGCCTGCAGCCGGGGCCGCAGCGTGAGCGCCTGGCGGCCCACCTGCGCGAACAGCCGGTGCTGTCGGCCGCGACCGACCTGCTCAAGCTCAACGCGCCCGCCCTGCCCGCGGACGAAGCCGGCCCCATCATCCAGGCGCTGGAAAAGGCGGCCAAGCCGCTGCAGCGCTACCGCTGCGCGGCCTGCGGCTTCGAGGCGGCCCACTATTTCTGGCAATGCCCGGCCTGCCTGAACTGGGACAGCTACCCGCCCCAACCCATCGAGGAGCTCAATTGATGAGCGAAGACCGCTTCATCATCTGCATGAAGTGGGGCACCAAATACGGCCCCGAATACGTCAACCGGCTGTACGGCATGGCGGCGCGCCATCAGCGCGGCCCGTTCCGCTTCGTCTGCTTCACGGATGACACGAACGGCATCCGCGAGGACGTCGAATGCCTGCCGCTGCCCGAAACGCAGGCCAGCCCCGGCAAGCGCGACGGCGGCTGGAGGAAGCTCGGCACCTACCAGGCGGACCTGTTCGGCCTGAAGGGCACGGCGCTGTTCCTGGACCTGGACGTGGTCATCGTCGGCGACCTGACCGAGTTCTTCGACGTGCCCGGCGACTTCCTCATCATCAAGGACTGGAAGCGCCCCTGGCGGGTGACCGGCAACTCGTCCGTCTATCGCTTTCGCATCGGTGCGCATGCCGACGTGCTGGCGCACTTCATCGCCCACCAGGACGAGGTGCGTGCCAAGTACCGCAACGAACAGGAATACCTCAGTCACTTCCTGCACGACCAGGGCAAGCTGGGCTACTGGCCCGCAGACTGGTGCGCCAGCTACAAGTACCACTGCCTGCCGCTGTGGCCCACCAGCTACTGGCGCGACCCCTTCATCCCCGAGGGCGCGCGCGTGCTGGTCTTCCATGGTGTCATGAACCCACCGGACGCGCTGGTCGGCCGCTCGCAAGGCAACTGGCGCCATGCCCGCCCGGCGCCCTGGATCGCCGAGCATTGGCGTGAGTGAGGACCCGGTCATGAGCGAGCGCATCGTCATCGTCGACAGCCGCGACTGGTCGCAGCCGCTGCAGGGCCTGGTGCCCGAGCTGGAAGCCGGCAAGGTGCTGTTCTTTCCGGAGCTGCGCTTCGCGCTGTCGCCCGAGGAGCGCCTGCTGCTGCGCGCCGATGTGCGCGACGAGAAGTCCCGCAACATCAGCCTGCGCCTGGACGGCGTGCTGGCCGGCGCCGCCGTGCAGGGCGAGGAGCAGGCGCGCCTGGCCGCGATGATCGGGCGCTTTCGCACCCAGGCCTGTTCGCTCATCGACGCCATCGCACCGGCCTACAAGCCCGCACTGCGCCTGGCGCCCACCAGCTACCGGCCCACGCAGGTCGAGTCGCGCGTGCAGTCCTGGCGCGCCGACGACCGCCGCCTGCACGTGGATGCCTTCCCGTCGCGCCCCAACCGCGGCGAGCGCATCCTGCGCGTGTTCACCAACCTCAACCCCCACGGCGAGGCGCGCACCTGGCGCGTCGGCGAGGCCTTCGAGGACATCGCCCGCCGCTTCGTGCCGCGCGCCAAGCCCTACGTGGCCTGGCAGGCGAAGGTCTTGCGCGCGCTGCACGTCACCAAGTCGCTGCGCACCGAGTACGACCACCTGATGCTGCAGCTGCACGATGGCATGAAGTCGGACCTGGACTACCAGCAGACCAGCCCGCAGGTGACGATGCCCTTCCCGCCCGGCTCCACCTGGGTCTGCTTTTCCGACCAGGCCTCGCACGCCGTCATGTCCGGCCAGTTCATGATGGAGCAGACGCTGCACCTGCCCGCCGAGGCGCAGAGCGACCCGGCGGCCAGCCCGCTGGGCATCCTGCGCCGCATCACCGGCCGGCCGCTGGTCTAGACACCGATCATTTGACGCTTGCCGAGGCCCCGTCATGACTTCCCTGTTTTTGCGCAATCTCGATGAACACCAGCAGCTGATGGCGCTGCTGCCGACGCTGGAGACCCAGGTACTGGCCGTGGGTAAACGCATGGCCGGCGTGCTGAGCAGTGGCGGCAAACTGATGTTCTGCGGCAATGGTGGCTCGGCCGCCGACAGCCAGCACCTGGCCTCCGAGCTGACCGGCCGCTTCATCAAGGACCGCCGCCCGCTGGCCGGCCTGGCGCTCAGCACCGACAGCTCGGCGCTGACCTGCATCGCCAACGACTACAGCTTCGACGACGTGTTCGCCCGCCAGCTCCAGGGCCTGGGCCGCGCCGGCGACGGGCTGGTGGCCATCTCCACGTCGGGCAACTCGGCCAACGTGCTGCGCGCCGTCGAGGCGGCCCGGGCCCTGGGCGTCTACACGCTGGGCCTGCTGGGCCGCGACGGCGGCAAGCTCGCCGGCCTGTGCGACGACGCCATCGTCGTGCCGCACGGCGTCACGGCGCGCATCCAGGAAGCGCACATCCTCATCGGCCACACGCTGTGCGGGCTGATCGAAGACGAGCTGGGCCTGGCCTGATGAGCACGAGCACGCCCGCGCTTCCTGCCCGCGAGCTGCTGGCCGCCCGCCGCGTGCTGGTGGTGGGTGACGTGATGCTGGACCGCTACTGGTACGGCGCCGTCGACCGCATCTCGCCCGAAGCGCCCGTGCCCGTGGTGCGCGTGGAACGCGAGGAAGAGCGCCTGGGCGGCGCCGCCAACGTCGCGCTGAATGTGCGCACGCTGGGCGCCCGCGCCACGCTGCTGACCGTCGTGGGCCAGGACGAGCCCGCCCGCCGGCTGCGCGAGCTGCTGCACCAGCAAGGCATCGAGACGGTGCTGCGCGACGACAAGCAGTTGCACACCATCGTCAAGCTGCGCGTCATCGGCCGCGCCCAGCAGCTGATCCGCGTCGATTTCGAGAACGAGCCCGATCACGAGGTGCTGGGGCAGATGCTGGACGCCTTCGCCGAGCAGCTGCCGCAGCACGACGTCGTGCTGTTCTCCGACTACGGCAAGGGCGGCCTCACGCACATCCCGCGCATGATCGAGATGGCCCGCGCCGCCGGCCGCCCGGTGCTGGTGGACCCGAAAGGCAGCGACTACCGCCGCTACGCCGGCGCCAGCGTCATCACGCCCAACCGCAGCGAGCTGGCGCAGGTCGTGGGCGCCTGGCGCGGCGAGGCCGACCTGCTGAAGAAGGTCGAGGCGCTGCGGGCCGACATCGGCGTGGGCGCGGTGCTGCTGACGCGCTCCGAGGAAGGCATGACGCTGTTCGACGACAGCGGCGTCACGCACGAGCCGGCGCGGGCGCGCGAGGTGTTCGACGTGACCGGTGCCGGCGACACGGTCATCGCCACGCTGGCCGCGCTGCTGGGTGCCGGCCTGCCGCTGCCGGACGCGATGCGCCTGGCCAACAAGGCCGGCAGCATCGTCGTCGGCAAGTTCGGCACCGCAACCGCCAGCTACGAGGAACTGGCCGCATGAGCGCGCCGTCGCTGGACGACAAGCTGTTCGACGCGGCCGCGCTGGACGACGCAGCGCTGGCCGCGCGGCTGGCCGCACTGCCCCGCCCGCTGGTGTTCACCAACGGCGTGTTCGACGTGCTGCACCGCGGCCATGTCGCCTACCTGCACGCCGCGCGGCAGCAAGGCGCCAGCCTGATCGTGGCCGTCAACACCGACGCCTCGGCGCGCGGCCTGGGCAAGGGCCCGGACCGGCCGCTGAACCGCGACATCGACCGCGCGCTGGTGCTGGCCGGCCTGGCGGCCGTCGACGCGGTCACGTTCTTCGCCGAGCGCACCCCCTGCGATCTGCTGGCGCGCGTGAAGCCCGACCTCTACGTGAAGGGCGGCGACTACGACATGGAAACGCTGGAAGAGACCCGCCTGGTGCGCTCCTGGGGCGGCGACGCGCGGGCCATCCCCTTCGTCGACGGCTACTCGACGACGGCGCTGGTCAGGCGCATCCGCGCCGGCAACTGATGCGCCCCGCTGCCTTCCTGGACCGCGACGGCGTCATCAACATCGACCACGGCTACGTCTACCGCTGGGAGGCCTTCGCCTACGTCCCCGGCAGCGTCGACGCGCTGCGCCGCCTGCAGGTTGCCGGCTACGCGCTGATCATCGTGACCAACCAGTCTGGCGTCGCACGCGGCTATTACGACGAAGCTGCCGTCGAGACGCTGCACGACACCTTGCGCCAGGATCTGGCCGCGCAGGGCATCACGCTGGACGCGATCGCGCACTGCCCCCACCTGCCTGACGGTGCCGTGGCACGCTACGCGATCGACTGCAACTGCCGCAAGCCCGCGCCGGGAATGATCCTGCGCACCGCGCACACGCTGGGCATTGACCTCGCCGCCTCGCTGATGTTCGGTGACAAGGCCTCGGACCTGGAAGCCGGCCGAGCGGCCGGCGTCGGCCGCTCGGTGCTGCTGGCCACCAATGCAGATCCCGCCGCCGCCAAGGGCGAGGCCCCCGAGTTCACCAGCCTGGCCGATGCCGTCGGCGCCCTGCTCGATGTCTAAGCCCCTCATCGCAGACCTGCGTGGCCGCGTCGCCCTCGTCTGCCTGGAGACCCGCCATCTCGGGCTGGCCTTGAACGCCATCCACCGCAGCACCGCGCAGCTGCGCTTCGACGAGATCCTGCTGTTCACCGATCAGGACTGGGTCGTGGACGGCGTAACGGTCGTGCGCTGCGAGTCCATTCGCTCCGCCGAGGAATACTCGAAGTTCATGCTGGGCGACTTCCACCGGCACGTCCGCGCGCCGCATTTCCTGGTCGTGCAGTGGGACGGCTTCGTCATGCATCCCGAGAAGTGGCGCGACGACTTCCTCGACTGGGACTACATCGGCGCCCCATGGCCGCACCGGGACTATGCGGTCGGCAATGGCGGCTTCTCGGTGCGGTCGGTGCGACTGCACCAGGCCGTGGACACGCTGCCCAAGCCCGAATGCCACCCCGAGGATTCCTTCATCTGCCTGTGGAACCGCTCGCAGTTGGAGGCGCTGGGCATGCGCTTCGCGCCGCTGGCGGTGGCGCGTCAGTTTTCCGCGGAGACCGACGGCTACGAACACCGGCCTCTGGGCTTCCATCGCTTCGGCAACTTTAACGAGGTCTATGAAGAAGCCGGCCTCGTGGACTTCCTGCGTGCTGCGCCGGACGAGGTGGTTCGCTCCACGGAGGGCCGCGTGCTGCTGAAGAACTCGCTGCTGCTGGGCCGCAAGGCCGTCACGCGGGAACTCATCTCGCGCCGACTGGCCGGGCCGCTGCGCATGCGCATCGACACGCTGTGGATCGTGCTGCGCTACAGCCTGCGGCGAGGCTTCAGGCAAGCGTGAAATGCAGGCCACCTCCGAGCCATTGCAGTCCCTCACGCCGCCGCTCGATCGGCTAGCTTGACCGTCATGCCGCCACCGAACGAGCCCGCGTCGTCCCCCGCGATTCCTGGCCTGGTTCGCAACTGGCCCTTTCAGCCGTCGCCCGTGCGCTTGACGGACCGCTTGCGCACGATCAACCGGGTGCTGCGGTACGCAAGGCCCGCGCCGGCGTCGGCCGTACTGAAGCCCGCGTCACGCCAGCCGCGCTGGGTGGCCTACTTCGTCTACGCGCCCGACGGCCATCTGTCACCCAGCCAGCGCTTCACGCTGGACCGCCTGAAGGCATCGGTGCTGCCGCTGCTGGCCGTATGCGCTTGCCCGCGCGAAGCCGCCGTGCTCCAAGAGCTGGCCGGCTGTTGCGACGCGCTGTTGTGGAAAGACCTTCCGGGCTACGACTTCTCGGCCTACCGGCTCGTGCTGTCGCACCTGGCTGCCTGTTCACCGGGTGCGGATGTGCTGGTGATGAATGACTCGGTCTACGGCCCGTTCACCGACCTTCGCGAGGTGTTCGACACAGCCCCATGGGCGCTGACCGGCTTCACCGCGTCCAACCTGCGCGGGTCTCACATCCAGTCCTATGCCTTCCTGCTGCGCAACCTGAGGCCATCGACGCTGGTGCGGCTCGCGCCGGTGCTGCCACCCGGCATCGCGTTCAACCAGTTCCGGCACATCATCGACCTGCAGGAATCCCGCTTCGCCCGCGTTGCCGCGCGGTCGATGTCCGTCGGGGCGTTGTGGTTCGGGGATGTGCGCGACCTGAGCGACCCCACGCTTGCGCGTCCGATGGAACTGCTGGACAACGGCTTTCCCTTCTTCAAGCGCTCCTTGCTCGCCAAGCATCAAGGCTTCATCGAGCGCGATGTGGTCCTCACCCGCCTGCAGGCCCTCGGACATCCGCTGCCGTCCGGCACGGTCAGCTGACTGAGCACACCTGCAGTTTCAGCGTAGTGACGCCAGCACCCGGGCCTCGACCTCTGCGGCGCTGATGTCGGACAGCTGCGCGGCCTGCAGCAGTTGGATGTGCTCGGGATCATGCTCCAGCGCCGGCCGCGGTCCCAGCACGACGATGGCCGGCCGGCACACCGCTGCGGCGAACTGGATGGCGCCCGTGTCGTTGCCGACGCAGGTCTGTGCAAGCGACACGGCAGCCACGCTGTCAGCGATGCTGGCGTCGGTCATGGGTTGCACGAGATGACGCAGCGCAGGGTCGATGCGTGCCCGTATGCCCTTGGCCAGCGTGGCTTCGGCGGGACCGCCCAGCAGCAGCACGCCATGGCCTCGCGCCGCAAGCCGACCGGATAGCTCAACGAAGTTGTCTGCGCCCCATTGCTTGTAAGGCTCGGACGCACCGATGGCCAGCACATGCAGCGGGCGCGGCAGCGCGGCGAGGCGCTGCTGCATGCGCGCGAGCGCATCGGGCCGCACACTGATGCGCGGCACGATGGGCGCCTGGCAGAAACCCTGAGCCAGCGAGAAGTTGGTGGCGTCCTTGTAGCCGGCGACGGCCGGCCCGCGGTAACGCTGGATCCATGGCGTCTTGGTCAGCAGGCGCCGCTGCAGCCAGGTGTCACCGAAGCCAATGATGGTTCGTATGCCGGCGCGCCAGCACACCAGGATGGCGCGCCCCGGGTGGTCCGAGAACAGCACCATCCGTTCAAAGCGCTTGGGGGCCAGTTCGGCCCCGAAGCGCCATAAGCCATCCAGCCCGCTGTGGCGTCCGCGGCGGTGCTCGCTGCGCCTGGGACGGCGATCGAAATCGATGATCTCGCGCAGCCAGGGCTCGTGGCCGATGATCTCGCGCGCCATCGTGGTGGGCGGGGCAATCAGGCTGATCTGGCCGCCACGACTCTGCTCGGCCACGCAGCGGAAATACTGCGCGTGCCAGACTAGGTCGCCCATGCCGTTGAGCTGCAGTTGCACCGCCGTCAGAGGCCTTGTGTCAGCCGCCCCGCGGCTCGCCGGGGTGGCGCCAGAGTGATTTGCGGAAGAAGGTCGTCGGTCTGCGGAGATGGCCTGTGCCAGCAACGCATCGTAGCGCTGGCGCATCAAGGCCTGACCGTGTTCGGCCAGAGCGCGCTCGCGGGCGCTGGTACCGAGTCGATCGGCCAGCGCCGGGTCCAGCAGCAGCCGCTCGATGGCCGCCGCCAGCGCATCGGCGTCGCCCTCCGGCACCAGCAGCCCGGTCCGCTCGTGATCAAGCACACCGTGCACACCGATGACATCGGATGCGATGCAGGCACAGCCCGAGGCCATGGCCTCGACCAACGCCAACGGCATGCCCTCGAAATGCGTGGCCAGCACGAAGATGCGCTGCAAGCGCAGGAGCCCCGGCATGTCGGCGTGATGACCTAGGAACCGCACCTGCGCCTGCAACCCGTAGCGTGCGACCTGAGCCTGCATGCGGCCCATCAGCGGCCCGGTACCGGCCAGTTGCAACGGCGGCGTCAGCCCCCGCGCCACGAGCCGGGCCAGTGCAGCGATCAGCGTGGCGTGGTCCTTCTGGCGCGCAAACCGGGCCGACATGACCAGGCCGGCTTCACGCTCACCGCCGGGGGCAGCAAACCGCGAGAGGTCGATGCCGTTGGGAATCGCGATGGTCTTCTCGGGTGGCAGGCCTTGCGCGATCAGTCTCTGGCGCACGCCCTCGCTGACGCCCACCAGCGCCGCCGAGCGCCGCGCCAGACGGCGCGACAGCCACAGGCTCCACGGCGAATAGCGCTCGCGCGAGTTGTGCTCGACCTGGATCAGCACCGGCACGCCGGCATCCAGCCCGGCTTGGCGGCCGATCAGGTGTTCGGGAAAGCCATGGGCCAGCAGCGCCACGGGTCGGATCTCGCGCAGCAGGGCGGCCAGCTCGCCGATGGTCATGCGGTGCCACCAGCGGCTGGCGACCAGATGAACGACGAGGCCGAGAGCCCGAAGCGCCTCCACACGTGCCATCGGCGTGTGCGACTTGCGGCGCAACACCAGCACGGGCTGGAACGGGCCGCCGCGAAGCGCGGCAAGGCAGAGATCGACGGCCACCTGCGTGGCGCCCGAGAAGCCGCCTGTCACGAAATGAACGACCCGGGGACGGTCAGCGGGGGTGGTGTCGTTCGGCATCGGCGAGCAGTGTAGGAGGGACAATCGCCCCCCATGTCGACTGACGCCAACATCCCCGCCAACCCAGCTCGCCGCCTGGGCCAGTACATCTACCCGCACCGCTGGGGTGTGCTGCTGACCGTGCTGGCCTACATCGGCGCGGCCGCCACCGAGCCGATGATCCCCAAGCTCATCGGCTACGCCTTCGGCGAGGGCTTCACGAAGGGTGCCTTCCCGCTGTGGATGGTGCCGGTGGTGCTGATCAGCCTCTACGCGTTCCGCGGGCTGTTCGGCTTTGCCGGCCAGTACCTCTTCAACTGGACACTGACGCGCAGCGTGATGGATTTTCGCTCTTCGCTTGTCAGCGCGCTGCTGCGGCTGGATGCGCAGGTCTACACGCGCATGCAGCCGGGCACGGCGGTCAGCAAGGTCGTCAACGACCCGCAGCAGATCCTGCAGCTCGTCGGCGACGTCGGCATCAGCCTGCTGCGCGATGGCCTGCCGGCACTGGCGATGCTGGGCTACCTCTTCTACCTGAACTGGCAGCTCACGCTGCTCAGCCTCATCGTCACGCCGCTGATGGCGCTGGTGATGAAGAAGCTCAACCAGCGCATGCGACTGATGGCCACGCGCTCCTACGACGCGCAGCTGCTGCTCGTCAACAAGGTCGACGACCTGACCCGGGCCTGGCGCGTCGTGCGCCAGTTCGGCGCGGCCGACCACGAGCGCGAGCGCTTCACCGCTGTGGCCCACGACGTGCGGCGCAACAACCTGAAGACGGCCACCGCCGGCGCGCTGGCCCAGCCGCTGTCGCAGCTCGTCGCCAGCGTCGGCCTGTCCTTCATCATCTGCGTGGCGCTGTGGCAGGCGCGCGCCCAGGGCACCGGCGTGCAGGCCTTCGCCGAGTTCGTGACTGCGCTGCTGCTGCTCACCTCGCGGCTGCGCCACCTGTCCGACCTGGCCGCGCCACTGACCCGCGCCACCGTCATCGCCAAGGGCTGCTTCGAGCTGATGGACGCGCCCAAGGAGGCCGACAGCGGCACGCAGGAACTGCCCGGCCCGGCCGAGGGCCAGATCGCGATGCAGGCCGTGAGCCTGACCTACCCCGGCGCGAACCAGCCGGCGCTGGACGGCCTGAGCCTGGCCTTCCCCGCCGGCCGCACGACGGCGCTGGTGGGCGCCTCGGGCGCCGGCAAGAGTTCCATCATCCACCTGCTGCTGGGTTTCGGCCGCCCGGACTCGGGACGCATCGAACTGGACGGCGTCAGCATCGACGAGCTGACGCGCGCGTCCTTGCGCCGCCAGTTCGCCGTCGTGTCGCAGGACATCGTGCTGTTCGACGACTCGGTCGCCAACAACATCGCCTACGCCCAGCCGCGCGACGAGGCCCGGCTCGAAGCCGCGCTGCGCGCCGCCCACCTGTGGGACTTCGTGCAGACGCTGCCTGAGGGCGTGCAGACCCATGTCGGCGCCAACGGCAGCAAGCTGTCTGGCGGCCAACGGCAGCGGCTGGCGATCGCGCGCGCGCTGTACAAGGAAGCGCCGATCTGGATCTTCGACGAGGCCACCTCGGCCCTGGACACCGAGAGCGAGCGTGCCGTGCAGCAGGCGCTGCAGGCCTGGACGGGCCGCAAGACGCTGATCGTCATCGCCCACCGCCTGTCCACCATCCGCGATGCCGACGCCATCCACGTGCTGGGCGCCGGCAGGCTGGTGGAGACCGGCACGCATGCGCAGCTGCTGGCGCGCGACGGCGCCTACGCGGCCATGGTGCGTGCGCAGGCGGGCGAAGGCTGATGCGACGCCGGGCGTGGCTGTGGAAGGGCCTGCTGTGGGCGGCGCTGCCGGCTTTGGGGCAGGCGCAGGCGCAAGCCGAGGTCGACGCCAACACGGCCACGCGCGCGCAGCTCGAATCGCTGCCCGGCCTGGGCCCGGCGCTGGTGCAGCGCCTGCTGGCCGCGCGGCCGTTCAGCGACTGGGCCGACCTGATGCACCGCGTGCCGGGCGTGAAGGCCGCCACGGCCCGCAAACTTTCCGCCGCTGGCCTGCGTGTCGGCACGCAGCCGTTCCCGGTGGCGGGCGTCTAGTCCCGCTCACCCGTCACACGCTGGCGGCGAAACCCGCCGAGCGCCCCTTGCGCAGCAAGGCCGGGTCGATCTGCGGCGCCCTGGCCGGCCAGCCGAAGAAACGCTGCACCTCGGCGCGCTTGGCCAGCGTGTCGCTCATGCCCAGGTGGATCAGTTCGCCGATGAAGCTGGGCTCGAACAGCAGGTAGCTCACCAGCGCCGCGCCGCTGGTGGCCTGGCCCTTGCCGCTGACGCCGACGGCGCGCAGCATCGCGCGCACCGACGGCGGCAGGCTGGCCTGGTGCTCGCCTGCCAGGTCGTCCAGCCGCCGGCTGGGCGCGATGACGAGCAGGTCGATGGGCCGCAGCGCCGTGGCCATGCGGGCCTCGCGCGGCAGCAGCGCCAGCGTGCGGTTGATGCGGCGCAGCCGCTCCACGTCCACGGCCAGCGCGTCCAGGAAGATGTTGGACAGCGCGTGGCCGGCGATCTGCGCCATGCTGGGATGGTCCTGCGCCGACGCCAACCGCCGGCCCTCGGGCTCCTTCATGCGACCGGCGCCGATGACCAGCACGCGCTCGGCACCCAGGTGCACCGCCGGCGAGATCGGCGCGCTCTGGCGCATGGAGCCGTCGCCGAACCACTCACGCGAGCCGTCGAAATCCAGCTTCTCGGCCGGGAAGATGAACGGGATCGCCGACGACGCCATCAGGTGCGCCTGCGTGAGCTGGGTCTGCACGGCCATGCGCTGCTCGCGCAGCCAGGGCACGATGTGGTGGCGGGTCTGGAAGAACGTGACGTGCTGGCCGGAGGTGTAGCTGGAACCGGTCAGCGCCAGCGCGCGCAGGTGGGCGCCGTCGAGCATGGTGTCGATGCGCCCCATGTCCAGGTAGCGCATCAGCAACTCGCGCAGCGGCATGTTGTCCAGCAGGCTGCGCGGGCGGGTGCGCGTCCAGCGCGCCAGGGCCCAGCCCAGGCTCAGCATGCTGAGCCAGCGCGCGCCGCTCTTCACGGCCTGGAAGGCATCGGCACGGTAGATGTCCTCCACGTGCAGCCCCTGCCACAGGTGCAGCAGGCCGTCCACCGCACCGTCGAAGTCGTCGGCATGGCAGGCCAGCGTGGCGGCATTGATCGCACCAGCCGATGTGCCGCTGATGACAGGGAACGGGTTGGACTGCGTGGCCCCCGCGTCGCGGCGCAACTGCGCGATGGCGGACAGCACGCCCACCTGGTAAGCCGCACGCGCGCCGCCGCCCGTCAGGATCAGTCCCGTGACGGGCGCCGGGCGGCTCGACCCCGTCAACGGCATTGAAGGCTTGGGCACGGCTTGCAGCATCAGGGCGAAATCATCGCCGATGCGGGCGTGCTTCAGCCCTCGTAGATGACCTCAGCGGCCGTGCCCAATTTGGCAAGCGCCTCGTCCGCGGGCCAGAAGCGGCTGGCCTCGCCCAGGTCCATGGCCCAGCGCGCGCCCACGCGCTCGCCTTCGGGCTCGGCGCGCATCGCGACGCGCACGGACAGGCCTTGCGGCCGCGTCTGGCCGTCCTCGGTCTGGACCTGGCGTGGCGGGAAGCGCTGCACCAGCTCGTGCAGCAGGCCCGCCGCACCGGCGTTGCCGAGCAGCAGATGCCGGCCGAACCTGGCTCGCGCGGCGGCCAGGCCCCACACCGCCTGCACGTTCATGCGCAGCCCGCCGGAGAAGCGGTCGTTCTGCACCTTGCCCTGGGCGATGACGAGCTCGTCCTCGGCCAGCAGCTCCTTGTTGGCGTTCAGCAGCTCCTCGTTGGCCACGGCCTCGATGGCGTCGCTCTTGTCGTCGATCTTGAAGATGGCCACGCGGCCGCGCTGGCCGTTGATGACGCGCAGGTCCGACACGATGCCGGCCACCAGCGTCGGCTCGCGGCTGTCCACGAGGTCCGCGACCTGGCGCTTGACGATGCGCCGCACCTCCGCACCGCTTTGGTCGAACAGGTGGCCCGACAGGTAGAAGCCGATGGCCGTCTTCTCCAGCGACAGCCGCTCCTTGATGCTCCACGGCGCCGCATCGACGAGGTCGGGCTCGACGTGCGAAGCGGCATGCGAGTCGCCGAAATCAAACAGGCCGCCCTGGTCGGCGTTGGCCTCCTGTGTCTCGGCATGCGTGTAGCCGCGTGCGACGCTGGCCAGCAGCTTGGAACGCTCGGGATGGATCGAATCAAAGGCGCCGGCCTTGATCAGCGCCTCCACCGCGCGCTTGTTGACGGCCTTGCGGTCCACGCGCAGGCAGAAGTCGTAGAAGCTCAGGAACGGCCCGCCCACGGACCCGTTGGGGCCGTCTCCGCGGCCGTCGCGCGCCGCGATGATGGCCTCGATGGCGCCGCGCCCCGTGCCCTTGACGGCGCCCAGGCCGTAGTTGACGAGCCGGTGGGTGATGGGTTCGAAGCGGTAGACGCCCTTGTTGACGCAGGGCGGCTGGAACTCGATGCCAAAGATCTTGGCGTCATTGAGCAACACCTTGAGCTTGTCGGTGTCGTCCATTTCGATGGTCATGTTCGCGGCATAGAACTCGGCCGTGTAGTGCGTCTTGAGCCAGGCCGTGTGGTACGACAGCAGCGCATAGGCGGCGGCATGCGACTTGTTGAAGCCGTAGCCCGCGAACTTCTCCATCAGGTCGAAGACCTCGTCGGCCTTGGCCTGGTCGATGCCCTTCTCCGCGGCCCCCTTGCGGAAGATCTCGCGGTGCATGGCCATTTCCTCGGCCTTCTTCTTGCCCATCGCGCGGCGCAGCATGTCGGCGCCGCCCAGGCTGTAGCCGCCCAGCACCTGGGCCGCCTGCATCACCTGCTCCTGGTAGACGAAGACGCCGTAGGTCTCCTCCAGCACCTGGCCCAGCAGCGGGTGCGGGTACTCGATGACCTCCTTGCCGTGCTTGCGAGCGACGAACGACGGGATCAGGTCCATCGGCCCCGGGCGGTACAGCGACACCAGCGCGATCAGGTCCTCGAAGCGCGAGGGCTTGGCGTCCTTCAACAGGCGCTGCATGCCGGGCGATTCGAACTGGAACACGCTCTCGGACAAGCCCTTGCCGAACAGGTCGAACACCTTCCTGTCGACCAGCGGCACGTTGGCCCAGTCGAAGCCGGCGCGGTCCGGGTAGCGGGCGACGATGAAGTCCTTGGCCAGCTCCAGGATGGTCAGCGTGGCCAGGCCCAGGAAGTCGAACTTGACCAGGCCGATGGCCTCCACGTCGTCCTTGTCGAACTGGCTGACGGCCGAGTTGGAGCCGGGCTGCTGGTATTGCGGGCAGAAGTCGGTGATCTTGCCCGGCGCGATCAGCACGCCGCCGGCGTGCATGCCGATGTTGCGCACCATGCCCTCGACCTTGGCAGCCAGCTTCAGCAGCTCGGCCACCTCCTCGTCACTCTTCTCGCGCTCCTCCAGCTCCGGCGCCTCGTGGCGCGCGTAGATCATCTTGGCCTTGTCGGGGTCGAAGTTGGGCGGCAGCCTGGCCAGCGTCACCGTCTTGCCCGGCGGCGCCGGGATCAGCTTGGCGATGCTGTCCACATGGCCGAAGCCCATGCCCAAAACTCGGCCGATGTCCCTCAAGGCCGCTTTTGCGGCCATGGTGCCGAACGTCGCGATCTGGCTGACCGCCGGGCGGCCGTACTTGTCCTTGACGTAGTCGATGACGCGGTCGCGGTTGCCCTGGCAGAAGTCGATGTCGAAGTCGGGCATGGACACCCGCTCCGGGTTCAGGAAGCGCTCAAACAGCAGGTTGTACTTGAGCGGGTCCAGGTCGGTGATGAGCAATGCGTAGGCCACCAGCGAGCCCGCGCCCGAGCCGCGGCCCGGTCCGACCGGGCAGCCATTGGCCTTGGCCCAGCGGATGAAGTCCGACACGATGAGGAAGTAGCCCGGGAAGCCCATCTTGATGATGGTGTTCAGCTCGAACTCCAGCCGCTCCACGTAGCGCGGCCGCTCCTTGTCGCGCTCGGCTTCGTTGGGGAACAGGTGCGCCAGCCGCCCCACCAGCCCCTCGTGGCTCAGCTCGCGGAAGTAGCGGTCCATCGGCATCGGCGTGCCGTCGTCCATCAGCGGCGTCGGGAAGTTCGGCAGCTGCGGCTTGCCCAGCACCAGCGTCAGCGAACAGCGGCGGGCGATCTCGGTGGTGTTCTGGATCGCGCTGGGGATGTCCTTGAACAGCTCGCGCATCTGCGCCTGCGTCTTGAAATACTGGCTGGGCAGGAAGCGCTTGATGCGCTTGGGGTTGGCCAGCGTCTCGCCCTCGGCCACGCAGACGCGCGCCTCGTGCGCCTCGAAGTCTTCCTCGGCGAGGAACTGGATGGGGTGCGTGGCCACCACCGGCAGGCCCAGCTCGGCGGCGAGCGGCACGCTGGCCTGCACCAGCGCCTCCTGGCCGGGCAGGCCGGCGCGCTGCAGCTCGATGTAGAAGCGCCCCGGGAAGGTCTGGGCATAACGCAGCGCGGCATCCCGTGCCCGTGCCTTGTCGCCCTGCATCAGCGCGATGCCGACCGCGCCATGCTGCGCGCCGGACAGGCAGATCAGCCCCTCGCCCAGCTCCGCCAGCCAGTCCCACTTCAGGCAGGCCTGGTTGCGCTGCACGTTGTCAATCCACGCGCGCGACAGCAGCTCGCTGAGGTTCAGGTAGCCCTGGCTGTTCTGCACCAGCAGCAGCAGCCGGGTGGGCGGCTTGTCCGTGGCGTCCGTCTCCAGCCAGCAGTCCGCGCCGAGGATGGGCTGCACGCCCTTCTTGCGCATCGCGCTGTAGAACTTGATGCCGCCGAACAGGTTGGCCAGGTCGGTGATGGCGGCCGCCACCTGACCGTCCGCCGCGGCCGCGTCGGCCGCGTCGTCGGTGCGCAGCGTGCCGTCCACGACCGAGAACTCGGTGTGCATGCGCAGGTGGACGAAGGGCAGTGCGGACAGGTCGGTATCGGGGGAGACAGGCATCGCGGCATTGTAGGAAGCCGGCTAAGCTGCCCCGCCATGACACCGACCCTCACCCCGCTCGCCTGCCTCGCGGCGCTGGCCCTCAGCCTGGGCGCCCACGCGGCCAACGCTGCCCCCGCGAAGACGGCCAAGGCCGCCAAATCCGTCAAATCCGCCGCCGACGTGCTCAAGGACAGCCCCGCCGGCGACTGGCGCGCGCTGGACCCGGACAACACGCTGCTGATGGAGCTCGCCACGGGCCAGGTCGTCATCGAGCTCGCGCCGCGCTTCGCGCCGGCGCACGCGGCCAACATCCGCGCGCTGGCCCGCGGCGGCTACTGGGACGGGCTGGCCATCCTGCGCGTGCAGGACAACTTCGTCACGCAGTGGGGCGACCCCGACGGTGACGACGCCGCCAAGGCCAGGCCGCTGCCGGCCGGCGTGAATGCCAAGCTGCCCGCCGAGTTCTCGGTGCCGCTGGACCAGGTCGGCAAGACGGCGGGCTTCGTCAGGCTGCCCGACGTGGACGGCTGGGCGCCGCGCGCCGGTTTTGCCGACGGCATGCCCGTCGCGGCCGATCCCAAGACCGGCAAGGCCTGGCTGGCGCACTGCTACGGCATGGTGGGTGCGGGCCGCGGCGACGCGGTGGACTCCAGCAACGGCACCGAGCTCTACGTCGTCATCGGCCATGCGCCGCGCGGGCTGGACCTGAACATCACCGTCGTCGGGCGCGTGCTCAAGGGCATGGAGCTGCTGTCCGCCCTGCCCCGCGGCGCGGCGGCGATGGGCTTCTACGACAAGCCCGAACAGCGCACCGGCATCCAGCGGGTGCGGCTGCTGGCCGAAGTGCCGGCCGCGGAACGCCCCGCGCTGCAGGTGCTGAAGACCGGCTCGGCGACCTGGCAGCAGTTGCTTGACGCGCGCCGCTACCGCGGCGGCTGGTACGTGCACAGCCCGGCGCACACCGACATCTGCAGCGCGGGCGTGCCGACGCGACCCATTCCCTGAAGCCCCTCGTCCGGTCTCGCTCCCGCTGAGCGCGGGCGAGCCCAGCCGGTCCCCCGCGGGGACGAGGCCGTTTGCGGCATGGAGCCGCAATCAGCCTCTGACGGGCCGGCTCGAGAGCGGCCCAGCGCTAGGCCCGGAATGCGCCGGCCTCACGCGCCCAGCGCCAGCGCCACGCGGTAGGTGATGAACGACGCCAGGTAGGCCAGGCCGAACAGGTAGCCGGCCATGATGAGCGGCATCTTGTAGCCGCCGGTTTCGCGCTTCACCGCGGCCAGCGTGGCCAGGCATTGCGGCGCGAACACGTACCAGGCCAGCAGCGACAGCGCCGTCGCCAGGCTCCAGCTCTGCGCGATCAGGCCCGACAGCGCCTGCGCGGCGTCGTCACCGGTGGCCGACAACGCGTAGACCGTGCCCAGCGCACTGATGGCCACCTCGCGCGCCGCCAGGCCCGGCACCAGCGCGAGGCTGATCTGCCAGTTGAAGCCGATGGGCGCGAAGACCTTGGCCAGGCCAGCGCCCAGCCAGCCGGCGATGCTGTACTGGATGGGCGCGCCCGTGGCGCCTTCCGGCGGGCCGGGGAAGCTGGACAGCAGCCACAGCGCGATGGTCAAGACCAGGATGATGCCGCCCACGCGCCTGACGAAGATCATGGCGCGCTGCCACAGGCCGATGGCGATGCTGCGCGGGTGCGGCCAGTGGTAGCTCGGCAGCTCCATCATCAGCGGGCGCACCAGGCGGCCCGCGTCGGTGAAGCGTTTCAGGACCCACGCCACGGCCAGCGCGCCAAGGATGCCCGCGAGGTACAGCGCGAACAGCACCAGCCCCTGCAGCTCCAGGCCGGCCACCTCGCGCTGCGGGATGAAGGCACCGATCAGCAGTGCGTACACCGGCAGGCGCGCGGAGCACGTCATCAGCGGCGCGATCATGATGGTCACGAGCCGGTCGCGCGGGTTGGCGATGGAGCGCGTGGCCATGATGCCCGGGATGGCGCAGGCGAAGCTCGACAGCAGCGGGATGAAGCTGCGGCCCGACAGGCCCACGTTGCCCATCAGCCGGTCCAGCAGCAGCGCGGCGCGCGGCAGGTAGCCGGACTCCTCCAGGATGAGGATGAAGAAGAACAGGATCAGGATCTGCGGCAGGAAGGCCAGCACGCCGCCCGCGCCGGCGATGACGCCGTCGACGATGAGGCTGTGGAACCAGCCGTCGGGCACCCAGTGCCCCACCATCTCGCCCAGCCAGCCCATGCCGGCCTCGATCCACGCCTTGGGCGCCTCGGCCCACGAGAACACGGCCTGGAACAGGAAGAACAGCATCACGGCCAGGATGACGCTGCCGTAGACCGGGTGCAGCAGCACGCGGTCCACGCGGTCGCTGGGCAGCTGCGGCAGCTCCTCGTTCAGGTTCAGCCCGGTCAGCAGCTGCTTGACGACGACATGGTCGTCGGCGTCCTGCACGGGCGTTTCCAGCGGTGCCGAGGCCCACACCTCGGGCCGGTCCAGCACCTCGCGCAACTCGTCCAGGCCTTCCTTGTGGATGGCCACGGTGCGCACCACCGTCAGGCCCAGCGCCCGGCCCAGCGCCGCGGGGTCGATGACGATGCCGCGCCGGGCGGCCAGGTCGGCCATGTTCAGCGCCACGACCACCGGCAGGCCCAGGCGGCGCACGGCCAGCAGCAGGCGCAGGTTGCGGCGCAGGTTGGTGGCGTCCAGCACGCAGACGACCAGGTCCGGGGTCTTCTCGCCCCGGGCACGGCCGGCCAGCACGTCGCAGGTGACGCGCTCGTCGGGCGAGCGCGGGTGCAGGCTGTAGGTGCCCGGCAGGTCCAGCAGCCGCAGCACCTTGCCGGCCGCGGTGACGAGCCGGCCCTCCTTGCGCTCCACGGTGACGCCGGCGTAGTTGGCCACCTTCTGGTGGCTGCCCGTCAGGCCGTTGAACAGCGCCGTCTTGCCGCAGTTCGGGTTGCCGACGAGCGCCACCAGCTTGCCACCGCGGTGGACGTGGATGACGGACTCAGCCATGGGTGCGCGGCGTCACGGCGATGCATTCGGCTTCGGCATGGCGCAACGCGAACGTCGACTGCCCCACGCGCACCACCAGGTTGCCCGTGCGCCGGGCGCCGCGGCGCAGCACGCGCACGGCCTCGCCCGGCAGGAAGCCGAGGTCCGACAGCCAAGACGCCCATTCCGGCGCGTGCTCGGGGGCACTGACCCGCTGGACGATCAGCGCCTGGCCGGCAGGGGCGGCAGCCAGGCTGGACGACGGCGACAAGGGCATGACGGGGCGCTCGAAGGATCGAGCTTGATTGATGAGAATGATTCTCATTGTACGCGCGGCGCGGACCCTCGTGGACGCGGGCGACGTGCGGATCAGCGGGGATTGAGGCGGTCCAGCAGCTGGTCGCAGGCCTTCAGCGCCTTCGCGAAATCCAGCCGCGCAACGGCGGCGGACAACGCGGCGAACTCCCCCCCCAGCGCGGCGCCATGGGCCGACGCGATCTGCTCGCAGGCCGTCACCGAACGCATGTTGCGCTCCACCAGCAGCACGCGCAGCCGCCGCAGCCCGTCCAGCGCGCTGCCCGCCTCGGGCTCGGCCGGCGCGGGGCGCTGGCCCGGCAGGTCCTGGCCCAACGCCGCCAGGCTGGTCGCGAGCAGGCCCTTCAGCGCGTCGATGTCGAGCCCGGACAGGTCGCCGCTGGCGCGCACGGCCTGCTCCTGGTGCCCGGCCAGCGCCGCCAGCGCGCTCGCGCCGACCGCGCCTGCCAGCCCGCGCAGCGTGTGCAACACGCGGACCGTGTCGGCCACGCTGCCTTGGCCGGCGTGCTGGCGCAACGCCGCCATCTCGACGGGCGCGTCGTCGGCGAACGACCGCACCAGTCTGTCGTACAGCGCCAACCGGCCGCCCAGGCGCTGCAAGGCGGCATCGCGCTCCAGCAGCGGGGCCTGTGGTGCTGGCGTGGCGGCGGACTCGGCGGGCGCGGCGGAGGCCGCCACCTCGCCGACGTGGCGGCGCAGACAGTCGACCAGTTGCGTCAGGTCCACCGGCTTGGCGATGTGGTCGCGCATGCCGGCGGCCAGGCAGGCCTGGCGGTCGGCGTCCAACGCATTGGCGGTCATGGCGATGACGCGCGCGTCCGGGCGGCGCGCCAGGATGCGCTGCGTGGCCTCGAAGCCATCGATATCGGGCATCTGCAGGTCCATCAGGATGGCATCGAACGGCCGCTCGGCGACCAGCGCGAGGTGCACGCCCTCCACGCCGCCGCTCGCCAGCGTGACGACGGCGCCCTCGCCCTCCAGCAGCTCCTGCGCCACCTGGCGGTTGAAGGCGTTGTCCTCGACGACCAGCAGCCGCATGCCCGGCAGCCGCGGCTCGCCGACCTCGGCGCGGCGCAGCGGCGGCCCGCCGCGCGTGGCCTCGGCGACGGCGTCGTGCAGCATGGAGGCCGTCACCGGCTTGACGAGATAGCCGCCCAGGCTCTGCACGTCCTGCTCGCTGCGCTCGGCCAGCAGCTCGCGGCCGTGTGCCGTGACCATGATGATGACCGGCGCGTCGGACTCGTGGCTGTCGCGGATGCGCCGCGACGTCTCCCAGCCGTCCAGCCCCGGCATGCGCCAGTCCATGAGGATGAGGTCGTAAGGTATCGACGGGCCGCCCCGAGATGACTGCACCCCCCCGGGGAGCGGGCTGGGCGCAGCCTGGCCCTGGGGGGCGACATCGGGCCGCTCGCCGCGCACGGCCACCTCGTGCACCAGCGCCAGCGCCTGCTCGCCGCTGCTGGCCACGTCGCAGTCCCAGCCCAGGCTCTCGCCGATGCCGTGCAGCACCTCGCGCGCCATCGGGTTGTCGTCGACGATGAGCACCTTCAGGCCGGGCCGCAGCGGCTGCGGCGCGTCCGCCTCGGCGGGTGCCGCCGGCAGGCTCAGCTCGAAGTGGAAGCGGCTGCCCTCGCCCGGGCGGCTGTCCACGCGCAGCTCGCCGCCCATCAGCGCGACGAGCCGGCGGCTGATCGCCAGGCCCAGGCCGGTGCCGCCGTAGCGCCGCGACGTGGACTGCTCAGCCTGGCTGAAGCCGGCGAAGATGTGCTCCAGCTTGTCGGCCGCGATGCCGATGCCGGTGTCGCTGACCTCGAAGCGGATGCGCGCCGCGCCCGCGGGTCCGCCGAGCATCGTCAGCGCCAGCACGACCTCGCCGCGCTCGGTGAACTTCAGCGCGTTGCCGGCCAGGTTCAGCAGCACCTGGCGCAGCCGCGTGGCGTCGCCCACCAGCGCGGGCGGCAGCCGCGGGTCCAGCCGGAACAGCACCTCGACGTCTTTGCTACCCACGTTGGCCGACAGGATGACGGCCAGCTCGCGCATGAAGTCGCTGAGGGCGAAGCGGTGCGGGTCCAGCTCCATCTTGCCGGCCTCGACCTTGGAGAAATCCAGGATGTCGTTGATGACGGCCAGCAGCGCCTGTGCCGCCGTGCGCGCCTTGCTGGCGTAGTCGTGCTGGCGGGGCTGCAGCTCGGTGCGCATCAGCAGGTTCAGCATGCCCAATGCGCCGCTCATGGGCGTGCGGATCTCGTGGCTCATGTTGGCCAGGAAGTCGCTCTTGGCCTGGCTGGCCGCCTCGGCCGCGACGCGGGCGCGCACCAGCTCGACCTCGGCGCGATGGCGCTCCGTCACGTCCACCAGCATCTGCACGATGTTGAGGAGCCGCCCGCGGCGGTCGCGGATGGCGCTGGCGCTGGCGTCCACGAACAGCTCGCTGCCGCCAGGCAGCGCAAAACCGCGCTCGAAGCGCACATGGTCCAGCCGCCCGGCGGTCAGTCGCGCCAGCTCGCCGCCGGCCAGACGGCCCGGGCGGAAATCCGGCAGATCGGCCAGCTTGGCACCGCGCAGATCCGCCACCTCGCGGCACAGCATGGCCGTCAGCGACGTGTTGGCGTCGAGGATCAGCCCTTGCGCGTCGCACAGGGCGATGCCGACCTGGGCACGCTCGAACACGCCGCGAAAGCGCTGCTCGCTGTCGTTCAGCGCGCGCGTGCGCTGCTCCACGCGCGCCTCCAGCAACTGCTTCTCGACGACCAGCTGCTCGGTCATGTGGTTGAAGCCCCGGGCCAGCTCGCGCAGCTCGCTGAAGCCGCAGACCGGCGCCCGCTCGCCCAGGTTGCCACCGGCGATGCGCGCCACCGCGCGGCTCAGGAACTGCACCGGCTCGACGAGGCGGCGCCCGATCAGCAGGCCCAGCCCGAGCGCCAGCAGCAGCGCCAGGCCCAGCGCGATCAGCAGCCGGTCGCGCAGCGCTCGCGCCGGTGCGAAGGCCTCGGCCGCATCGATGTTGACGGCGATGCCCCAGTCCAGCGCCGGCAGGTAGTGCCAGGACGACACCACCTCCACGCCGCCGTCGTCGCGTGCCAGGCCACGGCCGGTCTCGCCGCGCAGGCCACGCAGCGCCGGCGAGGGCTCGGGCGCAGCCAAATCCTCTCTCAGGGCCGACGCCGGGCGCTGGGAGCGCTTGACGTCGTTGACGAACACGGCCTTGCCGCCGTCGCGCTGCACCAGCACCGTCTCGCCCGTGAGCGCCAGGCCCGAGCGCTCGGTCGCCACGCGCACCAGCCGCGACAGATCCAGCTGCAGCACCACGGTGCCCAGCACCCGGTCGCCATCGACGACGGGGTGCGCCAGGAACAACGTCGGCGGCCCGCCATCGCCGTGCCTGTGCGTCGAACTCAGCTGCGGGTCCAGGTGGCCGAGGGCACGGCGGTGCAGCGCCATCAGCTCGCTGCCCTCCAAAGCCGCGCCGTCCAGCCGCGCCGGTGCCAAGCCGGCCAGCGGCTTCATCGAGAAGCTGATACGGCCATCGGGCTGCACCAGCAGCAGGTTCAGGTACTTGCCGGTGTCATACAGCCGCTCGAAGAACGCGCGGCTGGCGGGGGAGACGCGCGTCGCGAGCAAGTCGCGGCGCTGCGCGAGCAGTTCCCGCGTGTCGGATGACTGCGCGACCAGCCGGCCGTCGATCTCCACCTCGCCGAGGTATTCGTTGATCTCGTGCACCTTCTTGCGCGAGATCGCGACGAGGCCGTCGGTCACTGTGTCGTGCAGGCTGCGCTCGAAGCTCGCGAGCTGCCACAGGCCCACCAGGCCCAGCGGCAGCATGGACAGCACGATGAAGCCCAGCAGCAGCGCCGGCCCGATGCGCCAGGCCATGCGCGTCGACTCCACCGCCGGCACATCGGCGCTCACGGATGAACCCTTCTCGGCCACCCGGCGCTCATGGCGTCACCTCGGCGCGCGCGAGTTCGGTCAGCCAGTGCTCGGTGGAGCGGAAGGCCGGCCAGGGCTCGGGCTTGATGTAGCGGGGCAGCAGCAGCACTTCGCCCAAGTCGCCGTCGGGCCTGACCTGGGCGATGCGCAGCGGCCGCCACAGGTTGCGCGACGGGGCGTCCACCGCCACGAAGCCCTGCGGCCCGGTGACGGCCTGCTCCACCACGTTGGCGTTGACCACGTCGGTCTGCGCGCTGCCCACCTCGCGCACGGCGGCGGCCCACAGCTTCACGGCGACGTAGGCCGACACGGCCGGGTCGCTGGCCTGGACTGCGTCGCCCTGGCTGCGCCGCAGCCGCGACAGGAACGCCTCGTTCGCCGGCCCCGGCAAGGACTGCAGATAGCTCCAGGCCGTGAAGTGGCGGTCCAGCCGGCCGCCGCCGAAGGCGCGCATCTCGGGCTCGGCGGCGCGCAGAGACAGCAGCGGCAGGTGCGCCACGCCTTGGGTCACCAGCGCATCGAAGAAGGCGCCGTTGCTCTCGCCGCTGATGGTGCTGATGACGGCGTCGGGCTGCAGCTTGTGCAGGTCGGCGATGACGGCGCCCATGTCCGCGCCGCCCAGCGGCACGTAGCGCTCACCGAGCACCTGGCCGCCGCCGAGCGCGATGAAGTCGCGCAGCACGGCGTGCACGCGGCGCTGGTACGCGCCGTCCGTGCCGACCAGGTAGATGCGCCTGCCGAAGGCGTTCATCAGCCAGTCGGTGGCCGGCAGCACCTGCTGGTTGGGCGTGGGGCCGGTGTAGACGATGTGGGGCGACTGCTCCATGCCTTCGTAGGCCAGCGGATAGAACAGCAGGTGCCGGCGCGCCTCGACCACGGCCTTCACCACCTGACGGCAGGTGGACGACCAGCAGCCGAACAGCGCTGCCGCGCGGTCGCTTTCGATGAGTCGCTCGGCGCCGTCGGCCGCCAGGCTCGGGTTGCCCGCGGTGTCGGCAATCTTCAGCTCGACGCGCTGGCCCAGCAGCCCGCCGCCGGCGTTGATCTCCTCCACGGCGAGCTTGACGGCCGCCACCAGCGGCGCCTCGCTCCTGGCCGTCGGTCCGGTCAGGGCCTGCAGCAGGCCGATGACGATGGGCGCGCGCGGCGTGCCGCTGGCCGGCCGCTGCATGACGTAGGCCGCCAGGCCCAGCGCCAGCAGCACGATCAGGCTGCCCAGCAACGCGAGCCGGCCCCGCAGGAACTCCGGCATCCGCATCGGTTCAGCCGGCCCGGCGGGCCTCGGGAGAAATCATCGGCAGCGTCAGGCGCACCGTGGTGCCCACGCCGGCCGTCGATTCGACCTGGATCTGCCCGCCCAGCGCAAACGTCACGAGGTTGCGCACGATGTACAGGCCCGGTTCGCTGCGGTTGGGGCCGAAACGTGTCGAGAAGAACGGGTCGAACACGCGGCCCAGCATGCCGGGCGGGATGCCCACGCCGTGGTCCTGCACGGTGATCGTGAGCTGGTCCGTGCCCAGCGGGCGCAGGCGGATGTGGACCTCGCCGCCGGCCTCGCGGTAGGCATGCTTGATGGCGTTCTGCACCAGCGTCGTCAGCACCTTGGCCAGCGCGCCGCGAAAGCTCAGCAGGTGCAGGTCGTCCTCGGCGTCGAGCTCGCAGCGCACCAGGTGCGCCTCCAGCGCCGGCGCCAGCCCGGCGACGACCTCGTGCACCAGCTCCAGCAGCGAGAAGCTGCGGCGCTGGTCGCCGAAGTTGTCGGCCGTGGACTGCAGGAAGGCGTCGACGATGGACAGCGTGCGCTGCAGGTTGGACAGCACCAGGCCCACGCTCTCCTCGCTGACGCGCAGGTGCTTGTCCAGGTCGCTGCGCTTGAGCGTGCCGCCGTGCACGATGCCGCGCAGCTGGGCCAGGTCGTCCTGCAGCGTGCAGGCCGAGATGAGCGCATTGCCCAGCGGCGAGCTCAGCTCCTGCGCGATGCCGGCGATGGTGCGGCCCACCGAGGCCAGCTTGTCGCGCTGGAAGAGCTCGATCTGCGAGCGCGCAAAGCTCTCGGACGCCAGCTTCAGCGCCAGCTGCGTGCGCACCCGCGCCTTCACGACGACGTCGACGAAGGGCTTGGGGATGTAGTCCACGGCGCCATGGGCGAAGCCTTCGGCCTCGTCGGCCGGGCCGCCCTGCACGGTCACGAAGATGACGGGGATGCCGCGGGTGCGCGGGTCGGCCTTGAGCCGGTCGCAGACCTCGTAGCCGCTCATCTCCGGCATCAGCACGTCGAGCAGGATCAGGTCGGGCAGCTGCTGGGCGCAGAAGGCCAGCGCCTCGGCGCCGCTGGTGGCCATCGACACCTCGCTCTCCTCCACCAGCAACTGGTAGAGCGCGTGGATGTTGGCGGGTTGGTCGTCGACGACGAGGATCAGCGGCATGGCGAGCCAGGATAACCGCTGGCCTTGGCGTCATGCCGGAGGCCGTCCCGGGGCTTTCCCCAAGCGTGGGACGTTGCCGATGCGCCCGACGCCAGCCTGGGCCGATCCGGCCGGCCCGATAATCCGCTGCCTCATGCAGTCCGGCACCATCCTCAACATCTCCTGCTACCTGTTCGTCTCGCTGCCCGACACGGCGGCGCTGCGCGACCGCCTGCACGCGCGGGCCGACGCCCTGGGCCTGAAAGGCACCGTACTGCTCGCCGAGGAAGGCATCAACCTGTTCCTCGCCGGCCCCGCCGAGGCCGTGCGCGCCTGGGTCGCCGAGGTGCGCGCCGACGCACGGTTCGCGACGCTCACGCCCAAGGAAAGCTGGAGCGACGTCCAGCCCTTCCAGCGCCTGAAGGTCAAGGTCAAGGCCGAGATCATCCGCATGAACCGGCCCGCCGTGCGCCCCGACCAGGCCCCCCGCGCGCCCGCGCTGGCGCCGGCCACGCTGGAGCGCTGGCTGGACCAGGGCCATGACGACGACGGCCGCGAGGTCATCCTGCTGGACACGCGCAACGGCTTCGAGGTCGACCAGGGCGCCTTCGACGGCGCCATCGACTGGCGGCTCGACAAGTTCAGCGACTTCCCGGACGCACTGGCCACCCACCGCGACGAACTCGCCGGCAAGACGGTCGTCAGCTACTGCACCGGCGGCATCCGCTGCGAAAAGGCGGCCATGGTGCTGCAGGAGCAGGGCCTCATCGCCTGGCAGCTGGACGGCGGCATCCTGAAGTACTTCGAGGACACCGGCGGCAGGCACTACCACGGCAACTGCTTCGTCTTCGACGACCGGCGCGGCGTCAACGCCGACCTGAGCCCGACGTGAATCTGCCCCTCGCCCAGTCTCGCGACGCTGAACGCGCGCGCGTCCAGTCGGTCCCCCGAGGGGACGGCGATGCTCGCGGCATCGAGCCGCGAGCACACCGCCTGACGGGCCGGCTTGGGAGCGGCCCGGCGCTCGGCCCGCAATGCCAATGAAGTTCGGCGATTTTTCGTTGAAGGCGCTGGGCATCCTGCTGATGCTGGCGGCGCTGGGCTTTGCGGTCAGCAAGGCGCCGGACCGTTCTCTGGAGAGTCTGGTGCCGCGCTGGGCGCCGCCGCCGTCGGACTTCCTGGACCTGGACGGCCTGCTGGTGCACTACCGCGACCAGGGCCCGAGCAGCGACCCGGTGCCGCTGGTGCTGATCCACGGCACCAGCGCCAGCCTGCACACCTGGGAAGGCTGGGTGGCCGAGCTGGCGCGCACGCGCCGCGTCATCAGCTTCGACCTGCCCGGCTTCGGCCTGACCGGGCCGAACGCCGACGGCGACTACAGCGATGCGCGCTACATCGCCTTCGTGCGCCAGTTCCTGGCGCGGCTGGGCGTGGGCCGCGCCATCCTGGCCGGCAACTCGCTGGGTGGCGAGATCGCCTGGCAACTGGCGCTGGCCGATCCGGCGCACGTGGCCGGCCTGGTGCTGGTGGACGCCGCCGGCTACGACTTCGTGCCCGAATCCGTGCCGCTGGGGTTTCGCATCGCCCGCACGCCCGTGCTGCGCGAAGGCATGCGCTGGGTGCTGCCGCGCCGGGCCATCGAGGACAGCGTGACCGACGTCTACGGCGACCCCGGCCGCGTGACCACCGCGCTGGTGGACCGCTACTACGAGCTGACGCTGCGCGAGGGCAACCGCGTCGCCCTGATGCAGCGCCTGGCGCAGCTCGCGCCCGGCCCGGTCGAGCGGCTGCCCGAGATCAAGGTGCCCACGCTGATCCTGTGGGGTGGCAGGGACCGGCTGATCCCGCCGGCCTGGGGCCAGGCGTTCCACAAGGCCATCCCCGACAGCCGCCTGGTGGTTTTCCCGAAGCTGGGCCATGTGCCTCAGGAGGAAGACCCGGCTGCTACGCTTGCGGCCTTGCGCGACTGGCTGCCGCAGGTCGCCCGCTGAACCCGCTTCTCCAACAGAGTTCCGACATGAAAAGACGCTCCCTGCTTGCGCTGGCCCTGCTGGCCGCCTCGATGGTCGCGCCGCTCGCGCAGGCCCAGGCGCCCGAGTGGAAGAAGATCCGCATCGGCGTCGAAGGCGCCTACCCGCCCTTCTCCGAGATCGGTGCGGACGGCAAGCTCAAGGGCTTCGAGATCGAGCTGGTGCAGGCCTATTGCGCCGAGATGAAGGCGCAGTGCACGCTGGTGCAGCAGGACTTCGACGGCCTGATCCCCGCGCTGCAGTCGCGCAAGGTGGACGCCATCTTCGCCAGCGTCTCCATCACCGAGGAGCGGCAGAAGGTCGTGGCCTTCTCCAAGCCCTACTACAACACGCCGGCACGCCTCGTCGCCAAGGCCGGCGCCAAGCTGGAACCCACGGCCGCGGGCCTGAAGGGCAGGAAGATCGGCGTGCAGCGCGGCACGACGCACGAGACCTACGCCGCCGCCACGTTCAAGCAGAGCGAGATCGTGCGCTACAGCAGCCAGGACCAGGTGTTCCTGGACCTGAAGTCCGGCCGCATCGACGCCACGCTGATGGATTCGCCCGCGGCGGACTTCGGCTTCCTGAAGAAGCCCGAGGGCAAGGGCTTCGCCTTCGCGGGCGGCCCCATCCTGGACGACAAGATCTTCGGTGTCGGCACCGGCGTGGGCATGCGCCGTGCGGACGAAGCGACGCTGGGCAAGAAGTTCAACGCCGCCATCGACGCCGTGCAGGCCAACGGCACGTTCAAGAAGCTGGCCGACAAGTACTTCGACTACGACATCGCGCCGCGCACCAAGCAGTGACCTGCCGACGAACCGCCCCGGGCGCCGGAGCCTTTCGCGCCCACGACCACGGCGCCCGCCGCCTGCGCTGACCGGCACGCCCCATGTTGCACGGATTCCTCCCCAGCCTGCTGCAGGGCTCCGCCGTGACGCTGGCCGTGGCGCTGTCGTCGCTCGCCATCGCCGCCGTGCTGGGCCTGCTGGGCGCGCTGGCCAAGCTGTCGCGCTCGCGCCTGGCGCGCGGCGTGGCCGGCACGTACACGACGCTGATCCGCGGCGTGCCCGACCTGGTGCTGATGCTGCTCGTCTTCTACGGCGGGCAGCTCGCCGTCAACTCGGTCGCACCCATGCTGGGGTACGAGGACTACATCGACATCGACCCGTTCGTCGCCGGCGTGCTGACCATCGGCTTCATCTTCGGCGCCTACCTGACCGAGGCCTTCCGCGGCGCCTTCATGGCCGTGCCGCCGGGCCAGCGCGAGGCGGGCCTGGCCTTCGGCATGAGCCCGCGCCAGGTGTTGTGGCGCATCACGCTGCCGCAGATGCTGCGCCACGCGCTGCCGGGCATCTCCAACAACTGGCTGGTGCTGGTCAAGAGCACGGCCATCGTCTCGGTCATCGGCCTGTCCGACCTGATGACGCGCGGCAAGCAGGCGGCCGGCACCACGCGCGAGCCCTTCACCTTCTTCCTCGCCGTGGGCCTGATCTACCTCGTTTTCACCAGCGTGTCGGAGCTGTTCTTTGCGTGGGCGCAGCGCCGGCTGGCCATCGGCACGCGGGCGGGCAAGCTGTGAACTTCGACGCCGTCGCCGAGAACCTGCCGCTGTACCTGACCGGGCTGGTCATGTCGCTGCAACTGCTGCTGCTGTCGCTGGCCGGCGGGCTGGTGCTGGCCGTGCCGCTGGCGGTGGTGCGCACGGTGCTGCTGGGCTGGCCGTCGCGGCTGGTCTGGGTCTACACCTACGTCTTCCGCGGCACGCCGATGCTGGTGCAGCTGTTCCTCATCTATTACGGCGCCGCGCAGTTCGACGCCGTGCGTGACAGCTGGGCCTGGCCCTGGCTGTCGTCGGCCACGTTCTGCGCCTGGCTGACCTTCACGTTGAACACGGCCGCCTACACGACCGAGATCATCGCCGGCAGCATCCGCGCGCTGCCGGCCGGCGAAATCGAGGCGGCCAAGGCGCTGGGCATGAGCCGCAGCCTGATGCTGCGCCGCATCGTGCTGCCCGCCGCGCTGCGCCGCGCGCTGCCGGCCTACGGCAACGAGGCCATCTTCATGCTGCACGGCACGTCGCTGGCCAGCACGGTGACGCTGCTGGACGTGACCGGCGCGGCCCAGCAGGTCTACGCCAAGTACTACCTTCCCTTCGAGGCCTTCCTCACGGCCGGCGCGTTCTACCTCGTGCTGACGCTGGCCCTCGTGGGCCTGTTCCGCTGGGCCGAGCACCGCTGGCTCAAGCCGATGATGAGCCGCTAGACGCCCACCCATGCAAGTTGTCCACCACCCCCTGCTCTCCCCCGCCCCGGGCACCCAGCGCGAGCTGGTGTCGCTGCACTACGGCCGGCCAGGCGGCCCCAAGGCCTACATTCAAGCCTCGCTGCACGGCGACGAACTGCCCGGCATGCTGGTCGCCCACCACCTGCGCCTGCAACTGGACGCGCTGGAGGCCGCCGGCCAGATCACCGGCGAGATCGTGCTGGTGCCCATGGCCAACCCCATCGGCCTGAGCCAGTTCGTGCTGCACGCCCACCTCGGCCGCTTCGAGCTGATGACGGGCGAGAACTTCAACCGCCACTACCCCGACCAGATCGCCGCCGTGGCCGCTGCGGTCGAGCCGCAACTGGGCGCCGACGCCACCGCCAACGTCACCACGCTGCGCCGCGCGCTGAAGGCCGCCGTGCTGGCCGCACCGGTCGACACCGAGCTGCAGTCGCAGCGCCGCACGCTGATGGGCCTGTCCTGCGACGCGGACATCGTGCTGGACCTGCACTGCGACGCGCAGGCGGTCATGCATCTCTACACCGAGACACCCTGCTGGCCCGATTGCGACCCGCTGGCACGCTTCCTCGGCGCGCGGCTGACGCTGCTGGCCCAGGACTCCGGCGACAACCCCTTCGACGAGGCCTGCTCGCAGGTCTGGTGGAAGTGGGACCAGCATTTCAACGGCCAGGGCGCACGATTCCCCATCCCGCAGGCCTGCCTGTCGGTCACGGTCGAACTGCGCGGCGCGACCGACGTGTCGCACGAGCTGGCCGCCGCCGACGCCAAGCACATCGTCGACTTCCTGCGCTGGCGCGGCCTCATTGGCGGCGACAGACCGGCCGTGCCCGAGGCGGTCGGCGATGCCCGCCCGCTGGCCGGCAGCATGCCGATCAAGTCGCCCGTGGCCGGCGTGCTGACCTTCCTGAAGGACGTCGGCGCCGACGTGAAGACGGGCGACGTGCTGGCCCATGTCATCGACCCCATCACGGCGCAGGTCACCGAGCTGACAAGCCCCGTGGACGGCCTGTTCTTCGCGCGCGACTTCCTGCGCTTCGCCAATGCGGGCATGCGCGTGGCCAAGGTCGCCGGCCGCGAAGCGCTGCGAACGGGCAAACTGCTGGGGGCTCGATGAGCGACTTCCAGCTGCAGGCCGCCAACATCCACAAGCGCTTCGGCGAGCGCGAGGTGCTCAAGGGCGTCTCGCTCGCCGCCAGCCGCGGCGACGTGGTCACGCTGATCGGCTCCTCGGGCTCGGGCAAGAGCACCTTCCTGCGCTGCCTGAACCTGCTGGAGCAGCCGAACGAGGGCGCGCTGAGCCTGGGCGGCGAAGCGCTCAAGCTCGTGCGCGACCGCGACGGCAGCCTGAAGGCCGCCGATGCGCCGCAGCTCCAGCGCTGGCGCGCGCGGCTGGCGATGGTGTTCCAGAACTTCAACCTCTGGGCCCACATGACGGTGCTGCAGAACGTCATCGAGGCGCCCATCCACGTGCTGCGCAAGCCCAGGGCGGAGGCCGTCGAGCGTGCGCAGGCCCTGCTGGCACGCGTGGGCGTGTCGCACCGCGCGAACGTCTACCCGGCGCAGCTGTCGGGTGGCGAGCAGCAGCGCGTGGCCATCGCCCGCGCGCTGGCGGTGGACCCGGAGGTCATGCTTTTCGATGAGCCCACCTCGGCGCTGGACCCGGAGCTGGTGGGCGAGGTGCTGAAGGTGATGCGCGATCTGGCGGCCGAGGGCCGCACGATGGTGGTCGTCACGCACGAGATGGGCTTTGCGCGCGAGGTGTCCAACCACTGCCTGTTCCTGCACCAGGGCAAGGTCGAGGAAGAAGGCAATCCGAAGGAGATGCTGCTGCACCCGCAGTGCGAGCGGCTGCAGCAGTTCCTGTCGGGCGGTCTCAAGTAGCCGTCGTGCAGACGGCTTCGAGGGGGTGGCCGTCGGTGTCGATGACGAAGGCTGCGAAGTAGTCCGGCCCGTAGTGAGGCCGCAGGCCCGGGCTGCCGTTGTCGCGCCAGCCCGCGGCCAGCGCTGCGGCATGGAAAGCCGCCACGGCCTCGCGTGAAGGCGCCGCAAAGGCCAGGTGGAAGCCGGGGCAGTTCAGAGGCCCAGTGCGCAATGTTTGTTTGAGCGCCAGCTTGTCATCCCCGCCCGGCAGGCCATAGCCCACGGCCTGGCCGGTCTCTCCGGGCCGCAGGTCACTCCAGACCCGCACAAAGCCGAGCGGTGCCAGGGCCGCGTCGTACGCGTCAGCCGCGGCCTGCACGTCAGCCACGCCCAGCGACAGGTGGTGCAGCAGGCTCACACCAGCAATCCCCGGTCCTTGAGCATGGGCTCGACAATCGGATCGCGGCCGCGGAAGGCGCGGAAGGCCTCGCCCGGCTCGCGGCTGTTGCCGGCCGACAGGATGCATTCGCGCAGCCGCGCGGCGACGGCCGGGTCGAAGGGGTCGCCCGCCTCGACGAAGGCATCGAACGCGTCGCAGTCCAGCACCTCCGCCCACAGGTAGACGTAGTAGCCCGCCGCATAGCCGGCGCTGCTGAACAGGTGCTGGAAATGCGTCAGACGGTGGTTCATGCCCACCTCGTGCGGCAGGCGCCACTGCGCCATCGTGTCGCGCTCGAAGGCGACGACGTCGGCCGGTGCCGTGGGCAACGCGTGCGCCGCCATGTCGACCAGCGCGCTGGCCGTGTAGCGCAGCGTCTCGTAGCCCTGGCCGAACTGGCGCGCGGCCTGCAGCTTGGCGAGCAGCGCGTCGGGCAGCGGTTCATCGGTCTGCCAGTGGCGGGCGAAGGTCTTCAGCACTTCGGGCTCGGCCATCCAGTGCTCGTACAGCTGCGACGGCAACTCCACGAAATCGCGCAGCACCTGCGTGCCGGCCAGTCGCTCGTGCTCCACGTTGGAGAGCAGCCCGTGCAGGCCGTGGCCGAACTCGTGGAACAGCGTGCGCACGTCGTCGAAGCTCAGCAGCGTGGGCTCGCCGGCCTCAGGCAACGCCGGGCCGCCCCAAGTTGCCTGGTCCCCCTCGGGGGGCAGGCCGGGCACCGCCCGGCCGTGGGGGCGTTCTTGGCCCCGGGCGAAGTTGTTGTTGTTCAGGATGATGGGCGTCGCGCCCAGCGCGCGGCTCTGGTTGCGCAGCGCGTTCATCCACGCGCCGCTGCGCTTGGTGGGCCGCGCGAAGTTGTCCTGCAGGAACAGGCCGCTCAGGCGACCGTCGGCGTTGAACACGTCGTAGGCGCGCACGTCGGGGTGGTAGCCGGCGATGTCGGGTCGCGCCTTGAACTGCAGGCCGAACAGCCGGCTGGCGCAGTCGAACATCGCGGCGACCATGCGGTCCAGCGAGAAGTAGGGCTTGACCTCGGCTTCGTCCAGCTCAAAACGGGCGCGCCGGGCGTGCTCGGCATAGAAGCGCCAGTCCCACGGTTCCAGCGCATGCGTGGCGCCGGCAGCGGCCATCGCGCCCAGCACCGCCTCGCGCTCGCGCGCCTGCGCCGCCAGCGCCGGGTGCCAGACGCGCTCCAGCAGGTCCATCACGGCGCCCTGGCTGCGTGCCATCGTGTCTTCCAGCGCGAAATCGGCGTAGCAGGCGTGGCCGTGCAGCCGGGCGGCTTCGGCACGCAGCTCGAGGATCTCGCGGCAGATGCTGCGGTTGTCGGTCGCGCCGCCGTCGGCGCCTTGACCATCGCCGCGGCCGACCCAGGCGCGCCAGGCCTGCTCGCGCAGGTCGCGGCGGGCGCTGAAGGACAGGAAGGGCACGATCAGCGAGCGCGACAGCGTGATGACGTGGACGCCTTCATCGAGGCCCCGGTCGATGGCGGCCTGGCGCGCGGCGGCACGCACGAAGGCGGGAAGCCCGGCCAGTTCGGCGTCGGTGCTGAGTCGTAGCTGGTAACCGGTTTCCGCGGCCAGCACGTTCTGGGCAAAGCGCGTGTTCAGCTCTGCCAGCCGCGCCATGACGGCGGCGTAACGCTCCCGCGCCTGGGGCGCCAACCGCGCGCCGGCGCGCACGAAGTCCAGGTGCATGCGCTCCAGCAGGCGAAGGGGCTCAGCGCCCAAGCCCAGTTGCTCGCGCTGCTCGAACAAGGCCTCGACACGGCCGAACAGCCCCTGGTGCATGTAGACGGCGCTACCGTGCTCGGCCAGCGGCGCGGCCATCGCCCGCTGCACGGCCTGCAGCTCAGCTGACGTGGCCGAAGCGGCGACCGTGTAGAACAGATGCTCCAGCTTCGTCAACTGGCGGCCGCTGGCGTCGAACGCCGCGATGGTGTTGGCAAAGCTGGGCGCCTCGGCCTGCGCGGCGATGGCGTCCACCTCGGCTCGGTGCTGCGCCAGCGCCGCCTCGAAGGCGGGCTGGAAGTGCGCGGGCGTGATGTCGGCAAAGGGCGGCAGGCCGTGCGGGCCGTCCCAGTCCTGAAGCAAGGGGTTGCTCATGAGGAAGTCCTGGCAAACAAAAAGGGCCGCTTCCTGCCGGAGGCGGCCCGTCGTGGGTTCAAAGGGGGCGGCCGATCACTTGCCGGCTGCGGCGGCCTTTTCCTTGCGGATGGCCTTCTCGTCGTTCTCGTCGTACGACTTGTTGGTGCACTGGGCCTTCCACTGGTCGTTGGCGTCCAGGTGCTTCTCGGTGCGCTCCTCGATGGCCTTGAACTGGGCGTCCAGCGCATCGATCTTTTCACCGAAGGCCTTGCGCTTGGCGTTGTTCTCTGCGTCCGTGGCCTTCAGCGCATCGACCATGGGCGAGAACGCGTTGGCGCGCGCCGTGTAGGCCTCGTTGCGGGCCTTCAGCTCCGCCTTGTCCAGCTTGGGCGCCTCGGCCTGCAGCGTCTCGTTCATCTTCACGATCTCGTCGCGCTCGGCCTTGACGGCGGTGGCCTGCTTGCTCAGCGCCGCGTCGGCCGTTTCCAACTCGGTCTTCTCGGCCCTGAGCTTCTCGGCGTTGGCCTTGTAGGCGTTCTGATCGGCCTTGATGGCGTCGGCTTCCTTGGCGTTGGCTTCCTGCAGGTCGATGCAGGCGCGCAGTTCGTCGCGCGTCATCAGCTTGGGCTTGGGCTTCTCGACGACCGGGTTGGACACCTTGTTGTTCTTCGGGTCGACCTTGGCCTTGGGGTTGGTCGTGACTTGCGCCTGGGCGGCGACGGCGAGGACCAGGGTCAGCGGGAGAAGGATGCGTTTCATGTCTGGCGCGCAACAAGGGTTGCGAAGGTTCAAAACGGAAGTCGGCAATGATGCCACGAGGCTTCGCCGCGATAATCGCGGGCTGCTCTTCGTTACAGGCTCAGGCCGTCCCCCTGCATGGCGCTCAAAGCCACCATCCACAAAGCCCAGCTCCAGATCGCCGACATGGACCGCCATGTGTACGGCGACCATGCGCTCACGATTGCCCGCCACCCGAGCGAGACCGACGAACGCATGATGATCCGCGTGCTGGCCTACGCGCTGAACGTGACGGCCGACGACCTCAACGGCCGGCTCGAGTTCACCAAGGGCCTGTCCGACGTGGACGAGCCCGACCTGTGGCAGCTCGACCTGACCGGCGAGGTGCAGCACTGGATCGACCTCGGCCAGCCCGACGAGCGCCGCCTGATGAAGGCGCACGGCCGCGCGCGCCGTGTCAGCGTCTACAGCTTCGCGTCCAGCACGCCGGTGTGGTGGGCCGGCATCGAGACCAAGCTGACACGCGCGCCGCGCCTGGCGGTCTGGCAGATTCCGGCCGAGCAGTCGCAGGCCTTGGCGGCACTGGCCGAGCGCAGCATGCAGCTGCAGGTCAGCATCCAGGACGGCAGCATTTACGTGTCGACCGCCAACGCGTCGGTCGAGATCCAACCGGTCGCCTTGAAAGTGGCCACCGCATGACCCCCGAGCACGACAGCCAGGCCCGGCGCTTCACGCTCGCGACGACGCCCATCAGCGTGCTCGACTACGAGCTGAGCGGTGGCCGCGTCGTCTTCACGCACACCGGCGTGCCGGACGCGTTTCAAGGCCAGGGCCTGGCCGCCCGGCTCGTCGAGGCCGGCCTCGCCTGGGCCCGCGACCAGGGCCTGAAGGTCGTGCCGGCCTGCAGCTACGTTCACCTCTACATCCAGCGCCACCCCGAGTGGCAGAACCTCGTCGCCTAAGTCAAGAGCCCACACCAGCATGTCCACGATCCTGCAATCCGTTCCCGTCGGCCAAAAGGTCGGCATCGCCTTCTCCGGCGGCCTCGACACCTCGGCCGCGCTGCACTGGATGAAGTTGAAGGGTGCCCTGCCCTACGCCTACACGGCCAACCTGGGCCAGCCCGACGAGCCGGACTACGACGAGATCCCGCGCAAGGCCATGCTGTACGGGGCCGAGAAAGCCGTCCTCGTGGACTGCCGCGCGCAGCTCGTTCATGAGGGCATCGCCGCGCTGCAGGCCGGCGCCTTCCACATCAGCACGGCGGGCGTGACCTACTTCAACACCACGCCCATCGGCCGCGCCGTGACCGGCACGATGCTGGTCGCCGCGATGCAGGCCGATGGCGTCAACATCTGGGGCGATGGCTCGACCTACAAGGGCAACGACATCGAGCGCTTCTACCGCTACGGCCTGCTGACCAACCCGTCGCTGCGCATCTACAAGCCCTGGCTGGACCAGACCTTCATCGACGAGCTGGGCGGGCGCGCCGAGATGTCGGCCTTCATGACCGAGAAGGGCTTCGCCTACAAGATGAGCGCGGAGAAGGCCTACTCCACCGACTCCAACATGCTGGGCGCCACGCACGAGGCCAAGGACCTCGAGCACCTGAACAGCGGCATCAAGATCGTCAACCCCATCATGGGCGTGGCGTTCTGGCGCGAGGACGTGGCCGTCAAGACCGAAGTCGTGACGGTGCGCTTCGAGGAAGGCATGCCCGTCGCGCTGAACGGCGTCGAGTACCGCGACCCGGTGGCCCTGCTGGCCGAGGCCAACGTCATCGGCGGCCGCCACGGCCTGGGCATGAGCGACCAGATCGAGAACCGCATCATCGAGGCCAAGAGCCGCGGCATCTACGAGGCCCCGGGCCTGGCACTGCTGCACATCGCCTACGAGCGCCTGGTCACCGGTATCCACAACGAGGACACCATCGAGCTGTACCGCAGCAACGGCCGCAAGCTCGGCCGCCTGCTGTACCAGGGCCGCTGGTTCGACCCGCAGGCCATCATGCTGCGCGAGACGGCCCAGCGCTGGGTGGCCCGCGCCATCACCGGCGAGGTCGCCATCGAGCTGCGCCGCGGCAATGACTACTCGCTGCTGGATACCCGCAGCCCCAACCTGACCTACGCGCCCGAGCGCCTGAGCATGGAGAAGGTGGAAGGCGCCTTCAGCCCGGCCGACCGCATCGGCCAGTTGACGATGCGCAATCTGGACATCAGCGACACGCGCGCCAAGCTGGGCGTCTACACCGACGTAGGCTTGCTGGCGGGTGGCGGGCTGCCTAGGCTGGAGTGAAATGACTGGTCAGGCATCCAGTAGTGCTGTATAAACTCACAGCATTCCTACTGAAGCCCGACCATGCACAGCCACTACCGCGAGAACTACATTCCCAGCCGTCCGCTGCCCCGCTGGCTGCAAACCCTGTTGCGCTGGCTCTGAAGGCAGGCGCAGTCTTCAGAATTCGTCCGCCACGCGGACGAAGCTCGCAAACCTCGGCTTGCCGCCAGGTGTGATGTCGCGGTAGCGGTAGGTCACGGTGGCGCCGACAGGCGGTGAATCGCGCCGCTGGGCGTCGCTGAAGCCCGTGCCCAGCTTGAAGCGCACGCCGTCCGGCGTCTGCAGGTGCAATGCACCCATCTGCCCAGCAAGGCGCCCCTTGCCGGGCTCGTGGCCGATGACGAGGGCTTCGGCATCGGCCAGCGGCTTGAGCTTGAGCAACAGGTCGCTGCGGCCTGACGCAATCGGCGCGTCGGCGCGGTGCAGCATCAGGCCCTCGCCGCCGGCCGCGACGACGGCCTTGAGCTTGTCGCGCAGCGCGGCATGAGACGGCAGCCGCCACTGCTCGACCGGCATGACGACAGGGCCGGCCAGCGCCTGCAGCTTCGCGGCGCGCTGCTCGAACGGGCCCTCGCCTGACGGCAGCTCGAACACGCAATAGCGCACGCGGCGCCACTCGGCGTCGACGGGCTCAGCCCGCCGCACGGTGGCCGACAACGCATCAAAGCTGCGCCGGGACAGCCACAGTTCGCCATCCAGCGGCACCGCGGGCAACGCGGCCAGGAACCAAGCCGGCGCCGCCACCGCGCGCCCGCTGCGAAACCGCAACGCCTGCCCGTCCCACAAGGCCCGCACGCCGTCCAGCTTCTCGCTGACCAGATAAGGCGTCGGGTCAAGGCCGGCCGGCGCATGGCGCACCAGCAGCGGCTCCAGCGCCGCAGCCGGCAGCCCGGTCGAACCAAGCAGGGCCAGCAGCGCGCGCCGGGTCAGCATCACACCACCACCGGTTCCGGTTCCAGCCGGATGCCGAAACGCCCGTAGACGCTCTCCTGGATGGCCCGCGCCAGCGTGACGACCTCGGCGCCGCGCGCGTCCGCCTTGTTGACCAGCACCAGCGCCTGCTTCTCGTAGACCGCCGCTCCACCCACCGTCTTCCCCTTCCAGCCGCAGGCGTCGATCATCCACCCGGCGGCCAGCTTCACGCTTCCATCAGGCATGGGATAGTGAACGATGCCGGGGTCGCGGCCGATGATGTCGCGGCACTGCTCGGCCGTGACGACCGGGTTCTTGAAGAAGCTGCCCGCGTTGCCGATGACGGCCGGGTCGGGCAGCTTGGCGCGGCGCACCGCGCAGATCCAGTCGAAGATCTGCCGCGCGTCTGGCGCCGTGATGCCCGTCTCGGCCATCTTGCGCTCCAGTTCCAGGTAGCCCAGCACCGGCTGCCACGGCTTGGGCAGCCGGAAGCGGACGCGGGTGATCACGCTCTTGCCCGCCAGGCCGCCGAAGTCGCTCTGCTTGAACACGCTGTCGCGGTAGCCGAACCGGCAGACTTCGGCCGGCAGCAGCGCCGGCCGGCCGGTGACGAGGTCCATCACCTCCACCGCCTCCAGCCGGTCCTTCACCTCGATGCCGTAGGCGCCGATGTTCTGCACGGGCGCCGCCCCCACGGTGCCGGGGATCAGCGCCATGTTCTCGAGGCCCGGATAGCCATGGTCCAGCGTCCAGCTCACCAGTTCATGCCAGACGACGCCGGCGCCGGCCTCGACGATCCAGGCGTCGGCCCGCTCCTCCAGCAGCCGCATGCCGGGGATTTCCACCTTCAGCACGACGGCCTCGACATCGCGGGTCAACACCAGGTTGCTGCCGCCGCCCAGCACGAACTTGGGCGCCCGGCCCAGCTCGGCATGGTCCACGACCCGGCGCACATCGGCCGCCTCGCGGATGCGCACCAGGCGGCGCGCGACCGCCGGGAGCGCGAAGGTGTTGTAGGGCTTGAGATTGACGTCGGTCTCGATGTGGAGACCGCAAACTTCGTTCGAGGGGGTCGGGAGCGTGGCAGGCATGGGACACTTTTGGACGCCTTGCGCGGCGCGCAGGCAGCAAAATTTTCGCAGACACCTCTCCCGGACCGCATATGCCCAGCTTCGACACCGTTCTCGAACCCGACCACGTCAAGATCCGCAACGGCGTGGACAACAGCATCAAGGAGATCGGCACCCGCTTCGACTTCAAGGGCACCAGCGCCAAGGTCGAGCTCAAGGACAAGGAAATCCACGCCACCGGCGACAGCGATTTCCAGCTCGAACAGATCGAAGCCGTGCTCTACGGGAAGCTGACCAAGCAGGACGTCGTCATCAGCTTCCTCGACAAGGCCGACAAGATCGAGAAGCTCGGTGGCGACAAGGTTCGGCAGGTCTACAAGATCAAGGAAGGCATCGCCGCCGACCTCGCCAAGAAGATCGTGACCTCGCTCAAGGAGAGCAAGCTCAAGGTGCAGGCCAGCATCCAGGGCGACGCGGTGCGCGTGACGGGCAAGAACCGCGACGACCTGCAGACCGCGATTGCCCACCTGAAGAAGAGCTTCAGCGACACGCCGCTGACCTACAACAACTTCCGCGATTGAACATGCGCCACTGGCTGCTGCTGCTCCTGGCTGCCGGCACGGCGGCGCTGGCGCAGCCCGCGCCGCCCGCCCAGGTCCAGCTCAACGGGACGCTGGGCAGCAAGGCCGCGCTGCTGCTCATCGACGGCGAACCGCGTACCGTCGAGGTCGGCGCCATCGCCAAGGGCGTGCGCCTCATCGCGCTGGAGGATGGCCGCGCCGTCGTCGAGTTCGGCGGGCGCCGGCAGACGCTGACCCTGGGCGCGCAGCCCGGCCGCGTCGTCAGCAACGCCGCCAAGCTGCCGCCGCGCCAGATCGTGCTGCCCATCGGGCCGGGCGGGCATTTCACGACCATCGGCATGATCAACGGCCAGCCGGCCAGTCTGCTCGTGGACACCGGTGCGACCAGCGTCTCCATCAGCCAGGTCGATGCCGAGAAGCTCGGCCTGCGCTACCTCTACGGCAAGCGCATCGTCACTCAGACGGCCAATGGCGTCGTGCCGGCCTATGTGATCGAGCTGCCCAGCCTGCGCATCGGCGAGGTCGAGATTCGCGACGTGGAGGCCATCGTCATCCCCGGCCCCATGAGCCATGTGCTGCTGGGCAACAGCTTCCTGAACCGCTTCCTGATGAAGCGCGATACCGACCAGATGACGCTCGAATTGCGCCACTGATGCGCAGTTCGCACGCGGGGAACGAGCGCCCTGTCTGCAAGAATTAGCGTCCTTTCCGCTGGCTCGCTCTTGATGACATTCCGTATCGCCCTGCGCCCCGTCCTGCTTGCCGCCCTGCTGAGTTGCGCCTGTGTCGCAGGCTTTGCGCAGGATTCGGCGAAGGCCGCCAAGTTCTACGAGGACGCGCTCAAGCGGTACGAGAACCGGGACATTCCCGGCGCCATCATCCAGCTGAAGAACGCACTGCAGGCGGACAAGAGCCAGTTGCCGGTTCACGTGCTGCTGGGCAAGGCCTTGTTGGCCAACAGCGAGCCGGCGGCCGCGGAGTTCGAGTTCGGCGAGGCCATTCGCCTGGGCGTCAACCGCGCGGAGGTGGCCGTGCCGCTCGCCGCGGCATTCAGCGCCCAAGGCAAGCAACCGCAGATGCTGGACGACCCGCGCCTGCAGCCCGCCGGCCTGCCGCCCGGCATCCAGCTGCAGTTGATCCTGGAGCGCGCGTCCGCTCAATCGGACATCGGTGACGGCAAAGCGGCGATGACCTCGGTGCAGGCGGCGCGTACCCTCAACCCGGCTGATGCCGGCAGTTGGCTCGCTGAAGTACCGCTGCGCGTGCGTGCCAACCAGTTCACGGAGGCCATGGCGGCCGCCGATCAGGCCATCAAGCTCGCTCCCGAGAATGCCGAGGCTTTCTATCAGAAGGCTTCGGTCTACCACGCCAGCGGACAGGTCGCCCAGGCCCTCACCGGCTACGAACGGGCACTCAAGGCAGACCCCAGGCACGCCGAATCGCATCTGGCACGTGCCGGCCTGCTCGTCGACTTGAACCGGGATGCAGACGCGCTGGCCGCCATCAACGAGTTGCAGCAGATCAAGCCCAAGGACCCCCGCGGCGCCTACCTGCGATCGCTGCTGTCGGAGCGCGCCAAGGACACTGCGGGTGCCAAGGCCGCTCTGAAGCAGATCACCGATTTGCTGGATCCCGTCCCCATCGAGTACATCCGCTACCGCACGCAGTTCCTGATGCTCAATGGCCTGGCCCACTACGGCCTCGGCGAACTGGAGAAATCCAAGCCCTACCTCGAACTGGCCGCGCGCCAGCAGCCGGGCAGCCCCTTGGTCAAGCTGCTGGCCCAGATTGCGCTGGCGGAACCCAATGTGAGCCGGGCCATCGAACTGCTGGAAGGCTACGTGAAGGCCCGCCCGGGCGACGGTCAGGCCCTGCTGATGCTGGCCTCGGCCCACATGAGGCAAGGCCGCCATGCGCGCGCCGTGCAATTGATGCAGGATGCCTTGAAGGCCAAGGACTCGGCGGAGTACCGCACGGCGCTCGGCCTGTCGTTGCTGCAGTCGGGACAGGCCTCCATGGCGGAAGACCAGCTGTCCAGGGCGTACAAGGCAGACCCGAAGCAGACCTATGCCGGCCTCGCCCTCGTCACCATCTATCTGCGCGACAAGCAGACCGCCAAGGCTTTGGACGTTGCCGAAACGCTGGCTCGGGCCAACCCGAGCAACGCCACCGTGCTGATGGTGCAGGCCTATGCCAAAACCCAGGCACGCGACTATGCCGGCGGGCGGGCGGGTTACGAGAAGGTGCTTCGACTCGCTCCTCGCCAGACCGAAGCCAAGGTCGGCCTCGCGCGCATCGACACCGTCACCGGGAATTTCGCCGCCGCCGACAAGCGCTTGAGGGCCGCGCTCAAGGAAGACGAGCGCAACCCTGACATCCTGTTCGAGCTCGCCCTGCTCAACGAGCTCTGGGGCAAGAACGACGAGGCGCTGAAGTGGCTGGACAGCACGGTTTCCGCCAGCGGACCTCGCGAGACGCGGGCCAACTTCGCGCTCGTCGCCTGGCATCTGCGCAAAGGCTCACCTGCGGCGGCCGTGGATGCGGCCAAGGTGCTGCTGGCCAAACTCCCCGAGGACGTCGAAGCCCTGCAGGCCTATGCGGCGGCCCAGTTGGCCAACGGCGACGCTGCCGGTGCTCGGGCCACGCTGACCAATGCTGCACGGCGTGCCGCCTTCGAAACGCCGCGCCTTGTCGAGGTCGCACGCCAGCAGGTATCGGCCCAGGACCTCAAGGGAGCGGCCTACACGCTGGAGAAGGCGCTCAGCGGCACGCCCAACGATCCTGCGGCCATCGCCATGCTGTCGAGCGTCGAACTCGCCCAGGGCAACCACGCACAAGCCGAGCAACGGGCGCGGCAGATCATCGAAGCGGCGCCCAAGTCAGCGCTGGGCTACAACCTGCTGGCCGAGGTCGCCATGCGTCGCGGCCAGCACGCCGTCGCGTTGGACGCATTGCGCAAGGCCTACGACATTGAAAAGTCTTCCCTGACGTTGACGCGGCTGGTGCGTACGCTGGCCGTCCAGGGCGAGCAGAAGCGGGCCGTCGAACTGGCGGACACCTGGCTCAGGAAGAACCCGGCAGACAACGGCGTGCGCAATGCCCTCGCCGAACTGCACGTGCGCTCGAAAGACTACGCGGCCGCGCGCAAGCAATATGAAGCCATCCTGAAGACCGCGCCGTCCGACGCGGGCGTGCTCAACAACCTCGCCAACGTGCTGATCGAGCTCAAGGATCCGGCCGCCGTCGAGGTGGCTGAGCGCGGCCTCAAGGCCGACAACAGCAACCCGACGCTGCTGGACACGGCGGGATGGGCCAACCATCGTGCAGGCAAGACCGACCGCGCTCTGCAGTTGATGCGTGAGGCACGGCTGCGGGCACCGGACAACCCGGATGTCCGCTATCACCTCGCGGCGGTGCTCGCCGCAGCCGGCCGCAAGGGCGAAGCCAAGGACGAACTGAACGCCGCGCTACGCGCCAACGCGACATTTGCCACGGCCGGCGAAGCCAAGCAGCTCCTTTCCACCCTTAACTGAGGGGGCGGCACCCCTTGGCGCGCTGTCAGGGTTTCTTACAATTTGCCGGACGAATAGAAGCAACATTTGCCAAGTCATTGAATTGCAAGGTTTTTCGCCAATTGGCATAAAGCTTGCTCAACGATTTTCAAATACTTGACGCCCTGTTGGCGTGTAAATCGAGGAACAACAATGAACATTCGCAATGTCCGCTGGAGCTTGATGGCCCTGGGTGCTGCCGCCGCGCTGGCGACGACGAGCGCTCAAGCAGCGTGGACCTTCGATTCGACCGGCAACAGCAGCACGTACACCTATAACAGCTCCACCGCTGGCGACCCCACGGTGTCACTGACCGGTTTCTACGTCGCCAACAACGCCAGCACCGGCGTGGCCTCCGGCAACTGGGCCTCTTCTGCCGGCAATGTCGGCACGTCCGGCAACGCAAACTCCAGCTACGGCGTGACGAGCAACGGCGCCTACGGCATCGGCATGTACACCGGTTCGGACAATGGTTCGCCCTACCATGCGGTGGACAACAGCCAGAACACGGAAGGCGTGTTGTTGAACTTCGGCAGCTCCAAGGTGACGCTGACCAGCATCGGCCTGGGCTTCACGTCCAACGGCACCACGAGCAATTGCGTAGTTTCAACCGACTCGAGCTGCTACAAGGCTGACACGGCCGCAGCCACCGTGACGGTCGATCTGGCGGTGTATCGCTGGACAGGCACGGCGGCGCCTACGCTGACAGGCACGGCTGCCGGCACGATGTCGGGCTGGGAGCTCGTGAGTGTCCTCGGCGATGCCCGCACCGACGCAGCGCCGACCTATGACAAGAACGTCATCAATGCGGCGGGCAAGACGTCGAGCTGGTGGCTGATCACGGCCTACAACTCAGGCTTGGCAGGTGTCAGTGGCGCGGCCAACGTTGACAACGGCAACGACTACTTCAAGCTGCTTGGCGTGCAAGGCACGAAGTGCTCGGGCAACGTCACCTCCAGCGGCACCTGCGACGTGGGCCGCGCTGGCGTGCCGGAACCGGCCTCGTTGGCACTGACCAGCGTTGCATTGCTGGGCATGTTTGGCCTGCGCCGTCGCAAGGCCAAGGTTGCCTGAGTAGCTTCGTCTCGGGTCATCTGATGCCGTCTGAAGGCGCCCAATGGGCGCCTTTTGTTTTTTGGCGCCGCGGCCTGTTTGCCTGTCTCTGGCCGGACAGCCAAGAAGCGAACGACCGTGCTAAAACGCCTGGCATTCCAATCAGCACACAGCGAGACATGGACCTCAATTTCACCGATGCGGAGCTGGCCTTCCGCACCGAGGTGCGCGAATGGGTGCGCGCCAACCTGCCCGCCGACATCGCCCACAAGGTGCGCCATGCGCAGCGCCTGCACAAGGACGACCTGCAACGCTGGGCGAAGATCCTCGGCGCCAAGGGCTGGCATGGCTGGGCCTGGCCCAAGCAGTTCGGCGGCCCGGGCTGGAACGCGGTGCAGCGCCACCTGTTCGAAGAGGAATGCGCCCTCGCCTGCGCGCCACGCATCGTGCCCTTCGGTCCCGTCATGGTGGCGCCGGTCATCATGGCCTTCGGCACGCCGGAGCAGCAGCAGCGCTTCCTGCCCGGCATCATGAGCGGCGAGGTCTGGTGGAGCCAGGGCTACAGCGAACCCGGCTCGGGCTCCGACCTGGCCTCGCTGAAGTGCCGCGCCGAACGCAAGGGCGACAAGTACATCGTCAACGGCCAGAAGACCTGGACGACGCTGGGCCAGTACGGCGACTGGATCTTCTGCCTGGTGCGCACCTCCAGCGAAGGCAAGCCGCAGACCGGCATTTCCTTCCTCTTGATCGACATGAAGTCGCCCGGCGTCAGCGTCAAGCCCATCATCATGCTGGACGGCGAACACGAGGTGAACGAGGTCTGGTTCGACAACGTCGAGGTGCCGGCCGAGAACCTGATCGGCGAGGAGAACAAGGGCTGGACCTATGCCAAGCACCTGCTGTCGCACGAACGCACCAACATCGCCGATGTGAACCGTGCCAAGCGCGAGCTGGAGCGGCTCAAGCGCATCGCCAAGGCCGAAGGCCTCATGGACGACCAGCGCTTTCGCGACCAGATCGCGCTGTGCGAGGTGGACGTCGTCGCGCTGGAGATGATGGTGCTGCGCGTGCTGTCGGGCGAGCGTACCGGCAAGCAGCCGCTGGACGTGGCGGGCCTCCTGAAGATCCGCGGCAGCGAGCTGCAGCAGCGCTACACCGAGCTGATGATGCTGGCCGGTGGCCCGCTCGCACTGCCTCATGTGCACGAGGCCATGGAAGCTGGCTGGCAGGGTGACCAGTGGCTGGGTGGTGCCTGGATGGGCGGCGCGGACTACGCGATTCCGGTCACCGGCTCCTACCTGAACGTGCGCAAGACGACGATCTACGGCGGGTCCAACGAAGTGCAACGCAACATCGTCGCGCAGACGGTGCTGGGCTGAAGCGGCGAGGAGACAGACAAGATGGATTTCGATTTCACTGAAGACCAGCAAGCCCTGCGCGACGCCGTGCGCCGCTTCGTCGACAAGGACTACGGCTTCGAGCGCCGCACGCGGATCGAGCGCGCTGGCGGTTTCGACCGCAGTGCCTGGGACGGCCTGGCGGGGCTGGGCCTCACGGCGCTGGCCGTGCCCGAGGCTCATGGCGGCCTGGGTTTCGGCGCCGTGGAAGCCATGGTGGTCATGGAAGAACTCGGCCGTGGCCTGGTGCTGGAGCCCGTGGCCCAGGCTGCGCTGATCGCACCGGCGGTGCTGGGCCACGCGTCAGACGAATTGCAATCGGCCTGGTTGCCGCGCATCGCGGGTGGCGAAGCGCTGGTCGTGCTGGCTCACCAGGAAGCCAAGTCGCGCTACCGCCTCAACCGTGTGACGACGCGTGCCGTGGACGGCAAGCTGACCGGCGTGAAGAGCCTCGTGCCGGTCGGGGACCTCGCAGACGCCTTCATCGTGCCCGCCCGCGTGGCCGGTGCGGACGACGCGGCGGACGGCATCGCCCTGTACCTCGTCGAGCGCAGCGCAGCCGGCGTGCACACGCGGGCCTATTCGCTGCACGACGGCTCACGCGCCGCCGAAGTGCACTTCGACGGCACGCCCGGCCAGCTCATCGCCGGCCCCGACCAGGGCCTTGGGCTGCTGGAACTGGCCGCGGACATCGGCATCGCCGCGCAGGCGGCCGAAGCCGTGGGTGTCATGGAGAAATACTTGGCGCTGACCGTCGAATACATGAACACGCGCAAGCAGTTCGGCGTCGCCATCTCCACGTTCCAGGCGCTGCGCCACCGCATCGCCGACGTGAAGATGCAGCTCGAACTGGCCCGCTCGATGAGTTACTTCGCCACGCTGCGCCTGGCCGACACGCCCGCCGTGCGTCGCCGCGCGGTGTCGCAGGCCAAGGTGCAACTCGGCAACGCCATGCGCTTCGTCGGCCAGCAGTGCACGCAACTGCACGGCGGCATCGGCGTCACGGACGAGTACGCCGGCAGCCACTACTTCAAACGGCTGACCGTCATGGAGATGCAATGGGGCGACACGATGCACCACCTCGGCGAGGTCAGCGCCAGGATGCAGGACACTGCGGGGGTGTTTGCCTGACCCCGGAGGTCGCCCGATGAAGTTCACCGCCGCTCTGCTGCTCGCCGGCCTCGCCGCTGGCGCTGCCCACGCCCAGACCATGAAGCCCGGACTGTGGGAGTTCAAACAGACGCCCCAGCTCGATCCCGCCCGCCAGGCCCAGATGGCACAAGCGCAGAAGGCCATGGAAAGCATGCCGCCCGAGCGGCGCGCCATGATCGAGCAGATGATGGCCCAGAAGGGCGTCAACGTGAACATGGCGGGCGGCTCGATCACGATCAAGGCCTGCATCACCAAGGAACAGGCCGAGCGCAACATGGCGCCCGTCGCGCAGCACGGCAACTGCACCCAGGACGTCAAGCGCAGCGGCAGCGTCATCCAGACGCATTTCGTCTGCACCGACCCGGCGTCCGAAGGCGACGCGACGGTCACGCTGCGCGGCAACGATGCATTCAGCAACGACGTCACCATCCGCCACCAGCGCCAGGGCAAGACGGAAACGACCAAGGTCAGCGGTGAAGGCCGCTGGCTCGGGGCCGACTGCGGCGACATCCAGCCGATGAAGTCCCTGGCCAAGTGAAGCAGAAGCTCTCGCAGATCCTGTTCAGCCAGGGCTTTGGCACGCGTCGCCTGTGCGCGGGGCTGGTGTGGCACGGTGAGGTCACGGTCAACGGGCAGGTCGTCGAGGAGCCGGACACGCTGTTCGAGACGGAGGGCCTGCGCTTCACCGTCGATGGCCGCGAGTGGCCTGTCGTCGACAAGGCGCTGGTCCTGCTGAACAAGCCGGCAGGCTACGAGTGCTCGCAAAAGCCCAAGCACCACCCCAGCGTGCTGAGCCTGCTGCCCGCGCCGCTGCGCGAACGGGGCGTGCAGCCCATCGGCCGGCTGGACGAAGACACCACCGGCCTGCTGCTGCTGACCGACGACGGCGCGCTGATCCACAAGCTGACCTCGCCCAAGCACCATGTGCCCAAGGTCTACGAGGCACGCTGCAAGCATCCGCTGACGGCCGAGATGGTCGGGCAACTGCTGGCGGGCGTCGAACTTCGCGAGCCGGAGACCAAGCCGCCAGCCAAGTTCCAGCGCCCGCCAGAAATGACGCGGGCAGACGGTGCCGAAATCGTCGACGAGACGCTGCTGCGCCTCACGCTGCTGGAAGGCAAGTACCACCAGGTCAAGCGCATGGTGGCCGCCGTGGGCAACCGGGTCGAAGCCCTGCACCGGCCGCAGTTCGGTGCGCTGACAATTCCCGCCGACCTCAAGCCCGGCGAATGGCGCTGGGTGAACAGCCCTGCCGAGGTCTGGGGCCAATGACGCAGCGGGGACAATGAACCCGATGCGAGTGTTCAGAGGCTTTCACCACCCCGGCATTGCGCACGCGTGCGCGTTGACCATCGGCAACTTCGACGGCGTGCACCGCGGCCACCAGGCCATGCTGGCGCTGCTGCGGTCCGAGGCCCGCCACCGTGGCCTGCCGAGTTGCGTGTTGACCTTCGAGCCGCATCCGCGCGACTTCTTCGCGGCCAAATCGGCCAAGCCCGAGCTGGCACCGGCGCGCATCGCGAACCTGCGCGACAAGCTCGTCGAGCTGGAACGGTGCGGTGTCGATCAGGTCGTCATCCTGCGCTTCGACGAAGCCCTCGCCTCGCTGCCGGCGCAGGACTTCATCCGCCAGGTGCTCGGCGAAGGCCTGGGCGCAGGCTACGTGCTCGTCGGCGACGATTTCCGCTTCGGCGCCAAGCGCCAGGGCGACTACGCGACGCTGGACGCCGCGGGCAAGGCGCGCGGCTTCGACGTCGCCCGCATGATGAGCTATGAGGTGCACGGCCTGCGCGTCAGCAGTTCGGCCGTGAGACAGGCGCTCGCGGCGGGCGACATGAGTGCCGCAGCCTCGCTGCTGGGCCGGCCCTACGCGATCTCCGGGCACGTCACTCACGGCCGCAAGCTCGGTCGCCAGCTCGGCGAATCGACCCCAGGCGCCGCCGACGGCTTTCGCACGCTCAACCTGCGCTTCACGCACGACAAGCCCGCCGCCCAGGGCATCTTCGCCGTGCTCGTCCATGGCCTCACGCCCGAGCCGCTGCCCGGTGTCGCCAGCCTGGGCCGCCGGCCGACCGTGGAAGATGCCGGCCGCGTGCTGCTGGAAGTGCATTGCCTGCGATGGCCGCTCGGCGTGGAGGGGGGCTACGGTAAACTCGCCCGCGTGGAACTGCTGCACAAACTCCGCGACGAAGCCCGCTACGACGGGCTGGAGGCACTGACGGCGGCCATCGCGGCCGACACCGAGGCAGCCCGCGCCTTCCTGGCCACCCACGCTTCGCTGCACGCCCAGGTCAGCCGCCAGACCACGCGCGACCGAATTTGAAGCGGCTCCCCGCCGCTCTTCGCTCCGCCTCCTTCGCCTTCTGACCGCCAGGCCCGCCGCCTGGCCGCACGCCATGACCACCCCGGACTACCGCTCCACGCTCAACCTGCCCGACACGCCCTTCCCGATGCGCGGCGACCTGCCCAAGCGCGAGCCGGGCTGGGTCAAGGCCTGGGACGAGCAAGGCCTGTACAAGCGCCTGCGCGACGCCCGCTGCGGCGCTCGCAAGTTCGTGCTGCATGACGGCCCGCCGTACGCGAACGGCCAGATCCATATGGGTCATGCGGTCAACAAGATCCTGAAGGACATGATCGTCAAGGCGCGCCAGCTGGCGGGCTTCGACGCGGCCTACATCCCCGGCTGGGACTGCCATGGCCTGCCCATCGAGAACCAGATCGAGAAGACCTTCGGCCGCGGCCTACCGCGCGACGAGGTGCAGGCCAAGAGCCGCGCCTACGCCACCGAGCAGATCAACCAGCAGCGCGTGGACTTCAAGCGCCTGGGCGTGCTGGGCGACTGGGACCACCCGTACAAGACGATGGACTTCGTCAACGAGGCCGGCGAGATCCGCGTCCTGAAGCGGCTGTTCGAGCGCGGCTTCGTCTACCGCGGCCTCAAGCCCGTGTACTGGTGCTTCGACTGTGGCTCGTCGCTGGCCGAGTTCGAGATCGAGTACGCTGACAAGCACTCGCCCGCCGTCGACGTGGCCTTCCTGAGCGCCGAGCCCGAGAAGCTCGCCGCCGCCTTCGGCGTCGCGCCGCTCACCAAGGAGGCATTCACCGTCATCTGGACGACGACGCCCTGGACCATCCCGGCCAACCAGGCGCTGAACCTGAACCCCGAGCTGCCCTACGCGCTGGTCGACACGCCCAAGGGCTATTTCGTCGTCGCCGAGGCGCTGGTCGAGAAGTGCCTGGCGCGCTGGCAACTGGAAGGCAGCGTCGTCGCCGTCGTGCCCGGCCGCGCGCTGGAGCTGCTGAAGTTCAAGCATCCGCTTAGCGCAGTGCACCCGGGCTACGACCGCGAGAGCCCCGTCTACCTGGCCGACTACGCCACCGCCGACGACGGCACCGGCGTGGTCCACTCCGCGCCCGCCTACGGCCTGGACGACTTCAACTCCTGCGTCGCGCACGGCCTGGCCTTCGACGACATCCTGAACCCCGTGCAAGGCAACGGCACCTACGCGGCCGACCTGCCGCTGTTCGGTGGCCAGCACATCTGGAAGGCCAACCCAGTCATCGCACAGACACTGCTGGACAACGGCCGCCTGATGGCGCAAAGCAAACTGACGCACAGCTATCCGCACTGCTGGCGCCACAAGTCGCCGGTGATCTACCGCGCCGCCGCGCAGTGGTTCGTGCGCATGGACGAGGGCGATGGCGTCTTCACGACCGACAAAGCGCCCGAGACCCTGCGCAACACCGCGCTGGCCGCCATCGCGGCCACCAAGTTCTACCCGGAAAACGGCCGCGCCCGGCTGCACGACATGATCGCGGGCCGGCCCGACTGGTGCATCTCGCGCCAGCGCTCCTGGGGCGTGCCGCTGCCGGTGTTCCTGCACAAGGACACGGGCGACGCGCATCCGAACACCCTGGAGTTCATCGAGCGCGCCGCGCAGATCGTCGAGCAGGGCGGCGTGGAGGCGTGGTCACAACTCGACGCGCGCGACTGGCTCGGTGACGAGGCCGCGCAGTACACCAAGGGCAATGACATCCTGGACGTCTGGTTCGACTCCGGCTCCACCTTCCAGCACGTGCTCAAGGGCAGCCACAAGGGCGCGGCGCACGAGACCGGCCCCGAGGCCGACCTCTATCTGGAAGGCCATGACCAGCACCGCGGCTGGTTCCACAGCTCGCTGCTGCTGAGTTGCGCGCTGCAGGGTCGCGCGCCCTACCGCGGCCTGCTGACCCACGGCTTCACCGTGGACAGCCAGGGCCGCAAGATGAGCAAGTCGCTGAACAACGGCATCCAGCCGCAGGAGGTCAGCGAGAAGCTGGGCGCCGAGATCATCCGCCTGTGGGTGGCGGCCTCCGACTATTCCGGCGACATCGCCGGGGACAAGAAGATCCTGGACCGCGTCGTCGACGGCTACCGCCGCATCCGCAACACGCTGCGCTTCCTGCTCGCCAACGTCAGCGACTTCGACCCGGCGACGGACACTGTCGCGCCCGAGGACCTGCTGGAAGTGGACCGCTACGCGCTGGCCCGCGCCGCCGAGCTGCAGGCCGATATCCTGGCCCACTTCGAGCGCTACGAGTTCCACCCGGTCGTCGCCAAGCTGCAGGTCTACTGCTCCGAGGACCTGGGCGCGTTCTACCTGGACGTGCTGAAGGACCGCCTCTACACGACCGCGCCCAAGAGCCTGGCGCGCCGCTCGGCGCAGACGGCGCTGTGGCAGATCACGCACGCCATGCTGCGCTGGATGGCGCCGTTCCTCAGCTTCACGGCCGAGGAAGCCTGGGCGCTGTTCGGCAAGAGCGACAGCATCTTCACCGAAACCTACTGGGACTTCGGCATCACGGACGCCGCGCTGCTGGCCAAGTGGCACCGCATCCACGAGATCCGCGACGAGGTCAACAAGGCCATCGAAGCCGTGCGCGTGACCGGCGCCGTCGGCGCGTCGCTGCAGGCGGAGCTGGTACTCCAGGTGAACGAGCAGGACCAGATGCTGCTCGCCAGCCTGGGCGACGACCTGCGCTTCGTGTTCATCACGTCATCGGTGCGCCTCGCATCGGCAGGCGAACTGGGCGTGCTCGTCACGCCCAGCAGCCACGCCAAGTGCGAACGCTGCTGGCACTACCGCGCCGATGTCGGCCAGAACCCGGCCCATCCGACGATCTGCGGCCGCTGCGACAGCAACCTGCACAGCACGGGCGAAACCCGTACCGTCGCCTGAGCGCCTACCGCCCGGCGGGCCGCGCGCCGTCGCGCGCGGCCCGGGTACATTTGCGCCCCTCTGCCTGATCACCCCGCTCCGGCCTTGCCGACCATGCCCAAGCACTCCTCCGCCGCGCCCGGCCTCGCCCAGTGGCTGCTCATCGCCGCCCTCATCATCCTGGCCGACCAGTTCACCAAGATCCTGGTGCTGGGCGCCTTCCAGCTCGGCGACGTGCGCCCCGTCACCGGCTTCTTCAACCTGGTGCGCGCGCACAACTACGGCGCTGCCTTCAGCTTCCTGCACGGCGCCTCGGGCTGGCAGCGCTGGTTCTTCCTCGCGCTGGGCGTGGTTGCCGCCGCCGTCATCGTCTGGATGCTGCGCCGGCACGGCCAGCAGCGGCTGTTCGCCTGGGCATTGACGCTGATCCTGGGCGGCGCGCTGGGCAACGTCATCGACCGCGCCATCCACGGCTACGTCGTCGACTTCATCCAGGTGCATGCCGGCGGCTGGTACTTCCCGGCGTTCAACGTGGCCGACAGCGCGATCACGGTCGGCGCCGTGCTGCTCATCCTGGACGAACTGCGCCGGGTACGCCGCGGCTGAGCGCCGGCCGAACAGGCAACCGGACACCTGCACCTCCCTTGCCTTGGGGGGAGGCGCCCGACGCACCCCTCGGCTACGCTGCCGGTCAACTCCGGAGACTGCTGCCATGCGCCTGTTCGTTGCCACCCTCGCCCTGTCCGCCGCTGCACTGGCCCAGGCCCAGACCGCCAGCCACGTGTACCTGATGAACGACGCCAGCGACCTGCTCGGCGGCCCCGCGTTGACGACGCTGGGCGGTGACTTCACCACCCAGGCCGGCCGCTACAGCTTTGGCGCCAACCAGGGCCTCTCGCTCGAAAACGCCGTCAATGCCAGCGTCTACACGATTGACTTCGTCTTCAATTTCGACCTGGTGAGTGGCTATCGCCGCCTGATCGACTTCAAGGCGCTGACTTCCGACACCGGCCTGTACAACTACAGCAGCCAGCTGAAGTTCTACAACGAGGCCACCGGCCCGGACAGCGTGTTCGCCATCGCCACCGACGCCCGCGTCACACTGACCCGCGACGCTGCCGGCCTGCTGACCGGCTACGTCAACGGCGTGCTGCAGTTCCAGTTCAACGACACGGCTGGCCTGTCGCAGTTCAGCGCCGCCAACCAGATCGCCTACTTCTTCCGCGATGACAACGCGGTGAGCGGCGAGGCCAGCGCCGGCAGCATCGACTACCTGCGCATCTACGACACGGCGCTCACCGCCAGCCAGGTCGCCAACCTCGCCTCGCCCGTGCCGGAACCGGCGACGGGCGTGCTGGCGCTGGCGGGTATCGGTCTTTTCGCACTGCTGCGCCGCCGTCGCGCCTGAAGCGTCGCCGACAATGCGGGGTTGATTCCCCGCCGCCGATGCTTCTCGACTTTGCCAGCCTGAGCCACTACGACTGGCTCGATGTCCCGCTGTGGGTCTTCGACCCCGAACAACAGCGCAACCTCTGGGCCAACGCCGCGGCCCTTCGCTTCTGGCACGCCGACAGCGCCGAAGAATTCCTCTCGCGCGACTTCTCCGAGCATGGCGACGCCGTGCGCGAGCGCCTGGCCGTCACGGCCGCCGACCACGCCCAGGGCAGGATCGTGCGCGAGCAGTGGACCCTGTACCCGAAGGGCGAGCCCACCACGGTGATGCTGGTCTCGCGCGGCATGCGCACGCCGGATCGCCGCCAGGTCATGCTGTTCGCGGCCGATTCCCTGGGCGGCGATGCCGACCTGTCGATGCTGCGTGGCGTCGAGGCACTGCAGCACACCTCGGTGCGCATCGCCGTCTTTGGCCTGCAGCGCGGCGATCTGCTGATGCGCAACCCGGCCGCCGCATTGACCTTCGGCGACACGCCACCGGCCGCCGGCCGGACCGAGTTCGGCAGCCTGTTCGCCCATGGCGCCGATGCCGACAGCATCCTCTGCCGCGTGCTGCGTGGCGACACCTGCCGCCAGGACGTCGAACTGCAGACACTGGACGGCCGGCGTTGGCATGCGCTGGACGCCCGCCCCATGCGCGACCCGGTCACGGGCGACACCGTCATGCTCTTCAATGCCCGTGACATCGCCGACCTGAAGGCCAGCCAGGCCGAACTCGTGGCCGCACGCGAGGCGGCGGAATCGGCCAGCCACGCCAAAAGCGCCTTCCTCGCCAACATGAGCCACGAGATCCGCACGCCCATGAACGGCGTGCTGGGCTTGACCGAACTGGTGCTGCAGACCGAGCTGAACGCGCGCCAGCGCCGCTTCATCGAGATGGCCCACGACTCCGCCAAGGGACTGATGACCATCATCAACGACCTGCTCGACGTGGCGAAGATCGAAGCCGGCAAGATCGTCATCGACGCGCACCCGTTCAGCCTGCACGACTGCCTGGGCGAATCGATGCAGCCGCTGCTGCTGCAGGCGCACGACAAGGGCATCCAGCTCAACACCACAGTCCAGGCCGGCGTGCCGTCTTGGCTGGTGGGCGATGCGCTGAGGCTGCGCCAGGTGCTGATCAACCTGGTCGGCAACGCGCTGAAGTTCACCGAGCACGGCGAGGTGCGGGTCGAGATCGCGCTGGCCGACGCCCATGACAACGATCCGCCGCAGCGACTGCGGCTGCGCATAGCCGTCAGCGACACGGGCATCGGCATGACGCGGGACCAGATCGGGCAGATCTTCGACCCCTTCACCCAGGCCGACGGCAGCATCACGCGCCGCTACGGCGGCACGGGCCTGGGGCTGACCATCGTGCAGCGCCTCGTCGCCTTGATGGGCGGCAGCATCGCCGTCGAAAGCGAGCCCGGGGTCGGTTCCTCGTTCAGCTTCGAGGTCGTGCTGCGCCGTATCGCCTGAGCACCACCGGGTTTTCACCACCCGCAGCTGCGGGATGTGTTGCGAGGCGTGTCGTTCAGCTGTCATCCTAGGGATGCCATACTCAAGGCCATAACCTATTTCCGCCAACGAGTCCGACCATGATGCTCAAGCCCGCTCTGATCTCCGCCGGTCTGCTGCTCGCCAGCACCATCGCGTCCGCGTCGACGCCCATCACGCTGACCACCACGGGCCCCAACCAGTGGTCGGGCAGTTTCTCGGCCGCCGTCAGTGGCGCCAACACGTTCACGCTGGACCTGAGCAGCCTGGCCGCGCTGACCAGCATCAACCTGAACGCCGTCATCACCGCCAACTTCGCGGCCGGCAGCGGCTTCGACGTGACGGGCGTGACCTTTGACGGCAACCCGTTCAGCGCCGACGTCAACACCTCGTTCCCCGGCGGCATCGGCGTCGATGTGTGGACCTATGCGGCCACCAACCTGACACCCACGCTGCACACGCTGGTCGTCACCGGCAATCTGATCGGCGGCTCGGTCGGTTTCACCGGCTCGCTGAACATCCAGGCCCAGCCGGTGCCGGAGCCGGAAAGCTATGCGCTGATGCTCGCAGGCCTAGCCGCCATTGGCGCCATCGCCCGCCGGCGCAGCAACGCGCGCTGAACGGACCCCGCTCCAAACCAGGCCGGCCACTGCGCCGGCCTTGTCGTTTTCAGGGCAGCAACACGGCGCTGCCCAGCAGGCGGCGAGCCTGCAGGTCGCGATGCGACTCGGCCACGTCGGCCAGCGCATAGCGCTTGTCGATGCGGATCTTGACCTGGCCGCTGGATACCATCGCGAACAGCTCGTCGCCCATCGCCTGCACCGCGTCGCGTGTCGCGATGTGCGTGAACAGCGTCGGCCGGGTCACGTAGATCGACCCCTTGGCCGCCAGCGTCGCGACGCTGAACGGCGGCACCGGCCCGGAGGCGCCGCCGAAGCTGACCATCAGGCCGAACGGCGCCAGGCAGTTCAGCGAGCCCTCCCAGGTGTCGGCACCGACCGAGTCGTAGACCACCTTGACGCCGCGCCCGCCCGTGATCTCGCGCACCCTCGCCGCAAAATCCGTCTCGCGCCGGTAGTTGATGGCGTGTGCGGCACCCTGGTCCAGCGCGAGCTGGCACTTCTCGTCGCTGCCCGCGGTCGCGATCAACTGCAGGCCCAGCGCCCTGGCCCACTGACAGGCGATGAGGCCGACGCCGCCGGCCGCTGCGTGGAAGACGACGAAATCGCCCGCCTTCAGGCCATCCTGCGGCAGCGTGCGGCGCAGCAGGTATTGCACGGTCAGGCCCTTGAGCATCATCCCGGCCGCGGTGTCCAACGCGATGTCGTCGGGCAGCCTCAGCACGGCCTTGGCCGGCATCACGCGCGCCGTGGCGTAGGCGCCCGGTGGCTGGCTGGCGTAGGCGGCACGGTCACCGGCCTTGAGGTGCGTAACACCCTCACCCACGGCCTCCACGACGCCCGCCCCCTCCATGCCCAGGCGCGCGGGCAGCGGCATCGGATAGGTGCCGTCGCGGTGGTAGACGTCGATGTAGTTCAGCCCGCAGGCCTGGTGGCGGATGCGGATTTCGCCGGGGCCGGGCTCGCCAACGTCCACCGCCACCAGCTTCAGCTGCTCCGGGCCGCCCGGGGCTTCTATCACCACGGCCTTTTCAGTCATCACGTGTCTCCTGGTTGAGTTGTCGGCTATCGTGCCAGCCCTTTGCCCGCCGCGCGACCGGTGATGAAGCTGACCCCACGACTTGCTCTGCTGCTGACGCTGCCGCCCCTGCTGTGGGCCGGCAACGCCGTGGTCGGCCGAGCAGTGCGCGACGCCATCCCGCCGATGACGCTGAACGCGCTGCGCTGGCTGCTCGCCTCGCTGCTGCTCGCGCCGCTGGCGCGCCGCCTGCTGGCCGACCCGCGCGAGGCGCTCAAGCGCTGGCGCAGCCTGGCCTGGCTGGGCTTTCTCGGCATGGGTTGCTACAACGCGCTGCAGTACCTGGCGCTGCACACCTCGTCGCCGCTGAACGTGACGCTGATCACTGCCAGCATGCCGGTGTGGATGCTGGGCGTGGGTGCGCTGGCCTACGGCGTGAAGCCGACGCGCCGCCAGGCGGCGGGCGCCGCGCTGTCGCTGCTGGGCGTGGCGCTGGTCATCGCACGCGGCGAGCCTGGCGCGCTGCTGGCGGTGCGCTTCGTGCCGGGCGACCTGCTGATGCTGCTGGCCATCTTCACCTGGGCGGTGTATTCGTGGATGCTGGCCCGGCCCATGAGGGGTCTGCGGCCCGGCGAGAAGCCGGACTGGAACTGGGCCGAGTCGCTGATGTCGCAACTGATGTTCGGTGTCGTGTTCTCGGCCGTCGCGGCGGGCGCAGAACAGGTCGTGGCACCGGCGCCCATCCAGTGGAGCCCGGCGCTCGTCGCGGCGCTGGTCTACGTGGCCATCGGGCCGTCGCTGATCGCCTACCGCTGCTGGGGCCTGGGCGTGGCGGAGGCCGGGCCGGCGGTGGCCGGCTTCTTCGTCAACCTGACGCCGGTGTTCGCCGCCCTCATCTCTGCCGCGCTGCTGGGCATCGCGCCGGCCTGGTACCACGGCGTGGCCTTCGCGCTGATCGTGGCGGGCATCGTCGTGTCGTCGCGATGAGATGGTGAGCCCCTCGCCCAAACTTGCTTCGCTGAACGCGGGCAAGTCCGGTCGGTCCCCCGTGGGGACGGCGATGAACATCCGCGTGCTGCACGCCGACGACCGGCTGGTCGTCATCGACAAACCCGCCGGCCTGCTCAGCGTGCCGGGCCGCATCGAAGCGGACTGCGCCAGCGCCCGCGTGCAGACGCTGTACCCGGACGCCCTCGTGGTGCACCGGCTGGACCAGGCCACGTCCGGCCTGCTGCTGTTCGCGCGCGGCGCGCAAGCCCAGCGCGACCTGAGCGCCGAGTTCGCTGCGCGACGCGTGGGCAAGGCGTACATCGCCATCGTCGGCGGCACGCTCGACGGCGAAGGCCTGATCGACCTGCCCTTGGCGGCCGACTGGCCGAACCGGCCGCGCCAACAGGTCAGCGTCGACCTGGGCAAGCCCTCGCAGACGCGCTGGCGCGTACTGGCCCGCGAGGGCCCCCACACGCGCGTCGCGCTCGAACCATTGACCGGCCGCACGCACCAATTACGCGTGCATCTGGCTTCACTCGGGCATGCCATCCTCGGCGACACGCTGTACGCTGCGCCAGACATCGCCGCCGCCAGCCCGCGCCTGCTGCTGCATGCCAGCGAGCTGCACGTGGCCGGGCATCATTTCTTCTGCCCACCGGACTTCTAGACATGCAACCCCCACGCTCGCTTCACTCGCTGCCCCCCGAGGGGGCGCCCTCGCGCTCGGGACGGCCCAGCGCGCAAGCCATGCATCTCTACATCGTCACCGGCAGTTCCCGCGGCCTGGGCGCCGCGCTCGTGCAGCAGCTCACGGCGCCCGACCACACCGTCATCGGCATCGCGCGCCGCGAGAATCCGGCGCTGCAAGCCGAGCAGTGGACGCTGGACCTGGCCGATCCATTGCCTGCCGCCCAGCGGCTGCAGGCCTGGCTGAACGCCCACCGTGACGCGAACCGCGGCTGGGACAGCGCCACATTGATCAACAACGCCGCGCTGCTCAGCGCGCCCGGCCCGCTGGCCGCCACCGACCTCGACAGCCTGTCGGCTGCGCTGCGCGTCGGCCTGGAGGCGCCCACGCTGCTGAGCCGCGTCTTTCTCGCCGGGACCGCGGGCGTCCCGACCCGGCGCATCCTGAACATCTCGTCCGGCCTGGGCCGGCGCGCGATGGCCGGTGCGGCGTCGTATTGCGCCGTGAAAGCGGGGCTGGACCACCTCAGCCGCGCACTCGCGCTGGAGGAGCCGGGCGTGGGTATCGTGTCGCTGGCGCCCGGCGTCATCGACACCGACATGCAGGTGCAGTTGCGCGGCACCGACCCGAAGAGCTTCCCGGAGCAGGCGCGCTTCCAGGGTCTCAAGGACGGCGGCCAGCTGCAGACGGCGGACGAGACTGCCGCCGCCATTGTTCGGTTTCTCATGCGGCCAGACTTCGGAAAAACCATCGTCTCGGACATCCGGGATGCTTGAAAATCACGCGTCGAGCGCCATCTATGGGTCCGCTCCCACACTTTCTGGAGACTTCACGTGAACCGCATCCTCGCTGTGAGCCTGGCCGCCCTGCTGGCCTTCGCCCTGCCCGCCCACGATGCCGAGGCCAAGCGCCTGGGCAGCGGCGGCATGAAGCGCAGCGTGCCTGCGCAAACCACGCCGAACACACCGCCGGCCCAGCAACCCGCCGCGCCGCAACAGGCCGCGCCGGGCAAGCAGGCCGCCGCGGCACCGGCTGCCGCTGCCGCGCCCAAGCGCTCGTGGATGGGCCCGCTGGCCGGCCTGGCCGCCGGTCTGGGCCTGGCCGCGCTGGCCAGCCACTTCGGTCTCGGCGGTGAGTTGGCCAACCTGATGACCATGGTGCTGCTGGCCCTGGCGGCGTTCTTCATCATCCGCTTCGTCATGCGCCGTTTCGCGGCGCCGAAGTCGCCGCAACTGGCCGGCGCCAACGGCATGAACTTCGAGGCGCAGCCGCAACAGCCGGCCTGGAACGCCCAGCCCGCAGCGCCCGCCGCCGCCACAGCAACGGCTGTGGCCGTCGCCGCGCCGCTGGCTTCCACGCTGCCCGCCGACTTCGACGCCGCCGGCTTCGAGAAGATCGCCAAGCAGGTGTTCATCCGCCTGCAGGCCGCCAACGACGCCGGCGACCAGGCCGACCTGCGCCGCTTCACCACGCCGCAGATGTACGCCAGCATCCAGCACGATCTGCTGGAGCGCGGCACGCAGGTGCAACGCACCGAAGTGCTGCAGCTGGACGCCAACGTCGTGGACGTCGCCACCGAGAACGGCGAGCAGATCGTCTCCGTGCGCTTCTCGGGCCTGGTGCGCGAGGCGAGCGACCTGGCCGCGCAGGACTTCGACGAGGTCTGGCACCTGGTCAAGTCGGGCGAAGGCTGGCTGATCGCCGGCATCCAGCAGACGGCATGACTGACGACACACCGGGTTGGACCTGAGTCCAGCTCGCATGAGAATGGGCGCTTCTTCGAGCGCCCATTTCCTTTTGAGGCCCCATGATCCATCTCACTCCGCTGCGCTTCTCCGTCTGCGCCCTGGCCACCGCATTGCTGGCCGCCTGCGCGTCCACGCCGGCACCGGCACCGGTCGTCCAGCCCAACGCCAACCTCGTCGTGCAGGGCATCCCGCCCGTGCCGCAGAGCCTGGCCGACACGGTCGGCCGCTACAACGACTTCCGCGGCCACAGCTTCACCGACTGGCACCCGACGAAGCGCGAGATGCTGGTCAGCCACCGCAAGGCGGGGGCCGACACGGCGCAGCTGTTCCGCGTGACCTCCCCCTTGGCTGAAGGCGAGCAGCTGACGGACGGCATCGACCCCGTCGTGCGCGCCAGCTACGAGCCGCGCGAGGGCCGCTACATCGTCTTCGAGCGCGCCACCGGCGGCAACGAGGTCGCGCAGATCTACCGCCTGGCGCTGGGCCAGCCCGGCGCCCAGCCCGTGCTGCTGACCAGCCCCAACGAGCGCCACGCGGTGAACACCTGGCTGCGCAAGAGCGGCCAGCTGATCTATTCGTCGGTGCCCATCGACCGCACGGCAGAAGGCGGCTCACGCGCGAAGATCGCGACGACGCTGTGGCTGATGGACCCGGAGAAGCCCGAGGCGCGGCGCAAGCTCGCCGAGCTGGACGGTGGCGGCTGGGGCACGGGCCGGCCGTCGCCCGATGAGCGGCAGATCCCGCTGACGCGCTACCTGTCGGCCAACGAATCGCAGATCTGGATGATGGACGCCGCCACCGGCGTAGCCAGGCAGGTCGTGCCGGCCGTGGGCAGCCAGGAAGCCAAGGCCAGCTACGCACCCGCCGGGTGGTCGCCGGACGGCCGCACGCTGTGGATCGCCAGCGACCGCGCCGGCGAGTTCCGCGAGCTGATGAAGCTGGACCTCGCCAGCAGCCGCATCGACCGCGTCAGCAGCCACATCCCCTGGGATGTCAGCGGCGTGACGATGACCGAGGACGGCAGCCGCATGGCCGCGCAGTTCAACGTCGACGGCCGCGACGAGATCCGCTTCTTCGACCCCGCCACGGGCAAGGAGTTGCCCGCGCCCGCCGTGCTGCCCAACGGCAACGTCGGCACGGCCCGCTACAACACGTCGCGCGGCGAACTGGCCTTCTCGATCAGCAACGCCCAGGGGCCCAGCCAGATCTACTCGCTGGGTGCCGATGGCCGCGTGCAGCAGTGGACGCGCGCCGCCGCACCCGCAGGGCTGGACACGTCAACGTTCGCCGAGCAGCAGATCGTGCGCTGGAAGAGCTTCGACGGCACGGCCATCTCCGGCCTGATGACCAAGCCGCCGGCGGCCAGGTTCTCCGGCAAGCGCCCCGTGCTGATCTCCATCCACGGCGGCCCCGAGGGCCAGGCCACGTTCGGCTTCCTGGGGCGCAGCGCCTACTTCGTGCAGGAACTGGGCATGGCGCTGATCCAGCCCAACGTGCGCGGCTCCACCGGCTACGGCAAGAGCTTCCTGGCGATGGACAACGGCTTCAAGCGCGAGGACTCGGTCAAGGACATCGGCGCGCTGCTGGACTGGATCGCCACGCAGCCGGACCTGGACGCGTCCCGCGTGCTCGTCACCGGCGGCAGCTACGGCGGCTACATGACGCTGGCCGTGTCGACGAACTACGCGGACCGCATCGCCGGCGCCATCGACGTGGTCGGCATCTCGCATTTCGTGACCTTTCTGAAGAACACCGAGAGCTACCGCCGCGACCTGCGCCGCGTCGAGTACGGCGACGAGCGCGACCCGGCCATGCGCGAGCACCTGGAGAAGATCTCGCCGCTGACCAACGCCGCGAAGATCAGGAAGCCGCTGTTCGTCATCCAGGGCAAGAACGACCCGCGCGTGCCCTACACCGAGGCCGAGCAGATTGTCGCCAAGGTGCGCGAGGGCGGCACGCCGGTCTGGTACCTGCGCGCCGAGAACGAGGGCCATGGTTTCCAGAAGAAGGAGAACCAGGACTACCAGTTCTACGCCACCGTGCTGTTCATGCAGCAGACGGTATTGAAGTAGCCCGCCCATAGGCCGGTGGCGCTGGCCAGGTGGCGGGCGCCGGCCGCTCGCCGGCGCACTGCTGCCGCCACAGGCGAGCGTTGATCCAGCCGCCGTGCCCCACGGCGAGCGCGCAGCTGGGCTGCCAGGCGGTCACGCGCCCGAGCAGACCGTTCAGGGACTCACCGCCCTCGAAATCGAAAGCGGCGAAGTCCGCCATCCAGCGGTCGAACCCGGCTTGCGGGATGTCGGCCCAGCGCCGGCCGTCCCAGGCGCCGAAGTCGATTTCGGCCAGCGCCGCATCGACCCGCCAGCAAAAGCCCCAGCGCTTCAGCCAACGGCCCACATCGGCGGCGCGGGCCAGCGGCGACGTGACGACCTCCCGCGGCAAGCCATGGCGGCGGGCATGCGCGCGGATGCGGTGCGCGAGGCGCTTGGCCTTGCGCCGGTCCACGGGCAGATCGGTGCGCGCACCGATGCAGCGCCCCGCCGCCCCCTGCGGCTTGGGGTGGCGCCAGATCGTGAAGGCTGGCATCAGACCGCTGCCGCGAACGCCAGCAGCACGGCGATCTCGGCCAGTTGCTCCGTGGCGCCCAGGCCATCGCCGGTGTAGCCGCCCAGGCGGCGCTTCAGCCACTGGCGCATCAGCAGCGCGGCCAGCGTCGCGGCAGCGAGCGCTGCGATCAGGCGCGGCAGGTCGGCGCCCAGCGCCACCAACGCGCCCGTGATCAGCCCGCACCAGGCCAACGCGATGACGAAGTTGCGCGGCGCCACGGCCAGCGCCAGCGGCTTGGCCTTGGCGTGCTCGACGTCACCGCCATAGGGCAGGCTGACCATGACGCCCACGGCCGCCGCGCGCGCGAAGGCGTGGCTGGCGACCAGTGCCGCAACCGGCACCCACAGGGGGCGTGACGCCAGCACCCCGAGCAACGCGGCGCGCAGCAGCAGCGTCAGCCCCAGCGCCAGCGCGCCGTAGCTGCCGATGCGCGAGTCCTTCATGATCGCCAGCGCCTGGTCGCGGGCGACGACGCCGCCCAGCGCATCGAAGGTGTCGGCCAGGCCGTCTTCGTGGAAGCCCCCCGTCAAGGCCACCGTCACCGTCAACGCCAGCACGGCGGCGACCGCGGGCGGCCAGAGCTGCGTCGCGCCGATCAGCACGGCAGCGCCCACCGCGCCGACCAGCGCGCCGACGAGCGGAAAGTGGCGCACGCAGTCGTTCAGCCACGCCGGCTCGAAGCGGTTGAGCCGCACCGGCAGCCGGGTCAGGAACTGCAGTGCGACGAGGAACAGCCGCACCGCGTCAGTCCCGGGTGCTGACGCCGGCGCTCTCGAAGCTGGCCATGTCGGCCAGCAGCGCGCAGGCCGCCGTCAGCAGCGGCCAGGCCAGCGCGCCGCCACTGCCCTCGCCCAGGCGCAGGTCCAGGTCCAGCAGCGGGCGCGCGCCCAGCAGTTGCAGCCAGCGCCGATGCGGGCCTTCGGCTGAACGGTGCGCGAACACGCAGGCGGCCAGCACGCCGGGGCGCAGCGCGTCGGCCAGCGCCACGGCAGCCGTCGTGATGAAGCCGTCGACGACGACGACACGGCGCTGCGCTGCGGCCGCCATGACGCTGCCGGCCATCGTGACGATCTCGAAGCCACCCAGCGCCGCGGCGATCTCCAGCGGCGTCTGCGCCGCGGCGTTTGCCGCCAGCGCCTCGCCCAGCACCGCGAGCTTGCGCGCGAGGCCGGCATCGTCCAATCCTGTGCCGCGGCCCACGCAATCGGTGAGAGGCTGGCCCGTGAGGCGTCGCATCAGCAGACTCGCGGACGACGTGTTGCCGATGCCCATCTCGCCCAGCAGCAGCGCATTGCCCGGCAGCCGCTCGACCAGCGCCATGCCATTGCGCAGCGCCTGTTCGGCCTGCGCCATCGTCATCGCGGGGCCCGTGCTGGCGTCGGCCGTGCCGGGCGCGATGCGCAGGTCCACGGCGCCATCCGCCAGTGGCGCATCGACGCCGCAGTCCGCGACCGTCAGCGCCAGGCCGTGCTGACGCGCCAGCACCGACACGGCCGCGCCGCCGGCCAGCATGTTGGCGACCATCTGTGGCGTGACTTCGCGCGGATAGGCCGACACGCCGCGCCGGGACAGGCCATGGTCGGCCGCATAGACGACGAGCTGCGGCTGCCGCAAGGAAGGCCGCTCGACGCCCTGGATCAACGCCAGCTGCAACGCCAGTGCCTCGATGCGGCCCAGCGCGCCCAACGGCTTGGTCTTGTGATCCAGCGCGTGCTGCACTTGCACGGCGAGGTCAGGCTCGGCCAGCGCCGGCAGGTCGGGAAAGTTCATGGCGAAGAGATCAGCCAACCAGGTTGGCCAGCGTCAGCAGGGCCAGCAGCAGCATCCACAGCACGACCGAGCGCCAGACCAGGCCGACGACGCTCTGCAGATGGCCCAGTTGCGGCAGTGCACCGGCCGTGGAGCCGGCGGCACCGGTCGCTTCGGGCTCGGAGCCGGCGTCGAAGGTCTTGCTGCGGTCCGGCGTGATGCCGGGCGCGGCGGCGCCGCCCAGTTGCAAGCCCACGGCGCCCGCGGCGGACGCGAGGATGATGCCTTCGTTGGGATGCAGCCACAGGCTGGCATCGCGACGCCAGCCGTTCACGGCCTCCTCGAAGTTGCCGACGATGGCAAAGCCCGTGGCCGTCAGACGCGCGGGCACATGGTCGATGAGGACGAAGGCCTGGCGCGCCAGCGCCAGCAGGCGCGGGTTGGTGGGCGCATCCAGCGTGCGGCTCTTGAAGGCCCAGTAGCGGCTGGCGAACTCGGCCATGCGGTACAGCACCGCGCCGGCCGGGCCCAGGCCTATCGTCGAGCAGACGATGAACCAGAAGAACACGCCGAACACATGGCGGTGCGCGGCCAGCAGCGAATGCTCGATGACGTGGCGGATCAGCTCGGTGCGCGGCAGCTCGCTCGCGTCGAGGTGGCGCCATTCCGCGAGCAGGCCGCGCGCGGTCGTGTCGTCGCCGCGCTCCAGCGCGTCGCGGATGTCGGTGAAGTAGTGGCTGAACTGCCGGAAACCCAGCGTCAGGTAGAGGATGAGCACATCCAGCGCCAGCGCCAGAAGCACGCTGAAGTGGCGCAGCGCCCAGTACAGCAGCGCGATGGCCAGTCCTGGCACGAGCACCGTGATGGCCCACACGACGACCGCATGGTGCTCGTCGCCGGCATCGAAGTTGCGCCCCGTCCAGCGCACCCAGCCGATGACCGACTGGTGCACGCGGTTGCCATGCCTCAGGGGCTTGAGTTGTTCACACAACAGGGCCAGCAGCACCGCAAAGAAATTCATGGGCCGGGATGATAGTGGCGCCACGCGCCTCGCTCAGGCAGTGGCGAGCAATCGGTAGAGGTTGCGCAACATCGCTGCCGTCGCGCCCCAGATGAAGTACTCCCGCTGCGGCCCCTGCCACGGCATGGACAGGAAGCGCCGCTCGGTGCCGGCGAACTCGAAGCGGTGGTGCTGGTGGTGGGCCGGGTCCATCAGGAAGGCCAGCGGCACCTCGAAGGCCTCGGCGACCTCGACCGGGTCGAGCTGCAGCGTGAAGCCGGGCTCCACCAGCGCCACGACGGGCGTCACCTGGAAGGCCGTCACCGTCGAGTAGATGGGCAACTGGCCGATGACGTCGATGTAGCGGCGCGCCAGGCCGATCTCTTCCTCGGTCTCGCGCAGCGCGGTCGCCACGGGCCCGTCGTCTTCGGGCTCGACGCGTCCCCCGGGAAAGCTGATCTGGCCGGCGTGGTCGCGCAGGTGGTCGGTGCGGCGGGTCAGCAGCAGGTTCAGACCGGCCTCGCGCCGCACCAGGGGCACCAGCACCGCAGCCCCCGCGGGCGCGCGGTCGGCGAACAGGCCGCCGTCGCCGGCGAACTCAGGGGTCCAGTCGTGCTGCGCCTGCAACCGTGCGCGAATCGCCTGGGGCAGCAAGGCCGCGGCGGGCACGGCCGGCAGGTGGCTGTCGACGCCGATGACCGGTGCGAGCTGGGGTTGGGTGATGGCGGGGCGTTTCATGCGAAAAGACAAAAGCCGCCGAGAGCGTAGGCTCCGGGCGGCTTGCGTGCCGAAAGCAGGCTGATTAAGCCAGCTTCTCCTTGATGCGTGCCGACTTGCCCGAGCGCTGGCGCAGGTAGTACAGCTTGGCGCGGCGGACGTCACCGCGGCGCTTGACTTCGATGGTCGCGATCAGCGGGCTGTAGAGCTGGAACGTGCGCTCGACGCCTTCGCCGCTGGAGATCTTGCGGACGATGAAGCTGCTGTTCAGGCCGCGGTTGCGCTTGGCGATGACGACGCCTTCGTAGGCCTGCACGCGCTTGCGGGTGCCTTCAACGACGTTGACGCTGACGATCACGGTGTCGCCGGGGGCGAAAGCCGGGATGGTCTTGTTCAGGCGAGCAATCTCTTCTTGCTCAAGGGTTTGGATCAGGTTCATCTGTACTCCTGGGATCTTGGCGGTGCCGCTATTTATCGGGATGTTTGCAACTGGCCTTCACGCTTCTTTCATCGTGAACACCAGCCACTCGACCCGCCAGAGGATCGGACAGCCCGCTAGTGTAGCGCGGACCGCGGTTTTCGCCTAGAGCCCGGCCAGAAAGGCCTCATCGGCCTTGCTGAGCAGGCCGGCCGCACGCGCGGCGGCGATCAGATCGGGCCGACGCTCGAAGGTCAGCGCCAGGGACTTCTCGCGGCGCCAACGCCGGATGTCGGCGTGATGCCCGGACAACAACACGGGCGGCACCGCGCGGCCATCTGCCAGCAGCTCCGGCCGGCTGTAGTGCGGGCAGTCCAGCAGGCCGTCCGAAAAGCTGTCCTGCAGATGGGACTGCGCATCGCCCAGCACCCCGTCCTGCAGGCGCGCGACGGCATCCAGCAGTGCCAGCGCGGGCAATTCGCCGCCGGACAGCACGAAGTCGCCCAGGCTCAGTTCCAGCGTCACATGGCGGTCCAGCACACGCTGGTCGATGCCTTCGTAGCGGCCGCACAGCAGGATGGCGCCGGGGCCGGCAGCCAGTTGCTGCACGCGCGCCTGGTCGATGCGCGCACCGGTGGGCGTGAAGTGGATGACGGCGGGCTCGGCCTCGCCGTGCTCCGCCATGCGTTCGGCCTTCGCGGCCGCCAGCGCCTTCTCCAGCGGCTCGGCCAGCATGACCATGCCCGGTCCGCCGCCATAGGTGCGGTCGTCGACGCGGCGGTAGTTGTCGTCGGCGAAATCGCGCAGCGGCCACAGCCGCACGTCGACCTGCCGGCTCTCGAAGGCGCGCCGCGTGACGCCGTGCGCCAGGTGCGGCGCGAACAGCTCCGGGAAGATCGTCAGGACATCGAAGCGCACGGCGCCAGCCTCAGAAGTCGAGGCCCCAGTCGACGCGGATCTGCTTCGCTTCCAGGCTCACGTCATCGACGAACGCCGCGACGAAGGGAATCAAGCGTTCCTGGTCCGGCTTGGCCGGCTCTTGCACGCCGGGCGGCAGGATGCGCAACACCGCGTGCGGGCCGGTGTCGATGAGGCCGATGACGCGGCCCAGCGGCTGCGACTCGCGGTTGACGACGTCGAGGCCGATCAAGTCCACCCAGTAGTACTCGCCGTCGGGCGTGCGTGGGAAGTCACTGCGCGGGATGTGGATCTCATGGCCGCGCAGCGCCTCGGCGGCATTGCGGTCGTCCACACCCTCGGCCGTGGCGACGATGCCTTCGCCCTGCTCGCGCACGGAGCGCACGACCAGCACGGACTGCGCCGGCTTGGGGCCGGCGGACACCAGGTACCAGCGCTTGGCGCTGAACAGCGCGTCCGCATCGGTCGAGTAGGCCTGCACCTTGAGGCCGCCCTTGATGCCCCAGGCATCCAGGATGCGCCCCACCGGCAGCAGATCTTCGGGCCAGGAAGCAAAAGACGGCGCCGAAGCGCCGTCTTGCTGAGGCTTGTTGCCTGCCACGCGTGCTTAGGCGGCAGCGACAGCAGCCGTCTTCGCGTCGTCGACCAGACGGGCGACGGTGGGCGACAGCTGGGCGCCGACACCGGTCCAGTAGCTGATGCGGTCTTGCGCGACGCGCAGCTTCTCGGCGGCGCCGGAAGCGATGGGGTTGTAGAAGCCGACGCGCTCAATGAAGCGGCCGTCACGACGTTGGCGGCTGTTCGACACGACGATGTTGTAGAACGGACGCTTCTTGGAGCCGCCGCGGGCCAAACGAATCACAACCATGATGTTTCCTAAAAATTGGGTGACCACCGCACGAGGAGACACTCAGGGCGAGCAAGTCGAGTAGCAGGAACCCTCTGCCAAGGGAGACACTGTAGATACGCCGCAGCCCTGTTTGAAAGAGCAGCGACCAGCGCCAAACCCAGCATTATAAACTGGACGCGAACCAGTTCAAGTCGTTCCCCCACAGCAAATGTCACAGCCCTCTGCCAACGCCCCTTTGACGATACGCCCGAGCACCGACGCCGACGTGCCCGCGATCCAGGCCATCTACGGCCAGGCGGTGCTTGAAGGCACCGGCACTTTCGAAACCGAAGTGCCCGGCGTCGAGGAAATGGGCCGCCGCCGCCAGGAGGTGCTGGGCCGCCACCTGCCGTGGCTGATCGCCGAGCGGGACGGCGTGGTGCTGGGCTACGCCTATGCGAACTACTTCCGCCCTCGCCTGGCCTACCGCTTCTGCGTCGAGGACTCGATCTACCTGTCGCCAGCCGCGCAGGGCCAGGGCCTGGGCCGGCTGCTGCTGGCCGAGTTGATGGCGCGCTGCGAGGCGGCCGGTGCGCGCCAGATGCTGGCCGTCATCGGTGATGCCGCGAACGCCGGCTCCATCGGCGTGCACACCGCGCTGGGCTTCGAGCACACCGGCGTGCTGAAAAGCGCCGGCTGGAAATTCGGTCGCTGGCTGGACGTCGTGCTGATGCAGCGCACGCTCGGCCTGGGCGCCAGCGCGGCGGCTAGCGAATGAACCACGACATCAAGCACAAGGCCGTCGCGACGTGGCTGGCCTTGCTGGTCGGCGTGTTCGGCGTCCACCGCTTCTACCTGCACGGGCTGAAGGACCGCTGGGGCTGGTTGTTCCCGCTGCCGACGCTGCTGGGCTTCATCGGCCTGCAGCGCATGGAACATCTGGGCCAGGATGACCGCCTGGCCTGGGCGCTGATCCCGCTGCTGGGCGTGAGCCTCGTCGCTGCGCTGCTGGGCGGCATCATCTACGGGCTGACGCCGGACGAGCGCTGGAACGCCCGCTTCAACGCCGGCCGCCCCGCGTCAGCAGGCGGCTGGCCCGCCATCATCGGCGTCGTGCTGTGCCTGCTGATCGGTGGCACGACGCTGATGGCGACGATCGCCTTCAGCGCCCAAAGATACTTCGAATCGCAGGTCGCCGACACGCCCTGAATTCGCCGCGCACGCGGCGCGGCGGCCCCTCCAGCGACGCCCATCGATCCGGCTTTGCCGGGCCGTCGGGCGTGACCCCGTTGCGGGGGGGGCGACCGTCAGGCCATAAGGGGCGCGTCAATAAATGGCGAAGCTGATCCAGTAGCAGACGCCGGACATCAGCGCTGCGGCGGGAATCGTGAAGATCCACGCCCAGACGATGCTGCCGGCCACGCCCCAGCGCACCGCCGAGGCCCGTTGCACCGATCCCACGCCGACGATGGCGCCGGTGATGGTGTGCGTCGTCGACACCGGCACGCCCAGCGCCGTGGCGACGAACAGCGTGATCGCGCCGCCCGTCTCGGCACAGAAGCCGCCCACGGGCTTGAGCTTGGTGATGCGCTGCCCCATGGTCTGCACGATGCGCCAGCCGCCGAACATGGTGCCCATGCCGATGGCGATGTAGCAGGAGACGATGACCCACGCCGGCGGCGAATGCTCGCCGACGCCGACCATGCCGGCTGCGATCAGCAGCATCCAGATCAGGCCGATGGTCTTCTGCGCATCGTTGCCGCCATGCCCGAGGCTGTACAGGCCGGCCGACACCAGTTGCAGTCGACGGAACCAGCGGTCGATGCGCAGCGGCGACTTGTGCCGGCACACCCAGGCCACGATCACCATCATCAGCGAGCCCAGCACGAACCCCAGCAGCGGCGAGATGACGATGAAGGCCACCGTCTTCCAGATGCCGCCCGCGATCAACGCCTGCGGGCCGGCCTTGGCGACGACCGCACCGGCAATGCCGCCGATCAGCGCATGCGACGAGCTGGACGGGATGCCCCAGTACCAGGTGATGAAGTTCCAGGCGATGGCGCCCATCAGCGCGCCGAAGATGACATGGTGGTCGACCACCCCGGGCTCGACGATGCCCTTGCCTATCGTGGCCGCCACGTGCAGCTGGAACACCAGCACGGCCAGGACGTTGAAGAAGGCGGCGAACAGCACGGCCTGCTGGGGCTTGAGCACGCCGGTGGAGACGACCGTGGCGATGGAGTTGGCCGCGTCGTGGAAGCCGTTCATGAAATCGAACAGCAACGCCAGCACGACGAGCAGCGCCACCACCCAGAAGGCGATTTCTGCGTGAGGCATGGTCGCTCCGGGGATCAGGAGTTCTCGAGGACGATGCCCTCGATCAGATTGGCCACGTCCTCGCAACGGTCCGAGATGGACTCCAGCTGTTCGTAGATCGCCTTGAGCTTGATCAGCTCGCGCACGTCGGCCTCCTCGCGGAACAGGCGCGACATCGCCGAGCGCATGACGCGGTCGGCATCGGATTCGAGGCGATCAATCTCCTCGCAGGTCTTCAGCGCGGCCTCGGTGGTGGCCGGCTTGCTGAGATTGGGCAGCAGCGTGACGGCGTGCTGCACGCGCTCGCAGCAGCGCACGGACAGCGTGGCGAGCTGCAGCACCTGCTCGGGCACCGCCCGCACGTCGTACAACTGCAGCGTCTCGGAGGAGTCCTGCAGCAGGTCGACGATGTCGTCCATCGCGTTGATCAGGCTGTGGATCTGCTCGCGGTCGATGGGGGTGATGAAGGTGCGGTGCAGCATCCGGTTCACCTCGGCCGTGACACGGTCGGCGGCGTGCTCGGCCTTGTCGACGTCGTCCGCGTACTGTTGGCGCAGCGCCGGGTCGGCGTAGTTCTCGATCATCTTCAGGAAGGCGCGCGCGCCTTCCGCGATAAAGCCGCCGTGCTCATTGAAGAGCTCAAAAAAATTGCCCTCGCGGGGCAGCAGCTTGCCAAACAGCATGGGCGTCCTTGGATTTCTTGGAAGGCGCGCAGTTTACCGGCCGCCGTCATGGATTCGTCATCAGGCCGACGGGAAGATGAAGTAGCCACCCGGACGGACCGAGCGGTCCCGTACCGGGCTAAGCCCCGCGCTCAGGCCGTGAACAGCAGCGCATACCCCACAGCGGTGGCCACGAACAGCGCCGGTATCGCGTAGGCATGAAAACTCCGCCACGCGTTGGCGTCGCCGGTCATGCGCAGCGCGATGAGGTTGGCCAGCGAGCCGACCATCACGCCGAAGCCGCCGACGTTCACGCTGTAGGAGATCACCCGCCAGTCCTTGGAGTACTCCGCCAATGCAATCGCTGCCGGCACGTTGCTGACGATCTGGCTGGCGCCGATGCCCGCGAAATACAGGTTCACCGGTTGATCGAGCCCGAGGCCCAGCATCACGTGGCGCACCGCGTCCAGCCCCGCGAGCAGGCGCAGGTCGATGAACATGAGCACGAAGACGAGCAGCAGCCCCCAATCGAGCTGCGCGAGTGCGGCCGGGCGGACAAGCAGAAAGACCGCCATGGCAGCGACCGCGGCCCAACCGGCGTGGTGCAGGTCGGTCGCGATCAGGAACGGGGCATACAGCGCGAGCGACACGCCGAGCAGCACCCGGTCGAGCGGCAACGGACCTTCGTCACGCACCTGGACAGGCCGATTGCCGAACACCGCCGCCGTCAGCGCAAGCAGTGCGGCCATGAGGATGCCCACCAACGGCAGCAGGTGCCACACGAACTCGCCGAACGACACGTTCGAGAGATGCCAGATGAACAGGTTCTGCGGGTTGCCGATCGGCGTCAGCGCCGAGCCGACGTTCACCGCCAACGCCTCGAACACGATGAGCCGGGTCGCCGGCATCTGCGTGAGCCGGCACACGCCCAGCGTCAGGGGCACCACCACGAACAAGGCCACGTCATTGGTCAGCACGGTGGACAGCAGGGCTGCGGCCGACACCAGGCACAGCGCGGCGGCACGTTCGGTGCGCATCGACATCACCAACACGCGGCCCAGGCGATGCAATGCCCCGCTGAGCTCCAGCCCCTTGGTCAGCAACAGCAGACCGGCAAGCGCGGCAATCGTCGACCAGTCAACCAGCGACGCATAGGTGGGGATGCGCGCAGGCGCGAGCAGGCTGAGCACCACCAGAACGGCGAGCAGCAATTGGAAAAAACGGTCGTGGCGCAAGCCACGCCATGCACGTTGCAGCAGGAACTTCATGGCCATGCGTCAGAGCCGTCCGGGGTTGACTTCACATGCTCTGCGGGTCAGCGTGAAAGCGGGCCCAGGCGCTCGATGCGCTGGGATTGCCAGCCTTCACCATGCGCCAAGTGGGCCAGTGCCGGCGCGATCTCCAGCAGCGGCTTCAACACGAAAGCGCGCTCATGCAGGCGCGGGTGGGGCAGCGTCAGGCGCGGCGTGTCGAGCACAAGATCGGCGTAGAGCAGCAGGTCCAGGTCCAGCGTGCGCGGCGCATGGCGGTAGGGCCGCTCGCGGCCATGGGCCGCTTCGATGGCCTGCAGCGCATCCAGCAGTTCCAGCGGCGCGAGCGTCGTGTCCAGCGCCACGACGGCGTTCAGGAAATCCGGGCCACCCGCGTCCACGGGCGCGCTGCGCCACACGCTGGACCGCGCCACCATGTGCACGCCCGGCAAGGCCTCAAGGCCGAGCGCCGCCTGCGTCAGCGTGGCGGACAGGTCGGCGCCGAGATTGGCACCGAGGCCAACGTAGGCGCGCGAAATCACGCGTCGCCGGATGGGGTTGCCGAAGTGCCTTCGCTGCCCGCCGGACCGCCTGCGCCCGCAGGCTTGCGGCGGCGACGGCGGCGCTTCTTGGCCGGCGCATCCGAGCCGTGCTCGGCGACGGCATGGTCTTCATCGGCCTCATCGCCGGCCGGCGCCTGCGCGTCGGCGCGAGGGGCGCGCACGACGCGCGGTGCCTTCTGCTGCGCGGCGCGCACGTCGGCCAGCAGGGCCTGCCGGTCGTCGTCGCTGCCAAGCGCGAAGTCTTCCCACCAGTCGGCCAGCGCCGGGTCGACCTCGCCCACATCGGCGCGCAGGCGCAGGAAATCGAAGCCGGCACGGTAGCGCGGCTGCTCGATGAGGCTGAACACGCCCGAGCCGCTGCGGCGCTCGAAGCGGGTCTGCATCATCCAGATCTCGCGCATGTCGCCCGCCAGCTTGCCGCGGCCGGAGATGTCGCCGATGCGCGCGTCGAAGACGGCGTCGATGGCCTGGGCCAGCGCCGGCACGGGCGGCTCGCCGCCGTTGCGGATCTTGGTCCAGCGGTCCAGCACCTCGTGCCACAGCATGCAGGCCAGCATGAAGCTGGGGCTGACGCCGCGGCCGTCGTTGACGCGGCGGTCGGTATCCTCGAACGCCTGGCGCACGAAGTTGCCGCGCACGCCGTCGTGCAGGTCGCCCGCGTCGGTCAGCATCGCGTCCAGCACGGCGAACACCTTGCCGCCCTGCCCCACCAAGCCCAGCTTCTTCAGCTGCGCGAGGCTGGACAGCGAGTGGCCGGTCTGCAGCAGCTTGATCATCTCGTCGAACAGGCGCGAGGCCGGCACATTGGCCAGCAGCGGGATGCAGGCCTGCACGGGGGCGAGCGTCTTCTTCTCCAGCTCGAAACCCAGCTTGGCGGCGAAGCGAACGGCACGCACGATGCGCACCGGGTCCTCGTGGTAGCGCGTGTCGGGGTCGCCGATCATGCGCAGCAGCTTGGCCTTGGCGTCGGCGAGGCCGCCGTGGTAATCCACGATGAGGCGGCGCTGCGGGTCGTAGTACATCGCGTTGACGGTGAAGTCGCGGCGCGCGGCGTCCTCGATCTGCGGGCCCCAGACGTTGTCGCGCAGCACGCGGCCGCTGGCATCCACCGCGTGGGACTTGCCTTCCAGTTCGCTCTTGGACGTCTTCTCGTTGCCCGAGACAGCGCCAGCGGCTTCGGCGTCCGTGGGCAGCGCGCGGAAGGTCGAGACCTCGATGACCTCGTGCTCGCGCCCGCGGCCGTAGACGACGTGCACGATGCGAAAGCGCCGGCCGATGATGAAGGCGCGGCGGAACAGGCCCTTGACCTGCTCGGGCGTCGCGTTGGTGGCGACGTCGAAGTCCTTGGGCCGCATGCCCAGCAGCAGGTCGCGCACGGCGCCGCCGACGATGTAGGCCTCGAAGCCGCCGTCGGTCAGCGTCTTGACCACCTTGACGGCCCGCTCGTCGAGCAGGTCGGGGTCGATGCCGTGCACCTCGGCCGGGATTTCGACGCGCTTGCCCAGCGGTGTCTTCTTGGAGGCGGGCGCCGCGGTCTTGCTGAACAGCTTGTCGATGAACTTCTTGATCATGCGAAGAGTTGGATCTGGGGCCAGCCGCGTTCCGCGGCGATGAGGGCGAGCGCCGGGCTGGGATTGGTCACCACCGGGTGGCTGACGCGCTCCAGCAGCGGGAGATCGTTGGTCGAGTCGCTGTAGAAATGCACGCGCTCGAAATCGCGCCATTGTGCCCCGAGGCCCCGCAGCCAGCTTTCCACGCGGGCGATCTTGCCCTCGCGAAAGCTCGGGATGCCGTCGATGGCACCCGTGTAACGCCCCTCGGCGTCGCGCTGCAGGTTGACGGCGATCAGGTGGTCCACGCCGAAGGCCTGCGCGATGGGCGCGGTGACGAAGGCGTTGGTGGCCGTGACCACGGCGATCAGGTCGCCGGCCGCGCGGTGACTGTCCACCAGCGCCACCGCCTCGGGCCGCAGCGCGGGCCGCATCACCTCGGCCATGAAGCGCTCGCGCATCGCCAGCGCCTCGTCCAGGGGCCGCGCGCGCCAGGCCGAGGTGGCGAAATCGATGTAGGCCGCCAGGTCCAGCGTGCCGGCGTTGTACTGGGCGAAGAACTCGTCGTTGCGCGCCCCCCACGCCTGGCCGTCCACCCAGCCGACCTCGACCATGAAGCTGCCGAAGGCATGGTCGGAGTCCACCGGGATCAACGTCCCGTCGAGGTCAAACAAGGTCAGATTCATAAAATGGGGTCAGGGTCATTTTTCTCTTTGCCGCCTTCGCCGGGCTCGCCCGCCTCGTCGGCCAGCATGGCCTTGAGCAGCGGCAGCGTCAGCGCGCGTTTGCTGGCCATCGCGAACTCGTCCAGCCGCTCCAGCAACGCCATCAGCCCCTTGAGGTTGCGCTCGAAGCGGGTGAGCAGGTAAGACAGGACGTCTTCGCCCAGCAGCAGCCCGCGGCGGTCCGCCTCGCGGCGCAGCACGGCGCGCATCTCGGCCTCACGCAGCGGCCCGAGCGCAAAGCTGGGGCCCCAGCCGAGCCGGGTGCGCAAGTCCTCGCGCAATGCCAGGTCGATGGCCGGCGCATCGGCCGTCGCCACGACGGTATAGCCCTGCCCGGCCGACGCGACGAACAGCGCGAAAGCGGCGTGCTGCTGGCCGGCGTCGAAGCGCTGACAGTCGTCCAGCAGCAGCAGGCTCTCATGCGCCGGCAGCTCCCAGGGCAAGGCGGTGTCGGCGTCGTACCAGGCCACGCGGTGGCCTGCGGCCTGCCAGCGCTCGGCCAGCGCATGCAGCAGATGGGTCTTGCCCGAGCCGGCCGGGCCCCACAGCAGCACCGGTGGGCCGCCAGGCGTGAGCGCCTGCAGATAGGCCAAGGCCTCGGCATTGGCGCCGGGCAGGAAGTTGTCGAAGCTGTGCGTCGGCGGTGCGAGCAGCGCAAGCGGGATCTGCCTCATCGTCAGCGCTGCGCGGCCGCCCGAGGGCCCTGGGACGCCCCCTGAGGGGCCAGTGAACGGAATGAACGTGGGGACATGGTGAACTCAGCGGAACAGCGCACTCGCCAGGTAGGCGCGACGCAGTCGGCCCACCGCCACGGCGGCCAGCGCCGACAGCGGCAACGCGATCAGCACGCCGATGAAACCCAGCAGATGGCCGAAGGCCAGCAGCGCGAAGATGACCATCAGCGGGCTCAGGCCGATGCGTTCGCCGACGAAGCGCGGCGTCAGCACGAAGCCCTCCAGCAACTGACCGACGCCGAACACGACGGCGACGGCGACGACGCCGTAGACGCTGGCGAACTGCAGCAGCCCGGCCAGCAGCGCCAGCAGCAGGCCCAGGCCGAAGCCCAGGTAGGGAATGAAGACGGCCAGGCCTGTGAACACGCCGATGGGCAGCGCGAGGTCAAAGCCGGCGAGTGACAGCCCTGCGCTGTAGTACGCCGCCAGCACCAGCATGACCAGCAACTGGCCGCGCAGGTATTGCCCCAGCATGGCGTCGCATTCGGTCAGGAAGCTGCCCACAGGCCCGCGCGCCGCCGGCGGCACGAGTGCCCACGCGCGCATGCGCAACTGCGGCCAGTCGTGGAGCAGGTAGAACAGCACGACGGGCAGCAGCACCGCGTTGCCAATGAACGCCAGCAGGAAACTGCCGCCAATGCGGGCCGAGCTCAGCACCGTGCTGAGCCAGTCCTCGAGGTTGGCGTCGAGGTACTTCAGCATGAAGGCCTTGATGCTGGCCGGGTCCAGTTGCAGGTGGATGCCATGCGCCGACAGCCAAGGGACTAACTTCTGGTTGGCCGCAGTGGCCAGCGCCGGGACCTGCTCGCGCAGTGCCGGAATCTCCTGGTTCAGGATGGGCAGCACCAGCAGCAGCAGCGCCAGCACAGCCATCACGAACAGCAACTCGACGACCAGCACGGCCACGATGCGCGGCACGCGCCGATCCGCCAGTGCCTGCACAGCCGGTGCCAGCGCATAGGCGAGCACGGTGGCCATGATGAAGGGAGCCAGCACCGGCGCCAGCAGCCACAGCAGCAGGCCCAGCGCAGCGGCAACGCCGGCCCAGGCCAGGCCGATGCGTTGGTGCTTGCTGAGTGTGATCATCGGCGCAGTTGTCGGGCAATGGGCGCGGGATTGTCACTGAAGCGGCGGCCGGCCGCGGTCCAGCAGCATGCTCAGGCGGGCGCGCAGCGCGGGCGCGTCGGGCGCGTCACCGCACTCGGCCAGGTAGGCGGCCAGATCGTCGGCCGCCGCGGCGCCAGCCCCCAGCGCATCCAGCACGAGACCGCGGTCGCGGCGCTCGGTCGGGTCGTCGGGCAGCAGCACGACCAGACGCTGCTGCACCGCCAGCAGCCGCGGCCAATCCTGCTCGGCGCGGTGCATTTCCTTCAGGTTGCGCAGCATGCGGGCCAGGATCTGCCGGGGCGTTGCGGCACGTAGGAAGAACTCCAGCGGCAGTTCCAGGTCGTCGGGCAGGCCGCTGCCCTGGCGGTACAGCGCCAGCCGCTCGTCCAGGCGCGCGAGCGACAGCGACTCGCCCGTGAACGGGTCGATGACGGCGTCACCCAGGCCGACCCTGCACTTGACGAGGAAGTGGCCCGGGAATGCGACGCCCGACGCGCGCAGGCCGATGTGCTCGGCCAGCTCCAGCATCAGCACGGCCAGCGAGATCGGCAGGCCGCGGCGCGTTTCCAGCACGCGGTGGATGAAGCTGTTGTCGGCGGCGTAGTAGTTGTTCAGGTTGCCGGCGAACCCCAGGTCGCCGTGGAAGAAACGCGTCAGCACGCTCAGCTTGTGGGCGGGCGAGGCGTCCATCGCCGTGCGCTCGCGCAGCCGGCGCGCCAGGCCGTCGACGCCGGCCAGCACGGCCTGCACGTCGAGCCGTGGGTGCTCGTCCTGCGCGAGGCTGACGGCCGCTTCGAGCAGGTTCAAGCCCTGGTCCTGCGCCACCAGCGTGGCGAAGTAGTCCAGCGGGGTGGGTACGGCGTACTGCATGGTCGGGTGCACCTCAGGTCGGGCGCGCCAGCGCCCGAAGCTTCATGCCGGCCAGCATCAGCACCGCGAAGTAGACGATGGCGCTGCCGGCCAGGCTCGCGGCCATGAACAGCGCGCGTTGCATTTCGTGGGCACCCAGTGCAATCCAGTCCAGCCGGGCGGCGAGCTGCCACTGCAGCAGGCCCATCGCCACGCAGCCCAGGCCCACGCGCAGGACGTAGGCAGCCCACCCGGGCTCCGGGCGATAGCTGCCCAGCTTCTTCAGGCCGACCAGCAGCCAGGTCGCGTTGACGAGCGCACCGAGGCCGATGGACAGCGCCAGGCCGGCCACGCCGATCCAGGGCACGAAGACGAGGTTGAAGCACTGGGTCAGCACCAGCACGGCGACGGCGATCTTGGCCGGCGTGCCGGTGTCCTGGCGCGCATAGAACCCGGGGGCGAGCACCTTGATGGCGATGAGGCCCAGCAGGCCCACGCCCCACCCCATCACCGACTGCGCGGTGTGCGCGACGTCGGAGGCGCGAAAGGCGCCGCGGTGGTACAGCACCGCCGTCAGCGGCTCGGCGAACACCAGCAGCGCGACGGCGCAGGGCAGCGCCAGCAGCATCACCATGCGCAGGCCCCAATCCAGCAGCCGGCTGTAGCGGCCGGATTCCCCCGAGGCCTGCGCTGCGGAGAGCTGCGGCGTGAGCACCGCGCTGAGCGCCACGCCCAGCAGGCCGATGGGAAACTCCATCAGCCGATCCGCATAGTTCAACCAGGACGTCGCCCCTTCGGCCAGGTGACTTGATATCTGCGTGTTGATCATCAGCGACAGCTGCGACACGCCCACGCCCAGCAGCGCCGGCCCCATGTTCAGCAGCAGCCGGCCCACGCCGGGGTGGGCGCGCGAGGCCTTGAAGCCACGCCAGCTCAGGCTCAGGCGCGGCATCGCACCGATGGCCCGCAGCGCCGGCCACTGCACCAGCAACTGCAGCACGCCGCCCAGCATGACGCCGAAAGCCATCGCATAGATGCCCGGGTAGCCGGCGCGCTGCAACGGCCCGGCCAGCGCCCAGCCGACGGCGACGACGCTCAGGTTCAGCAGCACCGGCGTGGCCGCGGGCACGACGAAACGCCGCCAGGTGTTCAGGATGCCCGCCGACAGCGCGACCAGCGACATGCAGCCGATGTAGGGGAACATGAAGCGTGTCATGACGACGGAGGCGTCGAACGCCCCGGTCGACAGGCCCGACCCCAGCAGCCAGACCAGCACCGGCGCCGCGGCGATGCCCACCACGGACGTCGCCACCAGCGCCCACAGCAGCACCGTCGCGACGGCGTCGATCAGGCGGTGCGTGGCCTCCTCGCCCTCCTTCGCCCGGGTGCCAGCCAGCAGCGGCACGAACGCCTGCGAGAACGCCCCCTCGGCGAACAGCCGGCGCAGCAGGTTGGGAATGCGAAACGCCACCAGGAAGGCATCGGTCATCGCCGTGGCGCCGAACAGGCCGGCCACCATCTGTTCACGAACGAGGCCGGTGATGCGCGAGGTCAGGGTCAGCAGGGAGATGGTCGACGCAGCGCGCAGCAGATTCATGCGTGGGATTATCTGTGCCGCCTTCGGGCGGCTTTTCCAGAACTCTGGCGGGATACTTGGCTGAAACCCTGTTCTCATGCTAGACTCATGGTCTTTGCACCAACTGGGTATACAAACAGCATGGCAACCAGCTCCAAAGCCAAGAAGAAGACGGTTCGCCTGGCGTCGGGTCGCAAACGCGCCCGCCAGGACGTCAAGCTCAACGCCGCGAACACCGCGCTGCGCTCCAAATTCCGCACGGTCGTCAAGAACGTGCAAAAGGCTGTGACGGCCGGCGACAAGGCCAAGGCCGCCGACCTGTTCAAGAGCGCCCAAGCCGTCATCGACTCTGTCGCCGACAAGGGCATCTTCCACAAGAACAAGGCTGCTCGTCACAAGAGCCGCCTGTCCGCCAAGATCAAGGCTCTCGCGGCCTGATTCAAATCCAGCTCTGGTGCAAGCAAAAGGCCCGCTCTAGCGGGCCTTTTGCATTCCAGGACGGGATTTTCAATGCCACTCGCCCGGCACCACGCCCTGGATGCTGCGATCGCGCAGCCACTCGGCGACGACACGAGCCACCCATTGCGGGTCATCCAGCGGCAAGTCGTGGCCGGCCCTGGTGTGCAGCCGCAGCGGCGCCCCCCAGGCACGGCTGATCGCCTGCGAGCAGCGCCAGTCCACCAGGCCATCGGCCTTGCTGCACAGCAGCAGCATCGGTGCAGCGGGGCGTGTGCGGCTGGCACGGTAGCGAATGCTGGCCAGCAGCTGGCGCGCCGTGTTGCGCACGCCCAGCGGATGCTGGCGCTGCAACTCCAGCCAGCGATCAATGACGGCGTGCGGGGGGGTCAGCCGCGTCGTCAGGCTCAACACCCGCTCCTCGCGCATGCGGGCGCTGAAGCGGCTCAGCGACAACAGCAGCAGCCCGAGGTAGTTCAGCGGCCGCGGCTTGCGGAACAACTCGCTGAACGGCCGCAGGCTGGGATTGATCAGCACGCCGGCCTCGATCTCGTCCGGGTAGCGGTTGGCCCAGTCCGTCAGCACCGCCGCGCCGAGCGACATGCCCACCAGCGACACCGGCCCCTGGATGCCGCGCTGCCGCAGATCGGCCCGACAGGCTTCGACGATGGCCGACACCTGCGTGGGGCTGGCCTGGCGGCGCATCGTGCCGGTGCCGGGCAGGTCCTGCATCAGCAGCCGCGACGCCGGCTGGAGCCCCCGCAGTTCGCGCAGCAGGTGGTCCGGGAAGACGCCCCAATGCCCGCTCTCCCGCGACAGCCCGCGCAGCAACACCCAGGTCGGCGTCAACGCGCGCGCAGCCTCGGGCAGTGCCGTGCGCGGCAAGTCAACCGGGAGTGATGCAGCAGGGGTAGTCATCGACACATGGCCCAACGTTGCAAAGGATACCGGTGGCCCCAGGCCATGTGCCATGGGGATGTCGATAGGCGTGCCGCTTCAGGCGGCCGGCTTGCCATCCGGCAGCAGGCAGGCTTCGGCGACCTGCAGGTTGTTGTCGCGGGCAAAGTTCATGACGAAGTCCCAGGCCATCGGCTCCAGGCGCCTGAGCTCCTCGTTGACGATGACGCACTTCACCCCGTTGATGACGGTGGGCACGCACAGCGGCGAGTAGCCGATGTGGGCGCCGATGCCGGGGCGCACGCCGCCCGGGCGAAAACACGACATGGCGCCTGCCAGCCGCTCCGCCCAGTCACTCGGGCGGAAGGTTTTTCCATCCAGGGTCACACCTTGGATGAAGACTTCGCGCGGCGGGGGGGCAACGGTCATGAAACGGGCGTTTTGCGGTACAGCGGAGCGCCGCTGACAAAGACCCCTATTGTGCCTCGGCAGGCGCTTATCTGCTGCGGCGCAACAAATGTCTTCGCATCAACCCTAGAATCAAAAGCCCATTTTTCCTCAACCTTTCCAGGAACCTCCGGAGACCCGATGAACGCTGTGCCCTCCTCGTCCGAGCCCCATGTGATGCCGACCTACGGCCGCCTGCCCGTTGCGCTCTCGCACGGCCAGGGCTGCTGGGTCTGGGACACGCAGGGCCGACGATTCCTGGACGGGCTGGCCGGCATCGCGGTCAACACGCTGGGTCACAACCACCCGCGCCTGGTGCCGGCGCTTCAGGAGCAGGTCAGCCGGCTCATCCACACGAGCAACTACTACCACGTGCCGCTGCAGGAGCAGCTCGCCGCCAAGCTCTGCGAGATCTCGGGCCTGGCCAACGTCTTCTTCTGCAACAGCGGCCTCGAAGCGAACGAGGCGGCGCTGAAGATCGCCCGCAAGTTCGGCCATGACCGCGGCAACACCAACCCCGCCGTGATGGTGTTCGAGGGTGCCTTCCACGGCCGCTCGCTCGCCACGCTGTCGGCCACCGCCAACCCCAAGATCCAGGCCGGCTTCGCGCCGCTGGTGCCCGGCTTCGTGCGCGTGAAGCTCAACGACACCGCCGCCGTCGAGGCCGCGCTGGACGCCCACCCCCACATCACGGCCATCTTCCTGGAGACCATCCAGGGCGAGGGGGGCATCAACCCAGCCCGCATCGACTTCCTGCAGGCGCTGCGCCGCATCTGCGACGAGCGCGACCTGCTGCTGATGCTGGACGAGGTGCAGTGCGGCATCGGCCGCACCGGCAAGTGGTTCGCCCACCAGTGGGCCGGCATCACCCCTGACGTCATGCCGCTGGCCAAGGGCCTGGGCTCGGGCGTGCCGGTGGGCGCCGTCGTCTGCGGCCCGCGCACGGCCGGCGTGCTGCAGGCCGGCAACCATGGCACCACCTTCGGCGGCAACCCGCTGGCCATGCGCGCCGGCGTCGAGACGCTGAAGATCATGGAAGAAGACGGCCTGCTCGCCAACGCCGCAGCCGTCGGCGAAACGCTGCGCCACGCGCTGGCCGAAGGGCTGGCGGGCGTCGACGGCGTCGTCGAGATCCGCGGCCAGGGCCTGATGCTGGGCATCGAGCTGGACCGCGCCTGCGGCGCGCTGCTGGCCCAGGGCATCGATGCCGGCGTGCTGTTCAGCGTGACGGCCGAACGCGTCATCCGCCTGGTGCCGCCGCTGATCCTCACGCACGACGAGGCCCGCGAGATCGCCCACCGTCTAGTGCCGCTGGTGAAGGCGTTGCTGGCCCAGCCCAAGCCATGAAGCCGGGGGATGCTCTGATGCGCCACTACCTCCAGTTCAAGGACCTGCGCGCCGAGGAATACGCCCACCTGTTCGACCGCGCCGCCATCATCAAGCGGCGCTTCAAGAACTACGAGCGCTACCAGCCGCTGCAGGACCGCACGCTGGCGATGATCTTCGAGAAGGCGTCCACCCGCACGCGCGTCAGCTTCGAGGCAGGCATGTACCAGATGGGCGGCTCGGTCGTGCACCTGACCACCGGCGACAGCCAGCTGGGCCGCGCCGAGCCGGTGGAAGACTCGGCGCGCGTCATCAGCCGCATGGTCGACATCGTCATGATCCGCACGTTCGAACAGAGCAAGATCGAAGCGTTCGCGGCACATTCGCGCGTGCCGGTCATCAACGGCCTGACGAACGAGTACCACCCCTGCCAGATCCTGGCCGACCTGTTCACCTTCATCGAGAACCGCTGCATGGACCGCCGCGGCGCCATCGACATGGACTGCCTGAAGGGCCGTGTCGTGGCCTGGGTGGGTGACGGCAACAACATGGCCAACACCTGGCTGCAGGCGGCGGAGATCCTCGGCTTCACCGTGCACGTCAGCACGCCCAGCGGCTACGAGATCGATCCGGCCGTGGCCGGCATCAAGGACGCGAACTGCTACCGCGTGTTCAAGGACCCGCGCGAGGCCTGCGTCGGCGCCGACCTGGTGACGACGGACGTCTGGACCAGCATGGGCTACGAGGCCGAGAACGAGGCCCGCAAGGCGGCGTTCGCCGACTGGTGCGTGGACCGGGACATGATGGCGCGCGCCAAGCCGGACGCGCTCTTCATGCACTGCCTGCCGGCGCACCGCGGCGAGGAGGTGGCGGCCGACGTCATCGACGGGCCGCAGTCCGTCGTGTGGGACGAGGCGGAGAATCGCATGCACGTGCAGAAGGCACTCATGGAGTACCTTTTGCTCGGCCGGATCGGCTGACCGCCACCTCTGCAGAAAAAAGCCGGCCTCACCGCCGGCTTTTTCTATGGGCGTTTGCCGATCAGCCGCGGCGACGGCGGGCCAGCAGCAGCGTCGCGCCAGCCAGCAGCATCGCGACGCTGGTGGGTTCCGGCACGGCGCTGATGTTGTCCAGGCCGACGACGTTGGCTGCACCGGTCAGGTCGAACGACTGCGCGACACCGCCGAACGTCAGCACGGCCTGGGTCCAGGTCGTGTAGTCGGCCGAGTTGGCGGTCAGGTTGATCGTGCCCAGCAGCGTGCCGGTGCCGTTCAGGCCGGAGTAGGCGCTGATGGCGAAGCTCACGTCGCTGGGCGACGAGTAGAAGAAGCTCAGGCCGCCCACGACGCCGCCGGCCACGTTCATGTAGGCAGCCGTGTTGACGACGCCGTCCAGTTGCACGAAGCCCACGCCCTGCGGCGACGGTGCGCCGGCGTAGTAGGAGCCGTCAGGCAGGCTGCCCAGGCCGTCGCCGTTGGACAGGCCCATCACGTTGGTGAACGTCACGCCGCTGGCGGCGTAGCTGGCGTCGACCATCTGGCCGTAGTCCCAGCTCTTCTCGAAGTCCACCGTGAAGGTGGTGGATGCGAAGGCCGGTGCGGACAGGCCGAGGGCCAGGGCGAGGGTGGCGAGCTTCATGGGCAGAACTCCAGGGCGGGAAGGATGGGGCGGCCGCAGCCGCTGCGTCTGATTTCGGGGCGCAGTGTGGTCGGCAAAGACGACAGCGGCGTGACGCAAATAAGGCAGCGCCATGTCTCCCGCCATCGGTCGCCGTTTCATGGCGCTGTCACGCGCGGCGGTGATGGTCCGGGCTTTTCCGCCGAGGCCCGCATGCATTCCACCCCCCTGCCCCGCCGCCGCCTGCTGGTCGCCGCCACCGCCGCTGCCGCCGGCCTCACCGGGTGGTCACGCTCCGCGCAGGCCTGTGACTTCTTCAGCTCGCGCCTGCGCATCTGGCACCCGTGGACGCGCGCGACGCGCGTGGACGCCGACACCGCCACGCTGTGCATGAGATTCGACGAGGTGCAGAAGACCGACCGCCTGATCGGCGTCGAGTCTCCCGTGTGCGGCGGCGCACGCCTGGCCGGCCCCAAGACAGATGCGCAGGCGAAGGGCGTGGACCTGCTGATCCGCGAGGGGCAGGAGCTGACCCTCACCGAGGACGGCCTGCACATCGAGTTGCTGGACCTGCAGCAGCCGCTGCAGATCGGCCGGAGTTTTCCGCTGCGCCTGCTGTTCGCGTCGGGCGATGCGGTCAACGCGCAGCTCAACGTGGACTTCGCCGGTCTGCGCTGAACAACACCCGCGCCAAACCGCCACAGAGCCGTCACGCCAAGGTCACGCCCGCTTCCTAGCATCCGCCCGTTTTCAGCCCCGCCCACACACCCCTGGAGCAGCCTTCATGAACCACATCTTCAGCAAGAGCCAGATCGCCCTGGCCGCCGTCGCGGCGCTTGGCGCTGCCGCGGTCATCGCGCCCAATTTCGCGACCGCCGCCGGCAAGACCGCCGGCAAATACGTCGCCGGCGACTTCCACAACCACACCACCTGCTCGGACGGCGCGATCTCCATGCAGAAGCTGGTCAAGAAGGCCACCGACAAGGTCGACACGCCCTGGGGCCTGGACTGGTTCGTGCAAGCCGGCCACGGCGGCAACGGCAACCGCAACTGCACGCTGGCCGAGGACGCCACGCTGGCCACGCCCGCCTACCCCTACCTGAGCGGCAACACGCCCTTCAACACCGGCACCGCGCAATCGCCCTCGCAATACGCCGGCCCGGCCACGACCTGGGCACAGAGCATCGGTGCCGCCAACCTCAAGGGCCTGAACGGCGGCGTGGGCGGCAACGGCAACATGTGGCGCTGGCAGTCCATCCAGGAGTACCAGTACCCGCAGCTGGAATACCTGGCGGCGTACAAGAACGTGCCGCTGTTCATCGGCATGGAGTCCGTCGTGGCCGGCCACGAGCACACGTCGATGTCCGTCATCACGGGCCAGATGCCCGCGTCCATGGACAACGCCACGCTGCCCACCACGCCCGGCTACACGGCGCTGGGCAATGCCAACGCGCTGGCCCAGTGGTCCTACTGCTTCGACCGCGGCGACACCGACACCAGCCGCGGCAACACCACCGGCTCCACGGTGGGCAACAACTGGAACTGCGCCAACCCCGACAGCGCCGACTCCACGTCCGCCACGCTGGGCTGGACCGACGCGGCCAAGAAGCTGATGCAACCCGGCGGCACCGGCACCGGCAGCAAGGGCCACCTGAAGACCGTCGAGGCGCTGAAGTGGATGGCCAAGTTCCACCCCAACGCCAGCTACTACGTGCCCGCCCACCTGGAGCGCGCCGGCCCGTTCAACCCCGATGGCAACAACGGCTTCAACATCGAGCACCTGCGCAACTTCAACAACGCCGCACCCAACGTCGCCTTCGGCTTCGAGTCGCAGCCCGGCCACGGTGCGTCCAGCAACCGCGGCGAATACCAGGTCAAGCGCAACAGCATCGCCGGCGTGCTGACCGACTCCGTCGGCGGCACCACCTATGGCGGCACGGGCGTCTACGCCGGCCAGGTGGGCGGCGTGTGGGACGCGCTGCTGGGCGAAGGCCGCAACTGGTGGTTCTTCGCCAGCTCCGACTGGCACAACCGCGGCATGTTCGGCCCGGACGACCGCCGCTCCACGCAGGACTTCTACCCCGGCGAATACCAGCGCACCTACATCCTGGCCCGCAACGGCACCGACAAGCTGCGCCCGCAGGCCATCGTCGACGGCCTGCGCAGCGGCAATGCCTGGTCCACCACGGGCCAGCTGATCGACCGCCTGGCCTTCGTCGCCTGCGTGTCCTATCCCGGCCCGAGCGCGCGCACCAACGCCGCCGTCGAAGCCATCGCCGTGGCTGCCGCCACCAAGGGCACGGACATCGACACCACCGGCTGCGCCACCATGGGCGAGAAGCTGCAGGTGCGGGCCGGCGCCGAGATCGTCGTGGCCGTCGCGCTGCGTGACCCGGAAGGCGCGAACTACTCGCCCTACACCTTCCCCAACCCGTCGCTGGCCCAGGTCGGCATCACCCAGCCGATCAACAAGCCGGTGCTGGACCACGTGGACGTCGTGCGCGGCCTGGTCAGCGGCTACAAGGCCCCGGGCGCGGCCGACTACTCGGGCGAATGGCCGCGCAACACGGCCTGGCTGAAGGCCGACGGCACCACCGCCGACCTCTCCGTCGTGCCCGCCGCCGCGAAGAACACGACGGCCGCCGTCATCAAGACCTTCAACGGCAACGGCGCCACGCCCTGGGTCACGGTGCAGTCCGGCGTGGACAACACCAAGTTCCTGAAGATGAGCTTGCGCATCCCCGCGGTGCAGGCCTCGCAATACGTGCGCCTGCGCGGCAGCAACCTGCCGCCGGCCGTGCCGTTCGAGACCGACGCGAGCGGCAACCCGCTGGCCGACATCTTCACGAACGCCAACGACACGACCATGCTGCGCATCCCCTGCAACACCGTCGGCACGGTGCTCACCGGTGACGCCATCAACGGTTGCCCGGCCCACCTGCCCACGGTGTCCGGCCAGAAGTACGTCGCCTACGACGTGGCCGCCTGGTCGGACCTGTGGTTCTACAGCAACCCGATCTACGTCGAAGTGGCCAACTCGGTCGCCGTCGCCGGCGTCAAGTAAACCGCGCTGCCGGGTTGAAGGGGCGCCACGGCCACGTGGCGCCCCTTTTTGCTTCGCGCGGCGCGGCCGCGGTGACGCGCCGGGCCGGCTCAGCCCCGCTCGCCGCCGCCCCGCGGCTTGTCGTCATTCTGTCTTGCAGCGTCGATAGCATCCGCCGCCTGTCCCCGTGTCCCGCCTGATCCATGTCCGCCCCACTGCCCTTGACCTCGCCTACCCAAGCACCGCCCGCCAAGCCCCTGCCTGCCTGGACGCGCGAGCCGCTGCTGCACTTCCTGCTGCTGGGCGCGCTGCTGTTCGGCATCGACCACGTCGCCAACCGCGGCAGCAGCGATGCCAACGAGATCGTCATCGGCACCGAGGTGGACGAGGAGGCCCGCCAGCTCTTCAAGGCCACGCGCAACCGCGACCCCAATGCCGAGGAGCTGACCGCGCTGCGCAAGGTCTGGCTGGACAACGAGGTGCTGTACCGCGAAGGCCTGGCGCTGCAACTGGACAAGGGCGACACCGCCATCCGCGAACGCGTCATCTTCAAGGCGCTCAGCGTCGTCGACACCGGCACCAAGCTGCCGCCGGTGGACGACACGCTGCTGCGCAGCTGGTTCGAGACGCACCGCGAGAAGTACGACGAACCCGCGCGCTTCGACTTCCAGGAGGCCGTGCTGTCGGGTGAGACCGGCGAGGCGGCCGTGCGCGCCTTCGTCGACGCGCTGAACGCCGGCGCACCGGGCGACGCCAAGGCCGGCCTGCGCGTCTTCAAGGGCCGCCCGCACAGCAACCTGCTGCAGAGCTACGGCGCCGACTTCGCCAGGGCGCTTGAAAGCGCCACGCCCGGCCAGTGGCTGGCGCTGCAAAGCCGCGAAGGCTGGCGCGCCGTGCGGCTGGACGCCGCCACGCCACCCAGGCCCGGCAACTTCGAGGTGCTGCGCGGCGTGGTGCTGCAGGACTGGACGGACGCGACCATGGCCGAGCAGCGCAGCGCTGCCGTCGCGGCGCTCGCCAAAAAGTACGTCATCAAGGTGCCCGCGCCATGACACGCCTGGCCCTCTGGCTGCGCGCAGCCCTGCTGATCGCGCTGGCGCTGAACGCCCTGCCCTCGCGCGCCCACGAGATGAGCATGGCCGAGATGCAGTTGCGCGAGACGCAGCGCGGCGAGTTCATGTGGCAGTGGATGGCCACCGAGAAGCGCCCGGCCGCACAAGACCTGACGCCCGTCTGGCCCGCAGGCTGCACGACGGAGTCCAACGTGCTGCGCTGCGGCGAGCACGGCCTGTCCGGCAACCTGTCCATCAAGGGCGTCGGCGAGCGCTACTCGGCCGTGCTCGTCAAGGTGTTCTGGCTCGACGGCCAGACGCGCGTCTACACGCTGACCTCCGGACAGCCCATCGTGCAGCTCTACGGTGCGGCCGACGACCCACGCGGCATGGGCGAGATCGCCAGCGCCTACGCGCTGCTGGGCGTGGAGCACATCCTGAGCGGCATCGACCACCTGCTGTTCGTCATCGGGCTGCTGTTCCTGGTCGGCTTCAACAAACGGTTGATCTGGACCATCACCGCCTTCACCGCCGCGCACAGCCTGACGCTGGCCAGCAGCGCGCTGGGCTGGCTGGTGCTGCGCCCGCCGCCGGTGGAGGCCACCATCGCGCTGTCCATCGTGCTGGTGGCCGGCGAGGCGCTGCACAAGCGCGAGACCCTGGCGCGCCGCTGGCCGGCCCTGGTGGCCTTCCTGTTCGGCCTGGTCCACGGCCTGGGCTTTGCCGGCGCGCTCAAGGAGATCGGCCTGCCCGAGAACCACCTGTTCGTCGCGCTGCTGACCTTCAACGTCGGCGTGGAGGTCGGCCAGCTGATGACCGTGGGCGTGTGCTGGTGCCTGTGGCGCGTCAGCGCCCGCTGGCCGGCCGCACAGCGGCTGCGCACGGTGCTGCTGTACCTGATCGGCAGCGTGGCGGCGTACTGGTCGTGGCTGCGCATCGCGGCACTGGTGCCCTGATGGCAGCCGCTGATGAAGTGATCGGCCTTTTTCCGACGCCGCTGCTGCGCGCGCCGGGTGCCTTGCCGCTGCCGCTCGTCAACGCGCTGGTGGACCACTTCACGACGCGCGCGCTGGAGACCAACAACAGCTCCGACGCGTTGTCGCACACCCGCATGCTGCAACCGACCGACAGCCCGCTGCTGGTGCAGGCCGCGGCGCTGCTGACGCCCAGGATCGTCCAGTTCGGCCAGTTGCTGTTTGGCGAACCGCTGGGCTGGGCGATCAAGGAGATGTGGGTCAACGTGCTGGACACCGGCGGCCGCCAGGCCATGCACAACCACGCCAACAGCTTCGCGTCCGGCGTGGTCTACCTGACCGGCACCGACGATTCGGCCCGCACGGTCTTCATGAAGTCCCCCGGCGGCCATGACTTCGCGCTGAAGAACGACCATGCCGGCGTGACCACGGGCCCCTACAACGCCGAGAAGTGGGTCAGCCCCGCGCCCAGTCCCGGTGACCTCGTCCTGTTCCCCAGCTACCTGATGCACGCCGTGCCGCCCAACGCTGGCGGGCGGCGCATCTCGCTGGCCTTCAACGCGATCCCGACGCGGCTGGAGAGCTGGGGCTACACACTGAGCTTCAACGCTTGAGGGCCTTGGCCCTGGCGCTGATGGCCGCGTCCGGCTTTGCCGGGCTGGGCTACCAGATCGTCTGGACGCAGCAGCTGGGCCTGGTGCTGGGCCACGAGTCGGCGGCGGTGCTGGCCGTCGTGGCGGCGTTCTTCGGCGGGCTGTCGCTGGGCGCGCTGGCGCTGGGTCGGCGCATCGCCGCCAGCGACCGGCCGCTGCGCTGGTACGCCGGCTGCGAGGCGGTGATCGGCAGCTGGGGCCTGGTGCTGATCGCCACGATGCCGGCGGCCAGCGGCACGGCGCTGGCACTGATGGGGCCGGACGCGACCCCGGCGCGGCAATGGGGCGTGGCCTTCGGCGCAAGCTTCATGCTGCTGCTGCCCGCCACGGCCGCCATGGGCGCGACGCTGCCGGCCATGGCGCGGCTGGGAACGGCCCGCGTCGCGCCGCTGTACGCCGCCAACACGCTGGGCGCGGTCGTCGGCGTGCTGGTCACGGCCTTGTGGCTGATCCCGGATTGGGGGCTGACGCGCAGCGCCGGCCTGTGCGTCGCGCTCAACCTCGGTTGCGCGCTGCTGGCGGGCATGGCCCTGCGCGCGCAGCCGGCGCAGCCGCCGACACGGCCCACGTCGGCACGGCCGCTCGCGTTGCTGGCGGCGACCGGCCTGCTGGGCGTCGGCTACGAGGTGCTGGTGGTGCGCGTGCTGAGCCAGGTGATGGAAGACACGGTCTACAGCTTCGCGCTGCTGCTGGCCGTCTACCTGGCCGGCAGCGCACTGGGCGCGGCGGCCTACGCGCGCTGGCGACGCCTGCGCAGCCAGCCGCGGCTGCTGCAGGCACTCGCGCTCAGCCTGCTGCCCAGCCTGGCGGCGCTGTGGGGCGCGGAGGCGATCAGGCAGGCGCTGCTGGACGCACTGCCCGCGACGCTGGCCAGTGCATTGGCTGTCGAGGCGCTGCTGGCACTGGCCGCCTTCGCGCTGCCGACCTTCGTCATGGGCGCCCTGTTCTGCCAGCTCTGCGCGGACGCGGCGCAGGCCGGCCAGCCCCTCGGCCGCGCGCTGGGCGTCAACACGCTGGGTGCGATGCTGGCGGCGCCCGTCTTCGGCGTGGGCCTGGCGCCGCTGCTGGGGCCGAAGTTCGCGCTGCTGGCAGTGCTGGCCGGCTACCTGCTCGTGATGCCGGCCTGGCGCAGCCCGGGCTGGTGGCTGCCGGCCGGCGCGGCGGCGGTGATCGCCATGTTCGCGCCGCCTCTGGCCTTCATCGACGTGCCCGAGGGCGGCCACCTGCTGAGCTACCGCGACGGCATGATGGCCGCCGTCAGCGTCGTCGAAGACGCGCAAGGCGTGGCCCGGTTGCGCATCAACAACCGCCAGCAGGAGGGCAGCAGCGCGACGCTGCTGGTCGACGGACGCCAGGCACTGCTGCCGCTGCTGCTGCACCCGGCACCGCACCGCGCGCTGTTCCTGGGCGTGGGCTCGGGCATCACGGCCGGCGTCGCGGCGCGGCTGCCGGGTCTGCAGGTCGATGCGGTGGAGCTGCTGCCCGACGTGATCGCCGCCTCCGCGCTGTTTCGCCCCGCGCTGGGTGACGGGCCAGCGCCCGCCCTGCATGCCGCCGACGCGCGCCGCTACGTGCGCACGGCCGCGCAGCGCTACGACGTCGTTGTGTCCGACAACTTCCACCCGGCGCGCAGCGGCTCGGGTGCGCTCTACACGGTGGAGCATTTCCGCGCCGTGCACGAGCGACTGACGCAGCGGGGTCTGTTCTGCCAGTGGCTGCCGCTGCACCAGCTCGACCTGGACACGCTGCGCAGCATCACCGCCGCCTTCCTCGCCGCCTTCCCGGACGGCGCGGCCATCCTGGCCAGTAACAGCCTGGACACGCCCACGGTGGGCCTGATCGCCCGCGCAAGTGGCACGCGCTTCCAGCCGGGCCGACCGGCACCCGAGCTGGCCGCGCGCTTCGGCCTCGCCGATGAGATGGCCCGCCTGGGCAGCTTCATCGCCGACGCGAGCGCGCTGCGACGCTTTGCGGCCGGTGCGCCGCTGAACAGCGACGACCGCCCCTGGGTCGCCTACCGCGCGCCGCGCATCACCTACGCACCGGACTCCGCGCCACGCGACCGCCTGCTGGCGCTGCTGGGTGAACTTCACCTCGACGCTTCGACGCTGCTCGCCACGCCCGATGCCGCGTTGGCCGCCCGCGTGACGGCCTATGCCGAAGCTCGCCGCAGTTACCTGGACCTGGGCCGCCGCACCACGCCCAGCGCCGACCCCGCGGTGATGCTGGCCCGCGTCGGCGCGCCGCTGCTGGCCGTGCTGCGCCAGAGCCCCGACTTTCAGCCCGCCGCCGAGCCACTGCGCCGCCTGGCGCAAGCCCTGGCCCCCAGCGACCCGGCCGCGGCGCGCGAGCTGCTCGACGCGCTGGCGCGCGTCAGTTCCCCGCGCTAGGGTTAACAGACCGGCGCTGTTGGCCCGGTGTCAGTCCGTCGTGGCAAGCTGCCGTCATGCGCTGGGCCCTGATCACCGACATCCATGCCAACCGGCAGGCCTTTGAGGCCGTGCTGGCCGACGCCCGCGCGCAAGGCGCCACGCGCTACGCGCTGCTGGGCGACTTCGTCGGCTACGGCGCCGACCCGGCCTGGGTGGTCGACCAGGTCATGGCGCTGGTGGCGGACGGCGCTTTGGCCGTGCAGGGCAACCACGACGAGGCCGTGGCCGGCGGCGGCTCGCCGTCCATGCACCCGGATGCACGCGCGGTCATCGACTGGACGCGCGCCCAGCTCGACGAGCACCAGCTGCGCTTCCTGAGCCGGCTGCCGCTGCAGGCGCAGGGCGAGCCAGGACATTGCCTGTTCGTGCATGCCAACGCTTTCGACCCGCCCGGTTGGGACTACGTGCAGGGCCGCGCCGAGGCGGTGAAGAGCCTGCACGCCCACCCGGCGCGCATCCAGGCCTGCGGCCACATGCACGACCCCATGCTGTTCCACCTGTCGGGCACCGGCAAGGCCGGGGACTTCCAACCGGTGGCCGACGTGCCCATGCCGCTGCCCGAGCACCGGCAGTGGCTCATCATTCCCGGGTCCTGCGGCCAGCCGCGCGACGGCAACCCCGCGGCCTGCTACGCGCTGCTGGAGCCCGGTGCCGCCGAGCACGACGACGCCCGCGTCACGTTCCGGCGCGTGGCCTATGACGTGGAGGCCGCGAGCGCGGCCCTGCGCGCCAGCGACCTGCCGCCGCAGATCGCCGAACGCCTGGCGCGCCGGCTGACACTGGGGCAGTGATGACGGCCGCCGCGTCGCCACCCGCGCCTGCTGCGCCGCTGCAGGCCGGCCAGGTGCTGGACGGCTTCCGGCTGGAGGCGCGCCTGCACCAGGGCGGCATGGCCAACCTCTGGCGTGTCAGCCGCACCGACGGGACGGACGACGGCTGCGAACTGCTGATGAAGGTGCCGCGCATCAAGGGCGGCGAGGATCCGGCCACCATCGTCGGCTACGAGGTCGAGCAGATGCTGATGCCGCAGCTCAGCGGCCCGCATGTGCCGCGCTACATCGCGCGCGGCGACTGGACGCGCCAGGCCTACATCGTCATGGAGCACATCCCGGGCGACACGCTGCGCCCGCGGCTGGACGACGCGCCGCTGCCGCCCGAGGAGGTGGCCGACATCGGCGCCCGCGTGGCCACGGCGCTGGCCGCGCTGCACCGCCAGCACGTCGTGCACCTGGACATCAAGCCCAGCAACATCATGTTCCGCCCCGACGGCGCGGCCGTGCTGGTGGACTACGGCCTGTCGCGCCACGAGCACCTGCCCGACCTGCTGGAGGAGGAGTTCTCGCTGCCGATGGGCACCGGGCCCTACATGTCGCCCGAGCAGGTGCAGTTCATCCGCAACGACCCGCGCAGCGACCTGTTCGCGCTCGGGGTGATGCTGTACCACTTCACCACCGGCGAACGGCCGTTCGGCGCGCCGACCTCGGTGCGCGGCCTGCGCAAGCGGCTGTGGATAGACCCGGTGCCGCCGCGCGCGCTGCGCCCCGACTGCCCGCCCTGGCTGCAGGAGGTGATCCTCAAGTGCCTCGAGGTGCAGCCCGACAAGCGCTACCAGACCGCCGCGCAGCTCGCGCTGGACCTGCAGCAGCCCGACCAGATCGTCCTCACGCGGCGCGCCGAACGCATGGCGCGCTCGAGCCAGTGGACGCGGCTGAAGCGCTGGTTCTTCGCGCTCGGCGCCGAGCCGCAGGAGGCCGCGCC
>Ga0116227_10000116_pt1 | contig 130970 bp, 123 predicted proteins | sample S1TSphgellanicum_FD_89693 | JGI IMG/M metagenome (GOLD analysis project Ga0116227, IMG submission 89693) | Host-associated microbial communities from peat moss isolated from Minnesota, USA - S1T2_Fb - Sphagnum magellanicum MG | ecosystem: Host-associated > Plants > Peat moss > Unclassified...
CGCGTAGCCGATTCCCTGCGCGACGCCGCCTTCGATCTGGCCCTTCGCCAGGATAGGATGGATGACCTTGCCGACCTCTTGCAGGGCGTGGAACTCTTTCACTTCGGCGGAGTACGTCAGCGTGTCGACGGCTACTTCGGCCACGTAGACGGCCCACGCATAGGTGGGGTATGCGTCGCCTTTATAGGCATCGTCGTCCCAGAAGATTGAGGTCCCCGCGGGAAGTTCATAGCGGGCCTGCGCGACCAGCTCGCCGTGTTTGTCGACCTCGAAGCCGAAGCAGCTACCCAGGTTGCAACCGCTGGCAAGAAGGAACTGGCGCAGATCTTGTTCCGTCCGATCGACGATCTGGAACTCACCGTTCGTTCGGCCAACTGCCTCAAGGCAGAAAATGTTTACTACATCGGCGACCTCGTGCAGCGCACCGAGATGGAACTGATGAAGACGCCGAACCTCGGCAAGAAGTCGCTCAACGAAATCAAGGAAGCGCTGAAGGCGCACGACCTTGAACTGGGCATGAAGCTGGAAAACTGGTCTTCACCCAAGGCCGCCGCCTAAAAAGTTTTTGAAGGAATAGAACCATGCGTCACGGAATTTCAGGCCGCGCTTTCGGCCGTAGCCCCAGCCACCGCAAAGCCACCATGCAGGCGGTCACCGTTGCGTTGTTCACGCACGAACTGATCCGCACCACGGTGCCGAAGGCCAAGGAACTGCGCCGCATTGCAGAACCGCTGATCACGCGCGCCAAGCACGACACGCTGGCTAACCGCCGCATCGTGTTCGCACGCCTGCGTGACCGCGACGCCGTGACCAAGCTGTTCACCGACATCGGCCCTCGCTTCAACGCACGTCCGGGTGGTTACACCCGCATCCTGCGCTGCGGCTTCCGCCCTGGCGACAACGCTCCAATGGCCTATGTTGAACTGGTTGACCGCGCTGGCGCGGCTCCGGCTGACGCTGCCAAGGCTGAGTAATCTCGGCTTCAAGATGTTTTAAAAAAGGGCGCCTCTGGCGCCCTTTTTGATTTTCAGTCCTTGCTTAATCGCTTTGGAGCGTGAAGGAGCTGCTGCTGTTGCTTGAAGCAGCGCGGCTCATCCATTACGCATCTTGTTCCTGTACGACATGAAGTCCTGTTCGATTGGATGTGTAGTCCAAAACCTCTTCATAGTGTGCCGCATCAACAGTCACTGTGACGCTGCGTGTGCCGAATTTGTCGGGTTCAACACTGATTTTGGCGCGCGGAAATTGCTTCTGGAGTTGCCTCTGAACGTCGTCTTGTGGAGTCATGTGGGTTCTCTTTTGTCAGTAAGAATATCTGTTCTATCCAGTGTGGTTTAGGCGGCTTTTAATTGCTTGTCCAGCCAAACTCCCAAGCCCTGCGCATTCAGCTCCATGTCCATCTCCAGCAGCATGCGGCAACGCAGCTCGGGCAGGTCGCAGTCGCGGTCGGCCAGTTCATGCAGTGCCTGTCGCATCAAGGCTTCCTTGATCATCAGGTGACGGCGCGGTGCAGTGGCCATTGACTCGGCAATCCGCACGTATTCACGGATGCCTTTGCGCAATCCTTCGGCTAGCTGCGGTACGTTGTCGACCACGCCGTAATGCGTGAGATACATGCGCTGCGGTGAATAGGACAGGTAACGGTCGATGGTCTTGTCCCAGGCCTGCGGATCGAACTGTACCGGCGTGGTGGTGGGGAACAGCCAGGGGCCGTCCGGGCCATCGAACTCGCGATAGGACAGGCCAAAGGTATCGCCGGTGAAGAAGCCGCGGCTGAGGGAGTCCCAGATACTGTAGTGATGGCCTGCATGTCCCGGCGTGTGGATGAACTCCAGCTCACGGCCGTTGAGATCCAGCTTGAAACCGTCTTCCGCGACAATCACGCGCGATTCCGGAACGGACACCATGTCGCCATACATTTTCTGCACGGCAGCCGCGCCGTAGACCGCCGTAGCGCCAGCAATCAGCTTGGAAGGATTGATCATGTGCTGCGCGCCGCGCGGGTGCATGACCAGCTTGGCATTGGGTAGCGCCTGCATCAGGGTGCCAGCGCCACCTGCGTGATCGAGGTGCACATGGGTCGGCATCACGTAGGCGACCTGCTCGCGGGGAATGCTCTTCTTGTCGAGCAGTGCCAGCAGGGACGGCACGCTGTGCGCAGTGCCACATTCGATGATTGCCGCCACCCCTTCGTGGCGGATCAGGTAACAGGCGGCCATGCCCTGGCGTTGTTGCTCGGTATCGATGCAGGTAATGCCATGCGGCAGGTTCTTGTAGGCCGGCAGTTTCATCTCAACTCCTAAGTTCAGTCCTTGAACGTCCCGTGGCGGCCCATGCCGCCGCTAAAGCGTGCCGCGCCCGCGACGGTCTCGCCGGAACGCAAGGTTTGCAAGCCCAGGCCAAATTCATGGCGTATGGCTGCAGTTTCATCCAGACCCCACTGGTCAAAAGCCGAGCGGCGGTCATTCCGCATACATAATTGGGGGAAGTTGGCGATTTCCAAGGCCAATTTTTCAGCAGAGGTCAATAAAGACCCGGATTCGACCAGTCGGTTCACCAGGCCAAAGGACAGGGCCTCCGTGGCGGCCACCGCGCGGCCGGTGAGAATCATGTCCATCGCCCGGCTCATGCCGATCGCGCGTGGCAGGCGCACCGTGCCGCCGTCAATCAGGGGCACGCCAAAGCGACGGCAAAACACGCCGAACTGTGCGGTTTCGTCGGCTACGCGCAGGTCACACCACAGGGCCAGTTCCAGCCCGCCGGCCACACAGAAGCCTGAGACTGCGGCGATCACCGGCTTTGACAATTGCATGCGGGATGGGCCCATGGGGCCATCGCCTTCGGCATCGATGCGGTTGCCGCGCGCAGGGTCGCCAGAGGCGACCGCCTTGAGGTCGGCGCCAGCGCAAAAGTGCTCGCCGGTGCCATGCAGGATCGCGACTTTTAGGTCTTCGTCCGCATCAAATGCGCGAAACGCATCGGCCAGCGCTTCGGCTGTCGGACGATCGACTGCGTTGCGGGCTTCGGGGCGGTTGATCGCCACGAACAGCACGGGCCCAGCCTTGCGGGTAAGAACGTTCGAAGCCATGAGAGGTCTGCCTTGGATCAATAAATTCGATGGTAAGCTGCACGCCCGCTTTTTGTCTCCACGCCATGCAAAACCCGCCCGATCAGAGCCTGCCCAAACCCACTGAACTTTCGCCGCAATTGCAGCAGGCGCTGGAGTCCGCCAAGCGCGCCGGGGCTACGCAGGCTGAAGCCAGCATTTCCATCAGCCGCGGACTCACCGTCAGCGTGCGCAAGGGCGAGGTCGAGAGCGTCGAGTTCCAGCATGACCGTGACATGGGCATCACCGTGTACTTTGGTCAGCGCAAGGGCAATGCGAGCACGGGGGATCTTTCTGCCGAAGGCATCGCACAGGCGGTGTCCGCGGCCTGCGCGATTGCGAAAGTCACTGGCGAAGATCCCTGCAACGGGCTCGCTGATGCTGCGCTGATGGCGCGCGATTTCCCGGATCTGGACTTGGATCATCCCTGGGACATTCACGCCGACAGCGCCGTTGATCTGGCACGCGAATGCGAAGCTGCGGCATTGGCCGTCGACGCGCGCATCACCCAGAGTGAAGGCGCGAGCGTGAACACCCATCGCGGTGTTTCGATGATGGCGAACACGCATGGATTCTTTGGTGCCCGCAGTGGCACGCAGCACAGCTTGAGCTGCGCCGTGATCGCAACGCACGATGAAGAAATGCAGCGTGATTACTGGTATTCCAACGCACGCCGCGCGAGCGATCTGATGAGTGCGCAGGCGATTGGACGCAAGGCGGGTGAGCGTTCTGTCGCGCGTCTCGGCGCACGCAAAATCGAAACACAGCAAGCGCCGGTCTTGTTTGTGCCGGAACTGGCACGCGGTCTGTTTGGACATTTCGCGGGCGCCATTTCCGGTGGCTCGCTGTATCGCAAGGCCAGCTTCCTGCTGGACAAACTGGGTCAGCCGGTGTTCTCGCCGCTGGTCACGCTCACGCAACAGCCTTTTATCCTGCGCGGTGCCGGCAGCAGTGCTTACGACAGCGAAGGCGTCGCGACGAGCGAGCGTGTGCTGGTGGATCAAGGCGTGCTGCAAGGTTGGCTGCTGGGCAGCTACTCCGCGCGCAAGCTTGGCCTTCAGACCACGGGTAATGCTGGCGGCATCTTCAACCTCATTGCGAAAACCGGCGACAAGAATTTCCAGCAACTGGTGAGCGACATGGGCACCGGCCTGGTTGTCACCGAGCTGATGGGGCAGGGCGTCAATGGGGTCACCGGTGATTACTCGCGTGGCGCTGCAGGCTTCTGGGTCGAGCGCGGCGAGATTGCTTATCCCGTTCAAGAGCTCACCATCGCAGGCAACTTGCTGGAAATCTTCAAGGGCATCCAGGCCATCGGCAATGACGTGGATCCCTTCAGCAATACGCGCACGGGTTCGATCTTGATTGACCGCATGACCATCGCAGGCAGCTGATCGATGAAGCTGCCGCTGTTCATCGTCGATGTTTTTGCCGAGCGGAAATTTTCCGGAAATCCGGCTGGCGTGTGTCCACTGCGTGAATGGCTGCCTGATGCCACGATGCAGGCCATCGCTGCAGAAAATAACCAGGCTGAAACCGCATTCTTCGTGCGCGATGAAACCGGCGCCGCCGATTATCTGCTGCGCTGGTTCACGCCGACGCAGGAGATGGAGCTTTGCGGCCACGCCACCCTCGCCAGTGGCTACGTGCTTTTCAAGGAACTGGAGCATCCAAGCGATGTGATCCGTTTTCGCACCTTGAAGGCCGGCATTCTCACGGTTGAGCGTCGTGGTGAGGCACTGTGGCTGGCCTTGCCAACGCGTATGCCAGAGCCGCTTGAGGATGTGCCTTCCGTGCTGCTGAAAGGGCTGTCCACGTTGCCCGAAGACGTGCAGCTTGTCGGCAACAAGTACTTCGCGATTTACGACGATGCGGCGACGGTTGCTGCACTGGCCCCTGACATGCGGGAGCTGAAAAAACTCAGTGAGATGGGAGTTGTCGTGACCGCGCCCGGCCGGCATGCCGGAGAAGATTTTGTCTCGCGCTTCTTTGCGCCGGGCATGGGTGTTGATGAAGATCCGGCCACCGGCTCGGCGCACTGTCTGCTCGTGCCTTACTGGGCCAAGCGCCTGGGCAAGGCGCAATTCCAGGCTGCGCAGCTCTCCGCGCGCGGCGCCTGGTTTGCCTGCCTGCTCGAGGGTGAGCGTGTGTGGATGTCGGGCAAGGTGCAGCCCTATCTCAAGGGCGAGATCGAAGTCGCGACTTAGGGCGGCCCGAAGATTGTTTTTAAATATAAATTAAAGATAATTTAAGTTTATAAAAATAAACTTCTCTCGAAGCGAAATAAGCCTGGGCCGATGGCCAAAATCCACATCAAAAAATGAGAAAATAGCGGCCGCTTTTCGCCCGTATCCAACGGGCGCCGACCTTAAGGATTTCAATGTCCCTGTCCGTACTCCCCGGCGCTGAGTGTCTCTCGGCTTTTCGTGTCGCTCGTTTGCTCGAAAGCCTGCGCCCGCAGGCCCCCGGATTGGCGGAGGTTCGCGCCATCGAATTCTTCCTGGTCGATGCCGAAGGTGTTGCCGAATCCGATCTGCGCCTGCTGCTGGGCGAAGGCCCGGAGATGTTGCCGCCGGCGGAGCTGATTCTTTTTGTGGTGCCGCGCGTTGGCACCACCTCGCCGTGGTGCAGCAAGGCCACAGATATCGCCAGGGTCTGCGGCCTGCATGGCGTCAACCGTATCGAACGCGGCCGTGCTTACCTGTTTAGCGGCATCGACTCGCTGCCACCCGCCGCTTACGCGGAACTGCATGATCCGATGATGGAGTCGGTGCTCACCGACGCCTCCGAGCTGCATCATGTGTTCGATGCCCAGCCGCGTCGCAGCCTGCGCACGGTGGATGTGCTGGCCGGTGGCAAGGCGGCGCTTGAAGCCGCGAACAAGGATTGGGGCTTGGCACTTTCCGGCGAAGAGATGGCCTATCTCGCCGAGCACTACACCCGTAGCGGCAAGAACCCGACCGACGCCGAACTGATGATGTTCGCGCAGGTCAACAGCGAGCATTGCCGCCACAAGATCTTCAACGCTGAATTCACCGTCGATGGCCAGGTGCAGCCGCTGTCGCTGTTCCAGATGATCAAGGAGTCGTACAAGGCCAGCCCGGAAGGCGTGCTGTCGGCGTATTCGGATAATTCATCCGTCATCGAAGGTCACGATGCCACGCGCTTCTTCCGTGATCCGGATCATGTCTGGCGCGGCCACGACGAGCGCGTCGACATCCTGATGAAGGTGGAGACGCACAACCATCCCACCGGCATTTCGCCGCATCCCGGCGCTGCGACTGGCGCGGGCGGTGAGATTCGTGATGAGGCTGCAACGGGTCGCGGCGCGCGTCCTAAAGCGGGCCTCGCAGGTTTCACGGTTTCCAATCTGCGCATTCCTGATTTCACCCAGCCCTGGGAAAAAGATCTGGGCAAGCCGCCACGCGTGGCGAGTGCGCTGCAGATCATGCTCGACGGTCCCATCGGCGCCGCAGCCTACAACAACGAATTTGGCCGTCCCAACCTCAACGGCTATTTCCGCACGCTGGAAATGCTGACGCCAGATGGCCGCAATCGCGGCTATCACAAGCCAATCATGATCGCGGGCGGCTACGGCAGTATCCGCACGCAGCATGTCGAGAAGCATGCAGTGACCGCTGGCGCGAAACTGGTGGTGCTGGGTGGCCCGGCAATGTTGATCGGCCTGGGCGGTGCCGCGGGTTCGTCGATGGCGACCGGTGCACAGACCGCCGATCTGGATTTTGCTTCGGTACAGCGCGCGAATCCTGAGCTGGAGCGTCGTTGCCAGGAAGTCGTCGACGCCTGCTGGGCGCTGGGCGACAAGAATCCGATTCTCTCGATCCATGACGTGGGCGCTGGCGGTATCTCCAACGCGTTGCCGGAACTCGTGCACGCCGATGATCGTGGCGGCCACTTCAAGCTGCGCGATGTGCAGAGTGCGGATCCCGCGTTGTCGCCGATGGAAATCTGGTGCAATGAATCGCAGGAGCGTTACGTGCTCGCGATTGCGCCGGAAGGCGTCGCTTTGCTTGAGCAGGCTTGCGCACGCGAGCGTTGCCCGTTTGCCGTGGTTGGCACTGCGACCGTCGAGCAGCAGCTGATTGTCGAAGACACGCTCGATGGCAGCTTCACCGTCAACATGCCGATGCCGGTGCTGCTCGGCAAGCCGCCGCGCATGCAGCGCAGCGCCGTGCGTGCGCCAACGACATTCCCGGCGCTAGACACCAGCAAGATCAAGCTTGAAGACGCGGCTGAGCGCGTGCTGCGTTTGCCGGGCGTTGCTTCAAAGAATTTCCTGATCACGATTGGCGATCGCACCGTTGGTGGCCTCACCGTGCGCGACCAGATGGTGGGTCCCTGGCAGGTGCCGGTTGCCGACTGCGCTGTCACTGCGACTGCCTTCACGGCAACGACAGGCGAGTCGATGAGCATGGGTGAACGCCCATTGCTGGCCTTGCTTGATGCGCCAGCCTCGGGCCGCATGGCCGTAGGCGAGGCCATCACCAATATCGCTGCGGCCAACATCAGCAAACTTTCTGATGTACGTTTGTCTGCAAACTGGATGGCGGCCTGCGGCCAGAATGATGAAGACGCGCGCCTGTTCGATACCGTGCGCACGGTGGGCGCTGAGCTGTGCCCGGAACTGGGCATCGCGATTCCGGTCGGCAAGGATTCGCTGTCGATGAAGAGCGTCTGGCAGCAGAACGGCGAGACACGCACACAGACCTCGCCGCTGTCCGTCGTGATCTCGGCCTTCGCGCCGGTCGCTGATGTGCGCAAGAGCCTGACGCCGCAGCTGCGCGCCGATGCAGGCGACACCAGCCTGATCCTGATTGATCTTGGCAATGGCAAGAATCGCCTCGGCGGTTCGGCGTTGGCGCAGGTCTTTGGTGAAGTCGGTGACGTGGCACCTGATCTTGATCAGCCACAACAGCTGAAAGCAGCGTTCGATGCCGTGCAATCGCTCAACGTTGCAGGTCGCGTGCTGTCGTATCACGATCGTTCCGATGGCGGCCTCTACGTCACTTTGAGCGAAATGGCTTTTGCCGGCCACGTGGGCGTGAGCGTCAGTCTGGATGCCTTGGGCGTCGATGCCATCGCCGCACTGTTCAACGAAGAGCTCGGCATGGTGCTGCAGGTCCGCGCAGCGGACGCCGATGCCGTGCTCGCCGAACTGCGCGCAGCGAAACTCGCCGCACATAATATTGGCTCAACCTCGACCGATGATCGCCTGCGCTTCACGCATGCGGGTAACGAGATCTATTCCGCCGAGCGTGAAACACTGCACAGGATCTGGGCTGAAACCAGCGCGCGCATCGCTGCGCTGCGTGATGAACCCGATTGTGTGCGCGAAGAATTTTCCAACGTCGGTGCCAAGAATGATCCGGGCCTCAACGTTCAGCTGGGCTTTGATCCGAGCGTGGCGCCGGTCATTCTCAAGTCACGTCCTCGCGTTGCGATTCTGCGTGAGCAGGGGGTGAATGGTCAGGTCGAAATGGCCTGGGCGTTTGATGCGGCCGGATTCGAGTCGATCGATGTGCACATGACTGATGTGCTGAGCGGCCGCGTGCAGCTCAATGACTTCAAGGGCCTCGTCGCCTGTGGTGGCTTCTCCTACGGTGACGTGCTGGGCGCGGGCCAGGGTTGGGCCAAGACCATCCTGTTCAACGCGCGTGCGCGCGATGAGTTCCAGGCTTTCCTGTCCAGCAAGGATAAATTTGCACTGGGCGTCTGCAACGGTTGCCAGATGTTTGCGGCGCTGAAGGACATCGTGCCGGGTGCGCAGAACTGGCCCGCGTTCCGCCGCAATCGCTCGGAGCAGTTCGAGGCGCGCTGGACGATGGTGGAAGTGGTTGAGAGCAAGTCGCTGTTCCTTGCCGGCATGGAAGGTTCACGCATGCCGATTGCCGTTGCGCACGGCGAAGGCCGCGCAGTGTTCAGCGGAGAAGGTGATCTCGATGCGATGGTCGACGCGCAGCAGGTGGGCCTGACCTTCATCGACAACAACGGCAACGTTGCCGAGAGCTATCCGCAGAATCCGAACGGATCCCCCGCGGGCCTCACCGGCATCTGCAACGACGATGGCCGCGTCACCATCATGATGCCGCACCCGGAACGCACCATTGCAGGTGTCACGGGCAGCTACTGGCCACAGGCCAATGGACAGTTCACGCCATGGATGCAGATGTTCAGGAACGCAAGGAAGTGGGTAGACTAGAGTCTCCCTGACCCAATAAAAAGGCGCCCTTCAGAAATGAAGGGCGCCTTTTTTGTGCTTGATCGCCTCAGCGATGGATATCGATTTCGACGTGTGGGATGGGCGTCATGTCCGGCGCGGCAGGCGCATTCGGCTGGTTGGCAGAAGCCGGGTAGCTGTCATCGTCGTCCAGGCCATAGTCTTCACGTGGCGGGTTGCCATCGTAGACCTGATTCTGACGGTGTTGCAGGAAAGCACTGCGCACGAACAGGTAGGGATCGAATTGCTGCTCCAGGACGCTGTCCACGCTGAGCAGGTCGGAACGTGTTTTCACCACGCTCAGGCCGGTGACGCCAATGCTGGCTTCCGTGCTGCGGATGTAGGTGATGGGGTCCGTGGCGATGCCAAACACGCGCCCGGTGAGGTCGCGGTTATCGCTGGGGCCGAAGAACGGCAGCATCAGATACCAGCCTGGACCAATGCCCCAGTATCCGAAGGTCTGGCCAAAATCCTCATCGTGTTTTTCAAGTCCCACCAGGGTGGCGGGATCCAGAAAGCCGGCCAAGCCAAAAGTGCTGTTCATCAGGAAGCGCGTGGTGTCGAGGCCGCTCTGCTTGAACTTGCCTTGCAGAGCGTCGTTGACGATGACGGTGGGATAGGTCAGGTTCTGGAAAAAATTACTGATGCCGGTGCGAATCTCTCGTGGCACGGCATAGTTGTAACCTTTGGCGACAGGCTTGGCGACATAGCGATCCAGCTTCATGTTGAAGCTGTAGACCGCGCGATTGACCGGTTCCAGCGGATCGCTGGGCTCGTCGATCGGGCTATGAGCGCAAGCGCCCAGCGCAATGCTGGCCAGCAGCATCAGGCTACGCGACAGAAAAGTGAATTTCCCCGTTTCCATCTGACTCCCCTCAAGCCAGAGTCAGTATTCCGTCCAGTCCGAAAAATTTCAGGAGGCTACGAATCTGCTCGTTGGCACCCGTGATTCTAAGCTGAACGCCGCGCTTCTGCGCGCGGCGGCTCAGTTCCAGTAATAGTGAAACGCCCGCACTGTCGGCGCGGGTGACCGTTGCAAGATCCAGCACGCCAGCCGCAACCAGACTATCGGCCTGTGCCAGCACGGCCGGTACCGTCGAGAAATTCAGTGCGGCAGGTAAGGTTGGCATGGATCAGGATTTCGGCTTGGCCGAGTAATCGCCGGATTCCATGCGCGTGATCACGCTGTCCAGGCCGCTCTTCTGGATTTCGGCGTTGATCTGGGTGCGGAAGTTGATCACTACGGAAATGTTCTCGACGGTGATGTCGTAGATCTTCCAGTCGTTATTGACCAGGTGCATGACAAAACCCACCGGCACTGGCTGTTTGCCATCACGCAGCAGCGACGAGTTCACCGTGACATCGGTTGCGCCTGCGGCCATGCGCAGCGGCTGCCAGCTGACCTTCACCGAGTCGTAGTTGTCCAGCATGACGTTGGCATAGGAGCGGATCAGCATGTCCTTGAACGCATTCTGGAAGCGCGTGCGCTGATCTTCCGTTGCGGTCTTGGCATTGCGGCCCAGCACCAGGCGACCGATGTAGGGAACGTCGAAATGTGGCACCACCACATCGTTCACGGTCTTGTAGTACAGCTTGTTGTCGGCTTTGTACTTGGCGTGGTTATCCTTCAGCAACTGCTGGATCTGCCCGGTGGCTTCCTGCGCAACCTGGTCAGGCGCCTTGACGTCAGCGGCCTGCGCGCTGAACGCAATCAGTGCAGCGCTGAGGGAAAGAATGATCTTGGAAATGTTGATCTTCATTTTGCGTCCTTCTCCGGGCTTTTCGAGGCCTGGCTGGTTAAGAATTGGCCGATGATGTTTTCAAGCACCAGCGCCGACTGCGTGAACTTCAACTTCGAACCATCCTTGAGTGACTGTTCCGCGCCACCCACATCGATACTGATGTACTGCTCTCCAAGCAAGCCGGCGGTGAGAATCTTGCCGCCGCTGTCCTCGGGAATGTTGTTGTACACGTCCGAGATTTCAAGAGTCGCAACCGCTTCAAAACTGTTCGGGTCAATCGAGATGTTCTTGACCCGTCCGATCTTTACGCCCGCCAGCTTCACTGCGCCACCTGGCTTGAGGCCGCCAATATTCTGGAAGGTGGCCGTAACCATGTAACCCTTGCCGCCTTCCACACTGGTCAGACTGGCGACCCTGAATGTCAGGATAAAGACAGCAGCGACGCCCAGGCAGACAAAGAATCCAACGAGAATTTCTAAAGCTCTTGATTGCATGTTGACCTGCCTGCCCTTAATGGAACATGAATGCGGTAAGAATGAAGTCCAGCGCAAGAATCGCGAGTGAGGACACCACCACGGTGGAAGTCGTCGCGCGCGAGACGCCCTCGGAAGTCGGTGCGGCGTGATAGCCCTGATACACCGCGATCCAGCTGACAGCGGCGCCGAAGACGGCGCTCTTGGTCAGGCTGTCGCGGATGTCCTCCCAGTGAAGACTGGAATGGATCTGTGACCAGTAGGCGCCGTCATCCACGCCGAGGAGATTGACGCCGATGGCGTGGCCGCCGGCGATGCCGATGGCCATCATTGCAAAGATCATCGACAGCAAGGGCATCGCGAATACGCCCGCAATGAAGCGTGGCGCGATCACTCGCTTGACCGGATCAACCGCCATCATCTCCATGCCGGAGAGCTGGTCGGTGGCTTTCATCAAGCCGATTTCTGCGGCGAGCGCCGAGCCGGCGCGACCCGCAAACAGCAGCGCGGTCACCACCGGGCCCAGTTCACGCACGATCACCACGGCAACGAAGACGCCGAGCGATTCGGCCGCGCCGAAATCCACCAGCGTGCGGTAACCCTGTAGCGCCAGCACCATGCCAACGAAAGAGCCGGAGATGACGATGATGATGAGCGACATCACGCCAACCGCATAAACCTGTTGTGCCAGCAGTCGCGGGCGCAGCAGTGCAGCGGGAATGGCGCCAATGATCGAAAGCAGGAAGAACTGTGCACGGCCGAGACCCTGCAACATGTCCGTGATGATGCTGAAGCTGCCTTTCATCGCTGCGCCCCCTTGCGTAAAAGGTCATCCGCGTAGGGAACGGCTTTGTAATGAAACGCAACCGGGCCATCATGCTGGCCGCGCAGGAACTGCTGTACGTAGGGAGAGTCGCTGTTGCGGATCGAATCGGCAGTGCCGCTGGCCAGCACTTTGCCGCTGGCAATCACGTAGGCGTGGTCGCTGATCGACAGCACTTCTTCCACATCATGCGAGACGACGATGGAGGTCAGGCCCAGCGCATCGTTGAGGCTGCGGATCAAACGCATCAGCACGCCCATGGAAATGGGATCCTGCCCGGTGAACGGTTCGTCGTACATCACCAGGTCCGGATCGAGTGCGATGGCGCGGGCCAGGCCAACGCGACGGCTCATGCCACCCGAGAGCTGCGAAGGATAAAGATCGCGCGCGCCACGCAGGCCCACGGCTTCAAGTTTCATCAGCACCAGATCGCGGATCATGCTTTCCGGCAGTTCGGTGTGCTCGCGTAATGGAAAGGCGACGTTCTCGAAAACGCTCAAGTCGGTCAGCAGCGCGCCGTTCTGGAACAGCATGCCCATGCGCTTGCGCAGGTCATACAGGGCCTTGCGGCGCTGCGTGTGCACGTTGACGCCATCGAACTCAACCGTGCCGGACGAGGGCCGCCACTGGCCGCCAATGATGCGCAGCAGCGTGGTCTTGCCGGTGCCGGACGGGCCCATGATGGCCGTAACCTTGCCACGCGGGATGTCGACATCAACGCCGTCATAGATGACACGCGGCCCGTGGCTGAAATTCAGCCCGCGGACGCGTACCAGTGCGGTATCAGCAGTAGCGTTAGTGGTCATGGACGGCGAGCATTCTTATTGGATGAGGGATTGTCGCGGGTCTTGCGCTGCATAACCTAGACCACAGTCTCGCTGTGTTCGTTCGGAGTGCAGTCGGCAATATTACTCAGGTCGCCGCGGTGCTGCATCCGTATCGCACAGTTTCTGACACTCAATAAACGTAAACCCACGGTTTTTAGACGCGCAACCTTCGGCAATCAGGAAATTTCCGCAGGAAAATGTTGGCTAAATGGATAAGGAATTATTTGGTTCAATAAAATAAAACACGTGACCTTGCCAACATTCATTGCTCAAAACCCAGGCTGCGCAACAATGCGCGCTCCAGATCCGCGTTGACACGATTGAGCTCACTGGGGCCGCCGAGTGTGGAAACCTGCGTCATGCGCAACCCCTGATACCCGCAGGGATTGATGCGCAGGAACGGCTCCAGGTCCATCTTCACGTTGACGGCAATGCCGTGATAGGTGCGGGCGTTGCGTACACGCAGGCCGAGCGAAGCAATCTTGTCGCCATTCACATAGACGCCTGGCGCATCGCGTCGTGCGGCGGCTTCAATGCCGTAGCCTGCGAGCGTGGCGATGATGGCGTCTTCGAGCCGGGTGACCAGGCTGCGAATGCCGTAACCCACGCGTTGCAGGTCAATCAGAAAATAAACCACCGATTGGCCCGGGCCGTGATACGTCACCTGGCCGCCACGATCGGATTGCAGCACCGGAATATCGCCCGGCAGCAGCAGGTGCTCGGGTTTGCCCGCCTGGCCTTGGGTGAAGACGGGTGGATGCTCCAGAAACCAGATCTCATCCGGCGTTTCGGTCGTGCGCGTCTGCGTGAAAGTGCGCATGGCCTCGAACGTTTCGGCGTAGGGCTTGAGCCCGAGGTGACGGATGATGGGGCGTGTCATGCCGCAATTCTACCGCGCTGCTGCTGGTGGTTTTCGTGGCCGCAAATACAAAAGGCCTCATCCGAGGTGGATGAGGCCTTTTATGCAGCAAGACTGAACTAGTTGATCAGCATCCGCACCGAGTCCACGAGGCGATGGAAGATGCCGCCTTCAGGAACGGCCTTCAGTGCAACCAAAGGCACCGTGCGCACGGCCTTGCCGTTCAACATGATGGTGACCGTGCCGAGCTGCTGGCCAGCCTTGATCGGCGCTATAGCCTGTGCAGTGATCTGCGGAACGGTCTGCACCTGTGCGCTGCTGCCGCGCGGCAGGGCCATCGCCAGGGCCGGCAATACGCCAACCTGCAGTTGTTCTTCGCTGCCTTTCCAGACGCGAATGGTGCTGACCGGTTTGGTCGGGCCGAACATCGATACGGTTTCGTAGAAGCGGAAGCCGTAGTTGAGCAGCTCAAGGCTGGCGGTTTCGCGGCCCGCCCAGGTCTTGGCGCCCATCACGGCAGAAACCAGACGACGGCCATCGCGCTGTGCGGAAGAGAGCAGGCAGTAGCCGGCTGAGCTGGTGTGGCCGGTCTTGATGCCATCAACGCTGGGATCTTTTGCCAGCAGACCGTTGCGGTTGGGCTGTGCTTTGACTTTCGGTGCGCCGCTGTACTGATAGCTGCGCTCGGCGAAAATCTTGTACATCTCGGGGAAATCACGAATCAGCGCGCGGCCGAGAATCGTCAGGTCGCGTGCGGTGGTGTAGTGATTGGGGTCCGGCAGGCCGCTGGCATCGGCGAAGTGAGTGTTCTTCATGCCGAGCTTCTTGGCGTACTGGTTCATCATCTCGGCGAATACCGATTCGCTGCCGGCCATGTGCTCGGAAAGCGCAACGCTGGCGTCATTGCCAGAAGCGACGATGATGCCGCGCAGCAGGTCTTCGACTTTCACGCGGGTTCCGACTTCGATGAACATGCGCGACTCGCTGGAGTCCATGCCCTGGCGCCAGGCTTTTTCGCTGACCAGCACGGTGTCGTCGAGTTTGAGGCGGCCGTTCTTGATTTCATCGAACGCGACGTAAACCGTCATCACCTTGGTGATGCTGGCCGGCTCTACGCGAGCATCCGGGTTATTGCCGGCAATCAATTCGCCGCTTTGGAAATCGAGCAGGGCGTAGCTGCTGGCATCAATGGCTGGAGGCGCCGGCACTGGCACCTGCATGGTCTGCGCAGAGGCAGTGAAAGAACAGCTGGCCAATAAAAGCAGGGCGGCGATTTTTTTCATGGGGCGGGTATCAAAAGTGGGGGAAGGCCTTGCGGCGGCAAATTCTATCGCAGTGCAGCAAATATGGGGGTAAACATCGTATGTCTTATTCCTTGACCCACTGCGGAATCAGATTGCGCGAGTCGAGGCGGTTGCGTGTATTGCGGGCATCGTTCTGGTTGCGGAAAGGGCCAATCAGGACCCGATGAATGGGCGTATCCGATCGGGTGCTGATGCGAATCTGAACCGGTGCAAAGCCCTGGCTTTGCAGGCTGTCACGCAAGGCAGCGGCGTTAATCGGGTCAATGTAGGCCCCAATCTGCAGATAGCCGCCATCGGGGCCTGCTGCCGGCGGCGGTGTTGCGGAGACCGAGGCCGTCTCGACAGGGGCGGCCGCGATGGGGTCAGGCGCGGCCGGTGGCTCGTAGGTCTCAGGATCCAGTGCGGTGATTTCGACCATCGAAGTGCCATGTCCGATCAGCCCGAGCTTGGCGGCGGCGGCATAAGAGAGATCGATGATGCGATCACTGTGAAAGGGGCCGCGATCGTTGATTTTGACGATCACGCTTTTGCCATTATCAAGGTCGGTGACGCGCACATAACTGGGGATCGGCAGGTTCTTGTGCGCAGCGGTCATCTTGAACATGTCATAGCGCTCGCCATTGGCGGTTTTGCGGCCATGGAACTTCTTGCCATACCAGGAGGCATAACCGCGCTGGCGAAAGCCCTTGGTGTCATCCATAACTTTGTAGGTTTTGCCGAGGACTTCATAACTTTCGGAATTGCCGCCGCGGCTGCGCGGTTCCGCAACCGGCACGGCATCCGGAATGTTCTCAATGCCATCAGGAATCTCGTCTGCCGTCGGCGCGTAATCCTTTTCCCAGGAAGGCGCAGCGCCATCAATCGCGGGCGGTGACGAGCCTGGTGCTGAGGCCTGCCGCTGGCCGCTGGTGATCGGGATGTAGCGTGTTGACGACGATGACCCGGCCGGAACGGTCTTGGCGCGGCGCTCGGTCGGCGCGGGGGCATCCGGAAATGTTGCGCAGGCGCTCAGGCAGATGACGCTGAGCACCAGCAGCCCGCGCTGCGCAAATCTCATGGGGCCTGCGTGTCGAGCTGCCGCTGAATCTGCAGCGACAGCTGGGTGACCGCCATGGCGTAGAAAGTGCGAGGGTTATACGTCATCACGGTGTAGAAGTTGTGGAAGGCAATCCAGTATTCGACGCCCTGATCCAGCGGGAGTTCAATCAAACCGACCCGGGCGTCCGGCGGCAGCTTGACCTCGGGGACGATGCCCAGCTTGGCCAGTTCCGCCACGGTGTAAGCCGTGGCCTTGCCGTTGCGCTCCAGATTGGCGGGCAGGGGGAACACCGCGCGTGCAGGGACTGCAATAGGCTCGCCACGGCGCCAGGATTGCGTCGGGCGGAAATTCACAAAGTAATTGGCGATGGATCCGATGGCGTCCGGAATGGTCCACAGATCCTTGCTGCCATTGCCGTCGTAATCCAGGGCCAGCCGGCGATAGTTGCTGGGCATGAACTGGGCAGCGCCCATGGCGCCAGCGTAAGAGCCCTGTGGAACCCGGGGATCGATTCCCGCATCGCGGCAGTAGGCAAAGAATTGCGCGAGCTCGCTCATGAAGAAACGCGAGCGTGTCGGATGATCAAAGCCCTGCGTGGCGAGGGAATCCAGCACGCGGATCTTGCCGGTAATGCGGCCGTAGCGGGTTTCAACCCCCATGATGGCGGCGATGACGACAGGCGATACGCCAAACTCTTCTGCCGCGCGGGCAAAGTAAGGGGCCTGTTCGCGCAGGACCTTGACGCCGCCCTGGATGCGCGCGCTATCAATGCGGCGTGAATACTGCGTCCAGTTCTCGGTGCGTTCAGGCGCCTTCTGCTCCTGCTCGACCAGCTGCGGCAGGCGTTGTGCATCAACGAGGGCCTGGCGGACGCTGCCGAGTTCCGCATCGCTGAAGCCATAATCCTGCTTCAGCGTATTGAGGAGTTCTATGGCGCCGGGGTGATTGCTGTAATCCGCCACTGCGGTGGCGCTGAAGCAAAGCATGAGTCCAGCGATGAAGTACTTCATCAGCTCGACAGCAATTTTCGGTGTGTCTGAATCGACATCAACATGCCAAAGCCCATAAGCAAACTCACCACGGAGGTTCCGCCATAACTGATCAGTGGCAAAGGTACTCCAACAACGGGCAGCAAACCGATAACCATGCCCATGTTGATGAACACGTAGATGAAGAAGGTCATCGACAGGCTTGCGGCCAACAGGCGCTGGAAAGTGTCTTGCGCGCGTGAGGCAATAAACAATCCGCGGGTGACCACGGCCAGATAAATAATCAGCAGCAGCAGGATGCCGAGCAGGCCAAACTCTTCGGAGTACACCGCGAAGATGAAGTCGGTGTGTGACTCCGGCAGAAAATCCAGTTTCGCCTGCGTGCCATTGAGCCAGCCTTTGCCAAACAGGCCGCCGCTGCCAATGGCGATCTTGGATTGGGTGATGTGATAACCGGTGCCGAGCGGATCGCTTTCGGGATCCAGCAGGGTCAGGATGCGCTGGCGTTGGTAGTCATGCATCTTGCTCCAGACCAACGGCAGCGCAGCGGTCAGCGCTGCAAGCGCGCCGATCATCCAGCGCCATTGGAAGCCGGCAAAGAACAGCGCGAAGAAGCCTGCGGCGACCACCAGTAGCGAGGTGCCAAGGTCTGGCTGTTTGGCGATCAGGCCAGTCGGGATCATGATCAGCGCCACCGTGGCCAGCATGGTCAGGAACCGTGGCGGCAGATTGCGTTGATGCAGGAAGGCTGCAACTGTCATCGGCATGGCCAGTTTCATCATTTCCGAAGGCTGGAAGCGGATCACGCCGAGGTCCAGCCAGCGTTGCGCGCCTTTTGCCGTGGCACCTACCGCAAGCGTCAGAATCAACATGACCACGGTGACGCCATAAATCCACGGCGCAATCGCGCGATACCATTCGGGTGGCGCTTGCGCGACCACCGCCATCACGGCGAGCCCCAGCAACCAGCGTTGGCCCTGGCTGACGACCTGGTCGATCGAGTGACCCGATGCGGAATACAACACGACCAGACCAATCGTGCCAATCAGCAGCAGCAGGAACAGCAGCCACATATCAATGTGCCAGCGCTCCAGCCAGTCAGCGAGACTGGCTTCGGGACGGCTATGTCGTGGTGAGCTAAGCATGATGATGGCTCTGTTTCATATGCGCATTAATCAGCGCGAGTCGTTGACGTCATCTTCGACATCAACCGCGCCCGCCGCTGGCGCGGCGACTGCGGCAGGAGCGGGCTCGGTGCCGTCACGGTAGCGCACCTCGCCGAGCAAATACATGTCCATTACCTTGCGTGCGATCGGTGCTGCCACCGAGGCGCCGTGGCCACCGTGTTCGGCCAGAACGCCAACCGCGATCGAGGGATTGTCTGCAGGTGCAAAGGCAATGAACAGCGCGTGATCGCGCAGGTGCACCGGAATCGTTTCCATGGCGCGTGCCTTGGCTTCGTCCTGCGACATGCCGGCAACCTGCGCGGTACCGGTTTTGGCGGCGATGCGATACGGCGCATCACGCCCGATCTTGTAAGCGGTGCCGCCCGGGATCTGTGCCACGCCTTCCATGGCGGAAATGACGGCGTCCCAGTTCTTGGTGTTTTGCAGCACGATGGGAGGCAGCGCCTCTGGCTTGGTCACCGATACGGCCTTGGTCAGGGCATCTTCGCTGGCGTGCACGATATGCGGCTTGAAGCCGCCGCCACGCATCGCAATGCGCGCAGCCATTTGCGCGAGTTGTATCGGTGTTGTGGTCATGTAACCTTGACCGATGCCGACACTGAGAGTTTCGCCGGGATACCAGTTTTCGCGGCGCACACGGCGTTTCCATTCCTTCGAAGGCAGCAGGCCGCCTTTCTCCAGGGGCAGGTCAACGCCAGTCGGTTTGCCCAGGCCAAAGCCCGACATCGCCTCGTAAATGCGATCAATGCCGAGGGTGTTGGCCAGCGAATAAAAATAAACGTCGCAGGACTTCATGATGCCTTGCATCATGTCGACGGGGCCGTGGCCGGTGCGCTTCCAGCAACGATACTTGCGCGAGGAGCCGGGCAGCGTGTATTCGCCCTTGCAGTATTCGCGATGGTCGGGCGACACGACGTTGTATTCCAGGCCTGCCAGTGCCATCGCCGGTTTTACCGTCGAGCCCGGCGGATACGTGCCCTGCATCGCGCGATTGAACAGCGGGCGATTGGGGTCGGTATTGAGTTCCTTGTAGGTCTGCTGGTCCACGCCCTCGGAAAACAGCTGCGGGTCAAAGCCCGGTTTGCTGACCATGGCAATGACTTCGCCATTGCGAGGATCAATGGCCACCACGGCGCCGTTGAGATCGCCCAGCGCCGCCTCGGCAACGGCCTGCACCTTGGCATCCAGCGACAGGTACAGGTTCCTGCCTGGCGCGCCCTGGCGATAGTCGAGTTCGCGCAGGGGGCGACCGTAGGCATTGGCCTCGATGATCTTGGCGCCCGGGGTGCCGCGCAGGAGTTCTTCCTGGCTTTTCTCTACGCCGACCTTGCCCATCTGCAGCAGGCCTTGATACTTGCCCGGATCAAGCTCTCTGAGTTCATCTTCATTGATGCTGCCAACATAGCCGACCACATGGGAGTCGACCTTGCCCATCGGATAGTTGCGGGTCAGGCCGGCATTGACATCGATGCCGCGGAAGTCATGGCGATTGATTTCATAACGCGCGACTTCTTCCATCGACAGGTTGCTGCGCAGCGGCACGCCACGGTAACGCGGGGTCTTGCGAACGCGATCCTTGAAACGCGCAATGTCTTTGGGCGTAAGGGCGATGATGGATTCGAGGCGTTTGAGTGCCTCATCCAGATTACCGGCCTGTTCCGGCGTGACTTCAAGCACGAAGGCCGGGCGGTTTTCCGCCAGCAGCGTGCCACTGCGGTCATAGATCAGGCCGCGTACCGGCGGCACTGGCGTGATGCGCATGCGATTGTCGTCCGCGCGCGTGCTGTAGTAATCGTGATGGATCAACTGCAGGTTGATCAGGCGGACCACCAACACCACCGCGAGTGCAAGACAGGTGACGCCGGCAAAAACCGCACGGCCGAGAAAAGTATTCTTCTCGCTGTGTAGATCCTTGAATTTTTCGCGTCTGCGGCCCATCAGCAATGGCTTGCGTTATTCATCGTCGCGGTGGCGACGGTCGCCACGGAAGATTTCCAGCAGGGCGAAGACCAGCGGCCAGAACAATGAGGTGGAGATGACGGGCATCCAGCGCAGCCATTCGTCCGCGCGATGCATGGTGATGCCATCAATCCAGAACATCAGGAAGGCATACAGCAGCCACACCGGAATCAGCGCCAGCGTCGCCTGCCACAGTGGGAACAGCACGAAAATCGGACGCAAACGCGTGACCAGGTAAGCCACCATGATCAGGCCCATTTCATGCTGGCCGAGGGTGGTGCCGAAGCAGACATCGGCCGCCATGCCCGCCAAGAAAGCGCCGAGCAATACATGCGTGCGCGATTCCGTCAGCGCCCAGTACGCAACGATCAGCGGCAGCCACATCGGGCGCGCGCCACTGAGTATTTCCGGAAGCTCGACCAACTGCAGCAATAGCGCAGCAATCAGGCTCAGGATGAAAGTGAAATGAAGCGTGCGGCCGCTGATGATCACGGGGTTACAGGAGCTGGTTCAGGCGTTGCTTGTGGCTTCGCCTGATCGGTGGTGTGAGGAGCGGCTGCGGCAGGCGCAGGCGCTGGTTTGGGCGCAAGCGCCGCCGGCTTTGCTGTAGAAGTGACCGGTGCAGGCGCTGCGGGTTTGACGGCTGGCGCGGCAGCAGGCGCCGGCTTGGCCGCAGCTGCGGGTGTGGCAGGTTTTGCAGTCGTTGGCGTGACGGCGGGTTTTGGCGCCGCTGCGGGTGCAGCAACCGCAGGCGCTGCCGCGGCCGGTTTGGCAGTCATCCCAGGGGTGGGATCCAGCGCGGCAGGGGATGCGGTTTGCGCAGGGACAATCGCGGCCGGCGCAGCAGACGCTGGCTGTTCGGGCGCTGGTGCCGGGGGCGCTGTGGAGGTTTTGTATTCGCTCCAGACCAACAGGGCCTGCCGGCCCTGGTTCAACTTGGCGCTGGGATAGGCAACGGCTTCCATGAAGTGTTCGCCGGCGGTGTTCTTCACGTTATAGACCTGGCCTACCGGATAACCTGCAGGGAAACGGCCGCCGAGTGCGGAAGACACCAGCAGGTCTCCCACCTTGATGTCTGCATTGCTGGGCAGGAACGGCAGCTTCAGGCCCTGGCCATCACCGAGGCCCAGCGCGATGGTTTGCAAGCCGGTGCGATTGATCTCGACCGGAATGCCGTGATCGGGATCGGTGATCAATAGCGCTTGTGATGTGCTTGGTCCTACTTCGACGACCTGGCCCATGATGCCGGTCGCATCGATCAGGGCCTGGCCGCGATAGACCTTATCGTTGCTGCCTTTGTTGAGCGTGATTTGATGACGATAAGGATCCTGGCTCACCGCGATGATCTCGGCGATCAGCACCTGGTCTTTCAGGCTTTTTGACGAGGCGAGCAATTCGCGAATGCGACGGTTCTCGGCTTCCAGCGCTTCGAATTTCTGCAGCTTGGCCTCCAGCAGCAATTGCTGCTCATGCAGCTGCAGGTTTTCGCGCTCGAGGGTATCGCGTGTTTTTACCCCGGCGCCCACCTTGACCGCGTTGTGCGGCAGTGAGGCCGCCCACACCAATGGCGATACTGCCCACGCGGTGTATTCACGCACTTGTTTCAGGTTGCCGCTGTGCTCATCGGTGAAAATCATGAAGCCGGCAAGGGCGGCTAGGACAAAACTTCTCAGGCCCAGTCCAGGGCCCCGCGGGAAGTAGCGACGGTGAGAATTGACCGTGTTCAAATGAATCTAATAGTCGAATTAGTGGTGCGAAAATAGCACACTTTTTGAGAGTGGCCAAAATATAAGCAGAGGGCTGGTTTTGCAACGCTTTCCTTGTAGGAAAAACCAGTCTTTTAAACAGGCCGAGGCGGGCAATATTTAAGCCCCTGGGCCAGTTATAAAATATTTAATTAAAACTTTAAGGTATATATTTTATAACTGACTCAGGGGCTCTGTGTCCCAGCGCAGTGGGGCGAGCCCCAACCGCATCAATCCATCGAGTAGAAGTCGGACTGACGGTCCAGCATATCCAGCACCATGCCGCCGCCACGGGCCACGCAGGTGAGAGGATCGTCGGCGATGATCACCGGCAGGCCGGTTTCTTCGCTGATCAGTTTGTCGAGGTCACGCAGCAGCGCGCCACCACCGGTGAGAACGATGCCGCGCTCGGCGACGTCGGAGCCGAGTTCTGGCGGAGTACGTTCCAGCGCCTGCTTGACGGCCTTGACGATGCCGGCCAGAGGCTCCTGCAGGGCGTCGAGGATTTCGTTGGAGTTCATGGTGAAGTTACGCGGCACGCCTGCGGCCAGATGGCGGCCGACGACGTCGATTTCCTGCACTTCGTGGCCAGGGAAAGCGGTGCCGATTTCCTGCTTGATGCGCTCTGCCGTGGCTTCGCCGATCAGCATGTTGTACTGGCGACGAACGTAGGAAACGATGGCTTCGTCGAACTTGTCGCCGCCGATGCGGACCGACTCGGCGTAGACGATGCCGTTGAGCGAGATCACGGCGACTTCCGAAGTACCGCCACCGATGTCCACAACCATCGAGCCGCGGGCTTCGCCGATCGGGATGCCAGCGCCCAGCGCGGCGGCGATCGGTTCTTCAATCACGTAGACCTTGCGTGCGCCAGCGTTCTCGACCGATTCACGGATGGCGCGGCGTTCTACCTGGGTAGAGCCGTAAGGCACGCAAACCACCACGCGGGTGATCGGGCGCATCATGCGGCCCTTCTGCACCTTGCGGATGAAATGCTGCAGCATTTTCTCGGTGACGGTGTAGTCAGCGATCACGCCATCGCGCAGGGGGCGGATGGTGGAGATGTTATTGGGGGTGCGGCCGAGCATTTTCTTGGCATCGAGACCGACGGCTTCGATTTTCTTGCTGCCGCGGGAATCCAGACGGATCGACACCACGGAAGGCTCGTTCAGAACAATGCCTTCATCGCGCACGTAGACCAGTGTATTGGCAGTGCCGAGATCGATGGAAAGGTCGTTAACAAACAGACGGCGGACGGCATCAAACATGTTTGGGTTCTGTCTTCAGTTGAAAATGCTGATAAATTGAATTCGGCCCAAGCAGGCCGAGCGCACAACAGCTAAAATTGTGCATCTGCACATCATAAACCATTTTTCCTCCTATGAGCCTCTCTCCAGATCAGGTCAGACAGGTTGCGCATTTGGCGCGACTTGAGCTTAAAAACGAGCAGGTTGAGCACTACGCCACCCAGCTTTCCAACATTCTCGGCATGGTGGACCGTTTGACGGCCGTCAATACCGATGGCGTGCCCGTCATGGCCCACCCGCTGGACATGGTCCAGCGCTTGCGCCCGGACGTGGTCACCGAAGCGGACCAGCGCGAAGCCTTCCAGGAACATGCCCCTGCCGTGCAGGATGGCCTGTTCCTTGTGCCGAAGGTGATCGAGTGAGCGACATGCACCATCTCAGTATTCGCGAGCTTTCTGACGGCCTCCGTAGCAAGAAGTTCAGCTCGAAAGAGTTAACCCAGCATTTCCTCAAGCGTATCGACCGTCTTGACCCCCAGCTCAACAGCCTGGTCACGGTCACGGCTGCCCGCGCATTGCGCCAGGCCGATGCCGCCGATGCGCGCCTGGCCAAGGGTGAGGCCGGGGCCCTGCTCGGCATCCCGGTGATCCAGAAGGATATCTTCTGCACCTTGGGGGTTCGCACCTCCTGTGCTTCGCAGATGCTGGACCGCTTTATCGCGCCGTACGACGCCACCATCGTGCAGAAGCTGGACGCCGCTGGCATGGTCATGCTCGGCAAGGCCAACATGGACGAATTCGCCATGGGCTCGTCCAACGAGACCAGCTGGTATGGCCCGGTCAAGAACCCCTGGGATGTGACCCGCGTGCCGGGCGGCTCCTCGGGCGGCTCGGTCGCCGCGGTTGCTGCGGCACTGGCTCCTGTTGCCACCGCGACGGATACCGGCGGTTCGATTCGTCAGCCTGCCTCGCTGACCAACCTCACCGGCATCAAGCCGACCTACGGCCGCGTGTCACGCTTCGGCATGATCGCGTTCGCCTCATCGCTCGATCAGGCCGGCGTTGTTGCACGCAGCGCAGAAGATGCTGCGGTGGTGCTGCGCGAGATGTCCGGTTTTGATCCGCGTGATTCCACCAGCGTTGAGAAGCCGGTTGATGATTATGTCGCGGGCCTCAGCCAGTCGATCAAGGGCTTGAAGATCGGCGTGCCGAAGGAATATTTCGCTGAAGGTCTCGCACCGGGTGCGCGCGCCCTCGTTGAAGCCGCGATCCAGAAGTTCAAGGACCTGGGCGCGGTCATCAAGGAAATTTCCTTGCCGAACTCGCCGCTGTCGGTGCCGACCTACTACGTGGTTGCGCCTGCAGAAGCCTCAAGCAACCTCGCACGTCTTGATGGTGTGCGCTACGGCCATCGCGCCGAAGGCGTGAAGTCGCTGGAAGATCTCTACAAGAAATCGCGTGGCGAAGGCTTTGGCGCAGAAGTGCAGCGCCGCATCATGGTCGGCACCTACGTGCTGAGCCACGGTTACTACGATGCTTATTACCTGAAGGCGCAGAAAGTGCGTCGCCTGATCTGCGATGACTTCAAGGCCGCGTTCAAGGATGTTGATGTCATCCTCGGCCCGACGGCCACAGACGTTGCCTTCAAGCTCGGCACGAATGCAGATGATCCGGTCGCGATGTACCTCAACGACATCTACACCATCGCCGCCAACCTCGCCGGCATTCCGGCGATGAGCCTGCCTTGCGGTTTCGTTGATGGCTTGCCGGTCGGCCTGCAGCTGATGGGCAACTACTTCGAGGAAGGGCGCCTGCTCAACGTGGCGCACCAGTATCAATTGGCGACCGACTTTCACAAGCAGTCGCCGAAGGAATTCGCATAATGTCGCAAGAACAAGCATGGGAAGTCGTGATCGGGCTGGAAGTGCATTGCCAGCTGCTCACCAAGACGAAGATTTTCTCCGGTGCCTCGACCACCTACGGCGCAGAGCCCAATACGCAGGCTGACGCCGTGACGCTGGGCCTGCCCGGCGTGCTGCCGGTGCTCAACGGTGAAGCCTTGCGCATGGCGGTGAAGTTTGGCCTGTCCGTTGACGCCAAGATCGCCGAGCGCTGCGTGTTCGCACGCAAGCATTACTTCTATCCGGATTTGCCGAAGGGCTACCAGATTTCGCAGTACGAGCTGCCGATCGTCGAACACGGGCATCTGGATATTGAACTTGATGGCGGTGTCACCAAGCGCATTGGTATTACACGCGCGCACTTGGAAGAAGACGCCGGCAAGTCGTTGCATGAAGCCTTCCACGGCCAGACTGGCATTGACCTCAATCGTGCGGGCACGCCGCTGATTGAAATCGTCTCTGAGCCGGATATCCGTTCGGCGGCCGAAGCGGTGGCTTACCTGAAGAAGTTGCACCAGCTCGTCGTCTATCTCGACGTTTGCGACGGCAATATGCAGGAAGGTTCGTTCCGCTGCGACGCTAACGTCTCCGTGCGCCGCGGCCCCAACGCGCCATTCGGCACGCGCACCGAAACCAAGAACATCAACTCCTTCCGCTATGTTGAAAAGGCGATCGAGTATGAAATCGAGCGCCAGATCGACGTCATCGAATCCGGCGGCAAGATCGTGCAGGAAACCCGCCTGTTCAATCCGGACACTGGCGAGACGCGCTCGATGCGCTCGAAGGAAAACGCCAACGACTACCGCTACTTCCCCGATCCGGACCTGTTGCCGGTGGTGGTGACGAAGGAAGACATCGAAGCCATTCGCAAGACGATGCCGGAACTGCCGGAAGCGATGCGTGACCGTTTCATCGTGCAGTACGGCCTGTCGAAGTACGACGCCGACGTGCTCACCGCCGAGCGCGCGCTGGCTGATTACTACGAGACCGTGGTGAAGAGCAGCGGCGCCGACGGCAAGACCTGCGCCAACTGGATCACCACCGATCTGCTCGGTGCGCTGAACAAGATCGGCAAGGACATTTCGACTTCGCCGATCAGCACCGACATGCTTTCCGGCATGTTGAAGCGCATCGTCGACAAGACCATCTCCGGCAAGATCGCCAAGGAAGTGTTCGAAGCGATGCTCGCTGGTGAAGGCGATGCCGACACCATCATCAAGGCCAAGGGCCTGGTGCAGATCACCGACGAGAGCGCGATCATCAAGGCGATTGAAGACGTGATGGCGAAGAATCCCGCGCAGCTCGCGGACTACCGCAGCGGCAAGGACAAGCTGTTTGGATTCTTTGTCGGCCAGGCGATGAAGGCGACGCAGGGCAAGGCCAATCCGGACACGCTCAATCGCCTGCTCAAGGAAAAATTGGCGGGCTAAAGCATGAGCGCAGAACTGTTCCATGGCCGTGTAAAGGTCGAGATTCACGACAATGTTGCCTACGTGACGATGGTGCGCGCGGACAAGCACAACGCGCTCGACTGGGACATGTTCTGCGGCATGGTTGCCGCAGCAAAGTCGCTGCGCAAAAGCCGGACATTGCGCGCAGTGATCCTGCAGGGCGATGGCCCATCGTTCTGTAGCGGTCTGGATGTGCCTTCGTTCAGCAAGGCCCCGAGCAAGGGCCTGCGCATGTTCCTCAAGTGGGGCCGCATGACCAACCTCGCGCAACGCGTGGCTTGGTGCTGGCGCGAACTGCCGGTGCCGGTGCTCGCAGTCGTGCACGGCAAGTGCTACGGCGGCGGCCTCCAGATTTCATTGGCCTGCGATTTCCGCTTCGCCACGCCCGATGCCGAAATGTCGGTGATGGAAGTGAAGTGGGGTTTGATTCCTGACATGACCGGCAGCGTCACGCTGCGTGAACTGCTGCCGATGGATGTCGCCAAGGAACTGACGATGACTGGCCGCACCATCACCGGGGTCGAAGCCAAATCGCTGAATCTTGTTACGCAGGTTTCCGATCAACCGCTGGCGGCCGCCGAAGCACTGGTTGCGCAGATCAAGACCCGCTCACCGGACGCCGTGGCCGCGGGCAAGGCGCTGTTCCATAAAACATGGACCAAATCGGTCTGGTGCGCCTTCGCGATTGAAACCTGGCTGCAGTGGCGCATGTTCTTCACGCGCAACCAGCGCGTTGCGGTGAAGGCCGGAATGACCAAGCAATTGCCCGAGTTCGGGCCACGCCAATACGGCGGTTAAAGGTTTAGAGATGGCTGACACGCTGACTGATTTTCTGTTTCCTGCGTACGGTGTGCGCGGTGCCGTGGTCGAGATCACCAGTGGCATTGGCGATATGCTGGATTTGCGTCCTTACGCGCCAGACGTTCGCAAGATCGTTGGCCAGGCCATCGCGGCGATGCCGCTGCTGGCGTCTCACTCCAAGTTTGAAGGCCGCATCAATCTGCAGTTCCAGGGCAAGGGTCCGATCAAGTTGCTGGTGGCGCAGATCGACCGTCATCTTGTCGTGCGCGGCATGGCCAAGGCGGCAGACGATGTGCAGGGAAGTTTCCGCGAACTGCTGAGCGGCGGCACGCTGGCGATGATGCTGGATCCTGACGTCGGCACGCAGGATTATCAGGCCGTGGTTCCCATCGAAGGCGAGAAGTTGGCTGAGGCACTCGAAGGCTATTTCATGCAGTCCGAGCAGCTGCCTACCCTGCTGCGCCTGGGCATGAGTGAGGGGCGGCTTGCAGGCATCCTGCTACAGCGCCTGCCCGAAGGCGTGGTGGATGAGAATGGCTGGGAACACTTGCAGGTCTTGCTGAATACGCTGGATGAAAAGGAGCTGACGAGCATCGATGCGCGCACGCTGATGCATCGTTTATTCCATGCGGAAGAATTGCGCATGTTCGAGCCGCGCACGGTGAAGCTCTCCTGCCGCTGTGATCGCGGCAGCATTGCAACCATGCTGCTGGGCCTGGGTGAAGAAGAGCTTGCGCCCGTGCTGCAAGAGCGCGGCAAGGTGGATGTCACCTGTGAATTCTGCGGCCGCGAGTATATTTTCACGCCGCATGAGGTCAATGAGTTGTTCAGCGCCGCCATTGGCGAACCTGAAACGCCGACGCGTCATTGAGGCCAGGCGTTGATCATCCCGCGCTACCAAGTTGGTCCTTCACTGATTCCTTTCGCAGGCAAAGGCCTGTTTGCGGATGAAGTCATTCGCAAAGGTGCGGTCATCATCGCGCCGGACAATGTGCACACCGTCTGGCCCGAAAAGAAACTGCGCGAATACGCGCCGGATTCGGTGGAAGTGGAATCCAGCGTGCGCTGGTTCGAGGATTATTTTTCGCTGACGCCGGAGTGGAGTGACGAGTGCTATGTCAATCACTCCTTCACGCCGAATGCGCAGTGGCATCTCGGCTTCATCTTCGCCTTGCGTGAACTTGCAGCGGGTGAGGAAATCACGATGGACTATCGCTACGTGATTGGCTCGGCCGAGGAGATGCCATTTAAAGACAGCGTTACCGGCCGTGCCATCGTCGGCCTGTCCTGGGAAGAATGCCTGCGCGGGAGTGCGGCGGAGCTGCTGAAGGCCATCTGAATCCGGATGGCCTGTTTCCCTTACGGAGCTTGGCGCAGGGTCACGTCCATTGACGCCGAAGGTAGCGCAATGCCATCGCGTTCAAAGCGCAATTTGATCTTCTCCAGCTGATCGGCGCGCACTGCATCGTAGTCCGCGGTCTTAACCCAGGACTGCACGTTGAGGTCCAGCGAGTTCGGCATCAGGTCCTTGACGCCAACACTGGGTGCAGGACTTTTGAGGACACGTGCCTCGGTATCCTGCAGCTCGCGCAACACCTGTTTGGCCTTGAGCAGGTCGGTACCGTAGCTGATTGAAATCACCAGATCGATGCGGCGCATGCCGCGCACGGTGAAATTGGTAATGGTGTTGGTGGTGATGCTGGAGTTGGGAATCATCACTTCGCGATTGTCGAAAGTGCGCAAGCGTGTATGCACGATCTTGATCTCTTCCACCACGCCTCTGACCCCCGTGCCAATCTCGACTGTGTCGCCTTTGTTGAATGGGCGGAAGATGATCAGGATGACGCCTGCGGCCAGTGATGACAGCTGCTGTTGCAGCGAAAGACCAATCGCCAGCGCTGCGCCGCCGAGGACTGCGGCAGCGGATGTAGTGTCGATGCCCAGCTGATGCATGGCGGAAACCACCACCACCGTGAGCGCCAGGCCGTACAGCACGTTGCCGAGGAAATCGCCCAGGGTTTCATCAACGCTGGCGCGTCGCATGGCGGCGCGCACCAGTTTGATGCCCCAGTTGGCCAACCACTTTCCGGCGAAGAAAATCAGGATGGCTGCAAACACGTGCAGTACATAGGGGGCGGCCAGATCAAAAAGCTGATCGGGCTCCTGCATCAGATTTGCGATGTGCTGCTTGATCGTCATGGCGATTCCTTGCTCGAGATGCGAAGTTTAGTGTAAGTACAGTGACGACATCAGCACTCAAGAGTTCCCATGCCTGCTTCTGAATGGATGCCCCGCTGGATCCGGGCCAACGGCCTCGATTTTTCGATCTTGGAGGCGGGCGAGGGCCCGCTGGTCCTCTGCCTGCACGGATTTCCCGACACGGCCTGGAACATGCGGCCTCTGTTGTCCGCGCTCGCGGCGGCAGGGTATCGCGCCGTGGCGCCGTTCATGCGCGGGTATGCGCCCAGCAGCCTGGCGGCGGACGATGACTACCGCGCAACGACACTGGCGCGCGATGCCCTGGCCTTGGTTGAAGCGCTGGGCGAGCAGCGTGCCTTCATCGTTGGACACGATTGGGGCGCGATCACGGCCTATCTGGCCGCGGCGACCGAGCCGGAAAAAGTGCGCGGCATCGTCACGGCTGCAATCCCGCATCTGCGCCGGTTCCTGCTGCGCCCGACATTGCGCCAGCTTTATCGCTCGCGTTACATCGGTTTTTTCCAGTTGCGTGGCATCCCCGAGCGTCGCATCGTGGCAGATGACTTTCGTTCCCTGCGCGGGCTCATTCATCGCTGGTCGCCCAGCTGGAAGTTCACCGAAGAGGAATTTGCGCCACTCAAGAGCGGCTTTTCCGATCCGGCCCGCTTGCGCGCGGCCCTGACGTATTACCGCGATTTGCCGAAGACACTGCTGAATCCAAAAAACAAAGCGCTGATCTTGGGAAAGTTGCCGGTGCCCGCGCGCGTGATCCGCGGCACGGAGGATGGCTGTATCGGCGCGGAGATGTTTGAAGGCCAGGACGATTGCTTTGGCGCTGGCTATGAATTGATCACCATGAAGGGCGCAGGCCACTTCATGCAATGCGAGCAGCCGGAGCAGTTTGCTGCGCATGTGCTGGGGTTTCTGGACCAGCAAAAATAATCGTTGCCGAAACAAAAAAGGCGCGACTGATGTCGCGCCTTTTTTTGTTTGAAGCAGGCTAGAAGCAAGATCCCTCGCGTCGCTCGGGATGATCCGCGTTGCGGATCACTTCGGCGCCATGCGCAGCGCGCCATCAAGACGGATGCACTCGCCATTGAGCATCGGGTTCTCGATGATCTGCTGCGCCAGCTGGGCGAACTCGCCGCTGCGACCGAGGCGTGGCGGGAACGGCACGGTCTTGCCCAGGGAATCCTGCACTTCCTGCGGCAGCCCAGCCATCATCGGCGTTTCGAACAGGCCTGGTGCAATGGTCATGATGCGTATGCCATAGCGCGACAGTTCACGGGCGATCGGCAAGGTCATGCCGACCACGCCAGCCTTCGACGCCGCATAGGCCGCCTGGCCGATCTGGCCGTCAAACGCAGCAACCGACGCGGTGTTGATGATCACGCCACGCTCGCCTTCTTCGTTCGCCGCCTGCTGGCTCATTGCCACCGAGGTCAGGCGGATCATGTTGAAAGTGCCGATCAGGTTGATATTGATCGCGCGCGCGAAACCGGCGAGGGAATGCGCGCCGTCCTTGCCGACCACCTTTTCGCCGCTGGCAATGCCCGCGCAGTTGATTGCGCCCTGCACGCTGCCGAATTCCTTCTGCGCCAGAGCCACGGCTGCGGCGACGTCGGCCTCGTTGGTGACATCAACGCGCAGGAAGCGCGCCTGCGCGCCGAGTTCGGCGGCGAATGCAGGGCCGGTTTTTTCGTTGAGATCGGCCAGGACCACATTGGCGCCTGCGCCAACCAAACGTTTGGCCGTGCCCGCGCCGAGGCCGGAGGCGCCGCCGCTGATGATGAAAGTGCTGTTTTTGACTTGCATGGATTCGAGTTCTTCTGATTGGATTTATTTGACGGTGATAGTGATCTTGTCGGAGGCCAGCGACGGATTGAACGGTTGGTGCTTCCAGTCGGCAAAAATCAGTTGCAGCGTGTGCTTGCCCGGCTTGAGCTTGAGCGAGGTTTCGGTCTGGCCCTTGCCGAAGTGGACGACCTGGTCGCTGGTCGGCAGCGCCTTGGTCAGGTCAACCGCCGGATCGTCAATCAGCAGGTGGTGATGGCCGGTGTTTTCCACCTGGGTGCCGGCCGGGGCAACGCCTGCGCCACTGAGGCCGAATTGCACGGTGACCGGGCTGCTCACGGTGTCGCCATTCTTGGGCGAGATGATGTAGACCTTGGCGCCTTCTGGCGCAGCGGTCGCCAAGCCCAGCTTTTCAGCGGCGGTGTTGCTGCCTTTCTGGACGGCGGCGTCCTTGAGGTCTGATTTCCAATCAGCCTGCGCGACGCTTGCGCCGAGCAGCAAAGTGCTGATGGCAATCAGCTTAATGGTGTGTTTCATGGGGCTCTCCAGTATTTCCAAGGGCCACGAAATTAGGTCTTTTGGCGTCTCGCGTCTATACTGCGCGCCGTTATGCAGGGAGCACCTACCGGTTGGTGCAAGAGATTTTAAGTTTCTCTTCCTTTGCAGAACATCGCGGAATCCTTAAGTTTTAGTCCCCGATTCATTTTATTTTGCTGCCTGAACCGGTCCCTGCGTAGCGGGGCCAGGCGCTTCAGGAGCGTTACCTAATGTCATTTGCAGAACTCGGCCTGTCACAGGGCCTGCTCGAAGCCGTGTCCAAAGAAGGCTACACCGAGCCCACCCCCATCCAGGCGCAAGCCATTCCCGCTGTGCTGGCAGGGCATGACCTGCTCGCCGCCGCGCAAACCGGCACCGGCAAGACCGCTGCCTTTACGCTGCCGATCCTGCAGAAGCTACAGGCCACCGATGAGTCGGCCAGCGCGCAAACCCGCCGCGCCGTGCGCGTGCTGGTGCTGGTACCGACGCGCGAACTCGCTGCGCAGGTTGCCGACAGCGTTCGCACCTATAGCCGCAACCTGCCGTCGCTGCGTACCGCGGTGATCTTCGGCGGCGTCAACATCAACCCGCAGATCGACATGCTGCGCCGTGGCGTCGACATCATCGTCGCAACGCCGGGCCGTCTGCTCGACCACGTCAGCCAGCGCACGGTTGACCTCGGCCGCATCGAAACGCTGGTGCTGGACGAAGCCGACCGCATGCTCGACATGGGCTTCATCCATGACATCAAGCGTGTCATCACGCTGCTGCCGCGCAAGCGCCAGAACCTGCTGTTCTCGGCAACGTTCTCGCCGGACATCCGCAAGCTCGCCGAAGGCTTGCTGCAGAGCCCGGTCAGCATCGATATCGCACCGCGCAATTCCGCGGCGACGACGGTGAGCCAGCGCGTGGTGCACATCGCCAAGGACCAGAAAGCCGGCCTGCTGGCGTTCATGGTCAGCCGCGGCAACTGGAAGCAGACGCTGGTGTTCACGCGCACCAAGCATGGCGCCAACCGCCTGGCCGATCGTCTGGCCAAGGACGGCATCACCACGGCCGCTATCCACGGCAACAAGAGCCAGGGTGCGCGCACGCGTGCGCTGGAAGATTTCAAGTCGGGTGCCGTGCGCGTCCTCGTCGCCACCGACATCGCTGCGCGTGGCCTCGATATTGACCAGCTGCCGCATGTGGTGAATTACGAACTGCCGAACGTTCCGGAAGACTACGTTCACCGCATTGGCCGCACCGGTCGTGCTGGCGCAACGGGCGAGGCGATTTCGCTGGTTTCCGGCGACGAGCGCGGCGAGCTGAAGGACATCGAGCGTCTGCTCAAGCGCACCCTCAGCGTGTTTGAAGTGGAAGGCTACACGCCGACCGAACCGCTGCGCGATCTGCCGCGTCCGCCGATGCGTCCGCAGGCCCGCAAGGCAGCGCCAAGCCGTCCGCGTTCATCCGGTGATGGTGAGCAGCGCAAGCATTTCGGTGGCGGCAATGCCAATGGCAATCGCAGCCATGGCAACAGCAACGGCAATAGCAGCGGCAATTCCAATAACGGCAATCGTTCAGGCGGCCAGCACGCCAGCAACCGCAATGGCAATAGCAATAGCAACAATGGCAACCGCGCAAGCCATAGTGGTCGTCCGGGACAGAGTGGTCGCCCGAGCGGCGGCGCTGGACGTCCTTCGCACAAGTCGCGCTAAGTTCAGCGCAGCCAATAAAAAACCCTCGCTGGAAGCAGCGAGGGTTTTTTGTTTGTCGATCTTCTAGATTTTCAGTTCACGCACGCCATTGGGTCCGCCCAGCAGCAGCACGTCTGCCCGACGCTGCGCGAACAGGCCAACCGTGACGACGCCGGGAATCTGGTTGATCTTGTTCTCCAGCGTCACTGGATCAATGATTTCAAGATTGCGCACGTCGATGATGACGTTGCCGTTGTCGGTGGTGACGCCGATGCGCAGCTCGCAGCTGCCGCCAAGCTTGACCAGTTCGCGCGCGACGTAGCTGCGCGCCATCGGGATGACTTCGATCGGCAGCGGGAACTTGCCGAGCACCTTCACCAGCTTGCTCTCGTCGGCGATGCAGACGAATTTGTCGCTGGCGCCGGCAACGATCTTCTCGCGCGTGAGCGCAGCGCCGCCGCCCTTGATCAGGCGCAGGTTGCCGTCGGACTCATCCGCGCCATCGACATAAACCGACAGCGGGCCGGTGTTGTTGAGGTCCAGCACTTCAATGCCGATCTTCTTCAGGCGCTCGCTGCTGGCATTGGACGATGAAACCGCGCCGGGGATGTCATGGCGCAGCTTGGCCAGTGCATCAATGAAGAAGTTGACGGTGGAGCCGGTGCCCACGCCCAGCGGCTGGCCGGGCACCACGTATTTGATCGCAGCTTCTGCGGCGGCTTTCTTGGCTTCGTCTTGAGTCATTGCTTCAGTTCCATTTCAACGTGTTGTGGTGTTGCGGTTTATTTCGAATAAATTCAATGCTGCCATCCATGGCGCAACGGTAGCTATCTTTGCTGAGCCCTGGGCAGGCATCCTGCCTGCCCGTCGCGCCTTGCAGTCGAGTGCCACTGGCACTCGACTAGCGTGCAAGTCGCGACCCAAAGATGGCCGCGCCAATCCGGATCATCGTCGCCCCTTCGGCGATGGCCGCTTCGAGATCGTCTGACATTCCGGCGGAAAGGGTATCAAACCCGGCATCCAATCCGGTGAAGGCGCCGGCCTGTTCAAACAGTTCACGCAGGGCGCGAAACGGCTCGCGCGCGTCAGCGCCAGGCGCAACCGGCGCGGGGATGGCCATGAGTCCACGCAGGCGCAGGCGCGGCAATTCGGAGATGGCCAGGCACAGGGCCAGCGTTTCTTCCGGGGCGCAGCCTGATTTGCTGTCTTCGCCTGAAATATTGACTTGCACGCAGATATTCAGCGGCGGCAGCTCCGGCGGACGCTGTTCGGACAGGCGCTGCGCGACCTTGAAGCGATCGACGCTGTGTACCCAGTCGAACTGTTCGGCAATGCCGCGGGTCTTGTTGGACTGGATGGGGCCGATGAAGTGCCAGTGCAGGTTCTGGCGGGGCAGGGCAGCGATCTTGTCGAGGCCCTCTTGTAGGTAATTCTCGCCAAATTCGGTCAGTCCTGCGGCTATCGCCAGCTGCACCGTTGCGGCATCAAAATTCTTGCTGACCGCCAGTAGCTGTACGGATTCGGGCGCGCGCCGGCTCATGGCACAGGCTTTGCCTATGCGCTCACGCACGGAATGCAGATTGTCGGAAACGAAATTCATATTGCGAGTAGGGGCAAAGACCGCTAGTGTCAGCATAAGTGTAACGCGCTGGGGTGGCGTCGTTACCAACCGATAAAAATTCAAACGAGGGGTTAGGCGATGGATATCGCTCAGTTACTGACCTTTGGCGTCAAACAAGGCGCCTCAGATCTTCACTTGTCTGCCGGTATCGAGCCGATGATCCGTGTTGACGGCGACGTCAAGCGCATCAATCTGCCGCCGCTGGATCACAAGCAGGTTCATGACATGGTGTACGACATCATGAACGACAAGCAGCGCAAGGCTTACGACGAATTCCTGGAGTGCGACTTCTCGTTTGAAATTCCCGGTCTTGCGCGCTTCCGCGTCAACGCCTTCAACCAGAACCGCGGCGCTGGCGCCGTGTTCCGTACGATTCCGTCGAAGATCCTGTCGCTGGAAGACCTCGGTTGCCCGTCGATCTTCAAGGAACTGGCCGACACGCCACGTGGCTTGATCCTGGTAACGGGTCCGACGGGCTCGGGCAAATCGACCACGCTGGCGGCGATGGTCAACCACAAGAATGAAACCGAATACGGCCACATCCTCACGATTGAGGATCCGATCGAATTCGTACACCAGTCCAAGAAGTGCCTGATCAACCAGCGTGAAGTACATCGCGATACCCTGGGTTTCAATGAAGCGCTCCGCTCGGCGCTGCGTGAAGATCCGGACACCATCCTGGTCGGCGAAATGCGTGACCTTGAAACCATCCGCCTGGCGCTGTCTGCTGCGGAAACCGGCCACTTGGTGTTTGGCACGCTGCACACCTCCAGCGCCGCCAAGACCATCGACCGTATCGTCGACGTGTTTCCGGCGGCTGAAAAAGAAATGGTGCGCGCCATGTTGTCGGAAGGCCTGCGCGCGGTGATTTCGCAGACGCTGATGAAGAAGAAGGGCGGTGGTCGTGTTGCTGCCCACGAGATCATGATCGGTACGCCGGCCATTCGTAACCTCATCCGTGAAAACAAGATCGCGCAGATGTATTCGTCGATCCAGACCGGCCAGAAGGAAGGCATGATCACGCTGGAGCAGACCCTCAAGGAAATGGTTCGGCGCGGCACTGTCACGGTTGACGACGCACGCCGTAAAGCCAACAAGCCGCTGGACCTGTAAGAGGCTGACATGGAACGCGAACAGGCTATTAAATTAATCCAGCAGTTGCTGACGCTGATGAAACAGCGCGGCGGATCGGATCTTTTCATCACCACCGGGTTCCCGCCGGCGATCAAGGTCGATGGACATCTCACCCCAGTGATGGACAAGGCGCTGACGGCAGAGAACTCGGCGATGATCATCCGCTCGCTGATGAATGATCGCCAGACCAAGGAATTCGAATCGACCAACGAGTGCAATTTCGCGATCAGTCCGCCGCAGATTGGCCGCTTCCGCGTAAGCGCGTTCATCCAGCAGGGCAATGTCGGCGGCGTGCTGCGTACGATCCAGACCGAGATCCCCAAGTTTGAGCAGCTGGGCCTGCCGAAAATCCTGCAGGACATCGTCATGACCAAGCGCGGCCTGGTGCTGATGGTGGGTGCGACCGGCTCTGGTAAGTCGACCTCGCTTGCAGCGATGATGGGTTACCGCAACGAGAACACCAAGGGTCACATCATCACGATCGAAGACCCGATCGAGTACGTGCATCCGCACATCAACTGCATGATCACGCAGCGCGAAGTCGGCGCGGACACCATCAGTTGGGAAAATGCACTGAAGAACACCCTGCGTCAGGCACCCGACGTCATCCTGATCGGTGAAATCCGTACGCGCGAGACGATGGAATACGCGATCAACTTCGCCGAAACCGGTCACCTCGTGCTGTCGACCCTGCACGCCAACAGCGCCAACCAGGCGCTGGATCGCATCATCAACTTCTTCCCGGAAGAAAAGCGCGAACAGTTGTTGATGGACTTGTCGCTCAACACCAAGGCGATCATCTCGCAGCGTCTGATCCGCAAGGAAGGCGGTGGCCGCGTGGCGGCGATGGAAATCCTGATCAACTCGCCACTGATCGCGGACCTGATCTTCAAGGGCGAAGTGCACCAGATCAAGGAAGTGATGGGCCGCTCCAACGAGCAGGGCATGATCACCTTCGACCAGTTCCTGTTCAAGCTCTTCGAGGAAGGCCTCATCGGGTATGAAGAGGCCGTGCGCAACGCCGACTCGCAGAACGAACTGCGCCTGCGCGTGAAGCTGGAATCCAAACGCGCGCGCCAGAATCTTCTGGACGACGAGGGCGTGCGTCGCTTGCAGATGAAGGAAGAAGAGAAGGCGCATTTGCTGCGCCGTTAAGGCCAGGCCAGCTGTGTGGAAGTTTTAATATTAATCAATAAGATTGTTTATTTTATAAATAATCACAAATTGGACCGCTGCCCGCATCATGGGGCGGCGGCCAGGTGGTTTGGGGACTCATCAAATGCTGAAAATCCTGCCTTATCTGAGGCTGGCGGTTGAGAAGAACGCCTCCGATATTTTCTTCACGACGAATGCGGCCGCCATGCTCAAGGTCGAGGGCGAGATGTTCGCCATCGGCAAGACGATGATGACTTCCGAGTTCATCCAGGAACTGGCATTGAGCATTCTCACGCCGGAGCAGCAGGACTACCTCAAGCAGCACATGGAAATCGATCTGGCGACCCAGGCCGGTGGCCTTGGCCGTTTCCGCGTCAACATCTTCACCCAGCGCGGCAGCCTCAGCATGGTGCTGCGTTACGTGAAGTCGGATCCGCCGGTGCTGGATGATCTGGGCACGCCGCCGGTGTTGAAGGACCTGATCATGCTCAAGCGCGGCATGGTGCTGATGGTGGGCGCGACGGGTTCCGGCAAGACCACCACGCAGGCGGGCATGGTCAACCATCGCAACGAGAACGTCACGGGCCACATCCTCGCGATCGAGGATCCGATCGAGTTCGTGCATCCCAACAAGCGTTCCATCATCAACCAGCGTGAGCTGGGCCAGGACACGCTGGACATTGATCGCGCCCTGCGCAGCGCCTTGCGCGAGGCGCCAGACGTGATCCTGATCGGCGAAATCCGCCAGCGCTCGACCATGGACGCCGCCATGCAGCTGGCCAACACCGGTCACCTGTCGATGGCGACCCTGCACGCCAACAACGCCTACCAGGCGCTGCAACGTATCGTGAACCTGTATCCGCAGGAAACGCGCGACCAGCTGTACATGGACCTGTCGATGACCCTGCGTGCCATCGTCTCGCAGCGTCTGGTCCGCGCCAAGAACGGCAAGCGCGTCGCCGCCTTCGAGGTCCTGATCAATACCCCCTATATCGCCGACCTGATCCTCAACCAGCGTGTGGATGAGATCAAGGACGCCATGGCGCAGTCCTCCGACAAGGGCATGCTGACCTTCGACAACTCCCTCTACCAGCTCTACAAGAGCGGCAAGATCGAGATGGAAGAGGCCCTGGCTAACTCCGATTCACGCAGCAACATGGAAGCCAAGATCAATTTCGGTAGCTAAGACGGCGCTTCGGGGCTTGACAGCGCGGCCTTTTCCCTGCGCTAAAGGTTGCATTGGCCGCCCGCTGCGACTAGAATCGCGCTCCTTTTTTTAAAGGAAACGAAGTCACCAGCAGTGAGGTGACCGAACTATAACTACCGATCGAGTTACACATGAAGACCATTTTTGTTAACAACGAAAATGCCAAGCGGGACTGGTATATCGTTGATGCTGAAGGGAAAACCCTCGGCCGTCTGGCTACCGAAGTGGCTCGCCGCCTGCGCGGCAAGCACAAGCCGGAATACACCCCCAATGCTGATAACGGCGATTACATCGTCGTGATCAATGCCGCCAAGGTTCACACCACCGGCAACAAGCTCGAAGGCAAGGTCTACTACAGCCACAGCCAACACCATGGCGGACTGAAGAGCACCACCCTCGGCGAAGTCCTGGCCAAGGCGCCAGAACGCGTGATCGAAAAGGCCGTGAAGGGCATGTTGCCCAAGGGCCCGCTGGGCTACGCCCAGTTCCGCAAGCTCAAGGTATACGCCGGTGCCGAGCACCCGCATACCGCGCAGCAGCCCAAGCAACTGACCATCTGAGCTTAATATCATGGCTACCAAACAAGTCGAACAGAAATACGGCACCGGCCGCCGCAAAACCGCAGCCGCTCGCGTTTTCCTCAAGCCTGGCAAGGGCGAAATCAGCATCAACGGCAAAACCGTCGACGCTTACTTCGGCCGCGAAACCTCCCGCATGCTGGTTCGCCAGCCGCTGGAACTCGCTGACTCCCTGACCCGTTTTGACCTCAAGATCACCGTCACCGGCGGCGGCCCCTCGGGCCAAGCCGGCGCGATCCGCCACGGCATCACCCGCGCCCTGATTCAGTACGATGAATCGCTGCGCAGCCCGATGCGTGCAGCTGGCCTCGTGACCCGCGATGCCCGCGAAGTTGAACGTAAGAAGGTCGGCTTCCACAAAGCCCGCCGCGGTACGCAGTACTCCAAGCGTTAATCTGCTTGTTGTGTCGCTGTGTTGCTGGTTTCAAGGCCGGCAACACAGCGACACGGTTTCTCCTTCTACTGGGAGATCGTCTAATGGTAGGACAACAGTCTCTGACACTGTTTATCTAGGTTCGAGTCCTAGTCTCCCAACCAATTTGAAGTTCGGTAAGGTTCAAAGAGGTTCCCAGTGACAACTAACCCCGTGTAATTACGGGGTTTTTTGTGCCTGTAAGGTTTATCTGAATTCATCTGGGTTCGCTGGAAGCCACAGTGGGGCATGTAGCAAAGTATGTAGCAAACTTGTTTGGTATGGTGGTTTGCTACACAATATGTTCAAGATATCGAACTTGGTGCTACACATGCCGTCGAAACTGACAGAGCTAGAGATCCGTAACTCTAAGCCCCGTAAGGCGAAATACACGTTGGCGGCCGGGAACGGGCTCATGCTGCTAGTGATGCCTGACGGATCTAAATACTGGCGTCTACGCTATCGCTTTGGCGGTAAAGCTCGAATGATCGCGGTGGGTAAGCCGTATCCGGAAACAACGCTGAAGGCCGCGACAGCCAGAGCAGCTGACATGCGAGCCCTGATCGCACAAGGGTTAGATCCTGCTAGCGAACGTAAGGCAGAAAAGCTAGCTAAGCGAGAACAGGTAGCCAATACGTTCGGACAGGCAGCGGAGGCCTGGCTCCAATTCCGAAGTAAGGCTTGGGATGCAAAGACCGCTGAGCAGGCACGCAACTATCTCGAAAAGGATTTGTTGCCTAAGCTTCGTAGCCGGCCGTTGGACCACATAAGTCCCGCGGAATTAGGCGCGTTGATGGCAAAAATCGAGGCGCGCGGAGCGTTTGATATAGCCAAAAAGACCCGGCAATGGCTCAAGGCGATCTTTAGTTACTCCCGGGCGTATGGTTGGACAGCCAATGACCCCGCCCGTGATCTTGCGGCAATCGCGGCCCCAGCCCCGCAGCAAGAAAACTATGCGCACCTACAAATTGAGGAGTTGCCTAACTTCTTAAGGACGCTAGATGCTTATGCGGGATCCACGCTGGTGGTCTGTTGTGCAAAGTTATCGCTGTGGACAGCAAATCGCCCGGGCGTGACGCGCACTTTGAAGTGGAGTGAACTGGACTTAGACGCGGGCTTGTGGACGATTAACAAAGGCCGAGAGGGGATGAAACGTGGCTACTTTCATTTGACGCCATTGCCGACGCAGGCCGTGGAAATGTTGCGAGAGGTGCGGCGAATCAGCGGACATTTTGACTATGTCTTTGTCGGCCGTAATGACCCGATGAAGCCACTAAGTGATGGTGCGATCAATGTGATGCTTAAGCGCATTGGCTATCAGTACAAACAGACTGCACATGGATTTCGACATCTAATCAGCACGGCTCTGAATGATCAGGGCTACGCGGAAGACTGGATCGAGCGCCAACTTGCACATGGTGATCCCGATAAGATTCGAGGGACATACAACAAGGCACAGTATCTGGATCAGCGTAGGGTGATGATGCAGGCTTGGGCGGATTATTTAGACAAAATCAGGCAACAGGGTGACGACATAACCGGTGACTTGCAGCGTATGCCGTTGGCCATTACTGCGTGAGAATGTATCTAAGTAAGAATTCCATAGCAGTTCAGCCATATAACGCCACTCCACTTAAGATGCTTTCGCAATGTCGTTGCTCGTTAAGCGTTATCGAAATTGCGCGTCGTTTAATTGACTATGCAGCAAACTTAGTTCTATGATTTAAGCGCTACTCATTCACTCATCATTATTGGGTGAATGAGGGCAGAGTTAGCAAGGCAATGCGTTAAGCCATGCTGTATTAGAGGCAGTCGTCAATACTCGATCGGCCAACTATTGTGGTTGATCATTGCAGTATGGGGCGCCTGGGCCGACGAGAATTTAGTGTGTATTTTCACACTGATACGCTCGTCCAGATGCGAGGTTAGTGCATGAAATTTCCCGCGAATTCTGGGTTTTTCATTCGCATTTTCACTTGCCCGGAGTTTGCACGTATCACTCGTTAGAAATGGCGAGTCATAGTCACTGCAAATGTTCGGATTAAGCCATGACGTGTAGTTACACGCATGCGCAAGCGTTGGGGCAAAGGGAATAGTCCCTTACTGCTGCTCCTTCGTCACTTAGCCAGCTGTCATGTATTGACAGTTTGAGCTGACGATAGCGCGACGATAATTCTATATCGCCGTATCTATCGTCCATCTGAGGGAAAGGTCGGTATCACTCGTCATCGGCGTTAGCCGCGACGAGCGCATATCTATGCCTGCCCCCTCCATGAGATTCGTGCATTCGCTTGTCCAATGAGTGGACCTGCAAATGTTCACACGCTTTCTCATAAATCAAAAATTCTTTTTTTGTTTGATGGAGTGATGCGCGAATGATTTTGTTAAGTCTATGTGCGTGTATCGAATCTTCGACGGATGTGATCGATTGCGCACATCAGTTTGGCAGATCGGCATTTACTCCACGTCAAACTTTCATGGCGGTGACGCTTTATTCGCCGATTGAGCGAATTTTCTTTGTCATCGCCGCCAACGTTGTGGCGCTCACGCGCCCGTCGTTGTGTCGCCGCATCTGCGCAAGTACTGCGTCGGCGGAATTTTCAAAGTTGACTAAAACATTGGCCATTTGGCCAAGCGCACACCTCGGCAGCTTGGCTGCCGAGGTGTGCCTGTGCTCACGAATATAGGATCCCACTAAATGATGTATCAAAAAGAAAATCTGGAATACGGATCGTCTCCGTATCAGATCAATGCGATAGAGCTTCAACAGGAAGTACAAAAAGGCCATTTACAGGCAATGCAATATTTCAGCGCAGACAGCGTTGCAAAACTGGACGTCGCTGAATTATTGCGTCAGTTGGTTAAGAGTTCGCCGTACAACCGCGCGGTGCTTAGCGGTGAGGAGGCATGGATATATGTGGGTCTTGGCCGCACGCTATTTTTTGCGAAACAACGCAAAGATAGTAAGCGTTTTGATCCATCCTTCCCGCGTGGCGTAGCCATATCTCAGCGCCGCCGTGTATATCCCCGCTCGGAATTAGATGCTTGGCTCGCAAGCAAGTCGGCAATGCGTGCGTCGGAGGTGAAGTCATGAATCGGAAGCAGTGGGAGAAAATGCAAATCGAACGACTTCGTAAAGAACTGTTGAATCCGCAGAAGGAGACGCTATATGAGCGAGTCTGCTCCGGGATACGGGAGTCATCCATTCCTAAAAGCGTGCTGAATGAAGTAGCTATGGATACTGCGGTTTTCTATGCGACATACATTCGCGATCAATCGTTACCTTGGGAGTGCGTGGTTGATTTTGTGCGTTTGTGCTGTCCAGAACTAAAAATATCTGCCGTCAAGGCAGCCTTGGCAAAAGAAGACAAGAAGCGTTCAGCAGCTTCCAAGAAATCGAGCGCATCGTCCCGTGCAAAGGTGAAGTCATGAGCCTCCAAGCTAAACATCCTGGCGAAGATATTGATGCTCGACTGATCGAGGCATTAGATCGTTTACAGGCGAAACCCAAGAATGACAAGTGGGAACGCTTTTTAAAGTTCTACCCGACAATCATTCGTGCGCTCAGCCGTAAAGTCACACAAAAGGCCATTCTCGAGGAAATGAAGGAATACGGCCTCAACATAACGCCTGCGAAATTCAAGGATTTTAAGAAGATGGCTGACGCCGCCAGTGAGACGGTTGCGAGTGCGGTGCCGGGTGTCGAGGGGAAATAGGAATGATCACCCGCTCGCAATACCTCGAGAAAGCACTCAAGAAACTACCGCCTGACTTGCCAGCACTCGCGCGAGAAATTGCTCAAGCGACGCAAACGCCTATCGAGTTCGCAATTCTGGCGATCCTAGCCGTGCTGTCTGCTGTGTACCAGTCTCGCGCAACGGTGAAGAGCCCAAGTGGACAAATCAGTCCACTTGGGCTTTATGTCCTTATCATCGGCGAAGCATCAAGCGGCAAGACTCTTGTCTTCAGGCTTCTCATGAAAAGCTTGGTGAAATTTAATAAGCAGTGCAAAGAAGAGTACGACCTTGCATTCGCGATCTATACGGCAAAAATGCGGGTGTGGAAACCGAAGGTGGAAGCGCTGGAGCGGCGACTGGATGTTTTGAAAGACAAGGGCCTGCCGACGGACGAAATTGAAGCCAAAATCGCATATCTTTCATCTCCATCGGTTAAGCCTACGCCACCAGAAACTAAGTGGCTCCAGGGCAGTGACTTTTCGGTGCCTGCTCTCGTTGACTATTATCGCGGCACCGGCAAGGGCGCGATGATCGCCAGTGAAGAGGCGAGTCGCTTCCTCAAGAGCCCACTGTTTCAAAAAGATGATGACTTCTTGAACTCCTTGTACAGCATGGAGTTTCCTGAGAAGCACCGCTCACGCATGAATGGAGACGCGACGGATCCGCTGATGACCATGCTGTTGTTGACTCAACAAACAGCATTTGACAAGCACATCGGCAAGCGTCTGCAGGATTTCGTAGATTCAGGCTGCACAAACCGGCTAATCGTGACGAATGATGACGGCTTCAGCAGCGATGGAGAAATCGATATCACCAATACGCCGCTGACAGACGCGTTCAATGATCGAATCTGGAACGTGCTGAATCAGCCCATAGGAGAGCGGAAGCTTTACGAACTTGAGGGCGCTGCTCATCCAACGTTCAAGACTTTTCGCTCTGTGATTCACGGTGATTGTAAATCGGGCGCAAGACTCGCTGGCATGAAAGGCGCGGCGAAGCGCAGAGTTGAACTCAGCGTTAAAGTTGCATGTATTTTGCATTGCTACTATCAGACAGATGGACATATCAGTGATGCACTATTCAAGTGCGCAAAAGACCTGATGGTGCATTTCATGTTCGAGCACCAACGTATTATTTCTAGTGACGATGGCTTGCCGCGACCGATGCGACTTGCAAAAAAGCTAGAAGTATTTATCCGTGAACGAATTGAAGACGGCGCTGTTCACTATTTGAATGAACCGACTCAATGGAATGACCTCTCACATCGTTCGCATATTTATGGTGACGATTTCAAGATTGCTGTTGATTTTCTTTGTTCCCAGGGAAAGCTCAGGGTGGATCGTTACCGTGGCCAAAGCGGCGGTTTGGCTAGATACATCACACTGACGCGCAGTCATTTTGATGGAAGTCCGACGCAATCGTTCTTGGGCTGCGCATGGCTAAACCAGGAACCGGATCGTAGTGCGGACATCGAATGCGCTCCGTTCATGGGCCGCAACTGGGAGTTGCCGGATCGTTACTAGGGCGCTGGACTACGGAGGCTTACTGTCCTGCTGAAATTATCGTGTGCTGTTGTGGCGTTACCACAACAGCACACGTTTTTTTGGGGGCTAGCCAGCATTCTTACCGGCTTTCCCGAGTGAGTTTACGGTGCAAGGGGCAAGGAGACTACAGGGCCATCGCAACGTTGGCTCTTGCATCTCCTACTGGCCCCATTCGTGTGCGCTGCTGTTCCGGCCCCCAAAGTGGCGGCATCGGCCACGCTGAATTGCTTTCCCTTGGTTCGGCTACGTATTGCGCCACGATTCGAAAGGGGCATGACGCAGTGGATACTAATGTCAGTGCGATGGAGTGCAAATAAATCCGTATATGTTGTGAAGATCACTTCACAACAATTCACTCGACGCACTTGGCACATTTAATTTTCGGTGCGTGGAGATTCCGTGTTTATTTCAATGTCACGTTATTGCTTATTACTGTAATTAATAAGAATGAGTAAGCACTACTATTTCTAGTTCATTGACAGTGTATGAAGTAGACATTGATTAGTCGTTGCCATTGTTGTTTCGACGAAGTGATCTTTGATGTAAATGATTTATTCGATCATCCAAATCAAGGAGCTCAATATGCAAGTAAACCAGCAGTCCAATCAGCAGGTGGATGGAAATCAGCAACATGGAATGTATCTTCCTCAATGGAGAATAAATCAACGGATAGAGAGGCTGTTGGCATTTGAAAACAGAATGTTTGAGTTGTCATCGCGCCATCTAATCTTGGTTCTCACGTTGAGCTACAAAGAAGCATGGCGTGAATTCATTACGCCCCAGGATATAGCCACTGATAGAGATCATTTCTTTAATAATGCGCCGTCGAATACTTTATTCGACGGAATGAAGTGCGTCTGGAAGATCGAGGAGGGTGGCAGTGGTGGTGGCGTTCATATGCACCTTGTGGTGTTTTATGACGGACAGCACCGTGCAGGTACTTACTTCGCGGACCGCATCGGTAAATACTGGGATGAAGTCATCACGGGTGGGCGTGGCGCGCATTGGAACAGCAACCGTAAGGCGGCTGAGTTTGAAAGAGCCTATGGAAACTTCACCGGTCAAATTGATCGCGGAGATGCGCATAAGCGCTCTTTGCTTCGCCAATATCTTGTCGGCTACATCGCAAAAGATGATCAGCGAATGGCATCGCTAACGGGGCCACACTACCGCACGATCGGCATGAGTAGGCTGCCTTGATGACTGACGTCATCTATTGCTGAATCGGTTTATCACTCGCAGTTAGCGTAAGTGTCGACACTATCACGGAGTCACTCCCGTAACCGGAGCGTTATGCATCCGCTTTTGGCGATTTCAACTGGTCGCGGGTTATGCGCACGTTCCGCTGAGATCACATTTAGAAAAGAGAATGCGTGGAGACAATTGCCACGCATTCTTTTAAACCTATTTCGCAGCCATCCAGCCGTTATCGGTCTTTTCCATGTTGATCGTTCCATGGAAGTTATTTGTGGCGCCATTAGAAACTACCGCTTCCGCGTCATTGAGCTGCTCGATGCCTGCTTTCTTGAGGCAATCGATGCCGCCCCATTCATCCACCAGGTTGATCAGCTGGGTCTTGGGTACAAACAGGCTGCGATTATTGAGCTCTGCTTCATTTGCCTTCAGATCCGCCTGAACTTTCGGTAGTCCGGCTTGTTCCAGCAAAACTTTCTCACGTTCCAGCCATGCGGAAGTGCCTCCCAACAATCCTATGCTTCTGAGTTGTTCATAAACCTGGTTGGGAATAGCGATGCTTTGGTTCCACAGTTCGGTATGCTTCTTGACCAGTTCATCTTCATGGTCCTTTAACTGTTTCTTCTCGGCATCGTATTCGACCTGATGCTGGTGAGCCTCCTCCACCTTCTCTTTAGGTAGGGCGTTAACGACGAGATCAAAGCTCACTTCGGATTCACGAACCTGCTCCGTGAGCTTTCGGCCATTGAGGATCTTCACATTCTTCAATTCCAGATTGGGGCAGGCCGCATAATCTGCCGCCAGTGCTTTCTCCACCTCTGACGTCGAGGGTGTCGTTGAGGAACACCCCTGCAGGGCCAGGAGGACCCATAAAGGGATTGCTTTGAAGTTCATGGTTGATGGGTCTCCTTTTCGGGATGGGTGGGGGTTGAGTCATGTGCTTTGGAGCGCAACTGAGCGCGTCGACGCCGGCGGAGTACCGCCCAGGCCGCTAGCCCGCCGAGCACGCCAGGATTCATGGCGCCGCCTCCGCTTTTGCTGCTTCCGCTGGAGCCGCCACCACTACTGGTGGTGATCGTGTACGTCTCAGCCGCGACGGCACTGTTGGTGTATCCGCTGGCAACGGCCATCGCTTTGATGGTTTTGGTCGTGGAAACGACGATCGCGCCGGTATACGGCGTCGAGCTTGGGGTCGGGGTACTGCCGTCGGTGGTGTAATAGATGACGGCCCCCGGCGTGCTGTCACTGAGGAGGACGCTCTGGCTACTCGTGAACTTCCCACCCGCTGGGCTGAAGGTCGGCGTTGCTGCCGGGACGGGCAGGGTGATGGTGTAGGTCGCGCTGCTGATAGTACTGGGCGTATAACCCGACGCCACGGCCATGGCTTTGATCGTTTGCGACGAGGAGACGGGGATGGGGCTGGAATACGTCGGTGAACCTGCCGTGGGGGTGCTGCCATCCGTGGTGTAGTGGATCACCGCCCCCGGGGTAGAATCGGTCAGGGTCACGCTCTGCGGAGAGGCATACGTTCCACCGGCAGGATTAAAGCCGGGTGCAGCCGCGGGCGGGACGATGGTGTAGCTCGCGCTGGCCGCCGCACTGGCGCTGTAACCTGAAGCGATCGCAATGGCTTTAAGGGTCTGTGACGACGCAATGCTGATGGGACTGGAATAGATCAGCGAACTGGTCGTCGGCGTACTGCCATCGACCGTGTAGCGAATCGTGGCGCCAGGCGTGCTATCACTGATCGTCACGCTCTGTGCGGTGCTATAGGTGCCGCCGCTAGGACTAAAGCTCGGGGTCGCGGCCGGCGGGGTGATCGTGTACGTCGCACTCGCCACAGCACTATTGGCATAGCCGCTGGCGACGGCAATCGCCTTGATGGTTTGACTGCTGAAAACACTGATCGGTCCCGCGTAGGCAGCGGAGCTTGCGGTCGGTGTGCTGCCATCGACCGTGTAACGAATCGTGGCCCCCGCGGTGCTATCGCTGATGGTCACACTCTGCGTGCTGTTGTAAGTCCCGCCGGCAGGGCTGATGGTGGGCGTCGCTGCGGGCGGCGTGAGGGTGTACGTAGCGCTGGTCACCGCGCTATTGGCATATCCACTCGCTATGGCAATCGCTTTAATGGTGGTGCTACTGGAGACGGTGATGGCCCCGGCATACAGCGCAGAGCCCGCCGTCGGCGTGCTGCCATCGGTCGTGTATCGGATCGTGGCCCCAGCCGTGCTGTCGCTGATCGTGACACTCTGGCTGCTCGTGAATGTTCCACCTGCGGGACTGAACGTTGGCGCGGCTGCCGGAACCTGGATGGTGTAAGTGGCACTGGCAACGGCACTGTTCGAATAGCCGAGTGCAGTGGCGATGGCCTTGATCGTCTGGCTGCTCGCAACGCTAATGGCGCCGGTGTACGGGGTGGAACTGGTCGTCGGGGTGCTGCCGTCCGTGGTGTAGAAGATCGTGGCCCCGGCGATGCTATTGCTGATCGACACGGTTTGAGTGCCCGCGTAAGTGCCGCCTACTGGGCTGAAGGTCGGGGTTGTCGCCGTGGGGAGCACCACCTTGAAAATGGATCCGAGGCTATTGGTTCCCCCTATTTGCGTGACGCCATAGAAGCGCCCATCACTTGCCTGCATGAGCACGCCATAGGTGCTGTTGCCGACGGCTCCCGTGGGGAAGGAATACAGGGTGGTGAGATTGGCGTTATCGGCGGCACTTGCGAACACCGTGCCGTAGCCGGCGCCACCAATGATGGTGGTGCCATACAAATTTCCGTCGCTCCCTTGCACCAATCCACTATAAGAAGGAGTCCCTCCCTCCGTACTGCCGTTAAACAAATGCAGCGTCCGGACGGGATAGGTCGATGGGCTTGTGAGCGGGGTGGGATTGATTGAGAACAGGGTGCCGTAACCACTACCGCTTCTGGCCGTCGTGCCATGCAGGACGTGATCGCTTCCGAAGACCAGCCCGGAGGGATTGGATCCATCCGTCCCATTGGTAAAGGAATACAGCAGGGTATACGTCCCTGAAGGGGAGATTCTGAAGACCGTGCCGTAGCCGCTCATGGTCGGAGTGGCAAACTTACCGCCTGTGTTCGTGGTGCCGTAGAAGTTGCCATCGCTGCCCAAGACGAGGCTGGAGGGAGACACGCCGTTGTTGCCACTGGTCGAGAAGGAATACAGTCGGGTGAATGCCCCCGCCGGGGTGATTTTGAACACGGTGCCAGCCGAGCTATTCCCACCGGAGGGCGTGGTGCCATAAAAATTCCCGTCATTCCCTTGCACGAGGGCGGCTGCGGACCGCCCACCGTCCGCGCCGCTGAACGAATACAGGGTGGTGAGTGTTCCGGAGGGGGTGATCTTGAACACCGTGCCGTTGTTGCTGGTGCCTCCGAGTAGCGTCAGGCCGTAGAAATTCCCGTCGCTGCCTCGCACCAATCCGGCATAGGGGCCGCTGCCATCGGCGCCGCCCGTAAAGGAATACAAGGTGGTGAGCGCTCCGGCAGGCGTGATCTTGAAGACCGTCCCTCCTTGATTTGAACTGCCCGCGGTCGTCGTCGTGCCGTAGAGGTTCCCATCGGTCCCTTGCACGAGCCCTCCAAAGGGCACTCCACCGTTGGCACCGCCGCTGAAGGAATAGAGCGTCGTCACGGTCGCGGTCTGCGCTATTGCCGCAGGTGCGTTCATCAATAGTGCGATGAGAACGGCCCAGTAGACCGCCATTATTCGGGGCCGCCTGGTGCCATGGCTTCCCGTTCGGCCTGCACCTGGTCGCTGTACGCGCATTAGCGCGCTGATAAACGAATTCATATTCCCTACTCCCTTTAATTTTCTCGTTGACAAAGCCGGGCACAAAACGGCGGGCCACAGCAGGCCTTTGAGTTATTTGCAGCTCAACACTGTCAAAGAAAGTCCCTATTTTTATTAAGTTTTGTTTTTCGTTCGCTTCTTCGATCGAATGCGTAACGTCTAAATGGGTGGCGCATCGTCGATTCGATGATATCGCCAACTGTTACTCATAGCCAGTGGTCTCTATAAAGTCGAAGTCCTACTTTTAAAGGGTGAAACGACATTCAGAACTTGTATTGGTCGGCCAGAAAATCAGCGAGTTGCGCGCGAAAGCCGGGTACTCGCAGGAGTCTTTCGCGCACGAACTGGGGATGGATCGTGCGTACTATGGTGGCCTCGAGCGAGGACAGAGGAATGTCGCAATGTTGAATCTAATTCGCGTTGCTCGTGGCCTAGGTGTTGAGGTAGGCGAGTTATTCCCGCGAATGTCTGCTTTGAATCAGTCGAAGGTAGTTCAACGGAATCGACGGGCTTCAAGTACATAAATCAAGATGCCAGACAGCGCACATGCGCTGTCTGGCATCTATCGGCTTTAGAAATCGAAGTTATCTCTGAACATTTGGCTTGCAGATTTGCGATTCTGGCGATCAGTATTGACCCAGCGATGAGAATCCTAGAAGCGGTCATTCCCGTCTCGACCCGCTATTGGCCCTTTGCAATCCAGGACGGCCTCCTGAACCTCGTTGTTTATCGCCTGCCATTAGCCAAATGGGTATTGCATTTGCGGTCTAATCCGGCAACAGTGCAGACACAGTCTTAATAAATCAGTGCCTTGCGAATGATCCGTCCGAGAAAAACGGCCCAATTGCGGCAAATAATTATTGCTCTTAGGCGGTCTAATTGTAGTTGGGCCGAAAAGAACTAGATTTTTAGGAGCGAGGAATGAAAGTTAAAGAGGTTATTGAGAAGCTTGGTCGTCTTAATCAAGACGCTGAGGTCATTGTCTACACAGAAGAGCAAAATCTTCTCGGTCCCGGCATGCTCTTGCGCGTCTTGGACATCGACGAGATTAGGCCATTAATTGCCGAGCGTACTCGTCTCGATGACAACACCCCATATCTCAAACTTGGTAAGTCCGCCAATTCTGAGCAGCTAGCAGCTATCTGTGTCGTTGGCGACTTTTAGTCATGCCCAACAAGGCATTCAAGCCGACCCGCACGCTTCGCGCACGGTCGGCTTAACTTAGGCGTTAGGCAAACAACCCGCGAGCGACATGTTTCACATAGAGCAAGAGGATAGGTAATGAACCACGTCTTCAAATGGAGCGGGCAACATCTCGGCTTCATTACCAACAACTACCTGTTTGGTAGCGACAGTTCCTACTTGGGTTGGGTAGAGCAAGACGGCTCTGTCTGGGCGAGAAACGGCAGATACCTCGGAGAGTTAATCGAAGGCCAATACATTCTTCGCAATTCAATGAAAATGCAGCCGATGTCCAGAATGCCGAAGATGCCGCCTATGCCACCCATGTCCCCTATGCCGCCCATGCCGAGAATGCCAAGGATGCCGCGCATGGGCTGGGTTGATCCGTTCGATCATGTGGCCTAACAACGCATTCAAGCGGACGGGCTGCGCCCGCCACTTAACTTAGGCGTTAGGCCGCTGAGGAGCTGCTTGTATATATGAAACGAAACGTGCTGTGGATTGACTGTACTGCTGCCGCACTCGCGGGAGTGGCGGTTCTGCTACTTCGCGATTGGCTCTGCGCACTCCAAGCGCTTCCACCCGCACTTCTACTTTTTATTGGCATAGTGAACATTCTCTACGCTTGCTATTCCTTCACACTGGCAACAGGAGTGTATCGTTCGCAGTCTTTGATCGTTCTGCTAGTTGCAGGCAATTTAGCTTGGGCAGTTGTGTGCATCGGGCTTGCAATTCATTTCCTGCAGTCCGCTACGCTTTGGGGCATTGCCCACCTCTTCGGCGAAGCAGCCTTTGTCGGCAGCTTGGCCGCTGTGGAGTGGAGATGGCGCACCGATCTCACGGCGCAGTATGCTAACGCAGCGACCTAACAAGGTGCTGCACCGGAAAAATCTGCCTTCGCTGCGCTACGGCAGTTTTTCCAGTGAGCTTGGGCGTTAGGGCAATAAAAGGAGAGTGCAGTGCAAGTAAGTTCAACGGTTCCAACCACTCGCTACAACCCGCCTACAGGGCAAGGCTCAGTGGCAATTGAGTTTGCCATTCCGAGTCAAGGCGGCAATTCAAGTGCAGCAGAGAAACACGGCGGCACAGAGCAAGCAGTTCGTCTTTCCTGGTGGCGTCCAGATGGCGGCTTTGATCCAATTTCTTCTGGCGAGCTTCCGCTTTGGGCCGTTATGGACGTAATTACAGCCTGTGCGAACAACAATTTCTTCTCGCCCAAAGAAGCAGCAGAGCTTGTTCATGCTTTATCAGCATCAATTAACCGGCAATTGCCCTAACAAGGCATTCAAGCGGACGAGCTACGCCTGTCGCTTAACTTAGGCGTTAGGTCCTATGGCAAAGGGAGTCTCTATGGATCTGGAAGTACGTTGGCTAAGTCCATTCAATTTGGTGAAGAGCCGAACCAATCTCATCTATGAGGTGGAGAACTTCGAGGAAATTCCGGAGGCGCCGGGAATCTACGTCTTCGGCCGGGCCCACGGCGATTCGGTGTCTCCTCTCTACATCGGTAAGGCCGTCAACCTTTGCTCGCGCATCGAGCAGCAACTCAACAATGTGAAGCTGATGCGCGCAATAGAAAACGCTCCAAACGCGTATCGCGTTCTTTACGTGGCAGAGTTCATCGGCAAAGGCGGCCAGGGGGCCGACAAAGCCATTTCCGTAATTGAGGCAGCTTTTATTAGCGCGGCGATGGTCGAGGGTTTCGAACTCATCAACGTCAAGGGTACAAAGACCCTCGCGCACACCATCTCATCCACCGGCAACCGCGAAGCACGATCATGGCTCCCAGGAAATGTCATTCGTCTCCGTAGGGCCTAACAATGCGCTCCAAGGGATGTCACCAAAACCGCGCGACGGTTTTGGCTCCGCCCTTGAGATTGGTCGTTAGGTGGAAAAGCTGATGCGCATGGCGCCTCGCGAAGTGAGACACCTGATTCGCTTAGATAGCGACGAACTCAAAGCTTGGCATGAGGTCGGCCACGCAACAGTTTGCTTGCATCTTGACGGTGACCTTGATCGCATCGACTTTCTTGAAGGTGATGCGCGTGGTTTTGCAGTTGCGCGCGGTTGCTACGTCATGCCGGACAACGAACGGAGTGTCTCGTGCGGCGGGTTCGCCGCGGAGTTCTATTTGTTGCGAGCCGGTTACGTAGATACGGGTGACTTGAATGACCCTATGGTCATTGCGGAAGTAAGTGCCCGTCTTTTCAGTAGTGCTTGGCAGGATCAACAGGCTTTTTGCGGGCGTACTGTTACCGAGGACAATAATTTCACGAAAGAGGACAACGAGGCGTTTATGCGCTACGCGACAGAGCGGGTTGCCCCAATTTTTGATCTGTATTTTGAAAACATGCAGCTCGTTGTACACGAACTTCTTTCTGCTAGGACAATCGACGGCAGACGAGTGAAGAACCTTCTTCAGATCGGCGCACCTCGCTGAGACGCTTGGAAATGTCTTTGGCACCTAACAACGCACTCCACCGGACGGGCCTCGCTTCGCTCGTCACCGGTGAGCTTAGGCGGTAGGTGCACTGACGGAGACCCTGATGAATCAGTCTGCAATCTTTTATCCGGTTTTGGCGCTGGTAGGGTGGACGTTGCTTGTCCTGCTACTGATGCCATATCGGAGATTCAGAGCGGCCTTCGCAGGCAAAGTTACAGCCGAGGATTTCAAGTTCGGTGAGTCACTGAGAGTTCCTCCAGACGTCATTATTCCCAACCGGAATTACATGAATCTGCTGGAGGCACCTTTACTCTTCTACGTCACCAGCATCGTAATTTTTCAGTTGCAGGCCGTAGGTACATCGGTGGTGGCGTTGGCGTGGGGCTATGTTGGGTGCCGTATTGTGCATAGCCTGATCCATCTCACTTACAACAATGTTATGCATCGGCTCGCGGCGTTTGCGCTGAGTAATGCGGTACTTGGCGCAATCTGGGTATTCGCAGTGTTGGGGGTTCAGTAATGAAAATGGGTGTGCCTAACCACTCGTTGAAGGCCGACGTCCCTGACGGGCCGCGCCCTTCACTCGGACGTTGGGTAATATGATCGAGTGGCAAAATTCTGACGGAGCCTTTGCAATGCAGTTAAAGCGTGCAATGGCGTTTTTACTCATAACTCAACTGAGATAATCACAATGGGACTTCTTGATGGCTTGTTAGATGCGCTAAAAAGTGCAAGCGGCTCGTCTTCCAATATCGGTGCGAACGGCTTTATTGCAACTGGCGGGAATAAAGTAGACGGCGGCCACGATCACAGAACGAACAAAGGTGAAGACAGAACACCCGCGCAAAAGAGCGGTGACAAGAAACGAACCAATGAGTAATGGTTTCTCAAGATCGTCGCACTCATTCGGGGTAAGCAATGACGTTCGCTTTACGACACGCTTCTGTAAACAAAATGCCCGGAAGCGCATATGCGCTTCCGGATATATGCCGTTTAATATGCAAATTAAGCGACGAGCTTCAGTGATTCTTCCCAAGCTCTCTGCTTAGTTGTCGCGCCCTGTCCGAACCAAGCAGCATCCCTACGGTGATCCAAGCTGCGAGAACGACGATGGTGGTCAACGTACTCAGTGACGCTGTTCAGCAGTCCCCAAGCCGTGCCCTTGCTCGATAACAGGTCAGCCCCCATCGCGTTTCCGGAGTAGAGGTCCAATACCCCCTTGACCGCGCGGTCTCCAGCCGGAACCACCACATCTGAGTTAGCAGCTTTAGTCGAGAGCAGGGTCTTGATGTAGGCCTCTGCTGCCTGATCCGTGACCCTGCATTGCGACAGTGCCTGAATCCGGGCCATGAAACCGACCCAGGACGATGTGGCAATCCCGAGCTGTTGTTTCACGGCCTGGGCGTCGAACTGACTGCGATGCCCCACTTTCACGGATCCCGTATTCGTCCCCAAGGCGATGGCCAGCGTGTTATTGCACACCACCCGAACCGACGTGAACTGTGCGGTCGTAGCCAGGGTGCCATCGCAAGCGGTGGCTAGCAGAAGGTATCCATTGACCGTGTCTTTCCCCTTGAGGGTGACACTATGACCTGTCCTAGCCAGCGCCCACAGTTTGCGCCCTTCCTTGAGAACCCCCGCCGTTTCCATTTCGTAGCCGCCCACATCGATCAGATCCCTGTAAAACTCAAGAATCTCGGCCGGCTGTACGACCTGATAGCGACTGGAGACGACAGACAGGGGTGCGCGAGTATCCGACCGATACAGCACCTTCTGATCCGGATAAATCTGAACAGTCTGCTCGTCAGGGATATTGGGCAGATAGCGCACATCCGCGGATTCGATCCGCCAATCCATGCCGGCACGCTGGGCCCAGACTTCGAGAGGTTGATGGGGGAACAGGGGATTGCCCAGGCCATGCCAGGGTTTATCCCCCACATAGGCCATCGATTCGACAAGATGCATAAGTGACTCCATAAATTAAGTGAGAAAGCGGAACCCAGAACGCAAAGACGCCCGGAGCTAAGCTCCGGGCGTCTGGTGTGTGTTTCAGTTCTGCTCCCAGGGCTCTGGTAGGGCAGGCTGGACGGGTGCCATGTGGGGATGGCTGAAGCGATGGCCACAACGCAAACACTGAAAATTGTTCAGGACGTTATCGTCAAGCGCACTGCCCAGGATCGTGCCGGCGGAGCAGCCTGCAGTGGCCCCGAGTAAGGCGGCGATGAGGCCTGTGGCCAGGCTCGACAGGGAATCCCCACTGACGCGAGACCCTTTCAGGCCTGTGATGGTCCCGGCAATCGTGCCGACCAAGCCCCCCAACTTACGGGCGTAGTTGTGGGCAACAACGGCATTGCTATTGCATCGTGGACAATTATTTTCATGAAACATGGATCACCTCATGTTGGTTAAGGACGTGATCGTCCAAGCACACCGGGAGGTATGCTCATGAGAGATATATGTGTCTGAGAATTTCTAAGAAGGGCTTGGGCGCAAGTGAGCGGAGCCTGGATCGCTCAAGTCGCGACTTTCGATGGTGTTCCAGTCGGCGCAGTTGTTGACTGGCTGGCTATTGGACCGGGAGTGGCATTCTGGCTGCCAAACTTTCGGCGCCACTGGTAGAAAGCGGCGCTGCTCATGCGGTGGTCGCAACAAAGTGCGGTGACGGACGTGCCGTCTTGAGCTTGTTTGAGAATAGAAAGGATTTGAGTTTGGGAAAAGCGTGACTTGGCCATTGAGTTTCCTTGTTTGGGTGAGTTGAAGGACATTGCCCAAACAATGAGGATGTTTGAAACGAATCAGCCAGGGAGTTCGCCCTGCTGTGGCTCGACGCAGACACTGAGAAGTGCGCCCGGCCTACTAATCTAGAAGGCTGATCACCCCTTGGACACCACGGCCTAGTTGGTGAATCGCATCTGATAAGCTCTGCTTTGTCTGCAGGAACCCCTGCGCAGGCTTTAGCTCAATTTGGCCTGGCTCGGATGCTAAAATTAATGAATATTTCGGTATGATGCGTGGCTGTTTTTTTGCCGATTTGGACGGCTCGATTAAGAGGCGGCCCAAAGGCAGGTTCAAAGATGTTTGTTTTTAGGGGCCACAATGGACGAAGCGCAGGTTAAAGCAGCGATCCTGTCTCAAATTCGGCAAGAAAGTCGTGGGCAACAAAAACCCGTTGTTACTGCAGAATTTTCTTTAGGAACTAGTGGCATTCGATCTGATCTTGCCATTTTTTCAGATGAAACGATTGGATTTGAGATAAAAACGGCGCGAGATACATTGCGGCGCCTGCCTGCGCAGATGAGGGCATATTCTCGATATTTCAATCGGTCAATTGTGGTAGTCGCGCCATGCCATCTCAAGACCATCGCTGAATGTCATCTATCGGGTGCTTCTGTATGGACATACGACGACAAAGGCTCGTTGGCTCAAATGCGAGCTGGAACGGCGACTTCCGTTGACGCCACTGTGCTCGAGGATGTCATGACTCGTGCAGAGCGACGGAAAGGCGATTTTCATTCTGCAATGCGGGCGCGCTATTTACATACCAGCCAAAATTTCTGGCAAGTCGTTGGCCGCCGTCAAATTCGGCCAAGCGATCTTTCGCTTTTGAGCCGATTTGCCGCAGGGCGTGAACAAGCTCGACTTTGGGCTGCGCAACGCGAAGCTGAGTGGGAGCGCTGGCTGTCTGAGCAAAATGAAACCAATCTCGCTGCGGCTTCAGCCTGACCAATCTTCGTCAGTTTCTTGAGCTAAATTGGGGTCGCTGTAGAATGCTTGACGTTGCAGGTGCAAATTTATTCTAGCTGCGGTTGCCTTTGAAGGGCTGCCGATAGCTGAGGAATCTCCGGCGGCAGTTCGTTCAATCATTTGGGTCCCCCAAACGCGAAAGTTTGGATTCCAAATGTTTCTGTCAGCGATTAAAAGTCGAGCTTGCTGCTGATAGCCGGCAAATTCGACTAAATCTTCAGATCTATAGAACTTCCAAGAGATGCTTAACGGATAGTCGATGCGTGGGGCTGGTTGGCCACCACCACCATTCTGCCGTTCAACGCGTGCACTCCCTCTGTCGCTGTAAATAAGATCCGGTAAGTTCAGCCTATCGAATAGTTCTCGTTCATATATCTGCTGGTCAGCTAGTCCAACAAAGCTATCTGGGAAAGATGAAGCTGACAACGCGATAAAGGCGCGCGGTGCGTGCTGGCGCACGGTATTGATATAGTCGGTGGCAACTCCCAAAAGCTCAGTATGGTTTCGCCTGGCAGCGCCAAAATCAATGACGATGCATACATCTTGGCCGCCATTTGTGCGTTGCCCAACGCGTTGAGCGAGTGCCGCAATTACAGGGAACGCACGAGATTCAATAATCAGGACTAGTCCACGCCCCAAGTTGAAGAGGCGTTCAATCTCCCTGGCTTCTTGCTGTACGTCGCCTAACTGAATTACCGGAATATAATTCTCGTGAGCTTCAATGAATGAGCACCAATTTTGGAATCCGTTATCTGGATTGCGCAATGTTTCCAGCTGTGTGAACACGGGGCGCTCATTCGGTAGCTCGCGCTCACCCACCGCAATTACGATTGGACGATCGTCTCCGTAGGCTTCAGAGATTTTCTCGATGGCATTCTCAAGGCGATGTGCCGCAACCCATGGACGCAGATGGACAATGGGGAGCAGGCGATCTTTTGTGAGATTCGGGAGCTCTTCTAGAGCTCTCATTTCTGCTGGCCTGAGAGACAGGATCGGTAGATACGGTATATCACTCCAGTTGCGTAATGGCACAGGTGCTCCTCTTTATTTTCCGACTTTAATTCGCATCGCCGCTTCCGAAACAGAAAATAGGTCAGCGAGGTAAAGGACCATATCTCCAACTCCCTTCTCCTCTGCCGCCTCGCGTGCTTCTATAAGTTGTGACTCAGGCATAAGGATATCAGCAGCGAGACGATTCGCTTGCTGTTCACGTCGATCGGATAGCGTCGATCGATAGAGAACGTCGTCTTCGATGCCGGCGCCAATTTCATCGCGATGAAGGAGAAAATGAGCGAGTTCGTGTGCAACCGTGAAGCGCTGCCTCTTCGCGGGGTCGTGCCTATTAATTCGAATTATGAACCCATTTTCTTCGCCAGACGGGCGGATCTCTCCGGACACTCCCGGGGCCAGCGTAGCTGCTTTAACTGGCACGCCAAGGTCTTGAGCCAATTCTGCGAGCCGCACATGCGGCACATCTTGAAATTGCTCGATTCGGGCGCGAATCACAGGGGGCAATCCGTTCCATTCGGGGCTCATGCTTCATCTCCGTCATTTTCTAGCAATCTGTCGGCATCGGCGCGGCCAAATGTAACTGCGTCGACGCGGCTCTGAATTCGTTGATCCATACGTGGCGATTTAAACTCGGCGTCAGTAAGTCGGTTAATTTCGGCAAGAATTTGATCGCGTATAGAGCCGTTATTAATTTGTTGCTTAATCTCGCTGGCACCTGCCACTTCCGCAGCCGTAACTGCGTCGCGCTTTAGCTGAGTGAAGCCCCAAATAGCTGCAAGTGCCAGCACACCGCCAAAAATTGCAACTATCACTCCTACTGCAGCTAAGAGTACTGCCGCCAGGTCAGAGTAAGACATGTCAGCAGGAATAAGACGGAAGCTGCCACTTTGCCCTATCCAAACAACAGTTCCGCCTATGAGTCCTCCTAGGAGGGTCGAGCCAATTGTTCGAAGTGTCATTTAGGATTCCCGCGAAATAAATGAACTATAGCCTAGCGAGCTATACAGGCAGTGAGCATTTGCTAGGCCTGCGATTAGCGGCGATCTATGCCTTCTGAGGATCGATAATCAAAACGGCTTGCATTGGATAGCGTGGAAGATATAGTGTATGCATATACACTAGTCGGAATCTAGCGCGAAGTCCACTCCTAGGGCTCCTGGGATGATCAGAGCTCATTGTCAACGTAGATAAATGTATATATTTGTTGAACTTTTTATATGAATTCTTGCTGGGTCAAGCCATGAGTAAACAATATCGCTGCGCTTCGAAAATGGAATTGCTGAAATTGCGCAAGCTTTACACGCTAGGATTGCCTTTAGTTTTGAGTGGCGGAGGCGGCTCGTTGGGATATGCCTTTATGGCCAGCCTTTCAAGCCAGAACTCAAATGTCCTTTCTTCTCTAATATTAAGTGCTGGATTTATATTTATAGGTTGTGTGCTGGCGCATCGAATCGTGAGAATTAGAAGCCAACTAAGCCAATATCTTTAAGAAATAATCTGAAGGCCTTTAATCTGGTACTGCAATTGTTCTTGGATGTCTGTGAACCCCCAGAATGACAACTAGCTTTATAAGTGAACATACTGCGGAGTTCGTTCTGGTGCCAGAACTGAAGCGCTTGCTTGAAGAACACTTCATCAGTGCAGTGCCGATATTTCCATGGCTCTCTAGAGAATTTGGAGCTCAATCCAAGAAATCACATGGCGCTTTGAAATTTCACGTCTTAGTGATGTTCCCTCGAAGGCCAAGGATTTCCAAAGATGGCGAGATCTTTGTCACAATTAATCCTGAGCTAATTGGATTTAAAGAGATTGGGGCCGAATACGGAATTGCTGTAATTGCTGGCTGTCCATGCGCTACAAACTTTCTGGACCTTGCTTCCTGCAAGGACTGTGTATGGCTCAATATTGAGGGCTCGTTTTCTTGCCTGTTGCGGCTTGAATCCCTCGAGATTGGAAATCGTCTAAGTGAAAGCGACATTCTCCGCGTCATCCGAGAGGGGAGGAGTCAATCAATTCAGAGCCTGGAAGAATTTATTCAGGCCACGCGATTCGTGTTGCCTCAAGGTTTCTTCGGGGCAAAATATAAGCCGATCTATTTTCTCGTATTCGATCACTGAAAAATATTCCGTGGAACTCAATGGATCGGTGTAGGTGTGCTGCTGGCTGGCAACATCAATATGAAACGGGGATCCGAATAGAACGGTTCAGTCCTAAGTATTGGCTGATAATCTGATAACGAAAAATAATCTTATTTTAAAATTCCGCGGTAACAGCTATCGAAATTTGCGTAGTAATTTGTGTAGTAAAAATACTTTTATGAAAATTAATTTATCTGAAAATGTGATTTTATAAATTGCGTTCGTATCCAAGTCTGCGATTGTGTGAAAGAAAAAGAGCGGAGCGCGTAGGCGCTCCGCTCTTTTGATTTCAACGCTTACTTTGTACCTTTACCCGGTCAAAGGGTAACACTTCACGGATCGGCAGTAGAGCAAAGTGCATGGCCGTCTTAGAAGTGCCAGATGCGGACAGTCGCGAATGGCTGCATTTCTGCAGTCCACGTGGAGTCCAGTCCACTACTTGTCACGACCAGGCCCCACAGCTCAGTCACTTAGCTAGTCAGGGTGAAACCCCTTCGCGGCCTCACCCTGACGAACCATTATGCGTAGCTCACCGGAAGCATTTGCGGGTTATAAACAACATCCCATAAATGTCCATCTAGGTCACGAAAGTAGCCAGCATAACCGCCGTAGAATGTATTGCGAGCTGATTTAATAATTGTTGCGCCAGCTTTCCATGCCTGCTCCATGACGGCATCCACTTCTTCCTGGGAAGAAACGTTGTAGCCAATTATGGAATTGGTTGAATTGTCTTCTCGCAAAGATAATCCAGTGTCATGTTCAATGCTTGTGTTAGGCCACAAGGCGAGTTTCAATCCCGGCTGTAGTTCAAGAAAGACTACTGCTCCATACTCGAATTCCTTGCCGATAATTCCGTCAGTCTTAAAACCTAGACCGTCGCGATAAAATATAAGAGCGCGTTCCAAATCGGAAACGCCAAGCGTAAGAACAGTAATGTTTGGTTTCATGAAAAATCCTTCTGTCAGATAAAGTATCGGCCGATGCCGCAGGGCGTCACCTAACAAGAAGCTCAAACGAGTACGAGAGAAAAGCATGAGCCCATGACCTATCTCCCTGAACGAACATGTTAGGCGAAGGTCGTGGGTCTGGCGAGCGCCAGCGCAGAGTTCCTTTAAGGAACGGCTGGACTAACCATACCAGCCTGTCTTTTCCGACGGCCCAAGTATATTGGCGGGCAAAAAAGCCTGCAACGCATTACTGCTGCGTTGACATCTATCAGTACGCGAAAAATCGGTAGATAAATCGAATTCCGCGACAGTCCGCTATGGGCTGAGCTTACCCGGCGAGTTGGTGCCATAAGCGGACGTTCGTCACACAAGTTTTTTCTGTAACTGACCACGCAGGAATGTCCGCTTCCGCCGATAACTAAGCCACTAGTGAGTGCCTGCGGGGGTGATCGTCAAGGTAATCGCATTTGCTCCATAAATGGCAGCGATCTTCAGCCATGGTGCATTTGCAGCTGAAACCACTTTGCCGCCGTTGACTTGCACTTGATAACCATTGGGGAAGAAGCGCGGGTGGACAAAGAAAGTCGAGACGGCGTTCACGGGAAAGCTACCACTGCCATCTGCGCGAGCCGTTGAATAGGCAGCGCTGAACGTGGCCGTCGATGAATCCCAACTCCAGCTCTGCGGCGTACCGGCGATGAGGCGCGGCGATGGCCTGCTCAGGATTTTCAGCAAGTCCTGTTTGATGTTATCGCCTTCCGGAGCTTCGCTGAGGTCGTTGATCAAGCCATAAGTCGCAGGCTGACCGAAGTCCTGTGCCCAATAGGCCCAGTGCATCCAGCTAAGCATCGACTGATCCGCATGATCCAGCAGACCGGCGACCACTTCATTCGTGTCACCAGCGCCAAACTCATTCATCAGGTTGGTTTCGCCGGTGGCATCAAAATGCGATTGCGCATTCGACAAGGTGAGTGATGTGAGTACATCACAAGGTTGCGGGGGTACGCCAGGTACGGGGACCAGCGCCAACGCGCAGTAGTCGTGAAAAGCGAAAGCGACCTTCGGATCGTTCATGCTGGGCAACCACGTCCTCGAGTCCAAGCCGAAGAAAGCATTGGGTTCGACAAAAATTAGTCGCGCAGCATCAACCTGTCGAACAGCATGCAAAACCTTCTGGTACATCGGTGCCAGTTTCAGGGTATCGAATAGCGGACAACCGACCGGCAATGCACAGGTCGCAACGTCGATAATTCCTGGCGACGGTTCGTTGAACAGCTCGTAAACGAGGCGCGTGTTTGATTTCATTCTTTGCGCGACGTGCTGCCAAGCCGCCGCGTAATGATCCTGCAGGCCGATACCATCGGGCGCTGCCGTATTCGCCCAGAAATTCTCGTTGGCGATCGCCGCGCCGGGGAGTACGTTGGCGGGCGGCGGCAGGGGCGTTCCGGGGATGCCGTAGCTAATGCTAGCCCAGGCTGGCGCTCCGTTGCCACCGTAGACTTCGCTGTACCCATCCTGGTGAAAATTCATCACAGGCAACAATCCGAATTGCGCCGCGCGCTTGGCCAGTGCAGCCATGCGATCAATGTAGGCATCATTGTATTGTCCTGGATTGGGTTCAACGCCAGCCCAACTCATGCCAATGCGGAGGCCGTTGAACCCGTTCTCGGAAAGAAATTGCAGGTCCTTGTCGCCAAAACCCAATGCATCTGGTGAGTAAGGTGGCAGTTTGTTGATCATGTTGCTGCCGTGCATGACCATGACGCGGCCCTGCTCATCCGTGAACCAGCGGCCGGTGCGCTGCAGGTTCTGCGGAGCCTGAAGTCCTGACGCGCCCGCGTCGTCAACCGACGGTGAGCGGGCCCCACAGGCGCCGAGTCCCAGCATTGCAAGGCACATCACAAGATTCAGCGCCAGCTTGCGCAAAAAGCTTCCTTTATTCATCTCTTCTCCCCGCTCTGTATTTTTGGTTGCGCGACTGGGTTAGCTCGCGCACAAACGATATGCTTCTGGAGTCCCTGTGTTGCGGCCCGATCTATGCCGGGCTCGCAACCAGGGCGTCCCCGGATTTATCTCAGACCTTCGTCACGAACGTTGAAGCGTTTGCTGTACGCACTCATGCGCTCGCGCAGAACGTTGGCGTCGAGTCCCAGCGCCTTGAGATCGTAAGCGACCGTGCCGTGACGGCCACGAGGATGGGCTTCCGAGTACTCCGCCATTTTTGAGAGCGCCAGACCTTCAAGTGGTTGCCCGGCAACGCGATAGACACGCTTGAGCACACCCATCTCATCAGCGATGAAATCATCGAGCCGTGCATCACAGGTGCGATCCGCCGGCAGACGATCACGATAGTCGAGGCAACCATTGAGCAGGTCGGAAGTGCGATCAGCCCAATAACGCCCAATCAGTTTCGGATCAGGTTTTGTCGTGCTCAGGCGCCGTGCATAGGCCACCATCGTCGCCATCGATGCCGTGATTGCGACCGGATCTCGATACGTCACCACAATGCTGGCATCTGGGAACGCAGTCAGAAGCGGATCAAACTGCTCAAGATGCTGCGGACTCTTCAGCACCCAGCGCTGGCCATTGCCTCTAAGCCAGCTCAGTGCCTTCAGAATCCGGCGCAGGTAAAGATACGAAGGCGTTTGATCGTTGGCCTTGTAGTAATCGCGCCAGCCCGGAACGTGCGACATGGTTTCAAACAGCATGCCTGAGAGGTCCATTGCGAGCAGCTGGATTTCCTCATGCGCATGATCCACCGTCATCTCGTGCATGCGCTTGAATTCCGGCATCAGGCCATCGACGAACTGGCAGGCCTGTGCGCAACGGCCGATGCGGGGGTCTTTCTTCTTGGCTGCGGCGCGTTCCGTTTCAGAGAGAACCGGCTCAAGGCTTTCCCAATAGGGCAAATGACGCAATGCCGGATCAGCAGACATCAGGTTGAGCAGATGCGTGGTACCCGTGCGCGGCATGCCGCAGATGATGATCGGACGCTCGATCTGCACATCGTTGATTTCCGGATGGCGTTTGTACAAATCTTCCAGCAGCAGGCGATTGCGCAGCGGTTGCAGCGTGCCTTCCCAGGCATTGAGCTTGCCGAGGTCGGAGAGATTGGCTTCTTCGCGCAGCGAGCGGCACAGCACATCGAGGCGCTTCATGAATCCGGTGTCTCCGAAATCTTTCAGGCCGGTCTGCTTGCTGGCTTCTTCGCAATAAGCTTCGGGCGTGAATTTGTTGTTTCGAGCACGCAGGCCCAGCATCTTGATGATCGGACGCATCATCATCGGGAACTTGGGATCGGCCAGATCATCGAGCTTGATCGCTGGTGGGCGATCTGTCAGTTTGGCTCTGATGGCTTGTCCGTTGGCACCGATGAGCGTGGTCTTCGGACGCACGACATCTTCTTCCGGCAGGAACCAGCGGAACCACAGCAGGCCGCGCTTGTGTCCCTGCGTATTGAGCCAGTTCGGATGGCCGGGGTCCTTGGATGAAACGAAAATCTTCCAGGAACCATCGGCCTCGTATTGCACCTGCGACTTGTTGATCGTCACACGGTCATAGGCGTAGTCGTAGGTATGCAGGAAGGGATTCCACAGGCAAAGATTCCAGAACGCGCATTCTGGCGAGCGGCCTTCGATCATCAAGGTCTGCCCATCTTCTAGATAAAAGTTTCCCATGGCGTAGGAAGCGTCACCAGCTGACCAACCAAAGGTTTGCCTGGGGACTGGATAGGGCTCCTGCACGTCATTAGCGGGCGACAGTCGCACCGGCACCATCTGCGCCTGTTCGCTCATCCATGTACGAACCGCTCGAAAACGCTTGGCCAGTGTTGCGGAGTCGTCTTTCTTGACTGAAGGCGCGTCGATGGCTTCGATGTTCCAGACTGCGCGACGACCTGTGGCTGGATCATTCAAGTAGTCACGTGTCAGGCCAACAACCGCATCAGGATCAAGCTTGAGCCAGTTACCGGGCTGCTGCGTGGGGCTGAGCCACAGCACGTAGGAACCATCAGCTTCGGGCTTTGTCGTACGGTTGTTCGCGATACCAACGATGCGATTCGAGTAACGACCATCGTCTGGACCGCCATACACGGTCAGCGACCAATAAATGGCATCGCCAGGGCGCACAGTCACGCGATAAGTACGCGCCGGATCCAGTGCCGTAACTTGGTAGTAGGCATCCGCGTTATCGCCGCCCCATTTGCGATAAGGGCCAACGATGTCAGTAAAACGGGGACGTCCCGTATCGGCCCAGACGTAAACGTCTACCGCAGCGCCCAGAAGACTGAATATCCAGCGATAACTTTCGACGAGATCAACCTCATCCAGCGGCGGGGTAATCGTCCGTAGGCGTTCTTCGATCGCTTTTAACTCGCCAAGCAAGTCTGAATAGGCTCGCTGAAGTTCACTCGACATCTGTATCCTCTCCTCTTTAAATTATGAGACACAGTATCAATATGTATTGAGTATCATATTAGGATGATGACCAAGTCAAGCCCCGGCTCGCTACGCGAGCGCAACAAGATTCGTATTCGTTCCCAGATTGTCCAGGCCGCAATCACCCTGCTGGGCGAAAGGGATTTGGCGGATTTCAGCGCTGATGACATTGCAATCAGCGCCGAGGTCGGGCGCGCAACGTTCTTCCGCTACTTCGATTCAAAGGAAGCAGCCGTTGTCGCAGCTTTCTATGAACAGCGCTTGTCTGCGCTGGTGGATGCGCTGAGCGCAGCGCCTGCCGCGCTTGGCCCGGTCGACGCCGTAATCTGGACGTTCAAGCAGCTTGAAGCCAATTTTTCCAAGCAACGCAGCATGATTCTCATGCAGTCACGCATGGTGTCTGCATCTTCGAGCTTGCGTGCAAAGGCACTCGAATACCAGACGTATTACTCGCAAGCTGTCGCGGATGCAATCGCGCCACGCTACAAAAAGTTGGGGCCACATGATCTGCGGCCGCGGCTGCTATCCATCACAACACTGATGGTTTTAACCCACACGATCGACTACTGGGCAGATGGCAACAGCACTTTGAGCCTGCCGCAATTGGTGAGAACCAGTCTGGAGCAAATGAAAAATGGTTTTGCGGATGACGTCAGTAAGGCAATAAGAATACGTCGATAAAATTAACTGTGCGAGCCTGCCAAGAGCTACTCAGGACGGTTATACGCACACTTTGTCACGTCGATTGGGCCAGCGGAAAAAGCAATCATGTGCGCGCTGCCGTACAGATAAGAATTCTTAAAGAACGTATTTTGTCTTTAGCGCTCTCCCGGGCGCATGTCGGCCACAGCCTCCTCCTTCTGTGGCCCAACCCCTTGGATCCTCTCCCCCAGTAGACCCAATTATTCAGAGGCGGCTCACGTCTGAGTTTCCTCTCTTTCTGGTTGGCACAAAGGCGATCTTAACTGGAATCAACTTCTGGACGAATGTTCATCAAGAGCTGCTCAGACTTTTTGGAGACCATTCAATTTTAAAGTATCGAGTCTTTACATATGAGAGAAGAACATGAAAGGCACAGAGCTTGATCACCTCGATTTCGCTATTGCTGGCATAGAAGGCCCTGGAATCGCAACGTTGGGCATAATTGGTAAGGCCTTGTACCCAGATCAAACGCCATACCGGCCAACTCGAGATGGCAAAGAGGCTCTGAGGCTGCTGGAGAAATACATCACAAGAGTCAAGAAACTTGATAGTGGTTGGGTGGCAATTGGCCCAAGTGGGCGGGCTTGCATAGGCCCAACGCTGTCAATTGCAGTGTGCCGCGCCGTCATCGGAAAACAGTAGCCTCCTCATAAGGGTGGCCAAATAGATGGCATTACCTATTCTGGCCGCTGAATAGTCCAGAGTTTTCTGGAGACCTCAGCCCGAAAAGTTACCCGAGCCCATGCCAGCATCAGGACGGAGGCGCAATGCAGGCGGGATGAGCCCTGTCGGATGTAAAAAAGCCCAGATTACTCTGGGCTTTTATCGTTGAGGACCTCAACGAACTTCCATATCACTCGATACCAATGAATATCAGGGGTCACCGAGACGCCACTGCCGGATTTGAAATAATCACTTCAACGCGGCGATTGGCCTGTCGGCCTGCTTCAGTCTTGTTGTCCGCAATGGGCGACGAAAATCCCTCGCCGACAGCAGTCACACGTGCTGAACTGATCCCGTGGCCGGTCAGGTAGGCAGAAACAGAATCGGCACGACGCTGCGACAGTGCCTGATTCATGTCCTGGCCGCCGCGATTGTCGGTGTGTCCTTCGATGCGCACGCTGCGATCCGGAGCCTGTGCGAGAAAGGCCGCGAGGCGATCAAGCTTTGAAGTTCCACCCTGCTTGAGGTCCGAACGCCCGCTGGAGAACAGCACATCGCTCAGGGTCATCACCATGCCGCGATCTGTCTTCTTGGCCTCGAGAGCAAGCAACTGTGCCTGAAGGGCGTCGTTCTTCTGATTCACGCTGTCACTTTGCGCCTGCAGTTGATCATTTCTCATGTTGGCGCTGTCGGCCTGCGCCTTTAGCTCGCTGCTTCTGCGATTCGCAGCGTCATTGTCAGCCTGCAGGACGCTGTTGGCGCGTTTTGCGGCGTCGGCTTCCCGTGTGCGGGCGTCCAGCTGGATCTGCCCATTCTGTTCACTGAGCGCCTTACGCTGATCTTCGGTGAAGCTGGTCTGCGCATTGGCGCGCGCAATCTGGATCTTGTGATCAGCCAGGTAGACGAGGTGTGCGGTCACCGCAGGATCTTTCTGTTCCTGCTCAGCCTCTGCTACCGCCGATTCGGCATCGTGCATCGCTACCGGTGCACGATTCGCCAGCTTGGGATCGGATTCCAGGTCAGTCAGGCTGGCACGGACGCGAATGACGCCAGGATCCTTTACGGCCTGGGCCGCACAAGAAGCCAGGAGTATGCCGGCACCGCCAATGGTTGCACCGAGCAAGGTGGTGTGAATGACACTGCTCATTTTATTCAGGTACATGGATTAACCTCCAGAACCGCGTTGTGTTTCCTGACGTAGGGCTTTTCCGCTCTTCTGCATTTCCTGATTGACGGCTTCGGCTTTGCCCAGGCGTGCCTTGGACGAGGCCAGATCTGCATCGGAGCGTGCTTCGTCGGCGAGATAGCGTGACTGCGTCATGCCCTGTGCATCCGGATCAGATTTCTGTACGGCTGCATGTGCGGCAGCCAGTTTTTCATGCGCGCTGCGCATTTCCAGCGGCGCGAATTCGGCGCCATGATCTTTCTCAGCGTTGGCGACTGCGATGTCCGCAGCTTGCAGCGCGTCGTTAGGTGGTTGTGGTACGGAAGCGCAGGCGGCGAGCGCGAGCGCTCCACCTGAGAACAGGAAGCGTAGGGGAACGAAGAAAATTTTCACGGGTAACTCCTTGAGATGCCTGCGCAGGCTGCGCAGATATGGGATCGGCTCAGGGGTGCTGACCAATTCCTTGTGCATCTCTTTTACGCGCTAGGCGTCGAGGCGTCCGTCTGCAAGCGCACATAGACCTAGGGGATCCATGCAGTGGCTGAACCCTATCCGTGTGTTCCGAGGCAGCGGCACCTGCGGGAAGGCGTTTAGACGTGACGCATGCGCTCGGTCACGTCCATGCCGATTCCGCGATAGCCAGAGTAGTTCCCGGACTGGCTGAAGATGGGCTCTCCGCTGACCTGGAAATATTGCATCGTGCCATCGGCGTTGGTTCTGCTGTAGACGAAATCGAGAAACGGACGCCTGGCTGCAATGTTTTCTTCGAGTGCGGCACGCTCCGCCTCGTTCCATCGCACGCCCTTCGAATCTTCGCGGGTATCGGAAGATCGGTTTACGCCGATTCCGAGCATCTCAAGCGCAGGCCCAGACACCTTGGTCAATTTTCCGTCGACGTCCTGTTCCCAATACCAGTCGGACGATAGCTCGGTCAGGCGATGGAAACGCTCTTCGCTCTCGCGAAGCTCGGCGGTCCGTTCGAGTACGGTTTGTTCCAGTATGACGTTGTGATTCTCGATCTGCTGATACAGCAAGCGCACTTCCAGCATGTTGTGGATACGTGCCTTGACCTCAACGAGGTCGAACGGCTTGCTGACAAAGTCCTTGGCGCCGGCTTGCAGGGCGCGCAGCTTGTGGCCTGGCTGCGCGGTGATGACCAATACGGAAACATAACGCTCGGTCTCGATGGCCTTTAGACCGTTCAGAACGGCGAATCCGTCCATGTTTGGCATCAGTAGGTCAAGCAGGATCAGGTCGTATTGATTCTTCCGATGCAGCTCGCAAACCGCAAAAGGATCCATCGTGGAGCTGACGTTGGTATAGCCTTCTCTTCCCAGCATTTGCTGTAGAACGCGCACGTTGGCTTCAAGATCATCAACAATCAAGATCTTTGCGTTGAGGATATCGGTAGGGCTGATCATCGCAGTGCTCTTGCTATTGGGGTGTCATGGGTTTTCTTGGCAAGAGCAAGGGCTTCATCCAATGCACTCATGAACTGATCAACCTTGATCGGCTTGGTCAGGTAACGGAAAAAGCCAGACTCCAGTCCTTTTCGAACGTCATGCGGCATGGCGTTGGCGCTGATCGCCACAACCGGGATGTGCTCTGTGATCGGATCGTCACGAAGAATGGCCAGCGCATGAATGCCGCTGATGCCAGAAAGGTTGATATCCATCAGGATCACATCAGGTAGATGTGTGCGCGCCAGCTTGATTCCAAGCGTGGCTTCGCTCGCACTCAACAGTCGGATGTCAGGGCGTCGCGCGATAAGATTCTCGACCAGTTTAAAATTGGCGGGATTATCCTCAACGTAGAGAACGGTTCGCGTTCCTGCGTTGTTCAAGGCCACTACGGAGGTTCCCGTTTCGATTTCTCTGTTTGGCGTTTCAAGCAGCGGCTCTTTCGCGCGTATGAGTTCTACCCAGAACACGCTGCCTTTGCCCACCGTGCTTTGCACGCCGATAACCCCACCCATCAACTCGACCAGGCGCTTGGTCATCACCAGACCGATGCCGGTTCCTTCTTCACCACTGTTTTCCTGTCCCAGCCGGTTGAAAGGCTGAAACAGTTGCGCCAGCTTGTCGGACGCAAGGCCGTGTCCGGTATCCGTGACACTGATGCGTATGCGTTCCGGTGATTGTACGGCGCACTCCACGGTGACCGTGCCACCGACATCGTTGTACTTGATGGCATTGGACAGGAGATTGATCAGGATCTGTTTGACCCGTGTGCGGTCCGCGTGAACGAAGCAGGGCTCGTTAAGGTTGTAAAAATTCATGACGATGCCATGCTTCTGTGCCTGCGGTTCAATCATGGACTGGCAATCGATCATGACCTCATCCAGAGACATGGGTTCCTGTGACAGGGTCAACCTGCCAGACTCGATCATGGCCAGATCCAGAATCTCGTTGATCAGGTCCAGCAGATACCAACCAGCCTGGAGGATCTGTTCCGTGCCTTCTTTCTGGGTTGTGGTCTGTGGCACCGGATCGGATTCCATAAGCTGCGCAAAGCCAAGAATGGCATTCAGGGGCGAGCGCAGTTCATGACTCATGTTGGAAAGAAAATCGGATTTAGCGAGGTTAGCCTTTTCAGCCGAGGCCTTGGCCTTGTTGAGCTCGACTTCGGCCTGTTTGCGCACTGAGTTATCCGTGCCAATGAGAAGATATCCGATGATGGCGTCGCAATCGTCGCGCAGGGCAGTGATCGAAACGACCGCAGGAAAGCGGCTGCCGTCCTTGCAGATATAGGTCAAGTCGTAACTGTCCTCGATGCCGCGCGAGGCCTTGAACGCGAGCGCCTCGAAGCCCGGGGTAATCGGGACTGACAATTCATGGCTCAAGGACTGCGCCCTGGCCTGTACTTCCTGCGGATCATGCATGTCGCTGGGCTTGATCTTGTTGACGACTTCTGCAGACGAATATCCCAGCATTCGTTCCGCGCCCACATTGAATAGCTGGATAATACCTTTCTCGTCCGTTGCAATGATTGAGAAGCTTGCGCTGGTCAGGATTGCCTTCTGCAGCGCTCCCGTTTTCAACAGGGCTTCTCGTCGTAGAGATTCGACGACGGTGTCGTCAGGGCCAAGGCTTGCGGCATTCATGAGTGTTGTATTGGAGTCCGACATGGCTTGGGTCATTAATGATGCTGTGCATCACGGAGCAGGCGATTGAATTCGGCTTTGACTACTTCGTAGCATTCACAGACATGTGAATTGAGACCATCGCGGTCAATAACGGTAATGTGGCCCCGACGGTAACTGATGACGCCGAGGTTCTTCAGGCGTCCAGCCGCTTCCGTGACGCTCTCGCGCCGCACGCCCAGCATGCTGGCGATCAACTCCTGCGTCATGACCAGGTCATTCGTCGGCATCCGGTCAAGCGTCAGCAGCAGCCAGCGGCAGAGCTGCTGTTCCATGGAGTGATGCCGGTTACAGGCGCCTGTCTGGGCGATCTGTGCAATCAGGGCCTGGGTGTAACGCAGCAGGAGTCGCAGGACCGGCCCCCGGCGATTGAATTCATCCAGCAGTAACCTCGACTCGAGGCGATAACCCATGCCCCCGGTCTGGACAATCGCCCGGCTGAGCGTCGTGTCGCCTCCCATCAGCAGGGAAACTCCAAGCAGGCCTTCGTTACCGACTCCTGCGACTTCGGCGGCAGCGCCGCTTCCCATGACGTATTGCAGCGAAATGATTGAAGTCGTGGGGAAGTAGACGTGGCGCATGAGCGCGCCGGACTCGCACAGAACCTCCCCCAGTCGCATCGGGACCTGTTCCAGCGCCGGTGCCAGACGATTAAATTCAGTTGCCGGCAAAGCCGCAAGCAGATGATTCTGTAGAGGGCTGTCCTCTGGCAGCACCGCAGATTGCGAGGCCGCAGGGCGTTTGACTGGTTGCTCTCGCGAAACAACTGACAATTCATTCTCCAGCAACACAAAAGAGCCGGGAAGATAAAGCCATCAGAGCTGCTCGAATACGCCGATGACGCAGTGTGCGACGTAGCCAGGGGTTCTTCTGTTGGCTGGCGCACAGACAGTCAGACGGTCGCCGAATCCTCTGTTTTAAGGGCTCTGCTCTGGGTACGCCAGCGAACAGACGCCAGATGGGGTCATACGTACCTTGGAATCGTGAAGGGCGAACGGTTGACGATGAATGTCCGCGGCGCCTACCGATTCCCAACGACAGATTATTCAAGGCAGGTACGTACCATGAAATGCATAACCTTCAGCACCCTCGGTGGCGTGGTCTTACTAGCGCTATTGCCAGTTGCTGCGCAGGCCCGTGTCAACGTCAATCTAGACCTGGGCATTCCACTCTACGTGGAGCCGTCGCGCGAGTACTACGCGCCACCACCGCCGGTTTATTACGGCCCCGCAGTCATCTATCACGATGATTACCGCGACCGCGACCGCGACTGGGATCATCGTCGCGGACATGGCCATAGGGGCCATCACCGCTAAGCGTTCAAGTCATCAAGGGTCCCGGGCTTTCTGCACGGGATATCGAACTGTTCACATATTTGGAGATAGATCATGAATCAGATTAACGGGCGTACGGCCCACAAGACCTCTCGCATCCTCGTTATGACGGCATTCGCGGCGGCCTTTGCCATGGCAGGCTCCGCAGGCGCATACGCTGGAGACGTTACGCAGTCTTCCAGTGCAGGCGCCCATGCCAGGCACGTATCGGCAAAAAACAAGTCCGTGGAAGAAACCGCGGAAGACCGCATCAATTATCTGCACAAGGTTTTGCAGATCACTCCCGCGCAGGAAGACCAGTGGAACAAAGTCGCGGCCGTGATTCGCGAGAATGCGGACCAGATTACGATACTGGCCAAAGCCCGCTCGGAAAACTACAAGAGCATGACGGCAGTGGATGATCTGAATTCCTACGCAGAATTTTCCGGCGCGCATGAAGACGGCACCAGAAAACTGATCCCGGTGTTCAAGTCTCTCTACGAGAGCATGAACGAGCCACAGCAGAAGGTTGCGGACATGGTGTTCCGTGATCACGAGCGTAAAGGGCATATGGGTTCAAAGTCGTAAGCTTGTCATCAGTTAAAGTAGGCCCGATAGGAAATCGGGCCGGCTTTTTGCTGGCGCGCTATCTGTTGTAAAGCCGGGATATCTCATGATCATTTGTGCATTGGTGCTGACGGTATTAACGCTGTTATGGGCAGCACTTGGGTTTCACGGCTTGGGCAAGCGAACCAGCGGATTTGTGCAGATGGTCCTTGTCGCCACGGTATTTGTCAGTGCAAGCGTTTACAGCGTGGCTCAGGCGATGGCGCCCTGAGGCGAGGTTTATTGCTGGACGTCTAGTGAATTCGTCGTCCAATCCGTATTCCTGCTGCAACGGGTATAGACCAATGGCTGATGTTCAGCATGGCCGATGCGAATCTGGCTGGAAGAAATGATTTCGTAGGCAGGATCGTTAACGATCAGGGTATCCGGAAGCCATTCGCCTGGGGCCAGGCAACCTGACAGTCCGCAAAATGTTACTGCGTAGCGCCCGCCAGTACCGGGCTGGATCTGCACGCCCCAATAATCATTGCAGCGACTTTTCCAGATGCCGGCATACTGAGTTGACTGATCAGAGCAGCCTGCGGAAAACAGCAAGCCGCAAATCACAATGCAGGAAAATATATTGCGCCTTGCGGACGCTGGCGCACTGATGGCAGCTCGTGCATTCGATATCTTGAATGCGCCATGAAATACCCACTTGCCTTGCTGCTTCTCGTTGCTCCTTCCATGCTCTGGGCGGATCCGATTCACCGCTGCGTAGATCATCGGGGGCAGTTGTCGTTTCAAGGCAATCCCTGCCCGGATATCGAGGCGAAACTGGCCAGCCTGGAATCTGGCGATCGCCAGGTGCCGCTCAATCGACGTGCGGAAGGCAGGATAGGGGCTCATGCCGAAGGCCAGCGCCTGCAGGCTCTGCTGCAGAAGGACAATGCCGAGAAGGACAGGTTGGACAAGATCAACCAGAATCGATGCCTGAGCGCGCTTCGGGCGGCAAGAATGTGCGGCAGGTTTGCCGGCATGTTCTCCTGTGGCAAGCATGGCTTCCAGCACGAAGAACCCAGCGCCAAAAACAGCGTGGATCTGTTACGTGCTGTCAGAGACGGTGGGGAATTCACGATGCGGCAGTGCGTGCAGCAGGTGTCCGAATAATGCCGGCGATCTAGGGACTGACTGTCCCGGCCGCGGTGCTCATCATGTCGTCATCGCCCTTGGCTTCAGTTGTTACGGCAATGCTGTCCTTTGGCCACAGGCTGTGGCTGCCATCAACGAAATCGACATCCTTGCGTTGCTTGGACAGGAAGGGGGCTGTGGTCTCTGCAGCGGTGGCAGGTGAATAGGATGCCTCGTCTGCGGACAAATACTTTCCTGGGTTCATGATGAAGTCCTGCTGGGTGGGTGCATCCCATCATGCGAGCCGCTCAATTCCAGGTCTGTACGCCGCCGTACATTTGTAAGGAGTTTGCTCGACCAGATGATGGGTCAGGCTTTCTTCCCGGTTACCAGCAGGAAGAACCCAAGAATCATGATTCCTGAGCCCATCCAGACAGGCGTGCTGACGTGGCGTACCTGATCCACGGCTACGTGGAGCGATCCGATATCGGCTTGATGGGTTTGCTCGGTGTAGTTGAAGCCACCGTAGGCCAGGCTGAGGGCGCCGATGATGATCAGCAAGGCTGCAAAGAACTTCTGGGTATTCATTTTGTTTTCCGTAGAGGCATTGGTATTGGGAACAGCAGGTGACGAATGCGCGTTGGATTCAGATTCGCCGTCCTTGAATGAGCCGAACAAGGACGACAACCACGGCGACAATTAGAAGTACATGAATGAGCCCGCCCATGGTGTAGGACGACACCATGCCCAAGGCCCATAAAACGATCAGGATAATTGCAATGGTTTCGAGCATGCCGATTTCTCCGGATAATGCGATTTGTTCTTCACGCTAATCATGAGTGGCACGCGCGCGCAGTTCTGTACGTCACCGTACCTATGAACTGGGGCTCTGTCGGAGACGTTCTGTGTCGTGGATATGTGCGGGAGCGGACAGATTGGAGCCGCAACAAGAGAGTATGCTCGGATCACGCCAACGTTGTGGACGACCATTCGAATAGTGTCCGTGATGCCTGATTCTCATAAGCCCCAGCAAAATCACCTTCTGGCTGCCTTGCCTGTCGAAGTGCAAGAGCGTCTGTTCCAACACCTGGAGCTGGTGCCAATGCCGCTGGGGAAAGTTCTCTATGAATCCGGCGACTCCTTGCGTTACGTTTACTTTCCGACGGATTCAATTATTTCCCTGCTCTACGTCATGGAAAATGGCGCTTCTGCGGAAATTGCAGGCGTAGGCAATGAAGGGATGCTGGGGATATCGCTATTCATGGGCGGCGAGAGCACGCCCAGTCGCGCAATGGTGCAAAGCGCCGGGCATGCGTATCGTTTGCTGGGGCAGCGACTCAAGGATGAATTTGGCCGCCACGGTGAAATGCTGGTCTTGATGCTGCGTTATACGCAATCCCTGATTACGCAGATGTCACAGACGGCAGTCTGCAACCGCCATCATTCTGTCGATCAGCAGCTATGCCGGTGGCTGTTGCTCACGCTGGATCGCCTGCCAGGTAATCAACTGATCATGACGCAAGAGCTGATTGCCAACATTCTCGGCGTCCGCAGGGAGGGCGTGACGGATGCTGCCGGAAAGTTGCAGAAGCTTGGCGTCATCGAATACAGCCGTGGGCAGATCACCGTGCTCAATCGCCCCAAGCTCGAGAAACTGAGCTGTGAGTGCTATGCCGTGGTCAGGAAGGAAACCAATCGCCTGTTGCCTCACGCCGAAAATTCCGAGCAGGCATGACAGCGCAGAGGCGGGCTCATCACCCGGCAGGATCCTTCTGGCGCGTGACCTTGACTCCACTCAACACCGAGAGGCCGAGCATGATGATGGCTCCCACCGCAATCCAATGATGCGGCACGTTGAGGATCACCGCGCCGTAGATCAGTCCGCCAATGAAAATGATGACGCCAACAAGATAAATTGCGAACGACATGTTGCTGCTCCTGGAATGATCAACGCTGATATCCGTCCGGTCCGGCGATGAAATGAAAAAACGTGTAGACCTTTGCATCAAGATCTGCACGCCCTGGTTCGCCGTCTCGCTTATATCGTCAGACCTTTTGAATAAACGTTTTTCACACCGCGAACGTTTCGGGTCAGCTCGATGGCCAATGCGCGCTCGGTACCGCTGGCGGCCTTGCCACCCAAAGTAACGATGCCATCATTGGTTTTTACGGTAATTCCTGAGCTGTTGACACTGCTGGAATAGAGAAGGGTGGATTTCACTTTAGTGGTGATCCATCCATCTGCCATCGTCACGCCTGCTTCATGGGCCTTGCTCTTGGCGGCGTCAGTCAGGCTGGGTTTGCCATTGATCACAATTTGATTGTCGACGGTCACGACGCCGCGAGTGCTCATTGCCAGGCTGCCGGCCATTTTCTTGGAAGTAGCGCCGTCAGCGGTACCGGTCAGGGTTACAGCGCCCGCTTTGGAGCTCACTTCCGTCGATAAGCCGCTGGTATGCTTGTTCCAGGTCAGTTTTGACTTGATGGCGGCAACGATCGTTGCATCATCGATCACCTGCCCGTAACTGCGGGAAGTCGAGGTTGCAGGCGGAACGTAATCCGGCTGAACGACGATCTGGTTGTCCACATCCTTCACGCCGTTGACGCCCAGGGCAATCTGCTTGGCCAGATCTTTTTCGGCGCCTTCAACCACATTGCCAGTAAGAGTGGCTTTTCCACTGCGTACCGTCACATCGAGATCATTGGCTCTCAAATAAGGATTCAGCGCGTAGCTGGTCCAGATCTGTGATTCCTGATGTGCATCGGTGACTTCCTGTGAGACAGTATCTGCAACCGCTGCTCCACTGATAGCCGCGAGCATGAGCGCGAGGCCGGGCGCGAGTAAAAATTTCTTGATGTCCTTGTTCATGAGATTCTCCAGAAGATTGATTATTGAATTTGTTAAGAGCCGCCTGTTGGCAGCCCGCGTAAATTGGAGTGCAACCGCGGCCACTGCCGTCCCTGACTCTGGACGACAGCGGCATTGGCTTACTTTTTGATCTTGTTCTTTTCGAAGAAGTCTTTGACCTGCTTGTCAGCTTCATCCCGCGTAATGGCGTAGCGCTCCTGTACCAGGCCCGTCAGCTTCTGCTGATGGCCTTCGAGTTTCAGTAGCTCGTCTTCGGTCAGTTTGCCCCAAGCAATCTTGGCGGCGCCTACGTGCTGCTTCCACACGCCTTTGACCTGATCAATGCTAGGCATGTTCATGATTGTTTCTGCAGTAGTGGCTTGTTCTTAACCGGCTTGGCCGTTACTTGATGTGTAACCTCCAGGATGACCGGGCTGACTTCAGGTTTTACATCCGGCTTCGTATCTGGCTTGACGTCAGGCTTCGTCGCCGCTGGCGTCTCTGTCGATGCAACCTTGTTAGGGCCAAGGTTTTTGGGTTGAAATGATGGCTTGTTGCTGCTGTTGCCAGCATTCTGTTCATTAGTCTTGTTCATGGTGACCTCTGGGTCCCGTGCTCCGCGAAATTGCGAGATACCCAGGATTGATTGACCGGCAAACCTTACTTGGCAAGAGACAGGCGGTCGGTGCGCTACCACGCTTAATATGAATAAAGCGATGATCAGTGAGATCTCCAAGAGACGATTCTCAAGTCCGTTTGCTAGCGCACAGATAAGCGCAAGTCGGGAGGAGATTCTGTGTGGCGCTGGGATGCATGAGGACTAATTCCTGTTCCATCTGCCAGCCTCAAGGAGCTATTCATGCAATCCATAAAACATGTCATGTCGTTATCCCTATTGATTGCATTGAGTGCTGTATCGCTCAACGCATTCGCTGGCAATCAGGTCCAACCACAAATATATGTCGGCGGCGGTATTGGAGCCGACAGAATTAACGGCGAGGACTTCACCAACTCGAATGGCGATATCTCGAAAAAGCGTGTTTCCTGGAAAGCTCAGGCAGGTGTCAAGTTCAACCCGGTAGTATCACTTGAAGCACAGTACATCGATTTTGGCGCAGCCAATCGGAACTCTGATCGAGTGAAAGCCACTGGCTGGACCGCAGGTCTGGTGGCCGATTTGCCAACCGGGATTTTTGTCACGCCCTATGCAAAGGCTGGTGCAATACGTTGGGACACTGACAATCGCTTTAACAACCTTAGCAGCAAGGATCACGGCACCAACTTCACCTGGGGCGGCGGCGCCCGCTTCAAGTTATCTGACAACATCGACTTGCGTGCAGAGTACGAGCGCTTCCGTCTGGATCAGACCCACGTCGATAATATTTCTGCGACGATGCAGTTCAATTTTTAAACTTGAGAACTTTGAAGCGTGGCACTGCGCTTGGCTTTTTCCAAGCAACGGAAAGCGGACGCCCAACCAGAAGGTTGGGCGTCCGCTTTTAGTGCAAATCGGTAATCAGGAATGGCCCGATACGCGGCCGTTAAGTCGATCTGCGATGATCATGCCACGCAGGCATGTGGCGACGCATTGTGAACGGAATTGATTGAGAGTGTTCTAACGGTAGAGCCGATGATTAAAGGCGGCTGTGTGTTATCACGAAATGCGTCAAGGTGTATGCCGAAACACAGGAGCATTATTTTCAAAAGCGCGTTAACGCCCAGACCATCCTTGAGCAGGCGCGTAGAGTGCTGATCGTTGTTGAACGGAAATGTAGCCCCGTCCATATGCGTCATCCTGGATGGTGGATGTTTCCAGTATTAAGTCTGAATCAATACGGAGTATCTCCACAATGAATCCCCAAGCCACGAAAAACCAGGTCAATGACGTTGTCTATAGTGGCAAGGGTGACAAGGCGAAAGGCCATTAATACAGAGGCGACCAAGTTCGCATTGAGAATGGATGAAATCGTACAAGAGAAACTCTTGGATGCAAACGATCCTCGCCCTTTCCTGATTGAGAACGCAGAGGGCCGTTCTGCCTATTTTGTGATCTGTGATCACGCGGGAACAAAAATTCCACAGAGTCTAGGAACATTGGGCCTGTTGGAAGAAGATCTGCAAAGGCACATCGCCTGGGATATCGGCGCCGCAGCGGTGTCGTTGAAGCTTGTGGAAGCGCTGGACATCACCGCGATCCTTCAACCCTATTCACGTCTAGTGATCGACTGTAACCGGCCGCTGCATAGCCCCGATTCGATCGTGGAGACCAGCGATCGAACGCTGATTCCGGCCAATCGACAGATTTCCAAAGAGGAAATCTTGCGGAGGCAGCAGGAAATATTCATTCCTTATCACGCGTGCATCCGCGACGAGCTCGATGCGCGCGAGCGGCGCCAGCAGAAGACCGTGCTGATCGCGCTGCATAGCTTTACTCCTGTCTTCATGGACCAGCGACGGCCGTGGGATGTTAGCGTTCTCTACAACCACGATGCGCGCCTGGCTGTCCTGCTGAGAACGGCGCTGTGCGCTGAAAAAGGTCTCTTGGTTGGGGACAACGAACCCTACTTCGTCAGCGATGAGACGGACTACACGATCCCGGAGTACGGTGAACGGCGAGGAATCCCGCATGTCGAGATCGAGATCCGTCAGGATCTGATTGTGGACGAAGCCGGACAGCAGGCTTGGGCCCAACGTCTCGCGCGACTGTTGCCCGCCTTGCTGGAACCTCTGGAACGAATGGAACAATGATGCCGGATCGTCGGCGCGGATGCCTTTAACTGGAGATCAATACATGCAAATCCGCGTCGGGTGCGAACTGGTTTATGAGTGTCCCCAGCCCACTCCCATGATTCTGAACCTGCAGGTACATCCGTCGCGTGCGGCGGATATCCTGGTTCCGGATGTGCTCCGGACCGACCCGATCGTACCCGTTACCTTGTACTGGGATGGTTTCGGGAACTGCTGCAGTCGCATCGTTGCGCCGGCTGGGCGGATTCGAATATCCACGGATACCTTGGTCCACGTCCCTGGGAATCCGGAGCCCATCTTTGTGGATTCCCTGCAGCATGCGGTCGAGACCTTACCTGAAGAAACGCTGGTCTATCTTTTGGGAAGCCGTTATTGCGAGACCGACCTATTGGCAGAGACGGCTTGGAAGCTTTTCTCGCACACCCCCTTGGGCTGGCAGCGTGTGCAGGCGATCTGTGACTACGTTCATCAAACTATTTCATTTGGCTACGAGCATGCTCGTCCGAGCAAAACCGCACGGGAAACCTTCAACGAAGGACAGGGTGTGTGTCGTGACTTCGCACACCTCGCGATTACGCTATGTCGTTGCCTGAACATTCCTGCGCGCTACTGCACCTCATACCTGGGCGACATTGGCGTGCCGAGGGTTGATGCCCCGATGGACTTTGCTGGTTCAATGGAAGTCTATCTAGGCAACCAGTGGCATTCGTTTGATCCACGCAACAACCAGAGACGCATAGGACGCATCCTGATCGCGCGCGGTCGTGATGCCGCGGATACTGCTATCACGACGACCTATGGACCACACGCACTGGAGAGCTTCCGCGTCTGGACTGATGAGATGTCGTGAACCGCGAGCGTGACCGAAATCTAGCGATCTTGAGTCAGCATTTACCGCTATGTGGGAAAACGCACCGACATGAGTTTCTCCACCGCAGATGATGGGGGGCACTCACAAAACAATTTTCATTCCCAAGGAAGACCCGCAATGAACCCCAGACATCTATTCATGGCATTTGCTCTTGCCATCTTTTCTTTCGTCGGCGCTCCGCAGTTTGCGAACGCAGCCACGGCAGCAGATCTTGATGCTTCCTCCAACCAAGCCCTGGAAGGCCTGTACAAGTCCAACCCGCTTGCCGCAGATATCGGCCAGCGCGCAAAAGCAATTCTGATTTTTCCGAATATCGTGAAAGCCGGCCTGGTGTTTGGCGGCTCCTACGGCGAAGGCGTATTGAAGCAAGGTGCTAACGTTGAAGGTTATTACAACACCGTCAGCGCCTCTTGGGGCCTGCAAGCTGGTGCGCAGTCCTATGGCTACGTCGTGTTCCTGATGACGGACAAGGCAGTGAAATACCTGCATCGCAGCGAAGGCTGGGAAATCGGTGTTGGCCCGACGGTAGTTGTCGTTGATGCCGGCGTCGCGAAGAACCTGTCGACATCCACGCTGAAGAAGGATGCTTACGCTTTCATCTTTGACCAGCAGGGCCTGATGGCTAGCCTTAGCATCGAAGGCACGAAGATCTCGCGAATCAAGCGCTAGTCGCTGGATGATCCAGACCGTCGCAAGCAGAACCATGGACGCCGATCCCTGACCGCTCCCGAAGTGCCCGGACCCTTCTTAAAAGAAGTTGTACTGGATCGCGACAGGATCGGCGTATGAGGAGAGTCTTCTTGAGGATGGTCGTGGACAGGGCAGGCCGGCATGGCACTGGACAGACCTTGGCAGGCCAGACAGACGGTCGCAAAGCCAGCAAGGATTCTCAGCAGCAGACGCATCATGGCGACAACAGCCCGTTGGGTAGCAACTCGCTGCATCAAAGTCCACTCAGCAGGGTCATTCTGCCGATGACCATTCAAAGGCAAAGGAAAAACCTCAGCAGCGGTAGCTGTTGGCGTGGAGCGACAGCCTGTATGGGCTGGTTGAGGCCCGTTGCTGCATCTTGCAGTTAACGGGTCTCTTTTAAAGAAGGAATTCGGGTGCGTTCTGTCAAAGTGTTGATCAGGTCAAGCGGGTTCAAGACAAGCGCTTTGGCGACCCCAGGAATATAGAAGATACTTTCCATGGATAAAGAACAGACAAAAGAATCAATGTTTCGAGATCACGCGCCAGAGCAGGAGAAACATCAGCTTGAAAAGGATTTTGTCCTCATGAAGGACTACCTGTTGATGTGCTTCCGCAAGGAGGATTGGCATGGAGTGATGGACGCGTCTGCCGATATCCGGGAGATCGTTTCCAAGCTCTCAATCCTCAATTGGATTGAAGCGCCGAGACGGCAGTAGCGGAGAATGTCGGGTTGCCACCTTGCATCTCGGTGATGACGACGACGGCATTCGATATGTTCGCAGCATGCGGTTGGCCAATGGCGATCACGCAAAGGAGTGCGGCCACCTGAGGAGGGGGCAGACGGAGACAACTCATTAAGTGCGCACGAGACCAGTGGCGAGGATCTGTAAAAAGGAATTCAAATGACTTTGCTAGATCTGATCGATAACTTCTCAAGCCTCAACTCAGAACACACAATATTCGTAAAGTTTCCTTGGAGCCCTGTGGCCGATGCCGTGGCTGTGGCCACTATGGAGGGTAAACGGCGAGAGTTATCCTGTGAAAAGGAACTTCATGGCTATCACTTTTTTATCAACGTTGGCATCGCCCAAGATTATGTTCATGGCTGGATCCAAACTCTGTCCTTTCGTCCGTCCCCCAAGCAAATATGCGAAAGGCTGATTCAGTATGCTACAGATGACGCGTAGAAACGCCCATCGAGCGCGCCCAGAATGTCAAAACGCAAGACAAAGCAGACAACGTCTCCTCGCCTAAACTATTCGTGCCAGCGCTGAATCCTTGGAAGAAGTTTTCGCGCCGCTTCGACGAATTACAACGTCGATTTGATGCTGCCGACGATCATCAACCATCTGAATCACGCCGCTACCCTGGGCTAAACCGTCTAGAGTGACAACCGTAGACGCAGAAGAATCGCTTTGATCCTGCGACTGTGACAACTTGATCTGATAGCGAGTCTGACGATAGCGATAGTTCAGCGAATAACCGGCCCAGGAATCGGGCACGCAAGGCAAGAAGCTGAGTTGATCGCCATTTACTTTCAAGCCCAACAACGACTCCGTAATCAAGCGATAGAGCCAACCCGCAGAGCCGGTATACCAAGTCCAGCCACCGCGGCCCGTATGCGGCGACACCGCATAGACATCCGCCGCTAGCACATAAGGTTCAGTTTTATAGGTTTCGACGGCTTCTGGCGTCAGGCCATGATTGATTGGATTGATCAGCTCTAGCAACTCCCAAGCTTGACGGCTTTCGCCCAATACTGCGAATGCCATTGCTGCCCACACTGCTGCGTGAGTGTAATGCCCACCATTTTCACGGACACCAGGGACATAACCCTTGATGTAGCCGGGATTCATTTTGGATTGATCGAACGGCGGGTCCAGCAATTGCACAAGACCGGCCTTGCGGTTGACCAAACGCTTGTCCAGCGCATCCATCGCTATGCGCGTGCGTTTAAGATCGCCGGCGCCAGAAAGGACTGACCAACTCTGTGCAATCGAATCAATCTGGCATTCCGGGTTGACAGCCGAGCCCAGAGGAGTGCCATCGTCAAACCAGGCGCGGCGATACCATCCACCGTCCCATGCATGCTTCTCAGCGCTATCCTGAAGACGGGCTGCATGTTGATCGCAGCGTTCGGCGAATGACATATCACCGTATTGCCGGGCGAGCGTGGCAAAGGACCGCAACACTTCATAAAGGAAGAAGCCCAGCCAGACGCTCTCGCCCGTGCCGTGAATACCAACCAGGTTCATGCCATCGTTCCAATCGCCAGAACCCATTAATGGCAGCCCATGGACACCGACCTTCAAGCCGTTCTCGATCCCCTTGACACAGTGCTGGTACAAGCTCACCTGTTCCGATGATCGGCCAGGCAGGTCGTAATAGGATTCCTCCTCAGCGCCCAACAAGCGCCCGCTGAGAAAATGTGTCTTCTCATCGAGTATGTCGATATCACCGGTGATGGCAATATAACGACACGTGGCCAATGGCAGCCATAGAAAATCATCCGAGCATCGGGTGCGGACGCCACGGCCAGCCGGTGGGTGCCACCAGTGCTGCACGTCGCCTTCAGGAAATTGTCGCGCTGCGCAGCGCAGCAAGTGTTCGCGCGCCAATTGTGGCTCTGCGTGGACCAATGCCATGACGTCTTGCAATTGGTCTCGAAAACCAAAGGCGCCGCCTGACTGGTAATACCCGCTTCGTGCCCAAACGCGACAGGCCAGAACCTGATACAGCAACCAGCCATTGCTCAACACGTTCAGCGATGCGTCCGGCGTTTCAATCTGGACGGCGCTCAAAGTGTGCCTCCAATAGTTCCGAACGTTCTCTAGCGATGAACGAGCCGACCCTGCTTTGCGCAAACGCTGTACAAGTTTGCGCGTCTGCTCGATATCTTGGCCTGCGCCCATACGAAATATTATTTCGCGATCCTGTCCGTTAAGTAATTCAAACGGTACTTGGATGGCGCCACAGGGGTCGAGGCCTGCACCGAGGCGTCCCGACAACTGTGCTCGCTTCATCGCGTCAGGTTTGCCGAGCGCGCCATTGCGTCCTAGGAACTCGGTTCGATCACCGGTCAACGTGCGAGAAATATCGTCGACATCAAAGAACGCCGTCCTCCCGGAGAATTCGGTGTTGTAAGCATTGCGCGCGAACAAAGCACCACTCGTGGAATCAATTTCGGTGACCACATGCATCGCGGTCTTGGGTCGTAGGTCGCCCAGTACCCATTCGATATAGCCGGTCGCTGACAGCTTTCGCGTGCGTCCGGATTCGTTATGGATTTTAAGGACGGAGAATTTAACAGAATCCTGCAGATCAACATAAACCCACAACTCAGAGCGAATGCCATCGGATAAGTGCTCGAACACGCTATACCCAAAACCGTGCCGGCTGACATACGGTGCGGTGCCACGGACAGGCATCGGCGTTGGTGACCAGAAATGTCCACTCTCTTCATCCCTCAAGTAGAAGGCCTCGCCGCCTGCGGCACCGACGACGTCATCGCTCCACGGAGTCAGGCGGAATTCGTGGGCATTCTCGCTCCAGCTATAAGCTGATCCACTTTCGGAAATAACAGTTCCGAAATTCGGGTTGGCCAGCACATTGACCCAAGGCACTGGTGTCATTTGCGCCGACGTCGTTGTAATAACGTACTCGCTGCCATCCTGGCTATAGCCACCGATGCCGTTGCCCAGGATCAGATCACCTCGCGGGGGTTGTTCCAATGTGACCGACTCAGGCCGATGTCTGCGTGTAGTCACCAATCTGGCCAAGCGTGGACTCGTGAGACTACGTCGATCTACCTGTTCCTCTAGTGTTCCACGATCATCTGCGATAATGACACGAGCCACAGCCTGTAACAGTATTCGATCTTCATGCGAGATCTGTTCGGCAGAACGCACGAAGATGCCGCCCGGACGATCAATGAACTGTGCTTCGGAACCCGTCGCAATCAAGTCGATGATCTGGTCCTGGAGTTGCTGTCGATAGCCAACGTGATCTTCATTCCAGATCACCAGATCTACCGTGAGGCCTTTCATGCGCCAATACGCGTGGCATTGAATCAACTGGCGGGCAAGATCGATATTGGCGATATCCGCAATCTTAAGCAAAAGAATCGGTAAATCACCAGAAATGGCATAGCCCCAGAGGCCGGATTGTCCGCGTCGGTTCTGGACTAGTAGATTGGACTCCGCCCGCAGTGCAGCGTTGGCATAAAGAATCGAGCCGGCCATTCGCGTATAGAGCTGCGCATCAGTCGTGCCGACATTGATCTGACGTAGCGCCACGCCACTATGGGTCCAGGCTAAATCAAAGACACGATCAGCTAAGTGGCGGTCGTGATATTTGTCGACTAATGCGATGCAGCTGTCGCGGCTGTCAGCAGCGCCACTGACCAGATCGAGCGTTGCTGATTGCTCGGGGTCGAGAGTAAGACGGCAGCGGATGGCAACTACTGGATCCAGAACCGAACCCGACGTTCCGGATAACGCTGCGCTATGGTTCATCGCTTGTGGTGCCGCTACCGTGCGGTTACGTCCAATAAAGCGCATGCGATCAGTTTCGTAGGAAACGCTCTGAACTTCAGTGCCGTGTGCAGCCAGAAGATGGAACATCCATGGCGTCGGATCCCCGTCAGAACGAGGGCGGCGCGTGCACAGAATGGCGCGACGATCGCCGACGATCTCGGTTTGCACAAAAAGATTGCTGAAGGATGTCTGCGTCATGTCCGCGGATGGGGGCGCCATTACCACTTCTGCGTAGCTGGTGATTTCGATGGTTCTGCGAGTGCGCGAGCGATTGGTTACGCGCAGCCTGCGTAGTTCGATGTCATCTTCTGGCGACACTACGATCTCGGAATAGGTGTCGTAATCGTGATCGCGCCGGCGATATTCGGCACGGCCTTCCGAGAACATTGCCTCATAACTGTCTGCACGCTTGAGCACTGGTTGATGTGCAGCAGACCAGTATTCGCCACTACTGATGTCGCGCAGGTAAATGAAGGTGCCCCAGTTATCTGAGGTGCTGTCTTCGCGCCAGCGCGTTACGCCTAAATCCTTCCAGCGACTGTATCCGCCGCCGGCGTTGGTCAGCATAACGTGATAGCGGCCGTTGGATAGCAATTGCACTTCCGGGGTGGCAGTCTGCGAGCCGAGCGGCGCACGGGTCGAGGCTTGCGGCGCATCAGAGAACACGCTGCCTTCAGAATGTTCTGCGATGCGGGCTAGCGCGACGGACGCTTTGGGTACACGCTCTTGCAATAGCAGCAGCGTAGCCTGAAACAGTGGCGCCGATTCAAAACGGCGCTGCATAGATCGGTCGAGAATCAGGTTAGCCAGCGATACCAAAACCATGCCTTGATGGTGGGCCATGAACGAATAGGCCACGGCAGACGTTTGCGCGCGCTCTAGTCGAGACGGCGTGTAATCGATCGCTTCGAAGAAGCCGAAACGCCCTTCAACGCCGATGACTGACAATCGCTGCAAGTTCTCGCATGCTTGTTCCGGCGCGACCATCAGCGCCAGCGCCGAGGCGTAAGGTGTGACCACTTGCTCTTCCGCCAATCCACGCTTGAGCCCGAGGCCCGGTACGCCAAACGCGTGATATTGATAATTCAAGCTGGCATCGACGGTGTTATAGCCAGATTCAGAGACGCCCCATGGCAACGACCGTTGATTGCCATAAGCAATCTGTCGCGCTACCACCGCACGATACGTCTGGTCCAGTGAGGTGCCCTCATAGCTTGGCATCACCAGCAAGGGCATGAGGTATTCGAACATCGAGCCGCTCCAGGACATCAGGATTGGCTCGCCACCACCACTCACCAGCAGTCTTCCGAGGGAAAACCAGCTTTCTTGCGGCAACTTGCCTTGGGCGATGGCAACGAAATTGCATAGCCTTGCCTCTGAGGCCAGCAAATCATAAAAGCCGTCGTCGCGACGGAGATTATCGACGTTGTAGCCGATTGCTAGCAGGTGACGGGTGTGATCGTAGAGGAATCCGTATTCCATCGTTGCAAAATCTATCGCTTGCGCGGCCACCCTCTCGATCAATGCAATTCTCTCGGCGACGCATGCACTGCTCGCGACCATCATTTCACGCATGCCTAGAAGCCAGGCAGCAGCAGTGGGGTCTGGGTTTTCCTGCAAGTGGGCATCAATACTCTGAAGGACATCAATGGCGTGAGCCTCTATTTCACTCAAAGTTAGGGTGCCTGTGGTTTTGCTCAATGCCTCTAGTCCGACTGGAGCAGTGGGAAACGCAACCCACGGAGCGAAATGCTTGATCTCTCCCAACGCCTCCTCGCACTGCTGCTCGAAAGCGTTGAGCCAATCAGTTGCCACCGCACCTGCGGTAGGCCCCAAGGATTCATGGATTCCAGCAACCCTACTGACCAGACTTGATAGACGAATGAATATGTCCTGTAGCGTCATGCGGGGTTCGGCAGAGGCCGCAGCTACTTGCATTTGCAAATTGGCAATAGGTTCACGCCCGGAGCCGGGACTGCCAGGTTCAGGAAAATTATCGAGTAGAATCGCGAGGACGTCGGCCAAGCCTTCGAATAGACGAGTGCTGACAATATTGTGGGCAGGCAGGGCCAATAGTCCGGCATGCAGCGTCAAGAGATGACCAGCGAGATTGCCGCTGTCTACCGACGAGATATAGCGCGGCGGCAATGGTTGCAACGTGAGCGTGTCGTACCAGTTGTAGAAATGCCCCTGATGCCGTTCAAGCCGTGAAAGCGTATTAAAAGTATTGACGGTTCGCTGGATCAATAGACCGGACGAGATATAGCCAAAATCATAGGCTGACAGGTTGGCGAGCAAGGCCATTCCTATATTGGTCGGCGAAGTCCGATGGGCAATGACAGGATGCGGGCGCTCCTGAAAATTGTCTGGCGGCAACCAATTATCTTCATCGGCCACAAAGCGCTCGAAGAATGACCAAGTCTTGCGGGCGATCTTCCGTAGGAAGATCGATTGGTCGCTGCTCAGCTTGACTTCTTTGTGAACCAAACCGCGACTCAGCCACCAGGCAACGCCCGGTGCCGTCAGCCACAGAAAAATGACGGGCAGCGCAATGATCCAGGCCGATAGCTGGATCGCAGCAAGCAGTAATATTGTCACCACGGCAAACGACGGCGCCGCCCACATCTGGCGATAGGTAGAGATCGCCTTGGTCTTGTCGCGATAGGACAGGCCGCCGGACACACTCCACTCCAGCAATCGACGATGCGAAATCATCATGCGCCACGTCGTGCGTAAAACCGCATCGAGATTGAACCATGCTTCATAGGGAAGACAGGCGATACGGAATCCGACTTGCAAGATATTCTGCCCAGATGACCGCACCGTATGGCGCAGATGCTGGCCGAGCATCATTTCTCGCGGCTTTCGGAATGCGTCGACAAGCAGCGCAAGCAGGGCGGGAATCAGCACGATTCCAATCACCGTCAAGGTCCAGATCCAAGGCTGCGGCAGCGCCAGCCAGCCCATCAGCAATAGCACCGGTAAGGCAATAGTGGCGAGACTGCGTCTCAGATTGTCGAGAATTTTCCAGCGCGACAACGGTGACAAGGGATTCCGCAGCGATTGTTTGCTGAGCCCGGGGACCCGTGGAAGCAACCAGCAGGCAATCTGCCAATCGCCACGAATCCAGCGTCGCTGCCGACTCACGTCGGCCTCATACGTGGCGGGATATTCTTCTACCAGGTCGATGTCGCTGAGCAGGCCGGAGCGCGCATAACAGCCTTCGAGAAGATCGTGGCTGAGAATCTTGTTCTCAGGGAGGCGATCTTTCAGTGCCAGTTCAAACGCGTCAATATCGTAAATGCCTTTGCCGGTGAAAGAGCCCTCGCCGAACAAGTCTTGATAGACATCTGAAACCGAGCGCGTATAGGGATCGATGCCAGGTTCGGTTCCACAAAGTCGGGCGTACAAGGATCTGGTCGAACCCGACCAACTCGCACTGATTCGCGGCTGGAGAATGCCGTAGCCACGGGTGACGCGTCCCACTGCTTCGTCATAATGCGGACGATTCAGAGGATGGGCCATGACACCGGCGAGTTGCTGCGCAGTATCACGCGGCAATTTGGTATCGGTATCCAGCGTAATCACGTAACGGACCTTGGACAGGGCCGCGACATCGCCAACAATGCAGGAGAATTTATGCCAACCTGCGCCGCGCAGCGCCGCATTAAGATCCGCTAGCTTGCCTCGTTTACGCTCGTAGCCCATCCAGATCTTTTCAAGTGCATGCCAACGCCGAGGGCGATGGAACAGGAAGAACTTCTCGTCCCCAGAGGTGGAATATTTCTTGTTTAAGTGCGCGATGCCAGATTGGGCTAACTGCAGCAGCAATGCGTCTTCTGCTAGCGTTTCGTCCGCAGCGTCGCAAAAGTCTGTCAACAAGCCAAAATGCAGATTGTTGTGTCGATTGCCGAGAAACCGGACTTCGAGTGCTTCCAGCAAATCATCAATGTCATACGCGGCGCCCAACATTGTCGGAATCACCACCAAGGTCCTATCCGTTGCCGGAATTCCTAGTGAAAAATCCATTCGCGGCAATAGCTTCGGGGCCATCAGCAGGGTCGTCAGCCAGTTACTGATTGCTGAGGCAAACTGGCTGTTGGAAGCCAGCAATAACGCTGCCAGCACTGGAAGACGCCAATCATTGACGCCGTCCTGATAGGCCAGCAGGAGGAGACCCGTAGTAAGTCCTAGGGTCACGATCGCTATTGAGCCGAGATAAAGTGAAAGCGGTGATTGGTTTATTGCTTGGCGAACTCGTTCAGTTGCTGTGCGGCGTGCATGCACCGCCTTCTCCAATTGCCGGAGCCCACCATCAATAAGGAAAAATCCGACATGGGCTTTGGGATCGCTGTGATCGCCGATACTGTTCTGTTGCGCCAGGGTAATGGCTGCCCACGCAACTTCGGCCTCAGATTTATCACTGCATTTGGCCAGGCGGTCGACCACGCGTCGGTAGCGATCTCGCGTGGCGGCGTCCATGCTGCCGTAGGTGCCGGAAGAGTCCTTGAGCAGAATCTCCTCGACGACGCTCATGGTTTCGACAAATACGCGCCAGTCCGTTGCGCCCAAGGAGCGAAGGCTCCCAATAGTGTTGCCGATGGAGACTTGATCGGCAGCTTGCTGCTGGTTCTCAGCTAGGACCAGTTGTTCAATGGTCTGGCTAGATTCAGCCAAGCGCTGCTCAATCCAAGTCAACGGCAAAGCCAACGCCGGGCCATGTCCCTGCAGTCGTCGCGAGAGCTCGGCAACAAATGGGCTGACCATCGGTGGATCGGACCGGGCCATATCCGCAATCACCAGGATGAGGCTCTTGGGATCGCTCTCGGCGATTTCCATCATTTTATCGGTCCATGCCTGAGCCAAGTTAAGTTGGGTTCTGGCAGTCGAAAGTCGCGCACTGACGCGCCGCAGATTTTCAATCATCGCCAGACGCAGCATGATTGGAATCGCCCAGAGTTCGCCCAGCTGCAGCGGCGTGATGGTCTGATAGGCCGCCACAAAACGTCGAAGTGTTTCTGCGTCAAGTCGCCCGTCGCCATGCGATATGCCCTCCAGGGCAATGTCATAGACGCGCGGCAAGCCGGCAGAGGGGCCGTCGCCGAGTCGTGGAAGCTCGCGGCTATAACTTTTGGGCAGATGCTTGCGCGCCGTGCGGATCTGTTCCTCGATCAAATAGAAATTATCGAGCACCCATTCCCCTGCCGGGGCGATACGGAGCTTTTTCTTGACGGCATTCGCCAGAATTTTGCAGGTTTCAATCAGGATCTTTTCGTTGTCGTCAAGGCGATCCAGCAGTCGATTGGACGTCACGGACCTGCTGAGGACATGCGCCTTCGCAAGGGCCCTTCCGTGTTGCTCCATCTGGTCAGCACTGAACAATTCTGCGCGCAGCGGGGCTTCGTCGCTAATTTCCATTCTCCAAAATCCGGATAAATGGAACGATGCCCTCGCTCAAACTCAGAGTCTGTACGCCGCCGCACAGAGCCGCCTGCGCGATATGCCGCAATCTTTACGATCTATGAGGAAAACCTTGAGAATCATTTTAAATTTTCCGGGACAGTCTGGGGCCGGTGGAAGAAAATGATCATGTGCGCGCTGACGTACAGACAAGATATATAAAATCGTACATTGTCTTTGCACTTTCTCAGGTGCATGCCAACCACAGTCTCCCCTTCTGTGGCCTGGCGCATTGGATCCTCTCCCCCAGTGGACCCAATTATTCAGAGGCGGCTCACGTCTGAGTTGCCTCTCTTTTTGGCTGGCACAAAGCCGATCTTAACGAGAACCTTTGCAAGATATAGAGCGAGGTCTTCGAGACCTAGAAAGCACTGTATATCGAAGTCATCATTTAATTTGAATGGTTACTCTGGTTCGTTTGAGACAATTCTAGATTCAGAGAGCGAAGAAGTAATGTAATCGAGGCAAGCTCTTCTGATTGCTCGAACACAATTTCAGCTGCCAATGAGCGGACGGCGGGAATGGTGGTATTGCTCACAGCAAATCTAGCCATCGGTAGGGCCCCGAGATGGTGTCGTTGCATAAGCTGCAAAAACAGCTTGTCTTTAGTGGGGCCAGTTGATGATCTCAGGTCATTAAATTCTACAGTGGTGGCTAGACCCGGCATGCCGCCATCCGACGTCCGACACTCCAAAAGATAATGCGCAAGCGATGCGTTGGGTGATGCTTTGCCAAGAAGCATCCAGTCCATGCCGCGCGTCGCGGGAAGTACGGGCTTGCCCCATATCGCTAACCACCCTCTCATTTGACCAACTTCCAAGAGCTGCTTGGTCAAAATAGTTCGTGCGAGTCTGGACACTTTTGAATTTCTTTCACTGAGTAAAAATTGTGCCATTAAGACGGCTTGATCGTGATGACGAATCATTGATTGCGCGAAGCCGACATCGATGGGACTTGGCAGAATGGATCGGGCATTTTGCTGTTCGTTCCAGCATTTCCTGATGCCCGTGCCTCCAAGGACGGTAAGTGCGACTACCGCCGTAATCCAAACCAAACGAATCTTCACTTTTCCAAGACTCACTGGATTGGATACACGCCATTAGTGAATTTCAAAACCATGAACCCGTTGTCCATGCAAGTCACCCAGAGTTGCCCGTTGACGAACTCGGGCGGTGAGCTGCACCAGTCTGCACTTAGGTTGCCAGAGACCGGATCTCCTTGGGCGACGTTATTGAGGAGGCCGACAACCTGAGTGATCAGATTGCTCACGTTGCCGAGTAGTGTCGACGTGGCGCCACCAGTGGACCCATCGATAAGGGGCAGCAACCCGCCAATCCAAGCGTGAAGAGAGTGCTGCAACGCTAGCCCCTTCCCGGTTTGAGCTGGCGGGTTGAAATAGGCAATCTCGCTGATGCGCAGCGGATTAGCGACATTAAATACCCGCACTCCAGATTGGAAGTAGCCGCATGCCAAAGCGGTTGGATCCGACTCCCGGTCAACACTGCAATAGTGGGATTCGTAGCCGAATATCCCGTCTCCGGCTACATCTGCGGCGCGAGCGTTAACGTTCTCCGGCAGCTGGATCTCCAGTTGGATCTGATTAACGATCTTCGGTTTTGTCGGATCAGCGATGTCGATGATGTGCACGCCTTCCGAAGAAAACTCGTCAGGCGCAATCAGATACGGCTTGCCACCCCAGCTGACGGGAAGCGCATGTTGGCCGCAGCTTCCGGAATTCCAACTCACCGATCCGATCTGTCGGATCTGCGGGGACGCCACACGCTTCTGGATGTCACTGACGTCGAGAATCGTGACGCCACCCGGGAAACAGGTTGAGAGATACATAGTGTTTCCATCCGCACTCAGTTCCACGCCATGGTTGGAACCTGATCCCTCCATCCCTGCATAGAGAATCTGAGGAGATTGTGGATTGCTGACGTCGATTGCCGTAAGCAAGGACACGGCATTGCCAGCTGACCAATACGTCTTTCCGTCTGGCGACCAGTTGCCCTCGTGGCCAAAAAGATTGTCAGGTAGCTCGATTGAAGTGTTTGGGATGACGTTGAGATGCACTGGATGTGCGCAGTCAGAGATGTCGTAAACATCGAAGAACCCGACGCCCACTTCGGCGCCAACTGCTGCTCCACCCAGCAACTTGCGCGTCCGGTTGACCTTGAGCGATTCCCAGGTGCCGACCCCCATGGCTGGGCCAGTTAGGTTCGCAGATTTTTTCGGTAATTCCGGATTCGTCGCATCGACGACCACAACACCCGGCGATGGATCCAGCAATTGCAGTGGATCAATGAGCGCGCCACTGGTGGACATATAGGCGCAGTGATCGTAAGCCGGGCTGACGACACTGGCACCCGCACCTTGGTATTGACCAACCAATTCCAGATTGCAACGGTAACCTTGTCGGTTACGACCACTTTGGCGATCAGCAAGCGGTACTTCTCCTTGCAAAGCCGTTTCCGGTAGTGATCCCGGACCGCAGGTGGCGACCGATACAGCCGAAGGATTGCCACTGCCGTCGGGACTGGAACTGCGGCTACAGCCCACAATCAACGTAAGGGCGACAAGCGCCAGTGCCAGGCTTCTACTCATTCCACTCTCCTCAGCTGCCATCAAGAGAGTGTGGCGGCTTTATATATTTAAGTCGTAAGGATAGAGCCCGTAGCGACAGAGGACTTGAATATACAAGCTACTTTTGAATGTACCTGCTATGGGGCTCGAAGTGCCGTCAGTCCTTGTCACAGAATCGCAGGCTTACTAAGCGATTGTTGGCGAGAAACGATGGAGACAATCCGAAGTAGTTCTTGAAGACGCGGCTGAGATGAGCAGAATCGGAGAAGCCGATCTCGTGGGCAACGACTGTCAGCGGAATGTTACGCAGGAACATTTCTCCTGCGCGGCGCATCTTCACCCAAAGCAGATACCGTCTTGGTGACAGACCCAACTCCTGCGTGATGAGATGACTCACCCGTCCAGGCGAGAGTCCACAAAGTGCTGCAAGCTCAGCCAAGTCTAGCTTTTTGGGCAGATGAAGACGGAGCCACGTGGCGGCCATATCGGCGCGAGGATCAATAGGTTCTACGCCGACAAGATCGGGGAATAAAGTATTCAGTACGATTTCAGAAGTTCGATAGCTATCAGCGCAGGACTCTTGTCGCTCCACGACTCTAGCAATGCACTCGCCGACTGAAGTGCTGATGGCATCGCTCATGTCAACAACTTCACACCCACGCAGCATTCCGTTTCGCAGGTGGCGGCTCAAGCGATGAACGGGATCCAAGTGCAAGCTATAGACGCCACCTTCAGCTTTCAGCGTGCGGGTAACGTCACTGCCAACCAAAAAGGCGCGACCCTGAAATGACCTGGATCCGATGCCGATTGTTATCTGTCCAGTTGCTGCAATCAGCAGGACAACAGCCGGCCGTGTGCTCTTGTCAGTGACGTGCGCAGGCGATGTCCATATCAATCGATCTCTCCAAACCGCGATCGTCGAACGGATATGAGTGGGTTCATTCTTTCGAATCAACTCGTACTTTATTGGAGTGCTCATTCTTTTTATTTAGTGTAACGGAATTGGTTGAGCTTCAAGCCATAGCTGAGTCACGTACAGAGCAGGTGTTAGATCATTGAGAAATAGATGTGGCCGCGCTGCAGTTCTCAAGGCGATGTTTTGCACTGCTTATCATATATTCGATTTCCGCGAGTATCCCGCTGCGATCTTGGCGAAGCAATGGTTTGTCACCGTTCATCGGCCTTTTGGTTACGCTCGTGCGTCTCTCTCTGCGCTGCTGCCAATGCCGGGTCATAACTAGAACCGGGCCTTGGCCGTTGACGTCTATGACCAATAGAAAGGGCATCACTTCGTGTATATGTGTACCATCGGTACTTCAAATGGATGATGTCTATGCTTCTGGTGTCAACTACGTTTGTCCTCAGGAGAATATCTAGAAGTACCGTAATTACATAATCTGTCGTTGCAATGCATCGCGGAGTTGATCGCACTACGACGCGAATAAATAAACTGACTAAACGGTTACGAGGAGAGCGCGTATGGACTTAAAGAGCAGTCTAAGGATCTGGCTGTTTGCAGGACTTAGCGTTGTTGCGGGCACTGCCTATTGTAAGGTTCCACCAGAGCAGGTGGCCAAGCTCGATGGGACGCAATACACATGCATGGGTGCCGAACGTGCGGCTAGTCCTGGCGGTGTTGCTGAATACGCCGGGAAGTATCTCGATAGTTGGCCCGGACTGAAAAGCCCGCAGGGATATACCCCGGGTCCATACGCTGATGAAAAGCCTTTGTTCAAGATTACGGCGGCGAATTCAGAGCAATACAAGGACAAATTGACGGCAGGCCAAAAGGCTCTGCTCAAGGCCTATCCAGACTATTCGATTGCAGTCTATCCAAGTCATCGCGATTTCCGTACTCCGGATTGGGTTTGCGATGTCAACAAGAAGAACGCCGCGAATGCGGAGATTGCTGCAGAGGGATTGGCCGTCAATGCGACCTCGGGTTCCATCCCGTTTCCATTTCCCCACGACGGACTTGAAGCGGTATGGAATGTCAGCCACACATATCGCGTATGGACTGAAGCCTGTATTCAAGATGTGGCCGATGTATATGCCAACGGCACGGTTGCGTGGTCAAAACAGAAATTCGTGAATTTGAATGTGTTTGGAGATCCGAAAAATCGCACGTCGACACTGGACGGTGCGAATGCTCACATCTTTCAGGAATATTATTCGCCACCGCGTGAGAAAGGATTCATCTCGGTCGTCTACGCGCCGAACTCATTTGCAAAGAGCGGGACTGTGTCTTGGCAATATATTCCGGGTACCCGGCGCGTTCGGCAGTCCCCGGAAGTCGGCTATGACTATCCGGTGCCACCTGCCAGTGCCAGAACGGTCGATGATGACTATGGATTCAATGGCTCACCAGATCGATATGACTGGAAGATTGTTGGCAAGAAAGAAATCTATGTCCCTTATAACAACTTCAAGATCAACGATCCGTCCCTCAAATACAGCGACATCCTCCGAAAGGGAACCATCAATAGCGACTATGTGCGCTATGAGCTTCATCGCGTCTGGGTTCTTGAAGGCAGTTTGAAACAGGGCGTCCGCCACATTTACAAGAAGAGGGAACTTTACGTTGATGAGGACACCTGGTTAACCGCGTGGGCCGACAACTATGACGGTCGCGGAAATTTATGGCGCGTGACCTATGTGACCTCTCATTACGCACCCGCTGCACAGGCTTATCACCGTGGGGTGACCGTGTATCACGATTTGCAGGCACGTTCCTATCAATCTGGATACATGGTCAATGAAGCGGGTGACAACTGGTGGAAATTTAATGATCCGTCATTGCGTCCGGACCAATTCACATCGGCGGCTGCCGCCACGGCGGGCCGATGAACGCGCTTACGTTGGGGGAGAACATCATGTCGAAAATCCGACCATGGGGCGGTCTGCTGGTGGCTGGCATCATCACGATCAGTGGTGAAGCGAGCGCCGCGGATCCGATATTGCTCATCAATGATTACAAGCTGGAGTACAAGGTTTCGTTAGGGTATGTCGCTGCGATGCGTGTGGCTTCGCAGTCCGATGCGCTGATTAACGGCCCAAGCACGGCGAGCACGGCGCCGACTACCGTCAACATCGACGACGGAGATCGAAATTTCAAGAAAGGCAGTCTGATCAATAACCGCATGAGTGCGCTGGCAGAAGCCCTGATCAGAAATGATCAATATGGAGTCTCGCTAAGCGGAAGCGGGTTTTACGATCTTGCCTATTCGGGTCGCAACGATAACGATTCCCCATCGACCGTCAACAAGAGTGGTCCCAATGACGAGTTTACTTCTGCGACTCGTCACTACGATGGGCACAGGATTCGTCTGCTCGATGCCTACGCCTTTGGAACATGGAATTTATTGGATGGCGTTCAATTGAACCTTCGCGTTGGGCAGCAGGTTGTTGCATGGGGCGAAGCGCTCTTTTTCCCGGGGATATCGGCGGCGCAAGGAACGTTTGACGGCACCAAGTCCAATATTCCCGGCGCGGAAGTCAAAGATCAGCTGCTGCCGTCACCCATGGCAATGGCCCGGTTCCAGCTTCCACATGCACTAACCCTCTCAGGCTATTACAAGTTCAAATTCGCGCCCACCGAGATCAATCCGCAAGGCGATTATTTTGCGTCAAGTGATGGCGTTGGACCTGGCGCGACATTTTTATACGGGGCTCCCAATCCGCTCTATCCCTTGTTTGGTGCCCTGATCCCCGGCACGCCGCAAAACATCAACCTGCAGAGAACGGCTGATGACAAGGCGCCGAATCATGGAGAGTACGGAGTCCAATTGCAGTCACAGGTGACCAATCTCACAACGTTGGCGATGTCCTATGTCCGCTACCATCAAGGGACGCCTGCGACCGTATTGAATCCTGGGCCACTTCTGCTCGTGCCGGCCGTGACCAATGTGACGCCGCAATTGGCGCAGTTGGCCGGGCTCATTGGATTGCCTCCATCACTTCTCACCCAAGGCATTACTACCCAAACGCTTGGGCAAACAGTGCCGAACAGCTACACCGTCAAGTATTTTCCGAATATCAGTCTGTATGGAGTGAGCTTCAGTTCGATATTGGGCGATATTCAGGTTGCCGGTGAGGCAAGTTTCCGCGATGGCGCAAGAATTCTAGTGACCGGAGACCAGCAGGGTTTTGCGCCAGCGCGCGTCAGCGAAGTGAAATTGAACTCGATCTATTTGTTCCATCCAAACGCCATTTGGAGCGACGCGACGTTTACGGGTGAAGTCGGTGCCACCTATGTCAATAGCGTGGGCGGACTGAAGGCTCAGGATGGAACGATGAACAATAACGTCAGCCTGGGTGATAGCCGGCATGCTGTGGCGTACTCACTGACCTTTACGCCGGAGCGGGTAGGTGATTTCAGCGGCATCGGCATTACTTTGCCGATTACCTTTGCGCACCTGGTTCAGGGAGCGCCCGCAGTTTCGGGCTCCTTGGGCAATCTGGTCGGGAAGGGCGATATGCGTGCTTCTGTCGGCGTAGGCGTCAATTACCTGCAGAAGCTCGATCTCGGAATTGTGTATAGCGCATTCCTGGGTGGTGCCGATCCTGTTCGCCGGCCCTTTCAGGACCGCGATTATGTCGCGCTTACTGCCAAATACGGGTTCTGATCTGTCCGTCTAAATGCAAGGCACCGTGCGGTCGCACGGTGCCTTGCTTTGATTGGGTTGCTGACGTGAGTTGCCAGACGTAATCAACCGTTCAGGCGGATTTTCTGGACTTGGGCTTTGAAGGTTTAACAATTACCGCCGGACTGCTGCCAAGCGCTGTCAGAACGGATTGGAATAGCCGCGTGAGCCACTCTTCGGGAGTCTCTTTGGTCGCGAAGCAAGCCCACATGATGACGGCACCGTGAAGAAGATCGATCGCTATTTCAGTATCGGCATCTTTGGGCAGTTCACCACGGCGTATGGCGCGCGAGAAGATCAGGCGCAACGGCATGCGGCGCTGTTCATACCAAGGCTCCATGGCGCCTTGCAGAGATGGATTGCTGATGCACTCAGACATTAATCGGGTCAGGACTGATCGAAGTGGAGAGTCCTGCAACGCCGCGAAATACCGGATATGAAGATCCATCAGATCTTCAAGCAGGGACCCGGTGTCTTGAGGAACAAGCGTGCTTAACTGGCTGAAAGCTTCTAGAACGAGATGATCCTTTGTGGGCCAGCGTTTATAGATCGTAGCTTTGCTGGCTTTTGCCAGTGCTGCAACCTTGCTGATACTCAGGCCCTCGTAACCGTGCTCTAGGAGAAGTTTCAGGCTTGCGCTGCTGATCGCATGCTCAGATTCCCAGCTGTTACGTCTTGTGCGAGCGGGTTTTTTGCGCTGCATTATTCTTGCACCAAAAAAAGGAAGTTGACGCGACGGATGGCGACGGCCGAATCTTTAACGGCGGGCGCGAGTCTCGGCTATAAAAAGTGTGCCGGTAACCCGACTGCACCGACGCCATGATCGAATTTCGCCCGCAAAGCCGAGCGTTATTGTAGGTGAGGTCTTATCGATATCTTAAAGGAACATGGCCGAGATGGGGGTTGTGCAGCCAACGTCCCGGCTCAACAACTTTCGAGCGAGCCATTCTTCCCAAAACCGACCTCTCACGAGCGACGGCAAAGGGTTGGCCCCTGCCACTCGCCAGGACTATTTGTGCCAGTTGTAGTCAGTCGCGACTGTCCGTTTAAGGGAACCTCAACGCTGGCGCGCACCCGCAGGGATCATTTGGTGCAAAGGCGTCAGTAACTGTTTCGAATGCCAATCAAAAGGGTGCAACGGTAGCCGACTCTCAGGCCAGGTTTGACTCGCAGTTCAATATGTAACATCATTAGTTATATGAAACGCGACAGTCGTCTTTCGTCCGTCCTGCACGCGCTGCTGCACATGGCCGAACAGGATGGGCCCGTCACATCTGAAACCCTGGCGCGATGCTTAGGGACTAACCCCGTTGTGGTCAGGCGTACCATGGGGTATTTGCGAGAAGCGAACATCGTCACTTCGGATAGAGGCCATGCGGGCGGATGGCGGATTCATGTCGACCTTGGCTCCGTCACCCTGCGCGAGCTGCACGAAGCGCTAGGCGAGCCAGCGATGTTTGCCATCGGCAACCGCAACGAAACACCGAAGTGCCTTGTCGAGCAGTCGGTGAATGCTGCGCTCGAAGGCACGTTTGCCGAGGCTGAGGCGTTACTACTGAAGCGGTTTTCGGAAATCACACTTGCCGATCTGGCCACTGACTTTGCTCGTCGGCATGCGGCTGCACGACGCAAAAGGCGTTGACCATGCACTACGACGTCATCGTCATCGGCGGGAGCTATGCCGGAATGGCTGCAGCCCTGCAACTGGTACGGGCGCGCAGGTCCGTGCTGGTGATCGATGCGGGCGAGCGGCGCAATCGCTTCGCCAGCCATTCGTATGGGTTCCTTGGTCAGGATGGCGTCCCTCCCGGCGAGATTCCGGCTAACGCACGTCGCCAACTTGAAACCTACCCGACGTTGACCTGGCTGGAGGGTCAGGTCGGAGCCATGTCGGGGCAAGTGGACGGCTTCACCGTCATAACCGCCGAGCGTGAATCGTATCAAGGCCGCCGCATCCTGCTGGCCACCGGCGTGGCCGACCAGCTTCCTGCAATCGACGGAGTCGCCGAGCGTTGGGGCAAGGCCGTCTTCCATTGCCCGTACTGCCATGGCTTTGAACTCGGCCAGGGCCGTATCGGCGTCGTCGGCACCGGCCAGATGTCCATCCATCAGGCCGAACTGCTCACCGATTGGGGCGATGTGACCTTGCTTGTCAACGGAGCCGTGGAACTTAGTCAGGAGGCCAGGTCCATCTTGGAGAGCCGGGGAGTGACGATCGAGGAAGCGCTCATCGACAAGATCGAAGGGCATGCTGACGTAGCCATGGCCGACGGGCGGCGGCTGCGCTTTGCGGGTCTGTTTACGGCAACGCGCACTTCTCTTCCCAGTTCTTTAGCCGAGGCTATGGGCTGCGAACTCGAAGAGACGCCCATGGGCATTCAGCTGCGCACCGATGCCGAAAACAAGACTTCCGTGACTGGAATATTCGCCTGCGGCGACGTGGCACGAGCACCTCATTCAGTGTCGTTGGCCGTCGGCAACGGCGCCATGGCCGGCGTCCAGGTCCACCGTTCGCTACTTTGGCCGGAGACCATTGGTCCCAAGCAAGCGGAAGGCAGTATCCGATGACATCATTTTCAGACCCGGCGGCCATATCGAGCTATGTAGAGAGGACCGCGAGGATCGTGCCGGGTCTTCGGGACTTACACAGGATGACCGGTGTGCTGCTTGCCGAACAAGCACCTAACGATGCACGCATCCTGATACTCGGCGCTGGTGGCGGACTGGAGTTGAGGGCCTTAGCCGAGATGCAGCCAAGCTGGCACTTCGACGGCGTGGACCCATCCGCCGAGATGCTTGATCTGGCCCGCACGACCCTCGGGCCTATGGTGCCTCGCGTGCGCTTGCACGAGGGCTAATCGACAGTGCTCTCATGGGGCCTTTCGACGGCGCGACCTGCCTGCTGACGCTGCATTTTCTGCCGCGGAACCAACGCCTCCAGACCTTGAAGCAATTGCTCATGCGGCTAAAGCCTGGGGCGCCCCTTGTCGTTGCGCATCACAGCTTTCCCGGCGAAGGTCCTGTCGGGGATAGATGGCTCGCACGCTATGCGGCGTTCGCGGCGGCTTCCAGCATGCATGTGGCGCGGGCTGAAAGCAGCCTCGCAACGATAAAAGAGATGCTGCCCGTGCTTTCACCGCAGCAGGATGCCGATCTTCTCCGCGAGGCTGGGTTCACGAGCATCGACCTTTTTTATTGCGCATTCACCTTCAAGGGTTGGGTCGCCCAGAGACCATGAGGGACCGTAACCTGCTGTAATCCGCATGCAGCTACTCGGATTCGCTATTCAGGGACGATAGGATTAAAATAGTCTTATTCCGGAAATCACAAGGTAATAGCTATCGATTTTCGCGTAGTAACTTGTGTAGTAAAATAAAAAATATAAAATTTTAAATAAATAAAATCATTATCTTACTTAGTTTGTTGGAGTCCTAGTCCCCCAACCAGTAGTTTCAAAAAAAGCCCGCGAAAGCGGGCTTTTTTGTGCCCGGCGTTCAGCCGGATTTTGCCGGGCTGGAAAATCGTGTGTCCGCTTTTGGCTAGTGCCTGTTTGCAGGCAATTTAAGATCTTCAAGCCGGGTTTCTATCTGTCGCGAGTGACGGAAATGAGCCTGTTGGGGATGTTGTTTCATCATCGTAACGGGCATCGATAGGGACATGACCAAAGTAAATCGCCTTGACGCATTTGATTGGGCGCAAATAGAAGAAGAGCTCAATGCCCATGGCTGCGCGCAGCTCCATCGATTGCTGAGCGAGAGCGAATGCGACGAGCTGGTGAGCCTGTATGCGCGAGAGGATATTTACCGCAGCCGCATTGTCATGAGCCGGTATGGATTCGGGCGTGGTGAATACAAATATTTCAGTTATCCCTTGCCCGGGATCGTTTCTGAATTGCGCGTAGCGACGTATGAATATCTGGCGCCGGTTGCGAACCGCTGGAACCAAGCCATGGGGCTGGAGACGCGTTACCCGGCGACGCATGAGGCCTATATTCGAAGATGTCACGACGCAGGCCAGTTGCGTCCGACGCCATTGATCCTCGAATACGGCAAGGACGATTACAACTGCCTGCACCAGGATCTGTATGGGGAACATGTATTCCCACTGCAAATGGCCATCCTGCTGTCAGAACCCCAGCGTGATTTCACGGGTGGCGAGTTTGTCTTGACCGAGCAACGGCCACGCATGCAGTCACGTGTCGAGGTCGTTCCATTGCATCAGGGCGACGCGGTCATTTTTGCGGTCAATAACAGGCCGGTAAAAGGCGGGCGTGGCACTTACCGGGTGAATCTTCGCCACGGCGTCAGTCGTCTGCGTTCGGGAAAGCGGCATGCGCTCGGCATCATATTCCACGATGCCCTTTAGAGAGCCTATCTGCCTTCCTTGTGCGGTGTTGTTTCCATTTCAGCGCCCCCCTCCACGGAGGGATGGGCGAGGATAGTCTCGGGCAATAGGATCGTGCGGCACCTTTTCTTAGTCTGCGTGGCTCAATCCCATGAAGCTGTCTTCCTTCCTGTCCTTTGCCCTGTTGGCGTTCGCCAGTTCCCAGGCTCTTGCCGACTCCTGCCTTAATAACGACAAGCAGGGTGGTGCTGGTGATGCGCGCCACTACGATTACGTGGCCTGCAAGCCTTCGGGTGTCGCAGGTGGGCAAAGCTACAACTCGGTGAACATCATCGGCGGCCAGATGGCAGATATCATGTCGCGGCGCGGCCAGGACAAAATTTATACCGATGAAGAGCGTGCCGCCAATCGCCGCAGCTTGCAGGCCTTCGCCGACAGTGAGGCCGGGCGCCGCGCCAATGTCCGTTATGGCGCAACCGTCGAGATAACCAGCGACGCCAGCTTCGTCGACAGCCTGGTCTATCCCAATGCGGTGATCCCGATCGAGCAGCAACGCAGCATCCGCAATGAAATCAGCGTCGCCATCGCGGCTGGTCGTCTGCTGGAAAGCTATGGCGACCGTGATTACAGCAGCCCCGAGACCTGGAAGGCGACCCATCCCGCAGAGCGCTGGAAGAATTGTGAGGTCGCTACCGTGCTGAGCCAAGCGTATCTCACGGGAGAACTGGTCAGGCCGGAGCAGATGGATCGGCAGAAAGGCTTTGCCATTGCTGACGCAGGCGCGGCGCGGTATTGCGGAGGCACGGCTTACTGGCAGGGGCGTGCATACGAAGCGGGCGATGACTGGGTCAAAGGCATCGACAAGATCCTTGCCAAGAGCCCGAAGAGCCAGATCACATGGGCGTACAACATTGCCATCATCAACGGTTATTCGCCGGCCTACCAGAGACTGGCAGACCTGCTGCGTCTTGGTGGCCCCGAGCGCTATCGCGACAAGAAGTACCTCGACATCATGGAAATGACGCGTTACAGCTATTGGCTCAAGCGTGGTAGCAGTGATGAGCGCTATGTCACCCTGTTCCAGTACAGGAAGTGTCTGGATGCAGAACCTGCCAACCTCGCATGTGCCCAAGCCTTGCGCAATATGTATGGTGACAAGAAGACCGACATTCTCGACGGCTACTCTTCATACAACGCAGATCTTGTCGCCTATTACGACGGTTACATCAAGGAACTACAAAAGCTGACGGCGAATGCTGCTCCCTAGGGAAATGCGCTCTCGCCCCGCGCCGGCGGCACCGATCGGGATGGATCGGTTACGAGCCCGAAGAATTTCCCGTGGTCGAACAGCAGAATAGATCGGCCATGGCCACGCAGACTCAAAAGCACGGGCCTCGCCAAGGACTCCAGCCGGAGCGATCGACATGACTGCGTTGGGCTTATATTTTATTTACCGTAAAACTACATAACTTTTATTATTTATGTTTAACTTTCTTGGCAAGGCAATTCGGGGATTGCCTTGTTTTCGAGAGCGTTAGTCACTGCACTGGTTCAGTAGTCTTTCAGCAAAACAGCTGGTGCCGCGTCAGCACAAAGAAAAGGAAGTTCAACGTCCTCGCTGTCGGGGCAATCATCAAGGGGCTGCGCTACGTGACTTATTTCAATCTGATGCGCCTCTTTCCTGTATCCACTCTGGCTATCCGGGCGACCCAACTGACGCTGGCTTAGGGGCACCTTGCCGTGCGCAGGAAGAACATCTGGAACGAGCTCGATCTGCTCTGCAGGATCGGGGTCGGGCTCGAGGCCATTGCACCGGATGTCTCGCGCCTGGTTCGCGAGCTGGTGGGCGCCGATGCCGTGGCCATTTTCTGGCTCGACGAAATTGGCATGCCGGCCGGCTTCTTTCACGAGGATTCCCCCGCCAGCATCCGCGAGCTGTTCCTCAATGAATTCGACCGCCTTTTTGTCGGTGAGCGCGAAATCAATATCTTTTCTCTCGCGCAGAACACTGGTGCTCGGGTCGGGCATTTGATCGCGCCGGATCATAGCTACTACCAGTCCAATACATTCAATTTGCTGGTGCGTCCCAGTGGACACCATCATGCCTTGGACCTGCGGGTCGACATACGCGGGCAGGCCCGGGCGGTCGTGCTGTTGTTTAGAACCCAGGGCACGGCTTTTGGAGAGGAGCAGGCCATCCTGCTGGATCGCGTGGCGCCGTATCTGCAGCGTGCGCTATCGCCTGAATTGGCCGAATCGGGCTGGCGCGGCGACACGGATGTCAGTGCGCACATGCTGGTCGACATCCAGGGTCGCCAGATACTGATGTGCAGCGAGCATGCCGCCGTGCTTCTGGGTGGCGCGAATCTCGTCGGCGCCGGCTTGAGCTTGACCGGTGATGGCAACGCTCCGCCCAAATTCGTTCGCGAACTGTGCGAGCGAATACGGCTTGGCGGCCATGGGATGCCCTCGCCCACCTGCAGCTTTTCAGTTCCGGGCGGGCGGCTGCGTGCGACCGCCGTGCGCTTGCGTACGCCGGGCGCGGTGACGGGCCCGTCGTCCAGCCAGATTCTGGTGATGCTGGAGTTCCTGCGGCCGGCTTCGCTGGATACGGTGCGGAAGGTCGTTGCCCTGGAGGTTTCCCCCTTGCAGCGCGAGATTGCCTTGAAGGCTGGCCTGGGACATGCCCGTAGTGATTGCACAGCATCACTGGGTGTCAGCAACGAGGCGCTCAAGAAGCATCTGCGCGTCATCTATGCAGCTGCTGGCGTCAGCAACTGGGAAGAGTTGGCCAGCGTTCTTGATCGTTAAACCGATCCTGCGAACCTTGCCCTCCCCCTTGGGGGAATATTAAAGCCATCGGTGAGTACCTACGATTCTGCGCAAGGCGCGCCTTCATGGTGAGCCTCCAATTCGCGAATCGTTAACGAGGGAAACACGATGGGAAAAAGCTCAAAGGGTGGGGAAGCCCAGCCACATCTGCGTTACGCACCGTTGCTGGTTACAGCGACGGCCTGCCTGTTGGCGGCCTGTGGCAGCGGAGGCGGTGGCAGCAGCAGTGCCAGTGGCGGTGGCGGAGGTGGCGGTGGAGGTGACATTCCCGTGGCGCTGGATTTGCCGGCGGCACTTGAAACCTGCCCGACGTCGGCGCCTGGTGCAGCGGCACCAGCGGTGGGCACGCAACTGGTGGTTCAATCCAGCAGTGGCTGGGTGAATGCGACGGGCCGATTGAGCGCCGCCGCCAATGGCACGCGCACGGGCCGCGAATCCGGCTTGAGCAGTGGAGTCAACTGTGTGTCATGGCTTGATGCCAACCGCAGGGCACGCGCACTGAATCTGGGTGCCTACCTGTTCGACTACGTGATGAACTGGGGTGCCAAACGCTACGTTGCCACCGATGACGCCGATGGTCATCCGGGTTTTGGTTATGTGGTCTCGCACAACTCGATGAATGGCAATTCTCCGCTGGGTTCTTTCATGAATCCAGATTCGGTCAAGACCACGGTTTTTGCTGGTGCCAACCACGCCATCCATCGCGTGACGATCAACTACACGCGTGACACCGAAGCGGGTGGCAAGGGTATTGTCGTGCCAGTGGTCATCGAATGGCTGGTTGCCGCGGGTCGCAATGAGCCGGTATGGGCGGTCAACTGGAAAATGGACCAGGCCAAGAATCCAAATGCGGTCGACTTCAATACTTATCGCATGGATAGTCGCGGGCCTTACGGTTCCATCGGCTGGGACGGCAAGACCGCCAGCAGCGGGCTTGCCGATAAAGTACTGGGTGTTCAGTGGGGCGCCGGTGGCTACAAGTTCGAAGCATTGAGCTTCGGTGGCCTGACCAACGCATCGGGCTGGAACTATACCCAGGTGTCGCCAGCAAATTATGTCAAAGCCGTTCCCACCGAAACCACGCCGCTTGAATTTGGCATCGTGCAGACGGCGCGCGACAGATTCATGGGTTATCCCGATGGCGTCAGCGGCCGTTTGAACGGCAAGACCTCGAATACCTATGGCAAGGCCTGTGCCGAAAACAATACGCTGATGCCCTGCGCTCAGGATTGGCCGTACCAGATGATGCAGTATTCGGCGCCGGACGGTTCTTTCGCGGCCACGCCGACCACCGGCAAGTTGATGGCCTGGGGTACGCCGTATGGCTATCTGGGTGCTGATACGGTGCCCAGCTTCGACTACCTGTTCACGACCTCCGGCAAGGGAGAGCGCAGCTACGCCACTTACATTTCCTGGGGTGAATATGGCGCCGAGAACGCTGCGGATGATCCCGTGGAAGCAGCCAAGCGTTCTGCCGATGGCGCAAGCTACTGGACGAATACTTTCATCCTTGGCGGTGTAGGCACTATTGCGACAGACGCTGCGCTGCCAGGCAGTTCCACCAAGAGGGCATTGCCCGCGAACGGCTACAACGAAACCTATGGCGCTTTTGAATTCGTTGCTACAGCCGACGGGCGCGCGGATGTCTTGATCAAGAATCTGGGGCAGGTAGGCACCAATACCACGGTGCGGCGCCCGATCATGGTGTTCAACAACTACGGTGGTGCGTTGCCGTCGATCAAGCTCAATGGCTTGCCTGCTACCAGCGGCACCGACTATCTAGCGTCCTATGACACCGCAACGCGCCGACTGTGGCTGACTGTCCTCTACGACATGGGAACCCAGGAGGGTATTCACATTGCGCTGAATTGAGCAGATGCGGAATCTCGGTTCGTGATTGTGTGAAGTAACAGATAGAGCGGAGCGCGTATAGGCTCCGCTCTTCTGCTTTCAGCATCACTTATTTGTCCTTTGCACCGGGGTGCGGATCTGTCAGATCGCTGGCCACTTTAATCACCGTCAACTGGCGTGCTGGCTGGTCACTCAGGCGCCAATTCATCACTTGGCCAACGGACAACCCGATCAGCGCAGCGCCAATGGGGCTGACGACTGAAATCCGCTGCGAAGCCAGGTGTGCTTCATGTGGCAGGACCAATTGGATCGTGCGGATGCTGCCACTCGTCATGTCCTGGTAAGTCACCCAGTTTCCAATGCCTACGACGGTCGCGGGCATGGCTTCGGGAGAGACGACATCGGCCCGTTCTATTTCGGTCAGTAGCTGTTCGGCAATCTCAGGCTCATTGCGCATGGCAGCGTGCGCCGCCCCGCGCAAGCGATCGATGACTGAAGACGCCAGGACCAAGGGTGGCAGGGTTTCTGTTGCTGAAGATCTGATGTGATTCATGAGGGTGTTCTCGTTTGGCCGGCGGCGGACTGGTGTCCTTCGCCCATGCGATATGCCGCCCGTGTGGCGGCAGAAGAAGGAAGTACTGGAGCTGAAACACGCAAGACTGCCGCGCAGAAGACTGGCTGCGGAGAGGCGTGTTGGAGGTGAGGTTTATCCCTGGACCTGGGGGATCAAGGCACAAGCGTGCGCCCAAGCCCAGAGCTTAAGAGCGTGCGAGATTGGTGCCTGCGTGCGTCAGGTGCCGAATGAATGTTGCGAGCATATTCATGCGGCCATGGTCGGACGCTGGCTGTGCAATGTCAACTTGCGGAGCGGCATTGTCCGGTTGGGGTGGATAGGGCTGATGGCGGGTGTTTTCGGCCACCGCTTTTGGTTCCACTCTTTACGGCTTAGCCAGAAGTCGTAGTCCTGGCGCAGAAAGCAGGGCGGGGCGCCTGAATGCGGGGTTATGCCGGTCAAAATGCAGGCTGTGCGTAGTGGCCAGGGCCAAAACGATTCCAGCCCCAAGCCCTGCCGCTGGCTGGGCGCGGGATGGAGGCACTAGCCAAACAGGTAATATCGCAGACGGCGTAAATCGCCTAGCTTATGCAAACAAAATAAATACATGCATAGGGGGCGCGTTATGGCGGCGATCGGCGATGTCGGCCTTCAGAAGGACCCGTCGGATACCCGGCTGCGGTCCCTGAATGGAGAGCTGCTTTTATTGATTGCCGAGCAGGCGCGCAGAGTGTCTGTTTCCGTATGTGTTTCAGCGGCGGTGATTGCCGCGCTGGTGATGCCCTATGTGGACTTCGCGATTCCGCTGGTCTGGCTGTTGCTGGTTGTTGTCTCGACTGCCATCCACACGCGTGTCCTGAGTGGCCTGTTGCAAGCGGATGAGCGTCCGGAAAGTTCCAAGCTGACCGTTGCGGCAATCTCCTTCGGCCTGCATGGGGCGCTGATGGCTTCACTGATCAGTGTTTTCCCGTTCGTGCCAGTCACCATCGGCGCCGTGATTACGATCTATAACGTTGGCCTTTGCAGCGCTACGGTGGCGGCGACGGCCGGACTGCGCCGGATATTCGCGCCGTACGCCCTCGTCACCCTGGGACCTATTGCGCTGGTGTGGGCCCTCTCGGAAAACCTCAACGTTGCGCTCTATGAGCGCTCGTTGTTCGTCGGCCTTTCGTTTGTCTACCTGGTCTCGATGCTCGGGCACGCCAAGGGCACTTTTGCCGCCTTCACGGATTCGTATAACAACCGCGTCCAGGTCATGGAGTTGAACAAGCAGTTGACCGCTGCGCTGCAGGATGCCGAAACCGCCAACCACGCGAAGACGCAATTCCTGGCCTCGGCAAGCCACGATCTGCGCCAACCGATTCATGCGCTGTCCCTGTTCAGCGGCAGCCTGCTGCTGCGCAACCTTGATGAACGCAGCGAGCTTATCGCCCGGCAGATCGACAAGAGCATCACCGCGCTGACCTCGCAACTGGACGGCCTTCTGGATATCTCTCGCTTGGATGCCGGCGTCGTTGCCAAGTCGATTTCCGTCGTCCAGCTGTATGACTCCCTGCAACAGCTCGTACAGGAATTCCTGCCGCAGGCAAAGTCCAAGTCACTGCGGCTGATGTTGCTCTGCAGTGTCGATGCTTACGTGCGGACTGATCCGGTACTGCTGCAGAGAATCCTGCGCAACCTGATTTCGAATGCCATCAAATATACCGACCATGGCTCCGTCGAGATCAGCGTTGTGCAGCAGGACCCGTGCTGGCGTGTTCGCGTGCGCGACAGTGGCATCGGTATCCCGGCTGCCGAGCACAAGCGGATCTTTGAAGAGTTCTACCAGTTTGATAATCCCGAGAGGGACGGTTCCAAGGGCCTTGGCCTTGGCCTGGCAATCGTCAGGCGCCTCTCCAGCCTGCTGGAATTGAGCGTCGGGATCGAGTCCGAGCCTGGCACCGGCAGTCAATTTTCCCTGGATATCCCACGTGCAAGCAAAGAGGAATTGGTCATGGCATTACCGGCAATGGAATCGAAGATGCACTCAACAAGCGTGCAGGTGCTGGTAGTGGACGATGCCCCCATCATCCGCCAAGTGATGCAGACGGTCCTGGAGGAGCTGGGCTTTGGCGTGACCACCTGCGAATCCACTGCAGCAGCGGTGGAGATCTGCCGCACGTACAAACCGTCCATCGTGCTGGCGGATTTTCGCTTGAAAGGGACCGACAACGGTTTGCATGCGATCGAGAGCGTCCGCTCGATCTGGCCAGACCTGCCGGCCTTCCTGATCAGCGGCGATACCGAACCGGCAAGGCTGCGGGAAGCGCATGACGCCGGCATTGAACTGCTCCACAAGCCGCTGGCATCTGCTGATTTGCTGCGCCACATCATGAAAGCCGTTGAGCAATGAGCGCTTGGGTTCAAACACCGGGCGCCAATACCTCACGTTGGATCTCACGCGAATTTTCCGAGCTCATCCACCATCTCTCCACTGACAGCGATCACCTCAGCGGCAAGACGCCGGACTTTGATGTTCTGATTGTTGGCAGTGGCTACGGCGCTTCCATCGCGGCTGCGGAATTGGCGGGCTGCACATCAGACGGCCAGCCCCTGAACATCGCGGTTCTCGAGCGTGGGCTCGAGTATCTTCCTGGCGCTTTCCCTTCGAAGATGGCGGAGTTGCCAACGCATATCCGCGGTGGTGTCGGTGCGGTGGGCCGCGCTGGCGAAGGCCTGTTTGATATTCGTGGTGGGGCTGATGTCTCCGCGATCATCGCCAATGGCCTGGGCGGCGGCTCGCTGATCAACGCCGGGGTGATGGAGGAGCCGGATGACGATGTATTTGACCAGCGCTGGCCCAAGGCCTTGCGTGATCCCAATGTGCGCGCGGCATATTACGCGACAGCCAAGCGCCTGCTCGGTGGTACGGTCAACGGCGCCAAGAACACGATCAAGCAGCATGCCAGCGTTCCAACTTCCGGCCTGCAAAAGACGCAAGCGCTGAAGCGGCTCGAAAACCGAAAATCAGAATCCGGAGATTCAAAAGATTTTCGCGAAGCGGCCATCACGGTCGCGATGTCCGAGCGCCTGACCTCTGGCGGTGTGCGCCTCAAGGCCTGCACGCTCTGCGGTGATTGCGCGACAGGCTGCAACTACGGCGCGAAGGAATCGCTGGACACCAATCTTCTGGCCCGCGCATTTGTCGCGGGAGCCAAACTGTACTGCGGCGCGACGGTGCTGCGGATTGAGCCGACCGACTTCAATGGCTGGCGCGTACTGGTCACGCATACCGATGTGTCGCGACGGCTCGCCGAAGGCGCGGCGCGATGGGTGACGACCCGCAAGCTCATATTGGCCGCGGGCACGTTGGGGACCAGCGAGATCCTGCTGCGCTCGCAACAGCATAGTCCGGAGACATTGCCGTTCTCCACGCATCTCGGCAAACGGTTCTCTGCCAACGGCGACAACCTGACGCTGGGCTATGACCATGGCGATGCCAACGCGGTCGCCCATGAAGAGGTTCATCCCACCGCGAGAATGATTGGTCCCACCATCACCGGCATTGTGGATGCCGAGATCAAGGCCCTGACGCCGTGGGGTTCGCGCAAGATGGTGATCGAGGAACTGGCGGTGCCCGGCCCGCTGCGCCGCGTTTTTGAAGAAAGCGTCACCTTTGCCGATACGCTGGAATCGCTGGTGACCGTGGACGATCGAAAGCACAGGGAAGGCCATCCGGAAGATGATCCCTATGCGGTGAATGCGCGCAAGATCAGGCGCACATCGCTGTTTGCGTCGATGGGCGATGACGGTGCGGCGGGAACCTTGAGACTGGTGGATGCCGTCGGCGCCAACGATGGCGACGGTTTCATCACTGTCGATTGGCCCGATGCCAAGCGTCATCCACTGTTTGAAGCACAGGCGCAACAGATCTCGGAGTTCTCAAGGCATGCCGAATGCGGTGGGCGGACGATTGCCAATCCCTTGTTGAATCTGGTGCCCAAGGCGCTGAGATCTTTCATTGATGATGCGCGTGGCCCGGTATTGACCGTGCACCCCCTCGGCGGCTGCGCCATGGCCGACAGCGTTGCCGAAGGCGTCGTTGATTCCTGTGGCCGGGTGTTCAGGCGTGAAGGAGGGATTTTCTCCGGACTGATCGTGCTCGACGGTTCCATCATTCCATCGGCCCTGGGAACCAACCCTGCGCTGACGATTGCAGCGGTCTCGCTGCGCGCGATGCAGAAACACAAGGCCGAATGGAATTTCGCCGAGCCCGCAGGCAAGAGTCATGTTGTTGAACTGGGCCCGCGTCCAACGCTGACCCGCCCGGAAGTGATGGGCCAACCGTCTGGACTGGTGTCCGCCAAGACGCTCGCCGAGTTTCAGGAACGCCTGTCTGGAGCCGTGCCATTCACCAACGCCAAGGGCAAGGCGGATGAATACTGGCTCGAACTCACGCTGGCCTATCCGGATGTCACGCTCGAAAATCTTTTTCGGTCAAAGAATGCGCAAGGCACGCTCAGTGATGCGGTCCTTGAACTGGGTGTTGGTGGCGACGGCCAGGAAAGCCTGCTACGCATCTATCGCAAGAGTGATTTCGCCGATGACCAATGGACACGCCTGAAGCACGGTGATCTGCTTCCTGAAGAGCGCCCCGAAGAATTTGATGCGCTGGCGGATATCTATCCGTTGACGGGCACGTTGACGCTTTTCAAGCGCGAGGCAACAACGGCTTGCGGACGCCTGTGGCGCGGACTGACGGCTTGGCTGTTTTCGCGCGGGTTCCGTGATTCCTACCAGGCATTCGTGAGTTGGATACGGCAACGCTGTGGCGGCTACCTGCCCACTGGCCCTGGCGCCCTTGAGCGCATCAAGGGCGCGTTCCAATTGGCCAGCCACGCAGGTGAAATCAGACGGTTTGACTACGCCTTGAAGCTCGGCGCTTCACGTCCGTCACCCATCAAGGACAAGCCCAGGCTTGATCTCAAGCTCGACGGCAAGGAAATCCTGGGCAGCAAGCGGATCACCTATAAGCGCCCGAGCAATCTCTGGCGTCAGCTGCAAGAGTTGACCCTTTCAAAATTTCCGGTCGAAGCGATTGAACGGCAACAACCGGTGTTGTCGCTGGACCTGCGCTTCCTGGCTGCCCGCCAGGCGCCGTTGTTCCGCTTCACCCAGCAAAGCAATCAGGTCAACGCCCTGATGGATGCAATATCGCTGGGCGCCTACCTGGGGCGCATGTTGCTGACGATTCATTTGTGGAATGCGCGTGCGCCGGAAATTCCCAGGGAGCGTGTGGTCAACCGCCTGCCTGGCGTCCTGCCGGGATTGCCTGCGCCGGAAATACACAGCCTTGATGTCGATGCTCTCGATGGCGTGCCGGTTCAGATCAGGCTGACGCGCTATCGCTCGCAGGCCACCATCGATCAGGTCGCAGGCAATCCGAATCCTCCGGTACTGCTGATTCACGGTTATAGCGCCAGCGGTACCACCTTCGCGCATCCCGCGCTCAAGCCGGGTCTTGCATCCTATCTGGCGAATGATGGGCGCGATGTCTGGGTGCTGGACCTGCGCAGCAGTTGCGGTCTTCCCTTCGCCTCGCATCCCTGGAGTTTCGAGCAGATTGCCCTGTCGGATATCCCGGCTGCGGTTGATTACGTGTTCTGGCGCACGGGCCAGCAGCCGCTGGATGTTTTTGCCCATTGCATGGGTTCGGCGATGTTCAGCATGGCGCTGCTGTCGGCGAATCAAACCGCGAATGACGTCATGCAGCCCTGCGCGCAGGACAATGTCGATCGCTTTCGCACCGAGCGCATGGCAATGCCATCACGCATCCGCAAGGTGGCCCTGTCGCAGATCGGGCCCGTCATGGTGATGAGTCCGGCCAATGTGTTTCGCGCCTACATCCTGTCGTACTTCCAGCAGGTTCTCGGGTCGATGTCCTATGCGTTCAGGCCGAAGGCGGATGATGGCCTGTTGCTGGGTTTGCTGGACCGCCTGTTTGCGACACTTCCCTATCCGGATGATGAATTGCTCAGGGAAAACCCGGCGTGGCCGTGGGCGAAAAGAGAATATATCGGCACGCGGCATCGTATGGATGCGCTGTACGGCATGACCTTCAAGTTGCCGAACCTGAATGCCGAGACCCTCGATCACCTTGATGATTTCTTTGGCCCCATCAGCATCGAGACGGTTGCGCAGGTGATCAACTTCTCGCGCTACCAGACCATTACCAATCGCGCAGGACGTAATCGCTTTGTCAACAACAACCTGCTCCAGGATTTCTGGAAATTTCCGACGCTCAGTATCCATGGCGATCACAACGGACTCGCGGATCTCACGACGATTTACCGGGTGGACGATATTCTGTGCAAGGCAGATTGCTCGTTCGAGAAATATATCGTTCCCGGCTACGGGCATCAGGACTGCCTGATCAGCCCCGAGGCGCCACAGGTTTTTGACAAGCTCAAATCATTTTTTGATGAAGGCGCCAAGCCCGTTGTGGACGCCACGCCGAAGGATATTGTGACAACGCCAGGCTTGGGCCCCATGTTGACGGTGGCCAGTGTCGGCGATGATATGGGGCAGGTGATGATCAGCATGGGCGGGCGACCCGAGTTGGGTGCGCCGCAATATGTCTGCATGTTGCCGTTTACGAAAACAGAAGGCGCCTGGATGTGCGACCAGGCGATCCTGGACCAGCTGGGCGCGAGCGAAGACGTGCCATTTCCAGCCATTGTGATGGTGCCGTTCGATCCAGTGAAATGTGACCGTGATTGGTATACCTACCGCGTTCCGGGCTGGGCCAGGAAACATCAGGTTCGCTATCTGGCGATGTTGCTGATCTATTCACGGATGCTGGTGCCGGGCGCCAGCAGCGCAGTCTATGAAGCCATCACCGGGACCTGCGCGTCGATGGAAGCGGGGTCGAGTGGCCTGCCGCCTGGAGTCGTTCTGCTTGAGCAGGCTGCCGATCAGCGCACCGGGCTGAGACTGGCGCTGGGCAGCTGCCAGTACGCGCCCGGTCTGCTCGACCGTGGCCTGGCCGATGAAGCCTGGCGGCGACTCAACGCAAGGTTGGCGACGGAGAATCCCGAAGGCCCTCGCACCGAACTGATCATCCTCGCCGGAGATCAGGTTTATGTGGATCCCTCTGCAGGTTTGTTTGATCCGGTGCGCGCTTATGATCGCTATCGCAATCCCTACAATGTCTGGTTGAGCAATCCCAATACCCAGGCCTCCATGCAACGGGTGCCGGTGGCTACCATGCTCGATGATCACGAGATCTACGATAACTGGGAGCCGGTTTGTCCGAAGCTGTCGCGCAGCGAGGCGCAGAAATATCGCGAAGCGGGGTGGGTGCCATTGGAGGACGCGGTGGCCAAGGCCGCAATCGCCAAGGAAGAGGACGATTGGAACGAAGGCATCAAGAGCTTTCTGATGTTCCAGCGCGCAACGGCGCCGGACGGGCAGGCGCTGCCGCAACAGAGTTCCAAGGACACGTCGCTTTGCTTTGAGTTCGAACGCAATGGCGTGGCAATCTTCATGCTCGATACGCGCACCAAGCGCCACAGAAGAACGGCGGCTTCGCAAGAAGGCGCACGCATGCTCGATGATGAAGAACTGGTCGAGCTGAAGGCCTGGCTGATCACCCACAGGGACCGGCCAAAACTGATTGTCGAGCCCGCGCTGTTTTTCCCCAGGCATCGGCATTCGGTCGCAGCGCAGTTGGCCAATGGCCAGACTGACCTCGGCTCGTCGGCTTCGCTGCGATCGGATTCATGGGATGGCTATCCGGATAGCTGCTATGAGCTGCTGAGCTTCATCGCTGATCAGAAAATCGCACAAACCATTTTTCTCTCGGGCGACGAGCACCTGGGGCTGTTCTCCAGCGCGACCATTCGTGGGCCCAATTCAAATGAGCCGGTCAAGATCTGGACCATCCACACGCCCGGCTTGTACACGCCGTATCCGTTTGCCAACGCGTCGAGTTCGGATTTCATCGCCAACGAGACGTTTGAATTCGAGCGCGGTAATGGCGCCGGGAAATATCAGTGCGAGGTGGAGTCGAGGTTTTTCGATGCGCCGGCCTTCGCAATGATCTCGCTGGAGCAGGAGTCCGAAAGCAAGGTTTGGCAACTCAGCTGCGAAATGGACGGGCCCGTCGGCAAGGCGTCGGAGCGCGTCGTCATCGATATCCGCAAGACACCTTTATGAATACAGCCCGATCTTGGCTGCCGCAAAGACCGCTTCGGTACGGTTCTTGACCCCGAGTGCGCGGAACACCGATGACAGATGCGCCTTGACGGTGGCCTCGGAGATATTCAGCTCGCGCGCGATGACCTTGTTGGCCTTGCCCTGCATGGCGACGCGTAGTGTTGCGATTTGCCGTTCGGTCAGATTCTTGAGCGAGATCGGGTTGCTGTCGGTGCTGGCCTCCAGCGGCGGCAACTTTGCGGCAAGGGTGTGTGCGGGCAGATAGACGCCGCCCGCGAGCACCAGCCGGAGGGCTGCCATCATGATGGCGTGAGAGGATGCCTTGGGGATATACCCGGCAGCACCGGCTTCGATGGCCTGGTGGATCAGCTCCCGGTTTTCCTCGGCGGAAACGACCACGATGATCGCTTCTTCGACGCGTGCCCTCAGCAGGGCCAGGGCCTCGAGGCCGGCAATGCCAGGCAGGTGCAGGTCCAGCAACACGATATCGATCTTGGACTTTGCGGCCAGTTCAATGGCCATTGCACAGCTGGGCGCTTCGAAAAAGGAAATATTCTCGACAAGATCCGCCAGCAGGAATTTGAGGCCGGATCTGAATAGCTCGTGATCATCGACGAGCAAGACGTTCAAGATCGATACCCCATAGACAACTCCCAAGATTTTAGTGCCAGGGGCTTACATGAGCGATCCCTTGTGCCTTCATCCTAATGAAGCCCCACGCTAAATAGCAACAGCCCGGCGTGTCCGAAGCGGCTGATTCTGGAGGCCTGGAGCAGGCCTGTTCCCGGGGTTTTGGCTTACATCTGGCTTAGCCATTCGTCGAAGGCTATCGACTTTGGATCAATCCTCCGACCAATACCAACGGTGCTCGCACAAGCTCAGGATGCACGCACAACACCCGGGCCGGCGTCATTCAGCCTTGGGGACGGGTAGTGACCCAAAAATAGTGATGGGGCAACCTTATGCGTAATATCCGGAGTCAGGTACACCAAAAATGCCCTGCATGCGGCATCGCCGCTGTTCTCAAGCGCCGTCACTGCACCTTCTGGGCCCGCCTGAAAACCCTGCATTCAACATTTCGTCCCTATGACTGCCATATATGTGGAAAGGAGATGATGGTTGACGTTTTTTATCGTGAGGCAAAAGACATCTGGTTTGAGGTGGCGGTCGCCATTGCCGGGCTATTGCTGCTGGGCGCACTGGCAGTGGCCTTGGTGAGTGAATACGCGCGATAGGGCAGGCGAATCTGGATGGGCCGGTTTGATTGCCTGTACCGATCCAGCAAAAGGCCCGCGAGAGCGGGCCTTTTGTCTGTCTGTCAGCCTCTGTCGTTTCAATGACTGCTGATGATGATTTTGAAATCTCCAGTGGCTCGCGCCTGCACACTCAGGCGTTGATCCTTGAGCGAGTAAGACCATTCGGTATCAACACCAGCGCACTCGACTTGCAGGTTGTGGGCAAGGCGTGCGGGCCAGTAAATTTCCGTGGGAGCAGAAATATCGATTGACGCCTCGACCTCGGCGACGAGCCGCTTTTGCCGGGTATCAAAGTGCATGCTCTTGAGGATGCCCTGCGCTCTTTGTACGTAAGGGCGGCTAAAGCCTTCGGCCGCACGGCCACCGGAGCCCGGATCATCGGGGTTGGTCTGTTGATCGCGTGAGAATACCGACAGGTCTTCCTGGTTCCAGCCGTCGCCAACGCGCAGATCATTGCGGTTGCTCGCGGTGTAGTTCCACTGCGTGGACGACAGCAGCAACATGTCCATGGCATCGTAGGTGAGTTCCAGTGCGACCACTTGCGGTTTCCAGATATCCGCGCCGCGCTCACCCTGTTCCCAGCGTGCGAATGATTCGCCGCCATTGAGATCATAGGGAATGCCGAACTCGCCGATGAGTGTTGGCGATCCACCATTGATGCGGTCCGCCAGGCTGCGGATATAAGCGAGTTCCAAACCATAGCGATTGCGCGTCTTGGTTCTGGCGGCATCGTCCTGGTCGGTATCGATCCGCTTGCTCCACAGAAGTGCAACGTCATACCAATGGCTGGTATTGATGGAGCGCTCAGGCATGGTCTTGGGAAAGGTTCTGCCGGTGGCGATAACGTGTGGATTGATTTCTGCGAACAGGAACCAGTCGGCGCGTATTGCCCGGAATGTGTCGGCCATTTTCAGGAAGAACGGCTGCAGGAAATCACCTTCAGGATTGATCTTGCGGCCGTCGATCATGCAGAAGAAATCTTCGTTGAGGACCAGCGCCTGATCTCCTTCACGGCGCCAGGCGCCCGCTTCTTCAAAGGGATCACGAACGCCTGGATTCCAGATCGAGACTTTTGCGGCATTGATTTGCCGGTCGTCTTCGCGCACGAGGCCGCTGTGCGGCGAGTTCGTTGTCGAGCGCAATACCGGCAGGGTGCTGGTCATGCCGCGCGCCACCTTGAGTCCGTCCAGCGGCGTCCAGTTGGGGCCGGGATTGCCTTTGGCGGTGATGTCGGCGGGGCGCTCTGAAAGCTTCTGCCCGAGCCAGCCCATGCCAGGTTCATTCAGGCTGTCGAAGCCGATGACATTGTCGAGGTCACTGAGGCGCTGCGCGAGCGCGCGCACCGCGCCGAAATATTTGTTCTGAAGATAATCCTGGACGTTTTCGCCATCGATGGTCCACTGCGGAGTCAGCGTCGCCCCCGCGAAGAATGCCGTCCACACAATGCCATTCACCGGCATGTGGTAATTGATCGGCCAACTCATCGTGGGATATCGATCTTCCTGATGCCTTTTCGGATTGGAGTAGTCATAGCGGTATTGCATGACATGCGCAGCGCCTGCTGCATCAAAGGCCTGGTAGTTGAGGCCCAGCTTTTCGAACAGCCAGCATGGAGCGCCACTACCGCCCGACATGCGGCTCCAGACGTCCTGGTGAAAATCAATGAAGACGGCGAGGCCGAAGCTTTGCGCGCGCAGGCAGACTTGGCGGATGTAGTCGATGTAAGCCGCGTCGTAGCGTCCGGGGCCTTCATGCTCCACGGCCTCCCAGGTCACGAGCAGGCGCAGCGTGTTGAAACCCCAGTGAGTGATGCGGCCCAGGTGTTCGTCGGCTTCTTCCAGTGGGAAGGGGCGGCCAATAAAGCTCACCGTTGCATGGTCGCCGAAATCACTGGGGTGATCGGTGCCGCCGTCGGGATAGGGCAGCTTGCAGTCGCCACCGAGGTTGATCCCGCGGAGGATGACATGACGGCCCTGGGCGTCGATGAACCTTTTTCCTGCAATCCCGATATCAATCTGCGACATTTTTCGCCCCTTATATTTGTTCTGTGATAATCTCATTATACAGTTGGTTAATAAATAGCGAATAGATCTCATGCAGATTTATTGGAGAATGGGGGAGCAATGAACGAACTGAAGATGACACTGGGCCGCAAGGTCGCGCTGGGCGCGGGCGATTTCGGCTTCAATCTCTATTGGCAGATGGCATCGATCTATCTGCTGTTCTTCTATACCGACGTCGTCGGCCTGCCGCCTGCCGTAGCGGGCACGATCTATATGGCCGCGCTGATCTGGGATGCGGTACTCGATCCGGTCATGGGTCTGGTGGCAGACCGCACGCGCAGCCGCCATGGACGTTATCGTCCCTATCTGTTGTTCGGCGGCATTCCCCTGGCCCTGGCTTTTGCGGCGATGTTCGTCGTGCCATCGGGCTCGGGCATGGCCGCGGTGGTCTTTACCGCCGCAACGCATGTCCTCTTCCGCACCATCTATGCGGTGCTTTCAATTCCCTACGCATCGTTGTTCGCGCGCGTCACTCGCGATGCCAGGATCCGTGCGGATCTCACCGGTTTCCGCATGGTGTTTGCCACTCTGGGCGCAGTGCTGGTTGCAGGCGCGACGCTGCCTTTCGTCAATGGTCTGGCGACGCCAGATTCCCCGCGCCGTGGCTGGATCATTCTGGCTGTGGGTTTTGGCCTGATGGCGACCGCGATCTTTCTGCTCGTGGCATGGGCCACCAAGGGATACGACGCTGCCAGCGAAGAGAACGAAACGCGACTCCAGCGTTCCTCTTCCGAAGTGCTGAAGTCCTTGCTGGGCAACCGGGCGCTGATGATTGTGCTGGCGGCGGTGATGATCACCTCGTTCTCCAGCACACTGTTTGGCAAGAACCTGCTGTATTACTTCAAGTACATCCTCGGCAAGCCGGAGATCGGTTCAAGCGCGCTCGCGTTCGTGGCACTACTCGCGGGCCTGTTCGTTCCATTCTGGACCTGGGTGGCGCGTCGCTTTGGCAAGCGCAACGCCTGGCTGGCGGGTGCCGTCCCTGGCCTGCTCGGGCTTGTGGCCTGGCATCTGATTGATGGCCACTCGGTGCCCTTGCTGTTCGGGGCGCTGGGCTTGCAGGCACTGAGCTCCAGCTCATTCATCGTCTGCTTCTGGTCGATGCTGCCGGATACGGTGGAGTACGGTGAGTGGCGCAGCGGCGTGCGCACCGAATCGATGGTGTTTGGCCTGGCAACGCTGGGGCAAAAGATGGCGCTGGGCTTTGGTGCCGGGTTCCTCGGCCTCGCGCTGGCGCATGTGGGCTATGTCTCGAATGCGCAGCAGTCAGCGGAGACCATTGAGGGCATCAAGCAGATGATGTTCTGGATTCCCTTGGCGGGCGGTCTGATCACTGCGGTGCTGATTGCGTTCTATCCCCTGAGCCTGAAGGCTCACGCCAAGATGGTCGAGGAGATTGCCGCCCGCAACAGCGCCACGCCTAGCGGATAAAGACCGCTTGCAGGGCTTCGATGTGCGATTCGATAACGTTCTTGTCGAAGGGATCGATATGCCAGACGCGCCGGACTTCCGGCGCCAGCGTATAGAACATCTGCGCGGCACCCACCATCATGTAGACCATGGCGGGAGCTGAGCCCTGCGGCATCACGCCTTCCCGTTGCATCAGGCGGACAAACTTTTCTGCCGAGCGTGAGGTCTGGACAATGAAGCTGTCGGCAGCCCACTGCAGGCGGTCATTGTCACGCACGCTCTCTTGCACCATCAGGCGCGCATGTTCGGGATGGCGGGCGCAGTAGAGGACGTATTGGCGCAGTATGGTGCGCGCATATTCGCGGCGGCCTTCGCGGGTCTTGGTTGAAGCAGCCGGCGGCGCGAAATTCATTTCGGCAACCTGCCGTTCAAACAGGAAGCTGACAGCCGCACGCCACAGACTGTCCTTGTTCTCGAAATAATATTTGATCAAGGCATGATGCACGCCGGCATGGGCGGCAATGTCTCGCGTTGAGCTGCCTTCGTAGCCATGCTCCGAGAACACCTGCAATGCGGAATTCAGGATGGTGGCTCGTGTGGCTTCCTTTTGAAGCGTGCGCGCATTGGGCTTGGCGACCTTCTTGGGTCTCGCGGCCGGCTTTTTCTTGTCTTGGTTTTTTTTCATTGTGGCTTCAGTGCGCGGATGGGAAGGACAGGCACATGCTTTGATGCTGCATTTTATTCGAGTGCGGACTGCTTGAGTCGCGGGCACAACGCAAGGTCGAATTTAATTCTCCGGGAGCGGTCTCAATGCAGATTTCCTACTCATGGGCAGTGTTCCGGGCCTTATCTTGGGTGGGTATCCCGGCAAATCTGGCAGCGCTTTTACATTTGCGATGCTTGGGCTATTATAAACTCATTATGCAATCGGTTAATGAGAAATGTCACATGATGACATTCGCGACCGGCAACTAAAGCTAGCGACAGGAGAGTGGCATGATTACGGATGATCAAACGCAGCAGAACTTGCGCGTACCCTTTCTGATCCATTCAGCAGCGGCTTTGCTGATCGGTCTGGGGGCGGCTCTGCCATTCAACGCAACAGCTGCAGACGCTGCGGCCGCTGAAGCTGACGTTGTGCGTGTCGAGACCGGTGCGCTCAAGGGCGCACGCAGTGTCGATGTCGTGTCGTTCAAGAATATTCCGTATGCCGCTCCGCCTGTCGGTGATCGCCGCTGGCGCGCACCCGCGCCTGCGGCCGCCTGGACGGATGTGCGTGACGCCAGCAAGTATGGCAATGACTGCATGCAGAATCGTATGTCGTGGGACAAGACCACCTCGACCCAGCCGATGAGCGAAGACTGCCTCAACCTGAATGTCTGGGCGCCGGTGACGGCGACGCCTGCCAGCAAGTTGCCGGTGATGGTGTGGGTTCACGGTGGTGGTTTCGTCAGCGGATCGGGTACGGCGCCGGTGATGGATGGCAGCACTCTGGTCGCGCACGGCATTCTCGTCGTGACGTTCAACTATCGCCTGGGCCGCTTCGGGTTCTTCGCTCATCCGGCACTCAGCGCCGAAAGCCCGGACGCAACGCTGGGCAATTACGGATTCATGGATCAGATCGCCGCGCTTCAATGGATCAAGCGCAACATCAAGGCATTCGGCGGCGATCCTGACAACGTGACGGTATTCGGCCAGTCCGCCGGTGGTGACTCGATCAATAACCTGATGCTGGCGGCTCCGGCCAAAGGCCTGTTCCAGAAAGCCATCGTGATGTCGGGCGGCGGCCGTACCGTGTGGAAATCCCTGCACGATGATGGCCCCAGCGGTCCTTCGGCAGAATCCATTGGCCAGGCGTTTGCGGCATCGGCGGGCATCGCCAAGGGCAAGGACGATGCCGCAGCATTGCGTGCGATTCCGGCTGCAAGAGTGCAGGGCTCCATCAATCTTCTCAATCAGGAAGCCAAGACCTACACCGGTCCGATCATCGACGGCAAGCTGGTCACCAGCAGCGTGGCCGATGGTTTTGCCGCAGGCCGCCAGGCCAGGATTCCTTACCTTGTAGGCGCTACCAACAGCGAGTTGGGATTCCTGCCGGGCATCTTCCTGAAGCCAATGAGCAAGCCGCTCGTCGAGAAGCTGGGTGATGATCTCGACAAGGTGGTCGATGCCTATGGTTCGCGTGACATCTTTGATCTCAATATTGTCAGCGACGTGACCTTCGTTGAGCCTGCACGTTATCTCGCAGCGACCGCATCCTCCGTACAGCCGACGTATCTCTATCGCTTCTCCTACGTATCGGAAGCCAAGAAAAAAGGCTCCAAGGGCGCTGCGCATGCTACGGATATTCCTTATGTCTTCGGCAATCTTTCGGCAACCGGCGACAAGGTGACCGATGCGGATCGTCAGGCGGCACAGCTGATCGAGGACTATTGGACGGCATTCGCCAAGACGGGCGTGCCCAAGGTAACGGGCCAGGCCGCATGGCCTGCTTACAACAAGAAAGACGACAAGCTCCTGGAAATCTCCGACACAGGCGCGGCTGTTGTGGATGCTGCCGCTCCCGGCATTGATGCGCTGACACAGCATTTCAGCAAACACTGATCCGGAGATTGACGTGAATAACGTTGGAAAAATAGTGAGTGCTGTCGGACTGGTGGCCTGTGCCTTGGGCGCGGCTCCAGCGTATGCGGAAAAGCCTTGCGAGGACTTGAAGAATTTCAAGATTGCGCAGGGGCGCGTTGATTCGGTGGATACGGTGACCCCTGCGGATCCCATCGATTTCGGGCTCCCTGGTTTGCCGCCAGTGCCTGCCAATGCCACGTTCTGCCGGGTGTTGGTGACGTTGACGCCAACCAAGACGTCATCGATCAAATCGGAAATCTGGTTGCCACCGCAAGAAAGCTGGAACGGCAAATTCCTCGGCACGGGCAATGGTGGATTTGGCGGCAGCCTCAACGCGCCACACGTCGCGATGCGCGATGGCGTCGCGCGTGGCTACGCGGTTGCAGGTACCGACACCGGGCATGTTGGCAAGGGCGAGGGCTGGACTCTCGATGCGAGCTGGGCCTTGGGCAAGCCGGAAAAAGTAAAAGACTACGGCTATCGTGCGAATCATTTGACTGCGATCACGGCAAAGGCCTTGATCAAGGCGCATTACCAGAAGCCACAGCAGTATTCGTATTTCCAGGGCTGCTCGAATGGCGGGCGTGAAGCCCTGATGGAGGCACAGCGCTATCCGGGTGACTACGACGGCATCGTTGCTGGTGCGCCGGCGAATTCCTGGACCGGACAGGCCGCAGTATTTTCATGGAACACCAAGGCACGCACTGCAACCCCTGATAGTGATTTGCCTGATGACAAGCTTGCGATCCTGCAAGAGGCAGCCCTCAAGCAGTGTGATTTATTGGACGGAGTTGCCGATGGAATTCTGGAAAATCCACGTCGCTGTGTATTTAACCCTGCTGTTGTTCAGTGTGCTGATGGCAATCAGGCGAACTGCCTGAGCGCTGCGCAGGTTGAAACGGCCAGGAAAATTTATCAGGGCCCTCACAACTCCAAGACCGGTGCGGCAATCTATCCAGGCTATCCCGCTGGATCGGAGGCGGTGCAATGGTCGCAATGGATCACCGGCCCCAAGGCGGATCAGGAGTTCTACGCCACCGAGCTGTTCCGCAATATGGTTTACGAGGATGCGAGCTGGGATCTGTCCAAGCTGAATATCGATGCGGGCTATGCAAAGGCGGTTACCAAGTTGGGGCCGATCCTGAATTCGGACAAGACGGATATGAGCGCCTTCGCCAAGCGTGGCGGCAAGATGATCCTGTACCACGGCTGGGCCGATGGCGCGCTGACGCCTTTGGGAACCGTCCGCTATTACGAACGTGTCAACGCCAGGATGGGCGCTGCGGCCACGGACAAATTCATGCGTTTCTACATGATCCCTGGATTGGCGCATTGCATCGGTGGGCCAGGCACCAACAGCTTCGACATGCTGCAGCCCCTGGAGCAATGGGTCGAGAAAAAGACCGCGCCGGATACGGTCATTGCCAGCAAGTATGAGAACGACTACGCGCAGTTGCTGGGCCTGCCGCAGGGCGATCCAGTGCGCACGCGGCCACTGTGCCCGTATCCGAAGGTGGCACATTGGAAGGGCAGTGGCTCTACCGATCAGGCCGAAAACTTTGATTGCCGCGCTGAGTAGAGGCGCGCGCGATCCTACTGCTTCGCCGGGGTCCGGCGTTGACTAACACTCCATGAACTCTCTGCAGGACGCTACGGAGAGTTCATGGGGCGTTATTTAATTGGTATCCAAGCCGGCATCAGTCGCCCTTGCTGAGCGTGTTGACCAGGTAATCCTGATAGACGTGCAAGAGTTTCAATGCGCCTGCGATGTTTTTCTGATCAGGCGAAATGATTGATTCGATGGCCAACCCACGCAGTGCCGCGAGATGCAGAACGCTGCTGGCATCGATGACGGCCTGGTTCTTGAGCCCCGACATCTTGGCCAGGTCCCTGAGGCCCTGCCGCGAACCTTTGCTGATGGCGCTGATCACTGGCGGCAATTTGACGCGCAGTTCCGGATCACCCTGCATGGCCAGCATGACGTGCAACACGGCTTGACCACCATCGCCACTGATCGTTGACCACGCCAGATCGAGAAGGCGGCGCATGTGATCCTTCTGCGGGATGCGAATCAGGCTCTCGCGATAAATATCAATGTCGCGTGCGTAGACGTATTCGACAACGGCAACCATCAAGTCGACCTTGGTCGCAAAGTGATGATTCATCGCGCCGCGGCTGACGCCGGCGCGCTCGGCAACCATCGCCGTCGTGGTTGCGGCATAGCCAAACTCGTGCAGACACGAGATCGAAGCATCAAATAATTTCCGGCGCGTCTCGGAGCTGCGCTCGGAATTGGTTCGCCGGGCGCGCGGTAATTCCACGCTGACTTTCTTGCTACGCACGGCGACTTTGCTCGTGTTGGCTTTGGATTTTGGCACTCGATACTCCCCATTGTTTTAGCCCGAACTGACGCGCTTGGCGGCGTTCGTGTTGTCCCATTATATGACAATAACAAACCGGCTTGCCAGTTTGTTTGTTGATGGATAGTATTGACCTTATACGAGCCGGAAAACGGCCTTTAGTTTAGATTGAGGGGGAGAGACCTGATGTCCATCGCTACACATGTGCGTGCGTTGTTGGTTCCGGGCTGCTTGTCGCTGGCCGCAGCCGTTTCTTCAGCATCGGCGATTGCGCAAGACGCGCAACCATCGACGACTGAAAGTGCGAGTCCGTCGGCTGATGCGCAGCTTGCGAGCCCCGCTCCTGAAAGCGCAAACGCGGATCAACCCGCGACAGAAAATTCCGCCCAGGCAAATCCGGAAGCTGGCAACGCCGTAGCAGCACCCGAGAGCGCTGCCGCTACAGCCGTTGAAACGGCAACTGATCCATCTGCGCAAGCACAGGATGCCGTCGCGGCCCCTGCTGCAACGCAAGCGCCTGCCAATGGTGATGCAAGCAACACCGCTGAGGTATTGCCCACCATTCCGGTCAATCTTCCGGAAGAGAAAAAAACCGTGAAGGTCGAGAAGGAAGCGGCTGCGCCGCAGAACATTGACGAGATCGTGATCACCGCGCAGAAGCGCGAAGAGCGCTTGCAGAAAGTGCCTATCGCCGTAACGGTTGTGAATTCTGATCAGTTGTCGCGGCAAAATATCACCGAGGTCAGCAATCTCGCCCGCGCGGTTCCGGCAGTGGAAGCGAGCGGCGAAGAAGGCAATCCTGATACGCGTATCAGCATTCGCGGCATTTCCACCAACTCATTCAGCGTGACGGCAGAGCAGGCCGTTTCCTATGTTGCGGATGGTGTCGTTCTCGGCAAGGCGCCTTCCGTGAGCCTGTTCGACATTGCACAGATCGAAGTGCTGCGTGGACCGCAGGGCACGCTGTTCGGAAAGAACGCCTCGGCAGGCGTGATCAGCGTGACGACCAACAAACCGGATCCGACCAAGTTCGAGGCTTTCGGCCACGCCGACTTTGGCGCCGAATACAAGAGCCGGGTTTTGCATGGCACGGTCAACGTGCCGCTCGGTGATGAGGCCGCAGTGCGTATCAGTGTTGGCCAGAGCTATCAGTCGGGCCTGATCCACAACGCAGTCCGCAACGATGACAGCGTTCTGAAAATTGATGGCGGTCGTGCGCGCTTCCTGTGGGAGCCGACCCCCGACCTGACCATCAATATCATCGGCGACTACGAAAAACAGCACGTCAATGAGCAACTCTACATCCTGTTCAATCGCTATATCGATACCAACACCGGCAAGCCCACCGCCATCCCGGGTTGCGGCGGAACCATCCCGTCAATGTCTTCAAGGATTTCCTGCAATAACAATCCAACATACAACGATGCCACCACCTATGGCCTCTCTGCCCAGATCAATTGGCAGATCGGTGACTACACGCTGACGTCAATCACATCAGGCCGCCGCTACAAGCAGGATGGCTATATCGACGTCGATGGCCTGCCTGGCAACTACTACGACAACGGCAACAAGTTTGACAATCGTGTCTATACGCAGGAGCTGCGCATCGCCTCTCCGGTAGGTGAAGACCTGGAATACGTGGCGGGCGGCTTCTGGTCGAAGTCACATGTTCCCAACTATCTGACGCAGGTCATCGGCGCGGATGCACTGACCTCGATCATCGACGGCACGATCCCGGTCTCGCTCTGCGGCACGCTGGGTATTTGCGCCAACGGACTGGTATCGCTGAACAACCCCAACCAGTACATTGCCGACCTGAAGAGTTACGCGGTCTTTGGTCAGGCCACGTATCGCCTGCTGGACGATCTCAAGGTGATTGCTGGCGCCCGCTGGACCCGCGATGACGTGGCGATGACTTCCACTTCGTACCTGGGCGTGATCTCGTCCCTGGTTCCGGGATCGAACATTGTTCCGTTGACGCCGTTGGCCGCACCACTGGAAGGCAGATCCAAGGTCAACAATATTTCCTGGCGCTTGGGCCTGCAGTACGACATCTCGAAGAGCTCGATGGCCTATCTGACCGCCTCGCATGGCTATAAGGGTCCGCAAATCGTGTTCAATCCGCCGGGCATCATTCCAACGCTCGATGGTTTGTCGCTCAAGCCGCCTGCGCCTGCTTCGATTTCCGTCATCAGGCCTGAATACCCGATGGATTATGAAGCGGGCATCAAGTCTTCATTCTTCGGCGGCATCCTCGCGACCAACATCAATGTGTTCCATACCACGATCAAGGATTTCCAGTCGTCGGTGTTCACCGCTGTAGGCCCGACGCCCAACAATATTTCGCAGGTGGTGACCCAGGGTATTGAGCTGGATATGTTTGGCTTCCTCGCCAAGGGGCTGATCGTCAACAGCGGCATTCTCTACAACAAGGTCACTTTCCCCAGTGGTTACATGACGACCTGCACGCAGGTAGGCCCCAAGTGCCCTGACACCAAGTCCTCGACGTTGGAAGACATTGGCGGCAAGCAGTTGACCTATGCGCCACGTTTCAAGTTCTTGCTGGCGCCGGAATATGAATATGGCGTGAGCGACCGCGTCAACGTATTTATTGGTGGTGATTTGGTCTATCGCACCAAGATCGGTTTCGTGCCGTCTGACGATACCCGCGCAGAAACTTCTGACAAGGCGATCCTTGGTGGTAGGCTTGGTGTCCGCAGTGCTGACCGCAACTGGGAAATCGCCGTGTTTGGCCGTAACCTGACCAACAAGAACAACTCGCCCTTCCTGTTCGCGCCTTATCTGCTGAGCGGACTGTCTGCGCCTGGAATCGATACATCGGGACAAGCGCTGACCAGCGAGTCGTTCCGCTTCTTCGGCCTGTCGCTTGAAGCGCACTTTCAATAGGGCACCGCATCATGACGTCACGCCAGCGCTCAACCTTTATCGCCCTTGCCACTGCGGCGCTGCTTAGCGTTCTGTGTGCCTGCGCTGCAGGCCATACGGCTGTTGCCGGGGACAAGACGGCTGCGGGTCCACAGCGCATCGCGGTGTGGCCCGGTGTTGCGCCTGGCGCTGAGAATCTAAAGCAGGTCGAGCAGGAGACGGTTGCCCCCTGGGGTGATCGCGTCACCCGCAATGTGGTGAACGCATCGATTGAGGTGTACCAGCCGGATCCGGCGATCGCCACGGGCACGGCGGTGGTCGTTTGCCCTGGCGGCGCGTTCCGTTTTCTCAGTATTGATCTCGAGGGCGAGCAGATCGCGCGCTGGCTGACGTCAAAGGGTATTACTGCTTTCGTGTTGCGCTATCGCCTTGAGGAGACGCCCGCCTCTGATCTGGCATTCTCCATCGACATCCTTGGCATCCTCATGCCCCTGCTCGCCGGTGGCGGCGCCATTCGTGAGGACATGCAGCGTTTGGGCCCGCCTGCCATCGCAGACGCGCAGCAGGCCATCAAGCTCGTGCGCAAGCGCGCCAAGGAGTGGGGAATTTCCACGCGCAAGATCGGCATCCTCGGATTCTCTGCCGGCGGCGTCGTCGCCACCGGTGTCGCGACCCAAGGTGATTCTTCAAGCCGTGCGGATTTTGCCGGCATCATTTACAGCGGCCCCTGGGAGATCGCCAAGGTTCCTGACAACACGCCGCCGGTATTCATGGCCGCCGCGGCAGATGATGGCCTGACCGCAATCTCCACCTTGCCGATCTATAAAACCCTGCAGGCTGCCGGTGTCGAAACCGAACTGCACATCTACGCCGAAGGCGGACATGGCTTTGCCCTGAAGAAGCAGGATACAACCAGTGATCAGTGGGCGAACGCCTTCACCGATTGGCTGGTCATGAAGAACTTCCTGAAGGGCAGCAAGTAAAACTGCACTGCCGGTGACAAAGCAACGGCTGTATCAAGTTGAGGAGAAGCCGTGATTCAAGACTATCGCGCGGGATGCCTGGCTGCTGTTCTGGTCGCCCTGGCTTTTCCGGCCCTGACGTTTGCCGGTCCCAAGGCCGTTGCCGGCGCTGGCGGAAAACAGGTCTCTCGGCAATCTGCCCCGGCGTTGAAAATGACACCTTCGGATTTACGCGTTGAATACGCCTCGCAGCCGCTAGGCATCGACGTCACTCATCCGCGCCTGAGCTGGAGGCTTCCGGACTCCGGCGATGGACGTCAAAGCGCTTATCAAATTCGTGTGGCGATGAATGCCGATGGCCTTGAGAGCGCGCCATTGTGGGACAGCGGCCGCGTCAA